>Ga0137307_100038_pt1 | contig 194446 bp, 172 predicted proteins | sample NAcewD2O_March_2_FD_97180 | JGI IMG/M metagenome (GOLD analysis project Ga0137307, IMG submission 97180) | Mouse cecal microbial communities from Vienna, Austria - N-Acetylglucosamine amended D2O_March | ecosystem: Host-associated > Mammals > Digestive system > Large intestine > Cecum | place... | reverse complement strand
CGACAAAGTGGAAAGTTTTCTGATAGATACGGTTGACCTTGCCAGAATACTGGGGATTTTTTTGGACAACGCGATTGAAGCCACATTGGAGACAGAACAGCCGCAAATAGGCTTAAATATCATCCAGAATAAAACTGGCGTATCAATCATCATAAGCAACCGCTTTCGGGATAGCGGTCTAATGCTGCATAAATTAAAGCAAAAAGGCTTTAGCACAAAAATCGGGCATCAAGGAATCGGGCTTGGGAATGCCCAGAAAATCATCAGTTCTTATGACAACGTGCTATTAGAAACAACAATGAAATGCGACTATTTTACACAACATATAGAACTTACTGACAGAAAGGAATGACATCATATGTTAGATATCTTTGTATGCGAAGACAATGCCGCACAGCGGCGGACTGTTGTAAATATCATTCAAAATACTGTTCTGATAGAAGAATTAGATATGCAGCTTACTTTAGATACAGGAGACCCTTATATGTTGTTGGAAAAAGTCAAGACCAGCCAGAACACAGGCATTTATTTCCTTGACATTGACTTGAACAGCAGCATGAATGGAATGAAGCTGGCACAGCAAATCAGATTGTATGACCCCCGTGGTTTCATCATATTCATAACAGCACATTCAGAACTGAGCTATATGACTTTTCAGTATCGGGTAGAGGCGATGGACTTTGTATTAAAAGACAACCCTGCCGAAGCGAAAGTGAAACTCAGAGAATGTCTATTAAATGCTATGGAACGACATACGCTCCAAACCAACAAGACACATAAGGTCTATACCCTTGAAGTTGGCGGACGAAAAATCAGCGTGGATTATGAGGATATTTTATTTTTTGAAACTTCCAGCAATATCCATAAAGTCATTCTCCATGCAAAAGACCGCCAGATTGAATTTCCCAGCACCTTAAAAGAACTAACAGGCGTATTGGACAGCAATTTTGTGCGCTGCCATCGGGCATTTTTGGTAAACAAAAATAATATAAAAGAAGTTGACACTAAAAATCGAATCATCCATTTTGCCAACGGAGAAACTTGCCTGATGTCCACACGCATGATGAAAGGGCTTTAAAGCAATTTTCAATACTGTCATCTTCACATTGAAATTGCATTGTTTGACGAAAATAAGGGTGAGGTTTTCCCCACCCTTATCTTTTACATTTGAATAATTTCCTCGTTCACAATCTCCCTTGCACACGCCCTTATGTTGTTGAGCCGTCCTGTCCATTCTAAGGCGTTTTCTTCCTTTAGACGTTCCGTTATGCCCTGTGTCTGTTTCATGCCCTCTATGAGTTTTTCAAAGCGTTCCTGCGCCTGCCTGTCAATGTCGGCAAGGTAAATGTTCAGCCTGCCGCTTGTGAGAAGATTGGTGTATGTAACCTTGCGGTACTGCTTCAGATAGTCCAGATGCCGCTGCCCCCATACGCCTATTGGCTGTTCTTCTTCGGCGGGTACAGTCAAGCATGGTATTAAGTAATCACTTTCTTTCCGATATGTACCGCCTAACTGTTCAAATAAAGATTTTGCCATTTTGTAATTCCTCCAAATAAGATATTCACTTCACATTGTTGTGTCTACTGCCTTAAACACAATTATAAATTTTCTCCTTATCTGGTTTCATTCATGTTCCACTAACATACATGGAAGACAAAAGTACATCATTCTCCAAAGCAAATGTGTTGTCTTCCTCATTGAATCGTATATTTGGCAGTACTACTGCATCCTTTTCGGTCTGCAGCACATAGTTTTTCTCTGTAGTCTGAGAAATCCCGGTCTCTGTGCTGCAGCCAGCAAGTATAAATATTACAAATAATAATGGAACTATTTTTCTCATAGATTTCTCCCGGTTTAATTCCGCCATACGGTCCATAATTTTAGAAATGTTGATACACCACACACATTTCCCACTTCGCAGTTACATAATATGAACTATTTTCTATTGTTCCAGTACAAACTGCTGAATGGTTGGCACTTTTATACCAGGCTTTAACTCCTGCGTATGGAGTACTTGAATATTGACGATAACTGCCATCTGTTATATAAATACTAGTATAATCCAATTTAATTAGCTTTACGTTTATACTTTTCATAGACTTATGCAAAAACAGCACAATTAGAATAATAAAACATATAGTTATTTAAATCGGATTATACTAGTACAATGCTACGCCTTCAATTTTAATCGGAATATTATTGTTATTTTCGACAAACACCGAGTAGGGACCACTTTCGGAAACCTTAATCTCATTAGTCGATCTTCCGGTTACAGATATTGACGTCAGCGCACCTGTTTCCTTATTTTTTATACCTATTCTATAGGTAACCGAACTATCCGCACACAATGTTACAATTGATATAAAGTCACCTGCCGACTCATCCTTATATTGATAAATATACCGTGTATTCGCATTGATCGTCTCTTCCAGATCAACTTTTGACGAATGCGGCACGGTATCCTGACTTCCATCAATCTCAGCCACACTTCCGTCATCATACCCATGCTCTTCTATCATCGGATCCCAATGATTCTGCGGCTCTGCGATCGTCTCCACCTCCTCCGCCCGCAGCCAGTCCTCCTGCAGCCTGGCTGCTTCTGCGGAAACTGCCGTCGCCGGAATCATACTCATTACCGCAAGACCTACGCAGCTTATTCCTGTCATCCATCTCTTCGGTTTCACGAAACTTTTTGTCGCTGCCATTTTTTCAATTCGCCTTATCGTTTGATTTTTGTTCTCTGTCAACGCAGTCGTATATGCATTGGCTGCCTCCTTATCTGTAAGCCTCACCAGAAAAGCGGCGTACTCCTTTTTCGTATAATGCGCATTATCCAGCGCGATGCTCAGATCGCAGATCACTTCCTGCGCACAGTCCAGATCTCTCATCAATAGATTGACCACCGGATTGAACCAGTGGATCCAGGAGGTCACAAGCGCCAGAATCCTCCATGGCAGATCACCGTTTCTGATATGCATCAGCTCGTGCTCATAGATCATATGAAGCTCCGTGTCCGTATAATCGGCAAATGGGAGAACAACCTGCTTTCGCACAAGTCCTGCCGTGATCGGGGAACAGAGCAGATCGTTCTGGCTGAGCGTTACGCCGCCTGCCCCTGCCCGTCTTCTGCACGCTTCAAACAGTTCCAGATACCGCGCATCCTGAACCGGGACATTTCCCCGAAGCAGTTTCGCCAGCCTGCATATTTTTATGCCGTCGCGCGCAACAGACAGACAAAATCCCGCAAGCCATGCGGTTCCCAGGATATTAAAGACAACCGTCATTGATGTGACCGACGAACACACAAACTCTCCGGTATATGCCCTGACCCCATTCTCAAGAGAAATCCTTGGTATGCATACACACGCAAACGAGACCGGCAGCCAGTATAATATCAGCGTCAGTTTCTGAGACGCCAGCAGCAATACCGGATCCCCGGCGCGCCGGATCCTCCCTGCCAGTCTTGTCAGCCCATACGAGATGCTGCCGGCTGCGGACAGAAATGCGATACAGGAGATACACAGCCTAATCCATACCATCCAGCATCCTCCTTATGTGATCCTTCTCCTCCTCCGACATCTTCCCTGTCTCCGCAAAAGAAGCGATCAGATTTCCCATCCTGCCGTTTCCCCAGTTCTCGACACATTTGACGATCTCGCGGCTGCCGTATTCCTTCTCCGTGACCAGCGGATAATAGTCAAACGACCTTCCCCGCCGCTTCATCTCCAGATAGCCTTTCTTGACGGCGCGGCTCAAAAACGTGGAGACTGTCTGTAATTTCCAGTCCTTCCCGTATCTTAGGTTGATCCGCGATGTGATCTCCTGTATGGACATCACATCATCGCTTTCCCATATGACTTTCATCACCAAAACTTCACATTCTGTCAGCGCTTCCTGAGTTTTGTCCTGCAACTTCTGTTCCATATTCGTTCACCGCTATCCTTTCTATACTATTTTTTCTATGCTGTCCCTTTTATACCATCCCTTTTATACTGTCCCTTTTATACTGTCCCTTCTATACCGTCCCTTTTATGACAGCCCTTCTATGCTATCCCTTTTATGCTGTCATTTCTATGCTATCCCTTTTATGCTATCATTTTATGGTTATTCCTGTAGATAACTAAAATATTAATCAACTATATTTTTAGTTATTATATCATATCTTTCTGCAGACGACAACACTTTTGGACGATATGTCGTTACCATTCAGCCTTGCCGAATGGTAACGGTCTATAAATAAATAACCTTACAATCTTGCTTGCATATGTCTGCGTTTTTTGACCATTACGTAGTAATTTGCATACTCAAAGACATATTCAGCGCAATAATCGAGTAGGAAAGAGTCCTCTTCCCCTGCTCGCCGCGCCGGGCATCCGCAGCGCATGCTGACATTTTCCTCTGGACGCCCGTGCACAAACAAAATCCCCTGATGTACTCAGGGGATCCCGTTATGCCAGCAGCCCTTTCATTTCGGCAAAGCGTCTGCCGTCCATGATCAGTCCCTGAATGGAACTGCTCCAGATCTCTGCCTCGCCGTGCTGTCCTTTCTCTGATGGATCGCTTTGTGCCTCCACGCTCTTTTTTTCCGCTTCCTTCTGCTCCTCGTCCCCGCGGATCTCCTCGTCCGGTGCGGTATCCTCGTCAATGTGATCGCGTTCGTCGAGTTTCTCCTGCAGCCGCTCTGCCACGTCCTCCGCGCGGCTGGTGACGCCGTCCTGTCCCTGTGTCCTCATGATATCGTCCTCGTCAAACAGGGATTGCAGCTCCTTCTCCTGCCGCTCTGCCAACGCAAGGTGACGATTGCCGAGATGCGCGATCCGCAGATCCCTCGCCGTGATCCGCTCCTGCAGCGCAAACTCCCTGTCTCTCTTTAAGTCGCGGTATCCGTTCTTCATCTCCATATTCTCGAAATAATCCATCAATGCACCCAGTTTTTTCTTTGCCTCCGGGTCGGTTTCCTCTTTGATCCGTTGCTTGAAAGATGCCTTCACATCCTCATTGTTTGCAAGTGTGCTGACAAAGTATGACATTTCCGCGATCTTTTCTTTGATGTTAAAATTGGCGGCATCATTTGCCCGGTATATGTTGATCCGCTCCGCTTCAACGGCTTTGATCGAATGGTCGCTCGCTTCGATCCGGGATGTGCTGGACTGATCCATACCATTCAGGCTGTCCAGCATGCCCATCTCTCCCTTTGCCGCCATCGCTCCGGGTTCTCCTTCCATCAGGCTGCCCGCAGATTCCGCATCCCCGTCTCCGGCATCCTCCGCCGCTTTCGCTTCCTCCTCGTCCTGATCCTCAAAACTCTCGATCATCATGATCAGCTCGGAGCTCTTCTTGCTGATTTCCTCCTGCTGCATGGAAGCCTGCTCTGCCGCCTTCTGCGCATCCCTCTGCAGTCTGCTGATCTCAGACTTCTGCATCTCCTCGAGCTTCTGCATCTCGGTCAGCGCTGCCGCACGCTTCTCAGCCATCCGGGCAGTCTCCTGATGGTCAAAATGATGGCGCAGGGCATACGATTTGTCGCCCCATATGTTGACCTGGTTCAGCAGCTCGTCGTAGATCTCCTCGTCTGTCAACTGTACAGGCTCTCTGGATTCCTCACCCGTCTCTGTGCCGTCCGTTTCCGTTGCTGCTCCCGCATTCGCATACTGTTCGAGCCGTTCCATCGCCTTTGCCTGCCTTGCCAGCGCCATCGCCTCGCCGGAGATCGTGACCCGGACGGACTCCGTCTCCTTCGCCGCGTCCTGCGCCTCCATCATCCTGCGCCTGGAATGCAGTGACGAATCGTTCGTTGTCCTGTGGGCGCCGCCCACAAAACGATTATTAAAATGACTGTACGGATTGGTTTGATGAAATTGTATCTGCATACGTTCAACCTCCTTGTTTTCTGATGCTGTAAATCCGTTTACAGCGCCCGATATGTACCTGTTTTTTAGCTCCATCCCCGAGGGAAATTCCTGTACTACTGTTTTATTTCCCCACAGTTCCTTATCTCCGGCTATTCTGTCAGCAATTTTTGAACTTTTACATAATGATCCGCATCAATGAAAAGCATTCCTTTCCGATTGCCAGATGTTTTTAATTCCATTGACACTGATGGACTGTTCAGCAACCCTGTAAGGACATTTTGTGTCAACTCATTCTCACCCAAAATCCTGCGATACCCCTTTTCAATCTGATCCTTATCATATTGGTCTCCAACCAGTTCGGATTTCCAGCTAATTCCATCCGAAGGCTGTGCTCCTGTTCGATATTTTCCCAGATCATCCTGAATATTTTTTTGAAGCCTTTCTACCTCATCTGTATAACCAAGGACACCTTTCAGGCCATAGCCTTCCTCAAAGATCAGGGTAATATTCATTTGACAGCCATATATTTCCTGTAATTCCTCCAGATCATAGTGAAAAATATGGGGAGATACCTCCTCGCCATTGTCTGCAAAAATATAAAACTTCTGAACTTCCTTCTCTTCCATTCCCCACTCAAGATGATCCATATGAGTTGTCCACTTCCCACTTTTTCTGTTATTCAGGGAAATACATAGAAATATACCGAAAATGATGGTGATGATCAGAATCACAACTTTACTCCATTTTATCCTGTTATTCATTCCTTTATTTCCCTTCAAGTTCTTATTCACTACACCTTTATCCCAGAAATTAACACCACATGGTGCTTCCATAAAACATAGCGTAATCACATAACCATCCACCAAGAGTATAGTACACAATCTCTGTTTACAAGTTACCTGCTACAGTCTTTATACACCCATATACACCACCTCTTTTCACTAAAATTGTAGTTACAAATTGTTTATTGAAAGGGACTGATGTCCCTCTAAAACGTATTAGTATACCGCTGCACTTAAAATGTTTATTGGAAAATTATTATTATTTTCAAAAAATGCTGTATATGTTCCGCTTTCAGAAATCTTAAATGCATGTATCAAAGTCCCACTTCCTGATACCGAAACCATTTCTCCCGTCTTTTGATTCTTGATTCCGATCTTATATGTAATTGCACGATCATCACATTTTACTGTAATATCAATTGTCTCTCCTGCTGACATGTTTCTATACTGGTAAAGATATCTTGTATTTGCACTGATTGTTTTCTCCCAATCAACTACCGAAGAATGCGATTCTGTCTCCTGACTTCCATCAATCTCTGTCACACTCCCATCATCATATCCATGCTCTTCGATAGACGTATCCGAAAAATCCTGCGGTTCTGCGATCGTCTCCACCTCCTCCGCCCGCATCCAGCCCTCCTGCAGCCTGGCTGCTTCTGCGGAAACTGCCGTCGCCGGAATCATACTCATTACTGCAAGACCTACACAGCTTATTCCCGTCATCCATCTCTTCGGTTTCACAAAACTTTTTGTCGCTGCCATTTTTTCAATTCGCCTTATCGTTTGATATTTATTCTCAGCCAACGCAGTCGTATATGCATTGGCTGCCTCCTTGTCTGTAAGCCTCACCAAAAAGGCGGCGTACTCCTTTTTCGTATAATGCGCATTATCCAGCGCGATGCTCAGATCGCAGATCACTTCCTGCGCACAGTCCAGATCTCTCATCAATAGATTGACCACCGGATTGAACCAGTGGATCCAGGAGGTCACAAGCGCCAGAATCCTCCATGGCAGATCACCGTTTCTGATATGCATCAGCTCGTGCTCATAGATCATATGAAGCTCCGTGTCCGTATAATCGGCAAATGGGAGAACAACCTGCTTTCGCACAAGTCCTGCCGTGATCGGGGAACAGAGCAGATCGTTCTGGCTGAGCGTTACGCCGCCTGCCCCTGCCCGTCTTCTGCACGCTTCAAACAGTTCCAGATACCGCGCATCCTGAACCGGGACATTTCCCCGAAGCAGTTTCGCCAGCCTGCATATTTTTATGCCGTCGCGCGCAACAGACAGACAAAATCCCGCAAGCCATGCGGTTCCCAGGATATTAAAGACAACCGTCATTGATGTGACCGACGAACACACAAACTCTCCGGTATATGCCCTGACCCCATTCTCAAGAGAAATCCTTGGTATGCATACACACGCAAACGAGACCGGCAGCCAGTATAATATCAGCGTCAGCTTCTGCCCTGCCAGGAACAATACCGGATCCCCGGCGCGCCGGATCCTCCCTGCCAGTCTTGTCAGCCCATACGAGATACTGCCGGCTGCGGACAGAAATACGATACAGGAAATACACAGTCTAATCCATACCATCCAGCATCCCCCCTTATGTGATCCTTCTCCTTTAATCAACTATACTTTTAGTTATTATAGCATATCTTTCTGCAGACGACAAGACTTTTGGCGATATTGTCAACAGCTGCAAATTATGCTATGATAAAAATATTCTAAAGGAAACATCAAGGAGGAGAAAAATGGCATTCCCACAGGAACAGATTTATACAATTGATGACATTTATGCACTCCCGGACGGACAGCGGGCCGAGTTGATCGACGGACGCCTTTATATGATGGCTCTGGAATAACCTTCTCCCCTGCCTGCGCGAAGCACGATACAAAAGCGTGTATACTCCCCGTAACAACTCTCGACAGAGAGCTCATGCCCCAGTCTTTCTGCGATCCGCCCCGCCAGGTACAGCCCCATTCCGGTCGACTTGTACCTGCCATTGTGATGGCCGCTGCCTGTGAAGCCCTTCTCGAAAACGCGTCTGATATCACTCTCCCTGATCCCTTCCCCATTGTCCTCAACAAAAAGCTTCACCGTGAAAGCCTCCTCAAAAAGCCCCGCACCCCTTTCTGTTCCAGAAGGCACTGCCCGCCCTGCTGTTTTTTCAGTACGGAACCGGATATGGTGCGCTCCCTCCGGCTCTGCATATTTCACTGCATTGTTTAAGATCTGGTCCAAAATATAGGTAAGCCAGACTTCGTCCGTATAGACTGTGACCGCCTCCATCTGCATATCAATCTGGAACTTCTTCCGGATCAGAAAAAACTGGTTGTTTCTGATGGACGCCCTGACACATCTTTCGAGCGGGACCTGCCTGATCTGCATGTCAAACAGCGGGCTCTGCAGCCTGCATCCCTGCATCATCATGTTCATCTGCCAGTTCATCCGCTCCAACTGCTCCCTCATGTCAGTTCTGACATCCGTGTCCCTGATCTTTTCGGACAGGAGCATTGCCGCTGACAGCGGGATCTTGAACTCATGGCACCACTTTGTCACATAATCCTGCAGGTCACAGTTCTCCGCGAATTTTTCCTCAAGGCGCTTCTCCAGGATCAGGAGGTCATGCTCAAAAACCTCGCTGTCCTCCGGTCCATAAAGCGCCTCACCGATCAGCTCATCCTCCTGCAGAAACACCTTTTTCCTGCGTTCCCTTTTCCAGAAATCAAAAAAAGCTGTACCTTCCACCACTGTCAGGAACACCAGTACCAACAAGTCAAGATACAGCAGATACTCCACCCGTGTCGTTTGCATCAGGAATATGAAATACAGATTGTAACTCATTATCAATAGACACAGGACAACATACGCTCTCCACTTTCGCTGAAACCATTTCACGCCTATCATCTCACAAAATCTCCATTCTCCGCTTCCGCCGACGCCCGGATCTTCCTTTGCCGCTTTGCAGTTATGGCCATGTCGTCAGCAGATTTTTATTGAACATAATATCCCTGTCCTTTCCTGGTGCGTATCACATCCTCTCCGCACACGGATCTGAGTTTCGTGCGCAGCCTGCTGATGATCGTGGTCAGCGCCGCATCCGTGACGTACTCGTCCGTATTCCACAGCACCATCATCAGCTCGTCGCGTGTGACGACGTCGGGCCTGTTCTCCGCCAGACGCGCAAGGATCCGCCGCTCTGATCTTGTGAGGTCGACTTCCGCCGGTTCCCCTCCGCATTCCGTGCGGCTGCATTGATCCAAATAAAAGAGGCTCTGCACGGCACAGTCGAAACACAGTCCCCCCGCGAGAAAAATGCGCTCCCGCACCTTGTACTCATACGTCCGCCGCAGCATCGCCTCGATCTTGGCCCGCAGAAGCTCCATGCCAAACGGCTTCTCCACATAATCGTCACCGCCCTGCGCGACCGCCATGATCTTGTCCGTGTCATCGCCGCGGCTGCTGATGTAGATCACAGGCACTTTGGAGACCTGCCTGATCTGGCTGCACCAGTAAAATCCATCGCGGCAGGGCAGGTTGATATCCATCAGGACAAGCTGCGGCCTCATTGCCGCAAATTCCTGCAAAATATCGTCAAACCGCTCCGGCACAACCGCTTCATACTGCCGCTTCTCCAGAAACAGGCTGATCTCCCTCGCAAGAGATGCATCATCCTCGATCACCATGATCTTCAACTTCGTATCCATCCTGACCATCCGCTCCTTTTTCAGTCCATTATACGCTTTTTATCCTGCCATGAACATATCAGATCACAACATTACAAAAATGTAAGAATGTCCAAAACGCTCACGCGCCCCGGACATTCTGTCTCCTATCTGAACTTCACCGCAGTCCCGTATGCCATAACCTCCGCCGCCCCCTGCATGACTGCCGCCGACGCGTAGCGGATATTGACAATGGCGTCCGCACCGAGCTTCTCCGCCTCCTCGACCATGCGCTTGGTGGCGAGCGCCCTCGCCTCGTTCATCATCTCCGTGTATGCTTTCAGCTCACCGCCCACCAGCGTCTTGAAGCTCTGCGTGATGTCCTTTCCGACATTTTTGGACTGGATCGTGCTGCCCTTCACGAGCCCGATCATCTCCAGTTCCTTTCCGCTAATGTAATCAGTATTGACTAAGATCATCCTCTTCTCCTCCTTTAATCTCTTTAATCCTGCTTATCAGAACACCGATCATCACCGCAGCCAGTGCAAGTGGTATCACGACCATCAAGACTTTAATGACTGCGGGAATGACGGGTATCTTCACAAAAAATACTGCGGCTCCAACATAATACAATATCATGATCAGCGCAACCACGACCGGCGCGATCATTTTTTTCCAGTGACCCATACCCACACCCCCTGTCTAAGGAATTGTCATCCTAAATATCAATCTCCAGCGGTTTGTCTATCTCGTCCGAGACATACCTGCCATTTTTTTTCCGCTGGCGCACGCACTCCGTCAGGAGATACTCGATCTGTCCGTTGACAGACCGGAAATCATCCTCCGCCCACGCTGCGATCGCATCGTACAGCTTCGCGGATAGTCTGAGCGGCACCTGCTTCTTGCCCGAATCACCCATAGCATCATTCCCTTTTTTGTCATTTTGGCGATAAGATCCTTTCTGTTTTGATCGCGTGAAATATTTTCTTAGTACAGACTGCCTGAGTTCACGATCGGCTGCGCGTCACGGTTGCCGCAGAGCACGACCAGCAGATTGGAGACCATCGCAGCCTTGCGCTCCTCATCGAGTTCCACGGTGTGATTTTCGCTGAGACGATCCAGCGCCATCTCGACCATGCCGACCGCGCCGTCCACGATCATCTTTCTCGCGTCAATGATGGCCGACGCCTGCTGACGCTGCAGCATCACCGCGGCAATCTCCGGCGCATACGCGAGGTAAGTGATCCGCGCTTCCACGATCTCGATCCCGGCCTCCGCCACACGTCTCTGGATCTCATCGCGGATCTTCCCTGCCACGATCTCGCTGGAACCGCGCAGGCTCCCCTCGTCCGCGATGCCGTCGCCTGTCGTGTCGACGTTGGGTGCAACGTCATACGGATAGATCCGCACGATATCCCGGAGTGCGCTGTCACACTGCAGCGACAGGAATTCCTTGTAATTGTCCACATTGAACACTGCCTTAGCCGTGTCCACAACCCGCCATGTCACTGCGATCCCGATCTCGACCGGATTTCCCAGACAGTCGTTGATCTTCTGCTTGTTGTTGTTCAATGTCATGATCTTCAGCGAGATCTTGTTGCTGCCCGCCTCCACGGTCGTGCTGCCATTTGCGGCCGCCAGCATGGACGCCGCGCTCACATCGCCGCTCTGGCTCAATTTCGTCTTTGCCGCCGGGTTAAAACTGGTACAGAACGGATTCACAAAATAGAAACCATCCTCCTTCAATGTCCCCACATATCTGCCAAACAGGGTGAGCACCAGCGCCTCCTGCGGTTTCAGTACCTTCAGCCCGCAGAGAAGTATGAGGGACACGACCACCATCACAATGCCTGCGACGAGCATCACGATCCCTGCTGCCAGCATCGGGGAACTGCTGTGTCTTTCGATCGCGATCGCTCCGAAGACGATGCCCGCGACCGACACTGCAAACAGCAGCAGAATGCCCATCAACGCCGCCATACCGTTCTTTTTCTTTGCCAGTACGTTCTCTTTCATATGTATCACTCCTTTGATCATTGTGTTTATATCTTTTTCATTTCTTTTGATATCATTATGATATCACCACGGGATCAATATGTCAATAGTGATTTTAAAAACCACAAAAAAACCTCCCGGAAATTCCAGAAGGCATTTTCTTCTTATATCATTTATTGTTCCTTACAAACCGCATACTCTGCAAGCACACGGAATATCTTCTCCATATCAAAGGGCTTGGTCAGGTGGTCATTCATCCCCGCTTCCCTTGTCAGCCGGATGTCCTCCTCACAGTCATTCGCAGTCAGCGCCAGGATCGGGATCGTCTTTGCATCAGGCCGCTCCATCGCGCGGATCTGTCTCGTGGCTGACACCCCGTCCAGAACCGGCATGTGGACGTCCATCAGGACCACATCAAATGTTCCCGGAGGGTTGGCACAGAACAGATCGACCGCCGCCTGTCCGTCCGCCGCTTCCGTGACGATCAGTCCCCTCTCTTTCAGGACTTCCTGCACGATGTCCCGGTTCAGCTCGTTGTCCTCGACGATCAGCACTTTCATCCCGGGGAGCACATCATCATTCATTTCACTTTCTGTATGTTTTAATTCCTTATCCATATCCTATTACTCCATCCTATCCATTCTGCAATCTGATCTGCTCCTCCCTGATCGTCGGATAATGCACCAGCTTTTCCCCGTCCAGGTTCTCCCTGTGCATGTCAACTGCAGTGATCTGATGGTTATCATAAGTGGTGTAATAATAGATCCCCCTGCTGGCATTGCAGCATGACGTATACAGCGTCATCTCGCACCTGCCGTCATCCAGCACACAGCAGCCCCGCTGCTGGTCCACCGAACCCAATATGTGAAAAAACTGGCTGATGCTCTCCTGCTCGCCCTCCCCCGATATGGAATTCATCCTCGTGAAAACAGCACGCACAAACCGGGACTGCGACGACAGATCCCCGGGCAGCCCGATCGCGCCCATTCCGCGGCTGTACGGCTCGAGCTCCAGCCCAGGCGCAAATGTGTTTACCGGCGGCTTCGCCGACAGCTGCATATAATTTTTCAGGGCAAACATCTGCTCGTCGAACGGCGGATTGTTTGTGAGCACCCCTACCGGATTGTCGTAGATCCTCAGTCCCTCTTTCACAGATTCCACCGTGATCGTCTCCACACTGTCCGCGATCATCCAGTGCAGTTGTGCCGGGGGCAGCGCATCACTGAAGGGCTCATCTGTGATATTGATCTGCTCCAGGAGTGCCCGCGCCTCCCGCACCGTCGCACACTGGCACAGGATCCACGGGATCATTTCAAACTGCGCGATGTTGTCCTTCTCTTCTTTTATAATGTCACTGTAGACTGCATTTCCCACAAAATTCAGTCCTGCCATTCCCAGTCCTTTTTCGTTGACGGCATCATAGTACAGCGGATATCCCTCCGCCACACACGCCATGCCGATCATCGCATAATGTGTACTGACCTCTCCTTTTTTCCTGAAGTGAAACGGATATTTTCTGGGCGTGACTGTCACCTCGTCCCCATACGAAAACTCATAGTCCAGTGTCCGCCCAAAGTAAAAATCCGCAGTCCTGTAGGTTGCAGCTGTGCACATATTCAGATTCCTCCCGCCTGATACTACAACGATTCCGGCAAATCCTGCCCGAAACAGTCGTCTGTTATATATTATACTTGTTTTGCGCTGTAATATCAATGTAATATGAATGCGGAGCAAAAATTTTTATGCGCTGGCCTTCATCGCGCTGTCGGTCATGACAAGGATATCGTCCACCTTCACGCCGAGCACTGCTGCCAGCACCACCAGATTGTCGATCGTCGGCAGCGCCGTCCCGTGCTGCCACTTGTACAGCGCCTGCGGCGTGGAGAAGCCAAAGATCTCCTGCAGCTCGCGCACAGACAAACCTGCCTGTACCCGCAGCTGCGTGATGCGCTGTCCCGTCTTCACCATGTCTATGGTAGGTATCGCGACCATGTTCTGTTCCTCCTGTTCCGGCACCGGACCAGAACAGGAAGAACTCCTGTATTTTAGTACTTCATCCGGCTAGAAATTGAAGTCTGTGACTACCTGTTTCGCACCATTGCGTCGTTAAAATTTCTAGACGATGCCACCGCATCGCCGTCGAAATTTTGCCTAGCACTGGCACGAACCATGCAGCCCCATACTCCAATTTCTAACTGGATGGAGTACTAGTCAGATGCCTTAAAATTGTAGATCGGTTTCATGATATCAATGACGTCGACGGCTTCCCTGATGACGTCGATGATGTCCGCCAGGGACTTGTATGCCATCGGCGCCTCGTCGAGTGTCGCCGCATTGACGGAGGTCGTGTAGACGCCCGCCATCGTTTTCTGGTACTCGTCCAGCGACAGTGTTTCCTTTGCCCTGGTGCGCGACATCAGACGCCCGGCTCCGTGCGGCGCCGAATCGTTCCACTCCGGATTGCCCTTGCCGACTGCCAGCACGCTCCCGTCCCTCATATTGATCGGGATCAGCACCCGCTCGCCCTTGTGTGCCGCGATCGCGCCCTTGCGCAGGATCATCTCCTCCGTGTCAATATAATTGTGAATGGTATGAAATGCGTCCGAGCCTTTCATACCCGTTCTCTCCAGGATCACTTCCGCCATCTTCTCGCGGTTCCGTCTCGCAAACTGCTGGCAGATCTCCACATCATGCAGGTAGTCCTCGAGATAAGTCCCGTACAGGTAACACAGATCCTCCGGTATCAGGCAGTCCCTGTGCTCCCACTTGAGCCCCTTTAAGGCATTCTGGATCTCACTTCTGCGCCCCGCCGCCTTGTATTCCGCGATCAGGGCGTCCCTCTTCTTAAAATACTCCTCCTTGCCGGCGTGCAGCTCGACCGCAAGCCGCTGGTAGATCTCTGCCACCTGCTTTCCGAGATTGCGGCTGCCGGAGTGGATCACGAGGTACTTCGTCCCGTCCTGCGCCACGTCCACCTCGATAAAGTGATTGCCGCCGCCCAGTGTCCCGATGCTCCGCTCCAGGCGCTTTGCGTCTTTCAGGCTCCGGTAACAGCGCAGCGCCAGCAGATCGAACCGCTCCTGCCTGCCCTCCCACACATTCTTGCCCGATGGGACAAAATGTGCCGCCGCGTCCAGTTTCTCAAAATCAATATCGCCTTTGCCCAGGTTGACTGTATACATACCGCAGCCGATATCCACGCCGACCACGTTCGGCACTGCCTTATCCGTGATCGTCATCGTCGTCCCGATCGTGCAGCCCTTGCCCGCATGGACATCGGGCATGATGCGGATCCGGCTTCCCTGCGTGCACTCGTAGTCGCACATCCTGCGGATCTGCTCGACCGCCTCGTCCTCCACGATCTTCGCGTAGCAGAGCGCCGTGTTCACCTTTCCCCTGATCTCTATTACATTCTCCATTACATTGTTCTCCCACATTTTTCTATCCCTTTCCAAAAGAAAACCGCCTACCCTGCCGAAATACTTTCCATACAAGATAAGCGGTGACAACCACAAATATGCCATTTTATGCCCTTATTGCCGTGCGGTTCAGCAAACGAACCCCACATCAGAACATTCCAGCCAGCGATCTCTTCTCTTATATGAAAACTTTTCCGAGCATATCAAACGTAGACTCTGTTTTGCATCCAGCGCCTGTTCGAATCCTTTCCTGTGTGAATAACTGATTAAATCGATCGCAAATGTTCTGTTCATCCCTATTTCCTCTCCGGCGTGCCGTGGCATATAACCATACGCCTTTTGATCTATGATGCAACTATACCACAAATTCTATGATCTGTCATTAAACTTGTGGTATAAAGTCAGCAGGTCTGTTTTCGACAAAACCCCACCCATCACTTGACAAACTGCTTCAGCACCGCTATAAAGATATCCATGTTCAGCGGCTTTGAGATGTGGGCGTTCATTCCGTTCTTCAATGCGGCTTCCTTGTCCTCCTCCAGCGCATTTGCCGTCATGGCGATGATCGGCAGGTCTTTGACATCCTTCCGCGGCATGCTCCGGATCGTCCTGGTCGCCTCATACCCGTTCATGATCGGCATCTGCACATCCATCAGAACCGCGTCATAATAATATTCTTCGGACTGCTCCACCATCGCGACAGCATCCGTTCCGTCCGGCGCCGACTCGACGACAAATCCCGCCTCCTCCAGGATCACTTCCGCGATCTCACGGTTCAATTCAATATCCTCTACAAGCAGGACGCGCTTTCCCTCAAAATCCTCCAGCGTCCATGACGCGATCTCGTCTTCCTTGTCTGTCAGATTGTTTGCGGCAAGCAGCGCCGACTTCAAGTCGGACATAAAGAGCGGTTTGGCGCAGAATGCCGTGACGCCTGCCGCCTTCGCCTCCTCCTCAATGTCAGACCAGTCATAGGCGGTCAGGATAATGATCGGCGCATCGCTGCCGGCGACGTTGCGAATCTTTCTGGCAGTCTCCACACCGCTGAGCTCCGGCATCTGCCAGTCTATGATGTACGTATGGTACGCGTCCCCTTCCTCGTACGCCATCTGGGCGCGGTAGGCTGCTTCCCTGCCCGAAGTCGTCCACTCAGACCGCAGACCGATCTTTTTGAGCATCTTGCTCACACTGTCGCACACATGAAAATCGTCATCCACGACAAGTGCGCGGAGTCCGTTGAGTTCCTTGATCTGCTCTGCATTTTTCTCTATATCCTGCAGCTTTAATCCCAGCTCTACGGTAAAGGTGCTTCCCTTTCCGATCTCACTGTCCACCGTGATCGTACCGTTCATCATCTCCACAATATTTCTCGTGATCGCCATGCCGAGTCCCGTTCCCTGGATGCCCGACCGCGTGACAGTCGACTCGCGCTCGAACGGCTCAAAGATATGTTCCACAAACTCCTTTGACATGCCAATGCCATTGTCCTTAATGATAAAGATATAATCCCCGTATCCATGCCGGAACGTCGTCTTCTGCATGATGCGGAACGTGATCGTCCCCCCTGCCGGCGTGTATTTCACGGCATTGCTCAGCAGGTTGATAAACACCTGGTTCAGCTTGAGTGAGTCCGCGATGACGTCCTCATTGACGATCTCAAAGGTGTCAATGAAGAGCTCCAGCTGTTTTGCCTTCACCTGCGGCTGGATGATGTTGACCAGATTGTGCATCAGCTCCGAAATATTGCATTCCTGTTCTTTGATCTGTACTTTTCCGCTCTCGATCCTGCTCATGTCGAGAATGTCGTTGATCAGGCTGAGCAGGTGGTTGCTCGACGACAGCACCTTCTGCAGGCAGTCTTTCACCTGGTCCCTGTTGTCTATATGGCTGACGGCGATCGTCGCAAAACCGATGATCGCATTCATCGGCGTGCGGATATCATGCGACATGTTGGACAGGAAGGTCGTCTTTGCCCTGTTCGCATGCTGCGCCTGCATCAGCGCATCCTGCAGCGCCTGCGTCTGCTCCTTCTGCTTTCTGACGCTCTCCGTGATCTCCTTCATCACGACCATCACCAGGATGTCCCGGGTCTCGTCGTCCCTCGTCATGAGAAATGACTGGCGGATACAGATCTCCTGATCACGGCAGTCCCTGCACCAGTATTCGACGCTTACTTCCGACTCGCCCTGATCATAATGCCCGATCAGATACGCAGTGTTCACCACTGTCCTGTAATCCTCGAGCGAATCACTCAAAACAAACTGCTCCCAGCGCCTGAACCACTCTGACACCCTGCAGGGCGCCGCCAGCTCCACTCTCTGCAGCAGCGATACCCGCTCCCCGCCCAGGTCACGCCGGATATCTTTTTCAATACGGTCCTGAGTCAGGTTGAATTCAAACGTACAGATGGCATTGGATGTGATCGCGATCTGATACTGGCGTTCCTTGCGGTTTGCGACAGCCATCTTCGCCCGAATGTGCAGCTCCTTCTCCTTCACCTCCGTGATATTCTGCCTGATCAGCAGAAGTTTTTCCGCTCTTCCCTCGTTTCGCTCCAGACAGATGATATTGACGTGCTCCCACTCCGACTTCCCGCTCTGCACCACATGGCACTCAAAACGCGCGTCATTGTGATCGTTCAAAGCCTGTATGAGCGACTCCTGATCCAGATGTTCCATCAGTTCCTCACGCGCCCTGTCTTCTATCAGCTCCGAGCACAGGTGACGCACCAGCTCCTGGTACGCGCCTTTGACCGCAAAGGTCCCGTCCTGCGGCGTCGTTCCTGCCAGATACTGGTAAGTGCCTGTCGAAAAATCTACCATGGCAAACCGCGAGAACAGCGTGGTGACGCCGTTGATGATATAACCCATCTCACGGTTCTCATCCTCCAGCATTTTCTTTTCCCTTCTGGCACGGACCAGCAGTATGATGATATAGATGACAAACAGCCCGATCAGCATCATCTCCAACTGGATTCCCACGATATTCTCATCCCTTATCATCTGCTGTGTCACATTTTTCGGAAATGTCTGCACCAGGACAAAATCATTGTCCGGGAGATGCATGACGCAGATATTGTCGGTCTTGCTGCCGGCAGCGCAGATAAAAGCGCCCTCGCCGCCATGCGCAAATATATCCTTAGCCTTCGCCGCCGTATCCTTGTCGATCACCTTGTTCTTCACCAGCGTGTCGATCAGATCCTCCTCATATATGTTGCCGTCGGAACTGGCGATCGCCCTGCCGTTCGGCATACACAGATACACGTCTGCCGCTTCGCCAAAGTAAGTGGTGGACAGCATATCCTTGAGGTACTCCTCCGCCAGATAGGACCCCCGGAGTACGCCTATGATCTCGCCCTTGTAGCGCAGCGGGACATAAAAGCTGACCATCGTTTCATTGAAGAAATAGGAATCCAGTATCACGGCGATACCGCTCTCACCGCGCATGCCGTTTTTATAATAATCGCGGTCAGAAGCATCCGAAGTACGCCCGTCAGAGGTGTGGTTCACACCTGCGGCATCTGTGAACAGCACTGCGTCAAACAAGGCGTTATGCTCGATCTCCTGCAGCATTTGCTCATTGACGACAGGCTGCTTCAGTCCTTCGCTGACAAAGTATGCATATGTGTGGATCAGCTCCAGAGCGTTGTTCATCTTCTCATTGATCCGCGTCGTTGTCTGACGGGCCGAGTCCGCCGCATAATTTTTGTTCCGCTCCTCCATCCGTATGCTGTTCTGTGTCGTATACCACCGAAACAGCCCAATCATGGCAGCCAGCAGAACAACTACACAAACCACTTCCTGTATCGTTTTTTTCCTGTTTTTCATCAAGACTCTCCCCTCCATACCTGCGAATCTTCCCCCGATCACGAACTATTCCCTGTCAGACTTCTTTCTACAGACCCTTATATCATTTGTTTAGAATATTATACTACCAGTGTTTTCATGCGTCAATCACGCGATGGTCTTCTCCGCTGTCATGTGAAGAAAAAGACGTATGAAATGAAACGGTCCCATTTCATACGTCCTCAATCTGCTGTATTCAGATTCCTCCCTATTTCATCTGCAGAACCAGATGCTGCGGCAGGCCATTGACCATAAACGGCTGGTAATCGCCCCTGATCAGCGGTTCGATGTAGTTGATGAACTCGTCTGTCACATAGTTCCCCTCCTTGTTGACCCAGTCTCTGGGAACCAGCTTCTCATTGTTTGCGATGCGGTGTACGTCGTAGATGCCGGCAGCGCTCATGTACGGATCGTCTGACACGCGGTCGATGACAACCATCTTGCCCGTATCTCCTTCATCCGCCGCCTTGACCGCGGCTCCGCCCACCATAAACGCCTCGTCCACATCGACGCGCGACGCCATGTGGGAAGCGCTTCTCTGCAGCGTTGAAAATTCGATACTGCGCGTCTTGCACCCGATCTCCGCGCCCAGGAAACCTGCCAGGTACGCGGCCGTTCCCTGAAGCTGCTTGTGTCCGAACGCATCGACATAGTCACCTCCGCCTGACAGCTCGCAGACATACCTGCCATCGGCGAGCTTGATCCCCTCGGACACCGCCACGACGACAGATTCTTTCTTTTTCAGCAGCTCCTGTACTTTTTTCAGGAATTTATCGATATCAAAAGGCATCTCCGGCAGATAGATCAGATCCGGTCCTTCGCACTCCTCTGTCCTGGCAAGTGCCGTCGCCCCGGTGAGCCATCCGGCGTTGCGGCCCATCACTTCGATGACCGTGATCATGTCCTTGTGGTACGTGAGGCCCAGCGCGTCGCGGATCACCTCTTTCGTGGAGGCTGCGATATACTTCGCCGCGCTTCCAAAACCGGGCGTGTGGTCTGTGAGCGCCAGATCGTTGTCGATCGTCTTGGGTACACCGAGGAACTTCTGCGAATGGCCTTTGATGATCGCGTAGTCGGACAGCTTCTTGATCGTGTCCATAGAGTCATTTCCGCCGATATAGATAAACGTCTCTATGTCCAGTTTATCCAGGATCTGGAATATTTTCTCGTAGATCTCCAGATTCTCGTGAATCTCCGGCAGCTTATAGCGGCAGGATCCCAGGAATGCCGAGGGCGTCCGCTTCAGGAGTTCGATATCCATGTCCGAGTGGATCTGCGTGGACAGATCCACATACTGTTCGTCCAGAAATCCCTGAATCCCGTGCAGCATGCCGTACACCTTGTGAAATCCTCTCTCCTTGGCAGTCTTGTACACGCCTGCCAGACTGGAATTGATCACCGATGTCGGACCTCCTGACTGTCCTACTATAATGTTGCGTTTCTTCTCCATTTCTTTCTACCTCCTAGTTTTAAGTTCAAAATATTTACATTCATTTTTCATTTATCCCGATCCGCCGGACGCTAACAGGTCGCGCCGCCCACCACGGTCTTCTTCAAAACCTGCTCGCGGTCGATCCTGCTGTTGAGCAGCTTATCCTGCACGTAGTCAAATCCGAGCCTGTCGATCGTGTCCGCAAAACGCTCCCCGGAAAGCCCCTCGTCGCGGAAGAACAGGATCGCGCGCTCCGCCATATCGATGACCTCCTCCTCGGACGTAAAGATCTTATCCAGCATATGTCCCTGCGCCACTTTCTTTCCCCAGCGCCCGCCGATATAGATCCGATATCCCGCCGCGGACTCATTCACCGCGCCAAACGGACATTTTCCGATACATCTGCCGCAGTGGTTGCATGCCTGCGGATCGATGCGTATCCTTCCGTCCTCCATCTGCGCCACATGGATCGGACAGCCCTTCTCCACCTGGCACACTTTACAGCCGCGGCATTTTGACAGGTCGATCTCGGGCACGCGCTGTCCGACGATCCCCAGATCGTTCAGATCCGGCTTCACACAGTTGTTCGGACAGCCGCCGACGGCGATCTTGAACTTGTGCGGCAGCGCCACGTCATGATATCCCTTGAAATACAGCTCGTGCATTTTCTGTGAGAGTCCGAATGTGTCGATCAGGCCATACTGGCACGTCGTCCCTTTGCAGGATACGACGGGGCGGACTTTGGAACCTGTGCCTCCGGTCTCCAGTCCTGCCTCGGACAGGAACGCGCGCACCTCATCGATGCTGTCATATGGGACGCCCTGGATCTCCAGTGTCAGGCGCGTCGTCATCGTCACCTCCCCAGTCCCAAACCGCTCTGCCGCCTCGGCGATCTTCTTCTGCTCCTCCGCCGTGATCTTGCCGTTTCTCGTGATCACGCGCACATTGAAGATATCGTCATAGCGCTTATCCTGGAGGCATCCAAGCCCTTTCACGCGCTTGATCTCCTCGGGGGAAAGCTTCTTTCCGCCCCGCGGCACGCGCACTTCGTTGAAGGTGATGCCGCCCTCAAGAACACGTGTGTTTGTATATCCCAACGCTTTTAAGCGGTTCTGTAAAAAGTATCCTCTTTTGCCCTTCGCACACACGAGCAGCAGCTTCGCATCTTTGTCCAGGCCTTCGACCGGCTCCACCACCTTTGGCAGCTCGATCCAGCGCGCATTGGGGATAGACGGGGCGGGCAGCGCGTCGAGCACTGTGTACTCCTTTGCCGCGCCGGAAGCGTACTCTGACGGGCTCATGCTATCGATCACGCCGTCAAGCTTGTTCTCCAGTATGTAGCACGCTGTGACAAATGGGTGGATCGCCGTGGAGAAGGGCGGCGCGTAGGCAAAATCCATCGTGTCAAATTCATCCAGCTTCATTCCGTTATAAATTCCGGTCACGGCGATGTCGACCATCTTGTCGACTGCCCCCGCGCCAAGCACCTGGATCCCAAGGATCCGGCGGCTTGCCGTCTCCGCGGTCAGCTTAACGATAAAGGACGATGCCCCCGGATAGTAATGTGCCTTATCGTCGAGAACGCAGACGACCGATGTCGCCTCAATGCCTGCCGCCGCTGCCTGCTCCTGCGTGAGACCTGTCCTCCCTCCGTTCAGGGTGGGCAGCAGACGCACGACGCCCGTGCCAAGACAGCCGCCATATCCGGCACCCTGGTCATACATTCTCTTTGCCATCGCGCGGGCCGCAAGATTGGCCGTCGATCCCATCGCCGACCACTGCGGCCTGTCTGTGATCGCGTTTTTCACCATCGCACAGTCTCCGACTGCGTAGATATCCGGGATGTTCGTCCGCATGTTCTCATCCACGATCACAGTGCCCTTGAACATCTCGATCCCCGAATCGTTCAGGAACGCGGTCGCCGGACGCACACCGATCGCAAGGATCACGATGTCCGCCTGCAGGACGCCGCTGTCCGTGTCTACACTCTCGACATGGTCTTTTCCGTTGATCCCTTTGAGGCTTACCGATGTGAGCACGCGCATGCCGCTCGCCTTGAGCTGGCGCTTCGCATACCCTGCCATGTCCTCGTCAAACGCATTCGGCATGATCTGCGGCGCCGCGTCGATCACGACCACTTCCATATTTAATGCCGCCAGGTTTTCCGCCACCTCGAGCCCGATAAAGCCAGCGCCGCACACGACTGCCCTGTGGCACTTGTTAATCTCGGCATACTCGCGGATCGCCACCGCGTCGTCCGGCGTACGCACACAGAATGCCCCCGCAAGACCCACACCGTCCACCGGTGGGACAAAAGGCGCCGCCCCGGTCGCAATGATCAGCTTGTCGTACGTCTCGGCAAAGACGCTGCCGTCCGTGCGCCGGATCGTCACTTCCTTTCTCTCACACTCTACTCCGATCGCCTCGCAGCCGATCTGCACCTTCGCGCCTGTGAGTCCCGCGTATTTCTCCGGTGAGTTTACGATCAGCTCCTCCCTCGAAGCGATGTCTCCGCCGATATAATACGGAAGTCCGCAACCGGCGTAGGATATGTCTGCACTTTTTGTGAAGATCAGCACCTCCGCCAGTCTGTCGAGGCGCTTTAATTTTGCCGCCGCTTTTGTCCCGGCTGCTACCCCGCCTAAGATCACATACTTCATCCTTCATCCTCCTTTGGATATTTTGTGCCGTCTCAATACTACACTTAACTAATAGTATAGTGCAACTTGTTGTCATTATCAATAAAATTTATGCGAAATCTGTGAAAATCTGTGAAAAACATATTACAGAACGGTACTGCGCATAAGGATCCGGCTGCTTAAAACAGCCGGATCCTTATGTATCTCAATATTCCTCTTCGATTTTTTCTTCGATATCGTTGACAGGTCTCTCCAAACCTTCAATCACGATATTGTTTTTCTCCGCATAATCCCACAGCGCCGCGTGGATCGCCTCCTCCGCGAGCAGGGAGCAGTGCACCTTCGCAGGCGGAAGACCGTCGAGCGCCTCCATGACCGCCTTGTTGGTCACCGCCAGCGCCTGCTGAACCGTCCTGCCCTTCACAAGCTCTGTCGCCATGCTGCTGGTCGCCACCGCGGCGCCGCAGCCAAACGTCTTGAACTTTGCCTCCTGTATGACGCCATTGTCATCTATATCGAGATACATGCGCATGATGTCCCCGCACTTTGCATTTCCGACGGTTCCGACACCGCTGGGGTTCTCGATCTCTCCCACATTGCGCGGATTGCTGAAATGATCCATTACCTTCTCACTGTACACAGACTCCTACACCTCCTTCTTCTGGTTCTGCTTCACAAAATCCTCATACAGCGGCGACATGGAGCGGAGCCTCTCCACGATCTTCGCGATCGCCTCCACCGTAAGATCAATGTCCTCCACGGTCGTCTCCTCCGAAAGTGTCAGCCGCAGGGAGCCATGTGCAGTCTCATGGGGAAGCCCGATCGCCAGCAGCACATGAGACGGCTCCAGTGAACCTGATGTGCACGCCGAGCCGGAGGACGCACAGATCCCCTGCTGGTCGAGCAGGATCAGAAGGGATTCCCCCTCTATAAAGCGAAAGCAGAAACTTGCATTGTTTGGCAGCCTGTCCGTCTCATGACCGTTCAGCCTGCTGTACGGTATCTCTGTGAGCACGCGCCTGATCAGATGATCCCTCAGCGCCGTCTCTTTTGCCATGCGCTCCGCAAGGCCGTCCCCCGCCAGCTTCGCCGCAGCCCCCATGCCAACGATCCCCGGCGTATTGTGCGTACCGGCGCGGCGCGAGCGCTCCTGCGCACCGCCGTGCACAAAAGAACCGATGCGCACTCCTTTCCGGATATATAAAAAACCGATTCCCTTCGGCCCATAAATCTTGTGGCCGCTCGCGCTGAGCATGTCGATGTTCAGTTCATCCACATCCAGCGGAATGTGCCCATATGCCTGCACCGCATCCGTGTGAAACAGGATCCCGCTCTTTTTTGCGATCGCACCGATCTCCCTTAGCGGCTGTATCGTTCCGATCTCATTGTTCGCCGCCATGACCGTGATCAAGATCGTATCCGGCCGGATCGCCGCCTCCAGTTCATCGAGCTTTATCACGCCATATTCGTCCACATTCACGTATGTGACCTCATATCCCTGTCTCTCCAGATACTGGCAGGTGTGCAGCACCGCGTGGTGCTCGATCGTGGATGTGATGATGTGTTTTCCTTTTGTTCTGCCAAGCTCCGCCGCCGCTTTGACCGCCCAGTTGTCCGACTCGCTCCCGCCGGCCGTAAAATAGATCTCATTCGGCTGCGCGCCGATCAGACCCGCGATGCTTCTTCTCGCCTCATCCACCGCTTTCATGGACTTTCCCGCAAAGCTGTAGATCGCCGAAGGGTTTGCATACTGTTCGCAGAAATACGGCTTCATCGCCTCGAAGACTTCCCCGGATACCCTGGTAGTCGCCGCATTGTCGAGATAGATCATTCTCCTTTTCCTCCTCATTTCCTGTTGCCCACAGTCTTGTCATGCTCAATATCGGCCAGGTCCTGCAGCGTCATCGAATCTATGACATCGTTCACTGCCGCATAGATGCGCCGGTACACCTCGACGGTCGCGCATTTGTCCACGCGCTCACAGGGAAGCGCATGTTCCGAAAGGCACTCGACCGGTGCCAGGGTTCCCTCTGTCAGCCGCAGGATCATGCCGACTGTATAATCCTCTGGCGCTTTCACGAGCTGGTAGCCGCCCTGAGCACCGCGGATGCTCCGCACATACCCTGCCTTGTTCAGCACCGCGATGATCTGCTCCATGTATTTCCCGGATATCTCCTGTCTGGATGCGATATCCCTGAGCTTTACCGTCTCCCCGATATGCCCGGCCAGATCCAGCATGATCCGCAGGGCATATCGTCCTTTTGTCGATATGGTCATACACAGCCTCCTAACATTTCACAATCTCCAGAACCTGTTACCTCTAATCATTTATATCATCTATTCCCTATAAAGTCAATGGGTTTTATAGGTTTTCATCACTTTTACTATTTAACCTGCTGCCGCTATGATCAAAACGGCGCACAGCACTCCCATCATCAACGGCAGGATGAAAGTCAGCACTGACACCTGCAGCCGGTTCCTCTTATAAAAGTTCTGCGCCCTGACATCAGATGCCACCTGCAGGATCCCCTGCAGCGCGCACAGCACGACCGCTGTAACGGCAACCAGATACGCGGGATATACACTCCTCCTCTGCCCATCTGTTTCACTGCCGTCATATCCCGCGGCTGTATCTGCCGTCTCCATCCGCCTGATCTCAAAGTGGAACGTGGATCCCTCCAGAAGTTCCCTGTCAAAGCACGACCGCGCGATCTCCCGCAGGCGTCCGCCGCCGTGGTCTGGTACCTTTAACGCCCCGCTCTGCGCGATATAGTCCTCGAACCATTCCAGCGAGACCCGTCTGAAGATGCGCTCAAATAAGATCTCGTTCACGACAGGCACTGCCACGGCATCCGCATCCTGATAGACACGGATCTCCCTGTCCGCGCGCGCGCTGATCATATCCTCCGCAAGAGTCTCAGGAAGGACATAGCCGCACTCAGCATCCCCTCTTAACACTGCTCCCTGCACTGCCTCATCGCTCTCATACCGCACAAACCGCACCAGACCGTCATATGCCTCCAGCAGATCCGTGTATTCGCCCGACACATCACAGACAGCCGCCCTGATCTGCATCTCCGAACCCTGTTCAGCTTTCACGATCACTGCGGAGAGCACAGCGATGACACCCAGGCTGACCCACATGCTCTTTCTGTGCAGAAGACGCCGGAACATCACCATGCCGAGAGACGGCACATGGATCCGCACCGCTGCCCCGCGTGTATCTGCAGCCGTCCTGTCCCGCTCACCGAGGTACATCGACACTGTTGTCCCCAGAAACAGGCACAGTCCCCATGCACACAGTCCTGCCGCCACACCGGAAAAAGACTGCGTATCGCCTGTGAACAATATGGTAAATCCCTTCTTGACCATTGCCGCCGGAAGAACTCCTCCGATAGACGCCGCAGCTTTCGGCAGCAGCACTGTCGGGACCAGGCAGCCTGACAGATATGCCTGGAGCACTGCCAGGATCCCTGTGACCACCAGCGCCGACTCCTGTCTTTCCACGATCTGGAAGACCGCCATAAAATAGATCGTCATAAATCCTGCGATCAGCATCAGACTGACGATTCCCTGCCATGTGATCCCGATCGTCAGCACACCATCTGCCCCCGGCACAGCCAGTGTCAGTATCGGCATCAGCAGGACCAAAAGCATCAGCAGACTGCCTGCAAGGCACCTGGCAGCAAGCTGCTCCGCACAGCGCACACCGATACGCCGGTCCGCCATCGTCTGTTGCAGACTGCTCCGCTTACAGAATTTTCCGAAAAAGAGTCCGGCAGCCATCGCATATACTGTAAAAATCGCACTCCCGTAATACACTGCATACGTATCGTTCTCTGTCAGGGAAAGTGTCCTGGTGCGAAACAGCTTTTCCCTTCTGGCAGTCGTCTGCAGGTTAAAGCGGTTGATGTCGTCATACATCGACTGTAAAATATCATCACCATACATTCCCGCTCCATACTCAGCCGACAGTTCCCGCAGGACCGCACCGGATGCATAGATCTCAGCCTGTGCTGTTCCAAGCATTCCCATCCCTGTCGACACGAGCTCCTCAAAGAGCACGCTTCCTGCCGCTCCCAGCCCGCCGGTCGCAGCTTTGCCCTGTTTTCCAGGCAGATACAGCGTGGCAGGGGTATTGCTCCCCGACAGGATCCCGCCGATGACATCCTCGGGAAGAACGATCAGCGCAGACAGCTCCCCGCTTTCCAGAAGCTGTTTTCCTTCCTGTTCCCCGACAGGCTCAAGACTGCAGAGGCTCCTCACGGACTCTATATTCTGTACATACGAAACTGCCAGCGCGGTCAGCTGATCCGCCTCTGCCGTATAGCCGATCTTCAGCTTTCTTTCTTCCCCGTCATGCCTCTGCAGGGCGCCGGCGTAAAAAGCGATCACACCGGCTGCTGCCAGACACACAGCTGTCAGTATCACTGCCCTCTTCAAAATTGAGGGCAGCATGACAGCCGCCCTCTTGTATTCCATTTGTAACCATATCCATTTTTTATTCATTTTCATTTTAATACATCAATCCGCCATACAACAGACCTGTGATATCCGACTCGCTCATCCTGAGGACATCCGTGGCATTTTCCGGCACCTCGATCGTATTCTCTGTCGGCTCTGTCTCGATGGAACCTGTCATCAGCAAAAAGTCCTCGCCGTCGATCGTGATCGCGCCGTGGTTCAGCCGTAAGGTATACCCCTCACCTTTTACAATATCTGTATATGCACCCTCCGCACGGAATTCGAGACTTGTGCCGGGCACCTCGAGCGATATCTGCAGGTCAAACGTCTGATCCGTATATCCCCAGTCATTCGCATACCAGAAGACGGCCTCGTCATCACTGCTGTCCTCCTGGATGCGCAGTGTCAGATCCTCACTGTAGTAGTCCTCTGTGATGGCTGCAGCCCTCGATATTCCTATATACAGGATCTCATCGCCAGACTGCAGATAAACCCCGCCCTCGATGGAGTCCAGCGCGCGCTCTGTCCCCGAGAAATCAATGTCCACCGCCATGAAATCGATCTCCACATCCTGGCCGGATACCGCGATGTCTTCCGGTGTGGAGATATTGATGATCCTTCCCTTTTTGTCGAGATAGTAATCCATCACCAGGTCCTGCTCCAGTCTGACGCCAAAGATCTGCTCGATCACATGATCCATATCTTCCCTGAACGCCTCGAAGTCGCCCGCATAGGTCGTCTGATAGCCTTCCATAAACGCTCTGTAAGACTCGCTTGCCAGAATGTCATCCCGCACCGCCTCCATCAGTTCGTTGTACGCATCCTTGTCCGTCGTGACCCGCACTCCGCCGTACTCCGCATATGTCCCGTCGAACGTGAACTCCCTCTTTTCACGGATGGTCTCAAACTTCATGGAGTCCTTCATCACAGCGCTGTGTCTGTTCAGGATCTTCGCCAGCTCGCTCTCCTCATCCGCTTCGCCGCTGTCCGGTGTCCTGTCTCCGAACAAGGTGATCCCATAATCCTCTGAAAGCGTTTCTCCGATCAGGGATGACCATGCAGAATTGTTAAAATCCCTTCCAAGATTTGTCAGATCAAGGCTGTACACATCTTCGTGGAACAGGATCGGAACACTCACATACAGTGTGTTGTCCGCTGCCACGATATTTCCGACCTGCATTTCGATCCCGTACGTGCCAAGGCTCACATCGAACTCCGCCATCTTTTTCTTATAATCCGTGACCGCATCCACTCCGAGATCAATACTGGTGATGCCGCCCGTCGCACTGGGATCCGTAAAAGAAAGATCCATGTTGGTATGCACAGGCTCTGTCTCTTTGAGCCGGTTCAGCTCATCGAGTCCGATATCCCCGGCAACCGAGCTCTGATACGCCGCCATCTCCTTCGCCATATTCGCCATACCCTTTGCGAGCTGCTTTTTGGGGTCACCGCCCAGAAGGGACTTCACCGCAAGCGCTCCGATCGCGATGACGATGACCACCGCTGCCGCGCAGAGAATCCCCACGACAAGTCCTGCGCCTTTCTTCTTTTTCGGCTTCTCTGGCGGAGCTCCCTGGATCGGAGGCGGAACCTGCATCGGTCCAGATACCGGCGGCACGGGCGCCGGCTGCGGTTCCGATGGTTTGGTCAATTGCACGGACGCTGTACCTTGTGTCGACGGTTTGGTCAGCTGTACTGGTGCTGTGCCCTGCGGCTGCGCTCCTGCTCCGTACACCGCAGAAGGCACGCTCTCCTCAGACGGCTGCTGTCCTGTCCCGTACAGTATGCTTCCGCTGCCGGAACTGCCCGTATTTGTCTCTAATCTATTGTTTTCTTCCACTTCACTTTACTCCTTTATCTGCTCCAATAGCTCTTCTCCCCGCAAAGTCCTGTCGATCTCTTTGCTCACTCCCCTGTTCAGGGCATACACCCTGTCACATAGTTCCAGATCCATCTCATCGTGCGTGGCGAGAAGGATCGCGCCCCCCGCCTGTTTATATATGCCCAGATACTTCCTGATATCTGCCTTTCCGGGCAGGTCAAGCGCTGCATCCGGTTCGTCCAGTATCAGGATCGGCGGATCTCCCGCCAGCGCACAGCCGATGCTCACGCGCTTTTTCATGCCGCCTGAGAGCTTTCCCGCCTTCAGCCGGAGCATCTGCCCGATGCCGAGCACCTTCAGAAAACCCTGTTCCAGCGACTGTCTCAGCGTCTCCGCATCCTGATACCACAGGCGCAGATTGTCCATCACGCTCAGCTCCGGTATCAGGCTGCTCTCCTGCGGCACATACCCCACATAGCTGATATAAGACTGTCTGCCCTGCGCACGGTTTCCGTCAAAATAGATCTCCCCTCTATCTGCTCTTCGCAATCCGGCGAGAATGTTCAGCAGTGTCGATTTTCCACAGCCGTTGGTCCCTACAATGCCGATGCACTGCCCTGCATCAGCTGTGAGATCCACCCCGCAGAGCACTTTCTTTTTTCCATATGAGCTTGCAATGTTCACTGCCTGTAAGCGCTCCACAATACCCCTCCATCACCTGTACCGCCATCCCGGCTGATCCTATGTACAGATCAGTTGGACAAGATCTGTTTCTCCAGATCCGCAAAGTTCATCTGCTCGTAAGCCGTGTCCAAATCCTTGTTGTTCCACGCGGAACCGGTCTTCTTCCCGCTGAGTCGCGTCGGCTCATTGTATCCGTTTTTCAGGATTGTGAGCGCGTATCCCACCTTGTTCTCGACCTGCTTTTTGAGCGTGTACGACAGGATCTCAACCATCTGTTCGTGCGTGCGGTCATTTGCATTTGCAGTGCGCAGGATGTCCTTCGCCTCCTTGAGACTGCAGTCAAAGAGATCGATCACCTCCTGCTCATCCGCCGTGGCGATGACGGACTCGCCGTTCTGCTCGATCGTCTCGTACTCGACGATCGTCCGGTTTCTCTTTACCCGTGCGACCTTAAAACGGACGGCGCTGATCCCGGTCTGTCCGCTCGGCATCTTCTCGTGGATCAGTTCATACTCAAAAGCGATATCCGTGTTTCCGTTGATCTCCTCGTAGGGCTTATCCAGGATCTCCCGCTTGACATTGCCATTTGCGTAGGAATCCGGTATCTTCATCATTTTGCGAAGCTCATCAAAGGCAACCACAAAGACACCGCCGTTGAAGGTTTCCTTGTCCTTTAGCAGATAGTACAACCGTTTTGAATACTTCTTGGTGAGATTTAACGGATACTCAATCCGATAGTACGCCCCCTGTTTGGCGGACATGATCATCTCCTTGACCTCCGGGTGAAGATCGAGCACGATCTTGCTCCTGCCCTCATCCCCGCGTTTTTTCTGATATTTGATCTTGCTGAACCAGGGATAATAGATATCCGTCCCCTCATCCTCCTTCAGGCGGAAGCCGAGTCCCTCGAACTTTTTCACCGCCTTCTGCAGGTAATTGTAGGCATTGGATTCGTCATGAAGATTGTAGAGATGCTTCACATCGTTGATATTGATCTCATAGCGCGTGTTCTCCTCCGTGTCATCTCCCTCGCCGACGATCCCGAGCAGGATATCCAGAATGTCATTCTGCCTTCTGTCAAGGTCATACCTTGCCTCAATAATGGTCTGGGGCCGGAATGCCACCTCAGTCCCGCCTCTTTTTTTCTTACGATTCATTCCATAACCTCTTTCGCAACCTTTTCCACCAAACAATTTTATCGTATAATTGCTATATTAATCTAATTTCCGGTTTTGTGCAAGCCATTCGCCGGATATTCTTCATTTTTCCTTTTTCCATAGCGCACTACCTCGTATCTCCTGTGAAGCTGCTGCATCTGTTCGTCATTTATCAGTCCGGCATTCTCCTCGATCTCCGCCGGCGATTCGTGCGGCGCCGGTCTTTCCTTCCGGTGCTTCTGTATCATCTGGCGGTATCGGCGCCGGATCCGTTCCGCCTCGCTGTCCACGCCGCGGCGCCCTCTCCTGCCCGCGATGGATTCCCGCTGCCTCAGCCCCTGATCCTCCTCGATATCCTCGATCCTGTCGCCATTCTCATCACTGCTGTCCCGAAAATCCCTGAGGATCTGCCGGATCAGCATGATGACGCCGCACAAAAAGGTCAGTGCGCACACAGCCCCGATCCCCCAGAGTACAGCCATCGCGATCTTTGAGGGCTCCGGCGCCGGCTTCCCGTCATCCAGAAGCTCCATCCAGTCTGCTCCTCCCGCCGGCGGCAGGGGAAACCCGTTATCAGCTTCATATTCATATGGCATGATCTCCACGCCGTCAAACCACTCCCGGATATCCGTGTACTGGCGCTGTCCTGCCAGCAGCGCTGCGGGCAGCATCCCGACAGACAACAGCACTGCAAAAATGAGGAGCATCGAAAAACTCACCCCGTACAGACGCCGCCTGGGGATCCCTCTCGTGCGCCTGTTCATCTCCAGATATGCGCCTGTCGCGCCGAAATATTCGTAGAACAGCGCCAGAAATGTATACGCTATAGCGCTGTAAAAAGCAGTATCGCACAGCGGCTGCGCATTCAGGAGAAGTCCGAGCAGATAAAGGACGACGAAATACCACACGAGCGACAGCGTCGGATGCTCCAGAAAGCTGACATACTTCGCCGCAAGCGGTTCTTCCCTCTTCCGCTTAGCCGCACTCACCCGGTCCGCAAAACGTTTTACGATCACAAAGAACGTCTCCGCAAGCATTAAGACACAATAGCAGATCTCGTATCCTTCTAAAACACCCTTTCCACCCGCAAGGAACACGGCCGCTCCTGTCGCTCCGGCCATTCCCGCCAACAGCAGTATGCTGATCAGGAAATAGAGCACCACGCTCCGGACCTTTCCTGCCGCCCGCTCTGTGACGATGATGGGCACTGCGATCAGCAGGCATTTGAGATAAAGCGCCCCCGTCCCCCCGGGATCAGACCATTCCGGCACAGCGTAGACCAGCGGGACAAACATCGCAAAGAACAGCGTGGCATGCAGATATTCCATTATTTTTGATCCCCGCTCCCGCGTCATGTCCGCCCCACCTCCTTCACCAGCACCTGGATGTTGTCCCTGCTTTTCTGCGCAGTATCCCCTGAGAATCCGCCCTCTCCCCTGTAAGCAGGTACGACCACCAGCGTCTGATACTCCCCCACGCACTCCCGGATACACTTCAGCAGGGATCCGTTCAGATTTTTGGTGACGAACACGAGAAGCGTATCCTCCGCAAGCGGTCTGTTTGCAAATCGGTCGGAAAACAGTCTTCTCACCAGCTGTCCGAAATCCTCCGCGCCGTCCTCCTTGTCATACTCCGCGAGCAGGCGCTCCAAAACGATGCGGTTTCCCCTGTTGTTTGCCGGCAGAAACACTTCGCTGTCCTTTTTATTCAGGGCAAAACCGACTTCTATATTCTGCCGCATCAGCCTGCGCATCATCGTTGCCGCAAGGGCGATGCTCTCCTCCACAAGGTCTTCGTATTTCAGTATTCCCGTATCCTCCACATCCAGAAAGAGCATCGCCTTCTGGGACCGCACCGAATCAAACGTGTTGACCATGAGGGAGCCCGTCTTTGCACTCGCTTTCCAGTTGATCGTCTTCATGGGATCATCGGTGGTATAATCCCGGATCGTCCGGAATGCGAACGGATCCTCATAGAGCCTTCTGGCGCATTGGATCGTGCCCAGCATGCGCTCACATACCGTCACGATCTCCGTCACATCTGTCATTCTGGGATAGACATAGATCTCCGCCTGTATCCCCACTGCCTTACTGTAATGCTTCCTATATAACAGGGTATGTGTCGTGATATCCGCATCGCTTGCCAGATATCTCCCCCGTTTTGTACACTTTACAGGGATCTCCCTGGTGATCTTCTGCCTGCCGAGCACTGAGAAGACATCCCGCTTGTACAGATAGTCGCTGACGTTCGTATTCTCGACATCGGCAAAATCAAGCTCCCTTCTCGTGTGGAATCCCACCTCGAGAACAGGTACCGGCATGCGTTTTCTGTTCTCGATCACCTCGTAGAGCTTTGTCTCCTGCCCGGCGTACACTGCGTCCGCCTCAAACCACAGCTTTACCGTGACATCCTTCGCCCACTGATATTTATAATAAAGCTCCCATAAAGTACTGACAAACAGCATGCCCAACAACAATAATATGATCATCTCTTTGCTTTCCAATCCTCTGTCGGCAGCTCGACACTGCCGAGAATCCCCGTGACGGCCGACGCTTTCTGGATATCATCAAACTCCCCGATCAGCCGGTGGCACAGCACGGCGTGCGCCACGTCCTTGATGTCCTCCGGCACCACATAGTCCCGCCCCTGCACGAGCGCCAAACCCTGCGATGCGCGCAGAAGGGCGAGTGTTCCCCTCGGACTCACGCCTGTCCTGTTCTTCCTGGTCGCCTGCACGAGCGCCACGATATAGTCGCGCAGATCCTCGTGCACATACACCTGGCGGCATGTCTCCTGCAGCACCCTGATCTCATCCGCACTGCACACGGCGCTGATCGCCGCAAGCGGCTCCGCGTTGATGAACCGGTCGATCATCTGCCGCTCCTCCAGTTCATTCAGACTCCCCATATGGATCTTCATGATAAAGCGGTCGAGCTGCGCCTCCGGCAGCGGAAAACAGCCGATCGTCTCCACCGGATTCTGTGTCGCTATGACAAAAAACGGCGCCTCCAGGACCCGCGTCTTTCCGTCCACCGTCACCTGTCCCTCCGCCATGCACTCGAGCAGGCTCGACTGTGTCCTGGGCGTGGCGCGGTTGATCTCGTCCGCCAGCAGGACGTTCGTAAAGACCGGTCCCTCCTTAAACGTAAACGCGCCCTTTTCCTGGTTAAAAAACGACAGTCCTGTCACATCGCTCGGGAGCAGATCCGGCGTGAACTGCACCCTTTCGAACTGACACCCCATCGACTTTGCCAGCGCACGCGCGAGCACCGTCTTGCCCGTTCCCGGCACATCCTCGAGCAGCACATGGCCGCCTGCCGCGAGCGCTGCCAGCAGCAGCCTTGTCACATCCCGCTTGCCGATCATGACCTTTGATACATTTTCTTCGATCTTTGATAACACTACACTGTCTGTCCCCATATGTATATCCCTCTGTTTCTGTTTTTTATCATTATATTTCATCTAAAACAGATTGTATAGACATGATACTGATATTACTGTAAAAATCTTTCATTGTCTTTCTGTCCTGTAAAGATTTTGATATTACTGTAAAAATCTTTCATTGTCTTTCTGTCCTGCAAATAATAGGATAGGTGTAACTTCAGGCCGCTTCATCAAATACTGGGAGGAATGTATGTTCAAAGATATATTAGACAGATACCGGGGAAAAAAGATCTTCATGAATATGTTTCGCGCTGTGTTCATTCTGCCGGCTATCTGTATCTTTTTTGCATGTATCGGCGGTTTTTACTGGTTCAAGGCAAACCGGATCGGGACGGAGAAGCAGAACGACAGCAGTATGCTCTATGCCTCCTCCCTGATCGTGAACAACATGATCGACCGGATGTCAAACACCATGAAGGTGCTCAGAAATGACAACTATATCCAGAAAGCCCTTGCCAAGGACACCTTCTCATGGGACAGCGACATGAACATCGCCGCCCGTGAGATCCTGAACATGGTCACGGCCGAACCGCTGTTTCAGTCCATCTACCTCCTCAAGGACAGCGACTACCTGCTCAAGTGCAGCAACCCGGCATACCCGCTGGGCGAACCGGGGGATCAGATGATGATCGAGACCTTTCACCAGAGCCATTTCGAACAATACGGCACAAGACACTACATCGACATCTATGGCAAGAGCCAGACCCTGCTCTACATCACGGACGGGGAGCTGGATCCCCGCACCGGCGAGAAAAACAGCGGCATACTCATCAGCATGGATATCGGAAAGGTTCTGGATGAGATCTTTTCCACGCAGCTCGACGGCGAACAGTACGTGCTCGCAGACGCTGCCGGAAACGTGGTCTATGCCTGCGGAGACGGATATTCCAAGGGCGGTCAGCTCTCGCAGCCGCCGCTCCCTGCCATGATCGAGAGCGGACAGATCCGCCAGTCGGAGGTGATGGACCTGGCACAGGACAGGTTTCTCGTCTCCTGCGTGCGTATGGAGAACGGATTCTTTCTTGTGCATTTTCTCCCCTACCGCTATGTGGCGGCACCCATCAACCAGATGCGCTTCACCTTTATCGGCATCGTCCTTTTGCTGGTGGTGCTGCTCCTGCTGTTCTCGTTCGGCATGTCCAACTGAGTCTACGATCCGATCGACGCCGTCATCCGGACAACAGACCCTGCAAACGCCGCGGGACAGTCGCTGGAATCCATATCCGGCCGCATCGGAAATACCGAGCTTGCCAGCATCGTCCAGACATTCCGCACCATGTTCCAGACGGTGAGCGACATGAACCTCCTCAAAGAGCAGAAGGAGCTGACACATTATCTGGGCAGCGCCTCCCTGCATGGAAAACTGCCGGAGTGGGTGGAGGAAACTTATGGAAAGCCCGGAATCCACAGCCGTGCAGTCTGCCTGCGCATCAGTGATATGAAGGATCTGCACGAAAACCATACCGAGGATGCCATCACGTTTGCCCTGCAGACGATCGCCAGCGTCACAGAGCAGGTGATGAAACCCCTCGGAGACGTTCTGGTCCATCCTGTCGATGAGGAGTATACCGCGGTGCTGCTGTTCATGGAGGAGCGGGTTCCGCTGGAGATCCTCTCCGCCAGGATCCGGGAGATCTTCTCCGTGACGCGGGAGCTTGTCTACATCGGCATGGACGCCGGGATCAGCAGCGAGAAGGAGGGGTTCGGCGAGCTGGCAGCCATGTATCGCATGGCGCGGGCGGCCACCGCCTACCGCTATATGTACGGGATCGACGCCATCGTCACTGAGGAGGAGATGGCGGAAAGGGCGCTGCACGGCACGGGCAGCGTCGACACCGGAAAACTGCTCCTGCAGCTGAAGGCGGGAAACCGGGAACGGTTCCGGGAGGAATATCTTGCCATCGTCAGCGAGCTGCGAAAATGTTCCATACAGACCGCGCGGGACGCACTGTTAGATATGGCGGGAGAACTCCTCAAATACTACAATTCGCTCAACTGCTACTTCGACACGCTGTCCCTGTCCGACTACGAGAAGCTGCGCACACAGCTCGACGGCTACGACTATCTGGACGATACGTGGGAGTGGTTTGACAGAATGCTGGACAAGGTGTGCAGCGCGCTGGACAGGGCAAAGCAGAGCGAGCGCGAGGACGTGGTCGACCAGGCGCTGCAGTACCTGCGGGCAAACTATGCAGACCCCAACATCAGCGCACAGTTCATCGCCGAACTGTTTCACATCACGCCGTCCTACTTCAGCAGGCTCTTCAACGAGCGGAGCGGCTACGCGTTTCCCGACTATCTCGCCACCCTGCGCATCGAGGAGGCCGGAAAGATCCTGCTGCAGGAACAGAACAAGAGCATCCAGGAGATCTGCGAGATGGTGGGATACACCAACGCCTCCTACTTTACGGCGACCTTCAAGAAAAAATACGGCATCACACCGGGGCAGTTTCGCAAAAAAGGCGCCCGGAATGATATAAAATGATATTTTTTGACAGCAGTGAAATAATTTGATAGCTGCAATTTGCAGAAATTTGTCACGATCACAATTCTTTTGGATTGAGGCGCGGACAGGCTTATGGTATCTTCAAGTCACACAAAAATGCAAGGAGGAATTGCCATGATGTCCGCATCAAAACAAAAACAGGATCCGGGCGGGAATCCCCGCCCCCTCGGCCGCATCGCCGGTCATTTCCAGAAATATTATCAACTCTGGCTGCTCGCTCTGCCGGGTATAGCGCTCACGCTGATGTTTGCCTATATCCCCATGAGCGGCCTCGTCATCGTCTTCAAAGATTACAATTATAAAGACGGGATCTTTGGAAGCCCGTGGGTCGGATTCAAAAACTTTGAGTTCTTTTTCGCCAACTTTTCCAAGGCGTGGAGAGCCACCCAGAACACGATCATCCTCAACCTTTTTTATACGGTGTTCGGCACTGCCGTCGCGGTGATGCTGGCTGTGATGTTCAATGAAATCCGCCACAAGAAATATCTGAAAGCGACCCAGTCGCTGTCCATCATGCCCTATTTTATCTCCTGGGTCGTGGCCGGCGGCATCCTGCGGGCGCTGTTAAACTACGACGGCGGCGCGATCAACAATGTGCTGGTCCCGCTCGGCTTCGAGCGCGTGGATTTCTACAACGATCCCAGATACTGGCGCTTTATCCTCACCCTGTGCAATATCTGGAAAGGGGCAGGGTACAACGGCATCATCTACTTTTCCACGATCGCCGGCTTTGACACCTCCCTGTACGAGTCTGCCCAGGTGGACGGGGCGAACCTGTGGAAGCGCATCCGCTATATCACGATACCGCTGCTCAAACCCACCATCATCATCATGTTCCTGCTGTCGATCGGAAAGATCATGAGCGGCGACCTGACCATGATGATGTCCATCACCAACCTGTCCCCGATGCTTCTGGATACCACGGACATCATCGACACCTATGTGTACCGCTCCGTGATCGGCATGGGAGATTTCGTCATGGGTTCCGCTGTCGGGCTCTACCAGTCCATATTCGGGTTTGTGCTCGTGCTCGCCTCAAACTGGCTCGTGGGAAAGTTCGACAGGGAATACCGCTTATTTTAGGAGGAGGATCACATGAAGAAAAACACTGTCAAAACTTCTGCGTCCGACAGATTTCTGCTCATATTTTTCTACATATTTATCGGACTGTTCGCCATCGTCTGCCTCTACCCGCTGCTCCTCGCGGTGGGAACTTCCTTCCCTTAAGCTACTGGAATGACTATTATCTGGCGCTTATGTTCATCAACAGGCAGCAGCTCTACCCGCTGCAGTATTATCTGTATAATATGCTCGCCAATGTGCAGTTTATCGCAAACCAGGCCAACGTCTCGCCGGGATACAACATCAACATCCCGCTGGAGACCACCAAGATGGCGACCATCTGCGTCACGATCGGCCCTATTATCCTGCTCTATCCTTTTGCCCAGAAATATATCACCAAGGGCGTGATCGTGGGGGCTGTAAAGGGATAAACCGGGCATTATAATAACAATGTATCTATATGAAGGAGGAACCTGTATGAAAAAGAAAATCACACCGAAAAACACTCTGAAAAGGCGCGCATGCTCCGCCGTGCTCGCATCCATGATGCTTCTGTCAGGTCTGACAGGATGCGGCGCCGACAGCGGCAAAACGCCAGATCAGACCCCCTCTGCCGACAGCAGCGCCGCGGGATCAGACGCGCAGCAGGGCACCGGTTCCAGTGCGCAGGAGCCGGCGGCCAGCCAGAACACCTCCCCGACGAGACCGGATACCCTGGACACCATCACCGTGGTACTGTTCGGCGAGGAATCCCCCAGAATGCAGGAACTGATGGAAAATGAATTCCAGCAGGGACTGATCCCGAAAGACATCCTGACCAACACAGTGACCCTGCCCTTCCAGGCAAACATGGCCTCCTTTATGCGAGGCACCTGCGGCACGACTCTGATCGAGAACGAGCCCGGCCTGCAGACCGTCGTTCCGGAAGCAAAGACTGCAGAGTACTATATCGCACCCGAGAAACCGATCTACAAGAAGACCTACGAGAACACAGCATTCCAGGTTCCCGTGACCTCCGGGAAGGCTGACCGCGTGGCAATGTTTGTCAACCTGCTCCAGAAAAATACCGAGATGGCAAACCTGTTCGCATACGGCGTGGAGGGTACCGACTATGAGCTGATCGACGGAAAAGTGTCCAAACTCAACACAGAAGAGCTCTTCTATGAGTGGATGATCTACAACGTAAAGATCTCCTCGCCCACCATGGCCTACACTGACGAATTTATGGAGGTCTACAAGGCATGGGACGACAAGGCGCTCCCATCGCTGAGTTTTGGATTCAGCATCGATTACTCGGCGATCCAGACACAGAAGGCACAGATCGACAGTCTCTGGGAAGAGCTTGCCAACCCAATGCTCGCAGGGCTCAAGGATTTCGACTCCAGCATCGACGAGCTGAGATCCGAGATGCAGAAAGCGGGCTGGGATGCCTACATGGCAGAGATCCAGCGTCAGTTTGACGAATTTCTGGCTGACAAGAACGCGTAAGAAAAACACAACGTGCCGGGCACTTAAAAGGCGCCCGGCATACTGATAAAAATGCAAAGGATAGATACAGGAGGTATACAGCATGCAGACGATCCATTTATCCAGGACCGATCCGGACGCCTTCCACTCCCTGCAGGAAGCGGTTTTAGCAATCCCCGACGACCGCAGCGAGCCGGTGCGGATCCTGGTATCACCCGGCATCTATGAAGAAAAAGTCTGGATCCGCAAGGAAAATCTGGAGATCATAGGAGAACAGCCGGAAAATACCATATTCCGTTACGGGGACGGCGCCAGAAAACCCCGGCCGGACGGCTCCGGCGAATACGGCACCTTCAACACGGCAGTCCTGCTGCTCGCAGGACAGAATATTCATGTGGAAAATCTTACTGTGGAGAACACCGCAGGGCCTGGCAGCATCGCAGGACAGGCTTTGGCGCTCTATGCGGCGGCAGACCGGTGCAGTTTCCGAAACTGCCGCTTCATCGGATGGCAGGATACCCTATTTGCCGGGGATGCAGAAGACTGCTCCATGAAAAGGCTGATGCTTCCGGACTTTTTCGCACAGTCATCTGTCCCAGCCGCACATCCTGTGATCCGGAATTATTTCAGAGACTGCTATATCAGCGGGGACGTCGATTTTATCTTTGGTCCCAGCACCGCATATTTTGACCACTGCGAGATCCATTCCAGAAAGCGCCAGAGCGAGGACAGGGCATTCATCACTGCCGCCAGCACTCCCGCCGGGCAGGAATACGGACTGGTATTCTCGCACTGCAGACTGACCGGCGACAGCCAGTATCACTCTGTCTACCTCGGACGCCCCTGGCGGGATCTTGCCAAAACCGCTTTCGTGCACTGCCATATGGACAGCCATATCTGCCCCGAGGGCTGGCATAACTGGGGAAAAGCGCGGGCAGAAGCGCTCTGCAGCTACGTGGAAGCCTTCAATTCCGGCCCGGGCGCCCAGCCGCAGGCAAGAGTCCCTTTCAGCAGGCAGCTCGACAACCCGGAACTGGAGTCCTATTATTCCGTGGAAAATGTGCTGCGCGGGGAGGATGGATGGCGCGGGGAAGTTATCTGCTCCCCCACACAGCCACATTGTCCCCAAGCGCGGTAAAGGTCATGACGACTTTCCGCTCATTTGGATTAAAATAAAGCTGTTCACTCGGCATTTTTCAGAAAAACGCCCTTGTAGGTCACACCGTCGACGGTGATCGTCATGTTGGGTGTGCCGTCCTCATACGTCCACGCTCCTGTCAGTTCACCCGACACCGTGCCGTCCTCATTCAGTGTGATCTTCGAGGGCTGCATGATCCCCAGGGTACTGCTCCCCGCCTTCTGATAATACGTCGTAGGCGTATGTACGATAAATTCATAGTCCCGCACATCTCATCGACGGCGTATCCGTTCTCACTGATCTTCTCGCCCGCATATTCATAGGGCGCAGCGACAAGCCAGCCGTCCGCCACAAGCCCGCCATAGGACACGAACAGGTAATAATATCCGTCCTGCTCGATGATATAAGGTCCTTCGCCGGACACGCCGAAGCCGCCGTGCACTTTATATCCATAGTAAGCGTCCTGCTCGTTTGCGATCGTCTCATAGGTTGTCGTGTAATCGCGCAACCCCGTGTTCTCGTCGAGCTTCAGCATATACAGGCCGCCAAACCAGGATCCGAACACCATCCAGAGCGAGCCGTCCCTGTCAAAGACCACGCAGGGATCGATCGCGTTGAGCTTCGTGTTCCTGATATTCTGGTATCTGGTCAGGTTCGCGTCCTCCCCGAGCACCTGGTACACATCGGTGAGCTTCACATCGTGTGAATCCGTATTAAATCCGGAGTACACCACCGGTCCCGCATACTCGTAAGGCCCCTCGATGCTGTCCGCCGTCAGCAGGACGATCACCGAATTCCATTCATTGCCGTTCACACTCATATAAAAACAGTATTTGTTCATATTGGGATTGTAGATCACATCCGGTGCCCACAGATTTCCGTTCAGGTTGGGATTCGTCGCCGTTTTGCAGTATGCTTCCCACTCCTTTCCGAACAGATCCGCGTACTCCGCGTTGATATTCATCTGAAAGGTCTCCCAGTTCCTCAGATCCGTGCTCTTTGCCCACGCCATATGGGAACCAAATATGTAGTATGTACCGTTGTCATATGCGACCGACGGATCATGTACGCTCACGCGGCTGTATGGCACTTCTGTCATTTCGGTTTCCTCCTCCTCTGCCGCAGGCTGCTCTGACGGCGGATCCTGTGAGACGGTCTCCTTGGTCTGTCCGTCTGCCTCAGTTCCTGTCCCGTTTGATTCCCCTGCATTTTCCGCCGCACTCTCCTGTGAGGCTGATGTACTGCTGTCCGCGGGCGCTGCTTTCTGTCTCCCGCATCCGCCAGGCAGTGTCAGCAGCAGCAGGGTCACTGCCAGCCGCCCCGCCACGATTCTTTTCCTCATACCGCTCTCCACTCCTTCCTATTGATGTGTTTTGTATGTCTGACAGGATGATCTTAGAAAAAGGAGGGCATCTGTTTCAACGCCCTCCTTCTTGTCAACTGTATGTTATGATCCTGCACCCTTTCTAGTAATTCAGCTCGATGCCGATCATCTGATAGGCTTCCTTCGCCGCTTCCAGCGCTGCCTGGTTTGCATCGAAGCCCTTCTGCTCAAGCTCTGCCGCGAAGTCGTTTGCGTTCTTGCCTTCCAGGCGGACCTGGTCCTCAACGCCCGGCGTGTCGCCTACTGCACGGTAAGATGTGTCAAGGAAAGATGCAAATCCCGGGATCTGGCAGTCGCCGAACGGAACCGGATTCTTGCAGTTTGCAAAGAAATCATCAAAATACTTGCCGTACTTTGTATCCTCATCCGCTGTGACAAGATCCTCGCCGTTTACAGGATCGTATACTGACTGATACGTTCTTGTAGCCGCTGTCGGATAGAAGGACTCCTGGAACTCTTTCCAGATCTCTGCATCTGTCGTGATCGGGCAGGGCAAAGCCTGTCTGTAAAGCGGAAGATCCGCATAGGTCTCCACATCCTGGTAAGCGTCAAGTTTTGTCTGCCAGCCTTCTGCTCCCCAGCCCATCCACTTTAAGAGTTCATAAGCCTCTCTCGGATGCTCTGTCGACGAGGAGATCCCGCCGAAGTCCAGCACGCCGAATACGTATCCGCTCTCGCTCGCCGGTGTCGTGTAAGGTACCCACTCCATACCGCGGTTTCTGTAATCCGGCGTATCAAACAGGTTCAGATAGGTCCACCATGCGTCGATCTGGAATCCAAGCTTTCCTGTGTAGGCAGCCCACATCGTCCTGTCGCCTGTCCATGCCTCCATCTCGTCCGTATCGCCGTACGGTGCATGGTATTTGCCGTTCACGAGCTCTGCCCACTGGTTCACGCCTGCTGCCCACTGATCCATGTGATAGTTCTTGCCGTCCCAGCCAAACTCACCGATCAGGTTATTTCCGTTTGAGATCGGATAATAGGTAACGAGCGAGTGGAACTGGTTAAATCCATATGTGCCCGCATCGGTATTTGTCGCCGCCTTGAAGGAATCGATCATCTGATCCCATGTCCAGTTTGTGGGAGGCGCATCGATGTTCAGTGTCTCAAACACGTTCAGGTCGCAGTAGATCGCATCCGGGAAGAACTTGATCGGTGTGGCAAGCTTCTTGTCCGTGCCGTAATAGCCAAGCTTCGCTTGTCAGGATCGCCTTGTCGATCGCGCCGTCATACAATGTCCCGCCGCTCTGGAACAGGATCGGCGTCGTGTCGAGGAACGTCTTCATACCTACCGTTCTCGCCGTCGGATAATAGAAATTCAGTCCGCGCATCTGCAAGTCGGGAAGCATCGCCTGCACCTCCTCCAGCGTGTCCGGCACCTCCAGCCCAAGCTTGTCGAGAATATCTTTTCTGTAAAACATCACCTGGAAATTCATCGTCTCCGGCAGCGCATAGATCCTGTCCCCGATGACATACGGCATGATCAGACCTGCGTTGTAGCGCTCCGCCACCTCCGCAAAGTCAGGAAACTCCGTCAGATCCTTCAGCGCGCCCCTGATCCCCAGCTCAAACGGGATCGAGTAGTTTACGCCCGTCGCTACATCCGGCGAATCCCCCGACGCGTTTGCCAGCACGAGCTTTGTCTGATCCGGCATCAGCGAGAGATCCACCTCGATGCCCGTCTGCGGCGTGAACTGCTCGTTGATCAGCAGCTGCATGATCTCAAGATGCTGCCTCGAACGGTTCACCGACACCTGCAGATGCTCCGGGTTGGTGTTCGTGGAAGAGTACGCCTGCTCCCCGAACGAGGTAAAGAACCGCACGATGCCAAGCCACATCTTGGTGAAGATGTTCTTGTTCTTCGGGAGCTGCTTTGCCGCGTCCTCCTGATACAGATAGATGCTGTCCAGCGCAAAATCATTGCCGTTTAAGCTGTCGATCAGATTTGCAAGATGCTGGTTGACCGAGGATGTGCTTGTCGCAAGCTCGTCGATCCTGTAGATCAGCTCATCCGGCTTCTTCGCCAGACTCCTCAGCTGGTTCTCCGCGATCTTGACAGAGGCGTAGGCAGCGATCTTATTTTTCTTGGGATTGTACACCCGCGCGTCCTCCATGACCTGGCCGAGCTCATCCGCCCAGCCCGTCATCATCTCCCCGATGCCCGGTATGTACGCTTCGAGTGAGAAATCCCTGTACTTATCCTTATTCGTACCGGCAACCTTTGTGACCTCGAGCGACAGGTCATTGACCCTGCTCATGATCTTCTCGATCGTCTCCAGGGATTCCCTGACCGGCTCCATACTGATCTGCATGGAGATCGTGTGCTTCCCCGCCTCGAGCGGTATGCTGATCTTGCTGCCGTCACCGTCGACCATCGTGTACATCTCATATTTCTTCTCATACGCGAAGGCATGGTTCTCAAACGCCGTATTCGGGATCCTGCCGTCGATCTTCACATTCATAAAGACCGGGAAGTCCGCCTTATCGCCCTGGCTGTAGTGAAAAGCGATATAGTAGTTTCCCGCCTTCTCCACTTCCATAAGATATGTGATCTCCTGGCCACCCTGTCCAAACGAGGCGGCATCGACAGTGTTCATCACCCTTTTCGCCGCCTGATAAGGATACAGGTCCGGGTCAAACTCACAGGCAGCATGGATCCCGGAATCATTTCTATATAAGAAGTCCTCCGCCTGTATCTCGATGAATCCATCGCCGGCCGCCGCTTCACTGCCCGTGTATTCCGGAACCTGCGGCTTTGCTGTAAGTGTCAGATTTCCCAGCAGTAGCGTTCCCTCGTTCAGCTCGATCGTGATGGTATTCCTGCCCTGCTGCAGCTCAATGCCGAGCGGCTGGGTATACCGATAGGTGGAATCCTGTATGTACTTGTTCTGCCAGTCATAGATCTTGTCCGGCATACTCACCACTTCATTGCCGTAACTGTCGTAGACCTTCCTGGGCGCTAACGTCCACTGGTCAGGGTTTGACGTCCACTGACTCTCGAGCTTCTGCTGGCGCATCTCGTAAAACGGATATTCACCGTTCACCATGATGCCTGCCTCCACCGGGAGAATAGACTCGCTGTTTGCCAGATAGTCAAAATTCATATAGTAGACTGCTGACTGCGGCACATCTCCCATCCTGTAGAGAATCGGCTCACCAGTGTAGGCGGCAAACGTATAGCCCGCACTCACCTTTGTGTAACCATTGTCCAGTCTCTCATTTGAATACGTTTCTGTCACTGTCCCCTGAGCTGTCTGTCCTGGTTCCTGTGCCCTTAGCTGCATTGTCGGAAGCGCTGTCACTGCCGTAGTGACAGCCATACACACTGCAATGCTAAGCGCCATGACTTTCTTTGCATTTCCTCTTTTCATGACGACCCGACCTTTCTGATCACAAACAAGCCGTTTTTTGGATCCGGCCCATTTGTTTTATTCGTGAGTTAAATACTTTAGTTTTTCTTTATATAAATAAACTTACGCTATATTCACCCAAAAGTCAATATAGATTCTCACTAATATTGGCACTGTGAATAACGCAAACCCTTAATTTTACAGGGATTTCAGAGCTTTTACGCCTTATGACGAAATTTAACCAGCCATTTTGTGCACAATTACCAATCAATTCCGTTTCGAAAAATTTCGTTTTTGGCCCGGATATCTTTAGCTTCCGTTAAATGTTTCACTCAATAATTGATTCATTTATTCCATTTTGCTTATTTTATTTTGCAGTTTGCCCTGTTGAACCTGTATATTTTAGTCTTGACTTTTGTTTTAGTTTTCACTATAATGAATTCAATACCACTCAAAAAAACTTATGAAATATAAAAAGGGGGCAGATGACTGATGCTGTACTTTCGCTCTGTCGGCGAAGCCGAAAATGTCTTCAAGGCATTGAGTACACCCATGCGCGTGAAGATCATGGAAATGATATACGAGGACGATTCCCTCAGCATGAACGATCTGGCAGAAGCGCTCGGTCTCACGAACGGCGCAATCTCCATGCATGTAGGAAAACTGGAGGAGGCAGGACTTGTGCGGATCAAGATCACCTCCGGCAAGCGCGGGACGATGAAGATCGTGCGCCCGCGGTATGACCGGCTGATGATCGACCTGGCGCCTGTCAAGGAAGCGAGGCGCTGCTACACGGACGATATCCGTGTCGGATATTACACGGCGTGCCACGCCACGCCGACCTGCGGGCTTGCCACGGGCAAGGAGATCATCGGCTCGCTGGACGATCCCAGGGTGTTCTCCTTCCTGGACCGTTTCCAGGCGGGGATCCTGTGGTTCACCAGCGGATATGTGGAATACAACCTGCCAAACCACCTGCAGGCAGGCCAGACCCTGTCAGAGCTGCAGATCTCCTTCGAGATCTCTTCGGAATGTCCGAACACCAATGAAGATTACCCTTCCGATATCTATTTTGCGCTCAACAACATCCCGCTCGGCATGTGGATCAGCCCCGGCGATTACGGCGGGCGCAGCGGCTATGTGTCTCCGGCGTGGTGGCCGGAAAAACTGAATCAGTACGGTCTGCTCAAAACGCTGATCATCAACAATGAGGGCTGCTTTATGGACGGGACAAACAAGCTCTCCGACGTGACGATCCAGGATCTTGGCCTGGACTACAACAGCTACATCACATTCAAGTTCGAGGTTCCGAGGGATACCGCAAACTGCGGCGGATGTACCCTGTTTGGTGAGGATTTTGGCGACCACAACCAGGCGATCCGCATCAAGGCATACTATGATGAAGAAAACCCTGAGAATTAAAAAAACTGCCTTCCGGCAGTTTTTTTAATTCTCATTTATACTGTGATCACACCGCAGAAACCAAGTATGATGACGATCACACCCAGCACGATGCGGTACCAGCCAAAGATCTGGAAATCGTGCTTCTTGATATAATCCATGAGAAAACTGATCACAAAGAGGGAGACAAGGAACGAGACAAGCATTCCGACGATCAGCACGCCCGCTTCCAGCGTCGTGAACGAAAGCCCGAACTTAACCAGTTTCAGCAGGCTCGCGCCAAACATGACCGGTATGGCGAGAAAAAATGTGAATTCCGCCGCCACGCTTCTCGATACCCCGATCAGCAGCGCGCCCACGATCGTGGCGCCCGAGCGCGATGTGCCGGGGAATACCGCCGCGATCAGCTGAAACACACCGATCAGAAACGCAGCTTTGAACGAAATGTCCTTCAACTTTCTTATACTCGGCTCCTTTCCCTTATTCTGTTGTTCCACGACGATAAACGCCACGCCAAAGACGATCAGTGCAAGCGCGACCGGTATCGCATGGTAGAACAATGCCTCAAGCACATCGTCAAACAGCAGTCCGACGACCGCCGCCGGAATGCACGCCACCACGATCTTGAGCCACAGCATGATCTTATCCATCTCGATCACCGGCTTTGACCTGTCCTTAAACTGAAACGGAAAGATCTTGTTCCAGAACAGGATCACGACCGCCATGATCGCGCCGAGCTGGATGACGACCAGAAACATCTCCAGAAATTCCGGCGTGCAGTCCAGCCTGATAAATTCGTCCAGAATGATCATATGCCCTGTGCTGCTGACAGGAAGCCATTCCGTGATCCCCTCGACGATCCCAAACAATATCGCCTTTAAAAGTTCGATCATAGATTCGATCATAAATCAATCCCTCCGCATTTTATTTTCCCGCAGATTCTAAAAACGCTTCCAACTGCCCATAACACTTCTTCGCATCATGGTATCCGAGCTGGTACAGCGCTTCCAGCTTCCTCCTGTCCTTCTCGATCCGTCCGACTTCATTCACCACCTGCGGCCTGATGACAAAAGCCCTCCCTGCCTGCTCCTCCCCCTCCAGAAACCGCAGCGTCTCATTGTACCGCACATGGCGGTCAGAGACCAGCTCATACACTTTGGGAAACTTCGCGTATCTGAGCTTTATCATATTGCGCATCGCCAGCGAAGCCTGCTTTCTGACATACCCTGTTTCCTTGGTGAGAATGACCACGTTCCTCACATTTCCGTCCGCGATCGACCTGCGGATGGGAATGGCATCGGCGATCCCTCCGTCCAGATAGTCCTCACTGCCGATCCTCACATTCCTCGACACCAGCGGCAGGGACGCCGACGCACGCACTGCAATGATATCCCTGTGCATCTCGCGCAGCGGCATATACGCTGCCTCCCCGGTGCGGATATTCGTCACCACAGCATAGGCATTTCCCTCATATCTGGCGGCAGTCTTATAATCATAGGGGATCAGTTTGTTGGGAATGGTATCATAGCACATATCCACATTGAACAGATCGCCCGTTGTCAGCAGGCTGCGCGCACTGCAGTAATCCCTGTCATTCAGATAGTCAAGTCCTACATGGTAGGAGCGCTTTTTCTGCTTTGAGATATAATTGCAGAGATGGCACGCCCCCGCCGACACTCCATAACAGTTTTTGAAATACAGATCCCTTTCCATAAAGTACTCGAGAACACCCGCGGTATATATTCCCTTCATGCCGCCGCCCTCAAGCACCAGACCACAATCTACCATAGCCCCTCCTAAAACCGAAGAACGCTGCACTTGCGTTCTTCCCATGCAAAGCTTTAGAATTTCTTAGTCCGTGCTCTTTGCATTGTACTCCGTCTCAACAAATCTGCGCAGCGCCGGCAGCGCGCGTCTCACCTTCTCCGTCTCCACGCAGTATGCCATCCGGAAGTACCCCGGACATCCAAACGAGTCCCCAGGCACAAGCACCAGATCGTAATCCATCGCCTTTTTACAGAACGCCACCGAGTCCTCCTCGAGCGCCTTCGGGAAGATATAGAATGTCCCGCCCGGCTTTACCACCTCAAACCCAAGGCTCACAAGCTCGTCATACAGGATCTTCATGTTGGTCTCATACACCGACAGATCTGATGTGATCCCCAAAACCTCCGCCACTGCTATCTGTATGATGGAGGGCGGGCAGTTATGACCGATCCCCCTCGAAATCTGCGCGCACATCGGCGAGATCAGCACACTGTCCGTACACCGGGGATTCGCCGCGATATACCCCAGACGCTCCCCCGGGATCGACAGGGACTTTGCAAACGAGTAGCAGGAGAGGGAATTGTCATAATATTTCGACACATACGGCGCATCGACGCCCGCAAATAAGATCTCCCTGTACGGCTCATCCGATATCAGGAAAATGTCATGGCCGTACTCTTGCTGTTTCTCCTCAAGGACTGCGGCGAGCTTTCTGACCGTCTCCGTCGAATAGACCGTCCCGGACGGATTGTTCGGCGTGTTGACCAGCACTGCCATCGTCCTAGGGTTCAGAACCTTGTCAAGCTCCTCAAAATTGATCTGAAACTGCGCCGTGTCGGCAGGCACAACCCGCAGCACAGCGCCAGTCTGTCCCACATAATGATCATACTCCGGGAAATACGGAGCGAAGGTGACCACCTCGTCGCCCGGCTGCGTGACCGCCCTGACCGCATGTGCGACCGCGCCCGCAGCCCCCGTCGTCATGAACAGATGCTCCGCCGTGTAGTCCATGCCAAACGTTTGATTCAGAAAGTCCGCAAATCTCGCGCGCACCGACGGGATCCCCTGTGACTGGCTGTAGCCGTGCAGCTCCATCGTATCGCGGCTCTGCAGCAGTTCCACCATCTTGTCCGTAAATGCCTGCGGCACCGCCACAGAAGGATTTCCAAGGCTGAAATCAAACACGTTCTCACCGCCGATCTCCTTCGCCCTTGCTGCTGCCCACTCCGACATCTGCCGGATCACCGATTTTGCGCCGAGCATATCTTTATATTTCTGTGTGATCATCTTACTCCTCCATTCGATCGTGCATTCTCTTCATTCTGTTTCGTCTACTCATTGTATCACTATGACAGAAAAAATGCAATCATGTTCACACCCATCCGCTTTCGGCGTTTCTGTCTCAATCGCTCCTGGAATTGTCCGCCTCCGATGCCCTGCCGGTCAGGATATCATCCCTGTTCTCCAGTCTGAAATAGTAATCAAAAATATCCTTCCCCGCATGCGTCGCATTCGACGAACCATATCCATTTGCGATCCGCACCGCGATCGAGATCTCCGGATCCTGCGCAGGCGCACAGCCGATAAAAAGCGAGTGATCCGGCCTGTCCCCGGACTCCTGGGCAGTCCCCGTCTTGCCCGCGGCATCGATCTTCATGTCCCTCAGCACACTGTTGTTGCGGGCAAATAGCAGCATCCCCTGCCAGACCGTATCCCATGTCGTTTCGTCCAGGTCGACCGTGCCCTGTATCACTGGTTCACACTCGTCCACACTGCCATTCTGATCGCCGATCCCCTTCACCAGGGATAACTGGAAACTCGTTCCGCGCGTGGCGAGTGTATTCATGTAGCGCGCTAACTGGACCGTCGTGTAATTGTGTGTTCCCTGCCCGATTGCAGACGGGATCCCGTATTTTTGTGTGACATGCGGACTGCTCTCCGTGATCTCCACACCGGATTTTTGATCCAGATCAAACATCACTGCGTATCGCTGCAGTACTTCCAATGCCTGCCCGTCGTCGTAAACCCCCGTCTCCTGCTGCCCTAACCGATAAGAAATGTCGCACAGATAATCATTGCAGGAGTTCTGGATCGCAGCCGCGGCACTGTCGATCGTTCCGTGTCCGCTGTGGCGCCAACACCGGAGGGACGGCGACACCTTGTCAAAGACACCGTCACAGACCACCGACGTGCCCGGATCGATCACGCCCTCCTGCAGTCCGGCGATCACCGTCACCGGCTTTAGCGTGGAACCAGGCGCGGTCAGCTGCTGTGTCGCACGGTTGTACAGCGGCAGTGACGGATCCCGAAGGAGCTGATCATAATATTCGCTGTCTATTTTATTGGTCAGACGGTTGTTGTCATAGCCAGGATAGGTCACACATGCAAGGATCTTTCCGGTGTCCGCCTGAACGACCACCGCCGACGCGGAACAGGGATCGAGCGCAAGCTGCGCCGGCGTCAGCTCCACCTTGTCGATCTTCTTCCTGATCAGCGCAAACGGTCTCGTCTCTCCCCGCAGGAACGCCTCATAGTCATCGTCGACAGAAAGGATCTCCTGATCGTACAAGAGCCTGCAAAAGTCCCGTTCCGGGAGCTCTCCATTGAAGACCATATATTTTAACAGGAGCTTCTCAACAGACGGACTCTGTTGAAAACAGTCCAAAATATAGTCTGCCGCCGCCAGATACGTCTCCTCCGCGGTGGAATACTTTGTCCCCTGCCCCAGTCTGTCCAGATCGATCCAGCCGTTTTTCAGCCATTTGTCAAAAACTGACCTGAAACTGGCTTCACGGTCCACAGCGTCTCCCGCCGCATCCCCGATCAGCCCGCTGTCCGACACCGCCGCAGACATGTACTCCCTCATCTCCTCCGAGAGCGTATCATACGAATGCGATGTATCCGTGAACACCGACCAAAGCTGTTCCCGCACCTCTCTCTTTTTTTCCAGTATACTCTGTACTATTTCACGTTCCAGTTCAGAGGCGCTCTCCCGCTTCATTTCCGCGATGCTGACAATATCGTTCTGGATCAGAGCGGCATACACGTCATATACCGGTATCCTGATCTGTACGGAATCGCTGATCTTCGTTTTGTCAAAAGTTCTGGTGTCGATCAGATTGCCCGAGAGGATCCCGGCAAGCGTCTGCTCCAGGATCTGGTACACTGCCGTCTGCAGATCCCTGTCGATACTGAGATAGACGTCCTTTCCCACTGTCTGTTCCTGCAGGATCCCGCCCTCCCCCATGATCCGTCCGACATTGTTCACGATGACCGTCCGCTCCCCGCAGATCCCCTGCAGCTGCGTCTCAAAATACTGCTCGATACCGGCTTTCCCGACAACCGAGTCCATCGAATATCCGGGATCTTCCGTTTGCAGCGTTTCCAGCTCCTCCGGCGAGATGTTTCCGATATAGCCCAAAATGTGGGCAAAAGACTCCCCTCCCGCATACACGCGCTCCCAGTCCTGCGCCACCTCGATCTCCGGAAAACAGCTCTTGTTTTCCATCACAAAGGCCACTGTCTCCTGAGAGATGTCTCTGGCTATGGTGACAGCCTGATACTTCTGATACGCATGCAGAGAGAGCATGTACCGGATCCCGACGATATCCAGCATCTCCTCTTTTGACAGGTTCTCCAAAAAATCTTCCGGCAGACCATACCGCACAAGCTCCTCCGGCGTGTACTCTTCCTCCTCTGTGCCATACAATGCAAATCTGTCGCCGTCCGCCAGATACTGCATCATCTCTGATGCACTGATCGTGGACTGTTCTGCTGACATTTCATCGGGATCCGCTTCCCCGAAGACATCCGCCCGAAACCGCTGTAACGCTGTTCCGCTCACTGTGTACTCGTATTCCCCGCCCGAGCCGACAGCGATCCTGAATGTATGCTGAAGCTGTTCCCCATTCTGGCGGAGCCTCTCCCGCAGCCGATAGATAACGCTGTTCAGCGCGAGCTGCCGCTCGCGGTTTGTCTCATAGACGCTGTCATCCGCCATCGTGATCGTGTATACCAGCCGGTTTGACGCGAGGATATTGCCGTTGCAGTCGTATATGTTTCCCCGCGCCCCCTTCTCCGTGATCGTCCTGGTGATCTTCAGCTCGAAATTTTCCGCGTACGACACACCGTCCACGATCTGAAGGATCCAGAGCCTGCGGAGTAATATCAGGCACAGGAGCGTGAACACGGTATATAAGATCATGAGGCGGGGGAACCTGTCTTCTTTCACCGATTTCTTCTTATTCCAATTCCAAGTTTTCCAAATTTTCCAGACTATTGAACAGATCATTGATACTCCCCTTTCTTTTTCCTACAATTGTAAGATTTAAGAGCAATAAGAAACTGTCACAAAATAAACGAACCATCTGACTTGTCTAAATGCCCATTTGCGGAAAAGGAGAACAGCGTCATATGTCTGATTTATTTCTGAACAGTTCCTTACCTTTAACAATACATATTTCTTTTTTAATAATATTACACTCGTAATATTTGTTTGTCAAGCTTATCTGTATCTCAAATGCTAACCGATCAGACACCGCTTTCCCTCGAAGGCAAACCCATACTTTCTGATCTTCTCCGGCGCGAAGCCCTCCGCGGCCAGCTCCGCCGCGTACTCCTTCTGCTCGATCTGTCTAAGGGCATTGGCGACTGTATCCTCCAGCACAGTCTCATCATCATCCCTGTTTAGCACCTTAAACTCAAATATGAATGCCTTCTCCTGCTTATCAAGCGGCTTGATCATCACATCATACCGTCCATAACCGCTCTCGCGATTGGATCTGACCGTATAGCGATCCGCCAGATCCACGACCATCCCCAACACAAAGCCATGATAAAACCGTTCCGGTTCTGTCTCCTCTAACGGCTTATTCCCGCTGTCAAAGAAGCTGAATGTATTGAGTGCCACTTTGTTCATAAACCCCCTGCTTTTCCGCCCCAAGCCCCATGCTGTCCAGCGCACAGAACACCTCCTGCTCCGTAAACCCAAAATACCGTGCGTATTTATTCGAAGTGGTCGTTATCACATCCAGATTATTCAGGTCAGAGAAGATACTTTCTGATGGCTCGCAAAGCGAGACATTTGAAATCCTTGTTATTCCTGTGATCAGCGCTCTTTCCATATACGGATTGGTCTTAAACGTCGCGTTGAAAAAGCTCCTGAAAAACGCGACCGCCTCATCCCAATAACCCGACAACCATGCCTCCTGCATAGGCGTATCGTACTCGTCCAGCAATATGATGACACTCCTGTCATAAAACCGGCTCAGAAAATTAGATAACGTATTGACCGCTTCCACTGCCACAGAACGATCCATCCCCGGAGGTTACAATTCACATTTTTTGAAGATCCTTGTCTTGAAATAGTTGAGTTTTTGTAGTAAGATATGCAAAATAAGCGTTCTTAGCATCGATAAGGAGAGATAATATATGGATCGTACAGGCTGAGTTATGCCAACGCATATCATTGCGGGGGCAGGTGTTGTCATAAGTGATAAAGATGAAGTACTTATGGTAAAAACATACAATGCGGGCTGGGTATTTCCCGGAGGACAGGTGGAAGTTGGAGAAAATGTCATTGATGCGGTGAAGCGGGAGATCATGGAGGAGACTGGAATCGATGTGGATGTGGGGGAGGTATTCTGCATTTCCTCCAATACCGGAAAATATCCCGGATACAACGGGGTAGAAGAAGTGCCGACGAAGATCATGCTGGACTTTATATGTAAGGCAGTGAGCGGGACGCCAAGACCGTCTGATGAGAATTCAGAATCCGCATATGTATCAAAAGAAAAGGCGCTGGAACTGATCCAGTCGCCGAACATCATCGAGCGGTATAAAGCATATATGGAGTATTCGGGCAGACCGGTCTATATGGAGTATGTCACAAGACCCTGCTTTGAGCTGAAATTAAAACAGCTGATCTAAAAACGGATTGATCCTGTAATACGATAGTTGCAGGATCATGTATGTTCCCTGACATACTGCAGGAATTCCGGTGTTTTTGACCAGTACCTGACGCCCCAGTTCTCAAAATTCCATTCGTCCATGTACGCGTTGCACTCAAAGTCGATATAGTACATTTCACCGTTCTGCACGACAAAGTTGGTCGGGAAGTAGTCGATGTTGGTGCGGGCGGCGTACAGCAGACAGCACATATCGTGCATCTGGTCGATGTAGGCAGATCTCATCTGATCCTGCAGGATCAGCTCGTAGATGGTAGCTCCGTCGATGAATTCTTTTAAGATGCGCTCATTCTGGTGGTCGACATCGATCAGGGCGGGGATTCTGATCCCGATTTCCCGAAGACGGTAGTAATCATTGATCTCTGCCTCGATCTTATTGCCGAACTGATAATAAGTGCAGGGTTCGTGATGGATCTGTTTGAGGACGTATTTTTGTGTCCCATCGCTTGCCAGATAAGAGTATCCGCCTTTGCCTTTGCCGAGTAAGCAGTGTATTTCGTATTCTTTTTCATTTACAGTCATTTTCTTGTCCATGATCGTACCTCGTGATCGGTGTGTTGCATCTTTCTTATTTTATCACAGGCATTTCGCTTTTACAACGCTGTGCTCGCTGATTTTTGCGGGATCACTGCAAGCACGGGTCTTGATCCAGAATTTTCTCTGCAAGTGCTCTTTTTCCACGCAGAATCGCCTACTCCAGCAAATCTCTGATCCGAACCATATAATACATTTCCGCCTGCAGCCAGCGCATTTTTATAATATTCATAAGTCTCCCGCTCCACCTGCGACAGATCCACAGCATCGGACAACTGGTTCGCCGCGCGCAGGACGACCAGCCTTGTCCGCACCAGTTCGTCGATCTGCGCCAGCCCTGCCTTTTTATATTCATAAGTCTGCTTTTGCATGCTATATACCTCTCTTTTTATACTCCCCCGCGGCCGTGACTTTCCTCAATGGACTCCCGATAAAACGCAATCTTGTCATCTAAATTCTGCAGGTACTCCTGCCACCTTCCTAATTGTTCTACCACATACTCCCTGTGCCGCTGCAGGATCTCCATGCGCTCTGGCATCGTGCCCTTTCCCTGGTAGCGAAGTTCGGAATACCGCCTGATATCCGCAAGCTGCATACCAGTCTCTTTGAGACGCTGAATAAATCGGATCCACTCAATGTCGCTCTCCCCATAGTCGCGCCTGCCGCCCTGATCGCGCGCCACGCTGATCAATCCTTTTTTCTCGTAATAGCGCAGCGTGCTTTCCGGCAGACCCGTTTTTTCTGCGATCTCCCCAATCGTCATTTTGTACCTCCCTCTTCCTCTTCAAAAAAGTTCTTGACTTAAACCATAGTTCAGGTAATAAACTCACATCATGCGGGGGTATCCATACATCGCCGCTCCATCATATTTTCACATTGGTTCCCGAAATCTTCCATCCATCAGGAGACTCCGGGAACCAATGTGATGCGCACAGCCGCATAAGGAAATATGCCACTTCGTGGCTGCGGCTGGCGCGATACTCACGACAGATTTCATCTGTCGTGAGTATAACACAAATTGGAGGTATCATCAAATGAAACAGACACGTTACGAATCAGGTTTACAAATGCTGCGCCAGATCGACGGGACCGGCGGGGAAGGCGTGATCCGGTCGCTGGAAGATATCGCACCGGACATCGGCAGACAGATCATCGAGTTTGCCTTCGGGGATATCTATACCAGAAAAACCCTGACACTTCAGGAACGGGAAATGATCACGATCGCCAGCCTGCTCGCCATCGGTGGATGCGAACCACAGTTGGAGGTTCATATCAACGGTTCCCTCAATGTCGGCATCTCCCCGGAAAAAATCATTGAGACCTTTATGCAATGCATTCCCTACGCCGGCTTTCCGAGGGTGCTGAACGCAGTCTTTACCGCAAAGAAAGTTTTTGCCGAAATACAGGGAAAAACTCCATAGCGCAGACTTGCGCCGCGGGTTTACAGTTTCTTATTTTAAGGATATAATAGCAGTGAGGTGATGAACGATGACAACATATGCAGTTTCTAATGAAATATATGGCAAAACGATCCGGTCCATGAGAAAACGGCTCGGATTGACACAGGCGGAGCTTGCCAGCCTGGCAAATGTATCCGTCGAGACGATCGATCAATGGGAATCCGCCACAGAAGCGATCAATGGTCCGATCGTCACACTGGTCAGAGTGTTCAACGAATATCCACAGATCGTCGAGAACATGGTCATTCCCGAAAATCCCTATCCGCTGCGGCTCTGGTATATGCGCGACAATGAGGTCTGCACCATCATTGATGTGGACGAGCGGCTTCGGAAAGTCAGGATCCACAATTACACCACCGACTATATCTCCCGCGCTTTCGGGATCAATGACCGCCCGACCTTTGAGGAATACGAGGCATTTCTCGAATCGAGATGTTTCCCGAGAACGCGGGATAAAATGAAACTGATCCTGGCAGACCTCGGTCTTCCATTTTATGACCCATTCCTGATCATAGAAAAAACGGAGGGAAGAATGGCGGAGGACAACTACTGGATCCGCATTGAGAGAGGATAGCCATATGGTAGAATTATTTGAGCAGAATATCAGAACAAACGACCGCCAGTCATCAAAGGGCAATCAGTTGAAATGGACAGACCATCATATCTGGTATAAAGCCGACTACACCGGTTACGAAGGACTGGCAGAATATATGGTATCCGGCCTGCTCGCCCATAGCAATCTGAGACCGGAAGAATACGTTTCATACCAGACAGAAGAAATCTGTTACCGGCAAAATCAATACAGAGGCTGCAAATGTTTTAACTTTTTACCCGAGGGCTGGAAGCTGATCACACTGGAGCGATTATTTCAGAGTGTTTATGGAGAAAGTCTGAACAAGATCATTTACTCGATCAATGACTATTCTGACCGAATGCGCTTTTTAGTGGAACAGACCGTCCGAATAACGGATCTGGCGGATTTCGGTTCTTACATGAGCAAACTGCTGACCATTGACGCATTATTTCTGAACGAAGACCGCCACACCCACAATATCGCTGTCCTTCTGGACAATGCCGGCCGCTACCATTACTGCCCAGTTTTTGACAATGGCGCCGCCCTCCTCTCCGATACCACAATGGATTATCCTATGAGCAGCGATCTCAATGAACTGATCGAGAAACCGACGGCAAAGACGATCTCCCAGAGCTTTGACGAACAGCTTGATATTGCGGAGCAATTATATGGGCAGCATATTCAGTTCTCTTATGACCATGCGGAAGCAGACGCCCTATTGTCAAAAGAATCATACTATCCCGCTAATATCAAACAGCGCATGCGGGATCTTATTGTGATGCAGCGGCGCAAATACAAATATTTATTTTAAAATATGATACAGATCTGATGCAGTTTCGATACAACTATGATGCATGCCGCCTATATGATATCGTATAAGGAATTCAATATATTCTAACTGAATCAATCCTTGCTGTTAAAATAGATGTTATTAGGAAAGGACTGGCGAAACTGATGGTATTGACAAAAAACTGCAAAAAATTTGTGTGCATCCTGCTGGCCGCCGCCTGTTGCCTGCCCCTTTTATCCTGCAGCGGCAGCGATTTTCAAACCGTCTCATGCCCCTATTCGCTGAGACAGATTGCCATGCCTGACGAAAAGACCGGGTGGGGATTGTCGATGGAAAACGAGGTTCTCTTTACAACAGACGGCGTCGAACATTTTGAGACAGTCAGGCGCTATGAGACCGCTTCTTTCGACCGCTTTGCCAGCGCCGCATTCATCGACAGCCAGACGGCATATACAGCTGTCTTTTCACTTGACGACAATCAGCTGGTTGTCGAACGCCCTGATGCTCTATCCAGGTTGACGAACATTGTTAATGAACTTACCCGATCAGACATTCTTTTCCCTTAAACGCAAATCCGTATTTCCTGATCTGCGACGGTGAAAACCCATCCGAGATCAGTTCAGCCTCGTACTTTTTCTCTTCGATCTGTTTATGGGCATTTGCTATGGTATCTTCAAGCGTTTTCTCGTCGTCGTCAGCAGCCATGACCTTGAACTCAAATATAAATGCCTTCTCCATTCTGTTCAGCGGTTCTATCATCACATCATAGCGCCCATAGCCGCTCTCACGGTTGGAACGGATTTTATATCTGTCCGCAAGGTTGATCACCATGCCCAGCACGAAACCATGATAGAACCTTTCCGGCTGTGTTTCATCACACGGGTGGTTTCCGCTGTCAAATGAACTGAATGTATTCAACGCGACTTTGTTCATAAATGTGTTCATTTTCCGGATATTGTCACTTAACAGTGCGTTGATGAACTCATTATAATATACTTTTGTGTCGCCATATTCAAACCAGTTCCTTACCATCCTCATAAACATTTTCTTCACTTCAAGATTCGTCAACATCAATGTATAAACAACATCCTCCTCGTCGCCAGCCGCTCCTCTTGTCCCTGATACTTTCAGATATCCTGTTGCAAGCAGCAGACTCCATACCGCATCCGCACTTTTATCAAGCTCGCTGAATTCGATCTGTTCATCTATGACCGTCTCAAAACCTTTATCTTTTAAGAGCTCCTCCATGGTCTGCTTTATCTCAGTGTTTCCATGCCGGATCAGGGAATTGACAAGCCCGTTGCCGCTGGTGTTCGACCAGTAAGTCCGATATTTACCGCCTTCCTCTATAAACGACGCGATCGACCATGGATTATAAATATCTGTGCATTTTCCAAATGTAAATCCGTCATACCACTGTTTTACCCCTTGTTTTTTATCACCGAATCCCATATCATCAAGCGCCCTGAAAACTTCTTCTTCCGTAAAGCCAAATGATGACGCGTATTGATCAGAGGTCGTCGTGACTACTTTCAGATTGTTCAAATCAGAAAAAATACTTTCTTTTGAAATTTTTGTTATTCCGGTAATGATGCCCCGGTAAAGATGCGGGTTTGTCTTGAATGTCATATCAAAGAAACTTCTGAAAAAGTCAACCGCCTCATCCCAATAACCGCCAATCCATGATTCCTGTATCGGAGTGTCATACTCGTCAAGCAGTATTATGGGCTTTTTGCCATAATGCCTTTCCATACATCCGCACAGACGTTTTATGGCTGCTGCTGCCTCTTCATCAGACATATTATCATTGACAGCTTCAAAATATGCCCTGTCCCCGTCATAAGACGAAGCCTTTCCCACAATGAGATTTTGATATAGTCTGTATGTGTCTGTTATGATCCCCTTGAAGGATTTTCTAAGTCCTTCCGCAGTGCGGGTCTTGATTCCCGCAAAGCTCAGCGATATGACTGGATATGTTCCCTGCAGCTGTCTGTATTTTTCATCATTCCATATCAAAAGTCCCTCAAACAGATCGCCCCTGTCTGCATATTGATTGGAGAAAAAACACTCCATCATACTCATATTCAACGTCTTGCCAAACCTGCGCGGACGTGTGATGAGCGTGACATCCGAACCGCTTTCCCACCATTCTTCGATAAAACCTGTTTTGTCAATGTAAAAAGCACCCTGCTCCCGTATTCGGTCAAACCGCTGTCCCCCTATGTTTACGATCGTGTTCCTGTCCATATCCACACCCTTTTCATCCATGCTGATCACAGTTCTGCCTCGGTATCTCGGCGAATCCTTACTGCTGCATTCTACTTTACAGTTCAGCCTTGCTGGGCTGTACCATTCTACGTATAGTATATACTCATCTTGTGAACCTGTCAAAATCATGATAAAATAAAATCCTGAAATACCCTTTGGAGTGGAGGCAGGATTATGAACAGGACGAAAGAACTGATCAGCGACGCGTTCTGGACGCTTCTGGAGGAAAAGCCGTTCAACAGGATCACGGTACAGAATATCGTGGAATGCTGTCAGGTAAACAGAAATACATTTTATTATCACTTTCAGGATATCCCCGCACTCGCGGAATACTCGGTCAAGGAGTGGGCGGCGCAGGTGATCCGGAACAACTGCACATTCGGAACACCGATCAACTGCATTGCCCCGATCGCGCGGGAAGTCATGAAGCGGAAAACCGCGTGCATCCATATCTACCGCTCTTCCTGCGGAGAGGGCTTCATACGGTATCTGAATGAGATCACCCTGCACGTGGTCCAGCTCTATCTGGACGGCATCGCGGAGAAGGTGGACATCCCTGACAGCGACAGGACAGTCTTTGCCAGATTTTACAAATGTACATTTGCCGGGATCGTGCTCGACTGGCTTGACGCAGGAGCTTCCTACGACCTCCTCGAATTCTGTGAGAAGGTCTGCGAAGCCTTTGCGGGTGTGGACGAGATGGTCTTTACGGCGAAGTTCGGCGCACACAGCGCAGATAATACACGGAAGATATGACAGCCACAAGGACAACCAATGCTCCTGACAGCCAAAAGGCGGACGAGCCGGGCTCCGTGATGCTTGCGCCGAGAACGGTCGACAGGACAACACCCAGCGTCGTGCCGAGGACACCGCCCGCCAGATAATACCGGAACGGAATCTTTACCGCGCCGAGATACATACTCACCGCATCCCCCGGCAGAAAGATCAATGTGCGCAGCAGAAATGAGATGAAGACAGGGTTCCGGTTCTGACGGGAACAGATCTTTGCAAGCTTCGGATATTTTGCCTGCAGCTGTTCCGCCATGCCGGCGCCGGAACAGCGCCCGATCCAGTACGGAATGGTGAGCGTGACTGCCCTGCCGGCAAAGTTGACCAGCAGTGCGGCAGGTATGGGAAAGAGATGCCCTGCCGCCACCTGGAGCACGATGATGGGAAATACAAAGGACACGCTCTTTGCCGCGTACAGCAGCAGAATGACAGCCGCCGCTGCCAGCGGTTTTTCTAGTGTGTACGCAAGGATCGCCTCCGCGCTGATCTCCCTGTCAGAGACAGCGCAGAGAATGGCAAAAACAACGCATGCGATCAGAGGCAGGCTCTTTAAGACCGTCCGCATTCGCCGGTGCTGCTGCGGTTTCATTGAATCATCTCCCATCATTTGTTCCGCGGGGACGCCGCCCACAGTTCCCCGGCGACAGGCGCCCACTCCGCAGAATACTGTCCGCACTTGGCACAGAGATGCTCGACACTCTCCGGCGACTGCAGATCCGTGGAGTGCGCGCCGCAGGCATTGACCATGGCGCAGAGCTTCTCGGGATTTTCGAGCATCGGACAGGGGCGCAGCATATTTTCATGAAAAGGCTGTCCTCTGTGGTACGCCATCAGCATGGGCGAACGGAGCGCGCCCAGAAGGGTCTGTTCCCGGATGTTGGAGTCCGAGTAGTGCACGAACACGCAGGGATCGATATCCCCGTTGGCGTTGATGTGCAGATAGCGGCGGCCGCCCGCGATACAGCCCCCGACATACTCCGCGTCATTCTGGAAGTCCATGGCAAAGAGCGGCTTTTCGCTGCGGTAACGGCGGATCCGCTCATAGATCCCCCTGCGCTGTTCCGGCGTCGGCATCAGGTGCGGCGCCGCGTCATTTCCCACTGGCATGTAGTGAAAATACCAGATGAAATAGGCGCCCATGTCTATGAGGCTGTCGAGATATTCCTCCGAGGTAATGGACTCATAGTTGACACTGGTGTAGCAGGAAGAAATGCCGTACACCAGTTTTTTGCGCCGCAGAAGCGCCAGTGCGTCCATCACTTTCTGGTATACGCCGTTTCCGCGCCTCCCGTCAGTCGCCTCCTCAGAGCCCTCGAGGGAGATGGCCGGGACAAAGTTGCCCACGCGGAGCATCTCGTCCGCAAAGGCCTCATCGATCAGTGTCGCGTTGGTGAAGCACAGGAACACGCAGTCCGCGTGCTGCTCACACAGCTGGATCAGATCTTTCCTGCGCACGAGCGGCTCGCCGCCCGTGTAGATATAGAGATAGACACCGAGCTCTTTGCCCTGACAGATGATATCATCCATCTCTTCATAAGACAAATTCAGTCTGTTTCCGTACTCTGCCGCCCAGCAGCCGGTGCAGTGAAGGTTGCAGGCAGATGTGGGATCCAACAGGATCGCCCACGGGATATTGCAATCATATTTTTTACGCAGATCCTCCTCCCGCCGCCAGCCGATCAGCGCAGCCTTGATGAAGAAGTTGACAGCGAGTGTCTTAGCGACATTGGGGTCGACATCCGTAAAGAGACGCCTTACATAGGTATAATACGGGTGTGCCGGGTTTGTGATCGCCTCCCGGATCATCCGTCTCTGCGTGACAAAATATTCGCCGGCAAATTTGTCCGCCCAGTCCATGATCCTGAGCATATTTTTCTCCGGATCCTTGTAAATATAGTTGAATGCCTGCTCAATGCCGAATTTCCTTAGTGTAGTGGCTGCGTTCATCATAATAGTTCATCTCCTTTATATTTCTCTATTTTTCTGCTCACATTTCAGTTTCTACTTCCCATCCGTCCCGTGTCGCTGCCGCGTCATGGATGGAGACATCGTACACTGCATCAGATAATGGTGAACAAGTCCCTCCGCCAGCAGGCAGCAGCCCGCAACCATCTGCGTGTTCACTATGATGAGCACGACGCCAAGTACGCCCAGCAGAATGGAGCCAGCCAGGATAATGTGCCAGGAAACCAGACCAAACCGCCGGGCATCGATGGCTGTCTGTACACAGAGCAGACCGTCAAACAGGACGAGAATGCCAAACGCCGGAAGCAGATATCCTCTAAATCTGGCATGCAGGATCAGCTCGATGATTCCAAGCACCATCAGCAGCATCCCGCAGGCAAAGTCATGCTGAAAGGCGAGACAGTAGAGATCATTGGACAGATAACCTGTTATCCTGATCATACCGTACAGGATCAGCATGATGCCGCCCGCGACCGCCGCGGCTTCTGGGTTTAAGTCCGGCGCGATGATACACACAAGTCCTGAAATGTAGAACAGGACAGAGATCAGTTTATATCCGCGCCGGGCGATTGCCAGCCGGTTCAGTGTTATTCTCCCACCCATAGTAAAAACCTCCTTTTCCGATTCAAATTCTTTTGGTGCTTTTACCTTAATATCTCCCTGGCAAAATGAAAATAGACAAAATGCGACAGAATGTCCAAAAACCAGACAGATGCCATATTCTGTCTGATTTTTGGACATTTGAAGAAAAACGTCTATTGAGAGCCAAACCGGGACATTCTAATATAAAGAAAACAGCAAGAATGAATGTTTTAGAAGCTGCAGATGGGAGGAATGATTATGGAAGAAATGAATATGTGGGCATTGTGTATGACTGCTGTCGTCGTCTCATTTCTGGGATTTGCGGTGGAGAATCTGTGGATCTGCCTGACAAAAGGGTACATGGACAACCGCAATATGTGCCTGCCGTTTCTGGTCGGTTACGGCATGGCGATGTCTGGACTGCTGATACTGCTCGGAACACCGCAAAATCCCTGTTTTCTCGGTCTGCCGCTGCCTCTGGAATATGAACGGCTGCACCGTCCTCTCTATTTTATGGGTGCCATGCTGTGCGTCTGTGCCGGCGAGGTCGCACTCGGGAAATTTGTGGAGAGGACATGCCACTTTTACTGGTGGGATTACTCGAAGATACCGCTGCACATCACGAGATACACTTCATTGCCGACGAGCACCTTGTTTGCCTGCGCGATCACAGTCTTTATGGATCATGTGCTCGCACCGCTCTACGGGTATTTCCTGAGCTGGGACTCGGAATCGCTCCGCGCCGCAGCCATAGTCATGACACTGCTGCTGACAGGGGATTTTCTCTACAATGCCTGTCTGATGTACCAAAGACAGGGCATGATACGGCGCTGGCGCGTTGATATGCCGCGGTTTGGTCTTGACAGGAATTGCACCCGGTGTTAGTATAAAAATCAACAATCACTTTTCATTTTATGCGGAAACAGGCAGGAGGTTCCCCATGTAATACTATATTCTGAAACTTAACATACAAAGCTGCAGGCACTTGAATACGTTCATCGTTTTAAAGTGACTGTTGTTTTTGTATGTTTTTGTTTTCATTTACTTCAATCCATTTTCAGCCAAACGGAAAATAAATTCAGAATATAGGAGGAACAAATTATATGGAACAGATTTATAAATACCCGAGAACCAGGCATCTCGAGGGATCCCGCGAGCAGCCGGGCGACGAGGATCTGGAATGCGTAAAATTGGACGCGATCAAAGGTAGCTACCTGGTACTGGAAGAGAAAGTGGACGGCGCAAACTGTGGCATCAGTTTTGGCAGTGACGAAAAGATGTACCTGCAGAGCCGCGGGCATTTCCTGAACGGCGGATACGGCGAACGGCAGTTTGGCCTGTTCAAGCTCTGGGCAGGCTGCTTTGAGGATTTGCTGCGCCGCCTGCTGGGAGACCGCTATGTGATGTACGGCGAGTGGCTGTACGCCAAGCACACCGTATTTTATGACAGGCTGCCCCACTATTTCATGGAGTTTGATATCTTTGACAAAGAACAAAAGCGTTTTTTCTCCACACGTAAGCGCAGGGCATTTCTGGAAAGGGCCCCTTTCATCCGCTCTGTCCGTGTATTGACCGAGGGATATTTTGAGACAGCGGCATCCATCCGGAAATGGATCGGCCCAAGCCTTTTTATCTCTGACGCCCCTGCCAAAAGCCTTGCGGCGCAGTGTGAAAAAAGCGGTGCCGATGTCGGATTAGCCGTCCGCCAGACCGATCTGACGGGCATCATGGAGGGAATCTATATCAAGGTGGAGGACGGGGATTATGTGACAGACCGCCTGAAATTTGTGCGCGGTTCTTTCCTCAACACGATTCTCGACTCGGAGAGCCACTGGGTAAACCGCCCCATCATTGCCAATTGTCTGGCAGACGGAGCTGACCTGTTTGCCATGCCGGAGGAAGGCGGTGATATCGATGCTGTACACTAAACAGGAGATCCTGAAAAGAATCCAGGGCAGTGGTTTTTCTCTTGCACACCTCTCTGACCACTGCCCTGAACTGCAGGCATTGAAAAATATTCCCCAGAATCCGGCGTACCACGGAGAAGGGGACGTATACAGCCACACGGAGATGGTATGTGAAGAGCTTCTGTCGCTCCATGAATGGAATACACTATCCACAGCAGAACAGGAACTTTTATTTCTGGCGGCAGCCTTTCATGATATCGGAAAGACTGCCTGCACGAAGCAGGAGGACGGAAAGTGGATTTCGCCAAAGCACACCATCGTCGGGGAAAAAATCTTCCGCCGGATGATTTACCGGGAAGCTGACCGGTTTTGCCTGACCTTTCACCAGCGGGAGACAGCGGCCAAACTGATCCGCTATCACGGACTGCCCGTGTGGTTCTGGACAAAAACAAGGCCTGAGTCTGAATTACTCAGGGCTGCAGAAAGCATTCCGCTGCGATTCCTGTACCTGCTGTCCAAAGCAGATGTAAAGGGACGAATCGCCAAAGATCACGGACAGTTGGAAGAACAGGTGGAATTGTTTGCAGACTATGCAAAAGAACTGGATATCTGGGAACAGCCATACACATTCGCAAATCCGTACACAAGATTCCAGTATTTTCACAAAGAAGATCTGTGGCACAAGGCAACACTGTACGACGACACTGAATTTGATGTCATAATGATGTCAGGACTCCCGCTGGCTGGAAAGGACAGCTGGATCGAGCGCTGCGGCACCGGGGAACATGGCATGAAAATACCTGTGATCTCCCTCGACGAGATCCGCAGACAATACGGCATCCCACCGGCAAAAGACACCGGAAAAGTCGCCCAGATCGCCATAGGACAGGCAAAGACCTTTTTAAGACAGAAAAAGCCCTTTATATGGAACGCGACGAGCATCATCCAGGAGACCAGACAGCGGCTGGTCTCCCTCTTCGCCGGATACGGCGCCCGCGTGCACATCGTGTACCTGGAAGCCCCGTATCAGGAACTGCTTGACAGAAACCAGAAAAGGGAACGCTATATTCCGGAACCGGTTCTGGAAGAAATGATCCGCAAGCTGGAACCGCCGGCCCCCTGGGAAAGCTTCACAGTAAATAATGGGCTTCCTTTCCATATCTGTTTATGATATAATATCGGTATTTGAAACCATAAAGATACAAAAGGAGAGATTAAATCGTGACCGGAAACAAGACAGATTACCAGCAGCGGAAACTCAAACGAAGCCTCAATAGAAGAATATTGGGAAGCACAACCCTTAACATCCTGATACTCGTGATCGTGTGCTGTGGGATCATGGCACTATCCCTGCAGTATCTGGCAACCAACATCCTGCTCGACAGCCTTCAGCCCATGGCACGTCAGTCTGCCAAGACAGTGGAAGCCAACATCCACATGCTGGCAGACCGCATGATGACGCTTGCCGGCGATCTCAGCGAAGACAGCGCCTCCACGAAACGCGCGCAGGTCCTGGCAGAGACCGCCGAGATCTACGAGCTGCACACCATTGCGCTGTACGATCTGGCAGGAAACCTGATCCAGGGGATCGACGGCGCCCCGCAGAGCCTGGATCCAGAATTCTTTTCACTCCTTCAGGAGACAGACAATTTCACGACCGCATCATCGACCATTTTTCAGGAGAAGCTGGGCATCACCATGGGAATGCCTGTCAAAGAAAACGGCGAGACAGCGATGTATGTGATCGGTGTATACAAGTACGACACCCTCAATGACGTGATCAGCAGCATCAATCTGGGCGAGCACAGCACCGCATACATGGTCGACCGCCAGGGCAACATCACCGGGCATCCGGACCAGTCGCTCGTCCTGTCGGGCAGCACACTGGCGCAGCTTGGCGGCGAGGACACAGAGTCCCTCAGCCGCATCACCGCCGGGGAGACCGGTGCCACAGAATTTCCCGTCAACGGGGAGCACATACTGGTCGCATTCTCCCCGATCCGCGGCACGCAGTGGTCCCTTGTCCTGCACATTCCCGAGGCCGATTACAGTCATACGATCAACGGCGCGATGTTACTTGCAGTGACAGCTACACTGGCAGTACTCATCATCTCCATCCTGCTCGTCCTGCATCTGGCGCGGTCGATCTCCCGCCCGGTCAGGAGCGTGACATCACGCATAGTGTCGCTCTCCGACGGTGACCTGCACACCACAGTGACACCTGTCCGCTCCAAAGATGAACTGGAAATACTGACACAGACGCTGGGCACCACCGTGGAAAGCCTGAACAACTACATATCCGATATCCAACAGGTGCTCACGCAGGTTGCTGACGGCAACCTCTGTGTCACGCCACAGATGGACTACAGAGGCGATTTCACCCTGATCCGCAATAGTCTGCGCACCATTATCCAGTCCATGCATGATACGATCTCAGGATTTCGCAGCGCCACCGCACAGCTTGCCCATATGTCCGAGGAGCTGAACGGCCAGTCCAGCCAGCTCCACCAGGCGTCCATGGAACAGAACCAGTCCACAGAAGAACTGGTCTGCGAAGTTTCCCATGTAAAAGAACAACTCTCCAACGTCACAGAGAGTACCCGCCAGACACGTACCAAGACAGCGGAGATCGCCCAGTGCATACAGGACGCAAACACGCAGATGACCTCCCTGTCCAGTGCCATGGACAACATCAACGCCAACGCCGAAGAGATCACCAAGATCGCCAAGGCGATCGAGGATATCGCATTCCAGACCAGCATACTCGCACTCAACGCCTCCATAGAAGCAAGCCGTGCAGGCAGCGCCGGAAAAGGGTTTGCCGTTGTGGCGGCACAGGTCAAAGACCTCGCCTCCAAGAGTGCCGAGGCAGCGCAGAACGCCACAGAGATGGTGGCTCACACCAGCAATATGATCCAGACCGGTGTCAGACTGACTGCCGACACGGCGGATTCACTCCGCGCCATCTCCTCCGTCTCCGACGAGATCACTGCGATCTCTGACCGCCTGGTAACGGCTGTTCAGGATCAGAAGAACGCACTCTCCATCATGGACGAGCGGATCGAGACCATCTCCGGCATCGCGGATCAGAATCTGCAGAATGCCAGCGAAATCGACCAGTCCAGCGGAATGCTCGCAAGAGAAGCGGAGACACTTCAATCTCATGTGAGAAAATTTGTGTTGAAAGGGGAAAATGACAAATGATACAGAAACTGCGTCTATCGCTGATCCTGCTGCTGATCCTGACACTGCTGAGCGCATGCGGCAGCAGTACAACAGACACAGCGCTCCAGGACGGATATTACACTGCAAAAGCTGCCGAATTCAGCCACGGCTGGAAGGAATATATCACAATCATGGTCAAGGGCGGAAAAATTGTCTCCGTGGAGTACAATGCCGAGAACCTCAGCGGTTTCATCAAGAGCTGGGACAGCAACTACATGCAGAACATGCTTCACGCCAATGGCACCTATCCCAACGAGTACACCCGCTACTATGCAGGACAACTGCTGGACGGACAAGGCGAAGGCACGATCGATGCACTGACCGGCGCCTCCTCCTCCTGCAGCTCTTTCCAGAAGCTATCCGCCGCAGTCGTCGAGCAGGCAAGACAGGGCGATTCCAGTATCGTGATCGTGGATACCTGACGCCCCTATAGGAAAAGGGCTGACACACAATCAACGCGTGTGTCAGCCCTCATTCTTTCTTTATCTATTCCTTTTCCGTACAGTCCAGTGAATCAAGATACGCTCTCAGCTCCCTGATCTCATCAGCAGAAAATTTTTCTCCCTGATAGAGACTGGCAATAAACTTCGTAGCCGACCTGTGAAACAGCTTGTCGAGAAGCTGTTCGCCCTCATCGACCCTGTACTGCTCCTCCCCCACTACTGCATTGTAATAATTGGTGCGGGTACTCCTGTCACAGTACACATATCCCTTTTCGACCATCCGCGCCAGTACAGTCATCAGACTTGCAAGTTTCCAGTCGCGCTGTCCTTTCATCCCGTCCAGGATCTCATTGGAAGTCATGGCGTCGTCCCTGTTCCACAAAATCTTCATAATCTCAAACTCTGAATCTGATAGTTTTTTCATCGTGTATTGTCCTTTCGTAAAAAGCCGCGATCCATTCGCACAAAAATGCATCATTTTTGCATCATCAAGTGATATTATACACGGAGATAATTTTATGTCAAGCAGAATTTGATCTTATGTCTGGATTTGTGTCCGGATTTTCCCATAAATCTTCACTCAAGTCCATTCGTCGCGATCACAGAGCACGGCATGTTCAGCGACAGCGCTCCCCCTTCCGCAGTCGTCACCTTTCCGCCGGCCTCCTCCACGATCAGCGAACCGGCCGCAAAATCCCACGGACACAGGCGCAGCTCAAAAAACAGTTCCGCCCTGCCAGCCGCCACACTGCACAGGTCAAGCGCCGCCGAGCCGCTCCGCCTCACATCGAGCGCCCTCTTAAAATAATCATACGCCATCTCGAAAGATCTTCTGTTCAGCTCTTCATAGTAGGGAGCCGTGCCAAACAGCACCACGCCGTTGCTCAACGGCTCCGACGAGACATGAATCGGCTCTCCGTTCAGGTATGCCCCCTGTCCCTTTACGGCCGTGAACATCTCATTGAGATACGGATTGTAGACGACCCCCATATACCGCTCCCCGTCCCGGGCAAGCCCGACAGAGATCGCACTCATATGATAGTCCTTGATAAAATTCGTCGTCCCGTCGATCGGATCCACGATAAAGGCGTACCCCTCCGCGACCGCGGCGTGGCGATCCTCCTCCTCCCCGACAAATACCGCCCCCGGCAGGATCTCAAGAAGCCTCCCCTGCAGCTCCTGCTGCACCTTCCTGTCGTATGTTGTGACAAAATTGGCATGGCCTGCCTTCTCATCAATACATCCCTTGCCCCTGTCAGCCTGTAAGATAATCTCACCGCACGCGCGCACGATATCCGTGATCTGTTCCATCCATTCGTTTTTTTCCATGATCTTCACTCCGTTTTAATTAATACTTTGTGATTTGTTTAAGAAAGCTGGAGCTTACCCTGCAATTCTGAAACTAACTGTTTTAACTGCTCTATCGTTTTGTTTTGCTCCTCGTTTACACGCTTCTGTTCCTCAAGCGCTCTTCCCTGCTCCTCATTTACACGCTTCTGCTCTTCAAGCCTTTCCATCAGACTCATCCTGTCCTGCACCTCCTTATCATACCCTGACAGGTCAATTTCATATATCTGTTCCATCAGCTTTATGGCATCCTGGATATTATAAATTGTTTCCAGCATCACCCTCTCGTCATCAGCCGCCCTGCCATCCCTCACCTTATCACTCAGGACTTTCAGGTCAACCATAACCACCTCCATCAAATCGGATTCCTCGTCGCGGCTGTATGTCCTGTCCGGCAGCTCATCATAGAACCTGAAAATACCAAACCTGTGCTTATAGATGTAATTTATGCTTTCCTTCTTATAAATAAATGCTGTATCCATCCCATTTCGAAATACCACGTCCTCGTCACACAGCCAGACTGTATAGACCTTGTGAATATTCTTGTATTCCCTGTCTCCTGCAGCGACTGTCGCCCGCAGACCAGAAGCCGCATAATATACTGCCCTTGAGATTGTATTCGGTTTTTTCTTTTTGAATTTGTTTTGCATCTCAAAGTTATAATGCCGTCCCCTTCGTCGGAACGAAAAGCCCTGACAGATCTGCCCCCTCAAGCGTCAGCAGGCGCACCTTCTTGTCGATACCGCCCGCGTATCCCGTCAGACTGCCGTTTGTCCCGACAACCCTGTGGCATGGTATGATCAGCGAGATCGGATTGTGGCTGACTGCGCTGCCGACCGCGTGCGCCGACATCCGTTCGATCCCCCTCTGTGCCGCGATCTCCCTTGCGATCGCACCGTATGTCATCGTCTGTCCATACGGGATCCTGAGCATGATCTCCCACACAGACCTGCGGAATGGTGTTGCCTCCATGGACAGCGGCGGCGTAAAATCCGGCTCCTGCCCCCTGAAATAAATATCAAGCCATTGATCCGTCTGGTCAAAAACAGGCAAACTTCCTGATCCCCTCTCTTTTAAAAGTGTGCTGCCATAGTACTTCTGCCCTTCGAACCATAGACCCGACAGCTTTTCCCCATCGCTTGCAAGCGTGATCCTGCCAAGCGGAGAATCATAGTAATGTATATATTGCATCGCGTTCTGCCTCCTGTTCTTACAGTTCCTTAGATTCCCGGAATCTATTTCATAGCCTTATTATACACACTTTTCATATTCATATAACCACCCGCATATACGGCGCACTCCCTACTTCATCAGATCGTCGATCTCCGCCAGAATATCCTTCCTGCGCTCCGTGAACAACATGTCCTTATTGTGTTTAAAATACTCCTGACAGCCATATTTCCCGATGAAATGCGCCGCGTAACTGTTGGCGGTGAGCTCTGTCACAAGAATCAGAAGCTCCTGACTGCCAGCCTCAAAAGCACCCTCGCAAAATCTGAACACATTTGTTAGGTTCGCGTCCGTCTGCGAGACCTGTTTCGAGAGTGCCTTTTTTCTCTTGTCAAAATCAGCTTTCAGCAGTTTAAAGGCTGCATCCCCGCTTGCCGGCGCTTTCTGGGCAGTCAGCTCCATCTGCTCACCCAATGCAGCGATCGTGATATTCAGTATGTACTCGCGGTCCACGGAGAGGTTTCCCGCCTTTTTCCCGACCGCAACCGCCTTCTTTTCCGCCTCGATCTGCCGGCCGACCACTTCCAGAAAATCCGTCTCGACGACGAAATCCGCCCGCATCCCTTTCAGGCAGTTTACCAGCTCCAGGATCGCCCCCTCCTGCGCCAATACCTCGCGGAGCACACCGACCAGCGCATCGACCAGCAGTCCCAGCAGGGACAGCCGCTCATCAAACTTCGCCGCCTTTGCGCGCCCTGCGATCTCCTTTCCAGCCTTTCCGGCAAGAATCTTGTCCACCTGATAATCCGACCTGTATTTTCTGAACAGATCATAGTACACTGCAAAGCTCTTGGCAATCTTCCTGTTCTGCAGATACTGTACGACAAGCTGCTCCGTGACCGCGATCTCCTTCTGTTCATACAGCTTCACCATGTCAGAGAGGTCGCTCCAGCCCCGGGCAGTCACAAAGCTCTTGCCATCCACAGTAGTCTCGATCTTATAAAAATCGTCCTTCCTGATATCCAGATACGTCGTGATCGCAGGGTGAACCCCCTTGACATAGGCGTATTCTTTCCATACTTCATAGTCGGCCTCCACATCGATCCGCTTCAGCCTGTCCCATGTCACGATATCAAACTCGCGCACGGAATTATTGTACTCCGGCGGGTTTCCCGCGGTGACGACGATCCATCCGCCGGGAACACTGTGGCGTCCGAATGTCTTGTACTGCAAAAACTGCAGCATCGAGGGCGCCAGCGTCTCCGAGACACAGTTGATCTCGTCGAGAAACAGGATCCCCTCCCGCAGACCTGTCACTTCCATCAGGTCATAGATCGCCGCGATGATCTCACTCATGGTATACTCACTGACGCTGTACTCCTCGCCGCCATAGTTTTTCCTGACAATAAACGGAAGCCCCAGCGCCGACTGCCGCGTGTGGTGCGTCATGGAATAGCTGATCAGTCCGATCTGCAGCTCCTGCGCGATCTGCTCCATGATCGCCGTCTTGCCGATCCCCGGCGCTCCCATCAGAAAAACAGGGCGCTGACGTTCGACCGGGATCACATAGTTTCCAAACTGATCTTTTGTAAGATAGGCGGACACCGCATTCTTGATGTCCTCCTTCGCCTGCTTGATGTTCATTTTCTACCTCCCGAAATGATCGTCTGCTTCGATAAGATCCCCTTTTCCCTGCAGTATGCCTCCGCCCTGCTGCCAGCCGGACAGTACACCGTCAATTCCGGACATCCGCTGAACACCTCGTACCCCGCGCTGCCGTACAAGGCGGTGGCAGATGTCAGTTCCCGGACCGATCCCGGCACATAAACCTCCTTCAGACTGCCGCAGTTCAAAAATGCCCTCTCCCCGATCTCGACAACACCCTCGCAGATCTGTACTTTTTGAAGGGTGTCACACCGCGCAAAAGCATGTTTTCCGATCCGCTTCACGGTTCCCGGGATCGTGATATCTTTCAGGAAACTGCAGGCAAAAAAAGCGTACTCGTCGATCTCCTCCACGCCCTCGGGGATATTGATCTCCTTCAATGCCCACAGCTCACTGAAAGCGCCTTTCCCTATATGCCGGATCGTGTTCGGCAGCGCGATCTTTGTGACCTTCCTCTGACGATGCTTCATCTGTTCCCATGTCGCATAGATCGTGATGTCGACCCGCCCCGCCGCTCCCGCGAACGCACCTTTTCCGATCGCTGTGACAAGGCTTTTGCCGATCCGCTCCGGCACTGTGACCTCGGTGGCCGTTCCTTTATAGTTCGTGATCACCAACGTGCCATCGTCCTGTTTCCTGTAACTCCAGATCTTTTTTAATTCGGCGACAGAATCCGGCGACGGTATCCTTTCCAGATCCCCACTCAGCCCGCGCATCATCTTCTTCTCCGCCTTTTCCTGCTCGGCGGCAAAGTCAGCCGTGCGGTTCTTATAGTCCAGCAGCCAGGCAAGCGCCTCGGTCTGCTTATTATGGGAAGCATACTCGATCATCTCATCCCGCTTGTGCGGCGCGCCCAGCCAGCCCAGCCGCTCGATGACCGGCAGCGCATCCATGGCGCCTTCATCGATCAGACTGCGTATGATCTGAGATTTCTTCATCTTCTCCTGCCTGAAATTGGAGAGGAAATATTCAAATATCCTGATATCATGAAAGCGCTTCTTCGTGATATCAAACATCTTCTCCGTATAGTAAAACGGCCTGCCGTCAAGCTCCGCAGCGAGCTGCTGCATGACGGCAAGATAATCCTCGTCGGCAAGCTTTCCTGTCATGGATCCATACTCATACCAGTAGCCGTCCGTGGCGGTCCCGCCCTCCGTAAGCGCCTGTATGCGCCTCTGTGCGATCGTGACGCCCTGTTTTTTCAGCGCCTCGTATATGAACGTATCCCTGGCATAGATCGCATAGAAGAGCATCTCGTCCGGCCAAAAAGAAAGCCTTTCCTTATTTTGCAGGAGATACTCCAGCACCTTCTCCCGCTCGCCGTCCGCAAGAAATGGAAGCGGCTTCCCCGCCTCCCGCTTTGCATTTTGTGTGAACTTCATACCCTTCACACTGCAGGCGCCCTTGAGACCGCCCCTGAAGATCTTCAGCAGATACAGCGCGTAATTCGTGCGGTAGTTCGCATACTTCTGTCCGATATAACAGCGGTATTTTGCCTCAATCTCCCCGGTTGAGGGAAAATCGAACGTAACGCCCTTTTCAACCAGCGCCTTCACCGCATCAAGCCCGCGGAACCGGCACGCCAGCCCCAGTGCCGGCGCCGCCATCTCCACCTCGCCAAGCTCGTCGCACACCTTTGAAAGCTCTTCGACCGGGCTGTTGATCACCGCATCCTGCAGCCGTGCGGCTTTCTCCTCCTGTGCAAGTTCCATTTTCATTCCTCCTCATTCCGTGATCAGGCCGGCTGTCTTTTAGATTTCTTCTTCTCTCAGCACCAGCTTCATTGCCCACGACGGAACATCATAATTATTGTACGACTCCTCTATGAACACGAACGCTGTATCGTAGGGCGGTTTCTTCTGCGGAAACACACCGTACCCATCCGTAAAATAGATCAGACCCTTCAGATTTTCAAATTCGCCATTGTCCACCATCGCGTTGACATACCCAAACACCGGGCGAAAATCCGTCCCGCCCAGGCCATGGAGCTTCATCCGTTTCAGGTAATCATCAAATTCCGCCTGTGTAGTGATCTTCACATCCTCCTGAATGACCGTGTCGCACTGTATGATATGTAAGTTTATCCTGGTAAAAAAGCTTTCCGTACTCTTGAGGATATTGTAGGTTTTCTGCACAAAAGTCTGCACCAGTTCCCCCGATGTCGATCCCGATGTGTCGATCGCGATCACAAACTCCCGGATCCGCTTCACCTCCCTGTACTCAAGCGGCTCGATCAGCGGCATATTCCCGTACAGCTGCAGACCATACGTGTAAAAATTATAATCAAACTCATCCGGATCGAGCTTCATCACCTCTCCCCTGACGGCAAACTTTTTGAGGAATTCCGTATAATCGTAGCGCTCCCTGTTCACTTCCCGCAGATTCTGTGTCAACAGCCCCGCCTCAGTACCCCTGATCTTCACAAACATTTCCAGTTCCGTCTGCATGCGCAGCGCGATATCCGTCCAATTCAACAGAAACAGCATCCGCTCCCCCGGAAGGACGGCATGATCTGCCGGACCGACACTGAGACCGAGCTTTTTCTTCTGCTCCTCCGTCAGATACCAGAGCACATGATCGTCCCCTTTGAATAACAGGGACAATCTCTCCACCAGGTCGCCCGAGAGCTTCTCATCCAAAAAATAACTGTAGATCTTCTCCGCGGTAATTGTCTGGACTTTTTTCTTGAACAGGTTAAAAAACTGGATCTGTTCTTTTGCCTTGCTGATATTGAGATAATTCAGTTCCAGGTCGTTGATCGTGCTCTCCACCGCGATATCACACGCCAGATCCCACATCTTCTGATCAACCAGCGTTCCGACAAAAAAATGCTTGAAAACACAGTGCAGTACGGTATGAAGAAAATTCCGTATCGGAAGATTTTCATCCAGCATATATGCCTTCAAAATGTGTCCAGGATCATAGAGATACACATTCCCGTCGCTCGCGGTAAAAGGTGTCGCCTCGGGTTTCGGGAAAATCCTGAACTGATTGAGCGCCATATCCATAAACCGCAAATTGACAAGCAGCTTGTTCTTCGACATCTGAAGGATCTCGGCCGCGATCTTTTCTGTCTTCTTCTGTTTTTCCTGTTCAGATCCTGTTTCCTCGAGATTTCTGTTATTATCTGACACCTTTCCTTACCTCACATAAAATACTGGAAACTTTTATTTTCCCGCAGGTCCTTACAGCATATGCTATCTCACTTACCCGCCTCCCCGGCTGGTTCCTTCGCAAAAAAACGGTGTATCTCCTCCGCGACATTCGCTGTGATCCCCGGCACCTCCGAGATCCTGGCAGCATCAGCAGCGCGGAGCTCCTCGATCGATTTAAAATACTTCATCAATGCTTTCCTGCGGCTTGGCCCCACACCTGGTATCTCGTCGAGCACAGAGTGCACCTGCGCCTTGCTCCGAAGCGATCTGTGGTATGTGATCGCAAAGCGGTGCGCCTCGTCCTGTATGCGCGTGATCAGCTTAAATCCTTCGCTGTGCGTGTCGATCGGAAGTTCCACATTATTAAAATACAGTCCCCTCGTACGGTGGTTGTCATCCTTCACCATACCGCAGACAGGAATGCTGATGCCAAGCTCCTCCAGCACCTGCAGCGCGATGTTGACCTGGCCACGGCCGCCGTCCATCAGCAGCAGATCCGGAAACTTCGTAAAACTTCCAAAATCCTCCCCGACACTATTCTCGTCAAGCCGCATCTCCTCGCGCTCATCCAGTCCGTGCCGAAACCGCCTCGTCAGCACCTCCTGCATGCAGGCATAATCATCCGGTCCTGCAACTGTCTTCATGCGGAATTTTCTGTAATCGCTGCGCTTGGGCTTTCCCTTCTCATACACGACCATCGAACCCACATTTGCAAATCCGCTGGTGTTCGATATGTCAAATGCCTCCATGCGCGTGAGCGGCCTGATGCCAAGGATCTCCTCGATCTCCTTCACCGCGCCGATCGTTCTGCCCTCCTCACGCTTGATGCGCTCCCTGTCCTGACTTAGCACAAGCTGGGCATTGCGCGCCGCCAGATCCACCAGCCGCTCCTTCGCCCCCTTCATCGGCACGCGCAGATGGACGCGGGCACCCTTTCGGCTCGTCAGCCAGCGCTCCACCAGATCCATGTCCTCGATCGGCTCCTGCAACATGATCTCCCTCGGTATAAACGGCGTACCCGCATAGAACTGTTTTACAAAACTGGTGAGAATGTTATCCGCCGTCGGTTCCTCGACCTGCATCATATAAAAGTGCTCCCTGCCGATCAGCTTGCCATTGCGCAGGAAAAAGACCTGCACGACTGTCTCGTTCCCATCGATCGCAAGCGCGATGATATCCTTGTCCTCACCTACATTGTCAGACATCTTCTGCGTCTCGCTGACCTTTTTGACACTCTCGATCAGGTCACGGTATCGGATCGCTTCCTCGAAGTCCATCCGCTCCGAAGCCTCCTGCATCTTTTCCTTAAGCTCCCTGATGATAGGCTGCTGCTTTCCGTTCAGGAAGTCGATCGCCTGATCGATCCGCTGCGCATACTCCTCCACGGAAACAGTTCCCTGGCAGGGGGCGCAGCACTGGCCGATATGATGGTTCAGACAAGGCCGCTCCTTCCCGAAGTCCCGCGGCAGCTTTCTGTTGCATGTACGCAGCTGGTAGAGCTTATTGATCAGGTCGATACTCTCCCTCACCCCTCCGTTTGTAAAGGGTCCGAAGTATTTTGCCTTATCCTTCTTCATCTGGCGCACGGACATGACACGCGGATACTCTTCCCCCAGCGTCACCTTGATATAAGGATACGTCTTGTCATCCTTCAGCAGTGTATTGTATTTGGGTGCGTATTCCTTGATCAGATTATTTTCCAGCACCAGCGCTTCCAGCTCGGAATCCGTCACGATATACTCAAACCGCGCGATCAGCGATACCATCTTGTCGATCTGCGGTCCGCGCCCGATATTTTCCTTGAAATAAGAACGCACCCTGTTGTGCAGGTTCTTTGCCTTTCCCACATAGAGGATCGTATCATCCACATCATGCATGATATACACGCCAGGTTTATTCGGAAGCTTGTGCAGCTCTTCCTTCACGTCAAATTCCCTGTTCTCAGATTCCCTTTTTTCTATTTCATTGTTCTCCGTTTCACTGTCCTGCATCTCTTCGGCTGTCGCCCCCGCCGTATCTGACATGTCATCACCCCTCCGATCCTTTCAGGAATATATGTCCGCAGAATCCTTTGTCTGCCCATTTCTACTACATGGAAATACTGATGCAAAGAGCTGTATACTAACCATTGTGTTCTGTTCTCGATCTCCAAGTTATTATCACTCTTTCTCTTTATTATACAAGTTATTCATACTGTTTTCAATCGTTCATCTGTTCTGTTTTCTTATCATATCATATCCCGCTATACCTGTCAATCCGCAGTGAAAATTTGTTCTATATCACATAAAATCATTTTTTACACATCTGACAAAAGATCTTCTCGCAATATCAGGCACAAAGAGACTCCGAGAGCCTGTGAAACAGTTATGGAGGGCGCATACACCTTCCATGTATACCCCCTCCATACAATTATCACAGGCTCCTACCACCTGTTATTGCTTCCGTTCTGGTTTCCGCTGTCGCGGTTCCCGTTTACATTCCTGTCCCACACAGAACCAAATCTGGAAGTCTCACCATGATCTCCATTATCCTCCGGCAGGCTCACATTCTGCGGCATCTGCGGATCCTGAAAAGGATATGGTCTCTGCGGCTGCGGCGGGACGTGCCCCTGCTGCTGTACATTCTGATAAGGCTGCTGCACCGGATTCTGCGGCTGCACATTCTGGCACTGCTGTGCCGTGGGTTCCTGCCCGGGATTCTGCATCGAGCCCTGCTGCATGCGCGCCGGATCCCAGTCATAGGCGGGCGGCATGCTCCACCGGCTGCCCTGCTCCTCCGGCTGCTGTGCCGTAAATGCCGGCTGCTGCACTGCGTCAGGAATCGGTGCTTCCTCCTGTACATCATCTGTACGCCCTGTCTCCTGAACTTCGGATTTTTTCTCATTCAGATCGCCGGTCTCATCTGTTTTCTCCTCGGGTTCAGGCAGTCCCTTCGCCTCGCGGTAGATCTTCATGAATTCTTTTCCAGTGATCGTCTCTTTCTCGATCAGATGCGCGGCGATCTGATCCATCACCTCACGGTTTTCACGGAGCAGTCCAAGCGCTTCCTCGTAACATGCCTTGAGCATATTCATGACCTCGGTATCGATCTCCGCCGCCGTATTGTCCGCACAGTTCAGCGCACTTCTTCCATCCAGATACTGGCTCTCGACAGTCTCCAATCCCATCAGGCCAAACTTCTCGCTCATACCATATCGCGTGATCATCGAGCGCGCGATGCCCGTCGCCTTCTCAATATCGTTTGACGCCCCCGTCGTGACAGTGTCAAACACGATCTCCTCCGCCGCACGCCCTCCTAACAGCCCTACGATCATATCATGCAGTTCATTCTTGGAATTCAGATACTTTTCATCCTCCGGCACATGCATCACATAGCCGAGTGCGCCCATGGTACGCGGCACGATCGTGATCTTCTGCACCGGCTCGGAATTTTTCTGCAGCGCACTGACCAGCGCGTGGCCGACCTCATGATAAGAAACGATCTTGCGCTCCTCCTTGCTCATGATCCGGTCTTTTTTCTCTTTGCCGACAAGCACGACTTCCACCGCGTTGAACAGATCCTTCTGGCTGACAAACTCTCTGCCCTCTTTCACCGCATTGATCGCTGCCTCGTTGATCATGTTGGCAAGATCCGCGCCGACTGCGCCGCTGGTCGCAAGCGCGATCGCATCAAGATCAACCGTCTCATCCATCAGCACATCCTTGGCGTGGACCTTTAAGATATTGACACGCCCCTTCAGATCAGGCTTATCCACAATGATGCGCCTGTCAAAACGCCCCGGACGCAGCAGCGCCTTGTCGAGGATCTCCGGCCTGTTCGTGGCAGCAAGGATGATTATGCCCTTCTTGCCGTCAAATCCATCCATCTCGGAGAGCAGCTGGTTCAGTGTCTGCTCCCGCTCCTCATTTCCGCCGCCATATTTCGAATCGCGGCTTCTTCCGATCGCGTCGATCTCATCGATGAAGATGATGCACGGCGCATTCTTTTCCGCTTCCTTAAACAGATCGCGCACACGGGATGCACCGACACCGACATACAACTCGATAAAATCAGAGCCGGCAAGTGAAAAAAACGGAACCTTTGCCTCCCCGGCAACCGCTTTGGCGAGCATCGTCTTGCCAGTACCCGGAGGTCCCACAAGAAGCGCTCCTTTCGGAAGCTTCGCACCGATCTTCACATATCTGCCTGGATTGTGCAGGAAATCAACTACCTCCTGCAGAGATTCCTTCGCCTCATCCTCCCCAGCGACATCCCGGAATGTGATCCCTGTCTCCTTCTGTACATACACTTTTGCGTTGCTCTTTCCCATGCTGAAGGCACCGCCCCCGCCTGCCATCTTCCTGAAGAGCAGGCTCAACAATCCCCACATCAGGAGAATCGGCACGATATAGTATAAAAGGGAGAGGATGATACCCGAACCGTCCGGAACCGTGCCGCGCACTTCCACCCCCGCGTCAAGCAGCCGCTGTGTGAGCGTCTCATCGTCCTCCACTTTGCCAGTGATATACGTCACCCTGACTGCGGAGGCGAGCAGATTGTTCGGACTCTGATCCTCCTGTGCGCTGGCCACCGGCGTGATCTCGATCTGGCTCGAATCGATCTTTACCGACTCCACCGTTCCGGCATCCACCATCTCGATAAACTTATTGTATGAGATCTCCACCGTCGTGGCTCCCGACACTGCACGCGTAAAATAGCTGATGCAGAGCAGTGACAGCACTGCTGCAGTGATCATAATGATGATACTCTGTTTTTTCGGGTCTCTTCCATTATTATTGTTGTTACCATTCCCACCGTTACTGCCGCTTCCCGGTCCTCCACCGTTCCGGCCGGAATTGTCGTCATAATTATTGACCTGATTATTGTCCATTTTCGTGTGGTATCCTTTCTGAATTTATGTCGTAATCCATCTGTCGGATGTCATATTAACCGTAATTCTAATTATAGAGATTCAGGTGGTATAAATCAACATAATCTTTGTGATTTCTTTGTGAAATGTTTCTAAAAACTGAAGATGCGCTTTTTCCTCTTTCTTTACGTGCCCCTGTGCAAAAAAAGACCGGGAATCTATCCCGGCCTTCATAGACAATCGCCTCAGATTACTTCAGAGTAACCTTTGCTCCCTCTGCTTCAAGTTTTGCCTTGATCTCCTCAGCCTCAGCCTTGGATGCTGCCTCCTTAACGTTCTTAGGAGCGCTGTCAACAAGATCCTTCGCTTCCTTCAGACCAAGGCCTGTCGCCTCGCGTACGACCTTGATGACCTTAACCTTGTTAGGACCTACTTCTGTGAGCTCTACATCAAACTCGTCCTTCTCCTCAGCCGGCGCTGCACCGCTGTCTACTGCCATCACTACTGCACCTGCTGCTGCAGATACGCCAAACTCTTCCTCACAAGCCTTTACCAGATCATTTAACTCTAACACTGTAAGCTCTTTGATCGCTTCAATAAATTCTGCTGTTGTTAACTTTGCCATTATCGTTTCCCTCCATAGTCATATTTGTTGATATCATTTTCTAAATACTACTCAGCTGCCGGTGTCTCTGCTGCTGGTTCCGCCGCGGCTTCCTCTGCCTCCTTCGGAGCAGGCTCACAGCCATCTGCGCCGCCCTTCTCCGCAATCTGGTTAAGCACACGGGCGAAGTTCGTGATCGGGGACTGGATGCTTCCGAGGAACTTTGAAATAAGCTCGTCTCTTGAAGGAATCTTTGCGATCTCCGCCATTCCCTTTTCATCGTATACGATGCCCTCTACTACGCCTGCCTTAAGCTGGATCGCAGGACAGTCCTTCGCAAACTTGCTCAGGAGCCTTGCAGGAGCTGTCGCATCATCCTTGCAGACTGCGATCGCATTCGTCCCTTTAAGGCTTTCTGTCAGGCCTTCAAACTCAGTCCCCTTGAAAGCGCGTGTCATCAGTGTGTTCTTATATACCTTGTATGTGACACCCGCCTCGCGAAGCTGCTTGCGCAATTGTGTATCCTGTGCAACGGTGATACCGCTGTAGCTCACGATCACAACTGTGGCAGCATCCTTGACTGTAGCTGCGATTTCCTCTACGATAGGCTGTTTTAATTCAATCTTTGCCATTTTCTTACCTCCTTATAGATTTGATGCCGACAGGAGTTTCTGACATTCTCAATATATAAAAACCCCTTGTTCCCATATCTGCACAAAAAACAAGAGGTAAAAGCCATCATCAAAAAAACTCTTTCCTCGGTAGGCGTTACACTTACGCAAAAACATGATCTGATCATACCATGTATTTGCACCTACTGTCTTCGGCATGGTCTTGCAACCTTTAATACAATAGCACATCTTACATCCGGCTGTCAACCCCGATTTCATAAAAACTTTGTATTCTAACCACTGAAAGTCACATATCCCTCATCGTCGATGCTGACCCCTGGTGACAGTCCGCGCATATAGTTCAGAACCTCATCCTTCTCGGCGCCCTCGAGCTGCCTTGTACGGCAGTTCTCCTGCACGCACGGGATAAAGCGGAGATATTCCATGCCCTTCTTCCTGATCCCGACTTCGACGAGGCAGGTGTTCTGCGTCTTTGAATTGAACCAGTAATTTCCGAGGCTGTACACGACTGGAACGCCGGACTCGGAGTCAAGCTTCTGCAGGCAGTGCGGATGGTCTCCTATGATGAGGTCCACGCCCGCCTCCGCGTAAACCGGCGCCTGCTTATCCTGAAGCCAGTCTGTCTCCGCCTGGCTCTCCGTGCCCCAGTGAATATACAATATCACAAAATCACTGTTTTCCCCCGCCTCGGAGATAACCTCGAGAAGCGCCTCCGGATCCATGCACCGGAGTACCCCCGGGCTTGACGCAGTGGCCTCCTTCGTGTCCGGCACCGCATTGCGCTCGATCTGCGTCGCACTCACGACAGCGATCTTGACCCCGTTTGCAATAAAATACACAGGTTTCCGCGCCTCCTCGATATTCCTGCCCGCACCGACATAGGGGATCCCTGCCTCCTCGAGTGTGGCAAACGTATCGAGAAGCGCCTCCTCGCCAAAATCATAGGCATGATTGTTTGCAAGAGACACGATGTCGACACCGAGCAGCTCGTACATATCCACATTGGCGGGATTTGCCCGGAATGTAAATGTCTTTCCCTCCGTCGGCTCTCCTCTGGTCGAAAACGGAAATTCATTGTTGAGCATAAAAACATCCGCGCGGCGCATGCGTTCCAGCAGATCCGCCGAAAAGGTGTCATTGATATCGCTGCCCCGGGTCCTGTAATGAAACATCATGGCATACTCATCATCCAGCAGGATGTCTCCGGCAAATGCAAATGTGACGCGCTCGCTGTCCTCACAGTTTACGAGATAGACATTTTCTCCCTTTTGAAGCGCTTCATTATATAGCCTCTCATTTTCTGTCAGGATCTCTTCCTCCACGGGAACTGTCTGCCCTGCAGTGTCCGGCTCCTCTGCTGTCTCCTCCGCGTCCGCCTCTTCCTGCCCGGATCCATCATCATACTGCGCGAATCCTGAAAAATCAACCACCACCGGCGGTTTCTGCACAGAGTCTTCCCGCCTCGCAGCCACAGCCGAAAATGCCAGCATTGCAAGACTGCCCGTCACCAGCACGATGACCAGTGACGTGATAAACAGGGACATGTTCTTATTTTTCCTTCTCCGTCTTCTTTTCGCGGATTTCCTTCCAGTTTTTTTTCCAGCCAATTACTCACCTGCTTCTATATCATAAAAGGTCTCGTTCTGTTTCAAACGAGACCTTCATATAACTAATATATTGATCAGAACTTAGCAACACTAACCTTGACACCAGGTCCCATTGTCGACGAAAGCGTGATGCTTCTCAAGTACTGTCCCTTGAGTGTTGACGGCTTCGCCTTTACGATCGCTTCCAACAGGGTGTTGAGATTCTGTGTCAGCTGCTCCTCTGTGAAAGAAACCTTTCCAACCGGGCAGTGAATGATGTTTGTCTTGTCCAGCCTGTACTCAACTTTACCAGCCTTGATATCGTTGATCGCCTTTGTGACGTCCATCGTTACGGTGCCGGATTTCGGGTTCGGCATCAGACCCTTAGGTCCCAGGATCTTACCGAGACGTCCAACGATACCCATCATATCCGGCGTTGCGACTACGACATCGAAATCAAGCCATCCGTCATTCTGGATCTTCGGGATCAGCTCGTCTCCGCCAACATAATCCGCACCGGCTGCCTCTGCCTCTGCCACCTTGTCGCCCTTGGCGAAAACCAAAACCTTAACTGTCTTTCCTGTTCCGTTCGGAAGCACGACAGCGCCACGGATCTGCTGGTCCGCATGACGTCCGTCACATCCTGTTCTGATATGCACCTCCACCGTCTCATCAAACTTCGCGGAAGCAGTCTTCTTTGCCAATGCTACAGCATCCTCGAGTTCGTAAAATGTCGCGCGATCGACCAGCTTCGCGGATTCATTATATTTCTTACCATGTTTCATTCTTCTTCACCTCCGCTTAATCTTCTACCGTGATACCCATAGATCTTGCCGTACCTGCGATCATGCTCATGGCAGCCTCAAGGCTTGCCGCATTTAAGTCAGGCATCTTTATCTCGGCGATCTCCTGGATCTTTGCCTTTGAGATCTTAGCCACTTTTGTCTTGTTCGGCGCTGCTGAAGCGGACTTCAGGTTGCACGCCTTCTTTAACAGGACTGCTGCAGGCGGAGTCTTTGTGATGAAGCTGAAGCTTCTGTCTGCATATACTGTGATGACAACAGGAATGATCATACCTTCCTGATCTGCCGTTCTCGCGTTAAACTGTTTTGTGAACTCCACAATGTTTACGCCGTGCTGTCCAAGAGCAGGTCCAACCGGTGGAGCCGGTGTTGCTTTTGCGGCAGGAATCTGTAATTTAATATATCCTTCTACTTTCTTTGCCATTTTAGGCACCTCCTAACTTATTCTCGGTCTTCTATCAGCAAAGACCGTTTTGTGGTTGTCTGGGCGGATAACCCTCCCACACGGACACAAGTCCGTCAATCATACTAGCACTTTTACAGTGCTGTTGTCAATATCCTTTTTTGCCAATCTTAACTGAAATTCAATCCCACATTTTCTTCACATCTGAAAAATTGATCTCAACCGGCGTCTCGCGGCCAAACATCTCTACATTGATCGTAAGTGTCTGTCTTGATGCGTCAATCTTCTGAACCGTACCGACAGTGTCCTTCCACACGCCCGCCGTGACGCTGATCACATCGCCTTCGGCAAATTCGACAGCAGTGTCGACACCGAAATCAAGCGCTTTGAGCTCTGCTTCCGTGAGCGGTACGGGTTTGCTTCCCGGTCCGACGAACCCGGTAACACCTCTTGTGTTCCTGACAACGTACCATGCATCATTGTTGTCTGCATCCATGTGCAGAAGCACATATCCCGGAAACATCTTTTTCTGCGATGTCTTCTCCACGCCGTTCTTGAGCTCCATGACATCCTGCAGGGGAACCCTCACCTCAAGGATCTCATTCTCGAGATGTCTGTTTTCGATCGCCTTCTCGATATTTGCCTTTACCTTATTCTCATACCCGGAATAGGTGTGGACTACATACCAGCCCATGCCCAGCCCGCTCTTGTTATCGCTGAGCGCAACCCTGCTGTGGGGCTCCTCCTCGACTGGTTCCTCCATAACAGGCTCTTCTGCTGCGGACACAGGTTCTGTCTCCTCAGAAGTCCACGCGGCAGCCTCGCCGTCCCCGGTCACCTCCGCCGCGTCATCAGGCTGTTCTTCATAAACGGCAGCCTCCTCCGCTTCCTCGGAAGTCTCCTTCGGTCTCTCCGGCATCTTCGGTGATACAGGAAGCCACTCCTGCATGTTTGGAGTAATGAGCTTTTTTGCTACTGCCCTCTTCTTTTCTTCCATAATAAATCGTCACCTCTTCTACACGCCTTTTACACGCCGATACTTGTCAAAAAGTTAATGCCGTACTGGATAAGGGTATCCAAAAAGGTAATGAGCAGTCCTACTACAACCGAAACACAGAGAACCGCTACGGACTGCTTCACAGTTTCCTTCTGGTCCGGCCAGGCGATCTTCTTAAATTCGGTTTTTACACTTTTCCAGAAGCTGTCCTTTTTCGCTTCCTTCTTCGCTGAATCTGCCATCACGTGCCTCCATTCCTATGATCCTTTCGATCCATCTGCCCACTTGATGCGATTGCTTATTTTGTTTCCTTGTGCAGTGTATGAGTCTTGCAGAATCTACAATACTTCTTGATCTCCATTCTGTCAGGATGAGTCTTTTTCTCCTTTGTCGTATTGTAATTGCGCTGTTTGCACTCCGTACATGCCAATGTAATCTTTGTACGCATAATTCCACCTCCGCTAGCGTTCTAAAATTAAATCAATTATCCATTGTCCTAATCACGCAGGATGTCACGGGGCCTGTTTCAAAGCTCTCAAAATTGCATAAAAAAAAGACCTCATATTCATCTTGCTTTTCCAATATACCACATGGACCGCCCTGCGTCAATATTTATTTTGCATTGCAGAAACCCGTTTTTTATTTTGTGTCTATTTTTGAAACATTTCATTCTATTTTCAGTATCTTGACACAATTGTGGAAAAATTTTTCATTTTTTCTAGGGTAAACCCCTTGCATTTTCACACAATTCGTGATAAGTTTAACATAATAAGAGATATACATAACATTTTTGCGAATATTCACGCAATTAAAGTCCTGCATGTCTCTAAAACAGGGAAGTTTCTTGAATTTTATATTCAATTATGTGTTCAAAAACAAGTTCACATAAGACCTGTATTGATTACCCAAGGAAGGAGGACATCAGTATGTCAGTTACCATGAACACTTTGCAGGCTCTGGACCAGTATATGGCCACATACGGCAGTCAGGACATGCGCGATTCCGACAGGAAACACAACAAGCGCAGTTCCCGGTTTTCCATGCATGACTCCAGCGAACTGCAAAATCTATACAGCACCATCCAGTGGAGAAACCGTTTTGCCCCGCTCTATCTCACGGATCCCACACCGCGCTCGATCGCGTATGCCATTCATCTGAAGGAAAGCGCCAACAACCTGAAACAGACGATCGATTCGCTCAGCGATGATGACGACCTGTTTTCCATGAAATCGGCCTACAGCGACAATGAATCGCTGGCGAGCGTGGAATACGAACCCGACGATGCCGACGGTGAGGTGCCGACGGGCTTTACACTGGAAGTGGAAAACTTTGCATCTCCGCAGGTCAACACCAGCAGATATCTGAAAGCAAACCAGCCAGTCTCACTGGAGCCTGGAAGCTATTCTTTTGACATCCTGACCAACAAGCTCCATTACGAGCTGCAGTTTAATGTACATGAGGGCGACACAAACAACGCCCTGCAGAAAAAGCTCTCCCGCCTGATCAACAATTCCGATATCGGCGTGTCAGCAAGGGTCGTCGAGACGCGGGGACTCTCAGCATTGGAGGTGACTTCCGATGCCTACGGACTTCCCGTCCAGGGAGAACGCCACTTCACGATCACGGATGATAACACCACCTACCGCAGCGGTATCGTTGACTATCTGGGATTGAACAAAACGATACGGGAGGCCGCCAACGCGATCTACAGCATCAACGGAAACGAGGAGTCTTCTTATTCCAATTCATTCAGTGTGCACGGCGCATACCATGTGACCCTGCATCCTGAGAATTCCACTGCGGACGCAGGCATATCCGACAAGATCACAGCGCGCGCAGCTGCCCTTGCCGGCGCGAAGAACACGGCTTCCGCCAATGCCAGTGCCAGGATCGGCCTGTACCCTGATGCAGAATCGCTCTCCAACAATATCGAGACATTCGTGGAGGGCTACAACCGTTTTATGAACGGCGTGATCAACGATGAGACCGAGGAGGCGCTCACGAAGCTTTTATCCAAGGATCTGCACAAGTTCCTGGATCTGCACAGTTACAGCCTCGAGAAATATGGGATCATCGTCAATGCCGACGCCACGCTCGACTATCAGAAGAGCGACAGGATCACTGACGCGGCCGCCATTAAGGGATTCGGATCTCAGATCCTGAGAAAACTGAGCGCTATCTCGCTCGACCCGATGGAATACATCGACAGAAGGATCTGTGCGTACTCAAATCCCAACACGAGCTATCCAAATCCATATATGACGAGTATCTATACCGGAATGTTATACAATAATTACATGTAAAAAAACGTCGCTTTCAGGCGACGTTTTCCTTTGCAGCCATTTCGAGCGCTGCCGCGATCACTTTGTCCATGTCATAATATTGATACTGCCCGAGCCGGCCTCCAAAAAGCACATTTTTCTGCATGGACGCCAGCTGCAGATATTTCTGGTACAGTGCGGCGTTGCGCTCATCATTGACCGGATAATACGGCTCGTCACCGCGCTTCCACTCTCTGGGATACTCCCTTGTGATGACCGTGTCCGGCTGGTGGCCAAACTCAAAATGCTTGTGTTCGATGATGCGCGTGAACGGGATCTCCCTCTCCGTATAGTTGACCACCGCATTTCCCTGATAATTCTCCTCCCCCTCCAGAAGTTCTGTCTGAAATTCAAGGGAACGATACTCCAATGCACCCTCGCAATACCCGAAAAAGGCATCGATCATGCCCGTGTAAAGCACTTTGCCAAACGAGCGCTGTCCATCCCTGGTGACGTAAACGTCACTGGTCTCATCCTTCCGCACAAAGTCCTCAAACGCAGTGCCAAGCCGCACTTCGATCCCGTCGAGAAGCTTTGCCACCATGCCTGTATACCCGCCCTTGGGAATTCCCTGGTACGGGTCATTGAAGTAATTGTTGTCAAAAGTGAACCGGACCGGCAGACGCCTGATGATAAATGCAGGAAGCTCCCTGCAGTCGCGTCCCCACTGCTTCTCGGTATAGCCTTTGACGAGCTTCGTGTAAATATCTGTTCCGACCAGGGACAGAGCCTGTTCTTCCAGATTTGCAGGCTCCCTGATATCCAGCTCCGCTATCTGCGCCTGAATGCGCTCCGCTGCCTCTTTTGGAGTCCGCACATTCCACATCTTCGCAAAAGTATTCATATTAAATGGAAGATTGTAGAGCTCGTCCCTGTATACTGCTACCGGTGAATTGATATAATTGTTGAACTCCGCCAGATCATTGACATAGCGCCAGATCCTCCTGTCCGACGTATGAAAAATATGCGCGCCGTATCTATGGACCTGGATCCCTCTGATCTCCTCTGTATAAATATTTCCCGCAATATGATCTCTCCTGTCGATAACAAGACACTTTTTTCCCAGTTTTCTCATTTCGTTGGCAAATACAGCGCCAAAAAGACCTGCACCGACTACCAGATAATCGTAGTTCATTTCCTGCACTCCCCTGATCGATCCCATTTAATTAAATAATTTCGGCTCCACCGGCTTCCAGTCCCTCGCAAGCTGTTCGTACTCCGCAGCCTGCTCTGTCAGCCTCGCACACTCCAGTTCGTATTCTCTCTGCGGAAGCGCCCTGACCCTGGGCGATTTGGCAAGCTTCCTGCAGCACAGCGCCAATGCCATAAAAGCGGACGTCCCGCTGCTCGCCACATCGATCTCGCTCTCACAGTCATAGCCCGCCCTGTGGAACCACTTGGCCGCCTCCTCAAAATCCTCCTTTTTCATAAAGAAATATCCGAGCTCCATACACATCTCCGCCGACGGTACCGTCGCCTCCTCGCTCAAAGCCACCTTCAGCATGCTGACCGGGTCATCCGATATCCTGTAGATCTTCATGAGCACAGCGATGATCTGACGGCACAGCAGCTCCTTTCCCTCCGCGCTCTTCTCGACCCAGGACCGCTCAAAAAATCCTTCTGCGGTCTTGAGCTCCTCCTCCGTGCCCGCCTTGTAAAGCTCCCGCAGATACATGCCCATCAGCCGGTCAGACAGCGCCCCCCGCTCCGCGAGGATCTTCTCGAACACCCCGAAGTCCCTGCTGCTGTGACTGCCCTGCGGACGGTGCTGGATCTCAATATCACTGTCATATATGACCGGATTGATATTCACAGTCTCATGGATCGGCTCGATCCATGTGAACTCCCTGAGCCGCTTAAAGAGCTTGGGACGCAGATCACGCGTAAAGTTTTCTGTCGGATGGTTGAGCTGCTCTGTCACGTAGATCATCTGCACGATCTCCACCTCGGGCAGTATGGCGCGCTTCAACGCTTTGAGCTTGTCCTGATTCTCATGATCCAAAACCTCGTCGGCGTCCGCCGAGTAGATATAGTCACCGGTCGCCTTTGAGAATGCGAAATTTCTGGCAGCCGCAAAATCATCGTTCCACGCGTAGTCATACAGGTACGGCGTGTACTCTGCCGCTATCTTTTTGGTTTCGTCCGTAGAACCCGTGTCCACAATGATGATCTCATCCATAATATCCTTCAATGAATCGAGACAGTCCCGCAATATTTCAGACTCATTTTTCACGATCATGCACAAACTGAATTTCATACTCATCCTCCATGTTCTTATTATAGGCTCCCGAAAGTCTTTCTGCACCTGATTTTGCAGCCTTAGGTGCAATGAAGACTCCGAAAGACTGTTTATTTCGAATCTGCCTGATCATATTGTAGCGGACTTTACATAATTTCTCAACTATTTCTTTCATAAAATCTCAGGAAAAGTGTTCACAGGAGCCTTTTCATGTTACAATAACAGTAACACTTCTCAGAAAAGGATGGTCATGACTATGAAAGATCTGGAAAAACTTGCAGTTGTCATCTGCAATCACAATAAAGGAAAAAGCACTGTGGACTGTATCGCATCCGTATTAGCCTCCGGACAGCCCGAAGCGGGCAGCAGCCTGAAGATCTTTGTGATCGACAACGCCTCGGACGACGACTCTCTGGCCGTGATCACTGGCGCCTATGAAAAACAGATCTCACTCATACGCTCTGACACGGATCTGGGCAGCTGCGGCGGGCTCAATCTTGGCATCGGACAGGCTCTGCAGGAAGGTTTCCAGTTTATCTGCTGTCTCGGCGAGGAGATCACCGTGGCGCCCGATGCATTGACAGTCATGCTGGAGCATATGGCATCAACCCCTGCAGCCGGCCTTGCGGGCGGCAAGATATACCACAGGCATATGCCCCATTACATACAGCAGTTTGGAATCTCCATCGATTTCAGACACTGCCGCGCTTCCATGCTCTATGCAGATACCCCTGACAGTGATAATATACCCAATATCGTCTACTGCGATGCCGTCAGCAGCTGCTGCATGATGGTCCGTGCTGACGTGATCCGCAAAGTGGGGCTTCTGCCGACCGAAAACTTTCTCTATTGGGATGACACAGAATGGGGCTTCCGCATCAGGCAGGCGGGCTTCGAGGTCGTGGCTCTCGGCGCCGCGCACCTGTACCATGCCGCAAACCCGATGCACCGCTGTGACAATACAAAAGTAAACTACTACATGACCAGAAACTGCATGAACTTCTTCATGAAATACACCAGACCAGAGACCTGCAACAAGATGAGCCTCGTCCTGCTGCGCTCTGTTTTTGAGGCTTTTTATCTGCACAGAATGGGCCATGCGCACAATATGGCGCAGACCGATGTCGCAGCGCTTCTGGATGCGGTGAACGGCATACACGGCAGGGCGGACGACGACCGCATCCTTGAAAACGACGAGAGCGGGCTTGGCTTTGTCAGCTTTTTTGAGGAACAGGAATCCGTTTATATGGAAGATGACGATCCCTTTCTGGAACAGGTCATCCGCCAGATCAACCCCGATATCGTCTTCATGCAGCTGCCCGCGCCGGACGCAGTCACCATTGTCCGCTGTGATTCCATCCTTGGCATCAAAGACTTTAACTTTTCACTTGAGTTCAGTGAAAATGTCGTCTATATCGACAAAAATTACCGCATGCTCGCCACCCGTGAGGATGTGGCCCTGATCAAAAATTATGATCCAAGCCTGCAGTTGTTTCTATATGCTATGCAGCCCATGGTACTGCGCCGGATCGCCGAGATCCGCAAAAGCCCGGGAGCTGATATAAATTGTGAAAATAACACTTTGGAAGGTTAAGTTTTCAGAATATTCTGACGATATATTTTATGTAGTATCATTATGTAAATACTTTGAGGAGGATTCATATGGAATATCGGCAGAAATATGAGAGTTTGATACAGACACTGTGTAAAGCTTATAATAAAATATTCAGACTGTTAGAAGGGGTAGAGCAGTGCGATAAGGAACTCGCGCGCCTGTCCAGGATCAATCGTCCCAGTGTCGAGGAGGTTTGCCGCGTCACTGAATACAAAGAACGCCTGATCGTCACCATGGACCAGATCTCGATCGCCATCGATCCCATCCACGATCAGCTTGACGGGATCCGTGCACTCTGCCTGGAAATTGACAGCCATCCCATGTATCTCCATTTAAATGACCTGCAGCTGCTGGTCTACTATTATATCCGCCAGGTCATCAACAAGGAAGATATCAACAATCCGGATATCATCAACCGTCTCAATGACTATAAAGAATCACTCGAGCTGGACAAGGCACTCAGTGAAGTTCCAGAATCGCAGAAGCAGGTATTTATGCTGGTGCCTGAAAAAAGAAATTAAGTTGAGAAATAAAGATGCATCAGATCTATAATATAAGCGTGCAGAAGGGATAAACCGCTCCTGCACGCTCATATTATTAAATAGTTAGAGTGAGCTGTGTACACTTCTGGTAAGATTCTCCACAGAATGTACATGTATAGCCTAACACTATTTTCCAATTTAGTCAATGCATTTTTCCTATTTTGTGAGCCTATTTTTTTAAGGTTTCTGTCAAAAGAAAGGCATGCTGCCGGGAAACACCACGCTGAACCGTGTCCCCAGCCCTTCGCGGCTCACGATATCATAGTACCCCTGATGCCTGTCGATGATCCATTTCGCGATCGAAAGGCCCAGCCCCGTCCCGCCCGTCCTGCTGTTGCGCACAGAATCTGCACGGTAAAAACGGTCAAACGCATGCGCCACATCCTGCTCGGACATTCCGATCCCATTGTCCTGTATCCCGTAAAACGGTGAACCATCTCTCCATGCCCCCACGCGTATCAGGATCTCTTCCCCCTGCTTGGTGTACTTCGCCGCATTGTCGATCAGGATCCGCGCGGACTGTTTCAACATGTCACAGTCTCCATAAACCTGCACATTTCCCGATTCCTCGAAACGGTACACATGATTTTCATCGATCATCAGCGACTCCTCGTAGACCTCGCGCATGATACTGTTCAGCTCCTGCACCCGCATATCAAGCATCTGCCGGTTCGAATCCCCCCTCGCCAGGAACAAAAGCTGTTCCACAAGCTTCTGCATATGGTTCGCCTCATTTTTGATCGCCTCGATGGACTCTCCAAGGATCGCCGTGTCCTCCTTTCCCCACCGGTCCAGCATGTTGACATATCCCTGTATGACCGCGATCGGCGTGCGCAGCTCGTGGGAAGCATCCGACACAAACTGCGTCTGCTGTTTATAGGAGGCACGGATGCGTTCGAGCAGTCCGTTCAGCGCTGTCTCGATGCCCTGCAGATCCTTGTCATGCATATGAATCCCGTTCTCCATGGCATCCACTCTGAAGTTGGAGATCGCATCTTCCAGGTTGTGATACTTTGTCTCGTCAAAAGCCATCTCGCTGAGCTGCTGCGCCCTCGCCGCGATCTGGTTCAGGGGACGCAGCTGCCTGCGCACCTGCGCTGTCCCGGAAAACGCCAGTGTGAGAAGATCCAGCAGCTGAAATCCCAGCAGCACGATCCCCCCTCCGCGAAACAGGCTGAGCCATATACCAACAGGAACCTGGTACAGCGTCCGGCCATTCGTATCTGCCACAGTATAAACCACATTCCACAGATCTGTCTCAAATGAGAGCTCCCTTATATAAGAAAATGAAAAGTTCCCTGCCATCTGCAGATCCATGCCGGTCACAAAGACCGCGATGAGCAGAATGAAAACGACGATATCCATTCCCGCGTACGCAAAAAACAGGCGCGCCAGATTGTTCAGATTGATCTTTCTCGCGATGGAAGTCACCCGCACCGTGTCAAACGGTCTGTTTTTTACCTCGATCGATCTTTTCTGCCTGTCCTCTCTCTTATCTGATCTCTGCCCCTTTGTCAGTTTTTTCTGATTTTTAGTTCTCATCTTTGATACAATACCCCACTCCGCGAACTGTCTGAATGATCTTTACCTGGTACACGTCATCAAGCTTGCTCCGAAGATACCGGACATACACATCGATGATATTCGTCTCGCCCATATAGTCATAGCCGCAGACCTTCTCCAGAAGCGTATCCCTCGATATCACGATATTTTTGTTCTCGAGCAGCACTCTGAGAAGCTCAAACTCCCTGTGCGTCAGCTCCACCTGTTTCCCGTCATAAGAGACCTCATAGCGCTGCACGTCCATGTGAAGCCTGCCGACACCAAGCTGGTTTTTGTCCCGTCCTGCTGTGCCTGCCGCGCTGCTGCGTTTCTTGAGCACCAGCCTGATGCGCGCAAGCAGCTCCTCGATCGCAAACGGCTTGGTCATGTAGTCGTCGGCTCCGCCGTCAAGTCCCGCCACCTTATCCATCACCTCGTCCCGCGCAGTCAGCATGATGACAGGAATGTCCGAATTTTTTCTGAGGCGCCGGAGCACTTCAAAACCATTCAGCTCCGGAAGCATCACATCAAGCACCACAAGATCCGCCTTTCCGCTCTGCGCCTTCTCCAGTCCCTCCCTGCCGTTTGCCGCCTTCATGACCTCGTACCCCTCATGCATAAGCTCCAGCTCCAGAAAACGCCCTATCTTTTCCTCATCCTCCACGATCAAAACTGTCACTGCCATCACTGCCTCCTTCTCTGTGATATTCAAACTGCAGGCCACGCAAGGAAGCAGGGGACTTCCCTCCCCTGCTCACTGCTCCTTATTCATTCTCATCCTTAGCCGCGCTGTTAAACTCATTCTTGATATTCTCCGCCGCATCTGCCGCACTGTCCATCGCCTTGTTGAGATCGATGTCGACGCTCCTGATGTCCGGGCCGGCAAACTGGTATCTCATATTAAAGAACAGTCCGACCACCAGCAGCGGAACCGCCACCCAGAATGCAAAGAGCAGAAATACTACCAGCAAAGTGATCGGTATCCGAAAGATCTCATTGCCGTCGCGCTCCACGCAGAAGCTGTTGTTGTTTCCCTTCTCAAGCCACCTCTGGCACCAGCGCCCAAACCGCCTGAGATTGTCCGAAAAACTGGACTTGCACTCCTTATCATCGATGTCGATCTTCACTTTCTCTGCCTGCGTCGTGTAGCTGGAGTGCTCAGGGCCATGTACCTTGCCGCTCTGCTCCAGGTAGATCATGGCATCGAGGATATCCCAGTTGCTGTTCTCCAGCGCCTGCTTTGCCTCCTCATAAGATACGTTTGCGTGTTCCCTTAATTTTTCTACCTTTTCAAAATTATCCATTTCTTTTCTCTCCTTTTTGATCGTTTCAGAAATTGTATTGACTGTTCTTCCTGTATGAAACATCTCTGTATCTCTCAGCTGATGATCCTATCATAAGCGATCAAAATTAATCAAAAATGTTGATAAGATTAAAAACAGATTAATCATTTGACATTTTTTTCTCCCAATGCTAAGATGGCTCTAAATCATATTGCAATGTTTTTCGAGAGGAATATCACGCTAAAGGAGCTCCTTATGAAACTATACCTCGCCCCGATGGAGGGGATCACGACTTACATCTACCGGAACGCCTACAGCCGTTTTTTCGGCGGCATTGACAAGTACTTTACGCCGTTTATCGCCAGCAGAAAGCTGAACCGGCGCGAACTGAACGAAATCCTGCCGGAACACAATGAAGCCATCGAAGTCGTACCGCAGATCCTCACCAACCGCGCAGATGAATTTCTGCAGATCACCAGCAGGATCGCCGGGTACGGCTATCAGACAGTCAATCTCAATCTCGGCTGTCCCTCCGGCACAGTCACTGCCAGAAAACGCGGCGCCGGTTTTCTGAGCGTACCCGACGAGCTGGACAGCTTCCTGTATGAGATCTATGAAAAGTCACCGATCCGGATCTCCATCAAGACAAGGATCGGTGTGGAGTCAGTCGACGAGTGGGAACGACTGCTTGCGGTCTACAAAAAGTATCCGGTCGACGAGCTGGTCATACACCCGCGCCTGCAGCGGGAACTGTACAAGTTCACGCCCCACAGGGAAGCATTTTTGGCTGCCGCAAAAGCCCTTCCTGATATCCCGCTCTGCTACAACGGGGATATCACTTCCGAAAAAAGCTATGCGGAGCTTCTAAATGCCGTCCCCGCGGCGGACTGCATAATGATCGGACGCGGCATTCTGCGGAATCCGGCGCTGGCTGCACAACTGAAAAAAACTGACGCTGCCAGACTGTTCACCAGGGAAAATCTCAGAGCCTTTCACGATGAGATCTTTGCCGGCTACGCTGCCCAGATGGCAGGGGAAACACCGACGCTCTTCAAGATGAAGGACTTGTGGACTTACCTGAGTGAAAGCTTTGCAGCGTCAGACAGATATCTCAAAAAGATCCGCAAGGCATCAGACTATGCCGAGTACAGGATCGCCGTCAGCAACCTGTTCCGGGAATGCGAACTCGCCTGACGATACCTGCACCGTTATATGCCACATGGTGATCTGCACGCAATCTCCCTGTCCCTGCTATTGCACCTGATCTTCCTGCTCCGCGGACGACACGCAGTTGTACATCAGCATCGCGATCGTCATCGGACCTACGCCGCCCGGAACCGGTGTGATGGCACTCGCGTGCGGTGCGGCTTTCTCAAAATCAACGTCCCCGCAGAGTTTGTTATTCTCGTCCCTGTGGATCCCGACATCGATGACAACAGCGCCCTCTTTGATAAATGAGTCATCGACAAACTTCGGCTTTCCGACTGCCACCACCAGGATATCCGCCTGCCTTGTGATCTCCTTTAAGTTCTGCGTGCGCGAATGGCAGACTGTGACCGTGCCGTTTTCCCGCAGCAATAACATCGCCATCGGTTTGCCCACGATATTGCTGCGCCCAATCACGACACAGTGCTTCCCGGCGATCTCCACGCCGGAGCGCTTCAGCAACTGGATAATGCCAAGCGGCGTGCAGGACACATACCCTTTACTGCCCACGCAGAGCGCCCCGACATTTTTCTCGTGAAATCCATCGACATCTTTCTCAGGCGCGATCGTCTGGATCACCTTCTCCTCGTTGATCTGTTTCGGAAGCGGAAGCTGGACAAGGATCCCGTTCACCCCATCGTCCGCATTGAGCTTCTGTACCAGATCCAGAAGCTCCTGTTCCGTCGTCTCCTCCGGAAGCTCATACGCCAGCGACTCGATCCCGATATAGGCGCACGCCTTCTTCTTGTTGCCGACATACACACTTGACGCCGGATCACTGCCCACCTGGATCACGGCAAGGCAGATCTGTTTTCCCTGCCCCTTTAACGCAGTGACCTTTTCCCTTAGCTCATCTTTGATCTCCTGTGAGATCTTCTTTCCGTCTATGATCTGATACATCGTTCATTCTCCCTCTCTACTCAATGCGCTTAAAATCAGATGCCGGGTGCTTGCACCACGGACACACAAAGTCATCCGGCAGAACATCTCCCTCATAAATGTACCCGCACACGGTACAGATATATCCCTTTTTCTTCTCCGCGCCCGCAGGTGCTGTCTTGATATTCTTCTGATAATAGCTGTAGGTCACAGAATCGTCCTCTGACAACACTGCACCGTCCGTCACATCTGCGAGAAACAGCGTGTGCGTGCCAAGATCCGTCGCCGAGACCACCTTTGCCGAGAGATATGCGTTCGTCTCCTCCGCAATGTAGATCACGCCGTTCTCTGCCCGCTGAAACGTGACCGCCTCCGTCTTGTCCACATTGGCACCGCTCTGGAATCCCCAGTGCTTATACGTCTCAAACTTTGACTTTTCAGTCAGCATCGACACGTTGAAGACACCTGTCCGCTCGATCATGCCGTGTGTATAATTGTTCTTGTTCACTGCCACCACGATGCGGTTTGGCTCTGTCGTGACCTGTGAGACCGTGTTGACGATACACCCGTTGTCCTTATCGCCCTCTCTGGCTGTCAGTATGAACAGCCCGTATGTCAGGTTGTACATTGCTCTCTTGTCCATATGAATCTCCTCCTATCCTAATATAAAATGCGATGCATTTTGCCAGCCGCTGACTTTCTGCCTGCTGCAGCGCAGATATCGCAATCATACACATTCACTATAACACAAAACAGCCACGGTTGTAAATCAAGTACAGCAAAAAAGGGGCTGTCTGTCACCCCCTCTTTGAGATCACCTTGTCGATCAGGCCAAACGCCATCGCTTCCTGTGCCGACATGTAGTTGTCCCGCTCGGTCGCGAGGGTGATCTCCTCCATGGATCTTCCTGTGTTTTCTGCCAGAATGCGGTCCAACCGCTGCCTGCTTTTCTGCATGTGGTCAGACATGATCCTGATATCCGTCGCCTGTCCCTGGAACCCGTTTCCGTGGATCGCAGGCTGGTGTATCATGATCTCTGCGTTGGCGAGGGCGATGCGCTTGCCTTTCGTCCCACCCGCGAGCAGAAAAGCGCCAAAGCTTGCCGCGAGCCCGACACAGATCGTCGACACATCGCACCGGATATACTGCATCGTGTCATAGATGGCAAATCCCGCAGTGACCGATCCGCCCGGACTGTTGATGTAGAGCTGGATATCTTTCTCCGGATCTTCCCCCTCCAGGTGGAGCATCTGCGCCACGACCAGACTCGCCGAAGCGTCGCTGACCTCCTCTCCCAGAAAGATGATCCGGTCTGACAGCAGCCGGGAGAAAATGTCATAGCTGCGCTCCCCCCTGCTGGTCTGTTCGATCACATATGGAATCATGCTCATGCCGCCATCCTGCCTCCCATCCTGCTGATCATGCACACAGTAGATGAAACGCCTAACAGGACACCAGACAATCTCGGCTGCTTCGGCTCGAAAATGCCCTTTTTCCGATAGATCTGCGGCGTACAATGGTACAGTCTGCCAAACGCGAGCGTAAAGGCCTGCTGTGAATTGTAGTGCGCCTCGTAGGCGATCTCGATGATCGGCTCCTCCGTACAGGCCAGCTTCTCCGCCGCCAGCGTCAGGCGCCTTCCCTGAATGTACTTGTAGACCGTACAGCCTGTCTGCTGCGCAAACGTGCGGGCGATATAGAACTTGGAATAATTCAGCGCCTCCGCGATCGTGTCCAGCGACAGATCCTCTTCCAGATGATCCTCTATATAGGAAACAATTTTTTCAAAAATCTTGTCCTCACCCATATATGCTACCTCTTTTCTCCATTTTCTGCACTCATGAAATGCATTTTTTTAAGTATACCATGGATCCGCGAACCTGTCTGAATAGAAATTGCCCTTTTCAAACACGCTCTGGCACTCCTGTCCTATTTAAAATCAATCCTTTTAAGGGTTTTACATTCGGGAAATCTATGATAAAATAAGTCTATATAACAGAAACGGAGGCACTGCCATGGACACAAAAGCACTGGAATTTTATACGGAAAACGACTATTACAACCTGCCGGAAAATATACGGGCAGAACTAATCGACGGACAGTTTTATGATATGGCTGCACCGAACCGTCTCCATCAGAAAATATCGAGTGAACTGTATATGATAATCAATAACTATATCAAATCAAACAGAGGTCGTTGCGAAGCATATTACGCCCCATTTGCTGTCAAACTTTTTGACGACAGCAAGACGATCGTGGAACCGGATATCAGTGTCATCTGTGACAGAGACAAGCTGACAGACAGGGGCTGCACGGGTGCGCCTGACTGGATCGTTGAGATCATTTCCCCAGGCAATCCCGGACACGACTACGTCAAAAAACTAAATCTGTATCTTGATGCAGGCGTACGTGAGTACTGGATCGTCGATCCGCAGCAGCGAACAGTTCTTGTGTACTTCTTTGAAGAAAACGTTAAGGTCAGACAGTATACCTTTGAAGATACCATTCCGGTCAATATATACAAGGACCTGTCCATCGATTTTTCTTCATTTGACTTCTAAGGAACTGGAGAATTCATTTCCGGAATCTGCGGGGAGATCTCAGATAGATCCGGCAGACGAATCCCCCCTGCTCATCATTCAGAAACTGCAGCCGCCAGCGATGAAACAGCGCGATCTGGCGCACAAGACGGATACCGAGTCCATGCTCCGGCAGTTTTTCCAGCTTCATGGAACTCCTGAAATATCGAAGCTGCTCCCTGCTGACACCGCAGCCGTTATCTGATATTTCCAGTATGACCCTTTTGAAGATCCACAGACTCCTGTTCGTCAGGCTTACTGTGATCTCACAGCCCTGCGGATTGTGATTTATCGCATTGTTGATCAGATTCTCGATCAGCCGCATGACCAGCTCCCTGTCTCCTTCAACATAAAACTGCTCCAATGCTTCCGAAATAAGGACACTGATGTCATATTTCTCATCAATGCCCCTGTTGATCATTCCACAGACAGACTCCCTGAGCAGTGCAGGCAGCAGCACCTTCTCCCGGCGCCAGACGCCCATTCCGTACGTGAGCTTGTTGGAAGTGTTCAGGTTCGTGACCAGCGTCCTGATGCGCAGTGCCTGCTGCTCGATCATCTGTGCCTTCTTCTCAACATGCGCTGCCATCGTTTCCCCCTCCAGGCCTTCAAAACCATATCGGGCAGAATGCAGCAGTTCATCTGCATAGCCGAGCACCAGTGACAGCGGCGTGCGGATATCGTGCGATACCCCCGCGATCCACGATGTCCTCTGCTTCTCGCGCCGATGTGCATCGTGCCTTATGATCAGAAACGGCCCGATCAGCAGCACGACGATATTCACGATCAGCAGGATCGGGATCAGCGCAAAGAACGTCTCCACCGTACTGATCTGAAAAGACAGATGATATTTCCAGACAGTCTGTCTGGGCATTCCCGCCACCAGAACCGCCTCTTCCATTATGTGCGAGTAGACCGGATAATCATTCAGATAATATCTCGAAAACTGTACGATATCCCTCACCGTAAAATGTCTGGGGACGTCGTCCGGCAGCTGATAACTCCACACCACATCTCCCGCGTCGTCCAGAATGAAGGCAAATCCATGAAAATCATCGATCCTGTCAGTGCCCTGCCGTGACATGCTGTAACAGATCTCTCCATTTTCATTGACAGTCCTGCCGATCTCACCGGAAAGGTTCGCCGCGGAAAATCTTGCCAGCCCCGCATCGGATCTCACACCAAAATAAGTCATGGCAAGAAGATCCACGACCAGCATCACAGCGATCATGATGTTTGTCCAGACAACGATCTTGATAAAATTTTCCACTTTTTTCATATGATCTTGTATCCCAACCCCCTGACAGTCAGCAGATGCTCCGGCCTGGACGGATTGTCCTCCAGTTTTTCCCGCAGATGCCTGATATGCACCATAAGCGAATTTTCGTACCCGTAACTTCCGTCAGGCCATAATGTATCGCACAGGATATTGATCGAGAGGATCCGCCCCCTGTTTTCACACAGCTTCTTTAACAGAACATACTCCTTTGCCGTGAGCGCGTCGTCCTCACCGTTCACGCGGATCGTCCCCGCTCCCCAGTCGACCAGTGCTTTCCCGATCCTGTCCGTCCCCGCCGCATCGTCGACATGGTACGTTCTCTTGAGTACCGCCCGCACCCGCAGCATCAGTTCCTCCGGCAAAAAAGGCTTCGTGACATAATCGTCCGCACCGAGCCCAAGCCCCCGCAGCCTCGCCTGATCCTCATCCCTCGCCGACAGAAAGATCACCGGCAGCCTGCTCCCCCTGATCCGCCTGATCTGCTCAAACAGCGCAAAGCCGTCCCCGTCAGGCAGCATCACATCCAGAACCGCAAGCTGATACTCCTTTTCCATCGTCAGCCTCACCGCACTGCTGCAGTCCGCAGCCATGTCTATGTGCTGATACCCTTCCTTTTTCAACAGATTCCCAACCATATCCAGAAGCGCGGCCTCATCATCCACCAGTAAGATCCTGCACTCGTATAACTTCATCTTCATCCTCCTGCCTTTTCGTTTCACTATTGCATCCTTCTCATTCCAAAATCAAAATATCTGCCACAGATATTATAACTGATATTGGATCGGAAGTGCAGATTTTGTTGTGAATTTAAAGTCTTTTTAAGGAAAAAGGCTATAAATCTTAAAGACGGGTTTCTTGAATTAAATTACGGTATATGATATGATCATTATCATAGGAGAGCTCGATAATCCAATAAAGTTACTAAAATAGAAATGTTGCACCAAACCACATACAATATCTTTGATTTGAAAGGAAGTGTAGTTATTATGAGTTATCAGGAAATAGCCAAAAATATGATTGACCGCCTGCCAGATGATAAAATGATTTTCGTTATCAATATGCTTGAAGGTCTTGGAGAAATGTCCGGACTTGACATATACCCGGATTTCAATCCAAATGCAACGACCATAGCAGCAATGGCAGAAACGGACGAAATGATAAGAACAGGCAGCGGCCAGCATTTTGAGGGATCAACAGAAGATTTGTTCTTCCAAATTCTGGAGGAATAGCCCATGTTGAAATTAAACCTTACCACACAGTTCAAGCGCGATTTAAAGCTATGCAGGAAGCGAGGCTATAACATCACCCTGTTAAACGCCATAGTGAATACATTAAGAATACCAGCAGCGCTTCCCCCGAAAAATAAAGACCACTCTTTAAAGGGGAATTATACCAGACGACGGGAATGTCACATATCCCCAGACTGGCTGCTTATATACCGAATAGACGGAAACGAAATATATCTTGACCGCACCGGCACACATTCGGATCTGTTCGGGGAATAAAAAGTCCAGCTCAATCTATTGAGACTTCCCCAGTCACCAGAAAATTTAAAGTAAATATAAGGTAATCCTCATACTCCCTTAAACAAATCCTCCTATCCTTGTCACATAGACAAAACAATAAGGAGGATCTCTATGAACACAAACATCATCGAAACCAACGGCCTGACCAAAGGCACCGGCAGCCAGATGCGCGTAAACCACATTGACCTGCGCGTCCCGGAGGGCTGTGTCTACGGATTTCTTGGTCCAAACGGCGCAGGCAAGACCACGACGCTGAAACTGCTGCTCGGACTGCTCAAGCCCACTGCAGGCACGATCACTTTCTTCGGGCAGAAAATGACAGAAAAAAACAGGCTCTCCATACTAAAGCACACAGGAAGCCTGATCGAGAGCCCAAGCTATTACGGACACCTCACCGGACTGGAAAATCTCCAGATCATCGCAAAGCTGAAAAAAGTACCCGCCAGCGAGATCACGCAGGTTCTTCAGACCGTGCGCCTCTATGAACAGCGGGACAAAAAAGTCCGCCAGTACTCCCTTGGCATGAAGCAGCGCCTCGGCATCGCAATGGCGCTGCTCGGGAATCCGCGCGTGCTGATACTCGACGAGCCGACAAACGGTCTCGATCCGGCAGGAATCCAGGAGATCCGCGAGTTTATCCGGGAACTGCCGGTCATTCGCCAGATGACAGTCATCGTGTCGAGCCATCTTCTGAGCGAGATGGAACAGATGGCGGACATGGTCGGAATCATCAACCACGGCAGACTCATTTTTCAGGATACACTGGCAGCGCTCGAATCCAGAGGCGAAAATCTGGAAGACGCGTTTCTCAAAATGACGGAAGGCGGTGAGCGTCTATGATCCACAATCTGTCCCTGGAATTAAAAAAGACCAGAAGACGCGGCATCTGGCTGATCCCCGCGGCACTTTTGCTGATCATCACAGCGTGGGCGGGGCGCAACATGAACGATGAGCGCTTTCTCGAATATGGCTGGCTGATGGCACTGTTTAACGTACCGCTTCTGAATGCGATCCTGATTCCCACAGCCATCGCCGTCTTTGCAAGCCGGATCATCGACCTGGAACACAGGGGAAATACCTGGAAAATGCTGGAGACGCTGCAGAGCCAATTTGATATCTATATCACAAAAGTACTGTACGGATTCTTTGCAGTCCTCATCTTTTCCATCCTGGAACTGACTGCTTTTCTGGTAATGGGATATACGATCGGTTTCGCAGGAAACCCGGATCTGTGGGCATACGGACTGTTTTTCGTGCAGACCTTTGTGATCTCCTTCAATCTTTACCTGCTGCAGATGGTCATCTCCCTGATCTTTTCCAACCAGGCAGCCGCCCTGTGCACCGGGCTGTGCGGCAGCATGGCAGGACTTTTCCTGATGTATGTGCCGCAGTGGCCTGTACTCAGATGCCTTGTCCCATGGGGGCACTTTGGCGCAACAATGTTTGTCGCCATGGACGCTGAAAGGAACCACATCAATGGCTTTTATTACACACGCCCGGACAGCGGAGTGCTCTTTTTTATCACAGGGTGGTTTTTCCTGCTGCTGATCGGCGGCTGGTTTGTCTTTCAGAAGATGGATACGGACGGATATCATTTTCAGCACAAGGACCGCGTGCGGCCTGACAGCGCTTCCCAATCCCACAAGCCTGTCAGAATCCCGCGCCTGCCCGTCGAACTGATAAAGATCCGGCGCACGCCGATCTGGATCGCCTTTCTCACACTGCCGCTGATCTCTGCGCTGATCGGAACAGCAAACTATCTGAATAACCTTGCGCTCCTGAAAAGCACCTGGTTTTCATTGTGGACGCAGCACTCCTTGTTCTTCTGCCTCTTTTTCATGCCGCCGCTCGTCGGCGTCTACGCAAGTTATCTGTGGCGGCTGGAACACAGTGGCTCGAACTGGAATATGGTACTGGTCAATACCCCGGTCTGGCGGCTTGTATTTGACAAGATCGCCGTGTGCTCCGTCGTCACATTTTTCACATTGGGCTGGCTCTGTATCCTCTATGTGATATGCGGCCTGTATGTCGGTTTCTCCGAACCCGTTCCGCCCGACCTGATCGAATGGTTCGCCTGCGGCGTCCTTGGCGGTGCGGCTGTATGCGCGGTGCAATGCTTTCTGTCGCTCGTGATCCGAAGCTTCGCCATCCCTGTCGGCATGGCACTCCTCGGCGGATTCGCCGGACTTGCCGCCACCGCGGCCGGGCACTATTATATCCTTCCCTACTCGCTCATGAGCAGGGGAATGCGCGCCAACAATCCGAACCTCACAGTGGACCTGCCCGCATACATCTGTTGCGCTGTGATTTTTATCATACTTTTTTACAGCCTGAGCATCTGGTACATTCGGAGCCATGACATCAAAACGCAGTAGACTGATAGCCCAAAAATAAAAGTTGTGAGCCGCATGGCTCACAACTTTATTTTCCTGCAATGCCCAATTTCTCCCGCAGCAACATCATCTCCTCCATCGACACGCCGATCGTTTCCAGATATGCTTCCACACTGCCATACGCCTCACGGAATAATTCCAGGAAGCGTGTCATATACGCCTCACACGGTATCACGATATTCATATCGATATCCGGAAAGTTCTGATGCAGCAGCGCAAACCGCTCTTGATTGCATATCTTCGTCAGCATGTAATTCTCAATGATGTCCGCATCGCACACACCTGCTAACAACAGCAGGACTGCCGACACCACACCCGTCCGGTCTTTTCCGGCGGAACAATGAAAAAGCACCCCCTCCGGCGCGCGGGCGATCCGCCGGTAAACCCAGACCATGTTAGCCGAAGAGGCGATCTTCATGTAACTGCCCGGAACTGCCTCCACCGATTCCGGGATACCGCTCCCCTCCTCGATCGGAATATTGTAATAATGAAAGGCGTCCATCTTCGCAAACGGGCTTGACGCGTCTGCCACATCCCTTTTGCCGCGCATGTCTATGATCGTGCTGATGCGTTTTTCTGATAAATACGCGATATCCCTCTCACTCGGAGCCTTTTGCATGTCACTCCGGATCAGCATTCCCCAGCTTTCCGGCGCCAGACCATTCATGCCGATCAGCGTTATACGCTCCATATGCGCCTTCCGTTTCCATATTATTCTTATATATCATCATAACCGTATCCTCAACCCGTCATATGCAAAAAAGATTGAATCCAGTTCCTCCTCCAATGCCCTGTAATCATCATACGACTTTCCCCAGTCCTCCTCCAGATGCGTGATGATGACTTTACCGATGCCATACTGCCTTCTGATCCCGCCGATCTCATCCAGCGTGAACAGTTCTTTTCTCAGCGGATTCCCTTCCCCCAGCACAAATCCATCTTTCAGGACGTCGCCGACGATCGTATTGCCTATGATCAGCACATCTGCGCCCCGAAATCTGTCTGATGCCGGAAAGGGCTTTACGTCGCAGGGCGCGTAGATCACCTTTCTGCCATCGGAGGAGATCACAAACACTGCCACGTGCTCCTGCGCATCCACCGGAACCAGTTACCAGAATATCGTTCACCTCAAAAGCACGGATCCCCCTTGTGCGCACAAGACCTCTCGACTCATAGTACCCCATGACCGAACCATACTTTGTACTCAGTTTTCTGAAATCCAGTATAATTATATACGTCCAGTCGAATAACTTCAAGCTGCTTTTTGAACAGAAAACGAATTCTTTGGACGAATTGATAGAACGAAGCCCTTTCTGAGATGATCATGCATTTTTATAAAAAAGTCTGAGGTATCCAGCGTGCCATAAATCCGCTATAATATTCAAAATAATACTATTCAAACCGAGCAGGAAACGAGCACGAAAGAACCATCTTCTCCTGCTCGCGCGCCGGGCGTCCGTCTGCGAACCGATTTATCGGTTTGATGACATTTTTTCTCTGGACACCCGTGTGCATAAAAAGAAAGGAGAAACTCTCATATGACCACTCCCGTTTACTTTGCATAGCGCAGCTATTGCAAAATAAAACATTTCATTGTAATAGCCTGCGCGTCCACCCGTTTATAACAGGAGATGCATATGAGCTATTTAGAATACAAACTTGTCCCAACACGATCTTTCACAGTGATCCGGAACTGCGCCGGCTGCGGCAAAAAGGCGCCCTGCCAAAACACAGGAAAATTCCGCGTCAACGCAAACGGCAGCAGGATCGACGTATGGCTGATCTACCAATGCAGCAAATGCAGGCATACCCTCAATCTTGCGATCTATGAGCGCCGGAAGAACACAGACATACCTGCAGAGGAATACCAGCGCTTCCTGGACAACGATGCACAGCTCGCCGAGGAATACGGCAGATCTGCCGCGCTGTTCCAGAAAAACAAAGCTCAGATCGACCACAAAGACATAACCTATGAGCTGATCCCGCTGCAGGACACAACAGATAAAACCGTCTGTGAAAACAGGAGACAGATCACGATCCGGAATCCTTACGGCATCAAGATCCGTCCCGAGAAACTGGCCGCGAAAATCCTGGGATTATCCGCAAACCAGGTCAGAAAACAGATCCTAAAAGGAACCATCACAATAGCGTCCTCTGCACAGACAATTGATATATCTGTTCTGAGTGACCCAAAATAATATTGAAAAGGAGAACCGACAATGAAAATAGAAACTGATCGATTGATCATCAGAAGCCTCAGGCCGGACGACGAACCGGATTTTATCATAATGGCATCTGACGGAAGCCTGACCGAGATCTTCGGAGACTGCAGTGACTGCAGCCACTGGATCGGACAATGGATCGCGGAATCCATACAGTTGGAAAAAGAGAACAACCCTGCCAGGGCATACCTGGCGTACTGTGTCGAACGCAAGAAGGATCACACCGTCATCGGTTCCGTCGGCTGTACCTATTATGAGGACATGAAACGAACCGGGATCACCTACTTTCTGGGTGCCGACCACAGAGGACACGGATATATGACAGAAGCCGTAAAGGGATATGTACAGTATTTTTTTCAGAACTACAGTGCAGACACACTCTTTGCCGCAGCACGGGTCGCAAACAAGGCATCGTGCAGGACGCTGGAGCACGCAGGATTTCACCTGCTCGAAACCAGAATGTACCAGGATCTGTATGATGAGACGGCAGAGCTGAACAATTTTTATGAGCTTCGAAACACCCGCTCGATCCACACGATCACCGCATAGATCCCGATCCCGGCCACGACCGCCATCTGCAGATCCTTGAATATACAGTTCAGCCCGATGATCAGCATGACAACCGGCCTCACAAATGTCTTAAATATTTTGTGCTCATTCACGGCTCCCGCCCCCCCATTCCGAATACCGCTGCAGAAACTTTTTATCTGCCAGCCCCAGTGTTTCGTAATACGCCTGGTACGACTCGCTCAGCCTGCACATTGCCGGTATGAAAATGTCATTGTAACCGCTGGCACTGTTAAACTGCCTGAGCGTCTCCTCCAGGCGATATGCTTTTGACGTTTTATATTCTTCGGTCTGTTTATATGCCATGCAGGCTTCGATCGCCTCACGATTCTCGTCCATATACTGCTCGATATTGCAGATCGCACTGCGCATACCGGCAGCCACTCTTTCCAGCATGGAATCCTCATACTCCAGCGTTATCTCCTCGTAATACGCCCGCAGATCACCGGGAACCTCAAATTGAATCCCGTCAAGAAATGCTATGATCGTGTCAAAAGCCTCCTGCTGCTGCGCTGTCCGGACAGGTTCGCCCAGAAACGGCGCAAAATGCTGACAGATATAATTTCCATAATAACCCGGAAAAGCAACTCGCATGCGCTCCAGGACAGACTGTTTCTTCTGGAGCTGCACGAGCTTCTCCTGTACCGTATCCCAGTCCTGCGTCCGGGCAAGCTCCTGCACCAGTTTCTGCTTCTCCTGCATGACCGATATCTCCAAAACCTTCTGATGGGAAATGTCGTTCAACGACACATTCTGATGCGCTAACACGTTCCGGATCTCAGCGGCCGACAACCCCAGCCCCCTCAGCACGGAGATCTTTTTCAGCCGGGCGATATCCGCTTCCGAGAAATCACGGTATCCGTTTTCCTGCACCGAAGGCGCGACCAGTCCCTGTTCTATATAGTATTCCACCGCCTTTTTCGTCAGTCCGCACTCCTTACACACTGCATTTACAAGCATATTGTTCACCTTCCCTGCTCTATTTCCCTTAGGATAAACCACTCCCCAGGGGGACAGTCAATATCAATTTAAAATATTTTTTCTTTTTTCACAGATCTGTGTTATAATCTTATATAAATAACAACCCTGCACACTGAAAGGATTGATCATGGTCTCGAGTGTTGTTAAGGAGGAGAAACGCTATGAAGATCGCCATATTATTTCCCGGAATCGGATATCACTGCGACAGACCGCTGCTCTACTACAGCGGAAAACTGGCCGCTCACTATCAATACGAAATACGCAGAATAACTTACACCAATCTCAGCCGGTCGATCCCGGAGGCATTTGCAGACGCCTGTGCCCAGACAGAACACTGTCTGAAAGACATCGACTGGAGCCAGTACGAAGATATCCTGTTCCTATCCAAAAGTATCGGCACGGCCGCCGCTGCCGCCTACGCGCAAAAGCATGGCATAACCTGTCGAAATGTCTACTACACACCGCTGCCCCAGACGTTTGACTTTGCACCGCAGTCCGGCATCGTATTTCACGGCACGCGCGACCCGTGGACCGAGACTGCCCTGGTCGAGAAAAATTGCAGGGAACGCCGCCTGCCGCTGTATATTGTCGAGAATGCCAACCACTCGCTTGAACTTCTGACAGATGATACTTCCGCACCTGTCAAAAGCAGTATCGTGCCAAACCTCCGCATACTGGAGACTGCCATGGCACTCACAGAGCAATATATCGCAGATGGGATCTGCTATCGGACACTAAGTTCAGAAGAGATCTGTCCAGAACTGTTCCGCGGTTTTGTCCGTCGTCAGGTGGTCACCAAATGCTGGCGGAAAGAGAACGAAAAATGGGTTATCCGGGACGATCCGTTCATCGACGACTGGACGGAAGAGGATTATCATATTCTGGTAAAATGCCTGCAAAATACAGTTCAGACAGGCGGATTCGTCTATGGCGCTTTTAAAGGACACCTGCTCAAAGGCTTCGTCTCCGTGGAACCCACTCTGTTCGAAGAGACCCAGGGATATCTCGACCTTTCCAGTATCCATGTATCCGAGGATCTGCGCGGAAAAGGAATCGGTCAGGTATTATTCCACGCTGCCAGGGACTGGGCGAAGAAAAAAGGCGGACGGAAATTGTATATCTCCGCCCACTCCGCCGTCGAGACACAGGCATTTTACAAAGCCATGGGCTGTGTCGAGGCACAGGTATACAACCAGCGCCACGTCGAGCTCGAACCCTACGACTGCCAGCTCGAATGCGCACTGTAAATCAACGGCCGCTAAAACTCTTTCTTCTCCATGATCCGGCAGGAGATCCGATAGGACACCATCAGCAGGACCACGACCACCGCAGCGACCAGCACGGCCACACCCCCTATACCGAATCCTGCAATACCGCTGAGGACTTCCGCAACGCCAACGCTCTCGCTCAGAAAACCGATGAGCCCCATGGCGGCTGACATCCCGCCGATCAGCAGCATCGACACGATCCTGCTCTTCTCCTGTCCAAACTTAATCTGCAGCGGGATCTCCAACGCCAGCATCAGATACGCCATGGGAAGCGCTGTCGAAACAGACAGACAATACACCCCAAAATGTATCCCGCTATCCCTGATGACAAGTGCCGCCCAGCAGACCGCACTCACCAGCAGGAACGGAACCGTCGTCAGCAGGAAACCAAACATATATTTCTCATATATATAATCCCTTCTCGAGACCGGCAGGGTAAACAGATATGCATAACCGTTCTCAAATGCATCATAGCTGAATGTACTGACCAGCAGGAAAGAACATATCAGCGCGTTGTACCCCGCAAAAAACACCATATTCAGACTGCTCGCCATGACCACACCCCAAAGCATCATCACGATAAAGTAAAATTTCATCTGCGACCTCATCAATTGAAAATCCTTGACCATCAAACCTTTGATCGACCTGCTCATCACCATATCCTCCTATACAAAACCATCAATCATGCGAAAACCCTTGAAGAACGCTTCCCACACACAACCTCATTCCAAGTATACGAAAACCCGGAAGAACGCTGCCCACGCACATCCTCACTCCAAATATTCGAAAACCCGGAAGAACGCTGACCCTGCGTTCTTCCAAACATTTAGAAACTCTTAGGCTGTGTCCTTTACAGCCATAGAGTTTCTTAATGTTTTGACATCAAGGTGATCACTTCATCTATGCTGCCCCTCTCGATCACGACCGAAGGATAGTTATCCTGATAGAACTGCCGCTGGTTCGTCAGACAACTGTAGCCAAAGCTCTCCTCCTTCGTCCTCAACAGATACGTCTGGTCAAGCCGGGAAAACTGATCCTTTGTCACTTTCAGCAATCCATACTCGTTCAGGAGCACATCCGTATCCTCGTGAAGCACGATCTTTCCATTCTCGATCATGTACACATCATCACAGATCCCCTCGAGATCACTGGAGATATGCGAGCTTATGACGATACTGCGCTCACCGTCCTCCGCATACTCGCGCAAAAGCCCCAGCAGTTCATCCCTTGCCACCACGTCAAGACCCGCTGTCGGCTCATCCAGCACCAACAGCCTTGCGTTGTGCGAGAGTGCCGCGAGGATCTGCAGCTTCCGCTTCATGCCGGTGGAGAATTCCTTGATCTTCTTTTTCAGCGGAAGTCCCATCCTGTCACAGTCCGCAGTAAACTTATCTCTCGAAAAATCCGCATACATCGCAGACAGCACCGGCAGATAATCCCTGATCGTGAGATAACTGCAAAAGCCCGAATCGGAGAGTACCACCCCGATCTGCTCCCTATCCGCCTGCGTGAGTGCCGCCGCGTCCTTTCCAAATACCTCGATCGTCCCTCCATCTGTACGGATCAGCCCCAGGATCGCCTTAAACGCCGTACTTTTTCCGGCTCCGTTTCTCCCGATCAGTCCCGTGACCTGCCCCGCGGGTATCTCCATCGAACACTCCAGACAAAAATTGTCATATCGTTTGACCACATTGTTCAATCTGATCATTCCAAACACTTCCTCTCTCATGGTTCTTTCTATCTTCTATGCGTTCCTATCCTTCTATACATCTTCCAGCACAATCTCAAACAGCTCCCTTATCTCACTGTCCTCCATACCGCAGCTACGCGCCTTTCTGATCGTCTGCTCAAACGCTGCCTCCACTTCCTTCTTTTTCTCCTCGAGCATCTGCGCCTGGCAGGCGCACGCCACAAAGCTTCCCTTGCCGTGCACTGTGACGACAAAGCCCTCCTCCTCCAACTGGTCGTATGCCTTTTTGACCGTGAGCGCACTGACTTTGATCTCCTTTGCGAGCGTCCTCACAGACGGGAGCATCGTCTCCTCGATCAATTCCCCGTGTATGATCTTATCCTTGATCTGACACACGATCTGCTCGTAGACAGGCTGCATCGAAGAATGGTTGATTATCAGATTCATCTATTCCACATCCTTTATCCGCCAGAGATCCGTTCCAGATCCGGTGTTTTCACACTGCATCCACAGTTTCCCGGACACAGAACCCTGCATTATCTGTTCATGAACTGTCAGAAAAGTTTAATTCCTTCTCTTAGCAAACAGTATATAACAGTATTTATCTGTTGTCAACTGTTTTATACTGTTTATTAAGAACGGAAATTTTTTCATTTTCAGTATTGCAATATCACCTACATAGTGTTAATATAAATGTATACCCACAAAACGTTAATATAAAATAATAATGACACAAGATATTGGAGAAAAAATGAATGCATTTATAAAAACATTATTATCACTGTCCGTTTCCGGTACATTGCTGCTACTGCTTATCCGGGGCTCAAAACCATTTTACAAAAACAGGTTCAGCCAGCATTGGCAGTATTATATCTGGATCATTGTCGTGCTCCGCTTTCTGCTTCCGATCACACCAGATACTACGATCGTTGGAAGCCTGTTTGAGAAATTCAATGAAACAGAGATAACAGACGAAAAACAAGTCACTCCCAATATGGCAGACACAGCAGGCATAAACTGCAATGAGCCAGTCAGAACACAGACAAATACAGATCCCGGCACAGATGCACCTGACATAATTCCTTACTTATTTTTTACATGGTCGACTTTAGCATTTGTCCTTTTTATACGAAAGATAACCATTTATCAGTGCTTTATCCAACACATGAAAGCCGGAAATAACGAAGTTTCAGACATTAAGCTCTTAAATCTGCTGTCAGACTGTGAAGAAAAGCTAAAGATCCGGGCAAAAGTCGGATTATATCAAAATGCGCTGATCCATTCCCCTATGATGACCGGTTTCATTCATCCGGACATTATTCTGCCAGTCAGAGAACTGGAAGAAAAAGAATTATCCTACATTTTTACGCACGAACTGATCCACTGTAAAAGGAAAGATATGTATTACAAATGGCTGATCCAGACTGCCGCCTGCGTCCATTGGTTTAATCCCTTTGTGTACTTGCTGGAAAAGGAGGTGAACAGAACATGTGAATTGTCATGTGACGAGACAGTTGTATCCATATTGGGTGATAAGGCAAAACGTGAATATGGAGATATGCTGATCTCATTTGTAACAACAGGTCAACAATATAAAAACACTTTGGCATCCGTTACTTTAACGGAAAGTGCTGAACAACTAAAAGAAAGGTTAGGTGCCATCATGAGAACAAACAGAAAATCAAAATCAGTGAAAATGATCACCGCTCTTTTCACTTTTACACTTTGCATCTGCTTTGCAGCAGCCGGCGCGTATGCTGCACCAGGTCAGATACAGGAAAAGGAAATGCAGGAGCAGGAACAGAGCGAACAGAGAATGGAAGAATCCGGAATATCCGTCAGTGATGATGAAAATTACAGATCTATCTATACACAACATGGCTATTTCTATGATTCTTACATTATCGAGATAGGCTGGAACGTGTACGGTGACGCGTATTTTGCCCAGACAGAATTCGTTTTGGAAGACGGCTCGGCGATGAAAGTATATTTTACCGATACTTCAAAGGATCATATCGCTGATCAAAGGGTGATCGCTGCCGCATCTGGTCTAATATCGTATCTAAAAAACATAAACACCTATCCGGCAATAGAAACACCCGTTATCACAAAGGTGGTCTATGCAGGCGATAAGGATATGACAGCATTGAGGGAGGAATTTTATCAGGACGGAGATGTTTACGGTTTTGCTGCACTCTTTTCATTGTTAAGCACAACAGAGCAAATAGAGTGGTATCAAAAAATATATGAGGCTGATCAGTCTGCATTCTTCTCAGCGGTGATCGGATACATGGATAATGATTTGATCTCTGTATATGCAGATAAAGCAGATCAGGACGGAAAAACAAATTTCTTTTCTGCATTTCTGAATTATATGCAGCCAGATACCATAGAACAGTACGCTGAAAAATATTATGCCGCAGATGACGTTGCCCGCTTTACTATTCTTATTCCTTACATGACAGAGAAAGAGCAGCAGGACTGGATCAGAAAAGCACACAACGATGGGAAGAAGATTTTTTCTGCGGTCTTATCTGAAAATCTATTTTGACTGCCTTCTCAATATTCAGAAAAAATTTGACATCTTAAACACAGTAATGGTACACTCTCTTATATAGCATTGAATCTTCAAAAAGACAGCAAAACGAAAAAAACATACGTGAGAAGGAAAGGAAACGGTGCGGCAAATGACAGACAAGATGACAAACGATAAGAAAAAGCAGGACATGGCAAGCGGCAGTATTCCAAAGCTGATGCTCAATCTGGCGATCCCGGCAGTCGTAGCGCAGTTGATCAACATGCTGTATAACATCGTGGACAGGATCTACATCGGCCATATACCAGGCGCAGGGGCGGACGCGCTGACAGGGGTGGGACTCTTTCTGCCGATCCTGATGATGATCAACGCCTTTGCCATGCTGGCAGGCTCAGGCGGGGCGCCCAGGGCAGCGATCGCCATGGGAAAACAGGATCGCGAGGGGGCGCAGAAGATCCTCGGAAACTGTTTTTTCGTGCTCCTGTTCTTTGCCGTGCTCCTGACCCTGTTATTTTATCTGTTCGCCCCCCAGCTCCTGCGGCTTTTTGGTGCAAGCGATGTAACGCTTCCCTACGCGCTTTCCTATGCGCGCATCTACATTCTGGGAACGATCTTTGTGATGATCGTGATGGGGCTGAATCCATTCATCACCACACAGGGATTTGCAAGGATCAGCATGGCGACCACTGTGGTCGGCGCGGTGTGCAATATCATTCTCGACCCCATCCTGATCTTCGTGCTCGACATGGGCGTCCAGGGCGCGGCGATCGCAACAGTGCTGAGCCAGGCCGTCAGTGCAGTGTGGGTGATCCGTTTCCTGCGGGGCTCCAAAACCCTGCTCCGCCTCACCCTGCCGGATATGAAGATAGACCCCCAGGTGATCCTCCCCTGCCTGGGATTAGGCATCTCCACCTTTGTGATGCTCAGCACGGAAAGCATCCTGAACATCAGTTTCAACAGCAGCCTATCCCGTTACGGGGGCGATGTGGCAGTGGGCGCCATGACGATCATATCCTCCTGCAACCAGCTTGTCACCCTGCCGCTGCAGGGCATCTGCCAGGGCGGCCAGCCGATCATGAGTTACAATTTCGGCGCAGGCAAAAAAGAACGGGTAAAGCAGGCGTTTGGCTGTCAGTTTGCCGCATGTGTGATCTATACCAGCATTATGTGGCTGCTCCTGATGATCGTGCCACGATTTTTTGCCAACATATTCAGCAGCGATGAAACGTTAGTGACCTATACCGTATGGGCGATGAGGATCTATATGGCAGGAATCTTTTCCACCGGCGTACAGATCGCCTGCCAGCAGACCTTTATGGCGCTTGGCCAGGCAAAGATCAGCCTGCTCATGGCATGCCTGCGCAAGCTGGTACTCCTGATCCCGCTGATCTTTATCCTGCCGCTCTTTTTCTCCAATAAGGTATTTGCCGTGTTCGTGGCGGAACCCGTCAGTGACATTATCGCGGCGACAGTGACAGGAACCATGCTCTTTACGCGCCTGAACCGGATCCTGGACTGGAAAAAATAAAGGAAGATCCCCCAGAGCAGCAATGCTTTGGGGGATCTCATATTGTCCGTCTGCTATTCCGCCAAAAACTTCTCGACAGAAGCCATCTTCACGCAGAGCACGAACACTGCGCACGCCTGTTTGAGCTCTTCCGGTGTCGGCAGCGTCGGCGCGATACGGATACTCGTGTCCGCAGGATCTTTCATGTACGGGTAGGTGGAGCCTGCCGGTGTCATCACCACGCCTGCCTCCTTGCAGAGCGCCACAACGCGCTTTGCACAGCCCTCCAGTGTATCAAAAGCGATAAAATATCCGCCGAGCGGCCTGATCCAGGTTCCGATCCCCAGTCCGCCAAGCTCCTTCTCAAGACAGTCCAGAACCGCCTCAAACTTCGGCTTCAACAGCGCCGCATGCTTCTCCATATGCGCGTGCACGCCCGCCGCGTTCTTAAAATACATCACATGGCGCATCTGATTGATCTTGTCAAAGCCGATCGTCTGCAGGCTCACCGTCTTTTTCACCTCCGCAAGATTTGCAGGCGAAGTGATCAGCGCCGCCACGCCCGCGCCTGGGAATGTAACCTTCGATGTCGAGCAGACCTGATAATACATATCGGGATTTCCCGCTTTCTCACATTCTGTCACGATGTTGAGCATCTCCGCCTTGTTGTCCACATAGACATGGTGGAACGCATACGCATTGTCCCAATAGATCCTGAAATCAGGCGCCGCAGGCTTTAAATTCGCAAACCGCCTCACCACCTCGTCAGAGTACACAACCCCCGCTGGGTTCGTGTACTTCGGAACATTCCAGATCCCTTTGACAGCCACGTCATTGTTGACATACTTTTCCACCAGATCCATATCCGGCCCGTTCTCGTCCATCGGAATGTTGATCATCTCGATGCCAAAACTCTCGGTGATGGCAAAATGTCTGTCATATCCCGGAACAGGACACAGGAACTTTACCTTCTCCTGCTTACACCACGGCGTGTTGCCTCCGATGCCGTGCACCATCGCTCTCGAGACCAGATCGTACATGATACTCAGACTCGAATTGCCAAATACCATCACATGGTCGACAGGGCATTCCATGAGTTCCGCAAAGAGCGCCTTCGCTTCCCTGATCCCGTCAAAGGCGCCGTAATTTCTGAGATCCACTTTATCTTCACCCTTGAACACAGACTTGCTGTTGAGTACGTCGAGCATGTCGACAGACAGATCGAGCTGGTCTGCCGCCGGTTTTCCGCGCGACATGTCGAGTTTTATGTCTGATTCCTTTAACTTCTCATATTCTGCCTGAAGCTCCGTCTGAAGTGCACGCAATTCTTCCTTACTCAAATCCTTGTATGCTTTCATTTTCTCATAACCTCCATCATTCATACGCCATTGTCATACTACGTACAAAAATACTTTTGTATACCATTTTTCCTCAAAAAACAGTTTCTCACAGTTCCTTTCCTACTATATAACATAGATTCCCATTCTGTCAATAACTTGTATACGTGTATATTAGTATTTTTGTTACAATTCAGCTTAAAGCGTGTTTGAAATATATCCATGACTAACGACTACATGTTCCGCGCCGTTTTGCAGAAAAACAAAAAGGTCCTCGCTGGGCTTGTCGGCTCCCTGCTCCATCTGGATCCCGAAACGCTCGATGTGGAGATCGCAAATCCAATCATTCTCGGCGAATCTATCGACGACAAGACCTTTGTGCTTGACGTGGAGGTCACTGTCAACCAAACGACACATCTGGACCTTGAGATGCAGGTCGTCAACTACGGCAACTGGCGGGAGCGTTCCCTGAGTTATCTGTGCCGCTCGTTCGACAGCCTTACCAGAGGCGCCAATTACATCGATCTGGCTCCCGCGGTGCACATCGGTTTTATCGATTTCTCCCTGTTTGAGGACGTTCCCGAATTTTATGCCACATACAAGATGCAAAATGTGAAAAATCACAGGATTTATACAGACAAGATGTGGCTGTCTGTGGTAGAATTAAATAATATCAGACTTGCCACCAAGGAGGACCGCCTGTACAACATCGACCTGTGGGCGAAACTCTTCAAGGCAAAAACATGGGAGGAGTTGAAGACTATGGCCGCCACAAATCAATATATGGAATCCGCCGCTAACACAATGTATGAACTCAGCGCCGACCACATGGTCAAGGAGCAATGCCGCAGGCGCGCGGAATACGAACTGTATCAGAAATATCTGGCGGAAGAGAACGCCAGAAAAGATGCGCTCATCGCAGAACAGAAGGCGGTCATCGCGGATAAAGATACGCTCATCGCAGACTTAAAACGCCAACTCGCCGAAGCTCAAAGAAAAGACTAAAAGCTAAGAGCAAAGATACAGAAACCTGATCATAAAAACTGACAATAAGAAGGTATATCATAAATGAAGATACTGATCATCGAGGACGACAAAGCCTTAAACACCGGAATCGCGCTATCCCTTGGCAATGATGTGATCCTGCAGGCGTTTTGTCTGGCAGAGGCAAGAAATCTGTTGGACAGCAGCGTCGATCTGATCATTCTCGACATCAACCTGCCCGACGGCAGCGGTCTCGACTTCTGCCGCGAGCTCAGACAGACAAGCAGCCTTCCCATCATATTCCTGACTGCCAACGATATGGAGATCGACATTGTGACGGGTCTCGAGACCGGAGCCGACGACTATATCACAAAACCCTTTTCACTCGCAGTCCTGCGCGCACGGGTGAACGCGGTCCTGCGGCGCAGACAGACCGACAATGCTGTTTTCCGCACTGACCGATACGAGTTTGATTTCGACAACATGAAATTTCTCGTCGACAGCACACCAGTCGAACTCAGCAAGACAGAACAGCGGCTCCTGAAGATCTTCGTACAGAATCCGGGGCGCACTCTGCCGCGCGAGATGCTGCTCGACCGCGTCTGGACCGACAATGCGGAGTTTGTGGAGGAGAACGCGCTGTCCGTCGCCGTGAAGAGGCTGCGGCAGAAAATAACCAGTGTGCCGATCCGATCCGTCTACGGCATCGGTTATGTGTGGGAACAGCAGAAAGGAACCGGCGGATCATGAAGTATCTATATGGACTGATCCTGCTGATCCTGCTCGCGGTCATTGCTGCGCTGTACCGGTACACGTCAAAGATACTGTCCACCCTTGACAAAATGATCGACAGCGCGATCGACGATACCTTTACCGAACACACCTTTACCGAGAAAAAACTGTCCAAAATAGAGTCCAAAACGTACCGTTATCTGTCGTCGGGAAACACCTCCCTCAGACAGATCAACGCCGAAAAGGACAGCATCAAGACGCTGATCTCGGATATATCCCACCAGACCAAGACGCCGGTATCCAATATCTTATTGTATTCCCAGCTCCTAAAGGAATCTCCCTGCCTGGACGACAGCACCCGCAGACTCGCATCGCAGATTGAAGAACAGACAGAAAAACTAAGTTTCCTGACCGCATCGCTGATCAAGGCCTCCCGTCTGGAAAACGGTATCATAAACGTCACGCCAAAGGAAAACAGTATCAGAAAGCTGGTCGAATGTGTCGACTGCAGCGACGCTGCAGACGCAAAAGGGATCCGCTGGCAGATCGATCCGATCCCGGATTGTTCGGCAGTATTTGACTTTAAGTGGACGCTCGAAGCCATCTCAAACATCGTCGATAACGCGGTCAAATACACTCCTGCCGGCGGCGCCATCACCATCAGCGCGCGGGAGTACGAAATGTTTGCGCGCATCGATATCGCAGACACCGGCATCGGCATGTCGGAGGAGGAGACCGCAAAGATATTCACACGCTTCTACCGCTCTCCGGAAGTACGCGACGAGCGAGGCGTGGGGATCGGACTGTATCTGGCGCGTGAGATCGTGGCAAAGGAAGGCGGATATATCAAAGTAACCTCCAGCAAAGGCACTGGTTCTGTGTTCTCCGTATTCCTGCCCAAAATGTAAGGAGCTGTTTCCAAATCTGTCAAAACTGTAAGAATACAGAAAGCATTGAGACAGAATCATCTGATATCATAGCGTATGTAAGGAACTGTATTACTTACAGTTCCTGAGCATTTGCATACGGAGGTATCACAATGGACATCCTGAAAACTACAAACCTGAAAAAATACTACGGCAGCGGCGACACGATCGTCAAAGCGCTGGACGGCGTCGATCTGTCGGTGGCAGACGGCGAATTTGCCGCGATCGTAGGAACATCTGGCAGCGGCAAATCAACGCTCCTGCACATGCTGGGCGGTCTCGACAGACCGACCGGCGGCACCGTCGAGGTGGAGGGCAAAAACATCTTTTCCTTAAAAGACGACTCCCTGACCATCTTCCGCCGGCGCAAGATCGGCTTTGTCTTTCAGAGCTACAATCTCGTCCCCGTGCTGAACGTCTATGAGAATATCGTCCTGCCGATCGAGCTCGATGGCAACAGGATCGACAAGACCCACATCGAAAACATCATGGAGACACTCGGTCTCACCGGAAAGATCAACAGCCTGCCAAACCAGCTCTCGGGCGGACAGCAGCAGCGCGTCGCGATCGCCCGCGCACTGGCGTCAAAGCCCGCCATCATTCTCGCCGACGAACCGACCGGAAATCTTGACAGCAGGACAAGTCTTGACGTCATGGGACTGTTGAAGGTGACAAGCGAGCGCTTCTCACAGACGATGGTGATGATCACGCACAACGAGGAGATCGCACAGATGGCAGACCGGATCATAAGGATCGAGGACGGAAAGATCGCAGGTGGCAGCCATGATTAATGTGAAGATGTATGAAGTGAACAACAAACAGGCCGTCCGCCGCCTCTCCAGCCGCAGCTTCAAAGCCAACGCCTCGCGGAATCTTATCGCAGTGATCGCGATCGCACTCACCGCGATCCTGTTCACCGCACTGTTTACAGTCGGCAGCGGACTGGTGGAAAACATACAGCAGCAGACGATGCGCCAGGCAGGCGGCGACGGCATGGCGTGCCTCAAATATATCACGGACGAACAGTTTGAGGCAGTCAGAGACCATCCGCTGATCGACAGGATCTCGTACAACAGGATCATATGTGAGAGCGTAGAGAGCGACGCACTGTTAAAACGCCATGCCGAGATCTATTACATGAACGATGTCGGAATGGAACTTGGCTTCTGTGTTCCCACACACGGGCGGAAGCCGGAACAGGAAAACGAGATCATCATGGACACCAGGGCAATGAAAATGCTCGGACTGCCCGAGGAGATCGGTACGCCTGTGACCTTTCGGCTCAAACTCCACGGCGGAAAGATCGTGGAGCGGGAATTTGTGCTGTCGGGCTGGTGGGAAGCCGACCCGGCCTTCAACATGGTGTCGATCATGGTCGTCTCCAAAGCGTACACGGACGCACACATCGATGAGCTCTACAACAGTTATCGGGAAAACTGCGAATTGACTGGCGCCATAAACAGCTATATCATGTTCCGAAGTTCGCTCGGACTCGAGAAAAAGGTGGAGCGCGTGATCACGGAGAGCGGCTGTTCCATGGACGAAAACGCGCCGGATTATATCGAATGCAACGTCAACTGGTCGTACCTCTCCAGCAATTTTGACTTCGATCTGCCGACTGTGACAGGCGCGCTGGCTGCGGCCCTGCTGATCATACTGACAGGCTATCTGATCATCTACAACATTTTTCAGATATCCGTCACCAGAGACATCCGATTTTACGGTCTGCTCAAGACGATCGGAACAACCGGCAGACAGATCAAAATGATCATCCGCAGGCAGGCTGCGATCCTGTCCTGCATCGGCATTCCGATCGGGCTTTTTCTCGGATATTTTATCGGGACAGCGCTGGTCCCGCTGCTCATGAACAACACCAACTACACAGGTTCAACTTTCACCACAAGCGCAAACCCGCTCATCTTTGCGGGAAGCACAGTCTTTGCCCTGGTCACTGTGGCAGTCAGCACGGCAAGACCCGGCCGCATCGCCGCAGGCGTGTCGCCTGTTGAGGCTGTGCGCTACACCGACAGCACGACGATCAGGAAAAAAAGCCGCAGGTCGAGAAACGGTGCAAAGATCATCGGCATGGGGATGGCAAACCTGGGCAGGAACAAAAAACGCACCGCACTCGTGGTCGTGTCGATGTCGCTGTCCCTGGTGTTGTTCAATACCGTCTACACGCTCAGCATCGGTTTTGATATGAATAAATACCTGTCAACCTTTGTCGAGACGGATTTTCTCGTCTCTCACGCAAGCCTTATCAATCACACATACTGCGGCAGGGACGACGACACTGTGACCGACAGCATGATCGCTTCGATCGAACAGCAGGAGGGATTTCAAAGGGGCGGGCGCTTTTTTGCGGATATCAGGGACGCCGAATGTTTCAGGGTAAAACCGCATGAGAATGAAACACCCGCACGGGCTGACAACGAAGATGAAAATGGAAACTATTTCTGCGCAGTCTACGGGCTGGAAGACTTCCCGCTCAGCAATCTGCAGGTTCTCGAAGGTGAGATCGACTATGAAAAGTTAAAGACCGGCAAATATATCCTCGAGGGTGTCAAACTGGACGATAACCACCAGCCCGAGTGGCAGACATCCCACTACGGGATCGGGGATACCGTGACGCTCTGCAATTACAGGGGAAACGGTGAGAGCATATACGAAAATGAATACACAGAATATCCCTGCGAAATCATGGCAAAGGTCGCAGTCAGCACCTATACCAACTCCTGCCGCATGTTTTATCCACACTCCTACTATCTGCCCGCCGAAGTCTATAAGACAATGACAGCAGATCCCGGCACAATGATGTACGTGTGCGATGTCGAGGACGGTTTTGAGGCATCGATGGAAGCGTTCCTGCAAAACTATACGGAGAACGTAGAGCCGACGATGACATACTCCTCAAAAAGTACGAACATAGAACACTTTGAGGGACTGCGCAGCACCTTATTTCTGGTCGGCGGCATGCTAAGCCTCATCATCGGCATGATCGGTGTGCTGAATTTCGTCAATTCGATGCTCACGAGCATCCTCACGCGCAGGCGGGAATTTGCAATGCTCCAGTCCGTCGGCATGACGACAGGACAACTGCGGAAAATGCTGGTCATCGAGGGACTTGCCTACACCGCCTCGTCAGGGCTGGTATCCATTCTGACAGGCACAGCTATATCAGCGCTGGTCTCCGGCACAGTCGCCAGGAGCCTGTGGTTTTTCACGTACCATTTCACGCTGCTGCCGCTTGCCGTCACGATCCCAATACTGTTATTGGTCGGAATCCTGCTGCCGCTGCCAGTGCTGAATGCTGTCGAGCGACAGAGCATTGTCGAAAGACTGCGTGAGACTGCGGCATAAAATTCAAGGCTGCGCTCCATCCGCGACATAGTATTGCGCCTGCGCATTCCACAGCTCGCTGTACTTGCCGCCCTCCTGTGCCAGCAGTGTCTCATGATCGCCCTGCTGTACCATCCTCCCCTCATGAAATACAATGATCTCATCACAGAACCGGCAGGAAGACAGGCGGTGGCTGATATAGACCGCCGTCCTGTCCTCAACGATCTCATTCAGACGCGTGTAGATCTCATACTCCGCCATCGGATCGAGCGCGGCAGTCGGCTCGTCGAGGATCAAGAACGCCGAATCACGGTACATCGCACGCGCGATCGCAAGCTTCTGCTCCTCACCGCCGGAAATCTCCACGCCGTCCTCCGACAGGTTCTTGTACAATATCGTGTCCAGCCCCGCCTGCATCGTCTCCACACGCTCCCAGAAACCGGCTTTGCGGCAGCAGCTCTCTGCTTTTTGCCTGTCGTATGTCTCACTGGCAGCGATATTCTGCCCCACAGAATAGGCAAGCATCTGAAAATCCTGAAATACCACGGAAAACACCCCCATATATTCCCGGTAATCGTACTTGCGGATATCGATCCCGTTGAGCAGGATCTCCCCCTCCGTCGGATCGTACAGACGGCACAGCAGTTTGATGAAGGTCGTCTTGCCGGAACCGTTCTGCCCGACCAGCGCAAGGCGCTCGCCGACCCTGAATTTCAGGGATATATTTCTCAGCGCATACACATCTGTGTTCGGATAGCGGAAACTCACATCGCGAAACTCCACCTCGTAATTCTTGTCAGAGCGCTTCTCCACCGTGAGCGAACCCTGATACATCCTGTTCGGAATATCGAGAAACAGAAATTCCCGTTTCAGATAATAGGCGTTGATGCCGGCATCTCCCACAAGCTCCAGGAGCTTCGCCATCCCGCCTGACATCGCAGTGACCGCTCCGATATACTGTGTGACAGAACCGATGCCAAAGGCGCCTCCCCACGCTTTGAGACAGACAAACAGATAGATGCATCCGCCAAAGAGCCTCGATAATGCCGCCGACGCCGCGCTGGCGATCCCCATCCTTCCCCTTGAAAACCGGGCGATCTTCGAGTGTGACCCGAAATTACTCTGGATCGTACTCAACTGGTCAAAAAAGCGCTCCTGACCGTATAACCGCACATCGAGTGCGCGCTTATCCTCACTCATCAGAGCCGCAAAGAAATTGAAAAAACGGTTGCCGAGCTTTAATTCCTCCTCGCATTGGATCACACACTTCTTGCCGACCGTCTCCAGCCACGGTGAGACCAATGTCACACCACACAGGAGCAATACCAGCAGTCCGATAAACCCAGGGTGGTTGAGCACGACAAGCCGCCCAGCATCTGCCCGGACCGGAAGACGGAACAGGGATACAGACAGGGCGATCCCGCCCAGCAGCCGGAACAACGCTTCCAGAAACTGCTGAAACTGCGTGTACACCCTCCGCACACCATAATTCCGCCACTTTGCTGTCTGCTGCACCTCGCGCAGCAATGCCTGTGTCTCAGAAGATTCCGCATCGCAAAAATCCATGGAGAGCAGTTTCTCAAACTGTCTCCTGCGGCCATAAAGATAGATACAGGTCCCATCGGACAGCGTGCTCTTCCAGCGAAAGACCACTGCCCTGAGCAGCAGCACGACAGCCTCCGCCGCAAGCAGTGTCACGATCTTCTGTATCAGCAGTTCCTTCTGCCGCGCCCCCGCCAGCTCATTTAAAAGCTGTGCCGAAAAGTACAGTGTTATATACGGAAATACAGCGTTGAGCAGGCAGTACAGTGCAGTCGCGGCAAACAGCGCCGGATACTCCCTGTACCACAGCACAAACGCGCGCCTGCTCAACTGAAACTTCTCCTTCCACGAGATTTTTTCAATCGTTTCTTCGCTCATCATAATACGATCCTCCTGACTTAAGGTCCTTGACGACATCTTCCGGCGGTCTAGAACTGTTCCGTTTTCTGGTAATATCTGCTCTGCAGCTCAAAGAGCTCCGCGTAGCGCTTCCCGTTTGCGAGCAGCTCCTCGTGCGTGCCCTCCTCCGCGATCCGTCCATCCTCGATCAGCAGGATCCTGTCGCAGAAGCGGGTTGAGGCAAGTCGGTGTGAGATAAAGACCGCACTCTTTCCTCTTGTAAGCGCATTGTACTTCTGATAGATATCGCTCTCCGCGATCGGATCGAGCGCGGCAGTCGGCTCATCCAGCACCACGATCGGACTGTCTTTATACAGCAGTCTCGCGATCATCAGCCGCTGCAGCTCTCCCCCGGAAAGCTCCACAGCCTCCGTGTAGACAAATCTGTCAAGCAGCGTATCATACTTCCGGGGAAGGGACTCGATCTTCTTTTTCAGGCCCGCCTTTTCCACGCAGTCCGCGACCCTCTCCATGTCGATCTTTTGTGTATCCTGAGCGATATTGACTGCGATCGTCGACGCGATCACAGAGAAATCCTGAAATACGCCGGAGATCAGGCGATAGTAATCCCTGCGGTCATACACCTTGATATTGACGCCGTTCAGCAGCACCTCGCCCTCGTCCGGGTCGTAAAATCCGCAGATCAGCTTGACCAGTGTCGTCTTTCCCGCTCCGTTTAAGCCCACCACCGCAAGCTTCTCGCCCGGGCGGATCCTGAGGTTGAGATGGGAGAACACCTCCTTTGCCGGCTCCGCCTCAGATCCGCTGTACCGAAAGCTCACATCCCGCAGCTCGATCGTGTACGATGCTCCAGGCTCCCATTTGAGCGGCATCCCCTCCTCCATGCGGAATATTTCCCTGTAATCCAGAAATTCCCGGACAGATTCCAGTTCCAGACCCTGTCTGTGGAGCGTGGCTATATTTTCCATGATCCCGCCGATCCATGTGGTAAACCCGCCGACCGCCGCAAAATATAACAGGAACGCCGCGGCTCCGATCCTCCCGTCCAGCACCATGTACAGCAGATAAAAATATGCGATCCCATTGCGCAGTATCCCCAGTATGAGATCCGTCAGATCCGCCGCAAGATACCGCCGCTCCCTTCTCCTGGAAAAATCCAGGTACAGCCGCATGTATTTTTCATGCAGTCCGCAAAGCCATTCCCCCATCCCAAAGATGCGGATATCCTTCGCCAGATAACGGTCCTGCGCCTCATCCTGAACGTACAGGACATGTTTGCAGATCTCCTCCTCTTCCTCCCTGTGGCGGTAATTCCACTCGTTGGCGCGGTAGTTGACCAGATACCCCAGCACCGCCGTGACCACTGTCACAAGGATCACAACAGGATCCACGCTTTTGAGCAGATACAGATAGATCGCAAAACCCAGTATATTCTGCACAAGCCCCGTGAAGGTGGTCCAGATCGCTTCCGACGCCTTATCGTTGTCATTGAGCGCATCATTTGCCTTGACCAGCAGGTTGATAAACGCCTGCTTCTCCCGCAGCGGGTAAGAACTCGTGCTCATCTTGTACCGGACCCGGGTCACGATATGGTCGCGCAGCTCGATCCGCCCATATCGCATATTCTGCCAGACATACGCCTGAACAGCGCTGGCTGCCGTGATGCCGGCCGTAAAAAACAGGATCGTGGACAGCAGACCGGACAGCGTGCCGTGCATTTCCAGATTTTTTAAGATCGACGGCGCCACATACAGCTCGATCACGGATACCGCCACAGCGATCAATCCGTCCAGCACGGCAAGCCAGATGACACTCGGCACATTCTTCCTTGCTTCCTGCAGCATAAAAAGCGAATTTTTCAGTACACCGTATTTTTTTCCACTTTTTTCTTCACCCATTTCTCTGAACATTGTTACCTCCCCCGCTTTTTTTATTTTTCACCAGCCTGTCCGTAACGTATCCACATCATAACACAAAAAATCCCCGGCTGCGCGATCCGGGGACGAAATGCACAGCCAGGGGGACGAAAAATATACAGTTTTCTACTACTGCGGCAGCAGGATCTCCGTGGTGAAGGCGCCGTCCTCGCTGTTCCTGCGGATATAGCCCTGATAGCGCTCGATGATCGTGTCGATCCGCACCAGACCGTACCCGTGTCCATGCCCCTTCGAGGACGGAAAGCGCCCGTTCTCCTTGTGCTGCTTCTTCACGGCAGTCCGGTTGGTGAAGGACATGTATAACTGCGTGTTTTTCATATCCATATAGACGCGGATCATCCGCTCCTCCTTCGGCAGCGCCATGCTCGCCTCGATCGCGTTGTCAAAGAGGTTTCCGATGATGATGCACAGGTCGATCTCCGCCGTCGTGAGCGCCACCGCCACATGCGCGTCCGCCGTCACCGCGATCTCCTTTGATTTCGCCAGTGAGATCTTGCTGTTCAGTATGATGTCCGTCATCTTATTTCCTGTCTTTAACGCCATATCCACCGTGTTCAGATCAGTGTCAAGCGCGTCCAGATAGCGCCTGATATCGTCGAGCGCCCCCATGTCGGCGTAGCTTTTGAGCACCTGTATATGATTGCGGTAATCATGCCGCCACCCGCGCATCCGGCGGTACATATTCTCCACCTCGGCATAGTGTGTCGTCAGCAGCTCACTCTGATACGCCGCGATGCGTTTGTCGATCATTTTGTCGATCAGGAACATTTTTGTCTCTCCTATCATTTGATGAGATTCTAAAAATATCGTATCAATGCGCGGTTGATATCCTCATACAACCCTCGCGAGAGCGGGATCTGCGCCCCGTCTTTCAGGACAGCCTGCGTCCTTGTGATCTTTTTCACAAACCGCAGGTTCACGATATAAGAGCGCCCCGTGCGGAAAAAGCTTTCGTCCAGCTCCCGCTCCAGCTCACCGAGCGTCCTCCTGACAGTGTAGTCCTCGTCACTGTGAACCGTCACATAATTTCGCCGTACCTCCAGATAGCGGATCTCGCTGACCGGAATGCACACGATCCCCTCCGGCGTCTGCAGGCACAGTTCCCGCTCCCTGTCCTGCACGCGCTGTGCCGCGCGGTCGAGCACGCCGGAGAGCCGCTCCTGCGTCACTGGTTTTAACAGATAGTGCAGCGCCTCCACATCGTATCCTTTTTCGATATAATCCATGTATCCCGTGACAAACACGATCTGCACCGCGCGGCCATGCTCCTGTTCCCGGATCCGGAGCGCCAGATCGATGCCGTTCATGCGGTCCGGCATATCCTCCCGCTTCATTCCACTCCCATGATCTGACGCGGCAGTTTCCTTTATTCCATCGTCATCATGCAGCGCATCAGATCCCGCAGCCCCCATCTCAATATCCAGGAACAGCATGTCAAACGTCCTGTCCTCCTCATACCGGAACAAAAAAGCCTCCGCAGAAGGAAACAGCTCCACCTGTACCATGACTGCGCGCGCCTGCGCCCACTTTTGGATAAGACCCTCCACATAACAGGCATCTGCCTGCTCGTCATCACAGACCGCTATCCTGTACATTGCACCAGCCTCCTCATGCACCCCCGCCTCTGTCAATTCATCTTCTTTTTCTACAGTTCCTAAACATACCTATTATTATATCCGACAATAACCGGGGACGCAAGACTGAAAGAAATGTCAGCATTTCAACAAATCCAGCAATGTCTTCTCATTTTTATGTATCTTCGAAACTCTCTTATACTCTCGCAGCGCCTGGGTCAATATGTGCATATCAGAAAAATATTCCTGGACATATTGATAACTCTTTACATTCTTCAGTTTTAAATTGCTTTTGCAATATGTGCTTGGTTTCACGCCAGTGCTTTTAAACTCCTTATATTTCCCCTCGTTCAAAATGATCAGCATTTCTATTTCCGGTGCTGTGACCACATTCACAATATCTATTTTGTGAATATATGCTTTACTCAATTTAAAATTTTCATTTCTCGAATCCAGGATACGGTAAACTGTAATTTTTTCCTGAAAGCCTTTCTTCAAATGCTTTTCCTCAAACTCTTTCGCACTTCTGCAACGCAGTACTTCTTCCTCAATCAACTGTTCCCTCTCAAAAATCAGCATATGGTTGTCAAGCAGCAGATCCAATACTGCCCTTTCAGCGCCGCCCTCGCAAATGCATGCCATATATTTTGCCATATCGAAGATTCTCCCTACTTCATAGTCATCAGAACTTTTTTCAGCGCTATATAAGACTCATATGAGGGCACCGTTCCATCGAGGAAATCACTGTCATATACTTCGCTCTTTTTCATATCATTTCGCTTTAATAAATCGGATAATTTTGTTGCAAAAATGCCTCCCCTGTTTTTGACAATATAAATACTGTCATTTCTGTCAAAATGATCCAGCAATTCTGAATAATGTGTTGAATAGATCAGCACTGCACCTGATCTGTTTACATTCTTATCCATAAATAAACGGATCAGTGTTGACACGATCTCCTTGTTGAAGTGATTCTCCAGCTCGTCGACAACCAGATATCCGCCTTCCACGAACGCAAACACAGCTTCCATAAACACATTGAGACCTTTGATCGTGCCAGAGGAAAGATACCTGTTCAGTACCCTCGGTTGATTTACCTGAATTTCTTCCTTGTCAAAAAACTTCAACCTGATGTCAAATTCTTTGCCATCCCGCTTACAGCGGAGGTAATCAATACTCGGATCCAAAAAAGTTAATATTTCCTTTGGATACCGACCTAAAACATTTAATATGTTATAGTCCGTCAATTGTGACATATCATACAGAGAAACCTTTGTGTCATTTTTTTTGTTGAAAGAAATAATGATACTGACATCGTCCGGCAGGAATTGCTCATCCTGATTCCTCCGGATCGACAGATCAGACTCCTTAAACTCGAAAATGCCTTTTTTGGTCTTCACTCTACAGCTTTGCTTTGACCACAACGTTTCATCCACAATGACCAGTCTCTCGCTTCCGTCAACAGAATGAATTGTTTTTTTGATTACTGTATTTAATTCGTATATGATATCGTCATGATAAAAGCAGGCTGTAAAAACCACGTTCTGCCCGTCACCCAGATCATCAAGGATTTCTTTGGAATAAATGTTGTTAAGCGGCTGATTGCCTAACAAATTTATCGCAAAAGAAATTGCTTTCAATATCGTTGTCTTGCCAGATGCGTTAATTCCGATAACAGAAAGCGCCTGACTGGTGTATATATTAGAAAATACATTGTACAACTGCTCCATGTCATCATCGTCAACGCGCTGCTGTGCAACGAAATCAACAGATAACTCTTCTTTAAAATTGGGTAAACCGCTCATTGAAAGCCTTAATATTTTCATAATCTGCTCCTATTTTATTCTCGATAATATCGTTACTATTTTCCATTATATATAATTATTTGTATGATTTCAATATTTATTCACGAACTTTCCGTAATTATTTCAACATTCAACAAAAAACAATTGTACAACAGGCATGTTTCATCAACATCGTATCGTACAATCATTTCTCTAAATACCTATTCACTTACTTCCGTCAGTTCCACCTTCTCCCCGTCGCAATACACCGTCACTGCCCCATTGTCGGGCAGCGCCAGAAACACATCTCCGGAGTCTTTCTTCTGAAAACGCTGGATCTCGACCTGCCATCCGTCCTCATCATATCTGACCCGATAGCCATAGCTCCACGCAAATCCTCTGTAACATAGATACTGCCGCCCATCGGAATGGTACACATACCATGTCCTGACCGCGCCGTCGTCCATCATCTGACGGATCACTTCATCGGGAAGCTCTTCCTGTGTCAGTCTGTACACGTCATTGTCCGGATCAAAATCCTCTCCTTCTTTGAGCACAGAACTGTCTTTCTCCACATCCGGTCCCTCCTCCTCAAGATCCCTGCCCGAAAGCTCCTCCGTGCCAAATAACTCCGTCACTTCCTCCTCCGCCATGTACGCCACGCTGATGATCTTATTTCTGACGCTGCGGGTCACTTTCACGTCCACCGTGCCAGCCGGATTTAATTGAAGCGTCCTGATCACCTGCTCCCCGTCATACTGGTCGAAAAATACCCGGACGAGCTGGTCTTGATAATAAAAATTTCCTCCTTCCCTGGTAATGCCCCACTCCTGATACTGTTCCTGATCCTCCTGCTCCGCCTTCTGCTTCCATGTCTGCCCCCATGCGGCAAGCTCATCGGAATCCATCAAAACCGTCCGGAAATTGATATCCATATCGCCCTGCTCTGCCCTGTCCTGCCAGCTTTTGAGCTGCTCTGCATCCATCTCTCCTATCAAAATCCCAAAAAAGTTGATCGCACCGTCCGCATATGCCCGCTCGGCGTATGTCCCGATCAGCGGACTGCCGCTGTCCAGACTGCCTGTCACGATCGCGAAATAACTGATCTCATTGTCCACATAAGCCCTCTCTGCATACTCCCCGACCAGCGGGCTGCTGCTGTCCAGACGGTTGACTACCGCGGAAAAGAAACCGTACTCATCATCTGCATACACCTGATCAAGCCATTTTCTCTGTGCAGATATGTCCATCGCTGCAAACACTGCTCCAAACTGTATCACCATACCCGACTCATAATACCGCCGCGCAAGCTCATCCAGGGATCCGCCGCCCTGGCCTTCCGTGTCGATATCATTCGAATCCGGTGAAGGCTCACCTGATGTCTCTGCCGACACAACCTGCAAAATATTGGCTGTCCTGACAGGTTCCACATAAGCCCCCATGACCGTCGCCCCCATCATCATCGCGACAGCAGACACGATCGATACTGTTGTGACCAGTTTAGAACCTTTTCGAAAATTCATGATCGCTCCCAACCTTTCTTTCAACAGTCCTACACTCTCATTGAGCGTAACAGAAACCGGAAGATCCCTGCCGCCCCCGCCTGCTGCCATTGCCCGAAACAACGTATCCCCATAGGCGCGCCGTCCCTCCTCCCCAAGTGAACGGATCAGCGCCTCGTCACAGGAAAACTCGCAGGCGCGGTTGATCTCCCGCCCCATCAGCCAGACCAGCGGATTGAACCAGTGCAGGCAGACTGTAAGCTGCACCAGCCATTTGTAAAACATGTCTTTTCTTTTGTAATGGATCAGTTCATGCTGGACGGTGTATGTAAAATCCTCCTCCGGAAGATCCGCTGCCGGCAGGACGATACAGGGACGGAAAAATCCGGTCAGCAGCGGCGACGGCACCTGACGGTTGACATACAGCTCCACCGGACGCCTCACTCCGACACGCTCCGCGATCTGCGCCAGTCTGTCCAGCAGAACGGTATCCGAAACTTCCGCGTGCCCAGCCCTGATATACTTCACAAAACCCTGATACAGGGTGATCCTGCGCAGCAGCAGGAGCAGGGCGATCATCAGCCATGGAATCCACAGATCCTGTAATAGCTTCCCTTTCATGTCTCCTATCGAGATCTCCCTGACAGGCGCCCTGCTGCCATTCTGACCGGATTCCTGATACTGCAGGACAATATCTTCTTTCTGCATGGGAGCCTGCGCGGATCCGTGCGCCGTCCCGGAATCAGCCGTCTGTTGGAGCACAGTCTGCCCTGCCTGCTCCAGCCGATTCATACCAGAGAAAAATGTCCCGACAATACTCACTTCCGGTGCAGCCGGGATCATCAGGCGGGCGATCACGACCAGCCAGATATAATACTGCCACTGTCTGCTGAATCGGTTCCGAAACAGGGGCTTGCACAGCAGTAAGATCAGGATCAGCAAAGAACCTGACAGCGACAGCGAAAAGACGATTTTCATCAATACATTCATCTGCCGTCACGCTCCTTCTCCCAGAACTTCCGCAGCTCCTCATAGTCGTCTGCGGAGAGCATCTCCCGCTGGATCAGCGTTGCCACCAGTCCCTTCGCGTTTCCCTCGTAAAGCTTGTTGAGCAGCGTCTGCGCCTGCGCCGCCTGATAGTCGGACTCGGACACGACAGCCGTGTATTCATTGCGCCGCCCGATCTTGCTGGTCTTTAGTAACCCTTTCTCCACCAGCCGTGTCAGCAGTGTGATGACAGTATTCTTCTGCCACGTGCGCCCGGCCTTCACCAGATCCTCCATGATCTGCGCATAGAGCGCACTGCCGCCGTTTGCCCACACGATCTTCATCAATTCCAGCTCAGAATCAGAAACCTGTTGTATCATGATCATCTCCTCCTTCTTTTTCTACAGATCCTGTTATGCATATATGGACGACCTTCACAGACACGCATTATGATAACAGTCTGTAGTCTTAATTCTAAGATAACACGCTGTAGTCCATTTGTCAACCCGGATTAAAAATTTCAATGGGACTAAATAGATTTTCCCTGCACCGATGAACCGGTACACAATTCTAAGGGACTGTTAGAGAATGAATCTTCAACGGAAAGCATACTTGACATTTCCCGCGGCCATGCTATAATAGCCTTATGGAAAGTAAACTTTCCAATCGTGTTTTCCAATCAAGTTTTCAGAAGGGAGGCAGCTATGAAGAACCGACTTGAAGAATTGCGGAAACAGCGGGGGATCAGGCAGGAGGATCTCGCCAATACATTGGAAGTGTCACGGCAGACGATCGGTTCCCTGGAAAACGGGCGGTACAACCCTTCTATTCAACTGGCATTTAAGATCGCCCGTTACTTTGATATGAGCATTGAGGAAATATTTATATACGAGGAGGATTAATTGATGAAAAAAAGAATTTCTATTGTTATGACCGCTGCAGGCTTTGTCATCCTGCTCGGAGGATTGCTGACATATGGTCTGGGGATCCATGAGATCATCCCTGTACCGCGCCCTGACCTGATCGTGACAGGGACTTCCCTGATCGGGATTTTATTCATCATATCCGGGGCATGCGACCTGTTGGCAGGCAGATCCAGAGAAATGGAGATCGAGGAAAAAGATGAAAGAAACATAGCACTCAGCAATGCCGCAATGGCAAGCGGTTTTAAGGTGATGACTTTTACCATTTCGATCGCTGTCTTTGCACTGATCTTTACAGGATATATGACTGTGGTTCCCTGTTTCACGATCATCGGCGCTTTTACAGTCGGACAGTTTGTCTTTATCATACGGCTCTGGTATCTGCAGAAAACGATGTGACGTGCCGCGGATCTTCCTATACACAGGGCGCTGGGAAATGATCCGGACTTCATTTCCCAGCGCCCTGTATTTTTCTTTGCAAAACCGGACATTTCTCAATCCAGAAGCTTCTCATATGTCGTATCCAACGCATCCCGGATCGCCCGAAGCTGTTGGATCTGTATATGCTGGATCCCCCTCTCTATCTTTACCAGACATTCCCTCGTGATCGGAATCCCCTGCAGATTCATCATCCGCACAAGCTCTACCTGCCTGATTCCTCTTGATTTTCTGATCTTTCTGATATTATGCCCGATCGTCCCTGCTTGATCCTGTTTAATCTTCTGTTCCGTTCTATCACACCCTCTGAACCTGAATCAGTCCATTTTTTGTCTATTTTATACAATGATTATATTATAATGGGACTGAAAATAGTCCATTTGTAAAAAACATTCAACTATAAGTTTAACGATTATTTTTAAAACGAAATGTGCCACAGCAATATATGTATCAAAGTATCGTTATCTCTCCATGTTCCTTCTCAAATTCAGCGATATGCCTTTTCACAAGAACTTCCAACTCCCTGTTTGCCGAACGCGCGTCATACTCTGCAACATAGCGGAGCTTCTTCAATATCTCCTCATCTGTGCGGAATGTAAACTTTATGATCTTGTCTGTCATTTCAAAAAACTCCTTTTAATGACTTTTTGCCTTCATTATACCTTTAAATTGACGGCAAAGTTTAAGTTGACGGCATTCTGACGGCATATTATAATAGAGCATATGACGTGTATTATGATTGCAAACAGGAAAAACGCAAAAGACAGTGTTTTTCATATCTATTTGAGCCGCCTGGGCGGCATGGGGGATTCGTATGAAACAGAAAATATATATAACAGATGAAGAACGCAAAAAATGCCGCAAAGTCGCAGACGCCTTTGCGGAACTTGAAAATGAAGATATCGATATTGTTGTGGCAGACGCTGGAAGATATGGATTTGTAAGGCTCCTGTATTATGATGAAGCCTACGGTTTTGACAAGGCTGTCTGCTACACAGAGAGCACAGAACTGTTCGACGCGCTGTGGAAGGACTGGCTGAATGGACAGCTTTTTCAGATCGCATTGGAGAATCGGCCGCTGATGGATCTGGAATATGAAGATATCTTCAGGTCACTGCCCAAGCCCAAACAGGAAGAACTAATGAGCAAACGTCACTATTTCGCACAAAGATCAGGCATTTCCAATGCCTGATCTTCTGCCTTGCTGACCCTGTCAGCGCAGGGTTTGATCCCTTACCCGATCAGGCACTTCTTTCCCTGAAACGCGAACCCGTATTTGCGGATCCGCTCCGGCGCGATACCCTCCGCTGTAAGCCCTGCCTCGTACTGTTTTTCCTCGATCTGGGCATGGGCATTGGCGAGCGTCTCCTCGAGCGTCTTTTCCCTGTAGGACTTGAATACTTTGAATTCTATGATGTAGGCGCAGTCTTTCTCCCTGTCTCTGGGTTTCAGCATCACATCGTACCGTCCCAGGCCGCTCTCACGGTTCGATGTGATCTCATACCTGCCGGCAAGCTCCACCATCAGCCCCAGCACAAAACCGTGGTAAAACCGCTCCGGCGCATCGTCGTCGGATACGCCCTGCGCGATGTCAAAGCTCGAGAAGCTGTACAGGGCGATCTTATTCATGTAATCGTTCATCGCGTCCACATTGTTGGTCAGGAGCGCCTCGATGAAATTGTTGTATGCCGTGCCGGCATTGCCGCCAAACCAGCGCTTTACCATCCTGCGGAACATCTGGCGCACCTCATGGTTGGTCAGTGCGAGCGTATACCAGACATTATCCTGTACCAAACCGTCCCCGCACTCTTCCGGCTCCGTTTTCAGCACGCGCAGATACCCCGTCGCCAGCAGCAGGCTCCAGACCGCGTTTTCGTCATATTCCAGCTGGTCGAACACGATCTGCTCGTCGATCTCTGCACGGAAGCTCTTCCCCTGAAGCAGCGCCTCCATCGTCCGTTTGACGCCGGCACTGCCCCGCTGCACCAGGGAATTCACAAGACCGTTTCCGCTCGTGTTGATCCAGTACGCATCGTACCTCCCCTTTTCCCTGATAAACGACGCGATCGACCACGGATTATAGATATCCGTATATCTGCCAAATGTAAAACCGTCATACCATCTCTTGACATTCTCTTTGTGGCCGCCGAGCCCCATATCGTCAAGCGTCCGGAAGACCTCCTCCTCCGTGAAGCCAAAGGCTGTCGCATACGCGTCCGACGTCGTCGCGATGACCTCCAGATTGTTGAGATCGGAAAAGATACTCTCCTTCGAGATCCTCGTGATCCCCGTGATGATGCCGCGGCAGAGACAGCGGTTGGTCTTAAACGTGCTGTTGAAGAAGCTCCTCAGAAAATCGGCCGCTTCATTCCAGTAGCCTGATAGCCAGGCCTCCTGCATCGGAGTATCGTACTCATCGAGAATGATGATGACATCCTTTCCATAAAAACGCTGCATGAAATTAGCCATCGAACGGACAGCATCCGCCGCGACTCTGGCATCCATTCCCGGTTTTATATTCTCATAGTACTCCCGCTCATTTCCGCTCAGCAGGTCTCCCTCGAGCAGGTATCTGTTCTGTTCGTACAGATCCGCGATCGTCTTTGTGACCGTGTACTCCATATCCGCATATTTCCCTGCCTTGATCCCCGCAAAGCTCATAAAGATCACCGGGAACGTGCCCTGCAGTTCCCTGTACTTTTCCTCCGACCAGATGGAAAGCCCTTCGAACAGATCGCTTCTCCCCGCATATTGATCTGAAAAAAAGCACTCGAGCATGCTCATGTTGAGCGTCTTGCCAAAACGGCGCGGGCGGGTGATGAGTGTCACGTCCGAACCGTTCTCCCACCACTCTCTGATAAAATCTGTCTTGTCGATGTAAAACTGTTCCTGCTCCCTCAGTCTGTCATACCTTTGTATACCTATATTTACTAATGCATTTGCATTTCTGCCCATAACTGCACCTCCGGACCGTGATCATCCACTCTCAATGCGCTCTCCGCCACTCCTTAACCTGTTCCAGCCTCTTTTTAAAGTCCGCTTCTTTCCCCTGGCTGGTGGGCTTATAGTACTCCCTGTCTGCCAGCGAATCCGGCAGGCACTGCATATTGGTCAGCTTCTCCTGTGTGTCATGGGCATACTGGTAACCTTTTCCGTAATCCAGCTCCCCCATCAGCGCTGTGACAGCGTTGCGGATCACGAGCGGAACCGGTTCGGCAAGCTGCTCTACGGCATCTGTCTTCGCGTGCTCATAGGCCATGTAAAGCGCATTGGACTTCGGCGCGAGCGACATATAGACCACCGCCTGCGTCAGATGCACGGTGCACTCCGGCATTCCGATCAGATGACACGCCTGATACGCCGCCACCGCGATCTGGAGCGCCTGCGGGTCAGCAAGCCCGACGTCCTCGCTCGCAAAGCGCGTCACCCTGCGCGCGACATACAGCGGATCCTCCCCCGCCTCCAGCATCCGGGCAAGCCAGTATACAGCAGCATCCGGATCAGAATTCCGCATGGACTTGTGTAGCGCCGAGATCAGATTGTAGTGTTCCTCGCCCTTCTTGTCATACAACAGCGACTTCCTCGAAGTACACTGCTCCAGCGTCTCCACCGTGACTGTGACTGCTCCCCCCTCATCGATCTCACCGTTTAAGACAACCATCTCTAACGTCGACAGCGCGCTGCGCGCATCACCGTTCGCAAAATTTACGATCGCCCGGATCATCTCCTCCGAAATATGAACCTGCTGCATGCCAAAACCCCTGCTGTCCTGCAACGCACGGTTCAAAAGCCCGGTCAGTTCCTCCTCCGTGAGCGCATGCAGCACAAACACCTTGCACCTTGACAAAAGCGCGCTGTTGATCTCAAACGACGGATTCTCTGTCGTAGCGCCGATCAGGACAATGCTCCCCTTCTCCACAAATGGCAGAAACGCGTCCTGCTGTGCCTTGTTAAAGCGATGGATCTCATCCACAAAGACGATCGTCCGCTTGCCGAAACGGCGGTTTTGCTCCGCCTGCTCCATGACTGTGCGGATCTCCCTGATCCCGCTCGTCACTGCCGAGAAATCGATAAATGCGGATTTCGTCCTGCCCGCGATAATACGCGCAAGCGTCGTCTTTCCCACGCCGGGCGGTCCCCAGAAGATCATGGACGACACCTGGTCACTCTCGATCAGTCGGCGCAGCACCTTTCCCTTTCCGAGCAAATGTGTCTGCCCCGCGTATTCCTCCAGACTCCGCGGGCGCAGCCTCGCCGCCAATGGCTGCGGCATCTCCCTGTCAAACAATGTCATCTGTTCCATGCCCGTCATCCTCCCCCTCCACGCCTCTTTATTAATATACTATTTTATGAGCATCTCCTGTTCATACTCTCTCCCATTTACCAGAATGCATTGCTTCAGTTCTTCAAGCTCTTCACAACACATTTTTTCTAATTTCCTTCGCTTTTTTTCTTCCAAAACAAATCCTTCTCCTAACCTGCGAACCACATCGTAAGTCTCCTGATCCATCTTATACGGCTTTACACGTTTAAATACATTCTGTTTCATAAACTGAAAAATTCGTATTCCACCATAATCCAGATCACTCCAATGATAAAATTCAACTGTCGAATCTGCCGCTTCTTCAATCTGTTCCAGGAAACGCCGCTCTTTGGGCGATAAAAAACCATGTGTATAAATATATAAAACATCAGGCTGAAATTGCATCTGCTCATAATTTGCCTGATTTTCTATTGTCATAATCCGCTTTACAGCGTTCAATGACACGAGTCTGACATGGGATAACGTCTGGGCGTTCAACACCGTTCCATAGATCTGGACACTGGTATCAATATCCTCCCCACCCACATTGTATACAATCCCTCCCTTGAACTGTAGATTCTGGGAATACGTCACAATTCCATGCTCCATCAGTACGTCATCGTTCGTCATACTCTCGTCGGCCTTGTCAGAATACTTTCTTAAAATCGTAATAATCCTGTCCTCATAAACGTCCTCAAACACTTTGGAACCATTTAATATGTCACTGCTAAATTTCCTTTTCCATACATCCTTTTCCAACGATGCAATCGCATTCAAAATCTTAAAAATGTTTTCATCCATAACGTTCTTTTCTAGTGTCCCATTGAGCAGCCTGCGATAAGCATCCCTCTCATAGGCCGCAAGCCAGTCACACCTGGCATTTTCAATTAGTCCTGACAGATAGTTTTTTTTCTCCTCAATCAGTTTTCGCCAATTCACAACACCCTCATAATCACAAAGTCTGTCCATCTCCTTTACCGAAAAAGTAATTTCACTAATTTCCGTATTGACATTCATCCTCTTAACTGTAATGAGCCCCTCTCTCTCAAGTTCATTTACCTGATCGATAAAATTCGCCCGGCCTCCCGCCATTTCCATCATTTCCCGAATCGTATCATTGACGTTAGCTGTAATGCCGCCATGCTTAAAGTGCCTTTGTTTTTCTTCATTCCCTTTACCTGCGCGCCAATCCTTCGTGTCCACTTTATTGATAATCCATTTCCCCACCGTCATCTGTTCCATGGTCATCATCCTCCTCCCCCTCCAGCATCTTCAGATAATTCCCCTTATCGATATGCATCATCGATATCTGGTTCTGGTATCTGCGGAATCCGTACACGCAGTCGACATTCTGGATCAGCGACTGAAGCCGCTCGTCGGGCACGCAGACGATCAGCTGCAGGTCCATCTTCCGCGCATATTTCAGACAGACTGCACTGCGCTCCTGATCCATCTTGGAAAACGCCTCGTCCAAAAGCACTAATTTGATCTTGGAATCCCGGTTGCTCAGCGGGTTGTAGAGCATCGCAAAACCTGCGAGCAGTGCCACATACTTCGGGTTCTGTCCCTCGCCGCCGGAGTCGCGGCCCGCCATCTCGTCCACAAAATTCTCGCGTATGACTGTGCCGTTCTCGTCCGTCACCTGCTCGTACATGCTAAAGGACAGATAGTTCCTGTAGTCCGCAAACTCCTCCATGTCCCGCATGCGCTGTTCCCGCACTCTGCCGTCCTCCTCGCGGACCGGCATGAATTTGTCAGTCAGCAGCCTGATCTTCTGCTCGTATTTCTGATAAAACTCGTCCTCGCCAAGGCTGAGCTGTCCCTCGATCACATCCGCACCGACATTCTTGCTGTCGAGCTCCGGCGCCGTCAGCATCTCATAAAACTGCCCCTTCTCATCATGCGCCGGCTCGATCTTGATCTGGTACGTACTGTCCGCGAAATTTGTCTTGCGCAGCAGACGGTTGATATCGTATGTGTGCCGTTTTGCAGCTTTGATGTCACCGTGGATCGTGGCGATCACATTTTCGCGCAGGCTCCTGTATATGAGATCACACTGCCGTTCAAACTCGCGCTCATATTTCGGCTCATAGTCATTCTGATAATCCTGCAGCAGGCGTTCATACACAGTATTGTCCTTTTCCGCGCCGTTAAACCCGACCGACGGGTATTCCCTGTTAAAACGGTTTCTGGCATTCTGGAGCGTCTCCGTCTCCGCCTGCTCCTTCTCCTCCAAAACACTGATCTGCGCGGAAAGCCTGCTGCGGATCGCCTGACCGGAGCGCGTCCGCAGCTGCTCTGTGACCTCCGCCTCAATCCCTGCATCCGCCCTGTAACCGGTCTGCTTCTCTTCCAGCTCCGCGCGGAGCCTGTTTGCCTCACCTTCCTTCTGGCTCATCATCCGGGTGCGCTCATTGGTAAGGTTCTGATTCTGGCTCTGCTGTATCTTTTTGTCCTTTTTCTTCTCTTCCAGCCGGTCCTTCCGCTCCTGAAGCTCCCTGTACTCCCCTTCTCTGAGCCGCGCGATATCGGCTTTCAGTTTCACGATATTTCCCGTGACCTTATCCAGCTCCCTGCCCGCCTGCGACAGCCGCACGAAATACGCCGCATCGTTATCCAGCTGTTCAAAACCTCCTGCCGCCTTCAGACGCTCGATCGACTGCCGAATCTCCGCGCACGCCGTCTCCTGTCTTTGCAGCTTTTCCTGATATTCTGCCAGCTTTGCCTTCGATACCCTCGTCCCGATACACGCATATTTCTCATAGTCGTTTTTCCGAAGATGGCGGAAGATAAAATTGCTGTAGGAATAACAGTCCGGCGTGACACCGTCGCGGACGCGCTCCAGTTCCTCCACAGTATGGCATTTCCGGATCCGTCCCAGATATCGTTTCAGACACGCATCGACATATGGAATGTCCGTCTGGACCGCCTCATAAAGCGCATTGTCATCGACAGGACTGTCATTTCTCACAATGGCTTCTGTGTTGAGAAGGTCGACCTCCTCATACTTTTTCATCTCCCGGAAAAGCTCTGCCGCGTCATGGGCATATTTGGGTTCGGTCACGAGCGACAGCTTCAGCCTGCCCATTCTGCCCTCGATGGCGTCCTTCCACTCCGCGTCCTCCACGTTGAACAGATCCGCGAACACGTTCACCCTGACCGTGCGCCCATAGCGGTCTGTCAGCCTGCGCTCGAGCGCCGCCCGCGCCTCCTTCAACACTGCCGGATATGGCTTTCTGTCATTCTGCAGGTCATCCACCAGACGCCCCAGCTCCTTGATCTCCTTTTCAAGATCGCGGCGCTGCTCATTGTACTCCTCGAGCACCTCGTCGATATTTCCGCGCGTATCCTGTATGCCCTTTCTGAGACTTTCGCATAACTCCGCATCGACTTTTCCCCCGCAGAATGCCTCGATCTTATTGAGCATCGGATTGCTGACGTAATCTGTGATCACAGGATCCTCCGCCCACCTTCGCAGTCCCCTTGTGACCTTCCGCCACTGCTCACTGTCCGCCGCGTACATTTTCTGGAGTGTCACAAGCTCCTCAAGCTGGCTCTCCTTCACCCCCAGGTCGCTCGACTGCAGATCCGCCAGAACCTGGATCAGTTCCTGCTCGATGTCCTCCAGCTCCGTGTCAAGCTTTGCCTTATCCGCCTCCAGACGCACCAGTTCCTCCGCAGCCGTCCGGATCCCTTCCTCGTCCGCAGCGATCTTGTCCTGCAGTTCCAGGACTTCGGTGCACCGTATCATGGCGCGGGACCGAATGATCCCGGCACTGACCTCAAGCCTTCTTTTTCCCGCCTCCTGCACTTCGGCCAGCAGCTCGATCCTATGGCGCATATCCTTGATCTTTTCCTGAATATCGCGGTAGGAACCGAGCTGCTCGCTGAGCTTTCCGATGATATCCCCCTCGTTCTTGGGAAACATGTAGTTCTTGATAAACTGCCCTGTGCCGTCTGTCATCCGGAGTGCGATGGCGCTCTTCTGCATCACCGTAAAACGCCTGCCGTCGATATAGCCCAGCAAGACATCGTAGAGCGCGTTGGTGTACGCTTCCTTGGAGGGATAGATGCGGTTGATGTCCCTGCCCCTGTTTTCGGCGCTGGCAGCGCGCTCCTCCACAAGCTTTCGGATCTCCTGATTGGTATAGGGATACCCGTCCGCCGTGAGATAGCCTGAATCCGGTATGCGTCCCGAGTGGCTGAAATAGATCATCTTCCTGATCTCGGAATCGCTTTTGCGCACCTCAAAAGCAAGCCCGGCGCAGCTGATCTGATGATTTCCCGTGTCCTCGATCTCGAGCACGATGCTTGAGCAGAAATCACACCCGCCGCGGTTTGCCGTGCCGTCCTTCTGCTCCCCCTTGAGATAGCTCAGGACACTCCGCCTGTTCCTGGCATCGTCCGCCGCCTTGTTCAGGAAACTGGACGAGATGCTTCCATATAAGATAACCTGTATGGCGTCCATCACCGTCGACTTTCCAGAGCCGCTCATACCGCTGAACAGATTGACATACTCATGAAACGTCAACACCTGATGCGTAATCCCGCCCCAGTTATTGAGGCACATCCTCGTAAATATCTTCTTTGCTTTCCTCACTTGTAAACTCCTCTATATCCTCAACAGCTCCGACAGCTTCACCATCGATCAGATCTTCCGCGTCTCCCGGCGCATCCGCATAGCTTTTCACCAGCTCGCCAAGCTCCACGGACGAGCAGAAGATGTTGATCGTGCTGTAGATGTAGATCGGCGTATCGTCCTCGAGACTGCCGATCGCCCCCGGCAGCTCTATGATCTGATGTGTCTTGAGCATCGTCAGCGCGTCCTGCCACTCCTGTACTGTGAGTCTGCGCGCGAGCAGATTGGTACTGCTGCCGACCTCCCTGATCTCCTCAAGACTTGTGACGGTGGCGTTCAGCCCTTCTCCCATGATCTTATCCCTGTAGATCACTTTGAGAATGAGCATGATGCGCGTGGTGGTCAGTGTCATCCTGTCCACCGGCATTCCCTCGCCCCTGATGCGGAATATGTGCTCATGCGGATCGTGCACCAGCTCGCAGTCGAGCACCGACAGATAATCCGCGATAAATTCCCTGTGGTTCGCACAGATGCGGTACCGCGGATTGTCCCGCTGCACCAGCGTGACCGGATCACACTTTACCTGCAGGATACACGTCTGCCGGAACAGATCCTGTATCGTCTTTTTGATCCCAGCCGCCTCACTGGGCGACAGCTCCTCTATATATTCGATCATATATCCTCCGTTCATTCGCAGGCCGCAGATGAATCAATATACACTATTCTACGGCTGCCCAATGTCAATCCGCAGATCGGTAAACGTAAATCCATCCCCGCCCTGCAGTTCCCCGCCGAGCGCCACGGTGTCTTGCTGCTCTCCCACAGATTCTTGCCACAAAAACATCATTTTCTCCAGATCCTCCACGGACTGCACCGTATCCTTTGTCGTCCGGAACACGCCGTCCCTGACGTTCCTGTCGCGGAATTCCCTCAGCTGCCTCTTTGTGTACAGCGGTTTTGGCACAAAATCCGTGATCTGCTCCCGCTCCGCCTCCGTCTGCTCCCCGACCGCCAGCGGCTCAAAGCGGTGATCGGAAGCATCGCGCCGCCTGTACAGACTGTTATCGTCAAACATCTTAAACGGCGCTGTGAGGCAGATCCTGCTGCGCACCTGATCCAGTATGGCGTCCGGATCACCGCTTCTGTCGATCATCTGGATCAGGCGGACCACGCTGTCCTCCCCCGACGCCCCCTCCCGGAAAATGTACTGGATCCTGGCAAGTGCACGCTTTGCAAAGACTGCCTTCTGCTCCACGAGCTTATTATATTTTCGCTCAATCAGATCAAACTCGCGCTCGATCCTGTACACGAGCTCTTCCGCCTCCTCATTGTACTGCACAGCCCTTTGGGCGCGGAGATGCGCTGCCGGATTCTCCCCGCACTGGCTCAAGGCTTTTTCCAATGCCGGTTTCTGCCTGTCACAGTTGTTCAGGATCTGGCTGATCAGCTCCTTCACAGACTCCTTATAGCGGTAAAAACTGTCCGTGGTCGTGAGAATGGCATATTTCTCGCTGTCGCTGTTATTGATCTCGTTCACCAGCACCTGCTGGATCTCTATAAAGTTCCTGCTCCTCGAGAGTTCGTCAAAATACGTGCGCATTCCATTCTGCATGCTGGACAGCAGCAGCTCAAGATTCCTGGACGTGTGCAGCGCGCTTTTTAAGATCTCATTGTTCTTTTCCTGATCAGACTGATAGGTAAATAAGGCACTGTAAACAGAAAGGATACTCTCCCGCTCCCTGCTGTCGTCCTCGCTCTGCAGCTTCTTGAAAAGCTCCACATAGAGCTGGCTGTACTCCGGAAACGACAGAATGTAAGTGTTGAGCCGCTCATCGTAGTCACTTCGGATCCAGCCCCAGCCAATCAGCGCATTCAGGATCGCAGAAGGCGTCCCCGCTGTCTCAAATGCCGCGTTTTCCCCCGCACTCTGTGTCTCGTCAGCATCCTCCATCCATTCGATCGAAAGCTTTGCGGCCATCTCCCCGATGACCGCCTGCCCCTCCTCGATCGTGAGGCCGACCGCCGTGTAAACCGCATTGTTCTCGTCGTAGATCGCAGCCAGGAACGTCATGTAGGCATCCATGTTCCTGGTGCGGAATAATTTGTAAAAATCTTTCGGTATTCTCTTTTTTAATTGCATTGTTCTCTTCTCTTTTTTTACTCAAAATTTGATGATAAATTTCGAATCCAATTCCAAATATGCCGTAATCATATCACAGGATACTCCATTTTTCAATGCCTATTCATACAGCTCCGGAACCGCAACGTATTTCCCGCCCGGACTCCACTCGATCGCAAGCGGCTGCAGACCATATTCCGTGACCTGATACCCTGCCGGTGTCAGCGACACGGTAAACTCCGCCATACCGCCCCTGACACAGCGCTTCTCCGGCTGTGCACTGATGAAATTTCCGATCGAATAATAGACGAGCATCCGATGCCCATCGTCCGCTGTCAGCATCTCATAGGGCTGGAGCACATGCGGGTGCGTCCCGACTACAACGTCCACCCCGCTCTCCAAAAACACCTGCGTCCACCGCTGCTGAAACGCATCCGTCTCCTGCGCGTACTCCGTCCCCCAGTGGGCAAATACGATCACAAGATCCGCCTCGGACTTCGCCTGTGCGATGACTTCTCGCAGCTTGTTATCCTGAAATTCTTCATCGGGTAACTCTCCGTCCGAAAACTCTCCATCAGGCAACTTCCTGTCCGGTAACTCTCCATCAGAAAACTCTCCATCAGGTAACTTCCCATCCGAAAACTTCCCGTCCGGAAACAAGTGCACCATATTCGGATTCCCTTCAGGCATGCGGATTCCATTCGTTCCATAAGTATAATTCAGCAATGCAAAGCTGACACCTTTTCTCCAAATCACCACATACGGCTGGTCCTCGATCTCGCCCGCAGCCTGTATCCCGAGGCACGCCACCTGATTATCCTCAAAAAAGCGCTTCGTGAAATCTACGCCCTCCGCGCCCCTGTCAAGCGCGTGGTTCGTCGCACAGGTCACCACGTCAAACCCCGCGTCCACGACCGCCTGCCCCACGTTGACCGGCGTGCCAAACCGCGGATAGTCACTGACCATCGACAGGTCATCTGTCAGCGGCGTCTCCTGGTTGATGACAGCGACATCGCTGCCGTCGATCCGATCCTGCACATTTTCAAACAGATAGTCAAACGAACCGCCGTTCTGCAGACCGTATCTGTAAATCGGCTCGTGCACCAGGAGATCGCCAAACGCGACAAATGTGATCTGTGTGTCCAGCTTCGTAAAGCCCCACGAATCCCATTTCCAACTGCTCATCTCATCGTCCGGGGAGCGAAACCACAGACATATATGTGGCGCCTGCTTTCCGTTGGAAATCATGTCCGCGACATCCTGACCAATATAGGAAGACATCCATTTCGGACTGATCTTTTCCGCCTGATACTCATACACAAACAGATGCTGTGACCAGCTCGCTTCATCCTGATCCACCCAGAATGGCTTATGCTCCCCGTACCGTCCCTTTTTCCAGCACAGGAGAACCAGCTCGTCAGCTCCATCATTGTCGATATCGCAGGAGAGTGCTTTCTGAACCCTGACCGCGTCCGGGGACGTCCAAATAACACGAGTGTCATTCACGTCATTCATATCTTTCCCTGCATCGACAAAGGATTTCACCTGTATCGTCTTACCGCGCAGCGAGACCTCATACTGGCCCGTCGAGTCCGCAAAGACACTCTCCTCCCACATCACCCAGTCCGGTATGCCGGGGTGAAAATGCAGCCACACCATACCTGACACGAAAATGACGGCGCTGACTGCTGCCAGCGCCATGATCACTCTCTTATTCCCGCTCCTATGGATATCGGTAACTCTCCGTCCAGTCCGGTTCAGACTCTTATTCCCACTCATATTGATACCGATAGCTCTCCGTCCAGTCCGGCCTCTGTACCGGTTTGTCGAGATTGCGGTTTCCATTTTCGTCCGACTGGATCCCCATCATCTGCCGCCACTTCGTATCCGTCAGCCTGTCGCTCAGCGGCCAGGGAAACTGATAAAACGAATAGACGCTTCCCCTTGCAGCTTTGATCTTCCCGTCGACGCGCACCACCACATAGATCTCGGAAGGATTTCCTGTCGCCACCTCGAGCACGAGCCCATTGTCAGGATCTGTCGCGATGTCCGCGACGATCGCCGCCGGATATTCAGGCGCTTCAAAATACTCGCCGCCAAACATATCCTTTGCAGCCTCATACCAGAAATGTTCGATATAGCCGCCATAGCTTCTGATGAACTCATACTCCTCGTCGGTCAGAACCTCGTCCTGCAATTCTTTATTCGACATCGCAAGCATCTGTTCAGCCATCTCGCACAGCCGCGACAGATTCTCCTCATCCGCTGCAGACAGCATGCCGTACCTTTTCAGTCCCTCCGCTGTCTGGCGCGAAAGCGCTGCAAACCGCTCATACACGAGCGGCTCCGGCTCGACGTATCCCCTGTCGTCCGGCTCCTCCTCCAGACCGCCGCCCATCTCGGCGATGACCTGCTTTGCATACAATATCGTGTCGTGCTTCAACTCGGCATAACTGCCCGCAAAACACTCGAGGTTTTTCTTCGTCCACTCCTCACTCTGCATAAACACGGGATATCCGTCGCCCTTCACTTCCAGCAGCGGGCGGAGCGTGTTGAGCCAGCCTGCATAGAGGCTTGCAGACCACAGCGCCGGATTCTCCTGCGCCAGCCCTTCCCGGAGCTTCTGCATGTTCTCTGCATATCCATCATAATCTGCAGCGCCCTCTTCCTTCAGGATCGCAAGCGCCGCGTCGCTGCCGAGCGCTGCCGCCACATCCAGCGTGTCCGGAAGCATGCGGTTCTCTCCCGCACTGTTCCCCCCTACATTCTGATAGACCAGCCGCTGCATCACAGCCGCATCGATCGTAAAGCGCTGCCCCATAAACCGGAACCCGGGGATCACATTCTCCTCACCGTCCTCAATCGGTATCGAGTTGATCTGCGGCGATGGCAGTTTTGCAGTCCCGTTGTGAAACTGCAGGAAACCATCCGCATTTCCCGCCAGTGCGTCCACTGCAAACGTTTCCCCGTATGCCTCCCGCATGACCGGCGCGTACTCACACACGCCGAGGTCGTCGCTCGCTCCCGCAAAGAACGCGGTCACCGCATAGACCGACTCCCACAGGCGATACGCCTCCGCATCGTCAGAGAGCGCCTTCGTGATCAGGAGCGCACTCCTGTCCATGTCCTCCTCTTCCTGCGTGAAGTGGATCCGCCCATACCACATCATTGCCCTGAAATAGCGCTCAAGCTGTTCATCGCCCTCATAGTACCCGCGCGGAATATACTGCGAGTAATCCTCATATCCCGCGGTGATCCGCGACTCCGCAATGCCCTCCGCCTCACGGATCCTGTCAAGCTCATAAGCCACGATCTCAGCCACGTCAGCATTTACCGCAGCACTGTCATCCAGCAGCTTCGCACCGACTGTAAAAAACGCCACATTCCGCTTCGCCGCGCTCTCCCACTCGCTGCCTTTCAACTGCTCATACTGCACAATGCTGTCGTCAAGCATCCGTCTGCCCAGCGCGGACACACGCTCTGACAGATCGTTTTTCTCAATATTCTTTAACAGATATGCAAAATACAGGTGATACGTGTGCATCAGGGAATCGACCGTCACAAAATTCGGTATCATCTCATACCGGTTATTTTCATAGATCTCAAAAAACTCCGTCCCGGCGCTGCCGCACACGACAAAACCATTCTTCGCAAGCTTTTCCGCTATCTCCTGGTCATATTGCAATGCATATAGCTGCCACAGATTCTCGACATTGCCAAGGTCTGCGTCCACCGTGTAGGGCGCCACACTGGGCGTCACGCTGAGCCCCCCGCCCTGTAAAGAGGACTGTATCAACTGCGGACGGCTGCCTGCATAGAGAGGACTCTGCTGTTCCCCGGACTCCGATGATACTTCCGCGGCATCCTCAGTACCCGGTTCCGTCTGTCCCGCCGACGGTACCGTCTCCATATCCACCGCCTGCTCTGTCCCGGCAGGATCAGTCCCCGGTTCCCGCGTTCCCTGCCCCGCACAGCCTCCCAGCATGCTGACTGCCATGGCCAGCGCCACAGCTTTTTTTAATCTGCTTCTCATAATCTCTTACCCCCTCCGTTTCCTGCTCTCTGATCTGTCTCATATTTTTTCTGTTCAATCTGTGCCATCTCACGTGGCAAGGTAATCAGCGATGACGCGATCGAATCGTAATATTTTGTCAGTCACAAAAATATGAATACTCCTGATCCTTTAACTGGTCATCAATGTCTCTACCAGCATAAAGCACTCGAATGATCGTAACTGTTCCCATGTTTAAATTCGTTATATAAAATATGAGATATCGGTCAACTGACATTACCCGCAATCCTCTGCTGCGCCATGGTTCTCTCTCATATAGTCTATATCTTTCCGGAAACGCTTCAAGCTTTACAATATGCTGCTCTAAACGTTCAAGTTGTCTCGCCGCATGATCCGGAGATAACAGCTCAAATGCAATATGCTCATACACTCCTCTCAAGTCGGCATCAGCCTGATCAGAAATCACTATTTCATAAATCATATCTTATAATCTTTACGAATATCAACAAATGCCTGCCTTGCAGGTTTTGTTTTTCCTGCCATCATATCCGCATATCCTTTCTCCAATTCTGCGTTTAATTCCTCTTCCGTAAGCTCTGCCGCATCAGGGATACCCACATCGGGTATCTTGACTTCAAATGGAAGTCCTCTGTGCAAAATAATCTGTTTATAAAACATATTAATCGCATTGGACGCCGGAATACCAAGTGATGACAGGATACTTTCTGCCTGTTCTTTCACATCCGGCTCTATTCTTGCATATAAATTAGCCGATTTTACTGCCATAGTATTGCGCTCCTTTCCCAAATCCAAGACATTGATTTCTTTTTTTATAATACCATAATGTGCGCACAAGAGCAATACATTCTGCATCCCATTTTTTATCTCCTGCCAGAGCATGTGCAATCGAGTAGGGGAATGCCCTTCTCCACTACTCGCTGCGCCGGGCGCATGTAGCGTCAGCAAATAATTTCCTCTGGGTGCCCGGGCGCATAAAAAAGTCTGATGCAAAGCCGCCTCCCGCTTTACACCAGACCCTTTCGTGTCCCGGATCAATAGTTCTCCGCATGCACCTCAAAGTAAGCCTGCGGGTGATTGCAGACCGGACATACCTCCGGCGCCTTTGTGCCGACTACAATGTGACCGCAGTTGCGGCACTCCCACACCTTGACCTCGCTCTTCTCAAATACCGCTGCCGCCTCCACATTCTTTAACAGCGCGCGGTATCTCTCCTCATGGTGTTTCTCGATCTCACCCACGGCGCGAAACTTCGCCGCAAGCTCAGGAAATCCCTCCGCCTCGGCAGTCTTTGCGAAATCCTCATACATGTCTGTCCACTCATAGTTCTCTCCATTTGCCGCCGCACCGAGATTGTCCGCCGTGCTGCCGATACCCTGCAGCTCTTTGAACCACAGCTTGGCATGCTCTTTCTCGTTGTCGGCCGTCTTCAAGAAGATCGAGGAGATCTGTTCATACCCCTCCTTCTTTGCGACTGAGGCAAAGTAAGTGTACTTGTTGCGCGCCTGGGACTCGCCGGCAAAAGCCGCCTCAAGATTTTTCTCCGTCTGTGTACCTGCGTATTTGTTTGCCATCGTTTCATTCTCCTATTCTCTTTGTGATATCCGCAGGAACTGTCAAAGAAGCCTTGTCATCTGCAAAGTTCATGCTTAACAGTTCCTTAGAGCGTGTTTATTCAAAACTCTGCATTTTCCCGCAGATCCTTCTGTGACCGTTCCTCATAAAATCCACGCTCCAAAACAGAGTGACGCAGTGCATCGACTGCTACCTTCTATTATACCTCACTTACAGATTTTGGCAATCTTTTTATCTACCTATTTTTCCTGATCTCATTTTTTCAGCAGATTCCGCCGCTTCCAGTTTCCCGTGCGATACCAGAAATAGGAGATCAGGTAATTCACCGACCACCCCATCGGCACTGCATACCAGATCATCTCGATCCCCCAGACCGGCGAGCACAACTGTGCCACAGCGACGCGGATCGCGAGATTGATCAGGTTTGCGAGCATGTACACCTTGATGTCGCCCGCGCCCCTCAGGATTCCGTCCGTTATCGCCTTAAATCCCAAAAAGGAAAAGAACAATCCGATAAACCGGAAATAATCCGTCCCCGTCTCAAACGCCACCGCCGACTCTCCCTGCTCCACGAAGGCGGATAAGATCGGATCGTAGAAAAGCTGTGAAACCGCGATCAGAAACACACCGAAACCGATGATGATCCCATATGCCGCATGGTATCCCTGCCGCACGCGCTCCGGCTTTCCCGCGCCGAGATTCTGCGCCGTAAAAGTGGACATCGCGTTTCCCGTGGCGATCATCGGCACGATGCACAGCGACTCCAGGCGCGTTCCGGCGGAATACCCCGCGAGCGCCGAGGAACCAAACTGGTTCACCGCGGACTGCGTGAGCAGCATACCGATGCTCACGATCGACTGCTGCACGATCGACGGGATCGCGACCTTGACGCCCGTGACAAACATGTCGCCGCGAAAGCGCTGCACCTTTCCCTCGACCGCATAAGTCGACAGCAGACGCATCAAGATGACAAGTGAAACCACCGCCGCGATCCCCTGTGCGACCACCGTCGCGACCGCCGCACCGGCCACGCCCATCCCCAGGCTTCCCACCATCCACAGATCCAGCACGATATTCAGTATGGACGAAAAGATCAGCAAAAACAGCGGGATCTTCGACCGCCCGAGCGCATTGAAATTTGCGGACAAAATGTTGTACATGAACATAAACGGCAGCCCCACAAAATAGATCTGCAGATAAGATACCGCGTCCGCCATGATGTTGTCCGGCGTCTTCAACAGCCGCAGGACCGTCGGATTGACCGCAAACCCCAGGACCGCCAGCAGTGTGCTGAACACCGCAAACGTGATCAGAAACGTGTAGACCGAGCTTTTCATCTCCCTGTAATGTCCCGCGCCGAGGTACTGGCTCGTGAGCACCGACGCCCCGATCCCGCCGCCGATCGCGATCATGATGAACACCGTCGTGAAGGAGTACGACGCTCCCACCGCCGCGAGCGCATCCTCCCCGACCAGATTTCCCACGATGATGGAATCCGCCATGTTGTAAAACTGCTGAAATAAATTGCCGATGATCATCGGGAGCGCGAAGAAGAACAGACTCCGCGCCGGCGGCTGTGTGATCAGGTTTTCTTTTGCATTTTGTGCCATACTTCTCTCCTCCAGGAAAATTTGTTCCCTTTTCTCTTAATGTATGAACAGTTCCTTATCATCTTATCATAAAACTGCCGCAAAATACAATCCGACTTTTTACCGCTTCCCAGACTCCGCTTTCAGCCGCTCATACCTTCTGTCCACTTCCCGCTGCAGGCTGTCCGCAACCTCCTTATACGCCTCGCCGCACAGATGCTTCGTGCGCCCCATCATCGCCAGCCAGTCCGCGACAGGAATCTTCTTTCCAGTTTCATCCGGCGCATAGCTCAGCCTCACCGCGCCCTGCTCGATCTCATAAAGCGGGAAGAAGCAGCAGTTGACACCCGCCTCGATCACCTTCCGCTCCGTCGCAGGCGCGTCGTTCCAGTTCAGGGGACATGCCGACAGCGCCTTGAGATACGCCGTGCCCTCCGTCCTGGCATAAAACGCCGCCTTTGCCGCCTTTTTGATGAAATCCACCGGATCGGACTCCGCCGCGGTCGCCACATACGGGATCCCTGTGGCCGCCATGATCCGCGGCATGTCCTTATGGAAGAAGGTCTTCCCATACTGCTTTGCACCCACGTGGGAGGTGGAGCTTCTCGCCCCCTTCGGCGTGGAGTACGAGAGCTGATAGCCCGTGTTCATATAGCCGCCATTGTCATACTCAAAGATCAGCAGCCGGTGCCCCCGGAGCGCCGTTCCGATCGCCGAGCCCATGCCGATATCCATACCGCCGTCGCCGCTGACCATGACAAAAATGATATCGCCCGGCGGCAGCTCCCCCTTTCTCTGTTTCCTGTAGCAGATCTCCGCGAGACCGCTGAGCGTCGCCGCGCCGTTCTGGAACAGATTGTGGAGATACGGTACCTTGAAGCTCGTCTTCGGATAAGGCGTCGTTACGATCATGCCGCACCCCGTCTGAAACAGCAGTACCACCGGATCCTCGATCGCCCGCAGCAGCAGATTCAGGTTGACCGGAATACCGCATCCCGGGCAGGCGCCATGCCCCGGCGCGAGGCGTTTTGGCACGGCCGTCGTCGCATTCAGGCTGCCGCCCGTCACCTGCACCCCGCCAGAAACCTCTCTTTGCACCGTCGTTGCGCCGACCTTCGTCCTGTCCGCCGTGAGCGGGGCAAAGAAGCCCTCCTGCCCGGCGGACTCCCGGACCGCCCCTGGATCTACGCCGTAATAGTCAAAATCCGGCGAATCCGCATCCAGCGCCAGATCGAGCATCCGCTCCGCATCCTCCGCAAAGAAATCCCTGCCGCCAAGCCCGTAGACCCGGCTCTTGATCCTGGCATGACCGCCAAACTTCTGCATCATCGCGCGCACCTCGATCGACAGGTTGCCGCCCCCGGCGCCGTAGCTGTCCTGCCTGTCCGCCACCAGCATCGTATCGGCTGTCTTACATGCCGCAAACAGCTCCTTCTCCGGAAAAGGGCGCAGCACATTCAGCGTCACCGCCCCCGCCTTTTTCCCGTTTCTGCGCATCTTGTCCACGCCCTCCTTTGCCGTCTCATAGGAAGACCCCAGCAGCACCAGCAGCTCCTCGGCATCCTCGCGGAAATACCCCTCCACTTTGCCGTACTCCCTGCCGGAGAGCACACCGTATTCCTCAAAAAGCTTCGGGATCAGCTCGTCCGCCTGGCGCATCGCCAGATGGAGCTGGTAGCGGTTGTTGATCAGATCCGGCTCGTTCATGTAGGAACCCACCGTGACCGGATTCTCCATATCAAAAAACGGATAGGTTTCCCTCTTTGGCCCGATAAACCGCTGTACCACCCTGTCCTCGGCAAACCGCAGGCAGCGTCTCTTCTGATGGCTTGTAAAAAAACCGTCATACGCCACCGCCACCGGAAGCCGCACCTGCTCTGCCAGTCTCAGCGCGATGATATTGAAATCATAGACCTGCTGCACCGTGTGGGCAAACAGGATCGGCCACCCCGCATTGAGCAGATACATGATATCGCTGTGATCCCCCTTGATGGAGAGCGGTCCCGAAACCGTCCTGCACGCCACATTCATCACCATCGGATAGCGCGTCCCCGACTGCACCGGAAACTGCTCCAGCGCATAGAGAAGACCGTTCGCACTCGTGGCGTTGATCACCCTGCCGCCGCCGACCGACGCCCCGTAGCAGATCCCCGCCGCACTGTGCTCCCCCTCCGCAGCGATCATGATCAGATCCGTATCCCCCCTCGCGCGCATCTCGTCCAGATTTTCCGCGATCTGCGTGGACGGTGTGATCGGGTAGTACCCCATCAGGTCGTAGCCGATCTGTTTGATCGCGATCGCCGCCATCTCATTGCCGCCCGCATATTCTGTCACCTGTTTTTCCCTGATATCCGATGTCATCTATACTTCGCCCCCTTCTATTCTCTTCTCCGTCAGATAGGACTCCGACGTGATATAGCCGTCCGGCCCGGCTTTCACATAATAGTCCGGCATACGCAGCATGTCCTGATTCGGCATAAAATACTGTTTATCCGGGTGCTCCGCCTCGATCCCCCGCACCAGCGCATTGACAGGGCACACGTCCACACAGCGCATGCAGCCCTTGCAGTGATAATAATCCAATCCCTGGTTGACCATCATCTCCCTGTTATTGAACACACCCTTTGCAAATTGGAACACCATATCAGGGCAAGTGGAATCACAAAGTCCGCAGTTGATGCAGCGTTCTTTGATAAAAATGGGGATATATCCCTGTCTTGACGGAGACAAGTCCGCCGTCACCGTGCTGCCAGACCGCGGGTTCACACCGCCGGCAGGCGCAGTCGCATAGCCCCATTCCCGCTGATCCTCCAGTTCTTTATCCCTCCTGTCAGGACACCTCCCGTCCCGTGACACCGCCTCCCTGTCAGAACCAACGTCCTTGCGTACCTGCAGCTTTTGCACCAGCTCATATCCCTGTTCCAGGCCTCTCAGATTGCCCTCCAGTGCAGCCGGATACTTCCTGCCAAGACTGTCACGGCAGATCTGTCTGACGCTCTCCAGCTCCACGAAACCCATGATCCTCGCCATCGCCCCCAGCATCACCACGTTGATGCGCGATTTTGTCTCCATCGCGATCTGCCGCGCATTGACCCCATAACAGCCGCCGGTCACAGCCGGCAGGTTCTGCATCACGCTTTCCTCCTGCCCCTGATCCAGCGCAACGATCACATTGGTCCTGTCACCGCACCCTTTCCAGACGCCCTTGTCGCGCGTCAGCGCCTGATGGAAAATGACCAGCAGGTCAGGCGCCACAACAGGGGAATGCACCCGGATCTCCTTCCCCGCCGGACAGAAACGGATATGCCCCTTTACCGGAGTCCCCGTCTTCTCGGAACCGTAACTCGAAAAACCTGCGCTGTTGAGATCCAGATATCGCACTGCAAGCTCTCCCACCATTTTTCCACACAGGTTCGCCCCCAGCCCTCCGATACTCTCCAGCCGGATCTCATAATAATCCTGATTACTCAATATCTGCTCAATACTGCCTGCCATAACTGATCTCCTTCATCTTTTCCCTATATTTTTATACCGCAGCATTTGGACCTGCCCTCATATCGCTCTCATATCGCTCCCATCAATCCATACGCCAGCGTCCCCACGACACCGCTTCCAAAGATGATCGCGACCGCACTCGTTTTATACTTCCTGAGTATCACCAGCGCCCCGACAAAAATGACAAGCTCGACAATGCGGAGCTGGCTGAACACAATGTCATACAGTTCCGCCTGGAACAGCCCCAGCGTCAGTATGGACGCCCCCGCCGATGCGATCAGCGCCACGACGGCCGGACGCAGCGCGCCGAGCACCACCTGAACACCGCTCACAGTGCGGTATTTGTAATAAAAATACGCCAGCGTGAGACAGATGCAGAATGACGGGATAATGCACCCGATCGTGCAGAGCAGCACGCCATACACACCCGCCGTCCGCATTCCCACAAACGTTGCCGAGTTGATGGAGATCGGTCCCGGCGTCATCTCCGCCACCGTGACCAGATCTGAAAATTCCTCCATCGTCATCAGATGATGAATATGGACGATCTGGTCCTGGATCAGCGGGATCGCAGCATATCCGCCTCCCACGCTGAACAGCCCGACCCAGATAAATGAAAAGAACAGTTTGACCATCAGCATAGCCTACACCCTCCCCTTTTTATTCTCTTTGTTCTGATACGCATTATTCTTCTTAAGATCCAAAAACAGATCGACCAGACCGATCCCAAGACAGACAAGAATGATCAGCATCGCACTGACCCCCAGAAAATAAGTCGATACAAACGCCACGACCATCATTGTCATGTACAGAAACCGACCCGTTTTTACCACATTCCCTGCCAGGTTGATCACAACGTCAAAGATCACCGCCGCAACACCGGCACGCATCACCTGCAGTGCCGTCGCGATATAGGGATTGGTACGGAACTGCTCATAAAACAGGGAGATGACCGAGATGATGACCATCGGCGGCAGGATCGTTCCCAGGATCGCTGTCAGCGCCCCCACCACCCCCGCGATCCGGTAACCGATAATGACAGAGGCATTGACCGGAAGCGGCCCCGGCGCGGACTGCGTGATCGCCGTCACATCCAGCATCTCGTCCTCCTCCAGCCATGCCAGCTCCTCCACATACTTCTTTTTCATCAGTGAAACGATCACAAACCCGCCGCCAAACGTGCAGGCGCTCAACACAAACATTGATCTGAACAGTATCCACAATTTGCTGTAATCCTTTTTCATGCTTCCTCCTTCTCCGCCAAGAGACGCTCTCCTGCATACATTGTGCATAGTATGTGAAATTTGCAGATAAAATATACAATGCTGACATTTTTCCTCTGGACGCCCGTGTACCATCAAGCAGTGGAATGCCCTTCTCCACTACTTGCGCGCCGGGCACCCGTCAGCGCATGCTGACATTTCTCCTTTGGGTGCCCGTGTGCATAAAAAAAACTGATGCAACCTATGTCTTTTCATACGTCGCATCAGTCTTAATTTTCCATAAATTTACGCCCGCCCCGGCGGATTCTCAGCCCCAAACGGCGCCCATGCTATTGGTGGATCGCCTTCCGCGTCCTGTGGAGAAAACCTCTCACCTTCGTCCGCTGCAGGAAGATATCATAACTCTTGATGATCAGCACCGAGCACCTCGCCTGCTCCATGATCCTGTCCGTGCGGAATCCGGTCACAACCTCCTGGATCCCCCAGTCGAGAGACGCGCCCATGATGATCAGGTCGTACTGGCCAGAGAACTCCACGACCTTCTCGATCAGATCCCCGCTGCAGACCATGATCTGCACCGGCTGGTCAAACTTCGCGGCCGATCGGTCGAGATACGCTCTCGTGCTCTCGACGTCCTCCTCGTGATCCACCACATTCAGGAGCGTGATCTTCGCACCGTATCCGTTCGCAATGCGGTTGACCACCTTCGCCGTCATCTTGGAATATTTTCCGCCCCCATACGGAAACAAAATATTGCTGAACTCCCTGCTCTGACCGTTCATGCGCAGTATACCGACATCGGCAGGCGCTTCCTGCAGCATCTGGTATGTAATGTTGCCGTGCATGTATTTCACCAGTCCCGAACCGTGCCAGCCCATGATCACCAGCGGATTTTTCTCTTTCTTCACCACGGACATGATCGCGTGAAAGGCATTGGTCGAATTGATCAGCACCGGGCGCATACACGGATCCGACTCGTACTCCTTGAGCATCTGGACAACGCTGTCCTGCACGCCCATGGACTGCATCATCGTATCGTAATCCGCGATCGTGAGCAGGTTATCCGGGAAGACATTGACCTTCACCGGAACGACCGTCGTGCTCTCCTCCGCCATGGCGATCTTCCTGCCAAAGTTGAGCAGCCCCTCCGCCGTATACGGATTGGACACCGGAATGATGATCTCGTTTTTCCTGTTTTCCTTTTTCTGCTCCCTGATCTCAGGCACATCGACGATCGATATTCCTTTGGAAGCGTATTTCAGTTTTGGCATGATCAGATAATAGTACACTATGCCAGCGCCGATCACCGAGACCGCTATGATCAGTGCCGGGCGGTCTGATATGGCGAGATTGACGATCAGAAACAGGTTCAGACCGATGCCGAGCAGCGGTGTGAGCGGGAAAAGCGGCACCCGGAATTTCCGCTCCAGCTCCGGTTTTTTCCTGCGGAAGATGATCAGCGCCACGTTCACGAGACTGTAGCCCGTCAGCGAGAAGATACTGGTCACGGTCGAGATGTGCTCCAGATCCCTGATCGTCACTGCGATAAACACGATGACCGAGGAGATGACGATCGAAAAGACCGGCGTCTTCGTCGTCCTGTTAATCGCCTTGAACAGACTTGGCAGCCGCTGATCCCGCGCCATCGCAAACGAAGTCCTCGAGGACGCCATGACCGCCGTGTTGATCGAGGAAAGCGTCGCCAGAATCCCCGCAAAGGCGAAGAGATAACCGCCCACTTTCCCCCCGATATGAACCGCCGTGTCGATCATCGGCGTGCTCGTGACCTCCGGCACCAGCTGCTGCCAGGGAATGATCCCGCACCCGATAAAAAACACCGAAGTCTTGATCACGATAACCGCCGCGATCGAGATCAGGATCGCCTTCGGGATCGTCCTCTCCGGATCGATGACCTCCTCGCTCGCCGTCGTGATCAGTCCATATCCGATATATGTCATGTACAGGAACCCCATCGCATTGAACACGCCCGACATTCCCTGCGGCGTGTACGGCGTCTGGTTCTCCATGTCCATATGAAAAATACCGACGATCACGTACAGCGCCAGCAGCGCGATCAGGAGCGTCGTGATCACATTCTGCAGCGTCCCGGAACTCTTCGTCCCCCTGATATTCGTGAACATGACATAGACCACGAGCAGATAAGCCGCCGCCATCTGCGGGATAAACGGAAAGATATAATTGATAAAATTCCCAAATCCCAGCGCGAACAACCCGCACGACATCGCATACCCGAGCCAGAATCCCCAGCCGCAGATAAAACCGATAATATTATTTCCGGTCGCCTCCTTCACATAGACATAACCGCCGCCCGCCTTCGGTATGACCGTCACAAGCTCCGCAAAGGATAATCCCGTGAACACAGCCGCGATGCCTGCCAGAAAGATCGCAAGCGAGGCGCCCGGCCCTGCCGTCGCATAACTCGTACCCGCCAGCACGAAGATCGCAGAACCGATCATCGTCCCGATACTGATCATCAGCGCGGAGTACATTCCCAAAGTCCTGTCTAATTTCTGCTTCATAGTAAGTAAGCCCCCTTTGTGCATCCTATTTTAACGCGTTCGCCCTCTGCTGTCAACTTGCGGATCACTCATGCTCCACCCTATGCTACAGCCTGAACTTCGTCATCTCCTGCTCCATCTCCTCCGAGACAACAGACAGATTATCAATGCGCTCCGCCGCATTCCGGATACCGCCTAACTGCGTTTCCAGGGAATCCGCCACTTTCTCCGTCAGCTCTGCCGTATTGGCAGAGATCTCGCGGATCCGCTCTACCGCACACATCACAGAGCGGTCGCATTCGTGCATCTCCCCGATCAGCGCCTCCATGCTTCCGACGGATCTGCCCGTCTTCTCCGCCAGCATGCGGAAATCCGCAAAAGTCTCCTGCACCTTGTCAACCGCCTGCGTCTGTCCGTCCACACCGTCCCGTATGACTTCGATATCCGCTACCGTATCCGAGATATCCCTGCACAGTTCTACAATGATCTTTTCGATATCAGCCGTCGCAGCCGACGAATCAGCCGCAAGCTTGCCTATAGATTCCGCCACCACGGAAAACCCCTTGCCGTATTGTCCCGCACGCGCAGCCTCGATGGACGCGTTCAATGCCAGCAGTTCTGTCTGGGAAGAGATCTCATCGATCGTGTTCAGGATCCCCGAGATCTTCTGGGACTGCGCCTCCAGTGCCGCGATCTTCGTGTAGGCTTCCGCCATTCCCCGCGAAGCCGTCTCGTTCTGCCGTTTCAGCTCCTCGACGCTCCGCATACCGTTCTCTCCGGAAACCATCGTATTCTGCGCATCCACCAGCAGAAGACCGCTTTTCTCCTGCAGTTGTCCGAACTTTTCTCCCAGCTCCTCCTGCTTCATGACAACCTGCCTCACATCTGTATCCTGCGCCGCCGAGCCCTCCGATATCTCCCTGACAGCCTGACTCGCCGACTCCATCTCGCGCTCGATCAGCCTCAGATCCCCGGAACTTTCCACAACCTCCCCCGTGATCGTCGCGATCTTAGTCAGGATCGCCGCGATCTTTCCAGTCATCTTGTTAAAGCTCTTTGCCAGAACGCCGATCTCATTCGTGCAGTCCTCCCGCGCCTGCACCGTGAAATCACCATCCGAGGCATTCCCGATCAGCTCTGTGATGGACACGATCGGCTGAGTCAGCCTGCGCGCCAGCAGCGCGATTACCAGGATCGCAATCCCAATGGCAGACAACGCGACCGCCGCTGCGACCGCAATGATCCGGTAAACCGGCGCCATCGCCGCCGCTCTCCTGTGAAGCGTTATGACCGACCACGAATCTGACGCGCCCTTGAGCGATATCGACGCATAGCTCACAATATATGTATCCCCCTCATTCTTCACCTCACAGCTCCCGCTATTGCCCGCCATGACATCCGAAATGATCTTCTGATAATCCTCCGACACCGTTATCTGCTGTTCCTCCGTGATGATATTCCCGTCGCCATCAACAAGCGGCTGCCCCGCCCCGTCCTTTGCAGACACCGTTTTCGTCAACTGCTTGTAATTGTAAAGCTCCTCGATCTGTACACTGTCCGGGTGTGCAACCACAACCCCCTCGCCGTCAATGACAAAAGAATACTCCCCATTCTCCACATCCGAAAACTTCTCGATCTGGCTCTGCAGATAATCCAGTTTCAGATCGACCGCAAAAATACCGACAAGTCCCCCGTCCCGATACATGGGGAAAAAGATCGAGGCGCAGGGCATTCCGGTGTTCACCGAATAGTAGGATTTCGAGACAAACGCTTCCCGTTCCTCCATCGTCTGTACAAACCACCACCTTGTAGAACGGTCAGCCAGCTCACCCGATGAACGCCCCGTCTGCATGCCATCCGTACCCTGTACATAGAGCAGTTCCAGATAAGGATTGCGCCGCACGCAGTCCGCAAGGACCGCCGTCTGTACATCCGTCTCCATCGTCAATATACTGGGACTGACCGCAAGCTCCTCCGCGATCCCGTATGCACCGTCCAGAAACGTCGCGATCTCACCGGCCACCAGTTGTGACTTGTCCTGACTTCTGCCATAGATCTCCCTCTCATACGACCTCACAAAGATCACCGCGACGATCCCCGTCAGGCACACCGCCAAAGCGCACACGATCGCGATCATCGGCAGAAGCAGTTGTTTGAAAATACTTGTGTTTTTCATTTGTTTCCTATATCCTTCCTGCGTGTTACTTTCTTTTCGAATCTGTCCATTTAGTATCTATTTCAGTTACTTATATTGTATGTCCGTATTCCTCATTGGCAAGGTCATTTAGTTAAACTATAGATAAACTATTCCTTCTCCCATCGTTAATCTGGAAAATATATTTTAGGATTATGATTTCCTCATTCATGATAGAATCCCTTTTGTTCCTCACAACTTAAATTTCGTCATCTCCAGCTCCTCTGAGGCGACTGATCGATTGTCAACGCGCCTTGCTGCACTTTCTTTGTATTTTAAGAAAGAATGCGATGTCCTACACAACCCCATGTTACAATTTTTGCACCTATTTCCATCCACGATTCATGTATGTAGCTATTGCTGATAATATCACATATCTTGTTTTCTTCCCATTTGTCGTTCAAATATTGGATTGTATGAGGTAATATCCGCTCACAAACCCCGGGTACTATAAAATCACTTGCATCTTCATTGATTGTGATTCCGCATTGCCCTAAAATAGTATGCCAGTATTTTCTATAATCCTCTAATTTTCTGAACTTCTTTTCCTTATCCTTGTCAGAACCTTCTTTCAGAAAGAAATATTCTCTCTTTATCCCTTTCTTATAATCAAAATAATATACTGGTGAATTGTTGGAGCTGTCTATGCGCAACAACTTCTTCAAAAGCTGAATCCCTAAATGGGCATCCGGAATCTTCTCACAAACAAGCTCCAAAAGTTCTATCGGAATCAAATTCTCTATCTCATGCATTTTCAGTGCATACAATTCATAGTAAATCTGTTCCCGTCCTTTTGTTACAGCTAATATCTTTTCCAAGGTTCCCCCATTCTTTGCCCCGCGATATCTCATATCACTGTCAGCAATGCACAGGCATGTTCTTTGTCTTTCGTCTATAATGTCTGCCAGTCTTATACTTGTCGTATCTCCGCCGCCAATCTCATTTTGAAAGGATATCCGCATATTCTGTATGCCCCTGTTTTGTAAATAGCACTTCCCAATAAGGGCATAAAACTCTATATCATCATTGCTTTCAACCAGCAGGATACTTTTATCAGTAAAATCAGCATTGTTTCCTTCCTTCACAGATAAAAGTATACATTCCCGCCCATTCTCCTCTATTTTCTGATTCCCCGCGTACCCGGAAACCACCTTATAATATTTTGATGCCTTTTCCAAAATAAGTTTATTCTCGCTGCTTCTATTCCTTAATATTCGATAATATTCTCTCGCGAACCGACCTAAATTTTCAGATTTGCTCAGCTCGTCAAAAACTTTTCTTGTAGCAAGAAGCATATTTTTACATTTTCTGCGATGGATCACCAGTTGCTCTAAAAATTCCGCAGCCTCCCTATCGCCGCCTGACAGTGCCTCAACACAGCTTTCATCTATATAGTATAACAATCGCTCAATCCTCCTCGGGCTCGAAGAAACCTATCGGCCAATCTTTCAGATAACCTTCTTCATCAAAGGTACTCTTTTTCACACAAGTTCTGTCCTCTCCGAATTGCTTATCAAATATCGTTATTTCAATGTCGTTGTTGTTGAATTTTCCTTTATCAATCAGTGTTCCAATTCGGTTAATAATGGTTTCACTGTGCGTTTCTATGATAAACCGGACATTCTTTTCCATCGCTATCCTGGCTATCACATCCATGAGCTTTGCCTGCAATGCCGGATGCAGATGTAGTTCTGGCTGCTCAATTGCTATCGTAATCGGGGCGGTAACCTCTGATGCACGCTTCGTTCTGACTGGTTCACGTCTATTTCGCGCATCCGTGATATACCATAATTGTGTCACAATCGGCAGAATCTGACTATAACCAAACCCAGTGTCAGACAGGTTCACTGCCTTATCCTGACCGTTTTTCCTGATTTTGAGCGAAACATGCCCTTCACTCAATGATTTCTCAACCTCAAAGCCCAGATTACTATGCGTCCATTTCTGGAAACGCTTAAACTGCTCATTTTTAAGTGAATTAAGAAAAACTGGCAAATTCTTACCTCTGCAGTCTACTTCATTCACTGCAGTATTTCTAAGCCGGTAATATCTTTCCGCTGTTGCACGGACAGGAGCAATGTAATACACATTACTAAAATATTTTATGATATACCCTGAAAAATCGTCATAATAATGAGGTAGGTAATACAGGAAAGTCCATTTCCTTAATTCTTTTTCCCGTTCCTGCACATTTCTCAAAACATCTTCTGCCTGATCAACTTCTTTTGCTTTTATTTCTTCATGAAAATTTCTTATTCTTGTCAAGTAAAAATATCGAATGATAAAATCAGTCTCGTCGTTTATTTTCAAAATATCCGAAAAATTTTTTCTTGCTGTTGCTTTTATTGCATACAATGGCAGATTAAAAATTTCATTTCCAATCGGATACTCAGCCGATCCCATGTCCTCATTGATGACTGATATTTCTTCATCGTTCACAATCAATGAAAGTATTTTATATTTATCTGAATACGTAATGATGGTATGATAATCTCCATATTTCAATATTATTTCCGAAATATAATCATATGTTGTCTCCTTATTATGGCTAATAGCAAACTCTATTGTCACTGTATCTTTCTCGCTAGTTGTAATTAACATATTTCCAATATCTGTTGAAAGCATATTTCTCAACTCAGAAGTGCTGTCAAAACAAAATTTAAACCGTATCGTATTTCCACCACTGCCATTACTCAATGCTTCCCGATAGCTTCCAAAATCAACATAATCATCTTCATCCCCCGCCCACAGGATAGGCCCATTAATCCGCTTATTAAATGACTGTTTCATCAGTGGAAAAATTCTCAAAAAAGTACTTTTCCCAGAACTGTTATTTCCGACAAGCATATTGATCTTTTTCATTTCAATTTCACCGGTATCATACAGACTTCTTAAATTTTTTACTTGAATATAGTTCATGCCCAAACCTCCCAATCCTGCATACAGCTATTTTCAGGCACTGCAATCATCCCAATCTCAGCATACAATAAAATAATATCCTGTCATATTCAATTTGTCCAGATAAAACAAAGTCATACATTCAATATTATAACAGTTCAGCTATCGGCTTCCTGTTACAGCATCAAGCCATGCAAAACCGCTTCGCAGATGCCAAAGCCACGTACCGTGGCTTGATGCATCTCAACCACTACGCGTTCTTACGTGGCTTGTAAAACTATAATTTGCAGCGGGGTACAAAGTCCTAGGCTGAACTGTTACAATCTGCTTTGCAGCTTCTGTATGCATTCTCTCTTTTCTGCTTCGTCCAATTTATCAAAGTAAAATATAACATCCTCTATCTTGCTTTCCTTGATTATTTCATCTGCCTCTTGATCAAGTATTTTAACCATTGCGATTGTTTCCTTTGATAAAAATTCTGGTAAAATTTTTAATTTTTCTTTCCAGTGATGAACAGCATTTCTACTTTTATCGCCAAGCGTTAACTCATCCGCAATCCATCTTTGCTCTTTTTCTTCGAGCGCCTTCTCAAATTCAGATATAATCCCTTCCAAAACGGAAAGCACATCAAAATCGAATTCTATCTTCTCATATTTTTCAAGCATTGCTTCTGAAATCATTTTACACTGTTTTCTTGACTGTGATGCATTCTTAATTACATTAATATCCTCCAAAAACTCCTGCAGACTTCCCTGCAACTCCTCAAAACTCGACTGATCTGCTTCGGGTATTCCCTTCTGCAAAACGGTAGCAATATTGTCCAGTAAATTCTCCACATCTTCGGCACATTTCACTTCGTAAAGATCATCCCAGATATCTGACATATCTTTCATGGTTCGATCGTGACTCTTTTTCAGTTCATTGACTCTGCCATTAATATTATCACAAATTCTTTGAGCATCCTTCCCCAATGCGGCACCATATTTTTGTACTCTCGCCTGTAATTCTTTTCCTTCCTTTAAAAAATGACAAATATTTACATAAGTAACATATTTAGTAATATGGCTTTTTTCCAAAAACTTCTCACAATCTACTCTGAGTTCCTCACGCGAACGAATCTCATCGATATTACCAAGTTCCTCATCCCTACGCTTCTTAACCATTAAAGCATACTCTGGAAAGCCAAGTCCTTCAAGCATTTCCATCATTTTTGTATTGTGATTTCTAAACGTATTAATTCCCTCAACTGTTTTACAATACAAACTTGCGACATAAGGAGCAATTAGCTGATCTACCATACTTCTTAAACTGTCAACCATCCTTTTAATAGAAGCCTTTGAATCTCCATCTATTTCATACCCATTGTCCTTAAATATCTTCGTATAAGGAATATCTGCTACCATTTTCAACCCCTTAAGGGCTTCATACAGACTCTTTTCTTCCACAGCAACCTCCAATTTTTCATCAATTTTGTCTATATGACTCCTCCATTCATGAAATGCTTTTTTACCTGAATCCAGATATTTTCTTGCAAGTAGATATTGCGTATTCAATTCTTCTGGAATCTCATCTATCTCCATCATATTTGATAGCGTTTTTTCAAGTGATACAACCTCAGCGATACTCCTATTAGATTGAACTTTGTCAAAGAATCGCATATACTTTCCTGTAACTGCACCTGCATCTACCATTACAAACGCAGATTGCTTTACCACATCAATATCAATCTTCTTGTCCTTAATTACAACAAGTTCCTTCCAATTGTTGATATTTATCGTTGAACCGTTATATTGAAATCTCAGGCAATAATTAAGATTTGCACAAATAACAGCTATCATAAGTGTAATAACATCTTCACTCAATCCATACGGTGGTAGGCAATAAATATCAAAAATCTGTTTGCATGCATATTTTGTATTTTCAGTGATGCTTGCCACAATTCTGTCATATACTTGACGTGTTTTATTTTCTTCTGGTGGAATCACTCTAAATTCCTGATCTATGCACTTCCATGAAGTCGCGTTCGTTGTCATCAATAATGCCTCAATTCTATTTCGAACATCGCTGGGAAAATTATGGATTGTTGTTTCATTGACAGAATTAGAAAGCAACATCTTAATAATCGTACAGTAATATGCGCCTCCCTTACCACCTAGATTATTTCCCTTTGTTATAAAACCATCAAACGAAAACGGAATCACAGCAGGATATAGTTCCTCAAAAACCCCTGTCAGATACACAGGCATTCTCGTCTTCAATTCCTCTATTTCTTTCTCACCAATACGAATTCGTTTTTTCTTTAGCTCTAAAAACTCGTCTCTCAGATTACACTCTGCCTGACCAAAATCTGCCTGATAAAAACGATCATACTTATATCGGTTTATATCATCTAGCATGTCTAAGACATTATACTCTAAAAGTGCATCGTAAAGCCTATTATCAGAATCATTTAATAACATCACAATGATAGGTGTCCCAACGAACTCCTTAACTAATATTTGAGCACGCTCCACATATAAAGCTTCTGTATCCTTATTTGCATACAGCCATATCAATCTTCCCTTGGCAATCGTAGAACCAGTTGCGTTATTCCACTCGTTTAAATATGTTTTTACGCCTATCTCATCAAATTGCTCTATTGCATACAGTTCCTGTTCGAACAACCATTCATTTGTCGTTATCTTATGTTGCAATGCAAAGTTTGTAGTCTGCTTTTCTAATACACCTGCTATCTCTTTAATCTTAACGTCTTGTAATATTGATTTATCAATAACAGCTCCCGCCATAAGACGCTTCTTTAATACTTTAAAATCATGTGCCCCATTTGACTCTTCCATAAAGTCAAAACATCCGGCATGATCATCAAAACCCAAAACTGCATATTCATTTTCAAGCCATTTCAGTTCTTCCTCAATTTCTATAATGGACAGTCCACTACAAAGTGCCAATGCCTCCTTAGCATCTGTGTAATCCTTCGTTCTAAAACGAAGAATTCTAAGAATTAAATTGGATCTAAGTACTGCCAATGCCTTTTCTGATAGTTTATCGCCATACTTCCTTAAAATATTGTCATATCGAATACACTGCTGTGATGGCTGCCTTCCCTCCTGTTCTGCTGCAAGCATTTCAGTATATAAATCACCCAGCAATAATGTTTCAGGCATAATCACAAAATAATTTTCTGAAATGTCAACGGATTTGGAGCTTTCTATGTATTGACTAATCAGGGTTAAAGAAGATCGATTCTGCAAATAATCAGATAACTGTGTTAACATAAATGTAGAAAGCGGATGCATTGGATAAATACCTTCTACTACTATCTTGCGAAACAAAGCATAATCCTTCCATATCCCTTTAGTGACAAGCCATGCATTTAACTTTTCAAAAATATATTTCCACTGAACTTCATTTGTTTTTTGCCATAAAACCACATTTTCTTCAAATGCTTCCCTATTCTTACGTTGAATCAAATTCGCAAAGACAGTTTCCAGATTAGAGGAAATATAATATTTGTCACTTGCATCGTAACGTCCAATATACCGACTAATATTTTTTGTTTGATCTACACGTTGCAAATAAGTCTTAATATCCGACTGGATAAAATTGATCACCTGCAAAACACCATCTGCATTTTGTGCCGTCTCAAAAATCTGCTGTAATGCAGAATCTCCTGATTTTGCAGCATTAACCCCAGAAGCATATTCCAGATATCTCCCAAACTCGTCAAATAGTAAGATAATGTGCTCAAACCGGCCGTTCATACCACAGTACTCTGATATAAGCATTTCAAGAATATTGGCAGCCGAAAGCCCCTCATCCCATCTTATTTCCTGTCCATTAATCTCTGTATAAACCGCATTTACAATATCAAAGGCGGCATCATCCGTCATAAGATTGTCATGAATTTTTTCTATCAAGTGATTACCTGTTTCATTCCAGCCCAATTCCTTTGCCTTTTCTTCAAATAAAGTAATGGAATTCTTTATATTGCGGCTAAAGAAAGTCTCTGCTGTATCTAAAGCCCTGTTCAGTTTTTTTAAACCATCATCTGGCAGTCCGTATAATTTTAAACTCTTTTGTGCTGCCTTTAATATTTCAGAATGCAGATTAAAATCTCTCATTCCGTTAATTACCATAACAAGATTTTTTTCATCTGTTAATGCCTGAATATGCTTGGCAGCAGTAGGATCAATACTAGATATATTAGATATAACTTTATTATATGTTTGCGGCATATAATCTTTTCCGGAAAAAATCTGCCCCAAAGTTACAGCAAAATGTGATTTTCCTGTTCCATAATCAGCAATGGCCAATGTAAGGGCGTTGGCATGATCGTCTGCCATCTTTTCTGCTAATTCTTTGACGAGACTGATTGTATCAATCCTTTTTTTATTTCCAATTCCCTGATCCTCAATCCCAAAGTATTGCTTACCATGAAACACAAAATTTTCTGATACTTTTACAGCTTTTTCCTGATCATAAAACCAATCTGCCTGAACTGCACCCTCAAAATATAAATCTTTTCTAAACTCTAGTATTTTTCCTAACTCCATTGTCGGTGTCCTCCTAACACAATTCACTATACAGGCTACTAATCAGTGCTTCCTTATTTGTCAGTTTCAAAATCGTGTATGGCATTAATTGTCGATTCATTCGCAGTAATCCCTTGTCCGCTAAATGTTCCAGCACTTCATACTCGCTCTGTGTATCCCATCCGAAGATCTTGCCAAATCTTAATTCTGCAAATTGAGCCGATGATATCTCCTCCTGCCCAGGATAATACTCCTCCCAATATGCCCATAACACCAACGCATACAGATAAATAAATTCCTTGTTATATGCAAGCGATTTACATATAACCACATCATCTTCTACATTTAGAATTCCAATTTCTGAGAAAAAGTCATCATATGAGCCAAAAAAGGGGGCAATATTTTTCGCAGTAACCTTATTATCGTAAATCTGATTTAATTCTAAAATAAGCATCTCTTTTTTTATTCCATTATGATACTTTGGAAAAATTTCTCTAAAAATCGAACTCCACATGCCTGCACCTTCCTCCCGGCGCAAAATCATGGCATGCAACAACAATTTAGTCAAAAGCTCCTGTAAGCCTGGATCTTCCATGCGAACACCTTCACCTAACTTAGTCCTTGTTAACTGAATTTGCTTGTCTTTCTTTTCGCTTTCTACCAACCCCATATATTCAGCATAACTAATATGTGGTTCTACCTTGCCACTTGATACCCCTTGTGGAATTCCTGTAATCCCAGAAATGTCCTTCAAACTATGCCATGACTTTCCATCAGCAATATCTAAGATACTGCTGATGTACTGACCCTCTGGCTTAAATGTCTGATGAAAATTTATATTGACTTGTTTTACCATGCTAACACCTATCCTTAAACGATGCAATGTTGGTCACTGTAGGCTTTGTACTTCCAAACGTCCCATCCTCCTTTTTGCGATCCCCCACTACAATACACTGTCCCTTTTTCAAAGCCTTTAATGCACCAATCCAGAGAGATGGATTGGTGGGATCGAGCTGCTTGGACATTTTTGTGATTTCTTCATCCGTAGGCTTAAAATAGAGCTTAAACGCCGCCTGCATTAGCCTTACAACCTCATCATCTGCAAGAACCTTTAAAGACTGTGTAGCAAACCACGCCGACCAGCCAAATTTTCTGCCTTCTGTTAAAATCGCCTTACTAGGTGAATTTTCCTTATGCGAAAGATTTTGTGCTTCATCTAAGACTACTACAAAAGGATTTTCTTTGGAACCATAATTTTTCGTATAATACCATGCATCCCACAACATTAATTCGGTCACAATAACCTGCATTTCCCTATCGATCATTGTAAGCTGAAAAATATTCATCTTTGCCTCTGACGCATATAAGATACTACCCCAATCAAACTCTGCATCCTTATTAAATTCGATGCTGTGGAAGAAGGGAGTCATCTTCGACAAAACCGTTTTTGCATGAGCATTTTTCGGCTGTATCTTTATCAATTCTTCCTGGAAATGAGTCATATCCATACCATCTCCATATTCCTCCAGACCAACTCTAGTTGCCTCGTAAATAGCAGCATATTGCTGATCACCAAAACCATACACATGTGTCAGAATATTTGCAAATCTACCTGCAACGTCTGCGGGCGTATCCTGTATTTTCATTCCTGCAAAATCTTGCTCCTGCCTTTTGAACGGATTGATAGGAACACCCTGAAGTTTTATAATATGCTGGTTTATCTTATTGTTCATACTCTCTACAAACTCAGTTTCAAGCTGGTCAAGCCGGAATCCCTCTGTATAATCAAAAATTACAGAAGAAATATTGCTCTTTGCCAGCTCATACAACATTGTCTGAATGCTGTATGTCTTTCCCTGTCCCGAAGTTCCTGTTATCAACAGATGGCGGTTTGCCATTTGCCGACTTCCAAATTCCCAGTAAACATCTGACAAGGTTTTACTCTTACCGATCAACACACGAATATCGTCAAGATTAACCTTACTCATATTCCCTGCAGTTTTCGGCTCACAATCAGATTTTTCTGTATTCGTTTCTCCTCCTTTTTCGGCATCTGTATGTGTGTCCCCTCCTGTACCTGTATGCACACACTGCGAATCATTCTTTGGCAGTGCAAGAGGTCTCGCAACTTCTGATACTTGCATATTTTTTGCTTTTCCTTTCTGTGTTGCTGCTATCTCGTCATCAAGAAGCTTTTCTCGTTCCCTGATTTTCTCCTGCTGTTCCTCATCTTCAACAACATCTTTTGGATCAATCATCACATACTCAACTTCGTCTATATTATCTTTCAACAAAAGAGACTGAATGATCTTTTGCGGAATATCATATATGCATATATTTTCTTCGCCTAAAACAGTTTCAACCTCCTCATCGCCTTGCATGTCTAACCAGAATCCAAGAATTCTTCCACTCCACTCTATTTCGTAATTTCCATCAAGAACACTTCTAAGTTTTGCAGCTAACTCCGCAAATTCCTCTGTATTATTGCTAAAGGTCACTTGTGCAAACGCCAAAGCACGATATAACTGTGCGAACCAATATCTTCTTTTAATAGATTTCGATTTTGGGTTAAAAATCCTGCTCAATCTGCGAACACCCTGTCTCACTTGCTCAATAGCATGTTCCTTGTGCTGTTCAGCATTCGCATATATAGATGTCTTGCATTCTGTTACTGTTGCTTTCAACTTAAGTTTGTCATTATCATCAAGGAATGCTTCTAATACCAGAAAATCAGGACGGAGCGCAGCATTTTCGTCATCTTTATCTATATCTCCTCCAAACCAGTGTTTATAGGAGTCCAAATGAACAACAATTTTAAGCACACTCCCGCCTTCCAATTTTTCTTCCCTGAGAGATGTCAAAACATATGCCATAAATTCACGTATATTTTCATCCTTTGGGTTCGTTGCTGCCAAAAGACTGATGCCATCCAAACCACTTGCTTCGTCAATACAAAACTGCGCGACTTTCTTTATCTGTTGTTTGTCCCATTGAAACAAACTATACAGTCGGTTTTCCAGCTTCTTTCTTATGGTTTCAAGAATCGTTTTTCTAGCCGTAATCGTTAAATTGTATTGTCCATATGCACCTTTCCCTGTACTAAAACCTATAATGTTGTAATCCTGCTGATGAGAATCATCGCTTCTTAACAACGCTCCATCCATACCGCTATCCACACACACAACCCAATATGCTTTCTCGTGAAGAAAATGAACAATAGCAAGTCCATCCGCATCAATGCCTACTTCCTTCGAAGCGATATACACCCCATCTGGAATCTTTTCCATATTATTACGATAACGTACAATTTGTGTGTGTTCAAAGGCAACTTTAAATTGTGGTTGTGAAAGTTCTATCGTCCGCTTCACAGATGTGCTTGAAATTGGTGTTGGCTTATATACAATGGGGAATCTGCACTGGCTCGGCGCCAGACATGTATCCTTATAAGACGATACAAAGCCAAGATTATTCACCTTTAGAATGTCCATCACAAAGGCAATATCATTATTCCCGTTTAACAATTTTTCAAGTGCCGACTTATTATTCCATTCATTCAGATAAGTATGAATATTCACACTCTCATCTTGCGAGAAGAACTCGTCCATCCAATACGCCAGATAATTCCTTCCACCCTTATTCTCTGGCCTTACTAAAATCCGGAGTGAAATATCAATTTTGGCCCTCTCATCCTTTTTTCTTCTGACCTCAATAAATTTATAGATTGCCGCTACGATCGGCTGCAACTCTGACGGATCTATAAATACAATGCTAAGGTTGTCTGCTGAGTTTGGAAAAGCTTTCGCATAGTCTGACATTACACTGTAAATCATCTTGGCATTATCATTTAACCTGGAAACCTCATTTCGGTCAAAATCATCATCAAAAATAGCCTCCTTGTGAATCATATCTCTCAAACGATTCTCATTTTTAATATCACTTCTGCCATATAGACTAAACGCCCCAAATGATGCAATTGCACCAAAATACACCTGTCCATAAGACGGGAAAATGTCAAGTGTACTTTGTATCATACTCATTTGAAGAAGACCCGTAAGCGTATCTGTTATCTCTTTCTCAGAAATCTTGTCCTTGCCCTGTGCATCATCCCACCATTCCTCACAGCCATCAAGAAAAAATATTTTTTGATCATTTAATTTTTCCAATGCAGCCGGATGCCATGCAGGCACAATGCAGCTCTCAATGTCTTTTTCTGACGTTACGGCACTTATATCTCCTATAATGTTAAACGCATTAATGTATACATCTAAAATCCACTTTAAATTTTCTGGAAATGTTCTTCCTCTTAAATATTTACCTAAACTTACATACACGTCACAAAACTTTGACAATTCAGAATGATCCTTTGCTATACAAGCGTAAAATCCCTCGTTTGCGACAACATATGAAAACTCGGTAAAAGCTTTTCCCACTTCATCAAATTTAGCAGAGACAACCTTCTCATCCTGCGGAATCTTTTTATCTATATATTCTGTAAGATTAAATTTAAACCCAATTTCACTTTCTTTTAATCGATCAAAAAATTCTTCCTCGCTCTTAGAAAATATTAATGAATTAATTTTAGATATTTCTGATACAGGAATAAAGTTTCCATCTTTAGTACTGCAAAAATCCTGTAAACATAATTCACCAAAATTCTTATCCCAGGAATTTGACATATCAAATTTCCATTGAAAATTATGGTGAAAAATTTTACCATCAACCTCATAACATGTTGAAAAATTAATTTTGCTGACAGACTTATTTGCCGCCGCAGGTTTTACGTAGACATCTTCTTCAATATAATGATACGCCTGTGCGGGTATTAAGAAGTTTTCGGGAGAGCAGGTTAACGTGATATCATTCTCATTTATCGTCCACATTCTCTTGTTTAGATACTCTATCACACCACCGCAATGAGTACAGATTGACTTCCACGTCTCTAATAATTGCTGTTTTTCCTCATCGTGTTCGACATCTGAATACATACACACGATTTCAGCCTGTGTAAAATCAAACTTTATATTGTCTACACGAATATCTACGTTTTTGAGATGTACCAAGGTTGCAAAAAGTGCATTTGCAAAGATTTCCAGCGGCTCTCCAACCAATGTTTTCACCTTATCCTTAGGTTTCTTTTTTTCTGTCGGAACTCCGATATCAAGCACATCTTCAACAATACAATAATCAACCTTTAATAACTTCCTCGTATTTTCTTGAAGGTTCTCCCCTACAATAAACTCCTTCAAAACTTTTGAGAACTCATCATAATCCTTTACCCCTTGCTCGCTCCAACACTCATGATCTGAAGGATATTTAACTAATTCGGATTCGCCTGAATTATAATAATCAATTTTTTTCATATACTTATTGTACTGCGTAATTGACATTTTGCTATTAAACGGCTGGCGTACAATAAATCTACGACAACCTGCAAGCACATTTTTACGCCCCATAACGTCTTTCTGCCCTGGCAGTTCAAGCCGTCTATAAGGTAGTCCCCATGCAGGAAGACCTTCAAAGAAAAGCTCCATAAAATCCTTACCATTTGTGATCTTTCCTTCCCATGAATCTACTATGTCACTCAACTTGCAGATATCTACCGCTTCATACTCAAATAAATCCTTATAAAGACGATCAATCAAAGCTTTGTCCTGATCAGTAAGGGCATCCTCACCAAACACCAAATGATATTTTCCATTTAATGTTTTGATAAGAAGCTCTGGTGTAATGCTATTACAATTTGCAAGACCTCCTTTATCTTCTTCATCTTCAGTACCCATCAATACAACAACATTACTCGTATGCAGATTCCTATAATGTGTAACACTATCTTCCTCCGCAGTCCACCCGTGCTGTTTCATAGACTGTATGATCGTTGTATTCTCAGGATTTTTCTGAAAAGAATTCCATTTGTTTTTCGCAAGTTTCACATCAACAGTAAGCCCTTTTTCATCAAGAAGTGATGTGATTCTTTCTGCGACTTGTTCATAAACTGCAATATTATCAAAGCCATCCACGCGAACCATCGTCTCATTATCAGCAGATGGCTCATTTCCCAATATTAGCTCAACAATTCTATTTACAATGTATTTCATGCCTCTGCCTCCTCAACCGACTCATATGGATTCACTACAATAGATGTCGCGTCTGACAGTTCTTTTAGAAAACCTGTCGAACGCAAAAAACACTGGAATGCAACAACATTTTCAGAAAAACAATTTGCCAACGACAAATCCATATTTGTACTTTTCAGACTCTGTCTGTATTCTTCTGGTCCGATTACGATTCTATAATTATAATATAGTTTCTCCAAAAACATTTTTAATGTCATCTTGTCTCCTGGTGCCACTAATGAAAGCACCAGAAAGCGAATCACATCTTCGGAAAGACTAAATCTCTCAAATGGTCCCGACACTGGTATAATACACTGCAACTCTTTCCCTTTACTTTTAAAGATATCCAACGAATTTATACGAGCCTCACGTACTTTTTTCATTCGTTCTTCTACAATCCCAGCCTGGTTTGCCATTTTATTTATTGCAGTCATAAAGTGTGACTCTATATTTAGAAATGCTCCATGAGCAATTTTTTTAACTGTATCTGTTGTCTCACCCTTCATATCAACAATCCATGCTGGTTTTTCTATACCAAGATAATCCGCAACCCTGTAAGACATCATTCTCATGATTTGAAACATTACACCCTTTGCAAGAATTTCAACCCTTGTAATCGGATGCAATTTACATGAAAGAAAACTAATAAGTTCATCCACACTATAGCTTCCACATTCTTTATATCCTGTGGCTGGAATGTAAGCCACTTCTAATTTTTGAGACAAGACCTTTTTGTCAAGAGAATACTTCTTTTCCCATGTATCTTGCACATATCCTGCCATTTTAGAGATCTTTTTACATTGTCCGTTCACTAAATCATTTAATAATCTGACGAGCCGCTCCTGCCTGTCTCGATCCCCTTCTAACCCTTGCAGTAAATGCAAATAATACAATTCTCCTCCACGTGACAAAAAGTTATGTCTCTTAAAATCAAATTTTGTATCGAGCGAGCCTGGATCATTTTCCCAATTTACATCCTTCCTTCGTTTTGCCTCTGTTGGATCTACTCCGCATAAAATAAACTCCGGACATATAGGCAATAGTGCCTGCGCTCCCCAAAACCTATTTTTTACCACTGCTGCATATCCATGAAATAAATCTTGAATATCCTCTATATACTCCTTAGCTGATTCCCTATCAGCCACATCCATCTTATCATTTAAATAATTTACCATCTCACTGTATGCTATAAAATCTTCCGGAATAGACCCTTTTTTCTTTGACTTATCAAAAAAGATAAATCTTCGTAGAGCCATTCTTGGTTCTACCCAATAACTGAGTCTATTTTCAACTGTCACGTCATGAAATTGCATTTTCCCTTCCTTCAAGTCTTCATTTTTCGCGGAAACAAATATTAGAAGAAATTCAATTAAATACTCATATAACGTTTGATCAGCCTTAAATCTATTTCCAAAAATCAGGGTAGATAACGGCCCCTTATTGGCAATTTTATTGTAATCATCTTCCATCCAACTAGGAAATGTCCCCATGTTCAAGCCTCCTATACTTCTCTTATCCTGCCATCATCTGTTAACTCCAGACGAATATTATCGTTTCCACCATTCTTCAGAACTACAATCTCCACAGTATTCTCGTCCTCATCATCTTTAAGCATCTCCGATATCTGGGCTTTTAAACTTTCTACGCCATGAGATAACTGTGGGTCAATATTTGTAGCGATTACGCCATTCTTCAACTCCTCAAAATAGTCTAATATTGGCAGCGTCAAGACAGTACCTAAAACTTTTTTGTCTATTTTCAATTTCAGCTCATATCTGTCTCTCCCTTTATTAAAAACACTGTCCTTTGTTTTAATTAGTTCTACATGAAGCTTTCTTACTGGTATCGTTCCTGTAATTAACTGCACATTCTGCGTAATTCCAGACTCTCTGCTAAGCGTCAGCGGAATTTCTGTACCATCGCTCGGTGTTCCCACATAAATCATGGACAACGCATCTGCAATTAACTTTGCATCAGCCTTCGATGGTGTATCAGCCCCATCTCTAAGTGAAAGATACCTTTTATATTGCTTCGAAAATATATCTTCATAATCTTGTAAAATAATTTGCTTATCCGTAACAATATTCATAAATAAATATGTTCTACGTAGAAATTCTGTCCAGCCACTAACAAATGCATTCCTCTGCTCTGCATCGACAACAATTTCTTCAATTTGTTTTCCAAATAACTCCTTATACTCTTTTCCCACTATCAGTTTTTCGTCTGCACGCAGTCTCTTGTGGTCATACAGACAACGATTTGCCGCGTCTACTGCTATAATATTTAGCGCGCGTTCGTTCTGCTTTGTTCCGATATATCCAAAAAACAAATTGCTAAAGAGATACTTATATGCTTCATTATGACTAACTTCCTCACAGGACATTCCACCAGTTAACATATATGCCAGTTGCTCTGTCATACTCCGAATCGTTAATCTTGTTCCATATTCCGTTAACCATATAAAATGATTATGAACAAATTCAAAAACTTTAGTCCTATTTTCAACAATAAGCTGGCGATTCCTGTATATGTGACAATACTCACATTTCTGACACCCCTTACAACCTTCCCATAATGAATTTTGAGTAATCTTCTCTAAAAACTCAGTTGCAAAATAGACATTATCAACCATGGCGACATTTATAACACATAGTTCAACACCACATATATTGATGACCTTGCCAGTATTATTATCCATCAAATTTATCAACTGAATCCGGGCTTTTTCCTTTTCCTCATCAGTATCAAATAATTCACCAAATGTATTGATCAGAGGACCCGTATTCGCAACCATAAATACATAATTGCCATTTTCTACCATCTCAACTGCTTTTCTCATTACATAAATACGATTGATCTGATTATCTGATTCTTCTGACAGTTCACTAAAGTCCTTAATACATAAGCATTTCGCACCATTTGGCAGACTCACCTCACTCAGTTTTTCCTTTGCATCAAATACTGCTCCCAAATCCGTTAACACCTGATACATAATACTGGTTTTACCGTCTCCGGCATGTCCTGTTAAAATTGTGATGTGTGGCGCTTCCCCTGTAAGATTATCCTTAATATAATCACACAGACCTACTCGTACCATTACCTCCCTAAAATAAGGATTATCTACATTTTTCTCTCCATATGCATTTTCATTCTGGGCATTATAATTGTGCAACGAATTCAAATAGTCAATATACTTCTTATTGTTCATCATCTGACCTCTTTCACCATATCTATAGTTCACTTATCGCATCAACTAACTGGTCTATATCTTCCTTTGTATTAAACTGTCCTAAGCCAATCCTCACTGTTCCTAAATACAACTCATCCGCTAAATATTTATGTACATACGGCGCACAATGATATCCGGTTCTTACGGCTATATCAAATTCCTCATCCAAAATAGTCCCGATATCTTCCGACTTATAGTTTTTCACATTGAAGGAAATGACTCCGATATGATTTTCGGCACTCTCTGGCGTGTAGAGAATTACATTCTTCAAAGTTTTTAAACATGTTACCGTATACTCTGTAAGTTTTTTCTCAATGTTGAAATTTTCTTTCTGGTTTAAGACCGATAAAGCCTCATACAACCCTGCAATAGCCACCACGTCCTTGCTTGCTGCCTCATATCTGCCGGGCTTTGTCTGTGGCATGTCTAGTTTCAAAGAATCGCTTCCAGTCCCACCTACAAGAAATGGCATCAGATCAATTACTGAACAGTCAATAAATCCAGCAATTCCTAATGGTCCATACAATGTCTTATGACCTGCAAATACAATAAAATCCGCCTTGCATATTCTTACATCTATATCCACCAATCCGAAAGACTGTGCTGCATCCATCACCGTAATCGCCTCATATTCTTTTGCCATCTGAAAAATTTTCTCTATTGGTAAAATATATCCTGTAACATTACTCACATGTGTACAACATACACATTTCGGTCTATCCTTTATAAACTGATATTTTGTCTTTTCCAAATCTATTTCTAAGTTTTCTTTCAAAGGCAATTCCCGAATCCGAATCCCTTTTTCCTTAGCAATCCGATGTAATGTGCGTGCAACAGCATTATGCTCGTATGACGATATATACACCACGTCTCCTTTTGTGAACAATAATCCATTCAATATAATGTTTAAAGAAATCGTCGCCGATGATGTTAGAATAACAGATTCTACGCCACTGCCATGAACCACCTCTATTAATTTTTTTCGCGTATCTTCAATCAAGTCAGATGCCTCTTGTGCAACCCTATATGTACCACGCCCTGCATTTACAGCTATATTGCGATTCGCCCAATCCATCTTTTGATAAACTGTTTCTGGTTTTGGATATGAAGTGGCTGCGTTGTCCAAATAAATCATTTCTATTCCTCTTTTCTCATCACCTTTTCTATCATCTCGAGAAGAATTGCGACACGCACATTCACATCAAGATCAGAAAAGCTTTCTAACTGATCCTCTAAAATGTTTCTAAACACCGCACCATCATCCAAATCAACTGGTGCATAATACTTTTGGATTGTTACTCCATTTTTACCAGTAAATGTAAGAACGCAATTTTCCCTCTTGGTTTCATCTCCAATCGCTTCAATCTCAGTTTTTATACCTTTAAGTTTTTCAATATACTCTGCATAAGAATCATCATTCCACGAATCTGCATGGATTTCTGTGACAATTTTTATCAGCTTCAGTACAACAGAATACTCATCAAAGGTATCTATATCAGCAATGCAAGACATAAAACCTGACACAGCCGCATTATATAATCCATGCTTTGCAACATCACTTTGCTTCTCATACCAGTCCTTCAATGTATGAATCAAATCATCTTTTTTATCTGATGAAAAAATGTTCCTTGTATCCTCTGCAACCCTTGAAAGCAGCCAATCCATATAACCATTCAGTGTCACTTTCATCGTCCGAAGAAGACGAATTGTCTCTTCATAACCTACACCACCACATATTTCAGGTAATGTCTCTAAAACAGCTTCATATGCATTCACATCCATACGTTGCATAACATTTTTTAGCCTGGGTAAAGCTTTCAAAATCTGCTTATTGGAAATGTACTCATTTTCCCTTCGGATATTCTTAGTAACCTGTGGCAAAGCCCGATACCATCGCTGCATACAGGTTAAGATATTTGCAATTCTATTTCCTGAAAGATTATTATCTGCCTTATCTGCAAACAACTCAGACAGCGCCCGTAAATACCTATCTTTGTCTGCACTGTCCCTGGAGATAAAAATAGAATACTTGTCCGGATAGTCCACCATATTGATAATAGAATCTACAGTAAGTTCTGTTTCTCTATCTCCGTAATATACGATAATATCCTCCTTCTTCTGTGATAAAATGTGTGCAAGCAAAATAGGAAGAACTCCTGCTCTCATCCCATACGGCCTTGCACTATACTGATTAACAAGAATACTCAAAGACCTTTTTTCTTCTACACATCCATCAAAAAATTCTTCAAACATTCCCAACAGATGTTGAACTTTTTGTGGTTTGTCCTTTGACAATATTTCTGAATTAACCATAACAGCCCGGTAAATGGTAGACTCCGCACTTGTTCCAGTTCTATAATACTCATCAGAACTTTTATTCATTATGTTTTCCATAATTGTTTTTCTTGACTTCTTGATTGGCGCGGTTTTGATAAACTGTTTGTTAATCAACTCATTGTTAATAACCACTGTCTCTGAATAAAAGTAGTCACAAACAGCATCAACGGCTGCATTAATCGTTATGTTTTCGTCAAAGACCCAGTTCTGTCCATCATAATAGAAAATAACACGCGATTTTACATCCCCAAATTCATCCTCTAAGAAGTCCGATAATATGTTGACAATATCTTCCTCCATCACACTCAATTCTTTTGATAAAATCTCGTTCTCTTTCATGAATTTTGCATCTGCCTTTATATCCTGCAAAATCTCATATTCTATGGCTTTATTTAACAAGATAAATGGTGTTTTTGCATAAATCAAAACTATATTTTCAATACCAGCAGTTTCTACCTTATTTTGAATCTCTTTTGTCCTATCCACATTCTTCAGGGAATAAAGAGCCATCACCTTTCCGTCCTGAAACTTACCATCTTCCAAATACACATTCATATTATCGATCTGCAAAAAATCCTCCACATCCAGATATTCATATCTGAAATATCTGGTCATAGAATATTCGTTATTGTATCTTTTCGGCAAAATGTACTGTGTATTGCTAATCAGATTAAATACTTTTGGTAGATTAGGTGTATCTTTTAATGCCCTACGTTTCTTGATTTCCGTTTTAAGGGCAATACCTGCTCTCGTCTTAAAAACATAGCAATTAGTAGTCTCTTTTTTATAAATTAATTCTTTTGATACTAATGAACTTAAAATTTCCACAGCGTTGGGCAGCCCCGAAGCAATCTTTAGAATTTCCTCTGTCGGTGGCATCTCATCAAATTTATTAATAATATTAAGAACAGCCAATGTCTTTAACAAACGAATTTTATCTGGCTCTTTTACCTTTGATATCGCATACTCTGCATTTAACCATTCTGTATGAACACGTTCATTTCCTTTTTCCTTCTTGAACATATTTTGGAAATAATCATATACCCTATCAGGTGTAACAATCCACTCATCCATCGAAGTATGATCAGACACATATTGTGCCATGCTATTAGGTTCTTCTTTTGATATAAATGTAAATAAGGTTCGCTCATTCTGTGCAACCTTTTCACTGATATTTAGTAATGCATATGCGGAAATAGGGTTAAGCGGATAACACCCCTTCACAATGATATCTTCAAAATCCTTACTCGTAAAAGCAGTTCTAAAAGCTGGTATTTTATAATACTCTTCAACCTTTTCCCTTCCAAAAAACTTACTCGAATCTGGTATTTCTGCAAGTTTATTTGTATCCGTTTCTATGGCATTCTGAATCAATTCATAGCTGTTTTTAAAGGACGTGTTAAAAATAACTTCTTCAATTCTGCCTTCAATTCCAATAAACGCATTAATAACCGCCTCCGGCAGATAAGCACCATACTCTTTAATGGACTTGTGAGCCACCATTGTCATATAAATTTGTGTTTCCTTTGATTCATTAGCCAACTCACATATATCTTGAAGAAACTTCATATTTCCACCAAGCGCATGTTTTTCCTGTCCCTCAATAAATTTACTAAATTCGTCAAAGACAATATAAATTCCGCTATAACCACACTCCTCACGCAGCTTATCGGCTACACTTTGATACATAGGCAGCACTTCACTTCCTGTAAGCGGATTAAACTGTTCCCCCCCCATTAAGGAAGGATAAATTTCTCTGAATAACTCTAATCGTTCAGGATTGCAGACTTTCAAACCATGTTCGATTTCCTCTGCTGATGTTCCCTTTTCCTGTAACGCTTTTTCATAACTTTCATATACTGCTGGATACTCTGTCTTCCAGCGTGCAACAGTTTCTCTTGCAATACTAAAGAAAGTATCAGGCATAAGGTCTGCCACCTTTTCTCTTTTTAACGCATCATTTAATGCAATCATAAAAGAGCGACTGACGTCCTCCTGGCAACCTGAGATAATAACCGGCAGGAAACGTCCCTTGTTCTTCCAGACATCTTTCGCCAAATGATACGCGTCTACATCTACTGATTGCATTTGCTTTAATAACACTCGCACAACACTATCATTTTCTTTTGACCGTTCCATGCTGGTGATCGCCAAAAGAATTAACAACAGATGAGACTTTCCCTTGCCATAAGAACCTATTAGTATCGTGGAATGATTTTTATTTTGTTTCACGGAATTCATGTATCGCTTCAATACGTTCAGAGACGATTTTGTGGGAATATAACTTTCTATTTTTTCTTTTTTATTTAAGTTCAAGTACAGATTAATGGAATTTTTAAAATTACCATTTAACTTCACTATTTGGCTTATATTACTAATTGCCATATAATTATCCACCCTCATTTGTTGTAATAGTCCTTTATAACCCCAATTGGTTCCTTCATATTTGACGGATAAACCATATCAAGGCCTGCTGTTCTGTCCACTCGGATATATCCCAAAGAATCAAGATCGTCTAAGTATTTATTTACAGTGACCATCGTCATATGATATATCGCCCCAAGACTCCTTTCTCCTGTTGCGATTCGTTCGATACTAAGGGATTTCTCATTTTCGAACAGACAGCTAATTTCATATAATACCAGCTCATCATCTATCTTTCTTAAATCCGGCTGCACTTTATAAAATATCTCATCTTCCTTTTTCAAGATTCCCAGCACAGATAATGGAGATACAATCTTGTCCTCAGGGTCTTCATTGCCAATCTCACCCTTAGAATACATATTTAGCAATACATCTATATCATCTCTTAATGAACTCTCCGTCACATTCTGCCCCACATAATGAAAGAGCTCCTGTTTCATCTTTTCATGCAAATCTGCCTTGGAAAAAGAATCCGCTTTAAATTTGTTAAAAAACATATACCATACTGTCGCCTGCTCAATATTCTTTGCAATATTTGAATGAAGTAGCCACAGAGAAAAGAAATCCTCAAAATATGGGTCTTTTTCAAAAATAATCTCTGCCATATCCGAAAGTATTTCTTTATTTCCATCTTTTATTAACATTCCGCACGCCTGCATCCAATAACGGATAGACTTCACCATATTCGTACCAACGCCTAACACATCAGGCCCCCTATCCTCTAGGAAAATGTGAGTTCCATTCTCTTTTGCTGCGGAGATTCCCTTATTCATCCATCCTTCACGTAATGGAAACTTTTCATGCCCTTTTATTTTGTAATTAACCTTGTTCTCCATCTTATCCTTCCCTCTTGATGGTAAGCACTTTTCTTAAATAACATCCTGCATTGAAATGATTCACGCACTCGGTACACCTTACACACTTTTCATCATCAATCTTATACGAAATGCTTCCATCTTCTAATTCTTTTATTCTGACTGCATTGTGTTTACAAACACTTTCACAGGCTTTACAACCAATACACATTTGATATTTTGTCAGTTGACATTGAATCTTTCCCTCTGCTGCTTTTAAATTTACAGCTCCGGCAAGCCTTTCATTTTTGATTGTAACTTTTAGCTTCGTATACCCAATTCGTCCTTGAAGTATAAGAACAACATTTCCTTTTTTATCAAGGACATACACTTCCCCCAAACGTTCATTACCCAGATGTGTATTAATATAGCCAAAAGGCTTAAACAATTCATAAAACTCTGTAGTGATTGGTCTTTGCAGTTCATAGTTAAATGCATTATCTTCCGTAGCACAAGGTTCATACGAGATAATGGATCTCTCCGCAATATCAATTCCGTTACCGCCTTGTCTCGCTTTCCACCCACCCTGATTGATATACTCTTCTGGATCTATCTTCTCTATTTTCTTTGCAAAATCAACAAGTATTTCTCTCCAATGTACATATTGGTCATACATATGCACCTTTGATAAGAACTCTGACCATGCACCATTGTTCGGACAACACCAACAACCAACTCGAGAATATCCAAGACGATATGCCTCATTAAAGTCAATTCCAGTAGTCAGTATATACAGCCATACATCAAAGTCTGTCCATTCAATAATCGGTGCCACAACTGTCTGTTTTGTAATTTTAGGGCTCTTACTTTCCCTGTCATACTTACTCCTGCTTAATGATTCGATATGTCGGATTCCCTGAAAAGATAAAATATTCGTCTTATTTTTAAATGCAGATGCGATTGTTTGAGTAATTGCTCCCGTCTTAAACACCGTACAGCACCATCGCATTACACGACTTGGTGGACCAATCTGTCCGCAAAGATCCTCAAAATTCTTTTCATAATTTTTTGCTGACAGCACTCTATGTTCACGGGCAAACCGCTTTTTATATTCATATGTTAATGGAAATTCCAACGTGGTATCTCCAAAGATATGATAGACCTTATTGGAAGCAAACGCCCTTCCCACAATATCTGATGTAACTGTAGAATCTTTTCCTCCACTAAAAGACACAAACATATCATCTATCAGATATCGTTCTCTATATCCCTGAACAAAACAGATTGCTTCATCTGTTATTTCATTGTGTCTGTTTTGATTTGCTTCAATAAACTTATGAATGATTGAATTAAACTTCTCATAGTCAACCTTTGTCACATAGTTATCATATTTTGCCTTAATCGCCTTTACTTCTTTTAATGGCTTACCATTCAACTCTTTGATGGAAATTTGTAATTTTTCACCGTTAACAAAATAATAATTTGTATTGTTCCAGATAGATGCATTCTCAAAACATAATGGATCTTCTTTTTCTAAGAGTATTGCCAGCAATACTTTTTCCTCTGGAAATACAGGTCTTATATCCGTCGCAATATATTCGCCTTTACTACCACACACCGGACAGAATTCTTCATATATTGGAATATTACATTCACTACACCAATACAATGTCGTTGACATCACCGGTTTTTGCTCGCATTGCACTTTTTGTCCTGTAGCCTCATCAATATCCCATTCCATACATTTTCCAAACGATATCTTACACATATGTTTGGGACAAATAAGCTCTCTCATTATGATTCCTCCGGTTTTCTCTTTACTTTATCCACTTGAACTATACCACAGATATCACCACAATTACCATTAAATTGTTTCCATAATTAGGTATGCTTCAAATATGACCTGCACACACAAGTATTATTATCTCCATGATCATCATCATACCATAAAACATGAAAAACTCTTCCAACTATATATCCATATAACCGATGATTACCTGTTAAGCGTAATGAGATTAAAGACTCTGCCTCTATAAATTTAGCAGCCAACCTGTCCTGCGCCACTTTATTTAATTTTTCAACATCGATCGAATGATTCTGTTTTTTATCCCTGACAAGTATCTCATTCCATGTTTGGCTTTCTAATGTTTTTAGACGTGGGAATATTTCTGTCCAGATCCGTTCACCTATATGTCCCTGCGTAAACGACCACATATCCTGATCTGAATTTGCAAAACTCCATGATGAATTTTCTGAATAGTATTGATCAGGATTGCCACCCTGGAAAATACTCTTTCCTTTTGGAATCTTATCTTGCTTTATTTGTTTGTTCCTCTTAGAGTCCGCCATAATAGATTGCCATACTTTCTTTGGTAATTATATTGTTACAGCCGGTTCCTGCCGGAATGCCTTTCCTTGCAATGATCCACGGATCTTCCATATGCGTCAGATGGCTTAGCCACTGCGCGTCATGTTCTCCATAATGTTTCAAAACCCGCTCCACCGTATCCCTCTAATCCTCTGACAGATCACCCTCTCCGCCAGTTTCATCGCTTGCAATTACCGAGTACTTTCCTTGTGTCTTGTAAAATAACTCCGGGCACACCGGACCATTTGCCCACGCTTGAAAATCCTCTTGAAACAAAGGCATATCATCCCATACAAGAGACCACGCCTGTGCATAATAACACAGCTTCTGCAATTTCATTGTAGACATCTCTCCAGATCGTTCAAGAATATATTTCGCAGTATCATATACATTTGCCATCTATATGCCCCACCTTTCTCAACAATCGTATAAATCCAAAAACAATATAACAACTCTGCCTTAAATCCTTTTAACCATAGCACTGCCTTATTATATGATTATGCGCCTAAATCATTTCATAAATCGATAATTATATTCCTTCCATCTGCCCATCACGCATATTACTATTCCTAACAAAATCAAATTGCGCCATCGCTCATCACCCCATCATAATCTTACCTTTCATCTTTCGTTATCCGATATAATGCCCTTTACCTCCTGTCAAGGAACAATCTCACTGCATCCTTCAAGTCATCACTGAACTCATCCAGATCGTCAAAACAGATCACCTTGTCATGTAACAGCTGCGCAATATCATAAATCATTTCTGATTTATACATTTCCAGCATTACCCCCGGCTTTTTCTTATCTCTGCTAATTCTTTTTTCCAAGGCCCAGAACTTGTCAGAAGGATTTTTGTCTCCACTCAAAAGTTTTATATACTCCTTATTGAGATGATCCATGTAGCTTTCCTGCCAGTCGGCAATCTTCTCTCTAAATAGTTTCCAGTCTCTTTTTGAAACTTCCATCTGATACTCCTTTTTTTCGACTTACTTTTTATATATTATACAATGGGAATACCTTAATTGGTAGACTTTACAAATAATTTTGCATTTATTTTTGAAACATGCTTTTCTACTGTGTTCATTTTTCAGAGGTAAAATTACTATTCACGGATAGAGAAACCAACACTCCCTCCCAACAGTTCCTCCGCAATCTCCCCACTGACCACCCGCATCAGATTATCCTCCTCCTTCTCCGCGGAAAGAAAGTTCATGCTTCCATACCACACGATCTCATGATCGATCACGGCGTAGTGTTCATGCAGAGCCTCCTGCAGCAAAACACGTATTCCCGCCTGCTCCAATTTCCTGACAAGCTTGCGGGTGATCTCAGTCCGGCTCGCTGGATAGCACTCTGGCGACAGCGTAAAAACCACGATCTGAACCCCATTTTCCTGAACTGCTTTTACTTGTTTTATAAACGCCTTCACTTTGGGCACATTCAACCCGGGACTGGAAATCACGATTTCCCGGTTCGCCTCAGCCAGATCTTTTTCAAAGACAGATTGATACGTCTCACTATCAAAAATGGCATTTGCATGCTGTTTCTCCGATGTCAGATTCAGGCAGATCTCATATCCCATTTTTTTATATGTCCGCAGGCGTTTATGATACATACCTTCCAGCACTTTAATGTGCGCATCCACATAATCATAGATAATGACATCTTTTTTCGCCTCATGATCCCTGTGCAGACGCCCTGAATACTGCTCCACATTTCCCTGCCAGGCCACAGGCATCGTCAGCATCATCGTGTCAAGTCTCGGATAGTTAAAGCCTTCCCCGATATACTGTCCTGTCGCCACCAGCACAATGCTTTCGTCCTCAGGAACGGCTTTCATCTGCTGCCTGATCAAAGTGCTTTCCTTCTCACTTCTGCCGCCATGCAGCAAAAAAATATGGTCTGTTTTGTCCTGCAGATGTTCGTACAACCAGGCGGCATGCTCCCTGCTTTTTGTCAGAACCAGAGGCGTCCTTTTCTTTTCCAGACAGTCCGTAACATCTTCTATACCTTATTGCTCAATGTAATCACCTTCCTTACAAGATTGCTATTGCTCTGGAAGCATCCATCTTCCTTGCTATATAGCCTTTTTCTTCTAATATTTTCAGATGTGCATAAACACTTGAAGTCGATGCCACCCCTACCATCTTGCATATCTCCCTGATAGTAGGAGCATAACCATTCACACGCTGATATTGCATAATGCTTTCATACACATTCTGCTGCTTCTCCGTCAATGGTGCTCTGTCTACCAGATCAATTCTTGCTGCTTCGCTCATGTTCCGCCTCCCTCTTTATCCAAAGTATCCATGTGGATGTACTGTGTGTTCTTCTTTTGCATTGACTGCCGATAGAATCCTGTCCCGGTACATGAGTCCCCTCTGGATACTGTAAAATCCAAATCTTCTGCGTATCTCATCCACCGCTGAATCCATCTTCATCTGCTTTTCACGCATCTCCACACTTGAGAACAAATCAATCTGTTCCCAATAATTATCTGTTACTAAGTCTGCACCTCAGACACCAACACTGCGGATTGGCTTGCTCCAGTTATAGTTTTCCTTAAATATCTGATAAGCATATGCAGCTATCTCTCCGGTGATATTCGTTGCATGGTCAATCTTTTTCTGACGGGTAAAAGAGAATAACTCATTATCCCTGACACTTATCTCAACCACTCTGCACCTGAATCCATTCTCACGAAGTCTTGCTGCAACACTCTCAGCCAGAATATAAAGAACAATCTTTACATCCTCATCGCATACTAAATCCTTTGGTGTCGTTGTGCTGTTTCCCACCGATTTGATTGGAGCGTGGGTATTCTCCAGCTTGACAGGTGAATCATCATAGCCATTAGCAAACGACCATAAGATACTGCCCATCTTTCCAAGGTGACTGTTAAGCACATCTTCATCTGCTCTTGCAAGATCACCTATGGTTTTGATACCAAATAATGCAAGCTTTCTGTTCGTACTTTTGCCAACGTATAGAAGATCTGCCACCGGAAGTGACCATGCCTTCTGCTTAAACTCACTCTTATACATAGTTGTGATTGCATCAGGCTTCTTATAATCTGAACCAAGCTTTGCAAATATCTTATTGAAAGAAACACCAACACTCACTGTGATGCCAAGCTCTGACTTCATTCTCCTGCTGATTTCCTGCGCGATAAGCAATCCATCCCCTTTAAGGGAGCTGCTCCTTGTCACATCAAGCCAGCACTCATCAATTCCATATGGCTCCTGCCTGTCCGTATATTCTGCATATATCTCATGAGCCATTCTTGAGAACCGGAGATATAAGTCCATTCTTGGTGAAACAAACGTTATGTCAGGACAGACCTGCTTTGCCTGCCAGAGTGCCATTCCTGTTTTCACACCGTACTTCTTGGCAATATAGTCGGCTGTTAAGACAATCCCATGTCTTGCCTCCGGGTCACCGCCTACCGCCAGTGACTTTCCTGCAAGCTCCGGATGATGCAGATGTTCAATCGAGGCATAACAACAGTTGATATCCGAATGAAGTATTACCCTGTCTCCCATCTGCATCACCTCCTGCATTTAATCTGTCATTACCATAACCTTTAGTCCAAGTATAAGAGTAATGTTTCTTACAGGGCATAGTATAACCCCAAGAATAATCGACTGTCAACGGACACATGTGTCCTTTTTCTCATTATATTGGATTTTTAACTTGAATAATTGTCACTATTGCTATATACTATGGAGTGAAAAGAGACATTTGAAATCAACAAAATGAAAGAAAAGAGGCGTATGTATGTACTCAATCGGAGAAATCATTTCAACATATAGAAAAAAGAAAGGCTTGCTCCAACAGGATCTCGCTGATGAACTGGCAAAGGAAGGCATTACCATTTCCTATAAAGCCATATCCAACTGGGAGAGAAATCTTGCTGAACCAAGCGTTACCATATTTTACAAAGTGTGTAGAATCCTTGGTATTACTAACATGTATGAGGCATATTTTGGAGTAAATCCTGCTGATCCTTTTTCATCACTTACTGATGAAGGCAGGGAAAAAGCTATGGATTATATCAATCTGCTCCACGCATCCGGAATGTATGAAAAACAGACTGCTAAGATAATTCCATTCCGAAGCATTGATATTTTTGAAAATGCAGTATCAGCCGGAACCGGTAACTTCCTTGTAGACGGACCGAAAGAGACCGTACGCATAGATGAATCTATCCTGCCGGAAGATACTACTTTCGGTGTCCGTATTAGTGGTGACAGTATGGAACCTGAATTCCACGATGGTCAGATTGCATGGGTATTACAACAGGAATCCGTTGCTAATGGAGAAATCGGCATCTTCGCTCTAAACGGAGAAGCCTATATTAAGAAATTACAAAACGATAAAGACGGAATTTTCCTTATCTCGCTTAACGAAAAGTATGCACCTATCAAGGTTAGAGAAAACGACCGCTTAGACATATTTGGAAAAGTTCTTGGAAAATCTGATGCTTCTGCTATTACCGGACATTGCCGATAAAATTGCAAGTCCTTTTTATTGGACACATTATTTTGCATAATTGACAATAAGAAAATATCTATAGAACTGAAAGAAGGGATCTTTATGGCGGTTACCAATAATATCAGAGAAATCCGTGAACAACGAGGCATTTACCAGGATGACCTTGCCGCTGCTATCGGATACAGTACCAAAACTGTCGGCAGGATAGAACGTGGGGACAGTACCCCATCTGCCGAATTTATGCTGCGGATATCAAAGTACTTTAATATGCTGGTAGAAGATGTATTTCATGTAGCGGATTGAACTGGGGAATCAGAGATTCCCTGTTCAGGACATGCCTGGCAATAACTGTTATATATAAAAAAAGGGTGAAAAGCCTGATTTGTAAGCTTCTCACCCTCATTATCATAGAAGAATCTAATTTACAGAGATTTTCTCATAGTCTCCTGTTCAGAGTCCCTCTATTCCAATCTGTAATATTACAAATTTTACTTATCTGCTTACCCTTCTAGTATATCATCAATGACGCTCCGCCAGCTTTTGCACTTGCTTTCAATGCTCTTTTACAAACAAACTGAAGTCTATCCCAATATGCAGACCTTTGATTATACACGCTTATAAATTATTGGTTCATCATATCCAAAAGTTCTCTTTCCATTAACTTCCATGCTTTCTGATACTTCCAGAAAATTGTTGGAAAACTTTTCCCAAAGTTTGAATGTCATTACCGGAGAGAACTGGCTTGTGCTGCCTCCCTCCCAGATTCCGTCCTTTTCATGATAAAGTGCCGGAGTAAATTTTTCAGATTTTTCTAGTTTAGAGTAATCAACATTCTTCATAGAATCATATGAAAATGTATTTTTATCTTCTCCTTTTGGAATTTCATAAGAAGAAAGTAAAATTCCCTGTTCTATTTCCGTGATAAGGAAAAGATGTGGAGATGCATGACGTTTCCCATTAATTTCATAATAACTCTCTTCAACAACAAATTTTCCTTTGAAATCTTCAGGAAGGTTATTTATTTTGTCATTACAGATTGTATTTACATGTTCCGCATATGGATATGTTTTCCCCTCTGCCTGCATTTTCTTAAATTGATCCTTATTATCAAAATGTCCTGTCATCATTCCTACAAAATTATCAAGTTTCATCATATACTTTACCTCCTGGTATTTGCCTAATCACACTATTCCTCTTTTGCTTTTGCCATACTGGCGATATCTCCCACTCCATTCAATACCATTGTCGGAAGATAAGCATAAGTTTTGAGTGTATCCTTCGTTGAACATCCAGAGAGAACCAATACAGTAGACATACCACTTTCCATTCCTGAAATCACATCTGTATCCATACGATCCCCAACCATTACAGCTTCTGCTGAATGACATCCAAGCATATTCAATCCTGTTCTCATCATCAGTGGATTCGGTTTCCCACAGAAATATGCCTGTGTACCTGTTGCCATTTCAATGGGTGCAATCAATGCACGACAGGCAGGAGCGATTCCGTTCTCGATCGGTCCGGAAACATCCGAGTTTGCTCCAATCAGCTTAGCTCCCTTCAGAACTAAATTCGTTGCTTTCGTTAAAGTATCCAATGAATAGGAACGTCCCTCTCCCACAACAACATAATCCGGATTTACATCATTCATTGTAATGCCAACGTCATAAAGTGCATTTAAGAGACCGGCTTCTCCTATCACAAATGCTGAACAGCCTGCCGCCTGTTCCTTTAAAAAAGCGGCTGTTGCCAATGCGCTGGTATAAAAATGTTCTTCTGGCACATCAAGTCCCATCCTTGCCAGTTTCTGATTTAATTCCCGTGGTGTATATCCACTATTATTTGTCAAAAATAAATATTCTTTCTTTTCATCATGCAACCACTGGATGAATTCTGGAACACCTGGCAATATCTGATTGCCATGATAAATCACACCATCCATATCACAGATGAATCCTTTTTTTTCATTAAAATCGATTATGGATTTTCTCATGTTCATATGCGCCCTGCCTTTCTTGTTTCTTTAGAATACACCTTGCTCTTTTCATAATAAAATAAAGCGCTATTTTCTACAAATATTTTCATATTATAT
>Ga0137307_100037_pt1 | contig 194600 bp, 170 predicted proteins | sample NAcewD2O_March_2_FD_97180 | JGI IMG/M metagenome (GOLD analysis project Ga0137307, IMG submission 97180) | Mouse cecal microbial communities from Vienna, Austria - N-Acetylglucosamine amended D2O_March | ecosystem: Host-associated > Mammals > Digestive system > Large intestine > Cecum | place... | reverse complement strand
TGCTTTGACAGAAGGATGGTTTGAAAGAACCCTGGAGACCGTGACTCTGGAAACTCCTGCCTTATCGGCAATATCCTGCATACTGACCATGGCGATCCTTCCTTTCTTCATGCATGGAATTATGGGTGGCTGTCTTATATAAAAATATTTTATTCCTGACTATCGCTGTTGTCAAGAATGGAAGAGAAGAGCCACCCGGACAGGGTGGCTCGTTCGATGATAATTTAGTATTGTCAGTATCATGCTTTCAGACACATCAGCCGGTCGCCAGGCTTTAGCTGGCCGGAAGCTACTGCTTCGACAGAGGCGAGGTCGTCGGAGTTGGTGACAGCGACCATAATGGTGGCCGGATGACCGGCTGCTTTGATTTTTTCCAGATCCATAGTCAGCAGGAGGTCGCCTTTTTTAACAGTCTGTCCTTCTTTGATATGACCCCTGAAGCCGTCGCCTTTCATTTCTACAGTATCTACACTCGCGTGGATGAGCAGTTCAACGCCTCCGGCCTCAATGCCCACGGCATGTAAGGTGTCAGTGAGCTGGCTGATGGTGCCATCCATAGGAGAATAAACCTTGCCAGTTTCCGGATCTACGCCGCAGCACATGCCAAGGACGCCCTGTGAAAATGTCGGGTCTGGAATCTCTGCCATGGGGACGAACCTTCTCTGTGCCACAGCGCCAAGCACATCAGGGAATGCAGCCGGAGCGGGAGGGGATTCCTTTTTATCGCCTTTGGGCGTGTCGGCTTCCATGACCTCTGCGGGCACTGCAAAGAACCAGCACAGACAGAAAGCGGTGGCGAAAGTTGCAAGGGCGAGCAGCACATACATCACCAGCTGGGAGGGGGTGTTATCATGAATCAAAAACTCATTTTTTTGGATATCGATGGAACTTTGACGGAACCGGGGAAAAATGTTCCTCCCCCATCGGCGGTGGAAGCAGTCCGGCGGGCGCGTGTGCAGGGTCACAAAGTAGTGTTATGTTCCGGGAGGAATTACGGGATGCTCTATCCTGTGCTGGAATTTGGTTTTGACGGCCTGATCGCCAGTGCCGGCGGCTATATTGAGTATGACGGCAAGGTGGTCTATGACTGTCCGATGTCGCCGGAGCAGCAGGCGAGAGTGCTGGATGTTTTTAAGGAAAGCGGCATTTACCGCACCATAGGGGGCAGAAACAGCAGTTATACCGATGAGGGGTTTAAGGAATTTCTCGCAGAGAATGCACAATCCAGGGCAAACAGTGAACTCCTGCGGTGGCGGATCCAGATTGAGAGTGAACTGGATATCCATCCCATGTCAGAATACGATGGCGAGCCTATTTATGGCATGGCGTTCATGAGCAGGGGGACAGAGCGCCTGAAAAAGCCGATGCAGATGTTAAAAGATGAATTTGATTTCTGCATTCAGGACGAAGATGCCTGCGGCATTGTGAATGGAGAACTGGCGAGCAAAGCCTTCAATAAAGGGAAGGCAGTGGAGAGATTATGCGAATTTCTTGGCATTTCCAGGGAGGATACGATCGCTGTCGGAGACAGCATGAACGATTTGGAGATGCTTCAGGCTGCGCAGATCGGCGTCTGCATGGACAACGGAAGTCCATCCCTGAAGAAGATTGCCGACATGGTCTGTCCGTCGGTGACAGAAGACGGCCTTTACAGCGCTTTTGAAAAGCTGCAGTTGATTTAGGAAAGAAGGTGACAGGAATGGATCAGAAAGAAGAACGGCTATTTCAAAATCGCCTGAACCGCCATGTAGATGAGCTGCGATGGATGTATATGGAGCTTTATCACAATGATTCCATGTTTGCGGAACTGTGCCAGAATCTATACAGATTTGCAGGGGAACGCCCGGCAGAGCTGAAAAAGCGGGATCTGGAGCGGGAAGCGGACCCTGGGTGGTACAAGTCAAACGCCCTTACGGGGATGATGATGTATATTGACAATTTTGCCAGAGATCTGAATGGACTGCGGGAAAAACTGCCTTACATAGAGCAGACAGGGGTAAACCTGCTCCACCTGATGCCCTTTCTGGATACGGTGCCCGGCCGCAGCGACGGCGGGTATGCGGTGGCGGATTTCCGCAAGGTACGTCCCGATCTGGGAACGATGGAGGATCTGGAGAAGCTGGCTGCGCTCTGCCATAAAAAAGGGATCAATCTGTGTATGGATTTTGTAATGAACCATACCAGTCAGGATCACGAATGGGCGAAAAGAGCGCGTCAGGGGGAAGGGGAGTACATGAGCCGGTATTTCTTCTTTGCCGATCCGGCAATACCGGCGGAATATGAGAAGACCGTACCTCAGGTATTTCCCACGACTGCGCCGGGTAACTTTACATGGCTCGAGGACTGCGGGCATTATGTTATGACTTCTTTTTACCCCTACCAATGGGATCTGAATTATCAGAATCCCCGGGTATTTAATGAGATGATGTATAATTATCTCTTTCTGGCAAACAGGGGCATGGATATGATCCGTATCGATGCGGTGCCGTACATATGGAAGGAACTGGGGACTGACTGCCGCAACCGCCCGCTGGTTCACACGATTGTCCGTATGATGCGGATGATAGGCGAGATCGTCTGTCCGAGCGTGATATTGCTGGGGGAGGTGGTCATGGAACCGGTGAAGGTCGTGCCTTACTTTGGCAGTATAGACAAACCCGAGTGCCATCTGCTTTATAATGTGACCACCATGTGCACCACATGGCATACCGTGGCGACCCGGGATACCCGTCTGCTCCGCAGACAGCTCGATGCCGTAAACGCCCTGCCGAAGAATTATGTGTTTCTGAATTATCTTCGCTGTCACGATGATATTGGATGGGGGCTGGATTACGATTGGCTTCACCAGAATTTTGGCACGGATGAGGTTCTCCATAAACGGTATCTGAACGATTATTTTCAGGGATTTGCGGGTAACAGCAACAGCAGGGGGGAGCTTTACAATGATGACATTACCAGCGGCGACGCCCGGTTCTGCGGCACTACAGCCAGTCTGTGCGGCATCGAAAAAGCAGGGTTTGAGCAGGATCAGGCGGCAATGGAGTGGGCGGTACAGTTCGATCTGACGCTGCACGCCATGATGTTTATGCAGACGGGAATCCCCATGCTTTACAGCGGGGATGAGCTGGCCCAGGTAAACGATTACAGCTACAAGGAGGATCCCCGGAAAGCGGATGACAGCCGTTACCTTCATCGGGGCAGGCTGAGATGGAAACAGGCGGAACATATACATGATCTGGAAACGACGGAGGAAGAAAAGTGTACTGCAGAGCGGGCGGTGGAAATTGCCGGTGAGAAATTTGCGGCCATGCTTGCCGCGATGGATAATGCCTATATGCAGGCGAGGGCTGCGGATATCAAAGACGTGACCCGCCGGATACTCAATAACCTTATGGGCGTCGTCGAGAGCGGTATTGACTCGGAAGTACCAGTGATACTGGCTGCCGATGATCTGGCGCCGTCTGAGACGATCCAGCTTGACAAAAGCAAAATCCTTGGTTTTATTACGCAGGGCGGATCGGGAAACAGCCATACAGCCATTCTGGCGCGCACTATGGGGATCCCGGCCATTTCAGGGCTGGGTGACGCACTGAAACCAGAGATCGGCGGGCGGACGGCTTACATTGACGGTGAAACCGGACAGGTGGCTGTGGAACCGGATGATATCACGCTGGCGGCCTTTCAGGGAAAGTATGAAAAACAGCAGGAAATGAAAGCGCTGATGCAGAACATGAAGGGGCAGGAAGATGTGACATTGGATGGCAGGAAGCTCATGCTGTACTGCAATATCGGCTCCCTGAGGATATTTCGGCTGTTTTGTCAAACGACGGACGGGGGATCGGCCTGTTCCGTTCGGAGTTTTTGTACCTTGCTTCTGATGATTATCCATCTGAGGAAGACCAGTTTCAGGCATACAAGGAAGTGGCTGCCGCCATGGAAGACAGGAGAGTGGTCATACGCACATTGGACATCGGCGCTGACAAGCAGGTAGGCTACTTTGGACTCCAGAAGGAAGAAAATCCTGCCCTGGGTGTACGTGCGATCCGCATCTGCCTGAACCGTCCCGAAGTATTCCGCACCCAGCTCCGGGCTCTGTACGCGCTTCCGCTTATGGGAAAGTAGCGATCATGTTTCCGATGATCACATCTGTGTGGGAAGTGAAGGAATGCAAAAGAGCATGTCAGAAAGTGATGGCAGAACTGGATGCCGAGGGCGTTCCGTACCAAAAAGATACGGAGATCGGTATTATGATCGAGACGCCGGCTTCCATTCTGGTTGCGGAGGAACTGGCAAAAGAGGTTGATTTTTTCTCTGTCGGGACCAATGACCTGACACAGTATACCCTGGCATGCGACCGGCAGGCAAATGATCTTGGAAAGTTTTTTGACCCGCATCACCCGGCGGTCCTGCGGGCGTTGAAGATCGCTGCGGATGCTGCGCATAAAGCGGGTATCTGGATCGGCATCTGCGGAGAACTGGGGGCGGATCTGTCATTGCTGGAAACTTTTCTTGCCATAGGAATTGGCGAGTTGTCGGTATCGCCTGCTTCGGTGCTGCCGCTCCGTGCCCGGATCCGTCAGTCGATTGCCAGGACATGTACTTTGGAATTATTGGAGTGCTGAACAGCCGTTATATCAGTTGAAACGCGGAACTACCGAAGCAGGTGGTTCCGCGTTGTTGCGTATCAGCGGGCGGGGAGTTAGAACAGTACCTCGCCCAAATATTTGTCATGCGGGACGATCAGGCATTTTTCGATGGACTTCCAATAGCTGTCATAGAGATTTTTCTGTGCCGCGCCGTAGCTTTCTTTCGAGTCAAATTCCCAGTAGAGCATGTACTTGACGCATTTTACTACGCGCGTGATCGCCAGCGGGGGAAGACCTTCTCTGATCTGTTCCATGTCAATATGATACCCCCGCTTGACCAGGCGCAGTGTGAGAAGACCCGGCTGTTTCTCCAGAAAACTCCTGGCTTCCAGCATGAGCGATTCAAATTCCTCAATCTTTTGGGGTTTGACCTGATAAATACAAATTTCTGTAAATGGCATGGCTTCTTCCTCCTTGTTTTGTGTGTATCAGAGTATTTTGGGTTGGTGGATCACTATAAAGATTTAGTCTGTTTCGGGTGCACTTGAATTCTATCATATTTTTGGCATCGGTTGCAATATCTGCCCGGACAAAAAGGATCATAAACCTGCCTGTATCTGCTTGATACCAGGCAGAATAAAAAGACCGAGAGACTAAGTAAAGTCTCTCGGCGCAATATCGGTTTTTAGGCGCTACTAATTATAAAGCTTACCACAAAGTTGATTACAAGTCTACTCTTTTTTTATTTTTATGGTAAAATTTTTTTATCGGCTGATAAATGCCCATAAAATATCCCTGTTGAAAGAGATCAGGACAACCGGTGGATCCGGATTTTTTCTACAGGAAAGGAGGGATTTGCTTTGATAGAATTTAACGATATCTGCAAGACTTATCGGGTAGCCAGACGCGAGTCCGGACTCGGCAATGCGGTAAGATCGCTTTTTAAGAGAGAGTACAACACGATTCATGCCATCAGCCATATCAGTTTTTCCATAGACAATGGTGAAATGGTAGGTTACATCGGTCCGAACGGGGCAGGCAAAAGTTCTACGATCAAGATCCTGAGCGGAATATTGATACCGGACAGCGGAACATGTCTGGTGAATGGCCAGGTGCCCTGGAAAGACAGGAAGGAGTATGTCCGGCAGATCGGTGTTGTTTTTGGGCAGCGCTCGCAATTATGGTGGGATATTCCGGTCGTGGATTCATTTGAACTTTTGCAGTCCATTTATTCCATACCTGCGCCGAGGTATCGCAGCAAACTGGACGAACTGACGCAGCTTTTACATCTGGAGGAGATATTAAAAACACCCACAAGGCAATTGTCATTGGGACAGCGCATGCGCTGCGAAATTGCCGCCTCTTTGCTGCATGAGCTGAAGCTGCTGTTTCTGGACGAGCCGACGATCGGATTAGACGCAGTGTCTAAGATCGCCGTCCGCGATTTCTGAGAAAATTTAAGATTGTATTTCAGGTATGCCTCTGTCTGTACACAGAGCGTAATGGAATATAAACTGTCTTTTTTGCTGATGGTCATTGCGCGGTTCATGATAGCATTTTGTGAATTGATCTCGATTCAATTCCTGTTCTCCGGCTTTACACAGATAAAAGGTTACACCTATGGGGATGTTTTGCTGTGTTTTTCTGTCGTTCAAATGTCCTTTACATTTGCGGAGCTGTTTGGCAATGGATTCAAAACTTTTTCAGGGATGGTGAGGAGCGGCGCATTTGACCGAATGATGCTCAGACCATGCAGTCTGATCCTCCAGATCATGGGAACGAACTTTGCAGTGGGGAGAATCGGACCGCTGCTGACTGCCTTTGTCACACTGGCGCTGGGGATCAGGCATAGTCAGATCGCATGGAACATCATGACTGTCTGGACGATGGCTGCCATGATCACAGGGGGGATGTTATTGTTTATGGGATTGTTTATGCTGGAGGCGAGCTTTTGCTTTTTTTCCATTCAGGATACTTCGCTGATCAATGTATTGACATACGGGGCAAGATCGCACGGAAAGTATCCCATAGACATTTATGGGAAAGGGATTCTGCGGTTCTGTACTTATGTGATTCCATATACATTGATCCAATATTATCCCTTGCAGTTTCTGCTGGGCAAAACGCGCGATTGGCATCTGGCATTCTATCCTTTGGGAATTATTGTGTTTTTGCTTATCTGCTATTTCGTATGGCGGTTCGGAGTAAAACATTATAAGTCGTGTGGTTCATGAAGGACTATTTGCTATCCGGATCAATTTTTCTGTCACACGGGCACAAAAACGCAGTCTAATAAGACAAGGAGGTAAAAACGATGGATAAAAAAACGAATGAAGAATTGCAGGCTTTGGTCGCCCAGGCGACGGCAGGGGATAAGAAAGCCCTGGAAACACTTGTCGCAGGTGTGCAGGACATTGTATTTAACCTGTCCCTGCGAATGCTCGGCACTTTTGCGGACGCGGAGGACGCTACACAGGATATCCTGCTCAGGATGATCACGCATCTGTCCTCTTTCAGAGGGGAGAGCGCATTTACGACATGGGTCTTTGGCATCGCCGTCAATCATCTGAGAGATTACAGGAAGCACATGTTTGCTCAGTTTCCGCTCAGCTTCGAGTACTATGGGAATGACATAGAAAACGCAAAAGTGCAGGATCTGCCGGATTTGACGCAGAATGTGGAGAAGGGGATCCTGGCGGAGGAGCTCAAGATGTCGTGCACCAACGTGATGCTGCAGTGCCTTGACACGGAGAGCAGATGTATCTTCATATTGGGAACGATGTTCAAAGTGGACAGCCGCATTGCGGGGGATATTCTGGGGATGACGCCGGAAGCGTACCGGCAGCGGCTTTCCAGGGTGCGCAAAAAGATGGCGGAATTTCTGGGACAGTACTGCGGGGAGTATGGAAACGGCAAATGCAGATGCAGAGACCGGCTGAATTATGCGATCCAGAGCCGCCGGCTGGATCCGCAGAAGCTGGACTTTATGACGGCCTCTGAGATTCCTTTACAGACCATGGTGGAGGTGAAACAGGCGATGGAGGACATTGACGATCTGTCACAGGATTTCTCGTTCTGCAGGCCGTATCAGTCCCCCGAGCGGGTGCGCCGGCTCATACAGGAATTTCTGGATTCCACACAGTTTTCCATTATTCAAAATTCGTAAAGGAGATGATAGGTTTGAATACACAGATCATTTTAGAGTATCTGACATCATTGGACAGGAACAACAACCGCGAGTGGTATCATGCGAACAAGGCGGAGTATAAGAAAGCAAACGCTGAGTTTGAGGCGCTGCTGCAGGCACTGATATTGGAGATCGGCAGGTTTGACAGCAGTATCGTGCATAACGATCTGAAGGATCTCACATTCAGGCTGGTGCGCGACACCCGTTTCAGCCATGACAAATCGCCGTATAATCCCGCATTCCGCGCCCACATTTCCTCGAAGGGGAAACTGCCCGTCCCTGTCGGCTATTATCTGATGATCAAACCCGGCGGCCAGTCCTTTTTGGGCGGCGGCCTGTTTGCGGACATGTTCAAGGACGCCACGACGATGGTGCGGGACTATATTTCCCACAATGGCAGGGCGTGGGAAGCGGTCATACACGATCCTGCGTTTGAGAAACATTTCACGGTAAAGGGAACAGCGCTGAAAAATGTTCCGGCGGGATACGAGAAGGATCACCCGCAGGCGGAGTACCTGAAATATAAGAGCTGGTATCTGGAGTATCCGCTGAGCGATGATGAGCTGGGCGATGCGGAGGCGTTTCTTGCCAGGGCAGCGGAGCTTTTCCGGATCATGAAGCCGTTTAACGATTACCTGAACAGTGCGCTTTCGGGATTTCAGATGCCGGAGCGGTAGGCGCTGATCTGAGAAATAAAAAATGAAAATTGTCAGAATGCGTTAGATCAAAGAGCAAAAGAGGGATATGGAACAGGTATTGTATGAATTTGTCGAACGATTCTGCCGTAAAACGTCTTGTGGTAAGGTTTGGAAATGATTATACTTAAAACACAATAAAACGTTATATGAATTAACGGGACGAAAAGAGGTAGAGATTCATGACGAAGGAAACAACAACCATGTTACTGACAATTGTTTTTATGGCGCTCGGCATCTTATATCAGGTGGCGATCGGCGTGATATACCAAAGAATGATCCAGCAGGCGGACACGCTCTCCGGCACGGACAACAAGCTGTTAAAACAGTGCAAGGAACGTTTTATCAACTGTTACAAGCTCAACGGGGGCGTGTCGAACATACCAGTATTTGTGGACAAGTACATCAACCGTATCCGCGTTTTGGGGATGAGCATCAATTTTATGAAACATCTCTCGGGACAACTGATGCTGGCTGGTGTTTTTGTCGCGGGTTTTGGCGTGTTCAGCGGTATTGTCGAGGGGCACAGGTTTGTGGATCTGCTTCCGTATTATATCATCAGTCTCTTCGGGATCTATCTGTATCTGAGTGCGATGTCGATCGTGGATATGCCGGGGCGCAGGCGGATGCTGAAGACAAACCTCACGGATTATCTGGAGAATACGGTGGCACAGCGGCTTGAACACGGCATAGTGGAGAAGGAAAAGCTTCTGTGGGAGCTGGCGCAGGAGAAGAGTGCCAAGGCTGAGCGGCGGGGTACATCAGAGATCAAGGCTGCGGAGGAGACACCGGACCAGGAAGAATCGGACAGGGAGCTTGCCAAAGCGCCTGTCTTTTCACAGGAGGAGGCACATGAGCTGGAGGAGATCCTGCGCTCGATCATTGGAAACCGGGTGTAGAAAACAACAGATAGTAATTGATTTCTCTGGGAAATTTTGTTAGAATATAAGACATAGGGCATTTCGGATTATGGATTTTGTACAAATTCACGGGTACAGAGCGGCATGGTTTGGAGTGACGGATAAAGCATAGTGTTGATTATTGTAAAGGAGAATGTAAATGAGCAAGGTAACGTTTGATTATTCAAAGGCGGCACAGTTTATCAATGACCATGAGGTCGAGTACATGAAAAAGCTCACGCTTGACGCGAAGGAGGTGCTTGTAAACAAGACTGGTGCAGGCAATGACTTCCTGGGCTGGATCGACCTGCCGGTAGACTATGACAAGGAGGAGTTCGCACGGATCAAGAAGGCGGCAGAGCGGATCCAGAATGACAGCGAGGTACTGCTGGTGATCGGTATCGGCGGCTCGTATCTGGGAGCGAGGGCTGCGATCGAATTCCTGCGCCATGGCTTTTACAATATGGTGGACAAGAGTATCCGTAAGACTCCTGAGATCTATTTCGTGGGAAATTCGATCAGCTCTACGTATATCAGGCATTTGACGGACGTGATCGGCGACAGGGATTTCTCGATCAACATGATCAGCAAATCCGGTACGACGACAGAACCAGCCATTGCATTCCGTGTATTCAAAGAAATGATGGAGAAGAAGTACGGCAAAGAGGGCGCGGCAAAGAGGATCTATGCGACGACAGACAAGGCAAAGGGATCTTTGAAGAATCTTGCCACAGAGGAAGGATATGAGACGTTTGTCGTTCCCGACGATGTGGGAGGCCGTTTCTCTGTGCTGACAGCGGTCGGCCTGCTTCCGATCGCGGTGAGCGGTGCGGATATCGATAAACTGATGGAAGGCGCTGCGAGCGGAAGAAAGAGCGCTCTGGAGCTTCCGTTTGAGGAGAACGACGCCATGAAGTATGCGGCTGTCAGAAATATCCTTCTGAGAAAAGGAAAGGCGGTTGAGATCCTCTGCAACTATGAGCCGAGCGCGCACTATGTGTCAGAGTGGTGGAAGCAGCTCTTTGGCGAGTCTGAGGGCAAGGATCAGAAGGGTCTGTTCCCCGCGAGCGTCGATCTGACGACGGATCTTCATTCCATGGGGCAGTTCATTCAGGACGGTGCGAGAGTGATGTTCGAGACGGTTCTCAATATCGAGAAGGCGAGGGAGGAGATCACGATCGGCACAGAGCCGGTGGATCTCGACGGACTGAATTATCTTGCCGGGAAGACGGTTGATTTTGTCAACAAGAGCGCGATGAACGGAACTGTGCTCGCGCATACGGACGGACAGGTTCCAAACCTGATGGTGAACATGCCGGAGGTAAGCGAGTTTTATCTGGGCGAGCTGTTTTATTTCTTTGAGTTTGCGTGCGGGCTGAGCGGATATCTGCTGGGTGTCAATCCGTTTAACCAGCCTGGTGTGGAGAGCTACAAGAAGAACATGTTCGCATTGCTCGGCAAGCCGGGATATGAGGCTGCGAGAGAGGAACTTTTGAAGAGATTATAAAGATACGGCTCCATAGGAATGCGGATTCCTGTGGAGCCGTTTCTGCACAGACCCGTGCATTTCATTCCATGATCTGGGGTGTTTCGTTCCTTTTGTGTTCAATATGTGAAAAGGATATGCTATACTGTGGAAAAAATAAAAAGGAGCGGTCAGGATGAATTTTGATTTTTCGGGTCTTTTGAGTGATTATTATCTGAGCAGCTTATACCGCCAGAATGCGAGTGTCAATGATCTGGGCGGTCTTTATGGTCAGAATGGAAATGCGCTGTATCTGGGCGGTCTTTACAGTCAGAATCCTGTGGAGCCGTATCCCCGGTTTCAGAGTGTATTTGCGGCGAGTATTAAGGGACAGGATTTTGAGGGGGCGCTGACTGCACGGTTTCCCGGATTGAAATACCATGTGATGGACACTTCAGGGATCAGCGCGTCTGCATGGGAGCGCAATGATTATCCGTTTGAGCAGTTTTTTGCAGATGAAGTGGACGAGTCTGTCCTGAGCTGGAAGCCGTCAACGCGGGAACCGTCCATGCTGGATTCCGGCGTGCAGGCAAGGCTGAATGCGGCGCGGGGAAAGTACGCCGTGATCGTTCCGCCAAAACTGGAGGCAAAATTAGAGGAGGATCCCTCGCTGGCACAGACGCTCATGGACAGGATATCCGCACTGATGATGCAGCAGGATCCCTATGGCTCGATCGAATCATTTAATATCGCGTTTGATGAGGAGGGGAATATCTCCAACTATCGGTTTTCGGGCGGCGGGGGACGGATACAGTGGCCGTCAGAGGAAGCGCAGCAGAAGATCAGGGAGGAACACGCCGAAAACATGCGGCGGCAGACGAGGCGGCATCATTTAGATCAATAGTCTTTCAGATGATCCAACTCTGCGGCGGCGATGTCCTTCTCGAGCCACTGGTAGCGGAACAGTGCGTAGCCGTCGTAACCAAACTGCTTCGCAGTCAGATACTGGTAGGCGAGGTTGGTGTCGCTGGTCGACCAGCCCAGGTCGGTCTTGGATCTCTCGCCAGCCCGGTAGAGGGCAAGCCCGACATAGAGCGGCAGATCCAGCTTGTTGATCTTCGTCCATGCACTGCATCTGTTTGTGAACATGAGCTCCGCGCCTTTGCTTGTCACATAGACATCCGTCCAATAGACCTGCGGCATGATATAGTCGACGTATCCGGGAGTGGAGAGCCAGGTGTCGATATCTGCGCCCTGATCGCGCGCACTGTCAGGATTTCCCGCGGGACTGATCCCAAAAGTACAGTCTGGTCTGATGGATTTGATGGCCTTATAGACCTGTGAGACCAGTGCGTTGACATTTTTCTTCCGCGTCGCGGTATCCACATTGTCTGCCATGCCGGACACATAGAAATAATCGTCAAAGTGGATCCCGTCCACATCATATCTGCTCACGATCTCTTTTACGCCGTTCGTGATCAGTTCCCTTGTCTCCGGCTTCGCAGGATCAAGGACCAGGCAGGTCTGACCGCCGGGCGCTGTGTACTCGATCGAGAAAGAGCGAAAGGCTTCATACTGGGACGTTGCCTTGAAGCTGAGCGTTGAACTGCTGTTGCGGGAGAGGCGGTACGGGTTGATCCACGCCTCAAACTGCAGGTTTTTCTGATGAGCGAGATCGAGCATGATCTGCAGCGGATCATAACCGGGATCTCGCCTGCCGGTGGTGAAATATTCTGCCCACGGATAGTAGTCAGAAGGATACATGGCATCGCCCAGGGCACGGACGTGGACGATCACAGTGTTCATGCCGTATTGAATGACACGGTCGTACATGGCGGATACCCTGGAACGGAAATCTTTTTCGTTCTTATCCTGCAAAAGCGCTTCGATATCCAGAAAAGAGATCCAGCATGCTTTTTTGTCAGCGGCCGCGGGAGCTGCTTTTGCACGGATCTCCATGGCGGGGGATGCCGCCAGCAGGGAGAACAGTAAAATAAACGCTATGATACGGGTCAGAATATTTTTGTGTCGCTTTGTCATATCAGGAGTTCCTTTCTTATCATGTTATAAACTGGAAAAATTGTTTGATCAAAATGAACGGAGACGGAGGGATTCGAACCCTCGTACCGGTATAATACCGGTAAACTGATTTCGAGTCAGTCCCGTTACGGCCTCTTCGGTACGTCTCCATAGTAAATCTGTACGCTGCAGCCTGCCCGGATACAGACAGGATCATAGGCTGTGCTGCAAAAAGAAGTGATACTCTTATCATATACCAAAATGATGAATTTGAAAATACCTAAAATAATATTTTTTATGATCCCTGATCTTTCCGCCGTTTACTTTGATCATCAGCCATCAGCCCATCTGCGCCGCCATTAAGCCGGATGAGGCAGGAAGGGAGGCATTTTGTGAAACGGCGGAACCGTTTTTTTACTTTGTTTGATCGAAATCGATTGCTTTTTCGAATGCTTCTATGGAGGGTGTTTTGGCAGCGAGCTTGTGCAATCTGCTTAACACTCCGAGGTCTGTCTGTGACATGATCGTATATCGGAGGGAGGCAGATATATCGCCGACATCTTCGAGCAGTTCGATAATGGACTCCGCTTTGCCTTCTGCCTTACCTTCTGCTTTAAGACCGCGTTCATAGATCTTTACATCAAATTCATTCAATAACAAATTTAACACCTCACTTCTCTGTTTATCGACGTTCAATGCATTATATAGCTTGAGCAGATCCTGTTTGTTGTCAAAGCATCTTCGAAAATAGGATCTCCTTTATTATAACAGCTTCGCAGGATAGATTCAATCGATTATCTGTTCGATATAATCATACCATACATCGGGAGAGAGAAATTGTCAAGAGAAAAAGAAAATATTTTCGCAACATATGTTTGGTATACGTTTATCGGGACGAAGAAATTTAATGGAAATAAGATGGCAATAACAGTGTGATAATGGTATGATATTGATTAGGAGATTTTACGGAGGATGCTATGTCAAAAAGATTATCTGAGATGACACTGGAAGAATTGTGGCAGTTATTTCCCATATATCTAACGGAACATAATGACGAATGGGAACTGTGGTACCGTGAGGAATACCAGGGATTATGCGCTCTTTTTTCAAATATGAGGGTGCGGATAAGCCATATAGGAAGTACTGCGATAGAAAACATATGGGCGAAACCGATCATTGATATCCTGGTCGAGATCCCTTTGGAAAATGACATGAGCGGTGCGAAAGAGCGGATCGTGCAGAATGGATATATCTGCATGGCAGAAGAGCCGCGAAGGATGTCATTTAATAAAGGATATACAGAAAAAGGTTTTGCCTCAAAAGTATTTCACTTACATCTGAGGTATTGGGGTGATAATGATGAAGTGTATTTCAGGGATTACATGAATCGCAACCCGATGGCTGCAAAAGAATATGAAAAACTGAAGCTGTCGCTTTGGAAATCATATGAGCATGATCGTGACGGATATACGAATGCCAAACACGAATTTGTAACCGGATACACGAAGAGAGCGAGATCACATTTGTGCGGAGGGGGGAGGCACTATGGCGAATCTATTGGACAGCCTGAATGAAAAGCAGAGAGAAGCAGTGCTCGGGACGGAAGGTTATGTCAGGGTGATCGCGGGCGCGGGAAGCGGCAAGACGAAGCTGCTTGTGAGCCGGTATGCCTATCTTGTGCGGGAGTACGGGATCGATCCTTTCAATATCCTGTGCGTGACGTTTACCAACAAGGCGGCGGGTGAGATGAGGCGCAGGATCCGTGCGCTGATCGGCGGCGAGTACGACACGAGCCTGATCTGTACCTATCATGGATTCTGCAACCGGCTGCTGCGGGAGAATCCGGAAAAGCTGTTTCTGAACAAGCAGTTTCAGATCATCGACAGTACGCAGCAGAAAGCGGTCCTTGGCGAGATCTATCAGAAGTTTGAACTGAAACTGGATCATGCCAGTTTTGAGATGATCTTAAGGAAGATCGGATATGCCAAAAAGGATGGCGCGTACGTGGCGAGGCTGTGTGATCCGCAGCCGTGTCAGATCCTGCATGAGATCAGGGATCAGGACGACCGCATCGTGGAGGAATTCCTGCAGCGGCAGAAGGCGACGTATTCGCTGGATTTCCATGATCTGATCGCGTTTGCGATCCATCTGCTGGAAAAGGATCCCGAGGTGCGGGAGAAGTGGCAGGACAGGCTCAATTACATTATGGTGGACGAGTTTCAGGACAGCTCGGCGGTGGAGATGCGGCTGGTGGATATCCTGTCGGACCAGTACCGCAATCTGATGATCGTGGGCGACCCGGATCAGAATATCTACGAGTGGCGCGGCTCTGATGTGAAGCTTCTTGTGGAGTTTGACAAAAGCCATGAATCGACCCGCACGATCATTCTGAACCAGAATTACCGCTCGACGCCGCAGATCTTAAAATGCGCGAATACTTTGATCGAAAAGAACCGGCTCCGGCTGAAAAAAGATCTTTTTACAAGAAATGCGCCCGGTGCGCCTGTGATCCACTATCACTCCAGGAATGATTTTGAGGAGATGGATCATGTGATCGGGAATATCCAAAAGCTGCGCGCATCACAGGGACTGCGGTATTCGGATTTTGCTGTCATCTACCGCGCTGGTTTTATGTCGCGCGTTGTGGAGAAGAAGCTGGTTGAGAAAAATATTCCGTATGAGATCTTTGGGGGCGTGCGCTTTTATCATAGAATGGAGATCCTCGATATCCTGGCGTATCTGAAACTGATCGCATATAATGACGATACCTGCTTCCGGCGTGTTGTCAATACGCCGCGCAGGCGGTTCGGACGGGCAAAGATGAATGAACTCGAAAGGTTGAAGGAACCAGACAAGTCGCTTTTTTCAACGTTGTCCGCACACTTGGAGGCGAAGGAATTTCAGAACAGTGACGTGGCGTCGTTTGTTCATTTTATTGAGGGAATGCGGGAGCGTTATCGGGAAAAACGGATATCGGATATTGTCAATGAAGTGACGAGGGATTCCGGCTATGAAGGGTACATTCGCGAGCTGGGCGACGAGGAACGTCTGGACAATCTCGCGGAATTCAAGCGCATTGCCAATGAGTTTGAGCGGGAATTTGGAGAGAACTTGAGTCTTGAGGAGTTTTTGCAGCAGATCGCGCTCCAGTCCGGGGAGGATAAGGAGGATCAGCGCGACACGGTGAAGCTCATGACGATACACGCATCGAAGGGACTGGAATTTCCGGTCGTGTTTATCCTGGGTTTTACGGAGGGCGTCTTCCCTTCGGCGAAGACGATCGGGGAGCGGAAGAATCTGGGGCTGGAGGAGGAGCGGAGGCTGTGTTATGTGGCGATCACCCGGGCGGAGCGGTATCTGTTTCTGATGGATTCGGAGGGGACGTCACAGAACGGCATGCAGAAGCTGGTCTCGCGCTTTATCGAGGAGATCGGGGAACAGAACTTTGTGCGGATCGGCCAGATCCCGGAAGATCTGCGACAGGAGAGCAGGAGTTATGCGGCGAAGCTGGACAGGGAGATCGAGATGGAGCGGGAGGATGCCCGCAAGGCTGGGGATGTGGTTGAGCACCATATTTTTGGAAAGGGAACGATCGAGCGCGTTGATGCAAAAAGGGCGAGTTATCTGATCCGGTTTGAAAAATTTGCACAGCCGAGAAACATTTCAATCCGCTATTTTTCACAGGAGCACGAGGATCTCCGGCAGAAATATATGAAGCCGGAAGAAGTGTCCGATAGCACAGTGCATGCCGCCGAAAGCACAGACCGCTGTGAAGCGTATCGGGCTGCAGCGAGGCCGGATGAGGACACTGTCAGGGAAAGTGACCTTTTGCAGATTATGAAGCGAAAAGCCCCGAACCTGTGGAAGCGCGATGATGTTCCGCACGATGGCTGGACATGTTCTGGCGTAGAGGACCTGGGCGCACCGGCTGGAATCTGTGAAATGTGCGGTTATCAGATCATACGGTATGCGCATCATATGGAGCACCCCCGATACCGCAGCCTGACGGCGGGCTGTGTCTGTGCCGGAAAGATGGAGGGTGACATCGAGGCGGCAAGGCGCCGCGAGGCGGAATATAAGAATAGGGCGAAGGCGGCGGATGAAAGATATGACAGACAGAGAAAAGGTGTTGTGGACGGCGCGTCTGCAGATACGTAATATGACGGAGCTGATACAGGGGTTTCTTACGAATGCGGACGCGTGGGTGATCGGGGATAAAACTTCTGGGAAGATCGTTGGCTATATCACAGCCGACATACCGTACAGGAAGCTGGGAGTGGGGGAGATCGGATATGTCATAGGTGAAAAGTATCAGAAACGGGGGTATGCATTGTTTCCATCTGGATCCCTCCTCGTGTAGTCAGACTGAAAACTCTTTTTGATATGCGATCCGCGGTGTGTGGTTCTCGACATAGATGCGGCCGCATTTGGTATAACCATATTCAACGAGCAGATGCTGCATGATCCTGTTGTCTTCGTGTGTGTCGATCCGGATATTCTGGATGCCGTCTGTCTCGAGTTTACTTTCACAAAAGTATGAAACAGCCGCAAATATGCCGTGAACCTGCCCATTTCCGGCAATTCTGTGTATGGTTCCGTAGGGCTTGTCGTTCAGCCATGCGCCGTCTTCGATCACCTGGTATGTCGCGTCATCGCCGGTGATAAGGGCAAAGACACCGCAGATGTGTCCGTGGATGGATATCACATAGGATTGCTTTTTGCGGATGTCCTCCCGAATCGTTTCCGGGGAGGGTTTGTCATTTCCCCATTGCTTTGGATTCCCTGCGAGAGCCATCTGCCTGCGCGCATGGGAATAGATCCCGCATATTGTGGGAAGATCGCTGTCCGTGGCAGGCCGTATCGTCATCATAAGTCTTCCTTTCCGCACCAGATCTTATTTCCTCATTATCTTATCACAGCTGTCTGGATAATTCCATCATTTTTTACGGCGGTCTGCATATTCATCACAGAAGTGACAAGCGTATCCTTAGCGATCAGGCGCTATATTTTTGAAATTGGCGTATATTGCGTGAAGTAAGGAATATTTTGTGGTATGATTAAAGTTGATCAAAAGAACGTTTAATATAAAAGGGAATCAAATAGAAAGGAATACATATGAAGAAAAAGCTTGAACAGCTCAGTAAAGAAAGATTACAGAAAATAATTTTGGAAATGGCGGAGGTTCTGACAAAAGAGCAGCGCCGGAAGCTGGAAGCGCTCATCGAAAGCAGCGAACCGGTTATGCTGCAGACGGAGAAGGGATTGAAACCTGCAAGGATGTCCGGAGAGTTTGTTGAGGAGAAGATGGAGCAGATCCGGACATGGATGGAGCAGGTCGATGAGGGAGAGCTGTACCTGTATGCGGAAGAATACGAGGATTATTCAGACAGCTACTGGGATCGGGACTGGGTTGTGGAATACAGTGACAACCAGGGGATCGGTGATAAAATCACGTCTATGATACGGTTTGCGAAGGACTGTGTGGATGACCGCCAGTATCAGGAGGCGAATGAGATCTATGAGTGGCTGTGGGACATGGAAGTGAGCGCGCAGAGCGAGTACGATGAATGTGATCCGGTGCAGCTGGAGGAACTGGTGGAGAATAAGATTATCAGTACTGATATGAACCAGCTCGTGCTGCTGACATTATATGCGGATTATCAGGTGCAGGAACCGGAGGCGCGCGCAGAGGATATCTATCTGTATTTTTCACATGGAGCCTTCCGGAAACTGCATATCGAGGATATGTTTCGAGCCGGGCGGGAGGAGCTGACAGAGACAGAGCGGTTTTGGGAGGATTGGATCAGGCTTCTGCAGTCGAAGAGCGGGGACATGGAGACGAGACTTCTGCAGGAGGCTGTGTTCTGCCGTGACGGTTTGGACGGGCTTGTGAAAATGGCGGATGAGAATTGCAAAACGCACCCGTCTCTGTATCTTGCAGTCATGGATGAGTATGCTAAGAGTCACGACTATGAGCAGATCGAGAGAACTGGAGAGCGGGCAGCTGAAAGGATCAGCAAAACGCTTAGGATCAGAAGTGAGGTGGCACTGAAGGCTGCGCATGCTGCTGAAGCTCTCGGACACATGGAAAAGGTCATGCAGTTTTGCTGGGAGGCTTTCTGGTCTGACTCGACGGTCAGGAATTTCCTGCGTCTGTTTGGCACGAAGGAAATGGCGGTGCAGTACGGAATGCGTGGCAAAGAGGTGCTGTGTTCCGGGATCAGAAACAAGAAGACAGAGAACCCGGTGGGAAGCCGGGAGCTGTGCATGAATGTGGTGGGTGATCATGCATATCATGAACTTTGTTTTTACACGGGTGATTTTGATGCTGCAAAGAGGGCTTCAAGCAATCCGCAGGGATCCCTGGGATGGAGTTCGCGCTTTATCGGGCGCGGGATCAGGCTGTTTCTGCTGTATCTGTACGAGAGTCCCAAACCCTCCACGGCGGCAGCGTCTGTCGCGCAGGCTGTTGGTTTTGCGGGCTCGGAGGATCCGCACCCTGATCTTCGTTTCGAGAGTGATATCATTGAGGAGAGCAGGAAATGCAAGGTGAGTGTATTCTGGAATTATTTTCAGCGCTGGAAACAGTATTTTCCGATGGAGGAGTCCGAGCGAAAGCGGTATCTTGCGTGGGCGGAGAAGATCGCGTGCAGCAGGGCAGATGCGATCGTTGGCGGACAGCACAGAGGTCATTACGGGAACTGTGCGGTACTGCTGGCGATGGTTGCGGAGATCAAAGAAGAGATGGGCATTAGGGGAGCAAAACGGGAGATCTTTGCGGCCTATAAGGCAAAATTCCCGCGGCATTCCTCGTTTCAGGCGGAGATGAAGAAGTATTTTGGTATAAAATGACGATGTGATGAAAATATGAAAAATTGTCAATTGACAATTTTTTCTATGCATGCTATAATTTCTGCATACAATTGAATAGTGACGATGTCTTCAGGGCAGGGTGAGATTCCCGATCGGCGGTGACAGTCCGCGGGTGCGTGAGCACGGGGTCTGGTGAAATTCCAGAACCGACGGTATAGTCCGGATTAAAGAAGGTGTATTGTGATAGTCAGAAAAATCTGACTGTGATTTTTGCACGCTCTTTATGCACACGGACACCCAATGGAAAAATGTCAGCATGCGCTGACGGGTGCTCGCGTGCGAGTAGGGGAAGGTGGCTCTTCCCTACTTGATTTTCACTGCTCTGTTGACGATCTCAATATACCTCAATTAACACTTGAAAGGCATTCGGATCCTTTCAAGTGTTAATTTTTATGCACACGGGCACCTGGAGGAAGATTGTCAGCATGCGCTGACGGGTGCCCGGCACGCGAGTAGGGAAGATGGCTCTTCCATACTCGATTGTGCAGACCCTTGCAGAGGAAGTATGCCGCTAAGGCGGCGCACGGATCCCACAAATTTGATGAAGGAGGTATTCGGGATGAATATCAGTAGAACAAGGAAACTTACAATGACAGGTATGTTATGCGCGCTTGCGTATGTCGCAGTGCTGGTCGGGCGTGTACCGATTGTACTCTTCCTGAAGTATGATCCCAAAGATGTTGTCATCGTGATCGGTGGTTTTCTATTTGGACCGCTGACTTCAATGGCGATATCCCTGATCGTTTCGATGGTGCAGATGGTCACCATCAGTGCGAATGGGATACTGGGCTGCATGATGAACATTATTTCAAGCTGTTCCTTTGCGTGTACCGCAGCGTATGCCTATAAAAGGAAACATACGCTGCCGGGTGCGATGTTCGGACTTTTTTGCGGCTGTGTCTGTCAGGTTGTGACGATGATGCTTTGGAATTATCTGATCGCGCCGATCTACATGGGGTATCCGAGAGAGGCTGTTGTGGAATTGCTGCTTCCGGCGTTTTTGCCGTTCAATGTGATCAAGAGCGGGTTAAATGCGGCAATAACGATGATCCTGTACAAACCGGTCGTCACGGTTCTGCGCCGTTCCGACCTGATCGGACCGGAGCGTCAGAGGCAGAAAGTGCGGATCAATATCGGCGTTTTGCTGGCGGCTCTGTTGGTGATCGGAGCATGCATGGTAATGATTCTCTTATTATTTAAATAATGTGTTCCGAGTGGGGGAAGGCTCATATCAGCCCCAACACTTCACGCAGTGACTTGATCGTGTGCGTCTGTCCATAATCCGGTATTTCTTCTGCGCGGCAGACCAGAACGGATCGGATTCCGAGCTGGTTTGCCGTGGTGATATCTTTCTGCTCATCTCCGACATAAACCATCTCAGCGGGTGATATCTGCAGTGCCTCCATCAGTTTTTGGAAACCGGCGCTGTGTGGCTTGCGGTAGTGTTTGTCATTTTCTCAATTGGAATTTATGGTTTATAAACTTCCGGTTGATTTTTTCCTGCAGCCCTTAACGCGAGATGTATTGTAAATCTAATCCATTCCGCCTAGAATATAGCTAGAGCGTGTATGAAAAATCATTCCCGCCATCTATACGCCCCACTTTGCGTGATATTTGCACCGAATTCAGTCAACATAGCCCGCTATGCCTCCTTCATTCGGCACAAATCTCCCACAAACTGTGACGCACATCTGACGGAAAGCATTTTTCAAACACACTCTAGTACGTGACAACAGAGTCCTTGATACGATATATTGATATGAGACATAGTTCAAAAAGTGCGTGAAAAAGGGTGCTGAGTGTGCTATGATCATATCATAACTGCACGAAAGTGCGGCGTGCGGGGAGATTTCGTGAGTCGGGGAGGCGGGAGAATGGATGGAAAACTGAGAAATATGGCGTCTGTGTATATAACGAAGGGCGACAGGATGCTGCTGCTGTTCCGGCAGGGCGGCAGGGTGGTGAACGATGTCTGGGTCGGTTCGGCCGGAGGGCATTTTGAACCGCATGAGCTGAATGATGCGCGCGCCTGTGTATTGAGGGAGCTTGAGGAGGAGCTTGGATTGAAAGAGTGCGATATCCATGATCTGTCCCTGCGGTATATCACGCTGCGCAGGTCAAAAGGGGAGATCCGGCAGAACTATTATTTTTTTGCCGTGCTGGATCCGGGCGTGGATGATGAGCTTGTGTCAAATGAGGGGATCAGCAAGTGGTTTGATTTTTCAGAAGTGGGGGCGTTAGAGATGGCGTATACTTCCCAATTTGTGATAGCGCACTATCTGGAGACCGGACGGGAGACGGATGAGATCTATGTGGGAGCCGCGGACGGGGAAAAAATAGCGTTTACAGCGATACCGGAGTTTTGAGACAAATCCGTGCAAACGAGGACAGGACTTTACGGATGCGATCATTTACAATGGCAATATGCAGGGGAGGAGTGAACAACAATGTCAATACAGTGGATCCAGCAGGCGATCAATTATATGGAGCAGCACATCTGCGAGGACATTTGCTATGATGATGTGGCGAGACAGGTACACATGTCGAACTACAATTTTCACCGGACATTCAGTCTGGTCGTCGGGATGACCGCCAACGAATATATCCGGAGCAGGCGGCTCACGTTGGCGGCGCAGGAGCTGCGGACGACGGATCTGTCGGTGATCGATGCTGCATACAAGTACGGCTATGAAACGCCGGAGAGCTTTTCCAAAGCCTTTTCGCGGTTTCACGGCTCATCGCCGAAGCAGGCGAAACAAAACGGCGCAAGGCTCCACTTGTTCAATCCTCTCGTGGTCAAGATTACATTGGAAGGTGGTAGTATTATGGATTACAGAATGGAACACAAGGAACAACAGCAGTTTATCGCGAGGGTGAAGGCTTTCCCCAATGAGAGCATCAATGACGACAATGATCACAGCGTTCCCGACTTCTGGACAGCGTGTCATGAGAAAGACCTGGTCGAGCCCATGAGACAGCTCCACGCGGAAGGAAAGAAGGATCTGTACGGTCTGTGCGGACCTGCATTGAAGAGCGAAACGCACTTCAACTATGGGATCGGTGTTCTCGTCGATGCGGATACTGACATGGAAGGTGTACAGCGCCTGCTCGAAAACGGTTATACCATGTGGAAGACAGAACCGACAGATTATGCAGTATTCAAATGCATGGGGACTGACGGGGACTGCATCGCCGAGACCTGGAATAAGTTCTACAAGGAGTTCCTCACGCAGACGGGTTATGAGCAGACGGAGGATACAGACTATGAGCTGTATTTTGAGAAAGGTGAGAGCGGGCTTTTCTGCGAGCTGTGGATCCCGGTCAGGAAAGCTGGTTAAGGAGTTATCTATACCCCCGGCTCTGCCGGGGGTGTCATTGTATTTCTACAGTTTCTAAAGATTATGATCAGACCTCCAGTTCCGCGCACATCCTGTGCACCGTATAGCGGTATACCGCGTAGTAGACCGCACTGATCAGAAGCAGGATCATCAGACAGGCGCCCAGTCCGCCAAGCTCGCCGGAAACGAGCCGTCCGTCATTGCCGAGCATGATCAGGATATACAGGAAATACATGGCGCCCATGCCGACCAGCGAAGGGATCCTGAACACATTGCCCGCCTGACTGCGCACTTCGCGTTTGAGGAACGCGGGGGAGGCGCCCAGACGCCGCAGATCGTCAAAGACATAGCGGTTGTTCAAGGTGATGGTCATGCACCGTGTGTAGCTGATGATCAGCGCGGCGAGCGTGCAGATGATGGAGATGAACAGGAACATCATCAGGTATACGGCGAAGGTGCGCAGGAAATCATTCTGGTCCATGATGCGCATTTTTGGCATATAAGCCCAGTAAAGGCGGAAGTTACTCGCATCGCAGTCATCGTAATCCAGCCGGGTCATCTGATCGGTGTCCCCCCAATAAACTTCGCCCGCTTCGTCTGCGACGATCTTTAATACTCTGTCGTAGTAATGACCGTATTCGCACTCTGGACCAAACGATGAGACCAGCATATGGAAGAAATCCTGTGCAAAGCTGTAGCTGTCCCTGCCGTCGACATTGAACAGGCACATCGTTCCCTGCCACTCCGGCGTGATGCCGCGCGCGATCGCCTCGTAGTCCGCGTCGTCGAGAATATAGTATCCCGGGGCGCCTGCGAGAAGGTCAAAGTGCGTATAACCAGCAAACTGGACGGGAACCGTATCCCGTGTGACCATATTGGTCATAAAAGTGATCTGGGTCGAATAGAGATAAATGTCCGCCTCGTCTGTAGTTGATATAATACGGTATTCTCCGGGATCGACGCTGAGGGATAGCCCGGTGAGCGCGGCAAAGCCGGATTCCGAAAGAACGTTGACACTTTCTGCCAGATCAGCGTGCTCGCTGTGAAATGCCCTGCCTTCCTCGATTCTCACGATGCCGTCGCTGCCGAGCGTCAGGTAGGGACAGCTCCTGAAATCGCTGATGGAGAGCCCGTATTCTGATGCAAGCGCCCCGATCTCGTCCCGTCCCGGGACTGTCTGATCCATGCGGTAGTGATAATAGTAGTCAAAAGGGCGCGCATGGACTCCCATGATATGTCCCACCGCCATCATGGGGAGATAAAAGATCGCAAAGGCAGCGCCTGCGATCAATACGGTGCTGACGAGCAGGTTGTTGACGGTCTGTTTTCCCTGAAACTTCATCATGCTCCGCGCGATGATATTGCGGTAAGGATTCTTCCTGTGCGGGCGCCAGCCGTGGACGACAGTGTGCAGCATCACCATATAGAGTCCCACAAAGACGGGTGCATAGAAGAGATTGAGCAGGGCGGTCGGATACCTGCTGAACAGGTTCATGTAGATATTGGGCGCCTCAAATCCGCAGACAGCGCCCACGAGGATCAGGATCAGGCCGACAGGCCCGCACCATCTGCCGAGCTTCTTTACAGGCTCATTTTTGTGTTCTTCATGAATGATATCGATGATGTTGGTCCTTTTCAGATAACGGAAAGCGGTCACACAGGAGAAAGCGACCACGATCACGAAGAAGACAGCCGACAGGCACAGACATTTCAGATCCAGCCGCAGATGCATCTCCGCGCTGTCCACGATCAGCAGCCGGAAGCCGCCCCACAACAGATACACGAAAGGAAGACCGGCGATGATGCCAAGCAGCGAGGAGACGCCGCTTAGCAGGATCACTTCCCGGAATAAGCCGGGGGCAAGGCGCTTTCTGGAAGCGCCGAGCGCCATGAGCGTGCCGAGCTGTCTCGATTTCTTGCGGAAGAACAGGTTGGACGCGTAGATCGTGAACACGACGCAGCCAAAGAGCGCCAGCACGAAGATCGCGACCATCTGCTTGCGGCTGTCGCCGCCCTCGGGCAGCACGAGGAGCACAGTCGGCGAGAACATCATAGCAGAGTAGGCAGTGATCAGCAGGAGCGACACGAAGTTGCAGAACAGGTAGAGGGCAGACTGCTTCCGGTCCGCACTGCGCAGTTTTTTTTCTAATTGATTCATTGTCATCATGATAATATCCTCTTTTAATTTCTATTTTTATATCACAAATATTCAGATCCTCATTTGGTCGACAGAAGAACGCTGTACTTGCGTTTTTACGCATTGCTCATCTCCTTGATCGCAGTGAGCAGCCGGTCCTGAAAAGCGCTCTGGCTCTCCTTTCTGTCGTCCTGTTTTTTCAGCGTGTTGTAGACCGTGCCGTCTTTTAACAGGATCACGCGGTCGCAGAACGATGCGGCGAAGCTGTCGTGCGTCACCATGAAGATCGTGGCGCCAAGCTGCTGCCTGGCATTCTCAAACGCCTCGATGACTGTGCGGCTCGACTTGCTGTCAAGGTTGCCCGTCGGCTCGTCGGCAAGAATGATCAGCGGCTTGTTGATGAGGCTTCTTGCCACCGCCGTCCGCTGGCGCTCGCCGCCGGAGATCTCGGCGGGGTATTTGTCGGTGATGTGGGCGATGCCAAACAGGGAGAGCAGGGAGTCCGCAAGCTGCTCGGCTTCCGGTTCCACCCTGTCCTTGATGATGCGCGGAACGAGGACATTTTCCCGCACGGTGAGCCCGTCGAGCAGCATGAAGTCCTGAAAGACAAAACCCAGCTTTTCATTGCGGATCTTAGCCAGGGCGTCCTCCTCCAGCCCCTTGAGGTTCTGGCCGCCCAGCGAGATCGTTCCCTCCTCAAACGGGATATAGCAGGAGATGCAGTTGAGCAGTGTGCTCTTGCCAGAGCCGGAAGGCCCCATCACAGCGACGAACTCCTGATTGGCGACGGACAGATCGATGCCCTTTAGTACGGAGTAGGATTTGTTTCCGGACTGATAAGATTTGCGCAGATTCTTGACATATAACATAAGTAAACCTCCATTCTGATCATTTATGAAATAAATATACCACGATCAAAAAACGCTGGAATTTACCATGTAATCTTTGGCGCCTTCGATGTCAAGTTCTGCAGCCGTGTGAAGATCATGTAAAGTTTTGCAGGGATAATGTAATAAAGTGCAAAACGTTTCTGACACAGAATCGGAAAAAGTGGTACAATAATGGTGTTGCATCTGTGATTGCGACACAAAAAAGACGAGGAAGGGTGGAAGTGATGCTGCGCATAGCAATCTGTGACGATTCAGCGGACGCGAGGGATTCACTGCGTCTGCAGCTTGAAAAGATATTGATGGAAGAAACCGAGGAGATCGTGTATGAGTTCTCGACCGGGGCGGGGGCGGTCCGCTGGCTGGAACACCACCCCGGGGAGATCGACCTGCTGTTTCTCGACGTGGAGATGACAGGGGTCAGCGGAATGGCGGCGGCGGAGGCGATCCGCAGATTTGACACAGGGCTTATCATCGTCTTTGTGACCGGGTATGCCGACTATGTCTTTGACGGATACAAGGTCAACGCTCTGGATTATATCATAAAGCCTGCGGGCGCGGAACGGCTTCTGGAAGTGCTCAGGCGCGTGCGGGTACAATTGGATCAGAAGAAAAAGGAAATGTACCTGATGAAAAATGCGGAGGGGACATTTCGCTTTCCCATCAGCGCGATCGACTATTTTTACAGCGACAGGCGGAAAGTCGTCTGTGTGTGCGGCGGGAAGGAGTATCCTTTTTATGCGAAGCTTGACGCGGTCGAGCAGGAGCTTTCGGGCAGGTTTGTCCGGATCCACCAGCGATATCTCGTAAATCCGCAGCAGATCACACGGATCGGGACAGACCGCGTCGCAGTCGCAGATAAGGAGCTTCCGATCAGCAGGGCTTTGAAGGAAGAGGCGGTGAAGAGCCTTGCCAGGGCGATGTTGATGTAATGGAGGCAGATCAGTATGTTTCGTATTTTTATATTATTGGCAGAGGCAGGTGTGGGAGGGATCTTCTACGCGCTGGTTTCCTGTCTGATCGAGATCCGGAAAGCGTGGTGGCGGCGTCTGCTCCTGCTGACGGGTTGTGCTTTGCTGGTTTTTATGGTCATCTTTACGGGAGATCCGGACAATCTGCCGCCGACGCTGCTGCTTTTTCTGGCTGGTGTGTGGATCGCGTGCCGCGGTTCGCGGCTGAAGCGATTGACAGTCGGAGTGATGCTTGCCAGCGTTATGGTTGCGCTGAATGCTTTGTTTGACAACTGCCTCTGGCATTTTTTACATGCTCTGATGGAGGATTATGCGCTGTATTACTTTGGATACCGTACATTGATGGTCGTATTGCTGTACATGGGTGTCCGCCATTATGGACCAGGACGGGATTTCGAGCTCTCACCGCAGCTTTGGGGACTGTTGCTGCTGCTGTGTATACCGCCGATGGGGATCGTGATCGCGCTGATCCTGCTCAATCAATACGGTGACGTGAACACGGAGTATATACCGATGAACACAATGCTGTTTCTGGTGGCTGTGGTCTCCTTCGTGGGAAATCTGTGTGCGATGCTCACGCTCAGCCGGCAGCAGAAGCTGGAACGGGAAAATGCGCTGGTGCAGCATAACAGGAAGTATTATGAGGCGGTGGAGCAGCAGCAGTTCGAGATCCGCAGGATCCGGCATGACCTTGCCAATCACCTGCAGGCGCTGCTGTCCCTTCCGGCGGAGGAAAAGGACAGTTATATCCGGAAAATGATCGAGAATCCTGCATTTGAGCGGGTGCTGTCCTACTCGGGCGACGCCACGGTGAACGCCGTGCTGACGGCAAAGGAGAGCGTGATGCGCCAGCGGGGGATTGCTTTTTATGCGAAAGTGGACATTCCGGGAGAGCTTCCTTTTGAAAAACCCGATCTCTGCGCGTTGTTTGCCAACGCGCTCGACAATGCGATCGAGGCGTGTGCGGCGCTTGATGCGGGCAGCAGGCAGATCGAACTGAGTGCGCGCGCTGCGAAAGGGATCCTGGCTGTCGAGGTCCGCAATCCTTTTGGGGGACAGCTTTCAGGCGGCCTGCCAAAGACGACAAAGCAGGACGCCGCCAATCACGGATACGGGCTGCGCAGCATACAGGAGATCGCAAAAAAATACGGCGGCAGTATGGAGATCAGGCAGGAGGAGGGGGTGTTCTGCCTGTTCTGCTTCATGCCGGAGAGATTTTAAGGAGCTGGGGGATAAAAAACGATGCGGCTTCTAAAGTATACGGTCATGTCCGACATAAAGGTGGTCAGGAGGGGCAAAAATGGGGCTGCAACTGCCAGTTGACAGATTGAAAGGCGGACGTGGTGGCATCGCAACGGCAGTTTTTGTTAAGATCTTTTTAGACTCTCAGAGTTCGTTTTCGGGAGTCAATACAAAATAGGAGGATCTGATGATGGACATTGCAGACAGAATACTGCATTTGAGAAAGGCACGGGGAATATCGCAGGAGGAGCTGGCGGAGCAGGTCGGGGTTTCCAGACAGGCGGTGAGCAAGTGGGAGAGCGCGCAGAGCACGCCGGATATCGAGAGGATCATACTGTTAAGCGAATATTTCGGGACGACAACGGATTATCTGCTGAAAGGAACCGAGCCTGAAAAGGAGCAGAAGGACAGACAAAAGGCGATGGTCTTTGCGATGGCAGGGACGATCATCAACGCGATGGGACTCGTTGCTGCCATAACGATATGGATCGAACGACAGCAATATTATGCGACCGGGATCGGGATCGCGGTCATGCTGCTGGGAACAGGGATATTTCTTGCGGGGCAGATCACGGACAGCGCGGGGAAGGCGAGGGCAAAATATTATTTTCTGATGTTCAATGTGTGGATCCTGCTTCTGATCCCGATGACATGCGGGTATAATCTTCTTTTCGGATTGAAGGCTGGTGCGATCGGCTGCCTTGCTCCAATTCCGATGCTGGTCAGACCGGCATGGGTATTTGTTCTGTTCTGGGCCGCGTATATCGGCGTGTGCGCTGCGGCCGATCTTTGGATCCGGAGCTGGTATGAAAGGAATGGGCGAAGTATTGCCTGCAGATAAAATGCCGGTCATTCCTGCGGACGAACCGACTGGAAATCTGGTGAGGCCGCCGCAACAGAGCTCACGGACGTATTCTTGGAAAACGCGCACCATTATCCCGCTGTCAATATGCGTCAGGAGTGGCGCATTCCTATAGGTATGGATCTGGTCGGTATGTACCGGCTGTCTGTGGTGTGCAGGCACAGACAGCCGGTTGTTTTTATGCGTTTTGCCCAGACCGCAGCCGGGCAATCTCTGCCCGCAGCTTATCGATTTCCAATTCTTTTTGCGTCAGCTTGCTTTTAGATTGCTCCAATTCATTGCGCGACTGAACCAACTCGTTCTGCGACTGAGCCAGTTGACTGTTGACTTGCGTCAGTTTATCACTGGCTTGAGCCAGTTCACTCTGCGACTGAGCCAGTTCGTTCTGCGATTGAGCCAACTCGTTCTGAGACTGGGCCAGCTCACTCCGCGACTGAACCAGTTCATTTTGCGACTGAGCCAGTTCACTCTGAGACTGAGCCAACTCGTTCTGAGACTGGGCCAGTTTACTCTGCGACTGAGCCAGCTCACTCTGAGACTGAACCAGTTCACTCTGAGACTGAGCCAGTTCGTTCTGCGACTGAGCCAGTTGACTGTTGACCTGCGTCAGTTCATTCTGCGACCGAGCCAGTTCTTCTTTCGCACTATCGATCTCGTCCTCAAATGTTCTGAGAACATTGTAGTATTCCTCGCGGTTACGACAGCGTTCCCGGACATTAAAATCAGCATTGAGATCAAACAGGGTATTCGATGCTTCCTGCAGATATTCATTATCCGTTGCGACCATTTTAATCTCCTCCCATGTAGTTGCCTTGAATAGACGAGCCCAGTAGTCGAGTCTCCACGCCCTGTCCTCGTCAGTTGCCAGTTCTGTTTGATTTAAATCTAACACATTCAGGGCGAAATTTCCACTGTAAACGTGGTGATTTTTTTCATCCATCAATTTGTTGCATGAATAGAAGGATGGATCATCCGAAAATAAAGTAAAGTCAAGGATGCTGATGTGTACAGCCGATCTGACAGCGGTGTACTTGTCGCCGTGGGAGAGGTTGTCAAATAAACGGCACAGGTAGCTGATGGATCGCTCCGGCCAGTCGTGCAGATTGGCTACCTGCATTTCTATATTGATGATCGCATTTCCGTTCAGCTCAACGCGGACGTCGAGGCGGAATTCTTTGTCCGGGCATGCCTCGCCCACGACGATCGGGTTGGTGATCACGACAGAGTGGATCTGTTCCGGCGGAATGCGCAGCAGCGCGCTGAGCAGCCCTTTTAGCGCCTTGTTGTTCTTCTGACACAGAGAGCGGAACATATAGTCATTGGTTAACGGGTAATCAAAGGGACCAGAAGCATTTTGAAGCTCTGGAAGAAAAAGTGTTTGATTTTTCATTCAGTATTCTCCTGTAAGTATTGGTATTCAGACGTCTGTACGTGCGATTATAGCACAAAAAAACTGAAATACTGTCGAAATGTAAAAAATAATACAAATTTACTTGTGTCCTTACGATCGATTCATAAAAAAGACAGCATTGGAAAAAATGTATGTTACAGTGTATGAAGAATTGTTCAGGAAGAACCTGGAAAGTGAGGCGGAAATAGAATTGAGGAGACGCAGGACCCGTAACTGGAAAATAGTTGGAATAACAGCATTGGTCATCTTTCTGACAGCAGGAAGTTTATGGTATTTTCTGAGACGCCCGGATTCAGACAATGCAGATCTGTATGGTAATGCAGATCTGTATGATAAAGATCATATCGTCATGGCAACAGGAGTGACAGAAAGCGGGGCAGATACTGTAACTTTCGCGGTCCGTTTTCCGGGAAATATCAGCCTCTGTGTGGAGGATGTGTATCTCTTGGCCGGAGATACCGTTGCGGCAGGAGAACCTTATATAAAATTCACAGACGAAAGCATCCGGAAGGCGCGCGCGGAGCTGGAGCGGGCAGTGCAGCAGACAGACCTGGCTTACCGGGACAGAGTGGTTTCGTTAGGATCGGATAAAATACAGGCAAAATATACATACGATACGGCAGTGCTCGAGGCAGATCATGCACCGCAGGTCTATCAGGACACGCTGACGCAGCTCGAAATGCAGCTCGCCAGGGCGGAGCAGGACTGCAGAAAGGCACAGGAGGACTACAATGCGTATTATCTTGCAGTGGATAACGATACATTTCAGGAGGATTACAGGATCGAGGAACTGCAGAAGGCTTACGAGGATGCGTACGATCTGTGCGCGCAGCGCAGCGCGTATTACAAAGTGACACAGGAGGAACTGAATGCGCTGGCCGGGAGCGCCGATGACGTGCACACAGCGCAGAATGGCGGCGACCGCCAGTGGATCGTGCGGTCGATCGCACTGCTGCAGGAGGAGGCGGTCGAGGCAAAACAGGCGTATGAACAGGCAAAGCAGGCGTATCAGCAGGAGATCGAGGGAGCAGAGCTGAAGCTTCAAAAGCTGTTAAATCAGTCTGAGCTGGCACAGCAGCGCCTTACGGATGCGCAGATCGAATGTCAGAAGGGCGGTCTTAGGGCAAGGACATTGTACGAGCTGACGACCGCGAAAGGGCAGACAGCAAAAAATGATCATGATGTCAGCCTGATCAGTCTTGACGAAGAGCTGGAGTGTTTGAGAGAGGCAAGGGACGAGGCGATAAAAAATAAAGAATTGTTCGAGGAACTGGCCGGGGATGGGTACTGGTGCACGGAACGGCCGGGTATGATCCTGAGGACATACGCGGAAAAAGGGCAGGAGATCGGAGGCGGCGATCCGCTCCTGGCATACGGCACGGAGGAAATGTTCGTGACCGTGACCGTGCCGGAGATCTATGCGGAAAAGCTTTTTGTGGGGGGATCAGCGAGTGTGACGGTCGAAGACGGTCAAAGTTGTGAAGGTATCGTCACGGCGGTTCTGCCTGTAGCAGTTCCCGGCGTCGGAGCATCTGCGTGCAGTCTGGTGATCGTGTCGCTTGCCGGCGATGTCAGTTCGGTCGGCGTCAGTCAGACGGCTGCAGTCGAATTTGGCAACATCATCCAGTGCAGCGCCGGCGGATATGAGACGGACGGACGCAGTGCGGCAGTTCCGATGTATGATCCGGCGTTCGGCGGTCTGTTCATGCAGGCAGAAGCGGAGGGTACAGGAGCAGGATCCCTTCAGATCGCAGAGATCTATGCGGAGGCAGGGCAGCATATCAGCGAAGGAGACGCTGTATGCCGCTTTACACAGGACAGTGTGGAGGATGCCAGAAAGACGCTTTTGCGTGCCCGGGCCGATGCCCACAAGGCATTGGTGAGGGCGCAGACGGATTATCATATCGATGTGCTCTCAGCCGGACTTGCGCACAATGAATCCCTGCTTGACGCAGCGCTTGCCCAGACGTTATATGACAATACGATCGCAGGATTAAACAGCAAAAAGGTGGAAAAATTCCTTGAGATAGAGACGCTTCTGTCAGAGATCTACCAGCTGCAGACGGATCTGACGGGTGATGATCATCAGCAACAGAGAGCGGATCTGGCGCAGGCGTATGACAGGGCAAAGAGACAGATGGAGAGTGCCAGAGAGCGTTTTGTGACCAGCCAGGTGGATGCCGCACAGACCTTTCAGGACGCAAGGGAGGCATATGAAGCATTTTTAGACCAGTCTGAGGATTCCAACCGTCAGATCGCGGATAAGGTGCAAAGAATATACGCACTGCAGGAAGAAATACGGCAGGGGGAGCAGTTTCTGGAGCGCGAGCTGATGGCAGCAGAGCAGGCGCGTATCAAAGCCGAGGCAGAGGGAGAAGCTGCGGGCGCCAGATACGAGAGCATCGTGACCGAAAAGGAAAAGGCGGTGCGTGACGCGCAGGAAGAACTGGAGCGGGCGGTGCGCAGGCTCGATGAATTTGACCGGACCGTGGGAGACGGCGTGCTTCATGCCGCGGGGAGCGGCCGGGTGACAGTGATGGGGTACAGGGAAGGCGACTGGCTGGACAACGTAGAGAAATTGATGTTCTATGTGGCAGATGAAAACGGAAAAGAGGTTACGGGATGAAAAGGTCACATTTTTTTATGACAGTCATGACTGTCGCCGGCACAGGAGCTGTTATCTCTGCTATGCTATTTTGTTTTTATCAGAATAATGGCGGGAGTGACAGGGAAGATGCCGGGATATACCGTGATACTGCGGCGAGATACGGCACATTGACAGCAGGGATCACAAGGACGGCGCAGCTGTCGCCTGGCATGACAAGGCAGACCTTTGATCTGGACATTGAATCGTCTGCAGAGGTGCCTTCCCCGGGACTGCAGGTGGAGGAGGTGCTGGTCAGCACCGGGCAGAAGGTACAAAAAGGAACACCGCTGTTCCGGCTCACGGCGGACAGCGTGCAGGGTGTCCGGGCAGTATTGCAGAAGAATATACTGGAAACCAGCCGGGAATGTGAACTGCTGGAAACGGTGCAGGAAAAACTGCGCCTGCAGGCATCGCAGGCGTATGACAGCGCGGTGGTGGACGGAAAGTATGCAGGAGCCGTATATAGCAGCAGATGTGACGCGCTTCAGAAAAAGGCGGACGACGCAAAAGAGGCCGTCGACCGCAGGCAGGATCAGGTCAATGAGCATCTGCTCGAATTGACGCGGCTGCAGCAGGAGCTTGTAAAGGCGCAAAAGTATCTGAAGGATGCGGAGACTGCTGTCAATGAGAACTACAGTGAGCGCTATCAAAATGCATATTACTATGCGGTATATGAGAATACAAGGGAGACGGCCCGGCAGATGGCAGCGCGGATCGAGGATCAGATCGAGAGCCTCACAGAGAAAAACGAAGCGCTCCTGTATGAGATCGACGAGGCAACCCGCGCCTACCACCAGATCGTACAGGATCTGGAGCGGGAGAAGCTGGCCGCAAAGATGGCGCAGGATACGGAGATCTATGATTCGAAGACGGCATCGGAGCGGTATGATATCCAGATCTCCAGTCTTGACAGTTCCCTGCAGGAGGCAGAGGGACGCTATCAGAGCGCACTGCAGGACATTCGGACATTTGATGCCCGCATCGTGCGCGGTCAGCTGCTTTCCGGGTATGATGGCGTTATAGCAGAGATCACAATGGAGGCGGGAGATATCGTAGGCACAAACGACACACTTGTCACATTATATGATCGGGACGCAGCGGCAATGGAGGTTCTGCTGAGTGAGGAGGAATATTCTGACATTGATCAGAACGAGACAGCCATCATTATGTTTTCAGAATATCCTGATAGGATCTGCGAAGGAAAGATCACGTCAGCAGGGATCGATCCGGCTAAAGCCTGTTGCAGGGTCACCGTGACGATACAGGGGGAGGTGCCGGGTATTTGCGGGGAAATGGCAGGGGATGTCACCTTTCTGACAGATGAGGCAAAGGAGGTTCTGTACGTTCCGAGGAGCGCTGTCTGTACAGATGATCAGCAGCCTTATGTCAGGATGCGCGACAAAAAAGGAAACATCGTCAAAAAGCGCGTGATGACAGGGATTTCGGATGGAATATATGTAGAGATCGTGAAAGGGATCTCTGAGGGAGACATCGTCCTCGCGGCGGGAGTCTGACGACGCCGTGAAAACGGAAATGCAGTCATGGAAACTTGTGTGTTTCATCAGAACGATGAATGTGCTATAATGGAGACAGATTTAGTGCAACTTCCTCATCATTAAAGCAGGAATTGAAGAACAGGAGTATCAGGATATGGATCATGAAAAAGTATACGCGATGAGCTTTGGGAAAATCTATCCGCTGCTGGTGGCAAAGGCGGAGAAGAAGGGACGGACACAGGACGAAGTAAACGAGATCATCTGCTGGCTGACCGGATACAGCGCGCAGGAGATCGATGGCGCTGTTCAAAGGTCCGTCCCCTATGGGGATTTTTTTCGGAACGCGCCCAGACTGAATCCGGGCAGGAAACAGATCAGGGGCGTGATATGCGGCGTGCGCGTGGAGGAGATCGAGGAGCCGCTGATGCAGGAGATCAGATACCTCGACAAGCTGGTCGATGAGCTGGCAAAGGGAAAGCCGATGGAAAAGATCCTGCGGACAGCCCCATAGTTTTGGCGGATTCATTGACAAGAGCTCCCACAATGCAGTATACTTCTCATACATGGGAGAAATGGACGATGAGAGAACAGAGAGATGCCAGCTGGCGCAATTACAGTGTTACTTTGGTGATCATGGCGATGAACATTGCCGGATATATTTTGTGTACACAAATGGGTGAAGTGGTGTATAATATGGGTAGCATGAATGCGGAGAGGGTCCTTGTGGACAGGCAGTACTACCGATTTGTGACTTCCATATTTCTGCATGCGGATATCGAGCACATTGTCAGCAACATGATCTATCTTGTCGGCCTGGGGCAGATGGTGGAGCAGATGACCGGCCATGTCCGGTTTGCGGTATTGTATCTGCTGTCGGGCTTTGGCGCGGGCGTTTTCTCGATCATGTATGCTGTTCTGACGGGGGATATCTATGATGCCGTCGGCGCCAGCGGCGCGATATTCGGGCTGATCGGCGCGCTGTTCATCCTGCTTGTCGTGCGCGATATGAGACGCCGGGCGCGGCGGGAAAGCAGCGGGGGAGCGGTCGATATTCTCGACGAGGACGGCAGGGTGATGCCGGACGGATACGAGAGTATATCGGTAGGCAAACTGGTATTTGTGGTCGTCTACATGATCTATTCCGGCACGAGGGCAGAGCGCGTTGACAATGCGGCGCATGTGGGCGGACTTGTGTGCGGGCTGCTGGTCATGGCGGTCATGAATGTGATAAAAACTAGGAGGATATAAAGGGTGAAGATTAACATTTATTATGGAGGCCGGGGGCTCATCGGGGATCCGACCTTATATGTGTTAAACAAGATACAGGAGGTGCTGCGCGAGCTGAATGTCAGCGTGGAGCGCTATGATCTCTATGAGTTCAAGAACAATATCATCACGCTGCCGCAGACGCTGAAGGATACGGACGGCGTCATCCTCGCGACGACGGTGGAGTGGTACGGTATCGGCGGATACATGCAGCAGTTTCTCGATTCCTGCTGGCTGTATGGAGACAAGGAAAAGATTTCCAATATCTACATGTGTCCCGTCGTCATGGCGACGACCTACGGTGAACACGATGCGACAAAGGTGCTTACCGAGGCGTGGGAGATCCTGGGGGGACGTCCCATCACCGGTATCTGCGGATACATAGCGGAGGTCTCGGAGCTGGAGCAGAATGCGGGCTATGACCGTGTGATCGAGAAGCGCACGGAGGACATGTACCGCTCCATCAATCAGAAGGTTCCAGTCTTCCCCAACAGCAACCAGGCGGTGAAACAGAAGATCACGTTCACGCAGAGCCTGAACCTGACACCACAGGAGGCGGAACAGCTCTCTGAGCTTGCCAGCGATGACCTGTATGTACAGAAACAGAAGGAGGATATACAGGAGTTAGCCAGCATGTTCAAGGATCTGATGAACGTGAAGGAGCCGGACAGTACGGCGTACCTGCAGGAGTTCCGGACGCATTTTTATCCACAGGCAGGATTTTGCGCAGTCTATAAATTTATCATGCCGGAGACGCGGCTGCCGCTGATCGTCAAGGTGAACCACACGGAGATGCAATGTTACTACGGGGACACGGACAGCGTCGACGTCGAGATGCAGGTTTCCAGCGACGTTATAGATGAGATCGTGGCGGGACGCATGACCTTTCAAAAGGCTTTCATGTCCGGGGACATGAAGATGAAGGGGGATTTCAAGGTCCTGCGCACACTGGACCTGCTGTATGTATTCGGCACACAGAAAGTATAAGAAAACTGTTAAAAACGGAGGAGATTTCAAGGATGAAGGATGAGAATTGCATTTTCTGTAAGATCGCAAACGGTGAGATACCGTCGAGGACACTGTATGAGGACGACGACTTCCGGGTGATACTGGATCTGAACCCCGCCACGAAGGGGCATGCGCTGATCCTGCCCAGGGAGCACTATCAGAACCTGTACGAGATAGAGGACAGCACAGCGTCAAAAGTACTGCCGCTCGCAAAAAAGATGGCAGTCATGATGACGGAAAAGCTTGGCTGTGACGGATTTAACGTGGTACAGAACAACAATGAGATCGCGGGACAGACGGTGTTCCATTTTCATGTGCACCTGATCCCGCGCTACAACGACGACGGGCAGTCGCTCGTCATGCCGCCCTGCGGCATGACAGCAGAACAGCTGGACGCGGTGAGGGATGAAATCGTTCGATAACAATATCAAAAAAGCCTGAGTTCAGAACTCAGGCTTAGCAGAGAAACCTTCTACAGACGTGGAATCCGTCCTGCTGATCACGGAATCGTCTGTATCATTGATATAGATCACAGTTGTCACGGCCTGTTCGGGGGGAACACCGCTGTAGATCTGATATCTGTTTCCGATCGTGTAGAAGGACATCACAGGCATTGATTCATATATCTTCATCTGACCGTCCGACAATGAAATACTGTCGGATGTATTGACGGAGATCTGATGCAGTATGCTGCTGATCTCGTCGCCCTTTAACGAGTAGGTGACGGTTCTGTTCCCGCTGTCTGTGGCAGGACTGTCCGCCGGGATCTGTCCGACCTCGTCGCCGACCAATACGGAAGGGATCGTGATGTCGGCATCGGGCTGTTTTGTGATCTGTTTTTCCGACAGGTCGACGGATATTTCAGGCGGTGCCGGCGCCTGCTGCGTCGGCGAACAGCCTGAACAGGAGAGATCGTTTCAATGTTAAACACCATCATATCCGCATCCGGTACTATCTCAAGCGCCTCCTCCACGAGTTCTGCATAGCGGTCGCAGTACACAACGTCATCATCACACAGGATACAGATATCATCCTCCGCATTTTCCAATGCCATATTCCTGCTGTTGGACAGCCCGCGTCCTGTACACACACTTTTTTTCATCCACCTGCGGATACTCAAATCCTTCTTCATCCGCTGTCATCGTTATGGCTGACCGGGGACAGACCGCATAGCAGGCAGTGCAGACACAGCATTTTTCCTTCCGTTTAAAAAGTACAGGTAGTTCCTTTCACACCATTCGTTCACCACTTTCTTTTCCCGCACCTCTGTAAAATTTTAAACTGATACAGCGCCCATAGACAGTATTGTTTTAACCCACAATCGAAAATACGTTCGTTTTCTTAAATACTGTAAAAGTACAATGCATCTCTGTTTTATCCTTTGTACAGCCGATACATATGCATGTGAGGCATTTTGGGAAAAAGGCGGGCAGCTTTGTGCTGTATGAAGAAGATTTTGCCACATATGATCACGAGAAGAAGGGATTTGGCAGGATCCGGATCTCGGTGGATGAGACCGGAATGGCGCGTGCGTCGGGAATGGAGAAATGTGCCGGGCATCTGTTGGAAAAGCTTCGTCCTTTTGCGGCGTCACCTTAATATTTAAAAATGGTGATTTCTCAATAAGAAGTTCTTTGTAGTCGGAGACACCGAGCTGGTCTTCATATCACTGTTTGTGAACGGATTGCGGATATACTGGAGTGTATTTGACTGTTTGTTCAGTACAGCTCAGGGAGCGCTTTAGACAATAAAACGCTGTTGGTCAATTCTGTATCTTGTACAGTTTCTATATAAATTGTAAAATCAAATTATATAGAATCGTCATTATATACAAATGAAGATGCCGCCAAGTTGCTGTTGCAGGGGAACTCAGACAGAGAAAGGCGCCAGCTGGAATGGAGGAAGAGTATGGTCCAGAAAACAAAAGAAGCCATGAAAAATATCCTGTTAAGATTAAAGAAAGCAATAGAGGATAATCACGCAAAAAGCAATTGGATCAATATCGGCGTTATGATCACCAATATAATGGGTCTGGTAGTCAATCATTCCATCAGCTCAGAGTATGCTGAGGCACAGGATATGCCGGTTATTTATCTATCCAAAATAGCAGCCATCATCATGTGCGGCATATTGTGCTGGGAATTTATCTGTCTTGTAGGATACCAGAACTGGGAGAAGGTTGGAAAATTTATTCAGACGATCGCAGAGCGATTCGTAAAATATTTCCAAAATCATTCCCGGAAATACAGGATCGCACTCTTTATGATCATTATACTGGCGCTTGTCCTGGCAGCCGGCATCCGGAAAAATGTCCGGCGCAATTACCACACCACGGAATACTATACGTCTGTGGCTGAAGTCTATGGATTACCGACGGGAGTAGGAGATCCTCTGGATCAGGAAGAGCTTGATCACCGGTCAGGTTACTGGCGGATTGACGATTATCCTTACAGACAGCATACAGTGCTGACCTATGTCGATCCATACCAGCAGATGGAATTGATGCGGAAATACTCCAGGCTCTACAGCATGGAACTTTTTCAGACGCCTGCACGCATCGAATATGAATATACGTCCAACACTGTTTCTGGCAGGTATCTGAATAAAATATCCTATTACAGCAGCAGCGGAAAGCTTCTGCTGGAGCTGGATGGGAACGGGAGCGATCAATATGAACTGAGTGTATATTCGCCCGAGGAGAGGCCGCAATTATTTCAGTCCACGCTTCTCAGAATCCCTGACGACCAGACCGATGAGACAGATCTCGAATCCCAGCAGATCGAAGTCAGATATGACCCGGACGGTCTGCCTTCCGTGCGCAGGTTATGCTTTGGACTCTATAACCAGTATGGAGTCAATGGAGAGCGTTATGTCTATGATGAGAACAGGCAGCTGTCAAAGTTGTATTATCTCGACCACAACGGAAATACCGTATGTAACAAACTGGGCATCATGATGATCTCTTTCGAGTATGAGACACCAGGAAAACTGAGGAGCATCCGTTATTACAGTGACGAGAACGGAAAAGAACAGACAGAGGGATTTTATGGCGTATTTTGCGAGAATTTTACTTATGACAAAGAGACGGGGAACCTGACGGAACGCAAACAGCTGAATCGCAGTGAAAGCAGCTGGGTAAATGATACAAACGGCGTATACCGGTATGAGTATGACTATCAGGACGGCGCATTGACATAGGAAAAGTTTTTTGGCATTGGAGATAAACCTGTTCGGGAAAACCGTTTTCACAGCTATGCGATCGGTTTTCACAAAGAACAGGATGATGCAAACCAGATCATACTGGTCTCACTTGATTCCGTGAAAGCTGCGGCAACAGATGTGACGGCTCCGATACCGGAAAATATGACTGCCAAAACCGATTCCTCATCACAGGAGGCTGCCAACGAAAGTGATTCTTTGGATGCCTCAGAGATACAGCAGAATCCGGCCGGAAATTTAAACAACGCACCGGTGTACCATGAATCTGCCGGTATAAACAGAAAATATGATTTGATACGTTATCTGATCAACAACGACAAAGTCATGGAGATGAGCTATCACAATCAGGACGGATCCCTTGTGACAAATGAACAGAACTGTGCCATGATCCGTTTTGGCTATGACGATCAGCTGCGTGTTACGGAGGAAACCTTTCTGGATGTCAACGGGGCGCAGTGCCTCACAGGCGATGGGTATGCCATCATCAAAAGAACGTTCTGCGACGAAGGAAGCAATAAGATCAGGAAAATAGAATATTTGAATAAGGACGGCAGATTAGCCTTTAATACAAAGACGGGTTATTCATATGTCTGTTTTGAATATTCGCAGCTGGACAGCGGGGAACAGGTTACAAGCAGGTATTATGACACATCAGAAAGACTGGTCATACTGCCGGAACTTGGGTATGCCAAAAGGATACAGACATATGACCAAAGGGGGCTTTTGGTCTGTGAGACTTATTATGATATATCGGAAAATCCTGTATGCCGGATGGACTATAATGTGGCAGAGATTCAATATGACTACTCAGACAATGGAAACCGGATACGGGAATGGTATAAGGATGTACAGGGCAAGCCGACAAACCGGATCGATACCGGTTATGCAGTTGTCTATCAGGAATTTGAGAACGGTCAGCTGGTAGGGAGGCGCTATGATGGGTATCAGAATCAGAATCTGGTCGCTGTCTCCAACAAACTGACCGGTGCGGCAGTTACGAAGTACGTTTACGATAAAGGACAGCTGGTGACCGAACACTATTTTGATACAGAGGGAAATCCCACGCTTCGAAGCGATATCGGCTGCGCCGCATTTGAGAACAGATATAACGACCAGGGTCTGTTGGAAGCCAGATACTATTATGGCATAGATGGCCAGTTGGTTTCGAACAGAAATTTAGGTTATGCATATGTAAAATATGAGTATGATGATCTGGGGCAGCAGATCTCTTCCCGTTTTTACGGAGTGGATGGGAAGCTGTTCATTAGCACCAAATACCAGTGCGCAGGATTTGAGTATGCTTATGATGAACTGGGAAATACGACGGATACATGGTACGTAGGAACGGACAACAGATGGATGATCCGGGGTGATCTGGGTTATGCACATGTACATAGCGAATATGATGCCATGGGAAACGTGACAGCCCAATATTATTTTGATGTCAATGATCGATCCATCCTGAAGAAAGAAGGGGGGTTTGCTTCATTTCGGGATAGGTACGAAAATGGAAAGTGGGTGGAAGGCCGTTACTATGACACCAATGGAGACCTCACGCTGCGCAGTGATACAGGATATGCCGTCATAGAATTACAATATAATGATTATGGACAGCGTACTGCAGAATACTATTATGGAACAGACGAACAACCTGTCATAAGCACAGAATATTTCTGTGCAGGAACCAAATACAAAAAGGACGAAAAAGGGAACAATATTGAGATCTGGTATGTCGGGTTGGACGGAGAACCAATGACCCGCAAGGATCGGGGCTATGCGCATGCCCAATTTGCATATGATGACCGTGGAAATACGCTGACAGGCAGCTATACAGATGTCGATGGACATCCTGCCATATACAAGGAAGGCGGTTATGCTTCCTACACAAATGTTTATGAGAACGGAAACTGGATGGAAGGTCGCTATTATGATGCAGCAGGAAAACCAGTATCCCGCAGTGATATTGGATGTGTGACGATCAAACTTCAGTATGACGAATATGGACAACGTATCTCCGATCAATATTATGGATCCGATGAACGACCTGTCATCAGTTCAGTATATCACTGTGCAGAAACGAAATACGCATATGATGAACGGGGCAACCGCACAGACACCTGGTATTATGGAGTGGACGGACAGCAGATGATCCGCACAGATCTGGGCTATGCGCATGTACACAGCGTGTATGACGCTTTTGGAAATGAAGTGTCAGTTAGTTATGAAGATACAAATAAAAAACCAATAAATCGTAAAGAAGGCGGATATGCCTCATATAAGGATGTATATGAAAACGGAAACTGGGCTGAGCGTCGTTATTATGATACAGAAGAAAAGCTGACTTTACACAGTGATAAAGGATATGCAGTGATAAAGCTCCAGTATGATGAATACGGCCGGTGCATAACGGAGTGCTATTATGGAACAGAGGAACAGCCTGTTATATGCACTGCTTATCATTGTGCAGAGCGCCGATTTGTCAAAGATGAAAAAGGCAAAAATATAGAAATATGTTCTATCGGATTAGATGGGAATCCGATGATCAGAGAGGACTTTGGCTGTGCATATGTGCGCTATGAGTACGATCTCTTTGGGAATAAGACAGCGGAATACTACATGGATACGAACGGACAGCCAGCTGTTTTTAAAGGGGGCGGGTATACCTCCTACCGTGACACATATGAAGATGGACGGTGGGTGGAAGGACGCTACTATGATGCAGACGGAAATCTGACATTGCATCAGGAGCGCGGATATGCCGTCATAAAACTGGAGTATGACGAATTTGGACATCGCGTATCAGAATCCTATTACGGGACAGATGAACAGCCTGTTATCAGTGCAAAATATTGCGATGCCGGGGCAAAATACATAAAGGACGAAAAGGGCAACAACACAGAGCTCTGGTATATCGGGCTGGATGGGGAACCAATGATCCGCAGTGATCTGGGCTATGCACATGTCCGGTATACATATGACGATCAGGGGAATACACTGACAGGAAGTTATATGGATGCCGAGGATCAGCCGATCGTATGTAAAGAAGGCAGGTATGCCTCCTACGAAAATGTGTATGAAAATGGAAATCGGGTGGAAACGTGTTATTATGATACAGAGGGAGATTTGATAGCACGTAAAGATACAGGATATGCTGTGATCAAACTGCAATATGATCAGCACGGTCAGAAAATCTCCGAAATGTATTATGGAATTGCTGAACAGCCTGTTATAAGCACAGAGTATCATTGTGCAGGAATGAAATACGCGTATGATGACAAAGGAAACCGAACAGATATATGGTACATCGGGATGGATGGAAAACTGATCGCCCGGACAGATCTGGGCTATGCACATGTATACAGGGAGTTTGATCTTTTTGGCAATAAAGTATCAGAGCGTTATACAGACACGGATGAAAATCCTGTAGTGAAAAAAGAAGGTAAGTATGCTTCCTATAAGGATGTATTTCGCGATGGGAAATGGGTAGAAGGCCGTTATTATGACACAGAAGGAAACTTGGTCCTGCGCAGTGATAAGGGATATGCGGTCATTAAATTCCAATATGACGAATATGGCCGATGTATATCAGAACGCTATTATGGAACAGATGAACGTCCTGTTATAAGCAGCGATCATCACTGTGCAGAGCGCCGGTTTGCCAGAGATGCAACAGGCAATACCACAGATGTATGGTTTATTGGATTAGATGGCCTTCCCATGATCAGAGAGGACTGGGGCTATGCGCATGTCCAATACGAATATGACATCTATGGAAACGAATCAGCCGCACACTATATGGGGGTAGACGAAGAACCGGCAGCACTTGTGGGCGGAGGTTACGCGTCACGCACAAATGCATATCAGAATAATCAAAAGACAGAAACCCGGTACTATGATGAACAGGGCAATTTGATCCTTCATAAGGACAAAGGGTATGCGGTTATTAAAATGCTGTACAATGAATTTAACCAAATCATTTCCGAGACCTATTATGATACAGATGAACAGCCGGTTGTCAGCACGGAACACCACTGTGCAAAACGCAGTTTCCAGTATAATGAGCGTGGATATAATACATATATCTGGTATTGGGGACCAGATGATCAGACAATGGAGCGGGATGATTATGGGGCTGCGCTGTATTACAGGGAATATGATGACTATAATCGCAGGATATGGGAAGTATATTACGATCGTGAAACGAACCCGGTAATTCGAAAAGACCTGGGATATGCTGCCAGAAGGGATACTTATGAGGGCAATAACCTGGTGAAGATCACATACTGCGATACAGAATTTCAGCCGATGATCTACCAGGAGCTGGGGTATGCATCCCTTGTATACCAGTATAATGATCAGGGGCAGATACAATCAATAGCATATTATGACAGCGAAGATAAGCTGATCAACAACAAAGACGGAACGGCCATGATACAATACGAATATGACGAATTTGGCAATGTGGCTGAAATATTCTCTTTTGACCAATCCGGTGATCTAAAAGAGTGATTATCCCGATCCCGCAGTTTCTATAAATCTACTATAGAAACTGCGGGATTTGTAAATCATTTCTCATTTTTCTGTTTCACCGTATCCTCGATCAGCGCGATGATGGTGTCGGTGGAGTCCTTGATCCGGCTGTTCTGCATCGCATCGATGTAGGACTGCCTTGTAAAGTACAGTTCGTGGACTTTTTCGGTCAGGGTCACGGCTGTGAGGTAATCCTCGTCAGCGACCATGGAGAAGCCCTGCGCTTCGAAGCTCTTGGCATTTAAGATCTGGTCTCCCCGGCTTGCATGGGCGGGAAGCGGGATCAGGAGATTGGGCTTGCGGAGAGTCAGCAGCTCGCAGATGGCATTTGCGCCGGCGCGCGATATGACGATATCAGCCATGGCGAACAGATCCTTCAGGGCATCCTTCACAAACTCGAACTGTTTGTAGCCGTCCGTCTTGAGGAGCAGATTGTCTATTTTATCCTTGCCGCAGATATGCACGATCTGAAAATCCTCAAGCAGTTTTGGAAGCGCTTCGCGGACCAGCTTGTTGACCTCGGCTGCGCCCAGGCTGCCGCCGATGACCATGATCACAGGCTTGGCAGTAGTGAATCCGCACATCTCCAGACCTTTATGCTTATCGCCCTTTGTGAGCTCGTTCCGGATTGGGGAACCTGTGAGGATCGCCTTCTCGGCGGGCAGGCTCTGCAGGGTTTCCGGAAAATTGCAGCAGATCTTCTGGGCAACGGGAATGCACAGATTGTTGGCAAGTCCCGGCGTCATATCGGATTCGTGGATGATGCAGGGGATCTTCTGCATGGCGGCGGCGCGGACGACAGGAACGCTCACAAATCCGCCCTTGCTGAACACGATATCAGGCTTGAGGGTTTTCAATATTTTTCTGGCTTCGACAAATCCCTTCATCACGCGGAAGGGATCGCTGAAATTCTTGATATCGAAATATCTTCTGAGCTTGCCTGTAGAGATGCCGTAATAGGGGATCCGATAATCTTCGATGAGTTTTTTCTCGATGCCCTCGTAGGAGCCAATGTAGTGTATATCATAGCCCATGCTCTTCAGCTTGGGAAAAAGGGCAATGTTTGGAGTCACATGGCCGGCGGAGCCGCCGCCGGTAAAGACAATGCGTTTCATATCTTAAAGCCTCCGATTTCTTCTTCATATATATAGTATATTCAAAAAATTTATCTTTTCCAATCGCATTGAATATTTACCATATTTTTCAACTGGATGCGCCGGCCTTGTACTGCTCCAGGGCGCGGGCCAGCTGGTCGGGGCAGGAGGTATTCTTGAAGCCGCACTTGATGCCCTTGAGCTTCGAGATGGCATCGTCGACTTTCATGCCGGAGACCAGGGCGGAGATTCCTTTCAGATTGCCGTTGCACCCGCCGGTAAAAGCTACGGATCTGATGACATCACCCTCAACCTCGAGATCGATCAGCTGTGAACAGGTTCCACTTGTCTTATATTGCATAGATTACACCTTACCTTTCTTCAGTATGAATGAACTGTTACTATTTTACCAATCCAGCGGAGTGAAGTCAACCAGCTTTTGGAAAGTATTGGTATAGTATTGATATAGTGCCGGAATAGTCATAACAGCTGTCTTGTCAATTGTAAAGATATGTGTTATACTGCAAAAAACATATGAGGAGGAGTCAGGATGACAAAACAGGAAGAGATCCAGAAGCTAAAAGAGGAAAAGGACGCCGTGATACTGGCGCATTACTATGTCCGCCCGGAGGTGCAGGAGGCTGCGGACTACATAGGGGATTCGTATTTTCTGAGCAGGAAGGCGGTGGAGCTGCCGCACAGGACGATCGTCTTTGCCGGAGTGACGTTTATGGGGGAGAGCGCCCGGCTGCTCAATCCGGAAAAGACGGTGCTGATGCCGGATATGGAAGCGGACTGTCCTATGGCGCACATGGTGACGAAGGAGACGGTGGAAAGGGCGAGAGCCCAATACGAAGATCTGGCAGTCGTGTGCTATATCAACTCGACTGCCGAGATCAAATCATGGTCGGACGTCTGCGTGACCTCTGCAAATGCGGTCCGGATCGTGAAAAATCTGCCAAACAGGAATATCCTGTTCATTCCCGACAGGAACCTTGCGCATTTCGTGGCGGAAAAAGTGCCTGAGAAACAGTTCATCTATAATGACGGTTACTGTCCGGTACACGAACACATAAAAGTGGAGGAGATCCGGGAGCTTGGGCGGCAGCATCCGGATGCCAGGGTGCTCGCACATCCGGAGTGCAGCAGTGCGGTTCTGGCGGCTGCGGACTACATCGGTTCTACGAGCGGCATGATCGACTATGTCAGAAAGAGCGAAGCCGCATCGTTTATCATCGGTACGGAATCCGGTGTCGGCTGCGCACTGCGGCAGGCGAGGGGGGATGCGGCATTTTTCTTCCCGCGGACGGAGCCGGTCTGCGCCGGCATGAAGCTGGTCACGCTGGACAAGATCATTGACGTGCTCAGAAACGGCGGCAATGAGATGAAGATGGATGACAGGCAGACCAGTGCGGCGGCAAAGCAAACGCTCACGCGCATGCTGGAATTAGGAAAGGATATGGAAATTAAAAATGACAAGAGAGCTGTATTATGATATAGTGATAGCAGGGTGCGGCGTCGCGGGCCTGTACACGGCGCTGTCGCTGCCGCGGGACAGGAAGATACTCATGCTGTCGAAGGAGGACATCGCAAGCTGCGATTCCATGCTCGCGCAGGGCGGGATCTGCGTGCTGCGCGACGACGATGACTTTGACGCGTACTTTGAGGACACGATGCGGGCAGGGCATTATGAGAACCGCACAGAGAGTGTGGAGATCATGATCCGTTCGAGCAGGGAGATCATCCGCCACTTGCTGGCGCTGGGTGTGCGCTTTGAGCGAAATGAGGACGGAAGTCTTGCCTACACGAGGGAGGGGGCACACTCCAGGCCGCGCATCTGCTTTCATAAGGATATCACAGGCGAGGAGATCACGACCACGCTGCTGTCGCATGTGAGGGGACTGGAAAATGTCACGATCATGGAGTATACGGTCATGACGGATATCATCGAAAAAAAAGGCATCTGTGCCGGAATGAAGGCAAAGGACAGGGATGGGGATATCCTGTACATCCATGCGCAGGACACCGTGATGGCGACAGGGGGGATCGGAGGGCTGTACCACCACTCCACAAACTTCCCGCTCCTGACCGGAGATGCCTGCCGCATCGCAAGAGAGCATGGCGTCCGGCTGGAGCACATGGATTATGTGCAGATCCATCCGACCTGTCTCTACAGCGTCCGGCCGGGCAGGAGCTTTCTGATCTCGGAGTCCGCCAGGGGGGAAGGGGCGGTCATACTGAACCACAGGGGCGAGCGCTTCGTGGATGAGCTCCTCCCGCGTGACGTGGTGACGGAGGCGATACTGAAGGAAATGGAGAGAGAGGGAACGGAGTACGAGTACATCTCTTTTGAGCATGTTCCCGAGACGACGGTGAGGGCGCATTTTCCAAATATCTACCGGCATTGTCTGGAGGAAGGGTACGATCTGCTGCATGAGCCGGTCCCGATCGTGCCGGCGCAGCACTATTTTATGGGCGGTGTGCATGTGGACAGCGATTCCCGCACGACGATGGCACATCTGTATGCCGTGGGGGAGACGAGCTGCAATGGCGTCCACGGAAAGAACAGGCTTGCCAGCAACAGCCTGCTGGAGAGCCTGGTCTTTGCAAAGCGCGCAGCCGCAAAGATCGCCGGTGAAAGTATATTAAACAGCATATCAGATAAAGAAGGGGGAGATCGATATGAATCCGATCACGATGCTGCTTGCCGCTGACAAGTACATCAGAATGGCGTTGGAGGAGGACATCAACAATGAGGACGTGTCCACCAACGCGGTCATGCCGGAATATCAAAAAGGTGAGGTGCAGCTGATCTGCAAGGAGGACGGGATCATTGCGGGGCTTGCAGTCTTTGAGCGTGTTTTTACGCTGCTCGATGCGGCGGCTGATGTGAGATGCACGGTGAAGGACGGCGATCCCGTGAAAAAGGGCGAGGTGATCGCAGTCGTCACAGGCGACATCCGCGCGCTTTTGTCCGGAGAGCGGACCGCACTGAACTATCTGCAGAGGATGAGCGGTATCGCCACGTACACGAACAGTGTCGTGAGGCTTCTGGAGGGAACGAAGACGAAGCTCCTTGACACGAGGAAGACGACACCGTGCATGCGCGTGTTTGAGAAGTACGCTGTCCGTGTGGGAGGCGGCTGCAATCACCGGTACAATCTCTCCGACGGCGTGCTCCTGAAGGACAACCATATCGATGCTGCGGGAGGCGTGCGGGAGGCGGTAGAGGCGGCGAGGGCGTATGCTCCGTTCGTGCGGAAGATCGAGGTGGAGGCAGAGGATCTGGACATGGTCAGGGAGGCAGTGGAAGCGGGTGCGGACATCATCATGCTCGACAACATGACGCCTGAAGTGATGGCGGAGGCGGTCCGCATCATTGACAGAAGGGCAGAGACTGAGTGCTCGGGAAATATCACCAGGGAGAACATCAAAACGATCACAAGCCTTGGCATCGACTATGTGTCCAGCGGGGCGCTCACGCACTCCGCGCCGATCCTTGATATCAGTCTGAAGCACTTAAAAGTCCTGGATTGAGGGAGGCATTATGGAGAAGGAACTGACTGGGACGGAACGAAGAAAAATACTCCTGTCGAGGATGCAGCAGTCACAGACACCGGTCTCCGGCAGTGCTCTGGGAAAAGAGACCGGTGTGAGCCGCCAGGTCATTGTGCAGGATATGGCGCTGCTGCGGACGCAGGGACATCCGATCATGTCCACCACAAAGGGCTATTACCTGGAGCGCACGGACCAGAACCAGAGCGTGCGCACGCTGAAGGTATGCCACACGGACGATCAGATGGAGGATGAGCTGAACGCTATCGTGGATCTCGGCGGGACTGTTCAGAACGTGATGGTCAATCACAGGACGTACGGAAAGATGACAGCGGCGCTCAACATCAGAAACCGCAGGGATGTCCGTGTGTTTGTGGACAATATCCGTTCGGGCAGGTCGTCGCCGCTTCTGAACGTGACTTCCGGCTACCATTTTCATACGGTCAGCGCGGACTGCGAGGCGGTGCTGGACGAGATTGAGGAGATGCTCCTGCAGAAAGGATACCTGGCAGAATGGCTCCCATATGAGCAGGAACTATAGAAAAAAATGCATAAGCCTGTCTTGGTGGACATACATTAGAATAATCATGATCAGGTGGAGGAGCCGGCGTATGCAGTTTTTTTATATAGATTATATGAACAATGGAAAGAAGGAGCGCAATATCGGGTTCCTGAGGGTGGAAAATGACGGTGTCAGCGTGGGGCTGCGGGGGGTGCCGCTGCAGTGCGGGGACAGCTGCAAGGTGTATGCCGTCAATATAAATGACGAGAAGATCTTTCTGGGGGATGTCGCCATCCGTGCGGGGTACGGCATGGAGAAGATGAAGTGGAATGACAGCGTGGATCTAGCGCGGTGCATGCGCGTCGAGATCCCGCTGTACGGAACGCGCATGGGCATCTGCGTGCTCAGGGACGATCACCCGTCACCGGACAGCGCCACGCTGCCGGCGGGACAGAATGAGATCCATGTGGCAAAGGGCACAGACAGCCCGGAGCAGACAGGGCAGGATGAACTCTGCGAGGAGATCTATGAGGACAAATGGCAGCAGCTGTGCAGGATCTACCCGGAGATCCATATCTGCCGGGAGGCGCAGAGCATCCTGATACGGCCGCGGGACGCGGTCGTGCTGTCGGAGAGATACCATGAGCTTGCGACCAATTCGTTTGTGCTGCACGCCTATTACAATTACAGGCAGCTGCTGCTGTTCCGTTATGCGCAGGAGGATATCCAGTATTACCTCGGAGTGCCGGGGGTGTACTACGAGAGGGAGCAGCGGATCGCGCAGATGTTTGGATTTGAGGGGTTTGAGAACGGCGAGGCGCGCATGCAGCAGGACGCCGACAACAAACTGTACAGGGGATGCTTTGGATATTACATGAAACGTGTGGAGATATGATCAGCTTTTTAAAGGAGAGGGCAGGCAAAAGGTATGGCTAAGGGTGTGGCGAAAAAGAAACTATACGCCGTAAGGAAAGGGAAAAAAACAGGTCTGTTTCAGACATGGGATGCGTGCAGGGCGTCCGTTGACGGGTATCCGGGGGCAGAGTACAAAAGCTTCCTCTCGAGGGCGGAGGCGGAGGCGTATCTGGACGGGATCCGGGATCCGATGCCGGATGCGGAAGGCAGTGAGGACCAGATCGTGGCATATGTCGACGGCAGCTTTAACAAGGAGCTTGGCAGATATGCGTTCGGCTGCGTCCTCATCAGGCCGGACGGTGAGATCATACGGGAGTCCGGCAACGGGGACAATCCGGAGTCACTGGAGCTGCGCAACGTCACCGGGGAGATGCTCGGGGCGATGTTCGCCGTCAAGTGGAGTGAGGTCAACGGATATTCCGCCGTAAAGATATGCTATGACTATATGGGCATCGAGATGTGGGCGACCGGGGGCTGGAAGGCGAATAAGAGCCTGACGCAGAAATACGCCGCGTTCATGAGGGAGAGCGGCAGCCGGATCCGGATCACCTTTCAAAAGATAGCCGCGCATACGGGAGACAAATATAACGAGGAGGCGGACAAGCTGGCAAAAGCAGCCCTTGTTGGGGGGAAAGGGATCCCTGAGATCACGAGAGTGCAGAGTGAAAGGGAATAGATCGGTATGGGGAATGTATTAGAGATTTTTGACGAGGGAACGCGGAAGTGGTTTCAGAGCGCGCTTGGGGAGCCCACGCCGGTGCAGGCAAAGGCGTGGCCGGACATCGCTGCAGGCCGGCATGTGCTGGTTTCGGCGCCTACAGGAACGGGGAAGACACTTTCCGCGTTCCTTGTTTTTCTGGACCGGATGAAACGGCAGGCGCAGGAGGGGACATTGGAGGACGGGCTGCAGCTGGTCTATGTGTCGCCGCTGAAATCCCTGGCATCGGACATCCGCGAAAATCTGAGGCGGCCCCTGGAGGGGATCGGCGGGCAGGAGGCGATCACAGTCGGCATCCGGACAGGGGATACGCCGCAGAGGGACCGGCAGCGCATGGTGAGAAAACCGCCCCATATTCTGATCATCACACCGGAATCGCTGTATCTGATGCTGACCAGCAAGACAGGGCAGGGCGTGCTCGTGACGGCGAGAGCTGTGATCGTGGACGAGCTCCACGCGCTGATCGACACGAAAAGGGGGGCGCACCTGATGCTGTCGCTGGCGCGGCTGGATCATCTGTGCGGGCGCCCTCTGCAGCGCATCGGCCTGTCTGCGACGATCGCCCCGCTCGCGGCGGCAGCGGAGTATCTGGCGCCGGAGGAGGTGAGGATCGCCGCGCCCGCCATGGGGAAGCAGCTGCGCCTGGAGGTGCTGGGACCGTACGCGGACGCTGTCAGGGGCAGGAGAAAGGATCCCGTGTGGGAGGAGCTGGGCGCCCTGGTGTTTCAGTACTGTCAGGGCAGCCGCAGCGTGATCGCGTTTGTGGAGGGAAGAAGATACGCGGAAAAACTGGCCTATTATGTCAATACTCTGGGCGGGGAGGACTTTGCGCGGGTGCATCATGGCAGCCTCTCCAGGGAACAGCGCACGGAGACGGAGGAGGCCCTGCGCGACGGGAAACTGCGGCTGTTGTGCGCGACCTCTTCCATGGAGCTGGGGATCGATGTGGGCGAGATCGACCAGGTGCTCCAGGTGGGCTGCCCGCGCACTGTTTCCAGCACGATGCAGCGTCTCGGGCGCGCCGGGCACAATCCGGGGCGGACCAGCGTCATGTATCTTTTCCCGAGGACGGCGGCAGAGTGCGTCTCCTGCGGCATGACGGCGCAGCTTGCCAGGGAGGGCGGTGTGGAGCTTATCGATCCGCCTCCGCAATGCCTCGACGTGCTCGCCCAGCACCTTGTCTCGATGGCGGCGTTTCGAAGCTATTCGCTGGACGAGGTGATGGAGGTGCTGCCGCGCGCCTGGAACTTTCGGGACATTACCAGGGAGGATGTACAGGCCGTACTGTGCATGCTGGCTGGGGATTATGAACATGAGCGCGATATTCCTGTGCGGCCGAGGATCCTGTATGACAGGATCCATGAGCGCGTGGAGGGGGACAGTTACAGCAGGATGCTGGCGGTATCCGCGGGAGGCACGATCCCGGACAAAGGTCTGTATACCGTCAGGACAGAGGACGGCGTGAAGCTTGGGGAGGTCGACGAGGAGTTTGTGTACGAGTCCCAGAGGGGAGACCGCTTTATCCTCGGTGCGTTTGCCTGGAAGATAACGAATATCGGCAGGGATGTCGTGACTGTGGTGCAGGCTCCGGTCGAGGGCGCGAGGCTTCCTTTTTGGAAAGGTGAGATCAAAGGGCGCGACAAGCGTACCGGGGAGGCGTTTGGCCGCATGTTTCACGGATTCCAGCAGGCATATGAGGAGGGACGGCTGCCGGAAGCCCTGAGAGGGTACGGACTGGATGAGACAGCCGTGTTTCTTGCGTCCGGCTATCTGGAACGTCAGTTAAAGGCGGCAGGGAGCCTGCCCGATGACAGGACGATCCTGGCAGAGCATTTCAGGGATTCGTCCGGAAACAGCCAGCTGATGTTTCATTCACTGTTTGGGAAGCGGATCAATGCGCCCCTGTCCCTGCTCGCGGCACAGGCGGCGAGGGAACAGCTGGGAGGCGAGATCGGCAGTGTCGACGAGGAGGACGGATTTCTCCTGTACTCTTATGGCAGGGATACGCTTCCGGAGGGGATCCTCCAGGGACTTGATCCGGACACCTGTGTCAGAAAGCTGGAGATCATGCTCCCGGCGACGCCTGTCTTCAATATGGCATTCCGCTACAACAGCGGGCGTGCGCTGATGATGGGGGTCCGCAGGAACAGCCGGCAGCCGCTCTGGCGGCAGCGCCTGAAGAGTGCGGAAATGCTTGAACAGGTGGTGCGCGAGGACGCGCATCCGCTGATTCGCGAGACCAGGCGGGAGTGCATGCAGGAGCTGTGGGACGCGGCGGGGGTGAGAGAACTGCTGTGCGATATCCGCGCCGGCATCGTGGAGGTGCGGGAGATCTACACAGAACTGCCCACGCCGATGTCGCTCCCGCTGCAATGGGCGCAGGAGGCGGCAGTCATGTACGACTATGCGCCCACGCCGCGCGGGATCCATGCGGCGGTGGAGGACGCGCTCAGATCCGATGAGAAATTGCTGCAGCCGGGCAGCCGGGAGCTCCTGCAGGTGCAGGAGAACATCCTGTCGAGGGAAAAACTGCCGGAGGATGAGCGGCAGCTTCACGCCCTGCTGATGACGGAGGGCGACCTGGCGGCGGGGGAGCTGGAGATCCCTGTGGAATGGCTGGAGCGTCTGGCACAGGACGGAAGGGTGCTGTATCTGGAGCAGGGATTGTGGATCGCCGCGGAGGAGGACGGACAGTACGCGGAAGCGCTCGAAGGCCGGGAGGTCTGTGAGGAGCAGCTCCATATCGTGAGGCGCATGCTGCGCTACCGCGGCGCCGCTGACGCGGAGCAGACAGCGGCGCGCTACGGATGGCCTCTGACGCTGGCAGAGGCCATCCTGGAAGAGCTGTGCCGGCAGGAGAAGATCGTAAAACAGGAGGGAAAATATTACCATGCGGAGCTGTACCGGCGCGCCCGCGTGCGGACGCTCAAAAACCGGCGGGAGGAGGTACAGACCTGTCCCGCGGAAGCGTACGCGGCGCTGATGCTCTCGCATATGGCATCGAGCGCGCCCGCGGAGGAATGCCTGGACAGGCTCTTAAAACGATATGCGGGGACTGTGCTGCCCGTCTCTTATTGGGAGGGGATCGTGCTGCCGCGCTGGGTGAACAGCTACCGCGGGGAAAAGCTCGACGCCTTTCTCGCCGGAGGGGAGCTGTTCTGGCATATGGAGGGCAGAGGCGGGCTCCGATTCGACCTGCAGGAGGAGATCGACTGGGATGCGGGACTGCGGACGCAGGAAAACGAAGCCGACGGCGATGCGCCGGCTCAGGAGGAACTGACTGAAAAGGAACAGCTGATATACCAGACCCTGCAGAGACGCGGCGCCAGCTTCATGCAGTCTCTGAACGGCGTGCTCGGCAGTGAGTCACCCTATGACACGCTGATGTCCCTGCTGGAAAAAGGACTGGTGTATGCGGACAGTTTTGTTCCGGTGCGCCAGTGGATGGATCAGGAGAAGTCCGGGAAGACAGTGGCAAAACAGCGCGTCAGCATGCGGGTAAAAGCGCTGCGTTCCGGCAGATGGGATATCGTGCGTCCGCTGAGGGAGACAGACCGCAGACAGTCTATGGAAACGACGCTGGAAAAATGTTTTGACAGGTGCCTGATCCTGTGCAGGGAGACTGTGGCGGCATGCGGGATCCCGTGGCAGGATGCGCTCTCGGTGCTCCGCGTATGGGAGTACACAGGGCAGGCGCGGCGCGGATATTTTGTCGAAGGCTTATCCGGCGCACAGTTTATCAGAGGAAAAGATTACGCCTCCGTCATCAGGATGCTGGACAGGAACCAGCAGCAGTCACAGAAAGAGCTGGTCTGGGTGAATGCGGCAGACCCGGCGCAGTGCTGGGGAAAAGTACTCGCTCATAGAGAGGGGCGGAATTTTATGAATGTGCCGGGAAACGCGGTGGCATGCCATGGCGGAATGCCGGCGGCAGTCATGGAACGGCAGGGCAATACCCTGCGCGTGTTTGACGAGGCACTGCTGGAAGCCTGTCTTCAGATGTTTGCGCAGGAATACAGAAAAGGAAGGATCTTTCCGAAGCTCAAGCGGATCGTCGTCAAGAAATATCCTGAATGCGCGAAGGAGCCCCTGACGCGCGCCGGGTTTTTCAGGGAGATGCAGGACTATGTGCTGTACCGCTGAACCCATATAGTACCATAGTACTATTGAGATAAAAGGCGGCTTCATATATGCTTATCAGGTGCCGTTGATCAGGCATATCACTAAGCATATATGAGGTAATATTATGAAAAAAAGAACAAATGAGATCCTGTCGGGGGTACTCGTGCTGAGCATCCTGATGGGCTCGCAAAACGCGATGAAAGCAGCTGCGGCATCAGGGCAGGAGCAGGCAGGCGGACGGCAGATGACAGCCGTCCGGACAGAGCTGTGGCAGAACAGCCGCAGCGGAGAAAAAAGGGCAGAAGAGGCAGAGACAGCAGAGACAAAAACAGTTGAGGGAAAACCAGTTGAGAGAAAGAAAACCGGAATAAAGGCGGCTGGGATAGAGGCAACTGGAATAGAGGCGGCTGGGATAGAGGCAACTGGAATAGAGGCGGCTGAAATAGAGGCAGCTGAAATAAAAGCGGCTGGAATAGAGGCAGTTGAAACAGAAGCGGCTGAAACAGAAGCGGCTGAAATAGAGGCGGCTGAAACAGAAACAACTGAGACAAAAGCAAAGGAGACGAACGCAGAAGAAATAAAAGAGACAGAAGGCACAGAGACCGCATCAGAGTCTGTGCCAAACGACAAGTCGGAGCCTTCAACAGAGGAGGCATCGGAGGGCCCGTCAGAGTGCATATCAGAGACCGCCGCACAAGCGGTATCGACACAGACATCAGAACAAGATCCCGAATGGATCCCCGAAGGGATCACAGAGATACTGGCAGCCGTACGCCCGATGGAACGACCCGGCGACAGGGATGCTGACCACAGAATGGACAACGCTCTGCATGACAGTGATTTTTATATCGAACTGTCGTCGGATGGGAAGGTCAGGCAGTACACATACGGCGAATGGCTGGAATATCTTAAGAGCTGCAAAGAGTGGGTGGATGGAGAGATCGAGGTGAAGCTGAGCGATAGCGGAAAGAGATATTTCGATGCCATCCAGATGGAAGTACAGGAAGGCGGGACAGGCGGAGGAAGAAAAAAATATGTATTCTGGGCAGTCAGTCTGGACAGGGGTGTGAGTACGAAGGACGCGGAGAACGGTACCAGAACCTACACGGCAGGAAGGGACCAGAAGGCGCCGGTATTAAAGGCGTTCTGTGCGGACAACGCGTGCTATGAGCCGACAAGGACGGATACAGAGCAGTATTTTGCCAGTGATTTTATACTGAAGGGGACATACTGCGATGATGTGAGCGGTGTGTGCAGGATCGAGTACACTGCCGACATACGGTCAAAGGGGGATCCGGTGTGGATCGAAGTGGAGGATGCGCAGGCATCCGCAGGTTCGGCGGCTGATTTTGAGATCGTGCTCTCAGACGGATGCTATCCGGCCATTGCGGTAAGAGCGCGCGATGCGGCCGGAAACATCAGCGATGTGAAAGCGTTCGTCAACGATGCGGGCGAATACATCAAAGTGGTGGTGGACAGTGCCGAGCCCGTACTGCAGTTCGACATCTCCGCGGGAGGGCAGCCCTACAGCGGTGAGGAGGACAACTGGACAAACAGGGATGTGCGGATTGAGGTCACAGCGGATCCGCTTCGCTTCTGCTCGGGGATCTGCCAGTGTGAGTATGCCTATGTAAAGATTGGTGACGAGAAACTGCTGGATCAGAAACTGAGGGATCACAGACAGGGAGGAACGCAGGACAAGAATCAGGGAGAGACGCAGGATGAGGATCAGGACAAGGCACAGGATCAGGGAGGGACACAGGACAAAGAACAGGATGATATGACACAGGAGCCGTTAAAGTGGACAGCGCTTTCCGTGCAGGATACAGGGGCGGCAGGGTTCACTGTCACTGAGGACAGAAACGGTTATTATCTCTTCCGCGCTGTCTCGAGATCGGGGGTGGCGACCACGGCGGATGTGAGACAGCGCGTGCTCATACAGCATCAGGCGGCTGAGGCCAGGCCGATCCTCGTGAGCGGGGCGGATGAGACGAAATGCAGGAATGGATGGTACAACCAGCAGTCCGGAACGCCGCAGATCCGCTTCGAGTATCCTGATTATGACACCGGCGCCGTATCGAAGGAGTACGATGCGCCGGTCACGATACACTATGAGCTGACAAAGAAGGATTTCGTTCCTGACTCCTTGGGATCAGATCCGCCGGTGCCGGATGAACCGGGTGGATCGCCGGGGATGGACGGTGAGGAAGGGACTGCGGTCATCGGCGTCATGAGCTGCAATGATGTGACGACCCGCGCGGATGGCAGTCAGGAATTTGTGCTGAGAAAGGATGACCTGAGCCGCCATGTCGTTGATCCTGGCTCCGAGGACGGATTTTACACCCTGGGATACTGGACGACGGACAGAGCCGGAAACGTGTCAGAAAAGCAGATCTATTATTACAAGATCGACTGCCATGCGCCGACAGACCTGACGATGGAGCTGGCGGGGAGCGCATTTGAGGTAGGCAGTGCGGATACGGTCACCTACCGGGAATTTTACCGGGATGCAGTGTCGGGCAGCGCGGATGCGCAGTATGGCATCAGCGGCAAAGGATCCCTGGTGATCAGAAAAGCAAAGAAGATCGGTGAGTGGAAAGGCATGGAGCAGGACGGTATTGAGAGTGCGGATAACATCACGATATCCCCGAATACGCGGTGCTTTCTGTACATCAGGGCAGAGGACGCGGCCGGAAATATCACGGATGGCTGGACGGACGGCATCGTGGTGGACAATATGGCGCCCAATGAAGCGGCGGACGGCAGTCACAAAGAACTGTTCATACTGCCGCAGGGGGCGAACGAACATGGTTTTTTCAACGATGACGTCACGGTCGATATCCGCATTAAGGACGCGCCGGAGGATGACAACTGCGCCGCACTGCGGTCGGTGACAGGATCCATCGGAAGAGATGGGGTGGACACGATCGCGGGACAGGAGCTCTTTTCTTTCACCGGGGATGCGCCGACGGAGGATGAGATCATTGCGGCGTCAGCTTTTGAGGGCACACAGCTGGTTGATGCAAAGGCAAACGAGAGCAATGAAGCTTATATAGAGGTCACGGCTTCCGACCGGTCGGGCAATACAGGAACGTCGACACAGTTTCTGAAGATCGACGTCACCAGACCGGAGATCGACATCCGCTTCGACAACAACGATGCGGTGAATGGCAGGTATTATCGTCAGGGAAGGACGGCGACAATCCACGTACATGAACTGAATTTTGACCCTGGCGCAGTGCGCGTATTGGTCACGAAGGACGGTCAGACATCAGAAGCGGTATTATCGGACTGGAAAAGCGACGGGAGCGAACACTATGCCTCGGTCGCATTGATGGAGGACGGCGAATACAGTATCACGGCAGACTGTGTGGATCTGGCGGACAATGCGTCGGATCCGGTGCACTCCGGGACATTTGTCATTGACCGCACCGTGCCGCAGATCGCCATTGCGCTGACTGCAGGGCAGGGGGAGCAGACAGCAGACCGGCAGTACTTCAACACAGGCGTCACGGCAGTGATCACCGTGACAGAGCGCAATTTTAACACGGAGGATCTTGTTCTGAACATGACGCCAGTGTTGGAAAAGGGCATCTGGAGCCACGACGGGGATGTCCATACACTGCGGGTTTCTTTTGGGCGTGATGATGTGTATCATATTGACTGCGTATGCACAGATCTGGCGGGCAATCTGGCGGATACAGCCGGGAGGGATTTTGTCATCGATACTGCGGCGCCTGTGATCCATATTGACGGGGTGGCGGATGGCTCTGCCAACAGCGGCGCGGTTCTGCCCGTGATCTCGGTGTCGGATCTGAATATCGAAGCGTCCGACATCGCAGTATCCGTGCGGACAGGCATCGGCGATCCTGTTGTGTGCGCTGTGGAGACAGCGCTTGCCGGGGGAGAGGACGGTGCGGAGTATCGTCTGACACTCACCGACATGACCGGGAAGGCGGATAATATCTATTACCTCACCGCGTCAGCCTGCGACCGCGCGGGAAACCAGGCGGAACTTACATATCGATTCTCCCTGAACAGAAATGGTTCCGCGTATGATCTGAGTGCGCTCGCCCATCTGATGGAGAGGCAGTACAACACATACGACGCACTGTGTGATATTCAGATCATGGAGATGAATATCGACACGGTCGACGAGTTTGAGCTCTATGTATCGCGCAATGGTGCGATCGGATACGAGGCTGAGTACACAAGGGAAAGATATGGTTCTGCGGACGCCGGCTATACATATGTATATCAGATAGCGAAAGAGAATTTCGCCGCGGAGGGAATCTACCGTCTGACGCTGTATTCCAGGGACAGGGCAGGAAACGAAGTCAACAGCGCGGCCAGCATACGCGGGGAGGAGATCCAGTTTGTCATTGACAATACGCCGCCCAGGGTGGTGATCGACGGTGTCGAATCCGGGAAGGTGTACGATGTCGAGGCACAGGAGGCTCGCATCGTCATAACAGATAATTTTAAGCTGGACGAGGCGGAGCTCACGCTGGTAAACAGACAGAATGAGGTGCTGGAGCGCTGGGACTACATGGAACTCTGCGGGGAGGATGAGGCGCTGAAGATCGTGATCGGGCAGCGCGATGAGCCGGTGTCCCTTCTGTACCGGGTGAAGGATGCCGCCGGAAATGAGATGCAGACCGTCCAGGGAGAACGCGCGGCACCTGCCGATTTTCTTGTCACGACGGACAGGTATGTGCAGCTGGTCAACGATCCGCCGCAGGGGTTCGCGAAACGCCTTATGCTCCTCATGGCGGGGATGTTCTGTGCGCTGGCGCTGTCAGCGGCAGCCCTGCATGTGAAAAGGGGTGGTAAAATATTGAAGTGAACAGTATTTCATGCTATACTATACAGGATGTATGGTGATACACAGATCCGGACGACGATATCGGATCAATCCACAAGAAAAGAGCATGGAATAGACTATGAAGAGATATGTGACAACATGGGGGAACGCGATCTCGATCGCGGACAGGAGACCGGAGAACTACGCAAAGGACCTGACACTGCGCTACCCCGTCCGTCCAATGTTTGACGGAGAACGATTCAAGATCACGCTGGATAATTTCTGCGGTACAGAGCCTGTGACGATCAGCTGTGTCTATGTGGCTGACAGCGCGGACGCGGCGCGCGGGATCATCCGGGAGACCAGCACACCGGTCACTTTTGACAATGGCAGCAGGAGCGTCACCATACCGGCGGGAGAGGCGGCAGTCAGTGACGGCATCCGCTTCCCTGTCAGACGCGGAAAAGACATCACCATCAGCCTGTATCTGGCGGAGTTTACCCAGATGCGCTCCGCAGTACTGATCACAGGGCCGCTGTCAAAAGGGTATTATGCGGTGGGGGATCATGCACAGAGCGGCATGCTCCCGCTGGATCTTACAAGGAATACGAACTGGTTTTATTTTTTGAGTAATGTGGAGATAGAGACCGACTGCGCAAACCGGGCTGTCGTCTGCTACGGCGACAGCATTACCTCACAGGCGTGGCCGGACTACCTGACACTGCGGTTATTTCAGGAGGACATTGCGCATACTGCTATTGTGAGACGGGCGGCGAGCGGCACGAGGATCCTGCGGCAGTACGACAATATCACGTATGACTCCTACGGCTTAAAGGGAGCTGTCCGTTTTCCGAGGGAGGCGCGGGTGAGCGGGGCGGATACCATCATCATCCAGCATGGTATCAATGACATCATCCATCCGGTGGGCGTGGAGGTGAACCCGTTCCGTCCGTGGAGCGACCTGCCGACAGCTGATGAACTGATACAGGGATTGCGGTCGTATATCCGCCAGGCGCGGGAATACGGACTGGACGTGTATATCGGGACGCTGCTGCCGATATACGGCTGGCGCACCTACGAACCGTTTCGGGATGAGCTGCGCTGCGCGGTCAACGAGTGGATCCGCCGGACGACCGAGATCGACGGCTGTATCGATTTTGACAGAGCGCTGTGTGACAGTGAGAATCCGGCGGCTTTCGGACAGGGTTACGACAGCGGCGATCATCTGCACCCATCCGAGCGCGCCTATGAGCGGATGGCCGCGGAAGTACCGGAAATTTTGTTGAGACACAAGGAGAAATAAAAATGCCCACATTACTATTTATCAATGCGTGCGTGCGCGGCGGGGATTCGAGGACGCTGGCGCTTGCAGAGCATCTCCTGGAACGCATCAGGGAAGCAAACAGCAGGGATATGGCATTTCATATAGAAGAGATCAGGCTTTCGACGGAGAATCTGCTTCCGCTGAACTATGAGAGGCTCCAGAGGAGGGAGGAGCTGCTGGAGGCACGCCAGTTTCACGATACGATGTTTGACTATGCCAACGCTGTCGCACAGGCGGACATGCTCGTGATCGCGGCGCCTTACTGGGATATGTCCTTTCCATCTTCCCTGAAGATATTTTTTGAGGCGGCGAGTGTGGACGGGATCACGTTTACATACGCTGAGGACGGCACGCCCGTAGGACTCTGTGCCGCGGGGGATATGTACTATGTCACGACGAGCGGCGGCTATATCGGTGACTGCAATTTTGGTTTTGAGTATGCAAATGCCCTGTGCAGGCTTTACGGCGTGCAGAGTACGCACTTTGTCAGCGCGCAGGGACTGGATCTTGACGGGGCTGACGTGCAGGCGATCCTGGAGGAGGCCTGCAATGGGGAGATCCTGAATTTTTCGTGAGTCTTTCACGATGATGGAGGTGTGTCCTTGGAGGCGGGATTGAAAGAAGACAGGATGGCGGATCACAAAGGGATAGAGGCAGAAACACAGAAGAGGGAAAATGAGAACAGGAAGCAGCTGTTGGCGCAGAAGATATGGAGCCTGTCACGAGACAGACTTCTCATGAATCTGCGCTTTCTTGACGTGGCGCTCTCCAGTCTGGCATTTCAGGCAAGAGCAGGGATCGATAAGGTCTATTGTGATGTCAGTGCGCCGGGAGGCGCTGTGATCTGCTATGATCCCACAGCAGTGATCCGCCTTTACAGGAGGGCTCCTGCCAATGTGACGCGGCTGTATCTGCACATATTGCTGCATTGTATCTTTAGTCATTCGTACAAATATGACAGGGTGGAGCAGGAGCTCTGGGATGTGGCGGTGGATATGGCGGTGGAGAATGTGGCGCTGAATCTGAAAATAACAGGTCTTGAGACGGGAAGAGATGCGCAGCGCGGCGAAGTGCTGGCGCAGTGGAAGGAGCGAGCGGGAGCACTGACTGCGGAGCGAATCTACAGAAAACTGCGAGAGGACAGGCCGGGGGTCAGCGAGCTTCTGGAGCTTGGGAACCTGTTCAGGCGCGATGTGCATGAGGGCTGGGAACCCGCCGGGACGCTTGAGATCACCGAGGCGCAGTGGAAGAAGATCAGCGAGCGGATCAAGGCGGAGCTGAAGTCCTTCTCGGAGGACAAGTCCGACGACAGGAGCATTTTGCAGAATCTGGAGGAAGCGGCCAGGGAGCACTATGACTACAGTGATTTTCTCAGGAAGTTCAGCGTGTCGGGGGAGGATATGCGGATCAACGACGACGAGTTTGATTACGTATATTACACGTATGGACTGTCTCTGTACGGCAATCTTCCGCTGGTGGAGCCGCTCGAGTACAAGGATGTCAACAAGATCAAGGAGTTTGTGGTGGCGATCGATACCTCCGGCTCCTGCCGCGGAGAGGTGGTTCAGGCATTTCTGAACAAGACATACAGTATTTTGAAGAGCAGTGAGAATTTTTTCCGCAAGGTCAACATCCATATCATACAGTGCGACTCCGAGGTGCGGCGCGACACGAAGATAACAGATGATGAGGAGTTTGAGGCATTTATGAGGGAAGGACAGCTGGAAGGGTTTGGCTCGACGGATTTCAGGCCGGTCTTTGCGTATGTGGACAGGGCGATCGAGAGCGGAGAGTTTGAGAATCTCAGGGGACTGATCTATTTCACGGACGGTTATGGTGTATTTCCGGAGCACAAACCGGCTTACGATTATGACACGGCGTTTGTGTTCCTGGAGGATGACTATGAGAAGCCGGCCACGCCCCCGTGGGCGATCAAGCTGGTACTGCCCGTTGAAGATATCGAGAACAGCGGTATTGAGGACCGTGTGGAGAGGGAGGTATGAGTGCGTGAACATTAAGCAGGCAAAAGAGCATATCAGGAATTCTGTAAGGTTGTATTTAAAGAGGGATGAGTACGGAGAATACCGGATTCCGGTGGTGCGGCAGCGGCCGATCTTTCTGCTGGGATCTCCGGGGATCGGCAAGACTGCCATCATGGAGCAGATCGCGCAGGAGCTGGGTATTGCGCTGGTGAGCTACTCCATGACGCACCACACCAGACAGTCCGCGCTGGGACTTCCTTTCATCACACACAAAAACTACAAGGGGCTGGAATTTGACATCTCCGAGTATACCATGAGCGAGATCATCGCATCGATCTACGAGGTGATGGAGCAGTCGGGGATCGAGGAGGGCATCCTGTTTCTCGACGAGATCAACTGCGTGTCGGAGACGCTCGCGCCCTCCATGCTGCAGTTCCTCCAATACAAGGTCTTCGGGCGCCATAAGGTTCCGGACGGATGGGTGATCGTCACCGCCGGCAATCCGCCGGAGTACAACAAGTCCGTCCGGGAGTTCGACGTGGTGACGATGGACAGGATGAAGCTTGTCGAGGTGGAGGCGGACTATGCGACGTGGAAAGAGTATGCCCTGAGACAGGGGATCCACAATGCCGTGACCACCTACCTTGATATGAAAAAAAATGATTTCTACCGTGTGGAGACAACTGTCGGCGGAAAGTCCTACGTCACGGCAAGAGGCTGGGAGGACCTGTCAGCGACAATGCTCCTGTGTGAGGAGGAGGGACTCGCCGTGGATGAGACGCTGGTCGCGCAGTATCTCCACAATGACAGGATCGTGAAAGAGTTTACCGCGTATTATGAGCTGTACAATAAATACAAAAAGGACTACAAGGTCGAGGAGATCCTCGCAGGCACCAATTCCGCGCAGGTCGTGGAGCGGGCGCGGATCGCGAAGTTCGACGAGCGGCTGTCACTGCTTGGGATGCTGCTTGACAGGCTCGAGAGCGAGATGAAGGAAAATCTCGAGAGATCGGATTATCTCACGGATCTGATGAGACTTCTGAAGATCATAAGGACCCTGTGCGAAAAGGATGCGGAGAAAGGTGTGGAGGAGCAGATCGCGGAGCAGATCCAAAACAGGGAAAAGCTTCTGGCTTCCATGGCAAATGCGGGAACGCTCTCCGCTGAGGACAGGAGAAGGCACAGGGCAGTGATCCGGTTCCTTGAGACGGCCGCGAGGAAGCTCAGAGCCGGGAGCTATGACGAGGCGGCAGCGTTTGCCCTGATCAGGGAGGACTTTGACGCGGAGGTGGCCGGGATGAAGGAGGAGAACGGCAGGATCCAGGCAAGGCTCCACAATCTCTTTGCCTTCAGCGAGGTGGCGTTCATGGACGGAAACGAGGTGCTGGTGCTGGTGACGGAGCTCACAGTGAACGCTTACAGCGCGCGCTTTATCGGACTGTACGGGAGCGCGGATTACCAGAGACACAACGAGGATCTGATGCTGCACGAGCGGCAGGATGACATCATGAAGGAGATCGAGGCGTTAGAGCTATGAGTGTAGAAGAAAAAGTGATGGAGACCGGAGACGGCGGGCAGCTTGTGTACGTGCCCTGCAGGAAGGGCGTCGCGGTAAAGCGGTTTAGGGGGACCGCGGACAGGGTATATATTCCGGCAAAGATCGAGGGAAGACCGGTTGTAGAGATCGGGAAAAAGGCGTTTCTGAGCTGTAAGACACTCCGCTATATAGCAGTTCCCGACACGGTGGAGGAGATCGGGGACTGGGCCTTTGCACACGCGGAGCAGCTGTGCTCGGTCAGCCTTCCGCGCCATCCGATGAGCTGCGGGAAGGAGCTCTTTCTGGGCTGCGGCCGGTTAAACGAGATCGTGCTTGGCAGTTCACAGGCGGAGTGGGCGGAATATGCGCCGCTGGGGCTTTACCAGATGCTTGCGACGGCGGTGACTGTTTTCAGGGATTATTTTCTGCTCGACCCGCTGGATTTTGGAAACGATGCGTGGGTGAAGCGCTGGGATGAGAAACTGCTGGCGCTCGTGATGCTCGATGACCTGGATGGTTTTGAGGAGCTGTGGACGTGCGGCGAGGAGGACTATGAGGGAAAGGATTACGATATCCGGTCCTACCCCGTGGAAAAGCGCAAGATGAAGCTCCGCATCGTCTATTTCAGGCTGATGCACCCTTACCGGATCTCGGATGATATGTACAGGGCGCTCAGGGAATATCTGCGAAGCCATACGAAGGGGACAGACGCGCCGGAGGCGTGGGAACTCATTCTGGAGGAACATGCGGAGGAGCTGGAATATTATCAAGTGTTTGCGGACGCCGGCTGTATTACGGAGGACAATTTCGACAGTCTGCTGGAAGACATGAAGGACTGCGGCGCCGAGATCAGGGCGTACCTGCTGCGCTACAGGGAGGAGCACTTTGCCGCAAGGGATGCGTTTGCGGCGTTTGAACTGGATTGGTAGAAATAGAAAAAAGCGCCGTCACTGGCGCTTTTTTCACTTATTCTTATAGAGTTCCATGAGGTAGTCCATGACAGCATTCTGGATCTCTGCCTGTGCCAGATAGCCGTCGCCCTGCTTCTGCCGCATTTCTGCCGCGTATTCTTCGCCGTAGGACTCCGCCAGTTCAGCGGCCGCGGCGTCCAGATCGATGGTGAGTCCTGCGTCCTCATAGATCGCCTGGTAGACCATCGCTGTCTTTGCCGTCTCCTTTGCCCGTCTCCGCAGGTCCTTTTCATAGGACAGCTCGTCGGTGATATCCCCTCCCATACTGTCCCACACATTCTCGGCGGCAGCCATCCCGTAGGCTGCATACATCTGGTTGTAGTAATCCAGCATGGATTCGTCATTGTACTTCGTGACAGCGCGGAGCTTTTTGAGATAGCCCGACGGATAGGATCTGACAGTCGAGTTCTCCATGATGTAGTCTGCCAGGTAGTCCTCCAGGTGCTGTTCATAGAAACGGTTCTCCACAGATGCGCGGTACTCCTCGACGGTGGACAGACCTTCTTCCGAGAAGTTCTCCGCGACAAAATCGTCTGTGAGCTCCGGCGTGACGGTGATGCTGTTGATGGTGACCGCAAAGCTCGCATCCTTTCCGGCAACCGTGTCGTCGTTGCGGTAATCCTCGGGGAATGTGGCCTCCACAGTGAGCTGCTCCCCGGGCTTGTGGCCGATCAGCTGCTGCTCGAAGTCGTCTATGAAGGAGCCCGAACCGATCGTCAGACGGTAACCTGCCCCGTTGCTGTTCCCGCCCTCGAATTCAACGCCGTCGATCGTGCCGACATAATCGATGTTGACGGTATCGCCGTCCTTGATCGCGAGCGTCTCGTCTGTGCTCTCCTCCTGGTGGGACTGCAGCGTGTAGCGGATGTCCTCCTCCACCTCCTCGCTGGTTGCGGCAACCTCCTCCGCAGGTACAGGGATGTTGGCGTAGTCGACCAGCGTGAGCGCATCCCTGACATTGACGCCCTCGATCTTTCCGTCAGCGGTCAGACCGGAGCTGAGATTGGAGTCCGCTGTCGTGCGCATCGCCGCCAGGTAGATATTTTTCCCGACAGCCGCCGCGATGAGTACGACGATCGCTGCCACTGCGGCGGCGCCGATGATCTTTGCGGTGCGCCTGTGGCGCTTTTCCAGGGCAACTTCTTTTTTGCGCTGTTCGCGCTTGGCTTTGCTCTTGCTGATGTCTGAAGCCTCTTTTTTATTATTGGTATCATTTTTATCTTCTTTGACAGTTACTTTATCTTTCTTAGCCATCTTGATAACCTATCCTTTCCGGTTGCTGTGTAAAAAACCTCATACTAATGTAACACATAATGCGGAAAAAAGAAAGAGTTTCATGAGAATTCATACATTTGCGTTTATCCTTGACAACACACAAATAAACAGATTATACTGTTATATATAATCGCGAGGAAGGAGCAGTGTATATGAATGTAGAAGATATCCCAATACCGGCTATGGCGGCGATCAGAGTCAGTAAAGAGGGAAAATCAGCGCTTTTTGAGACGACGATCATTCAGACCACCGATAATAAATATATATATACCATGCCTGTCAGAGTGGATAACAAGCTGGTAAATTTCGAGGCGAAAGGGTTGCTCAAGGAGATCAAGATCGAGTTCGCGCCGTTTGAGTTTTATGAGTGGAGGAATATATCCATCGTCCGGTTTGTCGAGGACGGGAAGAGCTATCTGAGGATCCGCACGACGACCCCCGGGATCAAGGCGCTGGCATGGCCGGAGAAGCCTGTGACAACGGCCAAGAAGAAGCGGGAGAATCTGATCAGTGAAGAGGCGCTCGAGGTGATGAATGCTGCGCAGGCGACGCAGTCAGAAGGAGATAGATCGTGAGAAGGGCAGTATTGACAGCAGTGGTGGTCAGCACGTTGATGGCCGGCGGCATAGGAGGATGCCAGGGCGACATGGCGGCACAGGCTCCGGAGGAGTACGTGGACAGTGTTGTCAGTGACATCAGGGCACAGGCGGCGGAGGAGCTGAAGAAGGCTTTCTCGAATGAAGTCAGTGAATTTTTTGGGAGTGATGACCTGTCAAAAATGCTCGGTGTGGACGGCACGCAGCAGGCAGAGCTTGAGGAGTCGGTCAGATCCTTCATCGATCAGTACAGCTCGGATGAGGAAAAGCTCAGTGAGGCGAAGGCGTCATTGGATGCGCTCCTTCAGAGCGCGGAGGGGCTCTCGCCGGAGGAGATACAGGACAGGATCGAGGGAATATTTGCAGATTAGTCATCAAACACAGGACCCGTGTGCTGCGGCATACGGGTTCTTTCTATGCGCACGGACGCGGAAAGGAAATATGCAGCTAAGGCTGCCCGCGTCCGGCGCGCGAGTAGGGGAAGATGGCTCTTCCCTACTCGATTGCGCAGACCCGTGCAGAGGAAGAATGCCGCTAAGGCGGCGCACGGGTCGCGCGCGAGTAGGGGGAAGAGGCCATTCCCCTACTCGATTGCACATGGGTACTTAGGAACTGTAGTATCATCTGGTTCGGTAACATAACGAGGAATATGGTAAACATAACTAAAAAGTTATGTAAATTTGCACAATTTGGAAAATAAGGATTGATTTATAAAAATACATATGCTACTATTGAGAAAAATGGCTTAGAGTAGAAAAAGGAGGGTCTGGACAAAAACTTTTTGTGGGTTATCCACAAAATTATGTAGATATGTGGATAACTTAACTGTTTACATAATATCATAAATAAGTTGGTTACGTTTCGGTGCCGGTATCCTTAGAGGGAGAATGGGACCGGGGAAGAAACTAATCATAGATCGCTTTGATTATCTCGGAGGCGTGTGCGTTCATGCCAAAGGCACCTTGACAACATTACTACTTAGTAATAAGGATTATGGGTATATAGAACTTGGAAGCTGCTCAGGGCAAAGCGGATCCAGACAGGGAACGCCGCTTACGGCCAGTCGGGAAAAACGTGGCAGTTTTAGAGAGGTAAACCTGTCACAAGGGGCGGATGAAAGTTGATATATAACATTGAAGAGGGTTGAAAGGGGAACACAGCATGTTAGTAGCGAAGAGAGAAGTGTCTGAGAGAATTGATATTTTAAACAAGAAACCAATGATCAGAAAGATTCAGGCCACAGGAGAGATGATAGCAGGTTTTCTGAACCCTGTGACCGGGGATTTCGAGGTAGCTATGGAGATCAACGATGAGAGAGATATTGACGAGTTTCTCGATGAATACGACCTGTCAGTCGTTATGATCTCAAAAATGTAAAGTTCATATCAAAATGATGTTAAAAGGTGTTAATCAAAGCAAAGGAGACGGGGGCAGAGAGGCTGTCCCCGTTTTCTGTACACAGTGGCACCCGGAGGAAGTATGGAGGAGCAGATCAATGAAGAGAAAAGATTTTTATATTCCATCGAAGGATGGCGTGCACAGGCTTCATGTCGTATTGTGGGAGCCGGAAGGTGAGGTCAGGGCGGTCTTGCAGATCTCACATGGAATGGTGGAGATGATCGACCGATATGAGGATTTTGCGCTGTTTTTGAACCGGTATGGCTATGCGGTGATCGGAAACGACCATCTGGGGCATGGGCTGACCGCGGGGAATGACGGCGATCTGGGATACTTCTGCCCGCGGAACATGAGTGCGACCGTCGTCGCAGACCTGCACCGCGTCACCAGATATGCCAGGAAAAAATATAAACACAAGCCGTATTTCCTGCTGGGACACAGCATGGGCTCCTTCATGGCGAGAAGATATCTGATGACGTACGGGATGGATCTGGACGGAGCCGTCATCTGCGGCACGGGAAGCCAGGGCTGGCTGGTACTGGCCGCGGGAACGATCGTGGCAGGCGGGATGCGCCTGCTGCTGGGGGATCGTTACCGTTCCCGGTTTCTTGAGATGAGCGCGTTCGGTGCGTATCAGAAACGCATCCCCGATCCGCGCACCAGAAGCGACTGGATGACGAGGGACACCGGGATCGTTGATTTCTGCAGGAACAATAAGTACTGCAGCTTTCTCTTCACAGTCAACGGTTACAGGACACTCTTCGAGGTGCTCGCCTTCATCCAGCAGAAGAAGAACATCGACAGGATCCCCGCGGAACTTCCCCTTTTCTTTATCGCAGGCGGCCAGGACCCGGTCGGACACTACGGCGCGGATGTGAGGAAGGTTGCATCCGGATACGAGAAGGCAGGCATCGGGGATGTCTCGCTGAAGATCTACGAGGAGGACAGGCACGAGGTCTTAAACGAGCTGGACAGGGACCAGGTGTACAGGGATGTGCTGTCATGGCTGGACGCGAAGGTTATGGATAAAGAATGATGCGGATGCGGGAACTCAGTGAAGATGAAAAGTACATGCGGGAGGCTGTCAGACAGGCAAAAAAGGCTTACGCGCTCGGTGAAGTGCCGATCGGATGCGTGATCGTGCACGACAAAAAGATCATAGGCCGGGGATACAACAGGCGCAACACGGACAAGAGTACGCTCTCCCACGCGGAACTCATCGCGATCAGAAAGGCAGGAAAGGTGATCGGCGACTGGCGGCTCGAGGAGTGCACGCTCTATGTCACATTGGAGCCCTGCCAGATGTGTGCCGGTGCGATCGTGCAGGCGCGCATTCCCCGTGTCGTGATGGCGTGCATGAACCCCAAGGCGGGGTGTGCGGGCTCGATCCTGAATATTCTCGACATGCCCCAGTTCAATCACCAGGTGGAGTCGGTGAGGGGGGTTATGGAGGATGAGTGCGCCCAGATGCTCAGGGACTTCTTTAAGGAGCTGCGCATCCGGAACAAGGCGGAGCGGGAAGCAAAAAAATTGGAGGAATAGTGGAGGTTTTGTATGGACGAGATAGCGGTGCTCATTCCCTGCTACAATGAGAGCAGGACGATCGAAAAGGTAGTCAGGGATTTCAGGAGAGCGCTTCCGAATGCGGTAATATATGTATATGACAACAATTCGAAGGACGGGACAGATGAGATCGCGCGCCGTGCAGGCGCTGTCGTGCGCTATGAGTATCAGCAGGGAAAGGGAAACGTGATCCGGCGGATGTTCCGGGAGATCGATGCGAAATGTTATGTGATGACGGACGGGGACGACACGTACCCCGCTGACGAGGCGGCAAAACTGTGCGAGGCCGTGCTCGAGAGAAATGCGGACATGGTGGTGGGGGACAGGCTCTCGTCGTCCTATTTCGAGGAGAACAAGCGGCCGTTCCACAATTTTGGAAATTCGCTCGTGCGCGGTGCGATCAACAGCATGTTCAAGAGCGATATCCGCGACATCATGACGGGCTACAGGGCTTTCAGCTATCAGTTCGTGAAGTCGTTTCCCGTGCTCTCCAAGGGATTTGAGATCGAGACAGAGATGAGCATCCACGCCATCGACAAAAATATGCGCGTGGAGAATGTCATCATCCAGTACAGGGACAGGCCGGAGGGGAGCGAGTCAAAGCTCAACACCTACTCGGACGGGTTCAAGGTGATCATGACGATCGTCAAATTGTATAAAAACTATAAACCAATGGGCTTTTTTTCATGGATTGCGGTGGCGCTTGCGCTGCTCTCTACCGCTTTTCTGGCGCCGGTGATGGGGGAGTATCTCGACACGGGACTCGTGGAGCGCTTTCCGACGCTGATCGTGTGCTGTTTTGTGTACATGGCGGCGATGCAGTCCTTCTTTGCAGGGCTGATGCTGTCCACCATGAAACAGAAGAACATGCAGGATTATGAGATGAACCTGATCCTGCTGAACAGGGAGTACAAGAAACTGCTGGCAGTGTCCGGGGATGAGCCGGATGCCGCCAAACAGGATGAAAACAGGATGAGAAGATCAATATGAACATACCAATGAATTACGTCGCCTTTGACATAGAGACGACAGGGTTAAACCCCAAATATGACAAGATCATCGAGATCGGGGCTGTCAGGGTCAGGGACGGGGAGCCGGCAGATACATTCTCCACGTTCATCAATCCGGGAAAGAGCCTTCCGGAGCGGATCGTGGAACTGACAGGGATCCACGACGAGGACGTTGCAGGCGCGCCGTACATCGATGCGCTCCTGGAACCGTTTCTGTCGTTTGTGGGCGATGATGTACTTCTGGGCCACAATATCTTATTTGACTATTCTTTTGTCAAAAAGGCGGCGGTGAACCAGAGGCTGACATTTGAGAAGCAGGGGATCGACACGCTTCGGATCGCCAGGAAATTCCTGAGTGATCTGGAGAGCAGGCAGCTCGGGTTTCTGTGTGACCATTACCAGATCAGTCTGGATGCGCACAGGGCTCTGAATGACGCAGTCGCGGCACACAGGCTATATGGGATCCTGGCGCGTGAATACGGCGGTCAGGACAGCGGCATCTTTCAGCCGCAGCCGCTGGTCTACACAGTGAAAAAGGAGAGTCCGGCGACGCCCAGGCAGCTGGAGCTTCTGCAGAAGCTGACCGTGCAGTATCACCTGCAGTGCGATGGATTTGTGCTCTATCCGGTCGCGGGAGTGACGGATGAGTATGTTGACCTGGAAAGAGTGACAAAGAACGAAGCGAGCAGGCTCATCGACAGGCTGCTCGCAAATTTTCGACGATCGCATCCTTCATAAGAGAATGGATGCCCTGCGCCTGTGAGATCAGATGTTCTATTTTTTCGGACATGTTCATCTGCTGATAGAGCTCGGCGAGCAGATAATAGCTTTTGCTGACGTCAGTTCCGGTGGAGACGGCGAACTCGAGGACCCTGACGGCCAGATCGTCCTCCAGATTATCGTGCAGCAGCTCCGCAAGCTTTTGCAGGAGAGTGACCAGATTTGTGTAATGAAAATCATAGTCGCTTAATATAGTAATATTAGCAGTCCCGTACTTTAGTTTGAGATCCGTGTTGGTGTAGCCTGTGAGGTTCACGATCTGGCAGGCGGACAAGTCTTTTAGCTCATCAAGGCAGCTTTGAAGCTCTTCCGTCATGAGAGCGGGCTGCATGGAGAGCAGTTCCTCAGGGATCGTGATGTAATTAAGATCGTCAAGCGGCTTTTTTCGCGTGAAATTCGCCCGCTGTTCCCGGTCCCAGAATTCGCGGTCGATATCCTGCTCTTTGCGCCTGGCGTTGTGCAGGGCATAAGAAAATAGGAGACAAATAATGGGAAAGCTTGCAAAAATCAGTAAATTCATATATAATATCCTTTCGAAAAGGGGTGAACAGCCATGATGAATATGAACAATAAAAAAACTCAGCGCAAGATCGCTGCGGTCATAGCCGTTGTCCTGGTACTGGCTATGATATTGCCAGTGGTTTTGAGTGTTTTCGGTGTCTAGAATATCATATCACATTATTCGGAACAATGCAAAATAAACGGTTAAAATAGGAGTAGATATTTATGAAGAAGATGGAGAGATGCGTCGGATTTGTTGTGCTTGCCCTGCTGCTTTCGATCGTGTTTGCAGGTATGTTCAGGCTTGACGATGCTGTGGCGGCTTCGGATGACGACGTGATCCTTGAGGGCGTGTACATGGGAGATATCAGCCTCGCAGGCATGACAGCGGATGAGGCAAAGGCTGCCGTCAGGGCGTTCGTCGAGGAACTGAAATCAAAACATGTCACCTTCGGCGCAGTGGGAGACCATTATGTGGGAGTCATGGCGGGGGATCTGGGTCTGAACTGGGTGAACGAGTCGGACATAGATGCAGCTGCGGCGCTGGGAAAAAAAGGAAATATCGTAAAGCGGTACAAGGCGATGGAGGACTTAAAGCATGGCAATAAGATTTATGACCTGAAGCTGTCGCTCGACAGGGATCTGATCAGAGCCGTGCTCGAGGAACAGTGCACGGAATATGATATCCCGCCGGTAAACAACACGATCACCAGGACGGACGGACAGTTCGTCATAGAGGAAGGGCAGACCGGACAGCGGGTAAATATCGAGGAATCGCTGAACAGGACATATGACTATATCACTGTGGGCTGGGATTATCAGGATGCTTCCATCAATCTGGCGATCGATGTGACCGAGCCGAAGGGAAGCGTTGAGGATCTGGAGAAGATGACGGATGTTCTCGGTACGTTTACGACGAGCTATTCCACCAGTAGTGCGGCGAGATGCAAGAATGTGGAGAACGGCTGCCGTCTGATCAACGGGACACTCCTGTATCCGGGCGACGAGTTTTCGACATATGATGCGATCAAGCCTTTTACGGAGGCGAACGGGTATTATCCGGCAGGCTCTTACCAGAACGGAAAGGTGGTAGACAGTCTTGGCGGCGGCATCTGCCAGGTGTCGACGACACTGTACAACGCGGTGCTGCTGTCGGAACTCGATGTGACTGAGAGAAACAACCATTCCATGATCATCGGTTACGTGAAGCCGTCGATGGACGCCGCGATCGCGGAGTCGGCGGGCAAGGATTTCCGATTTGTCAACAGCTGGGACAATCCGATCTATATAGAAGGGATCACGCAGAACAAGCAGATCACCTTTACGATCTACGGGATGGAGCAGCGGGATCCGGGGCGTGTCGTGCGCTATGAAAGTGAGACGCTCTCGACGACGCATCCGGATCATGAGATCATCACACCGGTCACGAACCAGGGTGTGGGGTACATCAGCGTGGAATCGGCACATGTCGGATATACGGCACAGCTTTGGAAGGTGGTCGAGGAGAATGGTGTCGAGGTGAGCCGTGAGGTGATCAACAAGAGCTCCTACAAGGTATCGCCGAGATCGGCGACGGTGGGTGTCAACACAGACAATCCCAACTACGCTGCGCGCATCAATGCGGCGGTGGCGTCGGGCAGCATCGATACCTGCAAGGCGGAGGCGGCAGCGATCAAGGCGGAGATGGCAGCGGCGGCAGAGCAGCAGGCAGCGATGACGGATGAGCAGCGGGCGGCAGCGGAGCAGCAGGCGGCGCTGGAAGCCTACTATCAGGCGCTTCAGCAGCAACAGCAGCAGCTGTTGTTAGAGCAGCAGGCGCAGGCACAGCAGCAGGCACAGCCGTAATGAGATACATTCTTACAAAGGGGATTTGTGATGAAGTGCGGAAAATTAACAGAGAGCATCTATGAGCGTTCCGTTATAAAAGTCATGAAGGCAAATTCAACTGAAAACAGAAAATTCTATGATGGCGCAGGACTGGGGGCAGACTGCGCCGTCTTGGCGGCTGGAACGCCTCCCGGCAGCGCGGGGGAGAGGTGCGAGGGCATCGTGTCCGGCCAGGCTCTGGCATCCGGCAGGGACAAGAAAGTGGTTGTGAGGGCGTACCTGGCTGCAGTGAACCAGATGATCGCGCGCAGCGTGAACGAGGGTGCGCTGGGACTGCACTATACATACGCGAATATCACGGTCGTGGTTCCGGCAAAAATGCGGGAGATCAGGGTGCGCGGCATGGTCGAGGAGGCGTCGGTCCAGGCGGAGGAGACCGGGATCCCGATCCTGAGCTGCAATGTCCAGGTGCTGCAGTCCGCCGCTGAGCCCGTTGCGGTCTGCGTGGTCAATGCGGGGCTGGAAGACCGGGAGGACAGCAATCTGGTCCTTCTGAAAAAACGGGCGCTCGTGGACGAGGATATCGTGATGACGAAGTGGCTGGGCATTGAGGGGACAGCAGTGATCGCACAGGGAAGCGCTGAGAGGCTGCGCGGGCGGTATCCGGCAGACCTGGTGGCGGAGGCAGCGGATCTTTACAGATATCTGTCAGTCGTTCCGGAGGCTGCTACCGCCGTTAAGTCCGGCGCAGATTATCTGTATGCGGCGCGCGAGGGCGGTGTGTTTGGAAGCCTTTGGGAGCTGGCAGCAGCAAATGGCGTTGGACTGGTCGCAGACTTAAAGCGCATACCTGTGAGGCAGGAGACGATAGAGGTATGTGAGTTTTTTGATTTGAACCCTTATGAACTGTCAGCGGGCGGAAGTCTGCTGATCGTGACTCCAAACGGCGGGGAGCTTGTGCAGAAGCTCGCCGAAGCGGGCGTTCCCGCGGCGGTGATCGGACGCACGACGCAGGGAAATGACCGCATCGTGCGCCACGGGGAGGAGTCGCGTTTTCTGGAACCTGCAAACGGGGACCAATTACACATATATCATCAAAAACAGGAAAGTGGAGGATCATATAATGAGAGAACAGATTTTATCGATCATAGAGAAGAACAGCAGGATTGACCTGCATGAGCTCGCAGTGATACTGGGCATGGAGGAGACCGACATCGTGAACGAGATGGAGCAGATGGAGAAGGAGGGGATCATCTGCGGATACCACACGCTGATCGACTGGGAGAAGACTTCTGTCGAGAAGGTCAGCGCACTGATCGAGGTGCGTGTGACGCCGCAGCGCGGCAAGGGATTTGACAGCATCGCAGAGCGCATCTACAAATATCCGGAGGTTCACGCAGTGTACCTGATCTCCGGCGGATATGACCTGCTGGTGAGCCTGGAGGGCAAGACGCTCAAGGAGGTATCCAACTTTGTGTCCGACAAGCTGTCTACACTTGACACGGTCATCAGCACGGCGACGCATTTTATCCTGAAAAAGTACAAGGACCACGGCACCGTGCTGGACAGGAAAGAGTCTGACGAAAGGATACAGGTGACACCATGAGAAATCCGTTATCAAAAACGATCGTGACGATCAAGCCTTCGGGTATCCGCAGATATTTTGACATTGTAAGTGAGATGAACGATCCCGACGTCATCTCGCTGGGCGTGGGAGAGCCGGACTTTGAGACGCCGTGGCATATCAGGGATGAGGGGATCTACTCGCTCGAGAAGGGACGCACTTTTTACACGGCAAACGCAGGCCTGCTGGAGCTGCGCGAGGAGATCAACAAATACCTGAACCGGCGTTTTGGCCTGAGCTATGACCCGAAGGACGGCATCCTGGTGACAGTCGGCGGTTCGGAGGCGATCGATATCGCACTCCGCGCCATGGTCGATCCCGGCGATGAGGTGATCATACCCCAGCCGAGCTATGTCTCCTATGAGCCCTGCGCGGTCCTTGCGGGCGCAAAGCCTGTGATCATCGAGCTGAAGAACGAGAACCAGTTCCGCCTGACAGCGGCGGAGCTGGAGGCAGCGATCACGGACAGGACAAAGGTGCTGATCCTGCCGTTCCCCAACAATCCGACAGGCGCGGTCATGGAGCGCAGGGATCTGGAGGAGATCGCGAAGGTGATCGAAAAGCATGACATCTTTGTGCTTTCCGATGAGATCTACTCAGAACTCTGCTATACGGAAAACCATGTCTCCATCGCCAACATTCCGGGTATGTGGGAGCGGACCGTTCTGATCAACGGTTTCTCGAAATCATACGCCATGACAGGATGGCGGCTCGGATATGCCTGCGGTCCGCAGGAGATCATCGAGCAGATGTACAAGATCCATCAGTTCTGCATCATGTGTGCGCCGACCACGTCACAGTACGCGGCGATCGATGCCCTGCGGAACGGTGATGCGGACGTGCAGATGATGCGGGAGTCCTACAATCAGAGGCGCCGCTATCTGGTCAATGCGTTCAAAGAGATGGGACTGGAGTGTTTTGAGCCGTTTGGTGCGTTCTATATGTTCCCATGTGTGAAGCAGTTTGGCATGACAAGCGACGAGTTTGCCACGAAGCTCCTGCATGAGGAGAAGCTTGCGGTCGTTCCCGGAAATGCCTTTGGGGACAGCGGGGAGGGATTTCTGCGCATCTCGTACGCGTACTCGCTCGAGAATCTCAAGAAGGCGATCGCAAGGCTGGAGCGCTTTGTCGGGCGGTTGAAATAATAATCATGAATATTGTATTGCATCAGCCGGAGATCCCGGCAAATACTGGAAACATAGGCAGGACCTGCGTGGCGACGGGGACGGTGCTCCACCTGATCGAGCCGCTCGGATTCCGGCTCACGGGCAGGGAACTGCGCAGGGCAGGCATGGATTACTGGGAGCACCTCGATGTGCGCCGCTACATGAATTTTGAGGAATTTGTGGAGAAGAATCTCGCGGATAACCCTGGCGCGAAGATCTGGATGGCGACGACCAAGGCAAGAAAGGTGTACACGCAGGCAGTATTCGGAAAGGACGACTTCATCATGTTTGGCAGGGAGAGTGCGGGGATTCCGGAGAAGATCCTGATGGATCATGAGGATACCTGCATCCGCATCCCGATGCTTTGCCAGATCCGGAGCCTGAATCTGGCAAACAGCGCCGCCATCGTACTCTATGAGGCGCTCAGACAGCAGGGCTTTGCAGGCATGCAGACGGAGGGGGCGCTGCACCATGGGGAGTGGCAGCGATCACATTTATTTTGATTCACTCTTAAGTTTTTCCGCAAACATTTCGATATATACTACAAGAGAACGGGCGTTATGATCCATACTGCCACAGTCTGATGTGGATCATGACAATGTTGGTGTTTACGGACGAGTGAACAGCAATGAATATGACAAGACAGGGAAAGAGCAGGGAATGTGTATGAATATTACGGTAGATACGCAGTATTCCGCCTCTGTACCAGTCGGCACCGAGTCAACGACAATCGCATACAGACCAGCCGCCCAGGGTACGGGAAATGTATCCAGGAGCGGTTACACACTGGACATCGCTGATAAAGTTATGGATAACGAAGCATACGGAGGTCATGGAATGACCGCTGAGGAGATTATGCAGCAGGCAGCTAATTCTAATGCTCAATCCAAGAAAGACTTTATGATAGTGATGTCCAGTTGCGTTTCAGGGGAAGATCTCCAGAAGATGCAGGAGGAGGGATTCACGCCGGGAAGTACCGATGTGGAGACGTATGTGACGATCGTAGACAGGATCAAGGTGACGCTGGCAAAGGCAGGAGTCGAAGTTGCAGGATACAATGACAATCTTGATCTGGACACGATAGAACAGATCGTGGGAAGCAGGACGGATGCGGGCGCACTCGTCAATGAGCTTGTGGGAAAGCTCTCGGATGCGCTGCAAAAAAGTGACATGCCTGTCACAAATGAAAATATCGCAGAGCTTGTGAGCGCCGTGATGGAGGCGTCGGGTGTGGGCGGGCTCTCTGAGGATGCCGTCAAGTATCTCGTCGTGAACGGGAAAGCGCCGACGATAGAGAATATCTACAAAGCGCAGTATTCCAGCGCTGCAGACATCCGTCAGTCCCAGGGCTATTACAGTGAGGGACAGGGAAGCTACGGGAGATATTATGCAAAGAAGGCGGACAGCATCAATTGGGACAATCTCGGGGCACGCATCGATTCCGTCGTGAAAGAGGCGGGGCTCGACACGGATCCAACTGTCAGGGCGCAGGCGGTAGAAAATGCCAGGTGGCTCATAGCGTCCGGCATTGAGTTCAATGCAGAGAATCTCACGAAGGTCACGGAACTGAGAAATCTGCCGCTTCCGATGAGCCTGGATGACATTGCAGATCTGTGTGTCACAGCCATGGAAAACGGCAAGGCGCCGGGGAAAGCGGACATGAGAGGCGAGCGTTCTGTGGCAGAGCAGGCGCACGAGATCGTCGAACAGGTGGGGCAGATCTCCGATGAGGCAGTCCATGAGGCAGCCAGATCCGGGAAAGAGATGAACCTCAAAAATCTGGCAGAAGCGCAGGAGCAGATCGACGGACAGCGGACAACGGCAAGGCAGCCGGAACATAAGCGTGCCAGTGCGGCCGAGGCGGCTGGGACAAAACAGGCAGATACAGATATCGATACGCTGGAAATAAATGCAGATGATGCAGGTTCAGACGCCGTGGCATTAAAGGAAGTACAGGCGAGACGCCAGCTCGAGGAGATTCGTCTCATGATGACGGAGGAGGCGAACAGGCATCTCCTGAAGGCAGGGATCTCCATTGACACGACGGAGCTTTCCAGGCTCGTGGAGGCGCTCAGGGCGGCGGAGGAGCGCATCAATGCAGTCCTCTTTCAGGGAGAGAGCGCGGAGGAAAATACAGAGCGCGCATTATTATATGAAGAGACACTGACCAGGACAAAAGAACTGTCCGGAATGCCCGCAGCGGTGATCGGCAGGATCCTGTCAAAATTTTCACAGAGCACGCTGCTCCAGGTTCATGAGGCAGGCAGGGAGCTCCAGGATCAGCTGAACCAGCAGAGTGGCAAAAATACGGGGCAGAATCCGGATCAGCAGCAGAAGGCGTCGGCGGCGTACGAGACGCTGATGACGGAGCCGCGCAAGGATCTCGGCGACCGGATCAGCAAAGCGTTCCGGAACATCGAGGATATCCTCAGCGATCTGGGACTGGAGACGAGCGAGGCGAACAAGCGGGCGGTCAGGATCCTCGGATACAACCGCATGGAGATCAGTGAGCAGAACATCCATGCAGTCCGGGAAGCAGACAGCCAGGTGACCGGAGTGATCAGCAGGATGACGCCTGCAGCGACGCTCCAGATGATACGGGATCAGAAGAATCCGCTGGAGATGACGATGGAGGAGCTCGAGGCGTATCTGGACAGCAGGGACGCGGATCCCGCGCAGGATGCGGAGAAGTACTCGAAGTTCTTACAGCGGCTTGACAGGGCCCACGGGATCAATGCAGAGGAGCGGGAAGCGTATATCGGCATATACAGGATGTTCCGCCAGATCGAGAAGTCGGACGGCGCTGTGATCGGAAGCCTCGTGGCGACAGGCGCGCAGATGAATTTTAAGAATATGCTGTCGGCGGTGCGCACGGCGGCTGACAAAAATATGGATGTGCGCGTGGATGACGGATTCGGCGGTCTTGAGCAGCTCATAACCAGGGGCAAAGCGATCGATACGCAGATCAATGCAGGATATCACCAGTCGTCTGACAGACAGGATACAGATACAACAGCGCAGGAGCGGTACTATGCAAGGCTTTCGGGTGAGATCAACGATGAGCTCGCAGAGAGGACTGATCTCGCGCAGCTGAGATCGTCTGACATCACCGCGGAGACGACCGTGGAGGCGTTTGCGGACACTGTGAAGGCGGCAAGAGCGCCACAGGACAGTGAGCAGGCAGAACAGGAGAAGGCGGAGAGCCTCAAAAGCTTTCAGCAGGATATGCACGAGGTGGAGCAGATCGACGAGCAGATCATCGAGACGCTGATCGATTATGGTCAGAACATCAATATGGACAATGTTCTGGCGGCATCCACGCTGATCTGTGAGCGCGGATCCCTGTTCCGGCAGGTCATCAGCGGAAATACAGGAAACACTTCGGATACGGCGGATCCCGCCGATGAAGATACGGATACGGCGGACAGCGAGGTGCTGCGCCAGGCGGACAGTTTTATCGATGGCCTGAGCGACGCGAAGCAGGCAGGTGTGTCGTATCAGGAGATCATCAGCGAGGCGAACAAGGCCGTCGAGCAGATGATCTACAACGGCGGCGCTGACAATACAAAGATCGATGTCAAAGCCGCGAAGGCATTATATAAAGGGCTTTCCCTTGCAGGAAACCTGGCGAGGGAAGAAAATTACGAGATTCCGATGAATATCAGGGGCGAGATCACATCGGTCAACCTGAAGATCTATCACAATGCAGCGCAGACTGGAAAGGTGGCAGTGACGCTGGACACACAGACGCTTGGAAAAGTGGCGGCTGAATTTGATGTCACCGGGGACCGGATATCGGGAATGATCGTGTATGAGAACCGTGCGCAGAAGACGGAGCTCACACAGCTGGAGGAAGCGGTAAAACAGGAGCTTGGAAAAGCGGGCGGCAGGAAGGCCAGTATCAGCCTGGTACATACAAAATCTCTGGAGCTGAACCGATTTGGACAGGACAGGGATGCAGGGAGCGCGGCGAAGGATGCAAAGGTTTCGACCAGCGAGCTGTATCAGACTGCCAAAGCATTTCTTACAGTGATAAGAAGCTGTTGAACAATATTCTGAAATATTTACGGCATTTCTGATCGGATTTATAAGATGGAAATGATGGGAAAGAGGAAAGTGCATGAGAGTTAATTACAATGTTTCATCCATAATAGCAAGAAATGCTATGAACAATAATGACAAGAGGGTGGCCGCATCAACCAAGAAGCTGTCGAGCGGATACAAGATCAACAGCGCTGCGGACAATGCAGCAGGGCTTGCCATTGCGAGGCGTATGAATGCCCAGATCAAGAGCCTGCAGGAGGCAAACCAGAGCGCCAATGACGGTCTGTCTGCCCTGAATACGGCGGACGGCGCCATGGCGGAGATCCACGACATCCTGCAGCGCATGAACGAGCTTGCGATCCAGTCCGCAAACGGCACAAATGCGGATTCGGACAGGACGATGATACAGACAGAGATCGACCAGCTGGTGAGCGAGATCGACCGGATCGCGAAAACGACGGAGTTCAACTCGCAGAATCTGCTGGACGGAAGTTTTGCGTTAAAGGCGTACACGAACATTGACAATGTCAAGGTGATGTCCCACACGGAGGGCGTTGCGACGGGGACATATGTGATCGGACAGCTGAAATATTATCATTATGAAGATATGACGACGAGATATTCGACAGAGGAGACGAAGGAAAAGGATCCGGATGGAAAAGTGGTCGATATCAAGTATGAGCTGAAGGAAGAACAAAAGACGGAGAAAGAGCGGTATGAGGTCAACAATGAGAAAGATCTGCTGAAGAACAATCTCGTGACAAGCGCGTCGATCAGCATGTATGAGAAAAAGGCGGATGGAACGGGGATCGACCAGGTCAAGGCATTTCCCGATGGCTCCAAGGTCACGGTTGAGGACGGAAATATCGTCATCAAGGCACAGGGCGACTTTGAGATGAAGATCTCGGTGAATGACAGGGTGCCGATCCACAATGCGAGTGATAAACCGACAACTTCATCAATCTCTACTACGGCTGTCAATAAAAATCCCGGTGCGGTGGACAGCATTACTACCACATATAAGAACGAAGCGACCGGAGGCACAGTGGTTACCACGACATCCTTCAGTTCCGTGGAATGCTACAGAAACATTGCCGTGAAGGGCGATGACGGAAAACGGTATACTATCAGCGAACTGAACTTCTTTAAGAATGTGGATTCGGCGGGAGAAGAGCTGGCAGATCCCAAATTAGACATCTATACGGATTACAAAGGTGACAAGGGCAATAGTCTGAAGGACGATTTTGCAAAATATTTTAAGGAACAGAATCCTGGCTGTTCGGTTAGCATAGAGGGAGTTACGTGGGATGGGACCAATACTTTTACAGTAACATATAAGACAAAGGATGCGAAAACAGGGGTAGAGACAGATCACACTGCCGACTTTGAACTGTACAAGGACACCAACGAGTACGGTGCGGAGATGGCGACACAGAAAACGCTGGATGATTACCTCTACACGAAGACGATGACCACCCGCACAGAGTATACGATCGGAAGCAATCAACCGGATGACTGCCTCAAGATCGACGTGACCGGCATGGGTCCGATGATCGTGCAGGTCGGCGCCAATGCGGGACAGTACATGGAGCTGGAGATTCCGTCGATGAGTGCAGAGAATCTCGGCGTGGATAAGGTCGACCTCACCACGGAGGAATCCGCGCGCCTGGCGATCGACGACGTGAGCGATGCGATCGTTCAATTGTCGGCCATTCGTTCCAGGATCGGTGCGTACTCCAACCGTCTGGAGCACACGATCACCAATCTGGACACGACAGAGGAGAATATCACGGCGGCATATTCCCGCATCATGGACGTGGATATGGCCACGGAGATGACGGAATACTCGACTGTGCAGGTGCTGGTACAGGCGTCCACATCGATGCTCGCGCAGGCAAACGAGCGGCCGCAGCAGGTGTTACAGCTGTTACAGTAGATACTTTTTATATAAAGATCAGAGACAGAAAGGTCAGGTTATTGGTATGACAAAGGAAATGAAACAGATTTTCACGAGGCGGATCACACAGGCAAACCGCACACAGCTGGTGGTGATCCTGTATGATATGATCCTGACATATCTGAAGGATGCCGCAGCTGCCCAGGAGATCGGCTGCAGACAGGAATTCAAAAAGGATATGCAGTGTGCCAGAAACTGCATATCCGAACTGAGAGGCAGCCTTGATTTTCACTATGATCTGTCGAGGAATCTGTTTGCGATCTACGTGTTTGCAGACAGGGAGCTCGCGCATGATATGCAGGGTATCAGCGCGGAGCAGCTCACACAGATCATCGGTATGTTTCAGAAACTGCGGGACGCGTATCATACCATCAGCAGGGAGGATACGTCGCAGCCGCTGATGCAGAACGCACAGGATGTATATGCGGGATATACGTACAGCAGGACAGACGTCAATGAAAGCCTGTCTCGGTACGGCGCTGCGAGAGGATACTGCGTATAGGCCGCTGATCATTACGCGATCGGCTGCTGAACGAGCGGTTTGGCGTCGCAGAATTCGGGGGAATCCATATGATACTCCTCATAGAGCTGCATCTGTGCCGCCTGCTGCAGCAGAAAACGGTAACGCTTCAGCGCGGAATTGACTTCGTAGATATAACAGTCGATCAGGTCGGGATCGGTCACATTGTCGAAACCGGAATATGCGATCTCGAGGGCGCACTGCGTCTTGCGGATATCATCGAGCAGCATGTCGCGGGGAGTGCGGGGCTGGGGATCAGTATTTACGGCGGGGTTAAGTATACCTTTCAGACTGAAATATGTTTTCATAGGGATGTCCTTTCTCAACGATTTATATAAAACAGTATAGTCCGAAAAAAGGAAAAATATGCATGGTAATTTCATGTATATTTTTCTTTTTATGCGCAGACCCGTGCAAATGAAACATGCCGCTAAGGCGGCGCGGGTGCTATGTTAAAAATTTCGCAAAATTTCGTAATGTAAAAATCCACACAGAAACTGGGATAAAAATAGACAGGATCGCGCAGGAATTTTCCGGCCTGTTTGGGAAAGATCCACAATAAAAAAATAGTTGTGCCAGTTTTGACATTTCGAGTGGACATTTTTTCTGGATCATATATAATCAAAACAGTTCCGTCGCAGACAGTGCGCAGTCAGGATCTGTCAGTCAGACGGTTCGTCATTCACTGATTTCGGTGAAACATTCCAGTATTATCAGGAAAGGAAGCGTAAAGTATGGGAATCCTCATAGGTGTGTTTTGTGTTGCCGTTTTTATGGACTGGCAGTATTACAGGATACCAAATGCCTGTGTTCTCACAGGAGGTGCGGCGGGGCTGATCATGGCGAGCAGGTTCTATGCGGCGGCCGGATTTCTGGAAGCGGTCGGTATGGCGGCTGTGATCTTCCTGGCGTTTTATCCCTTTTATCTGATGGGAGCGCTGGGGGCGGGGGATGTCAAGCTCTTCATGATGATGGGCTGCTACGGTCCTTATATGGGGACGGGCGGGCTGATCCATTATCTGCTTGTCACGATGGGGATCGCGGCGGCGGTATCGCTTGCGAAGATGATCGTCTATCCGGAGAGCAGGGAGCGCCTGTTCTATCTGATGCGGTATCTCAGAAAAGCGGCAATGACAGGCGCGGTCGACGCATATCAGGTCGACAGGGCACAGAGACGGTGCGTGGTGCGGCTGTCGATCCCGGCATTCTTGAGCCTGATCCTGATGTGTGCCGGCGTGTATGCGTAGTGTCAGGAACTGCACAGGTTATTTTTGAACTGTTTCTTGGAACAGTGATGACAGGGCGGACAGAAAACAAGGGGGTAGAGATACATGAAGGTCAGACAGTTTGCGATCTGCGACAGTGACAGTGCATATCTGAAGATGCTGCAGGCGTATCTGCAGAAAAGGAATCCGGCAGATTTTGAGATCCTGATATTTGACACGGTGGACAGGGCACTGGAGGCCAGCCGGGAGGCTGCGTTTGAGATCCTGCTTGTCGGGGAAGGGATTTACGACACAAAGGTCACGGAGGTTCGCGCATCAAAGGTTTATATCTTGCAGGAGGACGGGTTAAAAGGGATCACGGGCTACAGCATGATCGCCAAATACCAGTCCATGGAGCGCATGATCGCACAGGTGCTCGAAGAGTTCGCGCTCGATGAGAGCTGCGGCAGTGTGGAAAGGCGCGGAAAGAATCGGACAAAGCTCTGCTGCTTTTATTCGCCGGACAGGCACAGGGGACAGAGTGCGGCGGCGCTCGGTGCGGCGCAGATCCTCGCGGAGGAAGGACACCAGGTCCTGTACCTGAATATGATGCCGTTCACGGGGTTTGAGGAGCTGCTGAGGACAGAGTATGATTCGGATGTGACAGATTTCATGTATTTTGTGCTGGGGCATTCGGACAAGCTGTTATATAAGCTCGACAGCCTCAAGCGCTGTATCCATGGCGTGGACTATCTGCCCCCAGCGCTGGACTACGCAGATCTGCTCTCCATAGGCAGGAAGGACTGGGAGACCGTGATGAATCTGCTGCTGTACACCAGTGATTATGCCTATATTGTGATGGATCTGTCGGAGACCTGCCAGGGATTCTATGATCTTCTGGAAAACAGCGATCAGGTGTATCTGCTCTCGGACAGCGCCAATGTGTACAGCCGGGCGATGCTGTCACACTTCAACCGCCTGCTGCGCGCGAGGGAGTGTGACAGGATCCTTGCACACACCGTGGATTTTGAGCTTCCGGCAGACTGGGAGAGACAGTGCGGAAATCTGGAAAATCTGGCGGCATCACCCGTCGGAATCTGCATGAAAGGGGTGCTGGGCAAAAGGTGAGCGGAGCGTGTGGATCAAAAAGATACGAGGAGTGCAGGCAGTATATCAGCGATCATGTCAGACAGCAGATCGATCTGTCGAGGGAGGTGGAGGATGATGAGATCCGGGAGATGATCGACGGACTGATCATACAGACAGGCAGGAAATATGCCCTGTCGCTGACACAGAGGCAGGAGCTGGGAAAGAGCGTGTTTCACTCCATAAGAAAGATGGATGTGCTTCAGGAGCTGGTGGACTGCGATGATGTGACAGAGATCATGGTGAACGGCACAGAGAATATATTTGTCGAGAAGGCAGGGCGCATCTATGAGTGGGACAAACACTTTGAGACAAAGGAAAAGCTGGAAAATGTGATACAGCAGATCGTGGCCAAATGCAACAGGGTCGTCAACGAGGCATCTCCGATCGCCGACGCACGGCTTGAAAACGGTTCGCGTGTGAACATCGTGCTGGCTCCGGTCGCCTTAAACGGGCCGGTCATCACGATACGGCGTTTTCCCGACCACCCGATCTCGATGGAGGATCTGATCAGCTATGGTTCGATCACGCGGCAGGCGGCTGATTTTCTGGAAAAGCTTGTCGTCGCAGGATACAACATCTTTATCAGCGGCGGAACAGGTTCCGGGAAAACGACTTTTCTCAATGCGCTGTCGCACTATATTCCCAGGACAGAGCGCATCATCACGATCGAGGATTCGGCGGAGCTGCAGCTGCAGGGGATCCCCAATCTGGTGCGCCTCGAGACGAGAAATGCCAACATGGACGGGGCGCGGGAGATCACGATACGTGACCTGATCAAGTCAAGCCTTCGCATGCGCCCGGATCGCGTCATCGTTGGCGAAGTGCGCGGCAGCGAGGCGATCGACATGCTGCAGGCCCTGAATACAGGGCATGATGGTAGTCTGTCGACCGGACACGCAAACTCGTCGGCCGACATGCTCACGCGCCTTGAGACAATGGTGCTGATGGGGATGGATCTTCCGCTTGCGGCGGTGAGAAGGCAGATCGCGTCGGGGGTGGATATCATCGTGCACCTTGGCAGGCTGCGCGACAAGTCGCGGCGCGTTCTGGAGATCGTGGAGGTACTGGGATACGAAAACGGTGAGATCATCACTGTGCCGCTGTACCAGTTCCAGGAGACAGGGGAGGAAAATGGCAGGGTAGTGGGAATATTTGCAAAAGCGGATGAGCTGACGCATACGGGAAAGCTTTGTGCCGCAGGAATAAAAACCGTATAGCAGGAAAGGGGCGCAAAAACGATAATGAGAAAGATACAAAACAATAAGATCACAGCCAGGGGGCGGCTGCCTCCGGAGACAGACTATACAGATTACGCATTTTCCGTACATGAGATCGTGCTGTATCTCCTGGCCTGGGGCGCGTTTATGGCGATGGTGGGCTGGCTTTTTTATGACAGTGTGATCGCGTGGCTGCTGCTGATGCCGTTTGTCCTTCTGTCGTTCAAGGACAAGGGCGCGTCCGAGTGTGTGAAGCGCAGGCGAAAGCTCGAGATCGAATTTCGAGAAGTGATCCTGAGTGTCTCGTCAAATCTGCAGGCGGGTTACAGCGTCGAGAACGCTTTTCAGGAATCTTACAGGGATATCGTGCTCTTGTATGGAAAAGAGTCGGTGATGGCAGGCGAACTGCGGCTGATCTTCCGCAAACTGAGCAATAATATACAGCTCGAGGACGCGCTGGCCAATCTTGCTGACCGAAGCGGAGTGCAGGATATCAGGGACTTTGCCGATATCTTTCAGATCGCAAAGAGAGGCGGGGGAGATATGCGGGGGATCATCGCAAACACGGCCGAGATCATCGGCGACAAGCAGGAGATCCGGCGTGAGATCGAGACAGTGGTGAGTGAGAAACGGTTCGAACAGCAGATCATGAGATACATTCCGTTTTTTATCATCTTCTATATATCATTGACGACAAAGGGATATTTTGAGAGCCTTTATCACAATATTTTCGGCTGGATGCTGATGACGGGCTCGCTCGTGGTCTATGCCGCCGCGTGCCGGATCTCGGACAGGATATTAAATATCGAGGTATAAACAGAAGAACGATCATGGAGGAGAGGAGGTGGAACAAGTGGGGGATCGGTTTGCGGGATGGCTGTACACCAGATTGGAGGCAATGCGGAAAAAACCGGAGAGGATTCTGTACAACAGCGCGGTCCGTGAGAACCTGCAGACGCTGGAGCCTGCAGGGGATATAGCGAAAAGGCAGAAGGAGTATGTGGTCAAAAAGCTGTCTGTCTGCAGCCTGATCATGGTCTGCGGTGTTGTACTGGCCGTTGTCTTGTGGATAAAAGACGGCATGGAGACAAGAATTGTGGATAACCGGATAGGCCGCAATGCGTACGGGGATGGAAAAAAGAGCGTATCGCTTGTTGCGGATGATGGAGAGGACCGGATCCATATTCCGGTCACGCTGTCAGAAAAATGCTATGCCCAGGAGGAGCTGATACAGATGGCGGACGAGGCGATGGGCAGGATCGAGGAATTGATCCTGGGGGCAAATGAGAGCTTTGACAGGATCGCGTATGACATGCATCTGGTAAACAGTGTGGAGGGCTATCCGTTTACGGTGGAGTGGCACACGGATGACGCGTATATGGACTATACAGGGAAGCTTGTGCGGGATATGCTGGACGAACCTGTTCTGATGGAGCTGACGGCAGTGTTGTCCTGCGGGAGTTTCGAGATGGAGCGTGATCTGGCGGTCAGGATATACAGCAAGGCAGTACAGCCCGGAAAAGAGGAGCGTCTTGCCAGGGAGGTCTCTGAATCAGAAGAAACAAGCCGCGAACAGCAGGATATGACACTTCCGTCAGAGAGCGGGAGCAGGGAGATCCACTGGAGCTACAAGAGAAGTTATAGAGGACTGCTGTTTCTGGCGGCGACACCGGTTCTTGCGATCGTGGTGTATTATGGCAGGGATCGGGACCTGTACCAGCAGGTTGTGGACAGGGAGGAGCAGATGCGTGTGGATTATCCTGAGATCGTCAGCTCTCTGGCGCTTCTGCTTGGCGCTGGCATGACCGTCCCGAATGCGTGGAATAAGATTGCGAGGGACTACAGGCGGCGGCGCGAGGAGGGAGGCGGCAGACGGTATGCCTACGAGGAAATGCTGCTGACGATCTACGAGATGGAGAGCGGTGTCGTGCAGGCGAGGGCGTATGAGCGCTTTGGCAGGCGGTGCCGGATTCCGAGCTATAACAAGCTGTCTACCATGCTGTCGCAGAATATCAGAAAGGGTGCTGCCAATCTGCCGGTTTTATTAAAGGAGGAGGCAGCTGACGCTTTCGAGGAGCGCAAGCATACGGCCCGAAAGCTGGGAGAAAAGGCAGGAACAAAGCTGTTAGTGCCTATGATGATGCTCTTGGGGATCACGATGGTCATCATCATGGTGCCGGCGTTTAAGACGTATTTTTAGAAAAAGAGAAAAGGAGAAAAAAGGATGAGAAATTTTAGAAGCTTTATGAAGGAAGAAGAAGGAATGGGAACAGTTGAGGTAGTGCTGATCATCGTGGTGCTCGTCGCGCTTGTTGCGATCTTCAAGGACAGTATCAAGGCGCTTGTGGAGAAGATCCTCAAGAAGGTAACAGACAATGCGAGCAAGATATGATGCATATCTGACAGTATACCTTTCCCTTATTTTTGGCATCGTCCTGTCGCTGCTCTTCGTGCTGATCGAAGGCGCGGCGATAGGCGCCTTAAGGGCGCAGGCGGAGATCGTGGCAGATCTGGGACTGGACTCCGTGTTCGCGGAATACAACAGGGAGATCCTGGATCAGTATGACTTGTTTTTTGTGGACTCTTCCTATGGCGGAACGAACGGCGGCACAGGCATGGTTGAGAGGCACCTGTCAGATCATATGAGTTACAATATGACGCCGGACAAGGGTCTCGAGATGCCGTTTGAGCACAATCTGCTAAAACTGCAGAATCCTTATCTAGAGATCCTGGAGGTTTCCTGTGCGAGTGATGACGGGTGTGCAGTGTGGAAGGCGCAGGCAGTGAATTACATGAAAGCGGTCTATGGAGGCGATCTGATATCAACCGTTCAGGAACACATGGATACCGTGAAAAGAAATGGACTGACAGAGAGGGATGCTGCAGGCGAGGTCGCAAGACAGAAGCAGGAGCTTGAGGAGGCGCTGAAGGACAAGGGGATCGTGGAGTTCGGCGCGGAGAGTGAGGAGGGATATTCCTATCAGAAGGTATCCAATGCATTTGACAAGGCAGTCGGCGGCGGGATCCTGGCGCTGGTATTTCCAGACGGAGATTCGGTATCGGGTGCGGTGATGGATCCAGGGCCATATTTCTCCGCGCGCAAAAAGAATAATACGATCAATAGAGGGATCGGACTGCACGAAGGGATCGACCGACCGGATGGGATCATGGACGAACTGATATACGGGGAATATCTGATGAAAAAGTGCGGCAATCACATGAAACCGAAGGACACGGGACTTCTGAAATATCAGATTGAGTATATCTTATATGGATTGAACAGTGATGCCGGAAATCTGAGGCGCAATGTGGAAGTGCTGTTCGCGCTCCGGTCTGCGGCGAATCTCACCAGCATCTGCATGGATTCCGCAAAACAGTCGCAGGCGGAGATGGCCGCGACGGTCATCTGTGCACTGCTCCTGTCGCCGGAGCTGACGGATCTGATGAAGGCGATCATTCTGGGCGTGTGGGCGCTCCTGGAGACGGTATCGGATATGCGGCAGTTGATGGCCGGCGGGAGAGTTCCTGTCATGAAGGAAAGCGGCGATTGGAGTACAAATATCATTGATCTCTTTACATTCAATATATCGGGCGGCGGCAGTGATCAGGCGTCAGGATTGTCATATCAGGATTATCTGAGAGTGTTTCTGGGACTGATGGATCGGGATACCAAGGCGGCGAGAAGCCTCGATATCGTGGAGATGGACATCAGGCAGACGGCTGGCAATGCCGGTTTCCGGATAGACAGATGTATCGATTACATGAAGGTAAGCTTTGGTTTTGCAGATGCGGACGGTCATGATTTTGTATTGAATAAAAAGATGTGCTATGAATAGATGACATGAAAGGCAGAGGAGTGGGCGGATGTTCTTTTGGATGCGTGACAGGAAACAGGATCAGAAAAAACAAAAGGATAGAATGATGATGAAGGGGGGAAATGTCTTGCTTTCCATGAAAAAATGTACATACTGTCTTGTCTGTGCGTTAAAAAGAATGTCCTCCTGCTCCCCTGTTCAAACGTTACAAAGGGGACAGGAGGCAAGCATGACTGTGGAGGCGTGTTTCGTGCTGCCGTTTTTTCTGTTTGCATTTCTGAATATCATATCTGTCGTGGAGCTGTACCGGTTACAGGGAAATATGAGCGCCGCCATGCACGATACGGCGAAACAGATGGCGGTGTACGGCTATGAGTACCGCCAGATGGGGGGAGGCTCGGCGGGGGCGGCGGAGTCTCTTGGCCTGACATATCTGTATGCGGCGGGAAAGGTGCGGACGAAGATCGGAACAGCTTATCTGAACAGTTCGCCGATCGCCGGAGGCGCCTCGTCGATCAGCTGGCTGCGGTCTTCCGTGATGCAGGAAGATGACTGGATCGATCTGGTCGCGGAGTACCGCATCGAGCCGCCGGCGGCAGTGGTAGGATATCGGCAGCGTATCCTGTACAGCAGAATACGCACCAGGGCGTGGACAGGGTATGACAATGCTGCCGGCAGTGCAGGTGGCGCCGCTGCGGAGGAGGAGATCGTGTACATGACGCCGGATGGAAGTGTGTACCACCGCTCGAGAGGATGCAGTTATCTGAAACTATCGATCGTGGCAGTAGACCAGGATTACCTGGATGCGCAGAGAAGTCAGGATGGCAGCAGATATTATCCCTGTGGGGAATGCGGAGCCTCCTGCGGAAATGTGGTCTATATCACCAGTTACGGGAACCGGTATCACGCAACACTGGGATGCAGCGGATTGAAGAGGACTGTCATGGCGGTGCCGATATCGGAGACTGGCGGAAGAGGTGCCTGCAGCAAGTGCGGGTGAGGACCACACTGCAGTAATATAAGGAATATTTTAATTTGTATTACATAATGTATTAAATGAAAACGATATAAAGAAATATTACAGTCTATCTGCCGGCAGGATCATTCAAAATGTTCTATGAACCGCATTTTGAGAGAGAGACCAGTCAGCTGGAGCGCAGACTGTAATTTAAGATCATAAGTCAACAGGACAGGAGTTTGAGAAAGAATATGGAGTTACAATTGTTATTTTATAAAGGATTGTTGGGCGTGATCGGTCTGATGCTGTTTGCGGCGGGGATCGTGGATGTCAGAAAGAAACAGATCAGCAGAGTGCAGATCATCCTGCTGCTGCTCGCATGCTGTGCGGTGATACCGTTCAAAAAGGAGACCGGCATAGCTGATGTGGCGGGAGGACTGGCAGTCGGATTCTGTGCAGTCGGAGTGTCAGTCGCGACAAGGGAACAGATCGGAAGAGGGGACAGTATCGTGATCACTGCGCTGGGGATCGCGCTGGGTGCGCGCAAATGCCTGCTGGTGGTATTTGCGGCATCGTTTCTGGCGTGTATCGCGGCGATCGCAGTCCTGGCTTTCAGAATAGGCGGCAGACAGACGAGGCTTCCATTTCTGCCGGCAGTATTTGCGGGGTATGTAGTGTGCTTTATGATATAAGGATGTGCGAAAAAGATGTAACCAAACAGTATGAAGCTGCGTACTTCACGGTGGAGGCGGCATTGATCCTGCCCATGGTGATGCTTTTTACGGTGATGATGATCTTCCTGGCCTTTTACAGTTACGACAGATGTATCCTGGAGCACAGTGCATACGAGGCGGCGCTTCGGGGGACGAGCAGCCATTTTAAGACGGCAGGGGAAGCGGAAGCGGCCGCAGGTGCGGCTGCAGCGCGGCTGGTTGAGGAAAAGCTGTTTGCCCTGCATGATTTTCGTTATGATATGGCGGCTGATGCAGGAAGTGTGACAGTGACGTACCATTGCACTGTCAATATGCCGTTTGCCGCGTGGCTTGGCGAGTACGTGTCAGGGATCGATATGACACTTGATATCAGCAGGAGCGCAAGGCGGCTCCGGCCGGCAAGAACGATCCGCGACTGCAGGATATTGAATGGACTGATTGCGGAGTAAGGAGCTGTTATGTCCTACGGATCCTAAAGGAGGAGTGGCATGAAAGAGAATATGCCTGAGATCAGCTTCGAGAGGAGCATGAATCACAATTACATGATACTGAGCAGGTGCAGTTTTTTCGGGAAAAGCGAGAACAGGAATACGGATTACCGCACGAAGATGCTTCTGGAAAACCGTATTCCCGGGCTTCTGCCTGTCACACACAGACTGATCAATGGAGAGAGCAGATACTATTATGAGATCAACTCCCTCCAATCGCTGGACAGACTTTATGACAAGGCCGAGATCCGGTATGGCGAGCTGAGACAGCTGCTGTCCGGCTGCGTGTGCCTCTTTGAGCGACTGGAGGAGTATCTGCTGGACGGAACGCAGATCATCATAAAACCGGAGCTGATCTATATTGATGTGGAAAGGATGGAGCCCTATTTTGTCTGTTATCCGGATTATGAGGGGGATGTGCGCATATCCTTTATGGAGTTTGTAGATGAGCTGCTCACCAGGATCGACCATACAGACGAACATGCAGTGATGCTGGGCTATCAGATCTACCGCTACACCAGGAACCCCAACTATGTCATCAGCGAGATCGGAAATATGATGGATCATGTGATCGTCAATATGGCACACAGGGAAAAGGACAGGGTGCAGGATGAGCCTCCTGCAGTCAGGAATGACGGCGGGCATCATGACAGGATCCCTGATCTGACAGGAACGGGAGGATCTGTGGAGGCGCGGGACTGCCCTGTGACAGATCCCTGTGAGGAGGACGCTGATACACAGGAATCTGCCGCAGGGCGGAAAACGAAAAATATCGGGGATCTGATCGGAGGGATCTTCTGTATCCTTGTGTCGCTGTGTTCCGGGGCAATCATATTGGGGGCGCGGGTGATCCACTCTTTTCAACTGAGCGGGAACAGCGAGCTGTATCTGTACGGGGCGACGGCGATGGCGGTCTCGGCAGCAGTTTTGTTTTTTACATGTTTTATCAAAAAAAGACGACAGGACCGAGCGCTTGAACCTGCGGAGGGCGAGGAGGCATATGAGGATGATCAATTTTATACATCTGCCGGGAGCAGCTGTGCAGACAGCAGGGATGACAACCGCTCGCCGGAAGATCTTCTGTGGGATGCAGATCATTCTGACGGTATCGTCCGCTCGCCGGCAAATATATATGATAGAAGCCGGGAGACGAAGTATTTTCTTCAGAGAGAGCACAGTGAGACGACATATCTGGGAGACGGCATCGTGGAGGAGCGGGTGCTGTGCGGCCGTATGAATGGAAAGGAAGTGAACATCTCCTTGGACAGGCTTCCCATGACTGTCGGAAAACTTGCCAATGTAGCGGATTTTGTGATCAATGACGCCGCTGTCAGCAAAATGCATGCGCGGTTTGAGGAACATGATGGCAGGATCTATGTCCGGGATCTCAACTCGACGAACGGTACGGTGCGGAACGGTGTGCTTTTGGGCGTGAACCAGTCGGTGGCGCTGGAACCCGGGGATCGGATCCGCTTTGGCAGGACGTGTTTTATATATTGTTAGATACTACAGAAAATTGACAGCACAGATCACACTGATAAAATTTTTGCAGGAACTAAAATATTTTAGGGATGAATAAACAATAGACTTGCAATGGCGCAGGCTTATTGCTATAATGACGATATATGGAAGTGTTGTGACAGTTCAGATATGGGATCGTCACAAAGCGGTTTTATCATGTTATCGAAACAGGAGGATACAAATTTATGGGATTTGATGCAAAAAACGCGATCGAAAACGGCAGGACTGCCCTTGGGATTGAGTTTGGTTCGACAAGGATCAAGGCGGTGCTGATCGACGAAAATCATGAAGTGCTTGCCATTGGAAATCATGACTGGGAGAACCAGCTGGTAAACAATATCTGGACCTACAGTCTTGATGCAGTCTGGAAAGGACTCCAGGACTGTTATCAGGATCTGGTAAGATCTGTGCAGGAGAAGTACGATACACCGATCAGGACGCTTGGCGCACTTGGGTTTAGTGCAATGATGCACGGATACATGGCGTTTGACAGCGAGGGAGAGCTCCTGGTGCCTTTCCGGACATGGAGGAACACGATCACACAGGAGGCGAGTGAGAAGCTCACAGAGCTCTTTGACTATCATATTCCACAGCGGTGGAGCATTGCCCATCTGTATCAGGCGATCCTGAACGGTGAGGAGCATGTAGGGAAAGTGGATTTTTTCACGACCCTTGCGGGATATATCCACTGGCAGCTGAGCGGCGAGAAGGTGCTCGGCGTCGGCGAGGCGTCCGGTATGTTTCCGATCGATATCGCTACAAAACGTTTTAATGAGCGCATGATCGGACAGTTTGACGCGCTCGTCGCAGACAGGAACTATCCGTGGAAGCTTGCGGATATCATGCCGAAGGTCCTGGTTTCCGGGGACAGGGCAGGCACATTGACAGAAGCAGGGGCGAAGCTGCTCGACGTGACAGGCACGCTGCAGGCTGGCATACCGATGTGCCCGCCGGAGGGGGATGCAGGCACTGGCATGGTGGCGACAAACAGCGTGGCGCAGCGCACCGGAAATATCTCCGCGGGAACCTCTGTGTTTGCGATGGCGGTGCTCGAGAAAGACCTGTCAAAGTCGTATGATGAACTGGATCTGGTGACAACGCCGGACGGAAGCCTTGTGGCGATGGTACACTGCAACAACTGCACCTCGGATCTGAATGCATGGGTGAACCTGTTCAGGGAATTTCAGGAGGCGATGGGGCAGAAGACAGATATGGACGAGCTCTACGGGACACTCTACAGGAAGGCGCTCGAGGGCGATGCGGACTGCGGCGGGCTTCTGGCTTACGGTTACTTCTCGGGCGAACATGTGACCGGATTCGAGGAGGGCAGGCCGCTCTTTGTGCGGACGCCTGACGCGAAGTTCACCCTCGCGAATTTTATGCGCGTCAATCTGTTCACCGCGCTTGGCGCCATCAAGATCGGTATGGATATTCTGTTTAAGCAGGAGCATGTCACGCTTGACGAGCTCCTTGGCCACGGCGGCCTGTTCAAGACAGAGGGCGTCGGACAGAAGGTGGTCGCCGCGGCGGTCAACGTTCCGGTATCGGTCATGAAGACTGCAGGTGAGGGCGGTGCATGGGGCATCGCGGTGCTTGCAAATTACATGATGAAAAAGGGAGCGGATGAGACGCTCAGCGATTATCTGAACAGCAAAGTATTTGCGGGTGAAGAGTCCGTGCGCATGGAGCCGGACGCAAAGGATGTGGCAGGATTTGAGACATTTATCGAGCGGTACAGGAGAGGGCTTGCGATCGAGCGCGCGGCAGTGGAGAGCCTGTCCTGATCAATATCTATATGGAGGAAAGTGTGATGTTAGAGGAATTAAAGAAAAAAGTGTATGAAGCCAATATGGAGCTGCCCAGGTACGGTCTTGTGACATTCACATGGGGCAATGTGAGCGCGGTCGACAGGGAGAGCGGCCTGTTTGTCATCAAGCCGAGCGGCGTTGATTACGATCTGTTAAAGCCGGAGGATATGGTTGTCATGGATCTGAACGGAAATAAGGTGGAAGGAAAATACAACCCGTCGTCCGACACGCCGACCCATCTGGAGCTTTACAAGGCATTTCAGGAGATCGGCGGCATCGTACATACACACAGCACCTATGCGACGAGCTGGGCACAGTCCGGCAGGAGCATTCCGTGTTACGGGACGACCCATGCAGATTATATGTATGGGGAGATCCCCTGCGCGCGCGTGCTCACACAGGAGGAGATCGACGAGGGCTATGAGAAAAATACAGGGACGCTGATCATAGAGACCTTCAGGGACAAGGATGTCATGGCTGTCCCGGCGGTGCTCTGCAAGAACCACGGCCCGTTTGCGTGGGGCAGGGACGCGAAGGAGGCGGTGCACAACGCAGTCGTTCTCGAGGAAGTGGCTAAGATGGCACTCTTCACAGAGCAGCTGAACAGGGATGTGGAGCCGGCGCCGCAGCGCATCCAGGACAAGCACTATTACAGGAAACACGGCACCAACGCGTATTATGGAAACAAGGTGGAATAGACGCGCATCTATAATCTGCAGGGTATTTTTTTCAAGTTTGTTCATTTACGCACAACACATTTTATGATATATTGATATAGGCAAATTGTTTTGCATGTTTTCTTTGGAGGAGTGGACAATGAAAAATATCCAGATCTATAATGCCGATAAGTATCTGACTTCTGCCTATGAGAAAGTGGAAGAAAATATTTATAAAGGCAGGAATCCCTATTATAGAGGGAGTTCGTGGGAGTCGGAAGAAATGTATGTGACCTCCCTGACATTTGAGCAGGAACCCAGTCTGGGAGAGGGTGAGACCCCGGATGATATTTCACAGTATCCGCTGGAAGGCATATTGGATCTGTTTGGCGTATGCGTATCGGATTTCTATGATGCACTCAATGCAGAAAGCCAGGGAACGTGTTATCAGGAGTTTGGTTCAGAGCATCTGGAGAACGTCAGGAAACTTCTGGGGATAGTGGGGAAACATGTTTATGACAAGAAATTCCAGGCTGATGATCTGAGCGAGGAGGAGCAGGAAAAATATAAGGGCATGTCCGAGGAGGAGCTGGAAGAGGAAGGCATCATCTGGTATGAAACTGTAGTTGAATAAAAAATGGAGGAAAAAACAATGACAAATTTGGAGCTTCAAAAAATGGCAAATGAAGTTCGTAAGGGCATCGTCACGGGCGTTCATGCGGCGAAGGCGGGACATCCGGGCGGATCGTTATCGGCGGCGGATATCTATACGTATCTTTATTTTGAGGAGATGAACATCGATCCGAAGGATCCGAAGAAGGCGGACAGGGACCGCTTTGTCCTCTCGAAGGGACATACGGCGCCAGGATTATACTCGACGCTTGCAAACCGCGGATATTTTCCGGTTGAGGATCTGGTGACGCTCAGAAAGCTCGGTTCTTATCTGCAGGGGCATCCCTGCCTGCAGCATGTACCGGGTGTTGACATGTCATCCGGCTCTCTCGGACAGGGGATCTCCGTAGCGTGCGGCATGGCACTCGGGGCGAAGATGTCCAATGCGGACTACAGAGTGTACACACTGCTCGGCGACGGCGAGATCGAGGAAGGACAGGTCTGGGAGGCTTCCATGTTTGCAGGGCACAGAAAGCTCGACAACCTCTGCGTGATCGTGGATAACAACGGGCTGCAGATCGACGGCAGGATCGAGGATGTTTGTTCTCCATATCCGATCGACAAGAAGTTTGAAGCGTTCAATTTCCATGTGATCGATCTGGATGATGCGCATGATTTTGACAAGATCCGCGCAGCGTTCAGGGAGGCAAGGGAGACAAAGGGCATGCCGACGGCGATCATCGCTCATTCTTTAAAGGGCAAGGGCGTGTCGTTCATGGAAGGAAACGTGGACTGGCATGGCAAGGCTCCGAACGATGAGGAGTACGCAGTGGCGATGGCAGATTTAGAGAAGATCGCACAGCAGTTGGCGTAGGCGCGGAAGGGAGAAAGAAAATGGCAGATGTAAAAACGAACAAAGTCGTTTCAAAAATAGCAACAAGGGAGAGTTATGGAAATGCTCTCGTTGAGATCGGAAAAGAGAATCCGAACCTGGTCGTACTTGACGCTGACCTTGCGGCGGCGACCAAGACTGGCGTGTTTAAGAAGGCGTTTCCGGAGAGGCATATCGACTGCGGTATCGCGGAATGCAACATGACAGGTATCGCGGCCGGCTTGTCACTCACTGGAAAGATCCCGTTTATGAGTTCTTTTGCGATGTTCGCTGCAGGGCGCGCTTTTGAGCAGGTGAGAAACTCCATCGGATATCCGCACCTGAATGTGAAGATCGGAGCGACACATGCGGGGATCACGGTTGGAGAGGACGGTGCGTCCCACCAGTGCAACGAGGACATTGCCCTGATGCGCACGATCCCGGGCATGGTTGTTATGTGCCCGGCAGATGATGTCGAGGCAAGGGCGGCGGTGCACGCGGCGGTAGAGTATGAAGGCCCTGTGTATATACGTTTTGGACGCGCGGCAGTTCCTGTCATCAACGACAGGCCGGATTACAAATTTGAGATCGGCAAAGGAACGGTCGTGAGAGAGGGCAGCGACGTCACGATCGTGGCGACCGGTATCTGTGTGGACTCCGCACTTGGCGCAGCCGAGATGCTTGAGAAGGACGGCATCAGCGCGGAGGTCATCAACATCTGCACGATCAAGCCGCTCGACGAGGAGATCATCATCAATTCGGCAAAAAAGACCGGAAAGGTTGTGACAGCGGAGGAGCATTCCGTGATCGGCGGACTGGGGAGCGCGGTGTGCGATGCGCTCTGCAAATCGTATCCGGCGCCTGTCTGCAAGATCGGCATGCAGGATACATTTGGCGAGTCCGGCTCCGCGGCGGCGCTGGTGGAGAAGTACAAGCTCGACGCAAAGGGCGTGTACGAGCAGGTGAAGGCATTTCTGGCATAATGGCATAATCTCAGGGCGTCATCTTTATGGTGGCGCCCATTTTGTTCTCCAACCGTAACAGTTCAGCCTTCGGCTTCCTGTTACAGGCATCAAGCCATGCAAATATCGCCAAACCGAACAAGGTTCGGCATGCGATGGGCTTGATGCTTCTCAACCACTACGTGTTCTTACGGACTTTGCAGCGTAGTGCAAAGTCCTAGTATAATCCACACTAAATACCCTAATGTTTGGCGCAGAATATTTTTCTGAGAGTGCTGCTTCCCAAACGCAGGCGTAGCGGTGGCTACGTCGAGGCTTGGGGAGTAGTGCTATCAGGAAAATAGACAAGCGAAACATAGGGTTATTTAGTGCGGGTTATACTAGGCTGAACTGTAACCTTCAACCTTTTTCTTGACTTTAGCCAATTAAACTGCTAACATAGTGATGTGCGAAATAACGGACCGCGGTCACATTGCTGAGACCTGGCGGAAGAGCTGATCGCTGTTATCCGTGTGAAGATTCATGTGCGATGAAAAGAATGGAGGATCATTATGAAAAAATTGACCAGAATGGCTTTGGCATTTACTACAACCCTTATGTTAACCCTGCCGCTTGCAGGCTGCGGCAGTTCCGACGCGCCGGCGGCGTCTTCTGACGGCAGTGCTTCGCCTGCTGCGCCGACGGACAGCGTGCAGACAGAACAGGGTACGACATCGGAGTCCACGCAGGCGGCGGAGTCCGCACCGGACGATGCAGGGGCAGAGACATCCGGATCCGACCTTGATTATGTCAAAGGCAAGGGGACACTCGTGGTCGGGATCACAGATTTTGAGCCGATGGATTACAAGGATGAAAATGGTGAGTGGATCGGCTTTGATGCCGATATGGCGAAGGCGTTTGCGGAAAGCCTCGGCGTGTCCGTAGAATTCGTGGAGATCGACTGGGATAACAAGATCCTGGAGCTGGATGGAAAGACGATCGACTGTGTGTGGAACGGTATGACCCTGACGCCGGAAGTGACAGGGTCTATGGAGTGCTCCGCCGCTTATTGCAACAATGCCCAGGTGATCGTAGTGCCGTCTGCCCAGGCAGATGATTTCCAGGAAAAATCAGACCTTTCACAGTACAATTTTGCAGTCGAGGCGGGCAGCGCCGGTGAACAGCAGGCGATATCGCTTGAGCTTCCGCACACGCCTGTCAAAGCGCAGTCGGATGCCCTGATGGAAGTCGCGGCCGGAACCTCTGATGCAGCGATCATCGACTCCCTGATGGCAGCAGCCATGGTTGGCGAGGGGACCGGGTATGCGGATCTTACATACACGATCGGCCTGAATGATGAGGAATATGGTGTCGGATTCCGCAAAGGTTCAGACCTTGCCGCTTCCCTGAACGATTTTTTTGCCGCGAGCTATCAGGACGGCAGTATGCTTGAGATTGCTGAGAGATACGGCGTCCAGGCCGCTCTCGTAGAACAGTAAGAGCGGGCGGCGCGGAGGAGTTATATGCAGCTTTTTACAGAACAGTTTCCGATCGTGATCCATTCATTGAACATCGGATTTCTGCAGACACTCAAATTGTTTTTTGTCACACTCACGGGGGCATTTCCGCTGGGGCTGGTCATTGCGTTTGGCTCGATGTCCCATTTCAGACCCCTGAGATACTGCGCGAAGGTGCTTGTGTGGATCATACGCGGCACGCCGCTCATGATCCAGCTGCTGATCATTTACTATTTTCCGGGACTAGTACTGCACAATCCGATCTGGGGAGGCGGCGAGAACGGACGCTTTCTGGCAGCCAGCTTCTCGTTTATCCTGAATTATGCGTGCTATTTCTCAGAAATCTACCGCGGAGGCATTCAGTCGATCCCCGTCGGGCAGACGGAGGCTGGCCTTGTGCTCGGCATGACAAGAAGGCAGATCTTTGTGAGAGTAAAGCTTCTTCAGATGATCAAGCGGATCGTTCCGCCGATGTCCAACGAGATCATCACGCTGGTGAAGGATACCTCCCTGGCGCGCATCATAGCACTGCAGGAGATCATATGGGCGGGGCAGGCATTTATGAAAGGTTCGCAGGGAATCTCGGGCGCCATATGGCCATTGTTTTTTACAGCGGTTTACTATCTTGTCTGCAATGGGATCCTGACGGTGCTTCTGGGATACCTTGAGAAAAAGCTCGATTATTTCAAATGAGCGGGAGGACAGGATATGGCTATTTTAGAGGCAGAACACATACAGAAGACTTTCGGGGGAGTGCAGGTGTTAAAAGACATCAGCTTCTCGATGGAAAAGGGACAGACATTGTCAATCATCGGTTCTTCGGGAAGTGGAAAGACGACCCTGCTGCGCTGTCTGAATTTTTTGGAGAGACCGGATACAGGCATGATCCGTGTCAATGGGGAGACCCTGTTCGACGCGGGAGACCCGGATACGACGACGGAGCGGGAGATCCGGAAGAAGCGGCTCCACTTTGGCCTGGTATTCCAGTCGTTTAACCTGTTCCCGCAGTATACCGCCCTGCAGAATGTAATGCTTGCAGGGCAGCTCCTCGCAAAGGAGGCTGAGGACTATAAAGTGCGCAAAAGAGAGATAAACCTTGCGATCGAGGAGCACGCCAGGGAGCTGCTGACCCAGATGGGACTCGGCGACAGGATGGGCAACTATCCGCATCAGCTTTCCGGCGGGCAATGCCAGCGCGTTGCGATCGCGCGGGCACTCGCGCTCACGCCTGATATCTTGTGTTTTGATGAACCGACCTCTGCCCTGGACCCGGAGCTGACAGGGGAGGTTCTGCGGGTGATCAGGGAACTTGCGGACAAGGAGACGACCATGATCATAGTGACGCATGAGATGGCATTTGCGCGCGATGTCGCAGACCGCGTGATCTTTATGGACGATGGGTATATCGTGGAGCAGGGGCCGCCTGCGGAAGTCATAGAAAACCCGAAGGAAGAGCGCACAAGGCAGTTCCTGTCGCGCTATACACAGGGATAAAACACTGTCCTGCCAGTAGTATTGCGGATACTCTGGCAGGGCAGTTTTTGTAACAGTTCAGCTTTGCCGAACTGTAACCAGTTTTTCAGGTTGTTTTGCGATAGGTGTTGATAAGTTCGGAATTTGTGATATGATAAGTATATTGCGATAATGATGAAGGAGAGGATGACATGGAACGAAAAAAAAAGGAAGCTGCCCGGGTCTACAGACAGCAGCAGATTGCGCCGGGGATCTACGACATGTGGATCAGCACGACACTGGCAAGGCAGGCAAGGCCGGGACAGTTCATCAGCGTGTACACACAGGACAAGTCTGTGCTCCTGCCGCGTCCGATCAGCATCTGCGAGACAGATGCCGCAAACGGCAGACTGCGCATAGTCTACCGCGTGGCAGGAAAAGGGACAGCGGAGTTCTCGGGGTACGAGGCAGGCCGCCGCGTGGATATTCTCGGAGTGCTCGGAAATGGTTTTCCGCTGGAAAAAGCAGAGGGAAAACGCGTTTTTCTGATGGGCGGCGGAATCGGGATCCCGCCCATGCTCGCACTCGCAAAGGCAGTTGAGGGCGCAGCGTCCGTCGATGTGATCGTCGGCTATCGGGACAGGGAGCTCTTTCTGGCGGAGGATCTGGCAAGATACGCCCCCGTTCATATCGCTACGGAGGATGGCAGTGTTGGGACAAAGGGAAATGTCATGAATGTCATCGAGGAGGAGAAACTGGAGGCGGATGTGATCTTTGCCTGCGGACCGATGCCGATGCTGCGCGCGGTCAAACAGTACGCGGCGCAGAAGGGCATTGAGGCGTATATCTCCCTTGAGGAGCGGATGGCGTGCGGTGTCGGTGCGTGCCTTGGGTGCGTCGTCAGGACGAGGGAAACCGACCATCACTCACATGTGAACAATGCGAGGATCTGCACAGATGGTCCGGTCTATGCCGCAGAGGATGTGGAGATCTAGAGCGAGGAGGCGTAAGGATGTTGAATACAAGGATAACGATAGCGGGCGTATCATTTAAGAATCCAGTGATGACGGCGTCGGGAACGTTTGGCTCCGGCATGGAGTATGCGGAATTTGTCGATCTGAACAGCCTGGGCGCAGTTGTGACAAAAGGTGTTGCCAATGTGCCGTGGGAGGGGAACCCGACACCGCGCGTGCAGGAGACTTACGGCGGCATGCTCAACGCGATCGGTCTGCAGAATCCCGGGATCGATGTGTTTATAGAGAGGGATATCCCGTTTTTAAAGCAGTATGACACGCGGATCATTGTCAATGTCTGCGGGCGTTCCGTGTCGGATTATGTCGAGGTGGTGGAGAAGCTGGCGGACCAGCCCGTGGACATGCTTGAGATCAATGTATCCTGCCCGAATGTAAAACACGGCGGGATCGCTTTTGGACAGGATCCCAAATGCCTGTTTGATATTACCAGAGAGATCAAGGCAAAGGCAAAACAGCCGATCATCATGAAACTGTCCCCCAATGTAACGGACATCGCGGAGATGGCGCGGGCGGCGGAAGCAGCCGGAAGTGATGCGCTGTCGCTGATCAATACGATCACCGGCATGAAGATCGACATTCACAAAAGAACCTTCGCACTGGCGAACAAGACAGGGGGGCTCTCCGGTCCTGCGATCAAACCGGTCGCGGTTCGTATGGTGTATCAGGCGGCAAACGCGGTCAAGATCCCGATCATCGGCATGGGCGGGATCGCGGACGCGGAGGATGCGATTGAGTTTATGCTCGCGGGCGCCACAGGCATCGCTGTCGGTGCGATGAATTTTGTCAATCCCTACACGACAGTTGAGGTGGTGAGGGGGATCGAGGCGTACATGCAGCAGTATGGGATCGAGAACCTGAGTGAGATCATCGGGACAGTGCGATAGCATAGCGTGCGGCAGCGTTTGATGAAAGCCGCCCGGTGCATTTTTGAGCGCATATTTATGATAGATACAAAAACGAGAATACAACAGTGAAGAGACGAAGGATATGGAACCATGCTTGTGAGACAGATTGACAGAGATAACAGAATAAATAAAAAAGACAGGAGAAAACGCTTCATCGGCGCCATATGTGTGCTGGCAGCCGCGGCAGGTATTCTGACGGCAGGGGTCAAGGCAGCCGCGGCGGAGCTGCCCAGACCGGTTCCCTCTCCTGCGCGGACGCAGGAGAGGGCGCCTCAAAGGGTGCGGACAGCGCGCCAGTATATCATTGCCCAGGATGGGACAGGGGACTTTGCGACGATACAGGAAGGCGTGGACAACGCGTCGAACGGCGATACGCTGATCATCTATCCAGGGATCTACAATGAGGCAGTGCAGGTCATTGGAAAAGAACTGAACATAACCGGCATCAGCAGGGATCTCTGCATCCTGCAGTATGATACGATCTCTTACCGCACAGCGCCGCTCACCGTGGCGGCAGGAAGGATTTCAAATCTGACGCTGTACGGCAGGAGCAGCGGGGCAGGGCAGGTGGTCCTCACGGAGGAGGAGATCGCCAAAATAAATTCGGAACTTGTCGGGGACAGCTGGGACCGGCAGAAGAATTACAGGGGATATGCAGTCCATATTGATTCGGATTTCCTGTATGGAAGAACGGTCAGTTTCGAAAACTGCCGCATTATCTCTGAGAATAACCATGCTGCCGGTATCGGTACCCGTGGAAAGAGCGCTGTTCGATTTGAAAACTGTGAGCTGGTCTCCATGGGGGGCGGCAGCTGTATCTTTATGCATGATCCGATCACGGAAGAGATGAGCGGTGAGGCATCCCTGACTGTGAAAGACTGTACGATGGCGAGCTATCTGTGTCCCTATGTCATGACGTTCCAGTCATACCTGCCGGAGTACAATTCATTTGCGCTGACCTTTCAGAATACGCGGGTGAGTGCCGTGGAATATGCATATGACGGCAGCTATATCCCCATGAATGTGAATACATTCTTTGATGTGGATACCCTTGCGGCGCTGGAGAAGGCCGGCGGCCTCCGCCTGGCCGGTCTGAGCAGTTCGGCGCCGGAGCTTGTGCACAGGATGACAACGGAGGATATGATCACATATGTTGAGGAGCTGGAGAAAGCGCTCGCGACAGGGAATGCTGCCAGTGTCGTCACAATCGACCTTCCGGAGGGGATCACACGGATCGGTTACATAGAGGACGGACAGGATATTGAGGATGCCATTGTGCCGTCCGGGCTTCTCAAACATCAGGTGATCGCCATATATAATAGAAGCAATCAGCCTGGCAATGGGTGGTGCGGCCTGGACAATGCCTATCTGACACCGGACAGCTATGGGAATACCCTCGTGGAGATGAATGCTGTCACTGTTCCCAGTACTGCGGACGGCGTCCAGACATTGTATTCTTCAGATCCTGCAGATGGGCGTTGAGTGATCTGTAGTACTCATATTTGCTGATGCGCAGACGCTCACCGGTCGTGAGCGTCACATAATCCCGGTTGAAACCGGAAACACAGCCGGCATTGACCAGATAGGATTTGTGGATGCGCAGAAATTGACAGTTTTTCGGGCGGAGGCGTGTTTCTACCATATCGAGTTTCTGGTAAAACGAATCGCGGCGGCTGGCAGTGATGATGTGGGTGCGCCTTCCCTCCGAGGCGAAATAACGGATCTCATTTATGGGAACATGGAAGTATTCCGGCCTGACATAGTAGGAGAAGGAATCGGAATCATCAAGGAATGTTTCATAGGCGAGAGAGGCATAGGGCCACAGGTATTTCCGGCTCAGATCCGGCAGGATATACATTGGCTCCAACAGAACATCCTCGACAGGGGGAGTATAGTCCTCCTGTCTTGTGATGATGGAGATCAGTTTCCTGTTCCGGCGCTTGGCTTTCAGAACCGTGCTGCGCATCAGCCCGTCTTCCTTTTCCATGTCGCAAAAGAGGATGTCGGGACAGTTGCAGTCGAGGCACCGCAAAAGCTCATAGGCATTGTGGTAGCACATTACGGCGATCTGTACCTCCCGCCGCTGGAAATATTTTAATATCTCATTTTTCACAAGATCCAATCGTTCATCGCGCTCATAACAGAATGCAAAGTTGACCATGTCGTTCACTCCTTCGTAAAATTTAACTTTTAGTTGTTTTGCAAAAGTAAATATATACCGAAAAAGGGACGAATGGCATAGTACATTAGTACCAATTTGAGTCGTTTTTGTGTGCTGCATAATTTTACAGCCCCGGGAATATACATTAATACAATACAGCGTTTGAGGAGCGTCCGCCATGACACGGATATCAAATATGCTGATCCCGGCGTTGATCTTCTATATTGTTGCGATGGGATTGTCACAGAAGAAGGACATCTATGCGAGTTTCACCAGGGGGGCGAAGGACGGCATGAGGACAGTCGCCGGGATCGTGCCGACCCTCATCGGGCTGATGATCGCTGTGGGAGTGCTTCGGGCATCGGGGTTTCTGGAGTTTGCGGGCGGGCTGATCGGACATGTGATCACGTTGTTTTCTGACAGCTTTCCCAACGAACTGATCTCCCTGTTTGTGGTGAAGCTGTTCTCAGCGTCGGCGGCTACAGGACTTGCACTTGACATCTTTAAGGAATACGGCACAGATTCCTTTGCAGGGCTCGCAACTTCGCTTGCGCTTGCCAGCACGGAGACAGTTTTTTATACGATGTCGGTCTACTTCATGGCTGCGAGGGTCACAAAGACGAAATGGACGCTTGCGGGGGCGCTTTTGTCCACGTTTTCGGGGCTTGTGGCGAGCGTGATCCTGGCGGGTTTTCTGGCATGAGCAGATTGTGCATTTTCATGAATTTTCTGGCACTTTTCATAATGATATTGATAAAACGGCCGATAGGGACTATACTTCTAATAGACAAGAAAACAGGCGGCAGTCGCCGGATATGCACAGATCCGGGACTGCCTGCAATTGTGTAAAAGGGAATTGATCATGAACAGATTATTGATTATTGAAGCTGATTTCAAGCTGGCAGAGAGACTGTGCAGGGCGCTGACAGATAACGATACACATGCTTTCAGCTGCGGGACGTTTGAATCTGCTACCGCTCTGCTTGAGAGTGAACAGTACCAGCAGATCATCATTGACACAGAACTTCCGGATGGGGACGGCAATGACATCATCTATGAACTGGGACTCGGCCTCTACGAATCGAGGGATGTCCCGGTGATCCTTGTCGTCTCAAATGACAGGGAACCCGATATGTCGGAGCTCAGAAGACAGGGAGTGACAGATTATATCACGAAACCCTTCAACATATCTGTTCTCAAGGCGAAGGTCTGGACACAGTTCAAACGCGGCAAGAGGAATTCCAGCTTCCGGGCGATCAGCCGTTTTGAGGCGATCGGTGCGGGCAGCCGCAGGAGCATGATCGGTGAGCACATTGTGGCGATCGACGATTATGTGTTCAACTTTGACAGCGGCGAGTACAGCGCCGCGGGCAGAAATGTGCGGCTCAACCGGGTGGAGCAGTGCCTGCTGCGCAATCTGGTGGAAAATAAAGGGATCGTGCTCAAGAAGAAGGCGCTGGTGGATAAACTGAAGCTGGAGAGCGGGACGCTGTACATAGATGAGGAGATCCTGGCAGAGGTCGTGCACACGCTCAGTAATAAACTAAATGCGAACAATTACATCAAGACGGTATACGGGATCGGTTACCTATGGGCGCTGACAGAGGACAAAAATATGAGCGGCTGAAGGAACTGCTCAGGCGCCGGCAGGCTTTGGCCGCAGGCGATACGGAGGAATATGGGATATTATGAAAGACCAGAGAGACAAGAATATGAACCTGCGATTTGTGATCAGGGTGGTGTACTTCACCTTGCTGGCGGCCGTGCTCCTCATCACGGTGCTGATCTGTCTGCAGGCTCCGGTGCAGCGTCATTTTAAGAATGTCGGAAAAAATGATGTGTGGTTTGGCGATGGCTGGCATTATACCGGCGTGACAGGGGAAAAGGGGGAGATAGTGCCGCGGGCAGAGCACTATCTGCCAGTCCATACAGAGGATGGACATGTATCGCTCACAAAGACACTTGACTTCACGCCGTCCGTGGAGGAATATCTGTGCTTTCGGACAAGGGCACTGGATACGGTAGTCTACGTCAATGGTACTGTATGGTATGAGTACTATTTCCGCGAGGAATACCGCGCTCACAGCAAGCGCATGTATATGCTGCATCAGGTGCCGGCGTCGGGGCTGAAGGCGGGGGACACGATCACGATAGAACTCGACAACGAGACTAGGAATGAGAGTTCGACGATCCAGTTTATGGCGCTTGGTGACAGATATGCCCTGATCCGCCACATCCTGTCCGAGACGAAAGACAGTCTCATCATCTGTGTGGCCGCCATTGTGCTCATCATATTGAATCTGGTCGCGAGCCATTCCGCGATCCTGATCGACAAGCTGCGTGACGTCCGGCCTCTCAAGTGGCTTACGCTGTTTCTGATCCTGGCTGTGATCTATATCGCGACGGACAGCGGCTGTATGGAGAGCTTTGTCGAGCGGATCTCCATCATCAGCTGGCTGAACAATATCTCCATGCTCCTGTTGCCTGTCCCGATCGTGCTGTTTGCGGAGTACGCGTTCTTTCCGGGTCAGGTGCGCTATGATGTGCTGGCTCTTGTCAATTTTATGGTCGTGGCGGCAAGCGTGGCGTCCTATGTGTTCTTCGCAAAGAGTATATCGGACTTTTATATTTATGTGCATGCGCTCATCGTAGTCGATATCGCGGCATGCATGCTGAGCTTTATACAGGAAAAAAACGTACCGTCAGTCGAGGTGGTTCTGGGATTCTGCGCAGTGATCCTATCCACTCTGGCGAGCATAGTATTTTACTGGAATGAGGTCGTCTATCCGTGCTCGATCGCATTTGGATACGGACTGCTGGTCTTTAGCGGCTGTATGCTGGTCTGGATCGTTCGCAACCGCAACGAGCTCAACCGTATGAGGGAGGAGGCGGATCACGCCATCATGGAGCGCGAAAAAGCTGCGGCGGAGGAGGCGAGTGAACAGAAGAGCCGTTTTCTGTCCCATATGTCCCACGAGATCCGCACGCCGCTCAACGCGATCCTTGGACTGAACGAGCTGATCATGCACGAGACGGAGAAGAGCAGCATCAGGAAATATTCCGCCGATATCCAGAGCGCGGGCAGGACACTGCTGGCGCTGATAAACGACATTCTCGACTTCTCAAAGATCGAGACCGGAAAAATGGATATCACAGCTTCGGACTATTCGCTCTCCTCGCTGCTCAACGACGTTGTGGTGATGACACAGGAACGGATCGAAAACGAAGGACTGGAGCTGCGTCTGGACATCGACGGAACGATCCCGGACCTGCTCTACGGCGATGAAGTGCGGATCAAGCAGATCATGCTGAACCTGATGACCAATGCTGTGAAGTACACGAAAAAAGGCTGGGTGGAGCTCTGCGTCAGAAAGCAGGGCGTTTCGGAGTGTCAGGACGGCGGGGACATCCTGCTCGATATCAGGGTGTCAGACAGCGGTGTCGGGATCAGGGAAGAGGACATGTCAAGACTCTTCGCCGAGTTTGAACGGCTCGACCGGCTCAAAAACAGGAGCATCGAGGGGAGCGGTCTGGGGCTTAGCATCGCATCGCGGCTGGCAGGGCTGATGGATGGCAGGATCAGTGTGGAGAGCGAGTACGGAAAGGGCTCCTGCTTCAGCGTGCTGATCCCGCAGAAGGTCGTCTCGAAGGCGCCGATCGGCGATTACAAAAAGCGTTTCGAGCTGCTTGGCAGCGAGAAGGGCGGACAGGGCGGGGAAGGTCTGGACACGATGCGCTTCCCAGGCAAAAGAGTGTTTGTGGTGGATGACAATGAGATGAATCTCGAGGTGATCGCCTCGATCCTGGAGATGCTGGACATAGAGGTCACCCGCGCAGACGGGGGACAGGCGGCGATCAACCACCTGGACGTGGAGGTGTATGACCTGATTCTGACAGATGACATGATGCCGGAGATCAGCGGGACAGAGCTGATGCAGTACCTTCATGGGAATGCAGGGAGTGCAAGCCACAGCACGCCGATCGTCGTCCTGACAGCGAACGCCATAGTGGGCGCGCGGGAGGATTATATCAGGAAAGGGTTTGACGATTTCATGACAAAGCCGATCGATGTGGATGTTCTGCAGAAAATACTAATGAAATACTTAAATTAGGTCTTTTTTTCGTGAAAAAGACGGTTTTTTGATAAATCTTTAAAAATTCTTAAAAAAACATTGACTTTTGCCCTGAAAAAACGGACAATAATACATAGTAAATTTTAAGCAATTATTACATTATATTGAGGGAGCGTATCGCTATGCGATGACTTTCGTTTACAAAATTGTGCGGATTGAATTTATGGAATGCAGCAATACAGGATGGTAACGGAGGGGTTCGGTGTGTTAAAAAGAGAAGTTAAGGTAAAGGAAATCGAGAAAAAATATGATCATCCACTGGCAGAGATCGTACAGATCGCAAGCCAGTACAAGAGCGAGATCCTGCTGGAGTATGACAAATACAGGATCAACGCGAAGAGCATCATGGGGATCATTGCATTTAATCCCTCAGAGGGAATGAACGTGACGATCGCCGCGGAGGGAAATGACGAGGGCGAGGCTGTCGAGGCGCTCGAAAAATTCTTTATATGCCAGTAAAACAGCAGGACACAGGCTTGGTGACAGAGTCTGTGTCTTTTTTGCTGAATTTGTGACAAAAAATATACAATCTGGAAAAGATGTGTTATACTAGAGCGTGTATGAAAAAGACTCTTAAAAAGTAAGAAGGTGACTGATGAGATGGAGTTCAGGCAAAGGCCGGGAAGAAATATCATCAAGCCGGTGAGGATCTCCATAAGACCAGCATACCGCAGTGAGTGGGATGATGCCATGGCGCTGGCGTGGCGCACGTTCATGCAGTTTGAGGCGCAGGACTACACGCCGGAGGGCGTTGGGAGTTTTCAGGATTTTATCACGGATACAGTGTTATACAGAATGTTCATGCTGGGAGTGTACCAGCTTTTTGGCGCGTTTGACAACGGCAGGATGGTCGGGATGCTCAGCCTCAGGGCGGAGACGCACATATCGCTTCTCTTTGTGGATGGGAAGTATCACAGGAGGGGGATCGGCAGGGGGCTGATCGAGTATGTGAGCCAGTACGTCCTGACGGAGGAGGGGCACGGCAGCATCACGGTCAATGCAGCGCCTTATGCGACGGGCTTCTACCACCGCATGGGGTTTGTGGACACGGACACGGAACAGGCCTGCGACGGCATCCGGTACACGCCGATGAAGCGGGAGATCGTTTTGTGAATTATTGATCAAGAATACATAAAAGAGGTGGGGAAATGGCAGTAGAGTATATCACAAGCAGAAATATGGCTGATCTGATCTATGAGACAGTGAGACTGATGAACAAGAGCATGGCACATCACTGCATGCGGGTGAGCTACATCATGGCAAAGATGCTGGAAACACAGGGAACTTATGAAAAATATGAGATCGCGGACTACATGGTGCTGGCGCTGCTCCATGATATCGGGGCGAACAAGACGGACGATGTGCGCAAGCCGCTGACCTTTGAGTCCAAGAATCCGACGCCGCACTCCATCTATGGCTATCTGTTCCTGCGGTATCTCTCGCCGCTGGAGGAGCAGTCCAAGATGATCCTCTATCATCATATGGATTACAGCAAGACAAAGGATATGGATTACAAGTACCGCTTTGAGATGGAAGTCCTGAAAGTGGCGGAGATCATGGACATCTGGCAGCGGTCCTTCGGGGCGAAATTTGAGTACAGGCTGATCGACAAGTACGCCGGCACGAAGTTTGACCCGGAAGTGTGCGGGCTGCTCGCAAGGACGGTGGAGGAGCACAATATCTTTACGAAGATCAGGGACAACAGCTACAAGGCGGAGTACAGCGAGAGCCTTGAGTACATCCTCCTGTCAGACGTCGAGAAGGAAAAATATCTGAAAATGCTCATGTACTGTACCGGTCTCAAGGAGGAGCAGATGGTATCCGAGACGGTGGCGACCATCTATGTGTGCCGCGAGCTGGGCAGAAAACTGAAACTCAGTGAGCTTGACAAGAATGAAGTGTACTATGCAGCGCTGCTGCACGATATCGGCATGCTCGCGATCCCGAAGGAGCTGCTCGATGCGCCCAGGACGCTCAGCGAGGAGGAGAAGAACCTGATCAGGACGCACGTGGATATCATGGAAAAGACACTGGAGAACAAGCTCTCCAAGGAGATCATACGGATCGCGGCAGGGCACCATGAGCGGTTTGACGGAAGCGGATACCCGCGCGGACTCAAGGCGAGCGTGATGGGAAAGAAGGAGGCGATCCTGCAGATCTCGGAGCAGGTGATCAACTCGATGGAACCAAAGCCTTACAGGGAGGCGCACACGAAGGAGGAGATCGTCGACGACCTCAACAACGGCATTATTTCCGGAAAGTATGAGGGGATCGTGGTGGATACCTTCCTGAAGCACTATGACGAGATCATGGATAAGGCGAAGCAGAAGGCGGATATAGCGCTGGTGACACACCAGAAGCTGCAGCGCAATTACAATCAGGTATACTCGAGCCTCAGCTGAGAGATGCCGGTGAAAAAGATTTAATACTTTATTTGTTGAAATGCCGTATGAAACAAACTATAATACTCTTTATGGTGTTTTAATAACAAAGGGGAAAGTCAAAACGAGAGGAGAATTATAGTATGTTTAAGCTTGACAGTCCGTTGATGAATTTTCTGAACAGAGTGGCAGACATTATGATCCTGAACCTGCTGCTCATCGTGTTCAGCATTCCGTTTTTTACAATCGGGGCAGCTTTGTCCGCGGCGTATTATATGGGCTTTAAGATGGTCAGAAACGAGGAGACCTATATCATAAAAGGGTTCTGGAAGGCGTTCAAGGAAAACTTCAGGCAGGCAACGGTGATCTGGCTGGTATTGCTCGTCGTGTTCGGGGTTCTGGCGGCTGATTACAGGATCATTGCCTATTCCGGGATCGAGTTTGCACAGTGGATCCGGATCGCCATGACGACTGTGACTGTGGTGGTGCTCATGGGCGTAGTATTCATATTTCCGCTGCAGGCGCGCTTTGTCAACCCGGTCAAAAATACGGTCAAGAATGCTTTTTTGATGGCGCTCTCACATTTGCCGACGGCATTTTTGCTGGTGGCCGTCTATGCGCTGCCGGTCATCGTGCTCTATATCGTTCCGCAGAGCCTGCCTGTGATCATCCTGCTGGCATTTGGGATCCTGATCTATATGAAATCAGTGCTGTTGCTGCGCGTGTTCAAAAAGTATGAGGAGGCGCTTACTGCCGGGAGTCCGGAGGGATCAGGGAGGGCAGATGGTCCTGAGGGCGACAGCGGGATCTTTGCGGAGAGCGACCGGATCGAGCGCGAGAACAAGATGGTGAAAGTCTTTCGCAATGGAAAGTTTGTGGAAGTGCCGGAAAGCAGCCTCAAAAATGATGCAGATGCACCAAAATGATCTGTTGATTTGGTTAAAGTGTACAGAATAGATATTGTTCGTTGGACAAAATGCTTACATGAAATGGGGATTCAGAAATCGTTTGGTGACTTGTAAGCAATTGTTACATAAGTATTAAAAAATCTTTGTGGATTTATGGTATAGTAATTTGGGCGAATTTATTCTATACTTAGAACATGCAAAATAACTTGTTGAAGGGATGTCCAGATACATAATTCTTTCAATCAAACAAAATATCAATAATTCGGGAGGCAGTTCAAAATGGCAAGTTTATCTTTAAAAAATGTTTGTAAAGTTTACCCCAATGGATTCGAGGCAGTTAAGAATTTTAATCTCGAGATTGCTGACAAAGAGTTCATCATCTTCGTAGGACCTTCTGGTTGTGGTAAGTCTACTACACTCCGTATGATCGCGGGTCTTGAAGACATCTCTTCCGGCGAATTGAAGATTGGCGACAGGGTTGTAAATGACGTGGAGCCTAAGGACAGAGACATCGCGATGGTATTCCAGAACTACGCTCTGTATCCTCATATGTCAGTGTATGACAATATGGCATTCGGTCTTAAATTAAGAAAAGTTCCTAAGAATGAAATCGATAAAATGGTTAAGGAAGCGGCTAAGATCCTTGACCTGACAGCACTCCTTGACAGAAAGCCGAAGGCTTTGTCAGGTGGTCAGAGACAGCGTGTTGCCATGGGACGTGCGATCGTGCGTAATCCTAAGGTATTCCTCATGGATGAGCCTCTCTCCAACCTGGATGCAAAGCTCCGTGTACAGATGCGTATCGAGATCGCGAAGCTCCATCAGAGACTTGGCACGACGATCATCTACGTTACACATGACCAGACAGAGGCTATGACACTTGGTACACGTATCGTAGTTATGAAGGACGGTATCGTTCAGCAGGTAGATACACCGCAGAACCTGTATGAGAAGCCGCAGAACCTGTTCGTAGCAGGATTCATGGGATCTCCGCAGATGAACTTCATCGATGCTACAGTTGATGTGAAGGGTGACACAGCAAGCCTGAAGGTAGCAGGACTCTCTATTCCTCTTCCTCCCGCTAAGTCCAAGAAGCTCATCGACGGCGGATACGGCGGAAAGACTGTTACATTCGGTATCAGACCGGAGGACATCTACGATTCACAGATGATGGTAGAGGCAAAGTCTGACAGCACATTTGAGACAACGATCCGCGTATACGAGCTGCTCGGTGCAGAAGTATTCCTGTATGCTGATCTCGCAGAGTTCCCGATCACTGCAAGAGTTGATCCCAGAACAACAGCAAGACCTGGCGACAAGGTGAAGTTTGCGATCGATATCGAGAAGATCCATGTGTTTGACAAAGAGACAGAGAAGATTATCACCAACTAGTTATATGTGATATTCTTGATACTATACCCGGGTGGAATGTTTCACCCGGGTTTTTTGCACAAGCGTATATGAAGGAGATAGGAGGAATTGAACAGTGATTTCAAACCAGGTAATTCAGACAAGCATAGACGAGCTCAAGACCATCACGAAGATTGATCTGTGTGTGATCGATATGGAAGGAATTACGGTGGCAACAACATTTGACAACAGGAATGTGTCGCAGGAATTGGTAAGGAATTTTGTCACTTCGCCGGCCGACAGCCAGATCGTGGGTGGGTATCATATGTTGAAGATCCTTGAGGACGGTGATGTGCTCTATGTACTGATCGCTAAGGGGGCAGGCGCGGATGCTTATATGATCGGAAAAGTAGCGGTAAGCCAGATCCAGAATCTGGTGATCGCGTACAAGGAGCATTTTGACAAGAATAATTTCTTTCAGAACCTGCTGCTGGACAATCTGCTGCTTGTCGATATATATAACCGCGCGAAGAAGCTTCACATTGTATCTGAAGTGCCGCGCGTCGTGTATCTGATCGAATCCCAGAATGACAAGGATAACATTTCCATGGAGCTGTTAAAGAATATCTTTGAGGGACAGACCGGGTGCTATCTGACTGCTGTGGAACAGAAAAATATCATCCTGATCAAGGAGGTCGCTTCGCTGGATTCCTATGAGGAAGTCGAGCAGACCGCGCAGGTGATCGTGGATATGCTCAACGCGGAAGCCATGCTCATCACAAAAGTATCCTACGGAACGATAGTGCCGGAGCTCAAGGAAGTGTCAAAATCCTACAAGGAGGCGAAAATGGCGCGCGATGTGGGCATGATCTTTTATATGGAGAAGCCGATCAGCGCCTACAACACTCTTGGAATAGGGCGTCTGATCTACCAGCTTCCGATCAATCTGTGCCGCATTTTCATGAAAGAGATCTTTGGGGATAACATTCCAGACGATCTGGATGACGAGATCCTGACGACCGTGCAGAAGTTCTTTGACAATAACCTCAACGTGTCGGAGACTTCGAGGCAGCTCTATGTGCACAGGAATACACTGGTCTACAGGATCGAGAAGCTGCATCAGTCCACCGGGCTCGACATCAGGAAGTTTGACGACGCGCTGACATTCAAGATCGCGCTGATGGTTGTAAATTATATGAAATATATTGATTCATTGGAATAGCTGGGAAAGCAGTCTTATGATCGAGGGACAGAGTTGTTTTTTGGACAACACTGTCCCTTGTTTGCGTTTGGGAATTGTTATAAATTTACTGTAAACTATGGAGGGAGGAATAACAAAAGAAAAATGCAGAAGAAAAATGTCATGAGAACACCAATGGATTCAGACCAGGATTTTCACAAATTTCTGAAGCGGGTGCGCAGAGAGGAAAAGATCTATCTGGAACAGCTGGCAGAGGGGCTGATGACAGTCAGCCAGCTTGCGAGGATCGAGAAAGGGCAGCGTCCGATTCCCAAAAACATGAGGGACCGTCTGCTCGGGAGACTGGGAATTTCCAGTGATCTGTATGAAAATCTGCTCAATATCGAGGATTATGCGGCGTGGGTACACCAGAGAAATATCCTGTACGCCATAGAGCGGCGCGATACGTTGGGAGCACAGGCGCTGATCGATGCATATGAAAAGGAGGCGCCTGTATATGACAGGATAAAACAGCAGTTTTGTCTTGTGATGCGGGCGGAGGTGCTCAGACAGCAGGGAGCGGACCCGGGCAGGACAGCGGCCTGCTACGATGAAGCAGTGAGATGTACGGTTCCTGATATAGAGCATCTGTGCCTGGAGAAGAAGCTGTTATGTATTCAGGAGATCGATATGATCCTTGAATATGAATTTTATCATAAAGGTGAGGACTTTGCAGAAAAGTGCAGGGATCTGATGACATTTGTTGAGAATGCGGTCTATGATGATCTGTCAAAGGTAAAAGTCTATCCCAAGATCGCGTTCTATTATCTGCGGGAAGTGTTGTCGAAGCGGGATGGCTGGAGTAAGGAGAACTGGAACGAGGGCCTGAAAGTCTGCAACCGGGCGGTTGAGCTGCTGCGTGATGCGGGAAGGGCTTTTTTCTTGTTGGAACTTTTGGAGATAAAGAGCAAAATATTGGAATGCATGAAGACAAAGACAGAGGATGAGAAGCTTCAGGCAGAGTACGAGGAATGTACAGAACTGACAGCGCTGTTGAAAAAGCTTTCAGCAGAATGTGATGTACCGGCATACATGCAGGATTGTACCTATCTGTATCAACAACGGTGGGTGTTTTATATAGGGGATGTTCTGCGCATTCGCAGGGAAATGTATGGACTGACACAAAAGGAACTGAGCAAGGGAATCTGCTCGGTCAGAACATTGCGCAGGGCGGAGAAGAAAGAGGCCAATATGCAGCACGCACTTGTGAGTGCCCTGCTGAGAAAGCTCGGGCTGTCCAAGGAGTTTCAACGGGCGCGGATTGTGACAAATGATCGTGAAGTGCTGAGACTAAAAAGAGAGATACTGGTTTGCCGCAATAACCGGAATTTTGAGCAATGCCGGAAACTATTCATTCAGATACGGGAAAAAATTTCACTGGATATTCCAGAAAACAGGCAATATTTAGCAGACCTGGAAGCTTCCCTGGACTGGAAAGAGGGAAAAATCTCGAAGGAGGAATTTGCGGCAAGGGAAGAGAAGGTATTAAGGTGCACATTGACCGCTAAGGATTTTTTTCGCGCTGATGAGATTTATTTGACGGAGATGGAAATGATGTGTATCCGCAAGAAAATACAGGGCGTTGACGAAGCTGAGAAAAGAAAATATATGGATTTTCTATTGCGCTATTTCAAACAGTGTGAAGAAAAAGATGAATTATCAGATTGTGTTTCTATGTATGAATATGCAATGATTTGTGTTGCGAATGAATTAGGAAATATAGGGGAACATCAATCTGCGATAAACTTAGATAAAAAAGTCTTACAAGAAGACTTAAGAAGCAAGAGAGTCTGGGTAGTTGGTAATATGCTCTATGATTATTTGTGGAATCAGAAAGAGCAAGGTACAAAAGGTGGCGAAAGGATTAATAAAGAAAAAATGACTGAGCAATTAAAACAGTGCATTTTACTCAGCCATTTTTGTAAACAAACATTCTACGAGAAGTTTTTTGGTGATAAATTGTATCAGTCGTAATTTTCATCAATATCAGGCAGATCACTGCAGGGAGCAGCACCGCCCTCCTCAGAGTAGGAACCAGTATTTCCGTCGGTATTGACAGCAATAAGGGCACCATTTTGTACAATGACAACAAGAGCGAGCATCATCAGAATTTTTTTGAAAGTAGAATTTTTCATTTGTAAAAGCCTCCAATTTTAATAAATTTGTAAGATTTCTTTGGGATGTGACTGCGCTGTAGAAGCGCAGTCTGAAAACTTAGGTTTTGTCTGTAACTATGAGGAATGAAATAGTTAAGATATTATTACTGTAAGCACATTTGGCGTGTTTTTCAAGAGACAGAATTGGCCAATGACGATTTTTGTCTATTTTAACAAAATCCTTGTTTTATCGTCAAAAAAATCTGTCTAAAATCGTTTCAACTGTTTTCGGATATTACCAGAACCAGGTTCTGATATGGATGATGACAGTGTTACTGTCGGCTGTAAATCGGCTGTAAATTCGCTTTTTTACTTGACAAGTGAGAAGCGTGAAGTTTATACTAATACTATATTTTTATGATTTCAAAGACGATGACGGAGACAGTACACAGGGTCAGAAAGTTACAGAGAGCTGGTAGGGCGTACTGGAAGGACATATTCTGTCAGTTATGCGCCGTGATCCGTGAGATTTGCGTAAGGCAATGCCAAATGCCCGATCTCACGTGAAGGGCGTATGGACAGCAGGGATGGCCTTTCGGGTATGTCCAGGGTGGGAGCCGGCGCGAGTATGGGCTTGTCGAAGATCACTCCTGAGTTGCAGGCTGAAAGGTTCTGGCGGTCATGATGGGGGAGCAGATGATTTGATCCTGATCTTATGCGCTGCAGGGCAGAGTAGGTGCTGACGCATTTCCCGGCGTTAGAGGGAGCGTGTATAAAAGTCTTTTGATGTCTGCATTGCAGGGTGCTGATCAAGACGGAGTACGCTGTAATTAGGTGGTATAACGATCGTAAGGCTCTCGTCCTATTTACAGGATGAGAGCCTTTTATGCACACGGACACCCAGAGGAAGAATGTCAGCATGCGCTGACGGGTGTCCGGCGCGCGAGTAGGAGAAGATGGTTCTTCCCTACTCGATTGCGCAGACCCGTGCAGAGGAAATATGCCGCCAGTGCGGCGCACGGGTCGCGCGGCGGGACCGCGGTAAAGATGAACGGAGGGAGAAGAAAATGTATAATAAGGTAGACACAAACCTGAACTTTGTGGACAGAGAAAAGAATGTTGAGAAGTTCTGGAAGGACAACGATATTTTCCGAAAGAGTATGGACAGCCGTAAGGAGGGCGAGACTTACACTTTCTATGATGGACCGCCGACTGCAAACGGCAAGCCGCATATCGGGCATGTGCTGACGCGTGTCATCAAGGATATGATTCCGCGCTACAGGACCATGAAGGGGTATATGGTTCCCAGGAAGGCGGGCTGGGATACGCATGGACTTCCCGTCGAGCTTGAAGTCGAGAAGCTTCTGGGTCTGAACGGCAAGGAGCAGATCGAAGAGTACGGCATGGAGCCTTTTATTAAAAAGTGCAAGGAATCCGTGTGGAAGTACAAGGGAATGTGGGAAGATTTCTCAGGAACAGTCGGTTTCTGGGCGGATATGGATGATCCCTACGTCACGTATCACGATGATTTTATCGAGTCCGAGTGGTGGGCGCTGAAAGAGATCTGGAATAAAAAGCTTCTGTACAAGGGTTTTAAGATCGTGCCTTACTGTCCGAGATGCGGGACGCCGCTGTCCTCGCAGGAGGTCGCACAGGGCTATAAGACGGTCAAGGAGCGCTCTGCAGTGGTCCGTTTCAAGGTAGTCGGTGAGGACGCGTATTTTCTTGCGTGGACGACAACGCCGTGGACACTGCCGTCAAACGTGGCGCTCTGTGTCAATCCGGATGAGACATACTGTAAGGTGAAGGCTACCGACGGTTATACGTATTATATGGCGGAGGCGCTTTTGGATAAGGTGCTCGGGAAATTGGCCGAAAATGAGGGTGACAGGGCATACGAGGTGCTGGAGACCTACAAGGGGACGGATCTGGAGCGCAAAGCGTATGAGCCGCTGTTTGACTTTGCGGCGGGCATCATCGAGAAGCAGCACAAAAAGGCGCATTTTATCACGTGCGACAACTATGTCACGATGACGGACGGTACTGGTATCGTACACATTGCGCCGGCGTTTGGTGAGGACGACGCCAATGTCGGCAGAAAGTATGAATTGCCGTTCGTACAGCTTGTGAACGGCAAGGGCGAGATGACGGAGGAGACGTCCTACGCGGGTGTGTTTGTGAAGAAGGCGGATCCGATGATTTTAAAGGATCTGGAGGAGAAGGGACTTCTGTTTGACGCGCCGAAATTCGAGCACGAGTATCCGCACTGCTGGCGCTGTGACACACCGCTGATCTATTATGCGCGCGAGTCGTGGTTCATCAGGATGACGGCCGTGAAGGACGACCTGGTAAGAAATAATAATACAGTGAATTGGATCCCGGAATCCATCGGCAAGGGGCGTTTCGGGGACTGGCTTGAAAATATCCAGGACTGGGGAATCTCGCGCAATCGTTACTGGGGCACGCCGCTGAATGTGTGGGAGTGCGAGTGCGGCCATCAGGAGTGCATCGGCAGCAGGCAGGAGCTTGCGGACAGAAGCGGAGATCCTGATGCCGCAAAGGTTGAGCTGCACAGACCGTATATTGATGAGGTGACTTTCAAATGCCCTGACTGCGGCAGAGAGATGCACAGGGTTCCGGAGGTGATCGACTGCTGGTTCGACTCCGGTGCGATGCCGTTTGCGCAGCACCATTATCCATTTGAAAATAAGGACCTGTTTGAGCAGCAGTTCCCGGCGCAGTTCATCTCGGAGGCGGTGGATCAGACGCGCGGCTGGTTCTATTCACTGATGGCGGAATCCACACTATTGTTTAACAAAGCGCCATATGAAAATGTCATCGTACTTGGCCATGTGCAGGACGAGAATGGACAGAAGATGTCCAAGTCAAAGGGCAATGCGGTCGACCCGTTTGAAGCGCTGGAAACCTACGGCGCCGATGCGATCCGCTGGTATTTCTATGTCAATTCCGCGCCCTGGCTTCCGAACCGTTTTCACGGAAAGGCGGTGCAGGAAGGACAGCGCAAGTTTATGGGGACACTGTGGAATACCTACGCATTTTTGGTGCTCTATGCAAACATCGATGAATTTGATGCGACGAAATACACGCTGGAGTACGACAAGCTTCCGGTGATGGATAAGTGGCTTTTGTCAAAGCTCAACACAGTGGTCGGTGAAGTGGACAGCAATCTGGAGAATTACAGGATCCCCGAGGCGGCGCGGGCGCTGCAGGAGTTCGTTGACGAGATGAGCAACTGGTATGTGAGGCGCAGCCGTGAACGTTTCTGGGCAAAGGGCATGGAGCAGGATAAGATCAATGCCTACATGACACTCTACACCGCGCTTGTGACGATCTCAAAGGCGGCGGCACCCATGATCCCGTTTATGACAGAAGAGATCTATAGGAACCTCGTGTGCAGCATCGATCCGTCCGCGCCGGAGAGCATTCATCTGTGTGATTTCCCGGCAGTCGATGAAAAGTACATCGACAGGCAGCTCGAGGCAGATATGGAGGCAGTCCTGAAGACGGTTGTCATGGGGCGTGCCTGCAGAAATACGGCAAACATCAAGAACAGGCAGCCGGTCAGCACCATGTTCATCAAGGCGCCGTTCACACTGGGGGCATTTTATCAGGAGATCATCGAGGATGAGCTGAATGTCAAGAAGGTCGTATTTACAGATGATGTCAGGGAGTTTACGACATACACGTTCAAGCCGCAGCTAAAGACGGTGGGGCCAAAGTACGGAAAACAGTTGGGAGGCATCAGGGAAAAACTTTCCTCGATCGATGGCAATGCGGCGATGGATGAGCTGAAAGCGAACGGTTTTATCGCCTTTGATGTAAATGGCACGGAGGTCAGGCTCGCAGAGGAAGATCTGCTGATCGACATCTCACAGAAGGAAGGGTATGTGACGGAGGCGGACAACACGGTCACGGTCGTACTCGATACCAATCTGACAGAGGAACTTGTGGAGGAGGGCTTTGTCTACGAGGTGATCAGCAAGGTGCAGACCATGCGCAAGGATTCCGGTTTTGAGGTCATGGATCATATCAAAGTGTATATCAGCGGAAACGACAGGGTTGCAGATGTGGTCAGGAAGAACGAGCCGGCGATCGGCGGCAAGGTTCTGGCAGACGCGTTCGTCTATGATGCAGGCGGTTTTCCGAACGCTAAGGAATGGAATATCAATGGAGAGAATGTGACAGTCGGTGTTGAGATCGTTCAGAAACATTAGGAGCTGTCAGGAAGCGTCAGCTATTGAAAGGACAAATCTGCGGTTGTTTAAAGGAGAGAATATATTGATATGAGGAAAAGAGGCAGGCTTTTGAAGATTATTTTGATCGTGGTTGGCGTGTTGGCAGTCGTTTTTGTTGCTGCCTCTTTTGCCTTGATCAATCATTATATGAAGCAGTACTTTAACAGGAGTGAGAAAAAGAAGTATTCCGAATATATGCGGTGGGAGGACTATGAGGATCTCGACAGGGAGACAGTGACGTTTCCTTCCGGCAAGGAGACTCTGACAGGGTATATCTATGGAAAGGATAACCTGTCGAAAGGGCTGGTGGTGATCTCCCATGGGCTTGGATCGGACTCGGAAGGTTATATCGCAGAGACAAAATATTTTGTCGACAGCGGATTTATGGTATTTGCATACGATAATACGGGAAGCGGCGCCTCGACGGGAGAAAGCTGTATCGGTCTTGTACAGTCGGTGATCGATCTGGACAGCGCACTGGATTATGTGGAGCAGAACCCTGTGTTTGGCGGGCTTCCGATCTGCCTGTACGGACACAGCTGGGGTGGCTTTGCGACGACTGCCATCCTGAATTATGACCATGATATCATTGCCGTTGCCAGCCTTGCAGGATACAATGACAGTCTGGAGGAGATGACTTATGTAGGCAAAAGCCTGTTGGGGTCGTTTGTGTATGTGGAGAAACCGTTTATCTGGCTGACATTGCGTGCGACGTTTGGCGATCAGATGAACCTTACCGCGACAAACGGAATCAATCGCGCGAAACATACGGCAGTGATGATCATCCAGGGCGATCTGGATGACTTTGTCGGTTTTGATGGGCCCTGTATCTATGCCAACCGGGATAAGGTGACAAGGGACGATGTGGAGTTTGTGCTGCTTGAGGGCAGGGATCACAATAATCTGATGATGGACCGCAGTCCGGAACGTCTGGCGTACATGGAAGCGTTAAATGAGGAATACGATCACATTTTGGAGCAGTATCAGGACGAAGTGCCGGATGAGGTGAAAAAGGAGTGGAGCGAAACCATTGACAAGGAGCTGACATCACGGCTTGACGAGGAATTGTTTGAGAGGATCGTTGATTTTTATATGGAAGCGATCGGTAAGTGACCAGCCGATCCGGAATGAGATCGGCAGGCTGCTTAAAAAGTACAATATTAACATGGAAGCCAGTTTGAAAGTCCGTTTAAGAGGATATACTTTGTAAAAGACGATGTTCTGTGTCCGATGCAGATTGTAGTCACAAAAGAACTGAACCCACAGGAACACATGTGGCTGACTGCATTGTCAGATGGAATGCAGAAATAGCAGCTAAAAGACCTGCTATTCACAAAACGACGTAGAAAGAATGACCCGAACAGCATTTCTGCCAAAAAATAAAAAAACCCGGAACCCTTACAATTCCAAGGATTCCGGCGCCCCTGCCAAGAGTCGTTGCGACAAGATTCGAACTTGCGACCTCTGCGTCCCGAACGCAGCGCTCTACCAAACTGAGCCACGCAACGAGGTGACCTGTATCAAACAGGTACGTATCCATTATAATGGATTTTGAAAAAAAATCAAGTACTTTTTTCATTTTTTCTTGTTTTTTCTAGATTTATTTCTGTGCAGGGCGGCGCAGTCTGATCAACGGCTGTCTGACAGCGTTTTCTGGATCAGTCTTACGGCCTCGGGAAATCTTTCCACAGGAACCTCACAGCAGGAGAGGGCGATATGTGCATAACCCTCATTTTTTTTATTGTTTTTGTGGATCGGGAACACCAGGATGCCGTTTGCGGCAGCCCGGTCACACAGTTCATCGCTGGTCAGGGAGCATTTTATTTTCAGGTGCACCAGAAAGACGGATTCGCCCATATATACCTGCGCCTGTGCGCCAAAGGTTTCTTCCAGTAATGTGGACAGCGTTTTTGCCTTGCTGGTGTACAGGCGTTTGAGCTTGCGGATCTGGCTGTCAAGGTGGCCGTCGCGCAGAAACTGGCACAGGGCAAGCTGCTCTGATTTGGAGGCGGTCTGGTTGTAGAGCGCCTTTTTCCGTTCATACAGGGGCAGGAGCGAGTCGGGCAGGATCATGAAGCTTAGGCGGATCGACGGCAGCAGGAGCTTTGAGAAGGTGCTCAGATAGACCACGTTCTCGCCGCCGGCGAGTCCCTGCAGGCAGGGGATCGGCTTGCTGAAATAGCGAAATTCATTGTCGTAATCGTCCTCGATGATCAGCCGGTCGTGCGCCGCGCATTCTTTTAAGAGCGCAAGGCGTTTTTCCACACTCATGACATCGCCGAGCGAAGTCATGTGGGACGGCGTCATGTAGAGCACGCTTGCGTTTTCTTTCTCTCTTTCCACATCAAAGCCATAGTCTTCAAAGATCACCATACCCTGCGCGAAGCGCGTATCGCGGAAACACACGGTTCTGCGCTCCCGGATCAGAGGGCACAGGATATTTAACAGCGCCTGCGAGCCTGCGCCGATCACGATGTTTTCGGGGCGGCAGACTGCGTTGCGCTTGCCCGTCACGTAGCGGCAGATCACTTCGCGCAGCTCGTACTCGCCCTGCGGTTCGCCGTAGGTCAGCATGCGCCCGTCCTGCCGCAGCGTGCTCTTGATGTAACGCCGCCACAGGTTAAAGTCAAAGCTGTCTGCGTCCACGTTGTTTGAGGTGAAGTTGTATAGTATATTTGGGCGGGAAGATGTGACCGATCTGTGGTTCGAAGCTTTGGCGGATACAGTGACCGTCCTGTCCGTGACGTAGTAGCCGCTCTGCGGCCTGGAGATGATGTAGCCGTCCGCGGCAAGGCACAGGTAGGCGGTCTCGATCGTCGTGCGGCTCAGCCCGAGCTGGACGGCGCAGCGGCGGATCGAGGGCATCTTTGTCCCAGGCATCAGACGCCCGGCGGCGATGAGGTCCCTGTAATAGTCATAAACCTGTAGATAACGCGTGGATTGTGTCGAATTGAAATCAAGATTCATGGGTTGTCCAGCCCCTTTCTTTATGATAAAATATTATCATGACAGCTTGGGAACTGCAAGATGGAATGTGCGCAGACACGCTCTGGAGGTGCGGCTATGAAGAAAATATGTATTACAGTTCTGAAAGTGTTTGGCGCCGCTGTATTGTTTCTGGTGATGAGCCTGCTTGTTTTATTGATCGTGACGCCTTTTGCAAACGACCGTGTGGCGGGGAATACGGCAAAAGAGCTTGCAGAGCTGCCGCTCCCGGAAAATACTGAATACATTGAGTCTGTGTACAGGGCGGGTAAACTGATCGGATGCGGCAATGGAATGCAGTATCTGGGAGCCATACTGATCAGGAGCGACCTTTCTCTGGAAGCGTTAAAGGCACATTATTCCAGTTTTGCAGAGCATGAGTGGGAATGTGTGGTCGAGCGTCAGACCAGTGCTGAGATAAAGTTGGTGGAATACGCAGGAGGGCTGTCTTTTAAAACAGATGTGGAGGGGGACGATTATTATATCGTATACTCATGGGGTGACAGCGACTCTGTTTTTCATGATCTGGATATAAGAGGTCATTGATAAGTTTAAGCTACCAATAATAAGTGAAAGGGGAAACTTTTATGAGAAGCTTATTAAAGTACATCAAAGATTACAGGAAGGAAAGCATTCTGGCGCCGCTGTTCAAGATGCTGGAGGCTTCCTTCGAGCTGATGGTGCCGCTGGTGATGGCGTCCATCATCGACCGGGGTATCGCGCACAACGACACTGGGCAGATCATCAGGATGGGGCTGGTACTCGTGCTTCTTGCGGCGGTGGGACTCATCAGTGCCGTGACGGCACAGTATTTCAGCGCAAAGGCGGCGGTCGGCTTTGCCACAAAGCTGCGCGCGGCGCTGTTTGCGCATATCCAGGGGCTATCCTACACGGAGCTTGACACGATCGGCACCAGCACGCTGATCACGCGCATGACCAGCGATGTGAACCAGCTGCAGAACGGCGTCAATCTCACGCTGCGCCTGCTGCTGCGCTCGCCGTTCATCGTGTTTGGCGCGATGATCATGGCGTTTACCGTGGATGTAAGAGCGGCGCTCATCTTCGTCGTGGCGATCCCGCTGTTGTCCATCGTCGTGTTCGGCATCATGTTCGCCAGTATCCCGCTCTACAAAAAGGTGCAGGCGGCGCTGGACCGGATCCTGGGCAGGACGCGCGAGAACCTCGCGGGCGCGCGCGTGATCCGCGCATTCTGCAATGAGGAGGCGGAGACTGCCGATTTTGAGCAGGAAAATGAGCTGCTGCTCAACACGCAGGTATTTGTGGGCAAGATCTCCGCGGCGATGAATCCGGTGACGTATATCATCATCAACGTCGCGCTTGTCGTTCTCCTGTGGACGGGGGCTGTCCGCGTCGACAACGGCATCATCACCCAGGGCGCGGTGGTCGCGCTGGTGAACTACATGTCGCAGATCCTGGTGGAGCTTGTAAAACTGGCGAACCTCATCATACAGCTCACGAAAGCGCTCGCCTGTGCGAAGCGCGTCGAGGGGATCTTTGCCATCACATCGAGCATGGAGGATGGCAGATTGACGAAAAGTGACGAAAACGCTGACGGCAGTCCGGCGATCGTGTACGACCATGTAGGTCTCACCTACAGCGGGGGCGGCGACGAGTCCCTGACGGACATCAACTTTACGGTGAAAAGGGGCGAGACGGTCGGCATCATCGGCGGCACTGGCTCCGGCAAGACTTCTGTCGTGAACCTGATCCCGCGCTTTTACGACGCGACCAGGGGAACGGTGCGGATCTACGGCAGGGATATCAGGGATTATGACATAGAGACACTCCGCGACACGATCGGCGTCGTTCCCCAGAAGGCGGTCCTGTTCAAAGGGACGATCCGTGAGAACCTTTTGTGGGGAAATGAAAATGCGTCTGACCAGGATATTGAGGACGCGCTGCGTATTTCGCAGGCAAAGGAGTTTGTCGACACGAAGGACGGCAGGCTGGACTTCATGGTCGCGCAGGGCGGGAAGAATCTCTCCGGCGGTCAGAAGCAGCGCCTGACCATCGCGCGCGCGATCGTGAGAAAGCCGCAGATCCTGATCCTCGACGACAGCGCGTCAGCGCTTGACTTTGCGACGGACGCGAAGCTGCGCGCCGCGATCAAGGGCATGGAAAATGACATGACTGTCATAATCGTATCGCAGCGCGCAGCATCGATCCAGTATGCCGATCAGATCGTCGTGATGGACGACGGCGCGGTGGCGGGCATCGGCACGCATGAGGAGCTGCTTGCGGGCAATGAGATCTACCAGGAGATCTACTATTCCCAGTTTCCCGACAAAAAGGCTGCGAATTAGGAGGTTCTATCGATATGAAAGATAAGAAAAAAATCACAGATCACAGATCCAATCATGAGATTCTCAAAAAGGTGCTTGACCACATCGGAAAGTATAAGATATTTTTGCTGCTCTCCATTGTGCTCGCGGCAATTTCGGTAATACTGACCTTGTATATTCCGATCCTGACCGGACAGGCGGTCGACTGCATTCTTGGCCCGGGCGCTGTAGATTTTGACGGAATCTGGGCAATACTAAAGGAGATGACCGTCATCATCATCATCACGGCTGCGGTGCAGTGGCTGATGAACACCTGCAACAACAAGATCGCCTATCAGGTGGTGCGCGATGTGCGCGACGAGGCGTTTAAAAAACTGCAGATCCTTCCGCTCAAATATATTGACGGACATTCACACGGCGACATTGTGAGCCGTATCATAGCAGATGTAGACCAGTTTTCGGACGGCCTGCTCCTGGGATTCACGCAGCTTTTCACCGGCGTGGTGACGATCATCGGCACTTTGATCTTTATGTTTTCCATCAATGTATCCACCACGGTCGTCGTCGTCATTCTGACGCCGCTGTCATTTTTTATCGCGGGCTTTATCGCGAAGCGGACTTTCAGCATGTCCAAACTGCAGTCGGAGACGAGAGGCGAGCAGACTGCGCTGATCGATGAGATGATCGGAAATGAGAAGGTGGTGAAGGCGTTCAGCCATGAGCCGCAGGTGATGGAGCGGTTTGGCGAGATCAATGGCAGGCTGGAAAAGGCGAGCGTGAAGGCGATCTTCTTCTCCTCGCTGACCAATCCCTGCACGCGCTTTGTCAACAGCCTTGTCTATGCGGGTGTCGGGATCCTTGGGGCTTTTCTGGCGATCAAAGGGCGCATCAGCGTGGGGCAGCTCACCAGCTTTCTGAGCTACGCCAACCAGTACACGAAGCCCTTCAATGAGATCTCCGGCGTGGTGACGGAGCTGCAGACAGCGCTTGCCTGCGCCGGCAGGGTGTTTGAGTTTATCGAGGAGGAGCCGCAGGTTCCGGAGCCGGAGCATGCCGCGGTCCTGACAGCGCCAAAGGGCAATATCACGATGCAGAACGTCTGTTTCTCGTACAATCCGGATCAGAAGCTGATACAGGGCTTCAACCTCGAGGTGAAGTCCGGTCAGCGCGTGGCGATCGTGGGACCGACCGGCTGCGGAAAAACAACAGTCATAAATTTGCTGATGCGGTTCTATGATGTTAATAGTGGAAGTATTCGGATTGACGGGGTGGACATCAGGGACATGACGCGCAAGAGCCTGCGGGACAGCTTCGGCATGGTGCTGCAGGAGACCTGGCTGCACGCGGGCACGATTCGGGAGAATATCGTGATGGGCAAGCCGGACGCGACGGACGAGGAGGTGGTCGCTGCTGCGAAGGCGGCGCACGCGCACAGTTTCATCAAGCGTCTGCCGCAGGGCTATGACACGGTGATCACGGAGGACGGCGGCAGTCTCTCCCAGGGGCAGAAGCAGCTCCTGTGCATCACGCGCGTGATGCTCTGTCTGCCGCCGATGCTGATCCTTGACGAGGCGACCTCCTCGATCGACACGCGCACGGAGATCAAGATCTCGCAGGCGTTCAATACGATGATGAAGGGCAGAACGAGCTTTATCGTGGCGCACAGGCTCTCGACGATCCGCGAGGCGGATATCATTCTCGTGATGAAGGACGGCAACATCATCGAGCAGGGCGATCACGAGACACTCTTGAAGAAGGAAAACGGATTCTATGCAACATTATATAACAGTCAGTTCGAGATGGCGGGGTAGCATGGGCTGTAAAAAAATAGCGCTGTGCTGTCTGGCGGAGCATCTCGGGAGCTGTCATGAGCGCGGAAAAGGAGATATGAGAATATGATAAATAACTTTCTGGACGTATCACAGTACGCATTTTTAGGCTTTTTGGGTGTGGCTTTTGCATATCTCATGACGAGTCTGCTGCTGGCGGTCGGAATGAACAAACTCCCGCGGGACCACGGGCGGGAGTTTGCGCACGACGGCGGCCTCTCCGCAGGAAAACCGCGCGGTGCGGGCTTTGTCTTTATCCTTGTGTTCGTGCTGTCGGTGCTCTTCTTTGGAAATATGGACAGGGAGATCACGATCTATCTGATCCTGACGGTCGCTGCCATGATGACAGGCTATCTGGACGACTGCGCGAAGGTGTCCTGGGGCGAGCTGCGCAAAGGGCTTCTCGACCTTGTGATCGCGGTCATGACAGCGGTGACGATCGTGAACTTCAACGGAAGTGACGTGACGATCGCGCTGACGGGGCATGTGATCACGTTTCACCCGCTGTTGTACGGCGCGCTTGCGGTGATCCTTGTCTGGGGCTCCATCAATGTGACAAACTGTGCGGACGGCGTGGACGGACTGTCGGGAACGCTGACGAGCATCACGCTGTTTACGATCTACATGATCATGAACCGGACAGAGACAGCGGGGGGATTTTCTTATACAATACTGCTGTTTATCGCGTGTATCCTGGGGTATCTGTGGTTCAACGCCACGCCGAGCCTGCTGCTGATGGGCGATGCCGGCTCGCGGGCGATGGGGCTGTTCATCGCTATCTCCATCATGAAGGCGGGGTGTCCGTTCCTGTATCTGCTGGTGGCGTTCGTGCTGATGGTGGACGGCGGTATCGGGCTTTTCAAGGTATCGCTGCTGCGTTTCCTGCATATCAGGATCCTCACGAAGGTGCGCACGCCGCTTCATGACCATGTGCGCAAAAATATGGGCTGGTCCAACGCGCAGACAGTGTTTAAGTTCGCGATCATACAGATCATGATATCGGCGGCGGTGATATGGCTGACGGCGCGATGACAGGAAGATAAAAAGTTTATTGCGGAGGAAAAATGAAAGAGATACGGACAGAGAGACTCACAATTGTTCCATTTGAATTAAAATATTTGAATGACTATTATAACGGATTTGATAAGGAAATCACAAAGTACCAGTATCCGGATTCGTTTGACAGCGTGGAGGCAGCCACGACGCTTCTACAGGAATTTATTGATGACATGAACTGTGGGGAAATGCTGTTTCTTGCCATACTTGATCAAAAGGGTGCATTTGCTGGCGGCCTGGAGGTGCACGGACTTGCAGAAGAGTATCCTGAGCTGGGAATCTGGCTGAAAAAAGATTTTCAGGGAAAAGGGTATGCGTATGAAGCGCTGCGTTCTGTTCTGCAATATTTGAATCAGACTTGTCAGAAAGAATGGTACGTTTATGAGGCGGATATCCGCAACAAGCCCAGTATAGGACTTGTTGCGAAATTTTCCTGTCGCAAAGAAGGACTTGATGAATTTACGACTGAATCGGGAAAAGAGCTGAAGCTGCAGAGGTATCTGATCAATGTAAAATGAAACTCTTTAGTGTGGCAGAAAATGAACAGCAGGAGGGGATGGTATGTGCAAACTGGTTAAAATTACAAACAGTCTTGGTGAGCAGATTGAAGTTGCTGAAATTAAGGCTGATACAATCAAAAAAATTATCAAGATAGCGAAAATATGTGACAAGATAGATTACATATATCTATTTGGTTCATCAGTGGAAGAAAGATGTACAGATGAATCAGATATAGATCTTGCGATCATCAGTAATGTCAGTGCGTCCAAATTATGTAATAGAAGCAGTTATCGCGAATTTAAAGAAAGGCTGTACGCGATCGACACAGATCAAGAATATGACAGACTGCAGTTCAATTCTTTAAAGGCTATGCGTAACAGTAAAGAACCAGTTTGTCTGGATATCATCTCGAAAGGGAAGCTGCTGTATCAAAGAGAGGGAATTTCGTATGTATGAGGAGTATTTGACGAAGGCACTCAGCAGTATCATAATCGCGAAGCAGGCGTTGAAAAATTACGAGAAGACCAATATAAAGGATATGAAAAATGAGGAAACGGAACAATGGCTTATACAGATCAGACCGAGGTACAAGGCAAAATTAGCAGATGTCAATAAGAAATTGGAGTTGTGATATGGCAGAAAGAAGCCAGATGAGAAAGTGTTTCCTTTCTCATCTGGCATTATTGTGCATGAATACTTTCTATATCCGCGTACTCCACTGTGAGCAGTCCCACACATCTGTCGCGAGTCCGTCGTAAAACTCGGGTTCGTGGCAGACCATCAGGATACTGCCGCTGTAATCTGCCAGGGCGCGCCGCAGCGCTGACTTGGCGTCGGTGTCAAGGTGGTTGGTCGGCTCGTCGAGCAGCAGGATATTGGTCGGCTTGTTGATGAGCTTGCACAGCCGGACTTTCGCCTGCTCGCCGCCGCTTAGAACCTTCACTTTGCTCTCGATGTGCTTGGTCGTCAGACCGCATTTGGCGAGGGCGGAGCGCACTTCATACTGCGTCATCGACGGAAATTCATTCCAGAGCTCCTCGATGCAGGTCGTGGCGACAGACTGGTCCATCTCCTGTTCAAAGTATCCGATCTCCAGATAATCTCCGAGCTCCACGCCGCCGTTCAAAGGGCGGATCAGGCCTAAGATGCTCTTTAACAGCGTCGTCTTGCCGATGCCGTTTGCGCCGGTGAGGACGATCTTCTGTCCGCGCTCCATCGCGATGTCGAGCGGTTTTGACAGCGCCTCGTCGTAGCCGATCACAAGGCTTTTTGCCGTGAAGATGTATCGTCCGCTCGTGCGCGCTTCCTTAAACCGGAATTCGGGATTTGGCTTTTCGGCGGCAAGCTCGATCACGTCCATCTTGTCAAGTTTCTTCTGGCGCGACATCGCCATGTTTCTCGTCGAGACGCGCGCCTTGTTCCTGGCGACAAAATCTTTCAGGTTTGCGATCTCCTTCTGCTGCCTGTTGTAGGCGGCTTCGAGCTGCGCCTTTTTCATGGCATAGACTTCCTGGAACTGGTCGTAATCGCCGACGTAGCGTGTCAGCTGCGCATTGTCCATGTGGTAGATGATATTGACAACGCTGTTCAGGAACGGAATGTCATGCGAGATCAGGATAAACGCGTTCTCGTATTCCTGGAGATAGCGTCGGAGCCATTCGATATGGCTGGCGTCGAGATAGTTTGTCGGCTCGTCGAGCAGCAGGATATCCGGCTTCTCCAGCAAAAGCTTTGCGAGCAGGATCTTTGTGCGCTGCCCTCCGCTCAGGTCAGTGACGTCCGTGTCCAATCCGACTTCCATGATGCCGAGCGCCCTTGCGACCTCTTCAATTTTGGCATCGATCATGTAAAAGTCATGCTGGTCAAGAAGCTCTTGTATCGTGCCTAACTCTTCCATGTAGGATTCAAGCTCCGCCTCGGAGGCGTCTCCCATTTTATCGCAGATTTCGTTCATGCGGCTTTCAAGCCCGTACAGAAAATCGAAGGCGGAAGCGAGCACGTTTTTCACGGTCATCCCTTTTTCGAGAACAGTGTGCTGGTCAAGATATCCCACGCGCACGTTTTTGGCCCACTCAATCCTGCCCTCGTCCGGCATCAGTTTATCGGTGATAATGTTCATGAAAGTGGATTTGCCCTCACCGTTGGCGCCCACCAGTCCGATATGCTCTCCTTTAAGCAGGCGGAAGGACACATCTGCAAAGATCGTCCTGTCGCCGAAACCGTGGGAGAGATTTTCTACGTTTAAGATACTCATTGTGTTCAATCCTTTTTATTCTTTCAAAATATCCGCAATGACGCACCGCTGTTCTTCTATGCCGATCAGCAGCTCCGGGTTCATTGACATCTTTTCAGCGATCAGCAGGATATCGGTCTCGTCGATATCATTCAATCCTTCCTCAAACAGTTTGTCATCATTTGTCGGTAGATTTAAAGAAAGTTTCCTTTCTGCCTCGCTTCCTTTTGGCGGTATAGGAAATAAGAATCTCCTTACTGTTCATGTGAAAATTTTTGAATAATATTAGTATATATAATATGGATTCTCTGCGCAAGTATTATTCTGCAAAAGCCTCTCGTTTTTCCCATATCAGTTCCCCGTTCAGGGCATTGACTGCAATGATCTCCTCACTCCGCAAACTTCGTGCCTTCTCGTCCTCACCCGCCCAAAATCTCCAGACGGGCACAATCAGCAGCTCTTTGTCAGGAGAACTGACTGACAGGTACTCCAGACTGATTTTGGTAATGGTCAGCGGCTCCTCTTGTATTGGAATCTGATTAATCTGTTGCTGTATGGCTGCAACGGCTTCGCCTGCCGACAAAACAGGCTGATCGATTCCGATTTCCGCCTCTGAAAAGAGGCTTCCCCATATTTTTATGGGAAACGGACTGCCTTTTCCTGTTATCGTACCGAAATTATGCCATGCCGTCACGGGAATGCCGTCTATCGTTTTTCTGAATACCGCTTTTATGTAAAATTGTCCGTCCATCGTTTCACAGACGTGGATTAAATCGCATGAATAGCTGTCATTGTAATCTATGGCGCCGATATTATACAAGCCAAACTGAATGATCTCCGCAGGAATGGTGTCCGCCACCTTCGAGAGCGTTGAAAGTGTATATTCGTCTATTATGTCGCCTTCGCCCACGATAAGGATTGGAAATACCTGTTTTATATCAGGGGAGATATCCGCGGTAGTTTCCCTGTGGCATAAAATATCCTCTCCCGGTATGTCGGAATGTGTAATCTGATAGCTCCAGGATTTCCCTGTCGGCGTCATAAACTCCCATGCGTCTTTTTCAGAATTATATACAGTGGCTTCCACAACATTCCATGTTTCTGCGGGATGCATCTCTTTCAACAAAGCATTTCGCATTTCCTCCGTAAAAGGCTCGGGCACATATCGATAGCAGCTTACCTGGTCAATGCCATCGGAATAAACCTGCGCGTCAATCGTTATTTTTCTCCCGTCAGAACCTTCCATGAATTGTGTTATTGTTTCGCCGCTGTACTCATTGGATGCTTCGTCATAAGAAGTATCTGTAATCACGCTATCATTAGGAACTTCTATATTTTCATCTGCTGTCCCTGAAAAAACCTGTTCTTCATGCTCCGTCTGCCTGTTGCATCCAGTCAGTGTCATCGCTAATAGCAAAAACGTCGCCAGTAAAAAAGTCCTCATAATCAGTTTCCCCCTTTTAATTATGATGTATATCGTGTTTTATTTTTGCCCGTGCTTTGTTATACTCGCGCCAGCCGCAGCCACGAAGCGGCTATATTTATGCGGCTTGTGCGCATCACATTATACTGAGCGGTCAGTATATCTAAAATCCTGTACTTGATAAGACAAGGCTCCATATCATTGTCACTCCGCCTTAGGATAATCCTCCCGGAATCCCATCATGATATCATAATGGATTCTGTCAAAGCAATAAGAAATTTTGTGATCAAAATCTATGATCTGCAAAAATTCAAAATCGGATACCGCCCCGTCAGGAATATAATAGGTGCTGTTTTCCTCGCAAAACACGGCGCCGGTTCCTGTATATTCGTCCACTGTCTTTATAATGTCCAGTTCAGTCTCGGGATAGACGCCCTCATTTTCATATTGTTCATTCAGTTCTTCGTACCGCTGGTTTTCCTCCTGGCGAAGCTTCCTGCTAAATCCCCCGCCGGTTTCTAAATTTGACGCGCAGTAAGCCAGATAAATCCTGTCAACCTCTGAATCCGTCATCTCCGCCATGCGGCTTTCCCAATTGCCCTGCGCGAGAATCCGCTCCTGATTCTTTTCATAGATGCTGTATGTCATTTTATGGTTGAAATCGATGATTTCCAAAAGCTCCTCATCGCTCAATGCTTTCCGGGGAAGATAAATTGTCCTTGTATCCGCCGCGATTGCCACACTCTGCCCGCTGTAATCCCCTGCCGCTGCAATGATCGCTAAAGTTTCTTCCGGAAACCGGCCGTTCTTTTCATATTCCTCTGTCAAAGCCTGATAACGTTCCTCTTCCTCCGCGGTGAACGGACGGTTCAGACTGTTCGCCTCACCGGCGTTGGCTAGCTGGTACAAATCTTCTATTTCCTGTTTTTCCATACCTTCCATGCGCTGCCGATATACGCTGATGATCTCCATCGCCGCAACAGTGGTTCCCAATATGCCGCAGCAGATTATGGCAACAGCCGCTGCCTTTGGAATACGGAATACTGCATGTTTCTGTTTTATCTTTTCTTTCATATGGATTTGTGAAAAAGCCTCATTCGCTTTTTCCCATACAATTTCAGGAATCTCTAAATCCTGATATAAGATTTCTTCCGTTTGATTTCCTTTATTATCCATTAGCCCTGCCTCCTCAAATGTACGCAGCTATTGCGTGCCATAGTATTCCCTTAATTGTTCCCGCCCTCTGGAAAGCCTTGTCCGCACTGCGCTGTCCGTGATTCCTAATATTTTTGCGATTTCCTTTGTGCGGAAGCCCTCGGAGTAAAATAAAATGAGCGCGATGCGATATTTTTCGTCAATGGCCGACAATGCCTCCCGCCATTCAAGATTGCAGGCATTGTCTTCAACAACACTTTCAGGCAGTTCGTCTGTGTATGTAATCCGCCTGTTGCTTCGGATGATGCCATAGCAATTGTTTACTAAGATTTTTGTCATCCATGTCTTAAAATACCGATTCGTTTTTAGCTCGTTCAAATTCTCCCAGCAGGCCAGCAGCGTCTCCTGAATGGCGTCTGATACATCTTCGTCGTTCATTAAAATCGCCTTTGCCGTGCGGTACATCGTCTGCATCTGTAGTTTCATCAGTTCTGTGAATGCGTCGGTATTTCCCGTTTTCGCTTTTTGAATAAGAATTTCAGTATTCATTTCGTTTACCGTCATTCCCTCCTTTCATACAATGAAAAGGAATTTCCTGCCTTCTTTGTGATTCATGATCGCACCTTTCATACAATAGATGTTCAAAAATCAAAAAATGTCCCATACAAAATCAAAAAGTTGAGTCATGGGATCCAACGGGGAAGCTATAGAATTTTTAGGTTCTATGTGTTAGAATAAAACAAAACAGATGGGAGGGGAATAGGGAATATGGGAAAATTCAAACAGCTTGAGACGGATTATCCAATTCCGGAGCTGCTGCAGCGCGATATCGACGCCCTGCAGGAAGGCGTGGAAAATGATGTTCTGTATGTGGACTGTCTGCAGGACGAAGTCCGCAGTTCGGCGCATGGCTGCACAGATGCCGGTCTGACGGAGGAGCAGGCGGAGGAGATTATTGATTATTACTGCAGGAGGAGGTGGTAGGTTGGCGCTGATCGATTTTACGGAGTGCGAGATTGACCTGATGGCTAATTATGGCGGGTCTGATAAGAAGAGGGGGATTCTATACAATGGGAAGCGGTACATGCTGAAAATGTCCGATAAGATACCGGATGAAAAACAAAATTCCCTGAATAGTTCCTACACAAATAGTACATTTTCGGAATACATTGGCTGTCATATTATGGAGTCCATGGGGTTTCAGGTGCAGAATACATTGTTGGGAACGATCAGAATGACTTCATCAAAGGGCAGAGAGCAGATATACCCTGCTGTCGCCTGTGAAAACTTTGTTCCTGACAACAAGCAGCTGATCGAATTTAAGATCATTGAGGGGGCCCTTTTGGACGTAAAGCCGCCGAAAATACCAAAGTTGGATCATATTTATGAGATTATGACACGGCCTAATGCCTACTTTACGAGCGTGTTTGGCAGAGTGGCGGTATCTGCGTACTGGGATCAGTTCATCGCCGATGCTCTGCTTGGAAATTTTGACAGGCATGCGAATAACTGGGGATATCTGATAGACCGAAATACGAAGGAATTGACACTGGCGCCGGTATATGATTGCGGTTCCTGCCTGTATCCGCAGATCGCTGATGATGCGATTGAACGGATATTGGCCTCGAAAGAGGAAATACAGAAGAGAATCGATATATTTCCGCAGGCAGCGTTGACAATCCACGGAAATAAAGTTTCATATAAGGGATACATTTCCTCTTTTATAAACCAGGACTGCAGCAGTGCGCTTATGCGGGTGGCACCTCGCATAGACATGAACAAAATAAAAGACATCATTGTGCGCACGGACGGTATATCGGAAATCCGAAAAGAATTTTACATGAAAATGCTTTTGGAAAGATATCATCAGATTATTATGGAACCTTATAAGAGGCTGGTAAAAAATAAATCCTAATGCCCGCGCCGTCCCATAAAATCGATTGCAAGTCCCGTGAGGCAGGTGTCATCGTACTTTGTCTCCGCATAGATTTCCTCGATTGTGAACTCAAAATGGATAAGTCCTGTGTGAACGGTAACTTGGGACTCGTCACATTATTTTCGCTTGAATAAAAGCGATTCATTTAGTATAATGAAGTATGTTGAAAATTTACACTCTTGAGATAACACAGAAGGGGATTAGAAGCATGATTAACATCATACGAAACTTGAAGATCAGATTAAAACTTTATATCCTGATAGGAGTTGCGCTGGCCGGCATGCTTATGATCGGCGGTATGTCCTTCAATCTCATGGGGCAGATGAACGAAATGACTCTTGACATTTCGACGAGCTGGCTTCCCAGCATTGATACGGCAAGGAATATGAGCACTGCCATTTCTAATATCCGGCTCAATGAATTAGGGTATCTTACCGCGGTTTCCGAGGATGTAAAAGTCTCCAGCCTCCAGTATCTCCAAAAAGAAAAAGAGGAAATGGACGCCCTCCTGGCCGCATATGGAGAAATGATCGATGAGGAGGAAAGAGCTTTCTATGATAATGCAATGAATCTCTGGAGCCAGTACAATGAAGCGGATGAGGAAATGATGGCGTTGGCCGGACAGGGGCTCATTGAGGAGGCACGCGCGATCCTGGAGGGCGAATGCGTGGACCTCTATAATTCCTTAAACAGCTCGTTTGATGGTATCATCACCTACAATTCAGAAGGCAGCGATGATGCGGCAAAGGAAAGCTCCTTCCTTTACAGCACTGCTGTAAGGATCATGATGACAGTGATCATTGTCATCATCCTTGTGGGAGTCTTCTTCTCGTTCGTGATCATCCGTTCGATCAAGATACCGGTATCCGAGATTGCGAACGCAGCCATAAAGATGGCAGAGGGCGACCTGAATGTTGCGGTTTCCTATACCTCCAGGGATGAACTGGGGATTCTTGCTGCGCAGGTAGGCAGACTGATCCGCAAGCTTCAGATGATCATTGATGATGAGAATAAATTCCTTGCGAAGATGGCGAAAGGAGATCTTACAGTGGATTCGGTCTGCGAAGCGGAGTATACAGGCAGCTTCCACCCGCTGCTGGTCTCTTTCCGCGGGATCGCGGAGGAGCTCAACGACACGATGCGGCAGATCAGCCAAAGCTCCTCTCAGGTTGCAGGCGGAGCGGAGCAGGTATCGAGCGGTGCACAGGCTCTTGCCCAGGGAACAAGCGAGCAGGCAAGCGCCGTGCAGGAGCTTGTTGCGACTATCAACGAAATTTCCGGCAAGGTGAACCAGAACGCAGACAATGCGCGGCAGGCAGAGGCAACATCGGGAAGCGTCAGCACGAAAATGAACGTGAGCAATGAAAAAATGCAGCAGATGATACAGGCGATGGAGGATATCAGCAACAGTTCCAATGAGATCGGCAAGATCATAAAGACAATTGAAGATATCGCGCTGCAGACCAACATCCTTGCCCTCAATGCTGCCGTGGAGGCCGCCCGCGCAGGCGCAGCCGGAAAAGGGTTTGCCGTAGTAGCTGATGAAGTCCGCAGCCTGGCAAACAAAAGTGCGGAGGCTTCCAAGAATATCTCTGATCTGATCGAAAATTCACTGAAGGTAGTGGAGAACGGAAAACAGATCGCTGATGATACAGCGAAGTCTCTGCTTGACGCGGTAAATGATGTCAATGAAATGACAGGCATTATCGGACAGATCTCGGAAGCCAGCAGCGAACAGGCTTATTCCATCTCTCAGATCACGATCGGAATGGATCAGATCTCTGATGTTGTACAGACAAACTCGGCAACAGCGGAGGAAAGCGCGGCTGCAAGCGAAGAAATGTCCAGCCAGTCACAGCTCATGAAGGCGCTTGTAGGAAAGTTTAAACTGAAGAACAGTCCATCCTTGCCAGCGTCCAGCAGTCGGAAATGATCGTCTCGGTGGAAAACCGGATCAGGGAGGTATCCAAAGTCGTTCAGGTAAACTCTGACGCTGCCGGACAAAGCGCCGCGATCTCCAATGAGCTGTCCGAGCAGTCACAGACGCTCAGCCAGCTCATCAGCCAGTTCCGTATTGAATAAGGAGCTGCGGCAGGCGGGGATTCAGCGAACAGGTACTTTGAGCACCTGACCGATCATCAGCAGGTCACTGGTCAGACCGTTGAGATTCATCAGGGCATCCACCGTCGTATCGTACTGGCTGGCAATGCGCCAGAGAGAGTCACCGGGCTGGACAGTGTATTCTATGTATGACGGTGTCCCTGACACAGGGATCGTCAGCACCTGGCCGACGCGGATGAGATCTCCTGTGAGATTGTTCTGCCTCTGTATGGCTTCTACGGTGGTGCCGTATTTCCGGGCAATGAGCCAGAGGCTGTCGCCGGGTCTGATGACATACTGAACCGTGTCGGGACCTGGAGAGGGGGATGGTACATTCTGGTCCACTCCGAGATACACGTCATACAGCGCCTGCCAGGTCAGGGGACCCACGATACCGTCGGGAGCAAGCTGCATGATGCGCTGGAAGGCGGTGACTGCCTGCTGTGTTCCGCTTCCAAAGATGCCATCCTGCGCCGGAGCCGGAATGCCGGGATAATATTCGGCAGCCACATTGAGCAGATATTGCAATGTGATCACATCCTGCCCGCGGGAGCCCTGACGCAGCACGGAGGAAGGCGGAACGGTTCCGATGCCGAGGGTGTCTCCTTCACTGTCCAGTTCCGACAGTCTGGTGACGGCAGTGTAAAGCTGCGAGATCTTATACCAGGTAGATTTCCCCACAATACCGTCAGGCGCCAGATTAAAGACATTCTGAAACTTTGTCACTGCGGCCTGTGTGCTGCCCTGGAACTGTCCCTCCGCGTCCGTGATCGCAGGAATGGCGGGATAGTTTCTGCGGATGCGCGAAAGCCATGTCTGGATCGTCTGCACGTCGAGTCCGGTGCTTCCTGTCTTGAGAGGAGTGCCCGGATAGGAGGAGAGGACTCCTGTCCTGATATCCGTCTGCGCGATCTCGATATCTCTGGGATAGTAGGAGCGCAGGATATCCAGCGGGTCAAGTCCCTGCTCCGCCAGCGTGACAGTCCCCCACTGGGACAGGCCGGAACAGGTGGCGGTGGTGCCGTTGCAGAAGGAGGTAAAGTAGGGCGCGTTCTGGCCTTGCCGCCGGACGTACTCGTCAAAAATATTATCTACGATCCGGCTGATGGAGTCATAGATCGGCCGGCCGTATACAAAATACTGGTCGTAGGCGGGACTGTTTGTGATGTCAAAGCCGTAACTGCGGCTGCGGTACCATTCTGTGTAGATCCGGTTCAGCGCAAAGGTGATGATGGCATAAATATTGGCGGTCAGGGCGGCTGCCGGCCATGTGGGATAGATCTCGCTGCTTGCCACATTTTTCACGTAGTCTGGGAAAGATACCTGTACATTGGCGGCTGCAGAGCCTGGAGGCCCCAGATGGACGGTGATGGGATCGGGAATGACAACCTGCCGCAGTACGTAGGGTGTGCCGGACGGGCCTTCCTGGGAACGCGGCCCTGTCAGGGAGACCGCGGGAGCTCCCACATAGATCTCCGCCTGTATAGGGCTTCGCTGCCGCTCCTGCATGGGAATGACAGAGAGGGGCAGGACTGCCCGCTCGCCATCGTAAATGGGAATGTCCGACACGTAGAGTGAATTGAACCCGGGAGCGCGGGCAAGTACGCTGTAGTTTGTGTAGGGAATGCCCGAGTAGTATGGGGAGAGGGAAAAACTTTTATCCAGCGTCTCTAATGGGATCGTCTGGGTCTCCCCGTTTTCGTCTGTAGTCAGCTCGTAGACGCCTGTGCCCTGTGCATTGAGTATCCGGATCGATGCTCCGCTTAGGGGAAGGGCGTCGTGCGCGGTTCGCGCCTGTATTGTCAGATAACCGATAGCCATATGGTCGAATAGCTCCATTTTTTATATTATGAGTTATATTATGAAAGAATGTGCGGGGAGGTTCCGCTGCCGGGGCAGAGTGGACAGCAATGGGAGCCTGCCGCTGTGCAGCCCTCTGCCAGCGCAGTGAAAAGATTGTCGTGAGTGGGTTCAGTGAGATGGAAGTGGGGAAAGGAAATGGTAACTTTAAAAGATGTCGCAAAAGAGGCGGGGTTGACGGTAGGAACCGTGTCAAGGGTGCTGAATAACCGGGGATACATCAGCGATGACGCGCGGGAAAAAGTATACAGCGCGATGAAAAAACTCAATTACCGTCCAAATGAACTGGCGCGCTCCCTGCAGGGAAAGGGCACGAATACGATCGGGCTGATCGTGCCGCATATCAGACATCCGTATTTTGCGGAGATGATCAGCAACATAGAGAACCAGGCATACAAAAAAGGGTACCGGATCCTGCTGTGCAACTCGCAGAGCATAGAGGAAAAAGAAAAGGAATACATCGATATCTGTACAGGAAACCGGGTGGCAGGGATCATCCTGTGCAGCGGGACTGTGTCTGTTGCGGAGTTTGAGGGGATTCATGTCCCGGTGATCACGATGGAACGTTTTCTCGACAACGGCACGGCCGCGGTGGAGTGCGACAACAGGCAGGGGGGCGCGCTGGCGGCTGAAAGGCTGATCTCGTGTGGATGCAGGCACCTGCTCCACGTGGGAAACATCGACAGCGTCTCCATGCCGGCAGACCAGCGGACAGAGGGGTTCTGTGAGGTCTGTGAAAAGAGGGGGATCGCCTTCAGCGAGGTGTTTACGGAGAAGACACAGTACCATGACATGGATTACGATACGATCATTGAGACAGCGCTGCTGGAGCACCCGGAGACGGACGGGCTCTTTGTGAACAGCGATGTGATCGCCGCCCAGGCTCTGCAGGTATGCCGCAGGCTCGGCATGCCAGTGCCTTCAAGGATGAAGATCATCGGTTTTGACGATGTCAATATTGCGGCGCTGACGACGCCCCAGCTGACGACCATCCACCAGCCGGTCATGGAGATGGCAGAAATAGCGGTCAATCTGCTTCACGACGCCGTTAGCGGGAAAGTGGTGCCTAAGCGGACCGTGCTCCCGGTATACCTGGTAGAGCGGGAGACGACATAAGGACCGCTGTGAGCAGTCATCTCATGAGATATATGTCAAAGGTTTGATATAATATTTTTGCACGCAAATGAAGGCGTTATAGTTATTTTCAACAAAAAAGAAGTGAAAATCGGGCAGGAATCAAATGGAAAATGGGATATTATGCTGAAAATATGTTAAACGATTGATATATCGAAAAAGGAATGTTACTATCAATATATCAGAACAGGGCGAAAACAAATAATATTTCATTCAAAAAACAGGAAGGTGGTTTTATGGCAAAACAGGGGGATTATACAAGGCGGTATGAGCAGCATCATGACGAGCTGCGCTGGCTCTATATGGAGCTGTATGACAACGGCGATATGTTTGCAGAGCTGTGTGACAACATGCAGCGGTTTTACAGGGAGCGCAGCAAAGGGCTGAAAGCGGCAGATTCAAAGCGCGAGGCGGACAAAGACTGGTATAAGCACAATGACCTGCTGGGAATGATGCTGTACATTGACAATTTTGCGGGAAATATCAAAGGCGTGGAATCCAGGCTGGACTATATCGAACAGTGCAATGTCAATTACATCCATCTGATGCCGTTCCTGGATACGCCCGAGGGGCGTTCGGACGGCGGATATGCGGTGTCCGATTTCAGAAAAGTGCAGGAGCGGCTGGGCACCATGGAGGATCTCGAGAGCCTGACAGAGGCGTGTCACAAGAAGGGGATCAATGTATGCATGGATTTTGTCATGAACCATACCTCGGAGGATCATGAGTGGGCGCAGAGGGCGCGCAAAGGCGAGGGAGAATATATGAGCCGCTATTTCTTCTTTGACAATTCGTATATTCCTTCCCTGTATGAGAAGACCGTACCACAGGTGTTCCCGACGACGGCTCCCGGCAATTTTACATGGCTTCCCGAGGTGGAGCATTTCGTCATGACGTCCTTTTATCCCTATCAGTGGGATCTGAATTACAAGAATCCACGCGTTTTTAACGAGATGATGTACAATTTCCTGTATCTGGCAAACAGGGGGATCGACATTATCCGCATCGATGCGGTGCCATACATATGGAAGGAACTGAATACACAGTGCCGCAACCTGCCACAGGTGCACACGATCGTGCGCATGATGCGCATGATCAGCGAGATCGTCTGCCCGGGAGTGCTCCTGCTGGGCGAGGTGGTCATGGAGCCGGAGAAGGTGGTGCCCTATTTTGGCACGGTGGAGAAGCCGGAGTGCCACATGCTTTATAACGTGACGACAATGGCGACAACATGGCATACCGTGGCGACAAGGGATACGAGACTTCTGAAAAGACAGCTTGACATCGTGAGCGCACTCCCGAAAGAGTACGTCTTTCTGAACTATCTGCGCTGTCATGACGATATCGGCTGGGGGCTCGATTACAATACATTGCGGGAGGACGGTATCAGGGAACGCCCGCACAAAAAGTACCTGAATGACTATTTCCAGGGATATGACGGCGAGAGCAACAGCCGGGGAGAGCTCTACAATGCGGATCCGGTCACGGGAGACGCGAGATTCTGCGGAACGACCGCCTCGATGTGCGGTATCGAGAAGGCGGGATTTGAGCAGGACGAGGCCGGGATGGTGCGTGCGATCCGGATGGATGTGATGCTCCATGCGTACATGTTCATGCAGTCGGGGATCCCGGTGCTGTACAGCGGCGACGAGATCGCGCAGGTCAATGACTACACGTACAAGGAGGATCCGAACAAGGCAGCTGATTCCAGATATATTCACCGCGGTGCGATGAACTGGACGCTGGCAGGGAATATCTCCGACCCGGACACCGTGGAGGGCAGGGTGTTTGCACAGCTGGGGCAGCTGGAACAGATCCGCAAAGCAGAGAAAGCGTTCGTGTCAAATGCGGACATGTGGACTATGGACACCGGGGACACGGCAGTGCTCTGCATCGGCAGGTATTTTGACGGCGACAAGGTCATCGGACTGTTCAATTTCAGTGAATACGACAAGACCGTGCGGATCCAGGAGGACGATGAGGATTATGTGGATATGATCTCAGGAAAGAAATTTAAATACAGGATGAATGAGATTCAGATACCGGCGTATGGATTTTATTATTTAAAAAAGAAATAACGGGATGAAAGGAATGGTAAAAATATGAAGAATTACGATGTGACGGCACTGGGTGAACTGCTGATCGATTTTACTGAAAATGGCGTGAGCGGACAGGGCAATCCGCTGTTTGAGGCCAATCCGGGCGGCGCGCCCTGCAATGTGCTGGCGATGCTCGCAAAGCTGGGGCATAAGACCTCCTTCATCGGTAAGGTCGGGAAGGATTTTTTTGGGGAACAGCTGAAAAGCGCAGTGACCGAGGCCGGCATTGATGCGGGCAGCCTTTACATGGACGAGGCGGTACACACGACGCTGGCCCTGGTCCACACATATCCTGGCGGGGACAGGGATTTTTCGTTTTACCGTGATCCGGGAGCGGATATGATGCTGACAGAGACGGAGATCCCGGCAGAACAGATACGCGATTCCAGGATCTTTCATTTTGGCACGCTGTCCATGACACATGAGGGAGTCCGCGCAGCGACCAGAAAAGCTGTCAATATCGCAAGGGAGTCCGGCGCAGTCCTCTCGTTTGACCCGAACCTGCGGCCGCCTCTCTGGAAATCGCTCGAGGATGCGCGCGAGCAGGTCAGCTATGGCCTGGGGCACTGCGATGTCCTGAAAATATCTGACAACGAGATCCAGTGGTTCACCGGTGAGGAGGATTTTGATGCCGGGATCGAGAAGCTCCGCGGGCAGTACCAGATCCCGCTCATTCTGCTTTCCATGGGAAAGGAGGGGAGCAGGGCGTACTACGGAGATCTCCGTGTCGAGGTAAAGCCTTTCCTGCAGGAAAATACGATCGAGACAACGGGGGCGGGTGACACGTTCGGCGGCTGCTGCCTGCATCACGTGCTGAAGTACGGGATCGACGGCTTTGACGCGCAGAAGCTCACAGAGATGCTCACGTTCGCCAATGCAGCCGCGTCGATCATCACGACGAGAAAAGGCGCGCTGCGTGTGATGCCGTCCATAGAGGAGATCGAGGGATTGATCAGGTGAGTTTCACGTGAATAATGACAAATTTTGAGGGTAAATTTAGTATAGTTTATACCATGAAAAATATCTAAGAAAACTGTATACTATATCTCATAGGGAAAAGATATCGCTATGTGGCACATCGGTGCAGGCAAAAGCGGCGCAGTGCCACAGGGCGGTTTCTTTTTTGCAGGCAGGCGTGCTCGAGCACATTATGGATACACATGGGCAGGGTTCTTTGACGGCCGTGTGCATCGGTCACAGCGAACGGCAAATAACGAATGGAGGTATTTTTATGTACTATGTAGGTGTAGATCTGGGAACCTCGGCGGTAAAGCTTCTTTTGATGGAAGGAACAGGGAAGATCGCAAATATCGTCTCCAGGGAGTATCCGCTGTATTTCCCGAACCCGGGATGGAGTGAGCAGGATCCTGAGGACTGGTGGAGCGCGGTGAAGGAAGGATTAAAGGAGCTGATAAAGGACTGTGACAGGTCACAAGTGGCGGGTATCAGCTTTGGCGGCCAGATGCACGGGCTCGTGATCCTGGACAAGGACGACAATGTGATCCGTCCCGCGATCCTGTGGAATGACGGCAGGACACAGGAGGAGACGGATTACCTCAACAATGAGATCGGGAAGGACAGGCTGTCAAAGTATACGGCAAATATCGCGTTTACGGGATTTACGGCGCCAAAAATCCTGTGGGTAAAAAATAAGGAGCCGGAGAACTTCGCGAAGATCAGCAAGATCATGCTGCCGAAGGATTACATCGCGTACATGCTCACAGGAAGCTTCTGCACGGATGTGTCCGACGCGTCGGGCATGCTCCTGTTCGATGTGGAGCACAAGTGCTGGTCGCGCGAGATGATGGAGATCTGCGGTGTGAGTGAGGCACAGCTTGCAAAGATCTACGAGAGCTATGATGTTGTCGGCACATTGAAGCCGGAGGTCGCGGCGGAGCTTGGACTCTCTGAGCAGGTGAAGGTGGCGGCAGGCGCGGGCGACAATGCGGCGGCGGCGATCGGAACGGGCACGGTCGGTGACGGGATGTGCAACATTTCGCTTGGAACAAGCGGCACGATCTTCATATCCAGCAGGAACTTCGGCGTCGACAAAAATAACGCGCTCCACTCCTTTGCGCATGCGGACGGCAGGTACCATCTGATGGGCTGTATGCTGAGCGCGGCTTCCTGCAACAAGTGGTGGATGGAGGAGATCCTGCAGACCACAGAGTTTGGCAAAGAACAGGCGGCGATCACGGACGACAGGCTCGGCAACAACCATGTCTATTTCCTGCCATATCTGATGGGCGAGCGCTCCCCGCACAATGACGCGAACGCGCGCGGTACCTTCATCGGGATGACGATGGACTCGACCAGGGCCGACCTGTATCAGGCAGTGCTCGAGGGCGTTGCGTTTGCGATCCGCGATTCCTTCGAGGTGGCAAAGAGCCTTGGCGTCGATATCCGGTCGTCCAAGATCTGCGGCGGCGGCGCGAAGAGTCCGCTCTGGAGGAAGATCTTTGCCAATGTGCTGAACATCCGGCTCGACATCATCGAGAGCGAGGAAGGGCCGGGATACGGCGGAGCGATCCTCGCAGCGGTCGCATGCGGTGAGTATGCTTCCGTGGAGGAGGCAGCGGCAAAGCTCGTCAAGGTGGTCGACAGCGTAGAACCCGACCCTGAGCTCGCAGCGCGCTATGAGGAGCGCTACCGCAGATTTGCGCGGATCTATCCGGCAGTGAAGGAGCTGTTTCCGGAGATCTCGTAGACAGATCAGATAAAAGTCGCAGGCATATATTTTGCAAAAGAGGCACTGGGGATCAGGTGCTTCTTTTACTTTTATGCACACGGGCGTCCAGAGGAAAATGTCAGCATGCGCTGACGGACGCCCGGCGCGCGGGCAGGGGGAATATGGCTCTTCTCTGCTTGATTGCACACGGACACTTTGCTCGATCGTTTCATGGACACTGTCTGTTATATAAAGTTTAATTGTCCTCGACTTTTCGGGGATATGATGGTATGATATTAAAGGAAAAAGTGATCGTTATTTTGTATCGATACGGATGCTCAGTACAAAAAGAGCGACAAAGGATAAGAGAAGCAGGAAAGAACATGTACAGTTGGGAAAAATTATTTGACAGTGTGGCGCTGGCAAGGGCGAGGGCGATCGACAGCAGCAGGGTTACGATCGAGAAAAGGGACGACACACACATAGACGCGGCGGTAATGTCGATGGGTAGGACGGAAGTCTCGATCACGCTGAGAGACGGGGTGCCTTATATCATGAAATGCAAGTGTCCCAAGGCGAGGAGCGGCAGGAAATGTGAGCATATGGCTGCAGCGCTGTATAAGATCGAAGAGACCGGTCGTGCAGGGGCGAAAGAGAACACCGCTCCGGAGCAGGAGACAGTAGCACCCCGCAAGAATACAGTGGCAAAAGCATCTGGCGGGACAAAGAAGGCGCAGGCCGGTATCGATGATTTGCAGAAGCTGTGGGACACGGCAATGGGACAGGATCCGGAGGAAGCACCTGCACCCAAGAAGCGCGGCAGGAAGTCGAAGGCGCAGCTCGAGGCAGAGCGCATTGCCGCGGAGGAGGCTGCCAGGCAGGCAAAGAAAGAGGAGACAGAGCGGCGGATCGCGGAGCGGAAAGCCCAGAAGGCGGCAGCGAAGGCAGAACGCAGGCGCAGGCGTGCGGAGGCAGAGGAAGCGCAGCAAAGAGTGCGCGAGGAGGAGGCAGCGCGGAGGGCGGAAGCGGAAAAGAGGCAGCAGGAGGAAGCGGCACGCCAGCGACAGGAGGAGCAGAAGATCCGGGAAGAAGCCGAAAAAAGAAAAAGGGAGCAGGAAGAGGAAGCAATGAGGAAGAAGCAGGAGAAGGTAAAAGCGGCGATCGCGAGAAAGAACGAGGAGGAGGCGCAGCCCACAACGGCTTCGGCACCGGCAGTGCAGTACCAGTATTTTGATATCGATGCGATCAGGAAAAAGCTCGAATTTTCGAGAGATGCACTGGAGAAGGGACAGCAGTACATGGATGCCGGCACAGTCCGCGTGGAAAGCATCGATGTCGGATACTATGATCAGATGGACGATATGGCCGCCCATGTCAGTGCGGTGGCGGATTACCGCAAGCATCAGTTCCGCATCAGCGTGATCTTCAACAGAGAGACGATGCTCAGGACGGACTGCGGCTGTCCGCAGTGCAGCCGGTCCTATGGCTATGGCTGGTATTCCAGACAGAACAGCAATTGTGCGTTTGTCGCAGCGGTGCTCGCGTATACGCAGGCGTACATGCAGCAGAAGGAAGTGGGTGATGCGACGGACAAGCGGGGCGCGATGCTGCTCGCTGATTTCCAGCGCAGTCACACGAACCAGATCGTGGCGAGTGCGGCCATGCAGGAGGAGGTTCTGAACCTTGCGCCGCGGCTCATACGATACGGCGATGGGCTGCGCCTCTCGTTCAGGATCGGAGTGGGGAAGCTTTTTGTAGTCAAGGATCTGATCGAGTTCTGTGAGCAGGTGCGGAATTCCGAGACCGTGCAGTATGGTACGAGCACAAAGCTGAACCAGAATATCAACAATTTCAGTCCCCGCGCAAGACAGTGGCATGAATTCCTGAGCAAGGTCATCCAGGAGGAGGAGGACCTGATCAACCGCATCAGTGAGATGCGCTACTACTATTATGAAAAGAAAAGAAAATGTCCTGATTTTGAGCTGTATGGATGGCGGCTTGACCAGTTCTGTGAAATATTGGGTGACGATGCCATCGATTACGAGGATAAATCCAGCGTGAAGAAGGAAAAGGCACAGCTCACCTGCAGGGAAGGCATGCCGAAGCTCACGATGCAGATACGAAAGAGCAGTCTTGGCAGGAAGAAAGAATTTCATGGCGTCGATGTCTCCTGCAACATGCCGGAATTCTATATTGGAGCAGCGAATGCCTGCTATATCAAAGATGGAATCCTGTACAGGACGGACATTGCCATCATAAATAAGATACGTCCCCTGCTCGACAAGGCAAACAGAGGGCAGATCCAGTTCCAGATCGGGCGTTCCAAGCTCACGGATTTCTATTATTCCATGCTGCCGCAGCTCGAGGAGGTCTTTACGGTCATGGAGGAGGACAGCGAGGAGATCCACAGGCATCTGCCGCCGGAGGTGGTGTTCATCTTTTATCTCGATTCTGTGAATGGCGATATCACCTGCCGCGTGACAGCCCGGTACGGAGAAAAAGAGTGTTCCGTGATCGAGTCCGTGCTGTCAGATCCGATCACGACCTATTATGAGAGCTTTCGTCTGGAAGGGCGTGAGCGTGAGATCTTCCTTCTCACAAAACAGATCTTCCCATATGCCGATAAAGAGCGCGATCTGTTCTGCTGCAACTGTGAGGAGGACAGCATCTATGAGGTGCTCAACAGCGGTGTGGAGCGGCTGGCCGAGCTTGGGGAGGTGCGCTGCACGAACGCGTTCAAGAGTCTGAACATCGTGCGGAAGATGAGCATGTCTGTCGGCGTGTCGGTGTCGAGCGGCCTGCTCGATCTGGAGATCGACACGGAGAACATCAGCAGGGAGGAGCTGCTCGACGTGCTGAAAGGCTACAAGCTGCACAAGAAATATTACAGGCTGAAAAACGGCGATTTTGTCAATCTGGAGGACGAAAATCTGCAGATGCTCAGGGAACTGATGGATACGATGCATCTGCCGCCTAAAGAGTTCATCAAGGGCAGGATCCACCTGCCGGTCTACCGCACGCTCTATCTGGACAAGCTGCTCGAGGAGAAGGAGGGGCTGTACACAAACAGGGATCATACGTTCCGCGAGATGGTCAAGAATTTTAAGACGATCAGCGATGCGGACTACGAGGTGCCCGCAGGCTTAAAGCGCGTCATGCGAAGCTATCAGAAGAATGGTTTCAAGTGGCTCAAGACCCTGCAGTCCTGCCAGTTTGGCGGAATCCTTGCGGATGACATGGGACTTGGCAAGACGATCCAGGCGATCTCCTTCTTGCTGTCGGAGAAAAAGAAGGGCGTGACTTCGCTTGTCGTCTCACCCGCTTCGCTGGTGTTCAACTGGGGCGAGGAGTTAGAGCGCTTTGGAGCAGGTCTGAAGGTCCAGCTCATCACAGGCGACCAGCAGGAGCGCCAGAAAAAGATCGAGGAGTATGCGGAATATGACGTGAGTATTACATCCTACGATCTGCTCCGGCGGGATATCTCGTATTATGAGGACAAGAAGTTTACCTATGAGATCATCGATGAGGCGCAGTATATCAAGAATCATACGACGGCGGCGGCAAAGGCAGTAAAGGTGATCGACAGCAGGATGCGGATCGCGCTGACGGGCACGCCGATCGAGAACCGGCTGAGCGAACTGTGGAGTATCTTTGATTATCTGATGCCGGGATTCCTGTACAGTTACGAAGTCTTCAAGCGCGATATCGAGACGCCGATCGCCAAGTATGACGACAAGAACGCCATGGCGAGGCTGCAGCGGATGGTAGGTCCTTTTATCATGCGCCGCCTGAAATCCGATGTCTTAAAAGACCTTCCGGACAAGCTCGAGGAAGTGCGTTATGTCAAATTTGACAAGGCGCAGCAGACAGCTTATGATGCGCAGGTAGTGCATATGCAGGAAATGCTGGCAAAGCAGGATGATGAAGATTTTAACAGGAACAAGATGAAGGTGTTAGCCGAGCTGACAAGGCTGCGGCAGATCTGCTGCGATCCAAACCTGTGCTTTGACAATTACAAGGGAGAGTCTGCAAAGCTCGACTCCTGTGTGGAACTGGTGCAGAGTGCGATGGACGGCGGACATAAGATGCTGCTGTTCTCCCAGTTCACATCGATGCTCGAGCTGATCAGAAAACGCCTTGATGAGCAGGAGATCGCGTACTATGTGATCACAGGGGAAACATCCAAGGAAAAACGTCTGCAGCTTGTGAAAGCATTTAATGAGGATGATGTCCCGGTATTCCTGATCTCGCTGAAGGCGGGCGGCGTCGGTCTGAACCTGACTGGGGCGGATGTCGTCATCCACTACGATCCCTGGTGGAATATCGCCGCACAGAATCAGGCGACTGACAGGGCGCACCGCATAGGCCAGACAAAGAAAGTGACAGTGTACAGGCTGATCGCAAGGCACAGCGTCGAGGAGAAGATCCTGAAACTGCAGGAGACGAAGCGCGACCTCGCAGAGCAGGTCATGAACGGGGAGCTCGGACAGCTCGGGAGCATGAGTAAGGAGGAACTGATGGATCTGCTGCAGGGATGAGCTTTGGGGCGCTGCCGCGGATGATATGCCATAATGGCAGGCGTGTGCCTGCCATTATGGGTGAGCCGCGGAATTGCGCGGATTTTTGGTGCTCTGCATGCGGAACTGCTTCGGCGTGATATTTTTGTATTTGCGGAAGGTCTTGATCATGTGGCTGCAGTCGGCAAAACCTGCCGCCTGGCTGATGTAGGTCATGTCATAATCAGTGAAGAGCAGCATGTCCTCCGTCTTGATCACGCGGATATACTCGATGTACTCCTTGCAGGAGCGCCCATAGATCTGGCGGAACTGCTTGGCGAAGAAGGAGTAGCTCATGTTGCAGCGCATGGCGAGCTGCTCGACTTTCAGCGGCTGGTCGGAGTGGGCGTCAATGTACTCGGTGATGGTCTCGATGGAGCTGCCCGACGGGGGGGAGACCTCGTAGGACGGCGTAAAGCCGTGCGTCCGCCAGACGCGCAGTATGTTTACCAGGATACAGTTGAGGTAGGAGTACATGACCATGTAGTGGCCATAATACTTGTTCTGTGCTTCCCGCGCGCAGCCGTCGAAAAATTCCATCACAGGAAAACCCGAAAGCTCCTGCGACGAGAAGAAGAAGGGAACCTCCGGATCTTCCATCGCCTGCAGAACGGCGCTTTTGAGCTGGGGCACATAGCCGATATTTTCGCGGAACCGGTTTAAGTCAAATTTGATCACGTAATATAACAGATGATCCTGCATGCCGGGCATGTTGTATACTGCATGGATGGTCTTGGGCGGCAGGGCCGCCATGTCGCCGGTATGCAGCAGGTACTGGTTCTCGTCGCTCTCGATCAGGGCGGTGCCCTCGACCATCAGAATGAGCTCCATATAGTGATGCCAGTGAGAGCGCACTGGAAAAGCGTTCGTTGCCGTGTCAAACAGGAAAGCTTCGTAGGGGGAGTTCAGCAGGTCTCCCGGTTCAAACAGATTGTACATGGTGCAATGCCTCCTGGCAGTTTTCGACCGAAGTCAAATAAAAGTGTTGAACAGTTTCATATTGTTTAGCTATTATATCATGGGCAAATCAGTTTTTCCATACATTTTTCATACTCCTTTCAAATGTTCTCCGCCATATAGGGAAATGGAATGGGAGTGCTGAACATCAGGTATCTTTCAACCGGGACTGCAGTATCTTGAAAGCCATATGGCCATAAACAAAATTCAGTCCGCAAGGATATTGTCAACCACAAACTTAATATCTTTTATTTCTCCCTCCATTCCCAGATATTCCGTTTCCTGTTCTGAATTTTCGGGATTCCACTGTACGTCACTTGGATAGCAGAGAATATAGGTTCTGTCACTGGTAGAAAACAGATAACGGTACGGGACAAAATCATATCCCTTTTCTATGAATTGTTCCGGTGTCATGGATTCCTCATAGCAGACGATATAAAACAGAACACCGCCGTCAAATGCGTCGATTCCTGCACTGACATCTTCTCTGACCTGTGTGTGATAAACAATATAATTCTGACCATTTGTTTCTACAGAATATTTTCCCTTCCAATCGTCGGGCAGGATCAGCATAAGATTGATTTCCTCCAACTTTATCGTCGCCTGTTCTACGGGCACTTCAACCACTGTTTCACGGGCAAAGGCAAACGCGCCTGCACTAAAGCTGCACGCCATAAGCACAAAAGCTGCGGCGGCAGTAAGGAAACGTCTGATTGTCTGACGGTGATGCAGCTGTCTGTAATTTGGTATTTTCTCTGCCTGTTCAACAAGCCTGTCATCAATGTCCCCAATATGTTCGGAAAGCTGTTTTTTGTTCATACTTCGATTCCCTCACTTTCTAAATATTTTTTTAACCTGCGGCGCATTTCGTACAGCATGGATTTTACCTTGCTCTGACTGAAGCCTGTGTATTTACAGATCGTATCGATGGAATCAAAATACCAGTACCGCCGTATAAATACAGTTCGTTTTTCTTCCTCTAACCGCCAGAGAAACGTATCAATCGTACTTTTAATATGTTTTTTTTCGATTTCTGATTCTATGCTGTCTGTCCCAGATACGCAGTCGCCTAATTCCTCTAATGATGTAACAACAGCCGGATTTCTTTTTGCAGCAGAAATATATTCGTATTTCTTCAAAGCCAGATTTCTGACAATCCTGCTCAAAAATACGGAAAATCTGTTTGGGTGCTTATCCGGGATTGCGTTCCAGACTGCAAGGTAAGTATCGTTGATACATTCTTCCCGGTCCTGGTAGTTTGAGAGAATGTTGTTTGCGATATGATTACAAAGCCTGCCATATTTTGAAGATGTTTCTGCAATCGCACGTTCATCTCTTGCCCAGTAAAGGCTTACAATCGTCTCGTCATCCATTGTATGGATTCACCTCCTCGTTATTTTGCTGATAAACAGCCTACACTATACTAAGTACGGATCTTGTCATTTTGGTTGTAAAAAAATAAAATTTTTCTTTTACATTTTTAATGATAAAATGTAACAAACACTTTAGATATTTCGTTATAATTAATGAGTAAGCAAAAGAAGAACACTAGCGAGGGAAACACATGATATTCCTGATGATGATAGATACACCAGCGGAGAAAAGGAAATTTGTCATCCTATACGAGAAATATAGATATCTGATGCAGAAAGTTGCCACAGATATATTACGTGATTGCTTTTTGGCAGAGGACGCAGTACAGGATGCATTTATGCATCTGGCTAAAAATATGGGTAAAGTAAATGAAACGGACAGCGTGGCGACAAAAAGGTATCTGATTACTATTACAAAGAATGCAGCTATCGATATATACAGAAAGAGGCGTGTACAAATGCAGAAGGAAATATATATAGATGAACTAGATGAGGATGCGCAATTGTCCTATACAGAGACAGATGTGGAGAATAGCGTTTTGGATGTGCTGAAGAACCTGCCTGTGAAATACAGGGATATTTTTTTGCTGAAATATTCGGCAAATTTAGAAAACAGCGAAATAGCAAAATTGTGTGGTATTCAGGAAGGGACAGTCAGACAACGAATTGCCAGGGGCAAGGTACTCATTGAAGAAGCATTAGGAAAAGAAGGATAATGGGAATGGAACATATTCATGTGACTGATGAATGGCTGTATAAATATATGCCGATTGTCGATGAGGCGATTATACAGGAACTGGAAAAGGGAACCGATTATGAATACGAGTTTTCAGATAAATTTAAGCGCAGGATGAAAAAGCAAATAAGAAGAGAAGCTCGTCCCTGGATAGGCATATTTGTCAGACAATCTAAGAAAGCAGCTCTTTTCACGGTCTGTGCAATCAGTTTGCTATTTCTGTTGTCAATGAGTGTTCAGGCATACAGAATTAAGTTTTTTGAGACTGTAAAGACTATTTGGGAGGATTCTATTCTATATAGCTATTTTACAGATATAGAAACAGAAGATTTTCATATTAATGAGCCCCAATATATACCACAGGGATATAAGGAAATCGAAAGAACTGTAACTGACCATCAGCTTAGCGTGATGTACGAAAATTCCCTGGGTGAGATGATAACATGGGATCAGGTGATGGTGACTGATGGAGGGACCCTGGTTGTAGATTCTGAATATGACAGCCAGATTGCAAAAGAGATCAACGGTAAAGCTGCTATTATTTCTTTGTATTCAGATGGTTATGCAGGAGTATATTACGAAAATGATGAATATGCATATTTACTGACAGCCGATAATCTTTCAATAGAGGAGATATGTTGCATCATTGAGAGTATAGAGAAAGATTAAATTTTTGACAAAAAAACAAAAAAATTTTCGATTTATGTAACAAATACAGGGATTGCATTCGTTATTGTTAGTAGGAAGGAGGAAATTGCACATGAAAAGAATAAACAGAATATGCAACACACTGGCTATTTGTATGTGTATGCTGATTTGTGGAACTATTTCACCGATGAAAGTTTCTGCAAAGGAAGCAGACATACAAATGGTGGAACCAAGAATGACTTATATCTATTCGTATAGCACAGAACTTTCCATTTCTAGCGATGGTGTAGCAACCGTGACTGGTACGATAAGAGGCAAATCAGGTGTCACAAGTACCTATGTAAAAGTCACGTTGCAAAAAAGCGAATCAGGGCAATGGGTAGATGTAAAATCGTGGGAAGAATCCAGTAGTACCAGAAGCATAACGATTGCTGAAATTTATCAGGTGGTCAGAGGAACATATCGTGTTACAATGACTTGTAGCGCAAATGGAGAAACCAAGACAGCGACTTCGGCAAGCAGGAGTTATTAAAACGAGTAGAAAGAACAAACAATATGAAGAAGAAAATATTAGCAATGATTATGACAAGTATACTTGTGATATCGAATACACTTATTTGTTCGGCAGAAACCAAGACTGCAGTAGGGCTGGAAAATAATCAACCTTCTGAGGCATCAGATGCAGAAGTTTTTGTAGATGGGATCAAAGGATATGACTCTGGATATACAACAGAATATAAAAATCCCTCAAAAGTTACAGCAAGTGATTTTTGGAGTAAAAATCATACCATAAAATATTGGTCAAGTCACGGATACAATACTGGAGTGGTGTCGGGAGCAAGTAATAATGTAGAGATTGATATTTTCAGTCAACCTTTCTCATGGGCAGGAGGTGAATTGGAATTTGTGTTTTTGGCGGCGTGTAATCAGTTAGATGGTTCCAATAAAAACCCTAGAAGCCGTTATGCAAACGCTATGATTGGAAATAAGGCAGTGCGTGTAATTTGCGGATACCATGAGGGTGCACCTGCATCAATTGATGCACAAGTGGCCGATCAATTTATTAAATACGCCAAAACAGGGGAGTCTGTGAAATCCTCATGGATCCTTGCAAATAAACATTTTAGCGATCAAGGTTATAGTACAAATGTATATTGTGTATTAACACATAGCGGAAATGTACAATATTCGAGGTTTCCGGGATTTCCGGGGAGTACATATACAAGACCCGGTTCGTCATCAACAAAGATTTTAAGATTTTCGTCAGCGAATCCTAATGGAACAGAACAAGCATACGGTTTGAGAGAATCTGCAGAGCTAGCTAATATAGAAATACCGACATATGTATTAAGAGCAACACCAATTCAGCTTAATGTAACAGATAATATGAATATGACGGTTCTGAGAGATGAAAACAATCTGATGATGGTAGGGGCAGAGATTGGTGATCAGCAATTAAATATAACAGAAGCAGAAGCGGCGGAGCGTTGTAAGGAGCAATTAAATAACGCAATTACCAATTATTCAGAAATTAACATGGATACTGCGATGGAATCTGTTACACCTATTGTAATGGCAGAGGTTAATCTTGATGGTGGAAATGAGAAGGAAGTAACTGTAGCATATGATATATCTTTTAAAAATACATATGATGGGTTGGAGATTATGGGAGATTATATGACAGGCATAATTGATGATTCTTCAACTGTTTACTTAGCAGGAAATTGGAATGAAATGGAAAAGGTTGATATGATGCAGAGATCTGCCGTTGTGGATTATAATACTGCGTATAATCAGGTAATTCAAAATGTTGCCTCATTTGCTGATGTAACAAGAAGTAGCGATTCAGATGTTGTATCAAATACGAAACTGGCTTTTGTATTGAATGAATCAACAGGATACTATGAACCGACATGGGTTTTCAGTATGGAAGATGCTTCTGTTTATGGGGTTAACTGCATAAGCGGAGAAATGGAAATAATGAATTAATTTTTTTGACTACTACTTCATAGATGACAGGTCTATGGAGTAGTGGTTTTTAAAGGAGAAACATGAAAAAAAGACTGGTTGTTCTGTTAAGTATCATAATGTTACTAGGTGGATGCGGATTTTCAAATGAGCAGTACAAAGAAGCTGACAAGGAATCGGAAGAACAAACAAAAATAGAAGAAGACAGCTCGTTTCTAGAAGACAGTGCGGTAGAGAATAATACTTTATCTATGATACCGGAATGGATATTGCCATATACGGAAATAGGTCAGTTATCTGAAACGATATACTTGGATCGTGAAGATATATCATTTTCTTTTAATGACAACAATATATCCTTTCCGGAAAGTACCATAATAGCTGTCGTAAAGGAACTTGCAGGGAGAGACAAGGAGGCAATTCAGGGTAAACGGGAAGATATTATTGATTTTATCAATCATATCGAAAATTCTGAAATACTTAGCGAGACGGAAACCATAAATCCAGATGCACATTTGTTAGGAATTGATTTTTCTGTTATATTGCTGACTGTAGATAACGAATATGTGTTAATAAATTTTAGAATATTTGACGATGACAGGATATGTATAAATACAATTTCTGAAAAGCCGGAAAATAATATTATCATTTGGACAAAATCATCAGAGATGGTAAAGAAAATTAAAGATTTGGCGGAATATAAAGAATTGAACAGCATTCGGCTTGATTCAATTGAGAGAATAGAATTATCTAATGATAAGGGAGATTCATGTCAGTTTACTGAGAGCGAAACGGAACAAATGGAGAATATATTAAAACGTGCAAATATCAAATCAGTTGATTATAAATGTCCATATGATATAAAGCTAATTTTTTACATCAATGGCGAAAAAGTGCATGCAAAGTTTTGCAACGATAGCTGTAAGATTTTGGCTGTTGAGGGATTTTATCTTGAATTAGAAGAACAGGATGCCAATTGGATATTAGAGATAATTGAAAATCTATGTTTTGCATAATACCTATAATTTGTCCTTTTCGGAGTGACTTTCTGGATCTTCCTTCTGCTCAACGGCAAGCTCCTGCAAGCATGTTCCAGATCCCTGCAACTACATGCCTGATGGGAGTTCAAATAATGTGTATTATTCTTTTGATGCAAATAAAAATCTCACCATGTCTGGTACAGTTAAAGTATATGATACAACAAATTTTGGCACTATAAAGTTGAAGATGATGGACACAATATTCTCGTGAGTATAGTATGCTGAATGTATATGTAATGTCTTTATTTTATTAAACAGGAAAATATCTGATATTCAGATTATACTGGCGGTCGAAAAGACTGGCCGCTCAGTATAATGTGATGCGCACAGCCGCATAAGGAAATATGCCACTTCGTGGCTGCGGCTGGCGCGATACTCACGGCAGATTTCATCTGTCGTGAGTATCATTTCCTGTTTTTTTAATGATTCGGAAACCTGAACATGATGCAGCAAATATCTTTGAATAATAATAAATCGCAGAAATATATGGCCGTAAATGCCCTCCAAAATCAGAAAGAAAAACCGATGCTACAGCTTAACATTGTAGCATTGGCGTATTGTTATGCCTAAAACTGGCGTGGGTGTGAAAAGTGTTACAGTTCACTCGTCCATCAATGTAGTGAAAAGCGTGCGCCAAATTGATGTCCTTTATCAATTTGTGTGCAATATTTGTTATAATTCACACCTTAAATGCTTAAATAGTTGTCAGAATATGACAGGGTGTGAATTGTAACTGAAAAGTAACGGAGATGCTGAAAATTTTTGAAAATATATTGACAATCGAAATGAGGTAGTGTATACTTTATTTCGGTTAAGCGCCCAGATAGCTCAGTCGGTAGAGCAGAGGACTGAAAATCCTCGTGTCACTGGTTCGATTCCGGTTCTGGGCACTGTGCGGGTGTAGTTCAATGGTAGAACACCAGCCTTCCAAGCTGGATACGTGGGTTCGATTCCCATCACCCGCTCTCCATGAATATCACGGATTTATTCAAAATCTGATAAAAAGGGTTGACAAAATACCTGATATCATGTAAGATATAAAAGTCCGATGCGGATAGTCATCGGAAATAAAATGCGATAGTGGCGTAGTTGGTAACGCGCGACCTTGCCAAGGTCGAGACCGCGGGTTCGAGCCCCGTCTATCGCTCTCGATAACCCTGGAAAATCTAGGGTTTTTCTTTTGCGTGTTGCATTTCGTGTTGATACCCTCATAATGTGAGAGTGTCATGTCAGTATATTTTTCTTCATATGCCTTTAAGGTCTTGCCGGAGCTCCATCCACCACGCTGCATGATGTACTGATCCGGTACGCCGATCGCGTGCATGGTGGATGCCGCATAGTGCCGCAGGTCGTGAAATCGGAAGCCGGGCACATCAAGGTGCCGGAGCGCCCTCATAAAGCGGTGGGTTACCTGATCAGGTTGATACAATATTTTCGTAGCTTAGGTATCATCTTCAGGATATCTGTCAAAAGCCGTTCGGTGCTGGTAACACCGGGCGGTTTTTCATCAGTTGCGGTGTTGCAATCAGCTAATTTATGAAAGCAGGTCGGTGATGTTGATTTTTAAGTCTTCATAAATGCAGGAAGAAATGGATTCATCAAAATCGTACTGGTTTGATTTCTCTTCGTTTTCCAGGTCAAATACGGTAACTGTTTTTTTCATGGGATTTACAATCCAGTATTCACGTACGCCTGCGGTACGGTATTTGAATAGTTTGACTCCATAGTCAAGCCGGCTCGTACTGGGGGAGGTGATTTCGATTATCCAGTCCGGTGCGCCGTTGCACCCTTTGTCATTCAATTTATCCTTATCACATATCACGGAAATGTCAGGTTCGACATAGTTCTGGTCATCCTTATTTAAGAAAACTGCAAATGGAGCTGGAAATACTTTGCAGTTTCCGCCCTTTGAGCGGATATAATTTCCTATTGTGATAGTAAATTCACTGACAAGATTCTGATGCCTGGTATTTGGGGGTGCCATCATGTATAAGCGTCCGTCAATCAGCTCTGCCCTTTGTCCGTCCGGGAGAGCATAGATATCATTTATTGTGTAAATTTTTTCTTTTACCAATGCCATGGCGCGGTTCCTCGCTTTCTGTTAGATTCTTTATTAAAACGCTATAGCGGTTTAATCATTTGGCAGTTTCCAGATGTTTGTATTTTTCTGATGTAAGGATCTGTCATGAAATAAACTTTCATTTTGACTTGTCTAAATCTGCATATGTGTCAAAATTAAAAGTTATTTCATGACAGCTCCTAAGCTTTGTAAAATCTAAATTCTAAATTTGAATGACTAAAGTTCCTTGTCTACAGGCGGGGAAATAACAGGTTTTCCATCTTTGTCCAACAGCAGCGTCATTCCGCCCGCATTTGCAACTTTGTGAAATACATAATTCACGCCTGTTTCTGTATCTTCCAAAATTTGCACCACATCCAAAGTTCCCTGTGAATAAACCGTCTTAAACCGTTCTTTCTTTGCCATTTTATCTCCTCCATAAATCCCAATTGAACAAAATCGCTGCGCGATGGCTGGCCAGGGCTGGCGCAGCTTTTCTTTTATGCACAGACCCGTGCAGAGGAAATATGCCGCTAGTGCGGCGCACGGGTCGCGCGCGAGTAGGGGAAGATGGCTCTTCCCTGCTCGATTTCTAAAAACAGTGGACAGGAACGTCCCAAGACAGTATTGTTTAAGTACGACCAAAAACATACTTGAATACGGGCTTATCCCTGACCACTGCTTATGATAAGAATAACACCCTCCTGCCGTATTGGCAAGCACTTTTATTTTGCGATGCTTGCCACCATGTATTCTTCCGGCTGAGGGTTTCCGAAGTCATCCGCCTGCATTATCAGGACATTTCCCGGAAGATTATTTTTGCAGAGGGGCGTAAGGCATGCAGCAGCTTTGCCGCGCGCACCCGGCGCGGTGAATGGGGGAAATATAATTGTGCAAAAATTATGAATTTTATAAATTTTTGGTAAAATTAGTAATATACAAATGGCAATACAGGGTGTAAAATGGTAACGATGATAACAGTGGTTTGAAAAAGGGGAAAGGATCAAAGGAGAAAACAAGTGAGACTTCGAAATGTAACTGGTTCGCGGGAGATGATAGCAGGGAGCCGTTTTGTGGTGCATGATCCTGCCGCGCAGAAGGGAAAATGGCATGAGGTGTTTGGAAACGACCACCCTATACACATTGAGATCGGCATGGGAAAGGGGCGTTTTATGATGGATCTGGCGGCAGCCAATCCCGGGATCGATTATGTCGGGATCGAGAAATATTCGACTGTGCTGCTGCGCGCGGTGCAGAAGATGGAGATGCAGGAGCTCGCCAACCTGAGGCTGGTCCGAATGGAGGCTGAGGAGCTCTGCGAAGTGTTTGACAGGGGGGAGATCGCGAAGATCTATCTGAATTTTTCGGATCCATGGCCGAAGGACAGGCACGCCAAGAGGCGGCTTCCGTCGCGCCAGTTCCTGGCGCGGTATCACGAGATCCTGGCAGCGGATGGACGGATCGAGTTCAAGACGGACAATGCGGATCTGTTTGATTTCGCGCTGGAGGAGATCGGGCCTGCGGGGTGGAAGCTTGAGGCGGTGACGAGAGATCTGCACCATGATGCGCAAATGCTCCCGGGAAACATTATGACGGAATATGAGGAAAAATTTTCTTCGCTGGGGAATCCTATATATAAGTATATCATTTATCGGTAAAAATGTGGGGAATGGATGATGAAAAGGAGGTTTGGGTGATGTATGTCATATTTTTCCTGCTGTGGATCATTTTTAACGGGCGCGTCACGACAGAGATCGTGATCTTCGGGCTGGTGATCGCCGCGGCACTCTACGGATTTATCTGCAGGTTTATGGATTTTAGCCCCAGACGTGAGCTGGAGTATCTGAAGAAGGGCGGTTATCTGCTGCAGTATCTGTACCACCTGATTAAGGAGATCATCATCGCAAATTTTGCGACGACGAAGCTGATCTGTGCTGCGGGCCGGGTGGTGGAGCCGGCGCTGATCGAGTTTGAGACGCATTTTAAGAACGATACTTCGAGGTTTCTGCTGGCAAACTCGATCACGCTCACGCCAGGGACGATCACGGTCGCAGTGGAAGGGGACAGGTTCATCGTGCACTGCCTTGACAGGACGCTGGCGGAGGGGATCGAATCCTCTGTGTTCGTGAAGCTTCTCGAGAAGATCGAGGCTTAAGATTTAAGGAGGTTCTGAGATGAATAGTGGAAATATCGCATTGGAGACAGCGTTTGAGATCGTCATGACGATCTTTCCGTTCATATTGGCGGTCATGGTATTTGGGTGTCTGATCCGGGCGATCAAGGGTCCCAGGATCGCAGACCGCATCGTGGCGATCAATATGATGGGAACGATGACGATGGTCATCATCGCGATCCTCGCGGTGAAGATGGACGAGGGTTATCTCGTGGATATATGCATCATCTATGCCATGATCTCATTTCTGGCAGTGACGCTGCTGACGAAGGTGTATATGGGCGTTTACGCCGAGCGCAAGAAGAAGGAGGAAGAACATGACGGCACTACTGTGGATTAGGTTCATCGCGGGAACCGCATTGATCATCTGTGGGATCATCGTATTTGGAATAGAACTTTTTGGCGTTTTTAAGTTTGGATATGTGCTGAACAGGATGCATGCGGCCGCGATGGGGGACACGTTCGGGATCGCATTGAGCATGCTGGGGCTGGTCATTCTGTGCGGATTGAATTTCACATCGCTGAAAATGATGCTGGTCGTCATGTTTCTGTGGTTTGCGTCCCCGGTGGCGTCCCATATGCTGGCGCGTTTTGAGGTGGCGACCAATGAGGAGCTGGACAGGATGTGCGATACGGGCGGGCTTGCGCGCACAGCAGAGGACAGGGATCCGGAATCCTGATCAAAGATCGGAATGGAGGTTTGTTTATGGAAGTATTTCAGATCGTTTTGTTTTTGTTTTTGATCGTGTGCGCGATCTCTGTGACTTTTTCCAGGAATCTGCTCAACTCGATCATCATCTTTATGTCCTACAGCCTGATCATGTCCATCATATGGATCCTGCTGGAGTCGCCTGATCTTGCGATCACAGAGGCGGCGGTGGGCGCTGGCATCACGAGTATCCTGTTCTTTGTCACGCTCAAAAAGATCCATGCGATCGTGGCGATCGATGAGGATAAGGAGGACAGGCATTCACATAAAAAGGGGGGAACAAAATGAGCCGTCTATTGTCAGAGGAGGAATACCGGAAAACCAGGGCGTTTAAGATCAAGCGCTGGTATCGCGGTGAAAAGGATCCCTATATCGGCAAGGTCGAACTGAAAGCTCAGAGGCCGTATGCCGAGAACGTCGAAACGATGAAACAGAGGATCCACGATGAGGCGATCCTGAAGAGAAAGATCTACGATATCGAGCACAACAAAAAACTTCAGGTCTTTTCGAAGTTTTATCGTGCTGTCTCTGTCGTCTTTGTGTTCACGCTGATCGCGATCCTTCTATATATAGTATCTTATCTGCCGCCCGTGGGAAATGCGGCAAATCCCGACAACAACGAGGTCGCGACAAAGTATATCGAAGACGGGATGGCGGACACGGGAGCGGTCAATATCGTCACAGGCATGATCCTGGACTACCGTGCGTTTGATACGCTCGGTGAGTCCAATGTGCTCTTTATCGCCACGTGTACGGTGCTGATCCTGCTGCGCGTGGACAACTGGTCGAAGAAGAAGGAGGAGGAGGAGAACGACCGCCTCTATGAGCCGAAAAATGATATCATTCTGCAGAAGGTGGCTTTCTTTCTCGTCCCGATGATCATTATTTTCGGGATCTATGTCATCCTGAACGGACATCTGTCGCCGGGCGGCGGTTTTTCCGGCGGTGCGATCATTGGCTCCGGCCTGATCCTGTATGTCAATGCTTTTGGTTTTAAGAAGATCGAGCGTTTCTTCACACAGAAGACTTACAAGTGGATCTGTTTTGTTTCGCTCTTGTTTTACTGTCTGGCAAAGACGTATTCTTTTTACTGCGGTGCGCATCATCTCGAGACGGGGATCCCGCTCGGCACGCCGGGGGATATCTTAAGTTCGGGGCTGATCCTGCCGCTCAATATCTGCGTCGGCATGGTGGTCGCGTGTACGATGTATGCATTTTATGCAATGTTCCGCAAGGGCGGGTTCTGACGCCGCGCAGCCATGGGCTGCGGTGGTGAATACGAAGGGAAGAATTAAAAAGGGGGTTTTCGGCAGATGGGTGGAAATTTGCTTGCAAATTATGGGGAGGCTGTTGCCATGATTCTGTTCGGCATCGGGTTCTCAAACCTGCTTTTGCAGAAAAATCTGATCAAGAAGATCATCGGTCTGAACATCATGGATACGGCGACTTACCTTTTTCTCGCGGAGAAGGGGTTTATATCGGGGCGGATGGCGCCGATCGTGGTGGATGACATCACGAGTGTGGAGGCGTACATCAATCCGGTTCCGAGCGGGCTTGTGCTGACGGGGATCGTGGTGTCGGTGTCCGTGACGGCGCTGATGCTCTCGCTCACGATCCGGCTCTATAGAAGGTATCATACGCTGGACATGGATGAGATCTCCACCATGATGAAGAAGGAGGATCAGTGATGGATTTTATACAGAATTTTCCTTTTTTCAGCATCCTGCTGTCGCTGGGGTCGGGGGTGCTGACGTCCATCATGGACAGGCGGATGGCGCGTCTGTGGAATACGTTCATCCTCGTGGTGATCACTGTCCTGTCGGCGGTGCTTTTTGTGTACATGCTGGGCACAGGGGAGCCGTATACGTTCATGATGGGACACTTCCCGGCGCCCTGGGGAAATGAGATCAGGGCTGGCGTCCTCGAGGCGGGCATGGCGCTCTTTTTCTGCCTGGTGATGCTGTTTTCCTTAAAGGGCGGGCAGGAGCACATCGACGCGGAGATCGAGGATACGAAGGTCAACCTTTATTATATCATGATCAATCTGCTGCTGAGCTCACTGCTCGCGCTGATCTATACGAATGACCTTTTCACGGCGTATGTCTTCGTGGAGATCAACACGATCAGCGCGTGCGGCCTGATCATGATCACACAGAGCGGGCGGACGATCGAGGCGGCGACGCGCTACATGATCATGGCTTCGCTGGGATCTGGTCTGCTGCTGATGGGACTGTGCATTCTGTATGATATCACAGGACACCTGCTGATGAGCAATATCAAGGACAGCATCGCGTATGTCTACGCACAGGGGACGTACAGTGTCCCGCTGATCGCTTCGATCGGCATGGTGGTGGTCGGTCTTGCCATCAAGAGCGCGCTCTATCCGTTTCACACCTGGCTGCCGGATGCGTATGGATACTCGACGGCGTCGAGTGCGGCGATCCTGTCAAGCCTTGTGTCGAAGGGGTACATCTTTCTGCTGATCAAGATCTTTTTCCGCGTGGTCGGCTTTGACATCATTGTGGACTCGCGGATCGTCAATGTCCTGTTCGTGTTCGGGCTCTGCGGCATGATCATGGGGTCTGTCAACGCGATCCTGGAGAACGATATCCGCCGCATGATCGCCTTCTCGTCGGTCGCGCAGATCGGGTACATTTACATGGGACTCGGGCTGGGAACGACGTTCGGCATGGTGGCGAGCATTTTTCATATCCTGTCGCACGCTTCCACGAAATCATTATTGTTCATCGCGGGCGTGGGACTTACCGATGCGTCGGGCGGGAGCAAGAAGTTTGAGGATCTGACGGGCAGCGGCTACCGCAATCCCGCGGCGGGCATCGCGTTTACGATCGGTGCGTGCTCCATGGTCGGCATTCCGCTGTTTTCCGGCTTTATCAGCAAGGTGCTGTTTGCGGAGGCGGCGGTGCAGAACAGTCTGGCAAAGATGCTGCCGACGCTGATCTGTCTGGCGATCAGCACGGTGCTCAACGCGATCTATTTTATGAAGACCGTGATCCGTCTGTATACGCCTGTGAGCAGGAAAACGAAGAAGACGCAGGCGGGCGAGGCGGCAATGATCAGCCTGAAGGAGCACCCGCTGTACAATGCCGCGCTTCTGTGCATGGTGATACTGAATGTGATACTGGGCTGCTGCTCACAGCCGATCGTGGACTGGATCACAGATGGTCTGGCAATGTTTGGATGAAATGGGAATGGAGGATTTGCAGATGGATTATATGATATTGGTTTCGATCATCCTGCCCATTATCGCGGGAGGTATCCTGCTCTTTCTGCCGGACAGCGTATTTGCGGACAGGTGTGGGCTCTTAAAAGTGACAGGGGCGTCGTTTGTGGTGAGTGCACTTCTGGCAGTGTATGTGATCAGCGGGGCGGCAGGAAGCAGTCTGGTGCTGTTCCGGCTGGTGGATGATATACCGGTGTATTTTATGATCGATGATCTTGGCAGGCTTTTTGCCGGGATCGTGGTGCTGGTATTTGTGCTGGCAGGATTTTTTTCGTTTGTCTACATGTCGCATGAGAAGAATGAGAAGCGGTATTACAGCTTTTACCTGATCACGTTCGGCGTGCTGATGGGGCTGTGCTTTGCTGGCAATCTCGTGACGCTGTATCTGTTTTATGAATTCATGACGCTCGCGTCGATGCCGCTGGTGATCCATTCCGGATCGAGGGAGGCGGTCATGGCGGGGTTAAAATATCTGTTTTATTCGTTCTGCGGGGCGTACATGGCGCTCTTTGGGATCTATTTCCTGTACAGGTGTGCCTGCGCGGCGCCTGCAGGGGATGCGCATATCATGGATTTTGTGCCCGGAGGCAGGCTTGATACGGATATGGTCTTCCGGTCGGGGAATACGGGCTTATGCCTGATCGCAGTGTTTCTGATGATCGTCGGATTTGGCGTGAAGGCGGGATGTTTTCCGCTCCATGCGTGGCTTCCGACGGCACACCCTGTGGCTCCCGCGCCGGCTTCGGCGTTCCTGTCCGGCATTATCGTGAAGGGGGGCGTCTTAGCGATCATACGGGTTGTATATTATTATATTGGCGCGGCCTTTCTGCGCGGGACATGGGTGCAGACGGCGTGGGCAGTCCTTGCGGTCGTGACGATCCTGATGGGTTCGTCGCTTGCCTTTAAGGAAAAAGTGTTGAAAAAGCGGCTTGCCTACTCGACGGTGTCAAATCTGTCTTATATATTATTAGGATTATCTATGCTGAATGCGACGGCTTTTACGGGAAGCCTGCTGCACGTGGTGTTTCACGCGGTGATCAAGAGTGCGCTGTTTCTGACGGCCGGTGCGCTGATCTTTACGACTGGCGGGACGAAGGTCAATGACTTTATGGGACTTGGGAAGAGGATGCCTGTCCTTTTCTGGTCTTATACGATCGCCTCCCTTGGGCTGATCGGGATCCCGCCGACGAGCGGCATCGTCAGCAAGTGGTATCTGGCGACAGGGTGTCTCGAGGCGGGGATAACGGGACTTTCATGGATCGGACCGGCGGCACTGCTGGTCTCGGCACTGCTGACGGCAGGGTACCTGCTCCCGCTCAGTATCCGCGGCCTTCTGATGGAACCGGATTACAACACGATGCGCGGCGATTATAAGGAGCCGGGGGCGCTGATGCTGGCGCCGGTTGTGATCCTGGCTGGCATCACGCTCGTGCTCGGACTGTATCCGGCGCCCCTGATCCGGCTGATACAAGACGGCATTGCTGCCATGTTATTTTAGGGGAAAGGAGTAGGTCATCATGATATTTGGTCTGATGCTTACAGTGATACTGCTCCCTTTTGCGGGCGGTGTGCTGTTACAGTTTTTGAGATTTGGAGACAATAGACAGAAGCAGTGCTATATCTTTGCGTATGTGCTGCTCAACACCCTGTTGACGTATGTGCTGCTGTGGCAGGGGCCGACGGAGCTGATCCGGGTGATCAATTTTGCGGGTGCGAAGCTTGATTTTTCCCTTAAATTAGACGGTATGGGTATTGTCTTTGCAGGGCTTGTGGCGACGCTCTGGCCGCTTGCGACGCTGTACTCTTTTCCTTACATGGAGCATGAGCACAACGGGCGTGTCCACGAGAATATCTTCTATATGTTCTACACGGCGACTTACGGGGTGACGCTCGGCATCGCCATGTCCGGCAATATGCTGACGATGTACTGTTTCTATGAGCTTCTGACGCTGGTGACAGTTCCGCTCGTGATGCACACGCTCACGAGGGAGGCGGTGCTTGCCAGCCGCAAATATTTTTATTACTCGCTTGGCGGCGCGGCGTTTGCGTTTATCGGTCTGATCTTTCTGGTGGTGTACGGGGACAGTCTCACGTTTGTGTACGGCGGTGTGCTGAACCTGTCTCAGATCGGCGGGAAGAAGGATCTGCTGCTGTTCATCTATGTGCTCGCATTTATGGGTTTTGGCGTCAAGGCTGCGGTCTGCCCGTTCAATTCGTGGCTGCCGCAGGCGGGTGTGGCGCCCACGCCGGTGACGGCGCTGCTGCACGCGGTCGCGGTCGTGAAGTCGGGGGCGTTTGCGATCATGCGTCTGACTTACTATGGCTTTGGCACGGATTTTCTGCGGGGGACATGGGCGCAGTATCTGCTTCTGTGCATCGTCATCTTCACGATCGTGTACGGGTGCAGCATGGCGGTGCGGGAGACGCACATCAAGCGCAGGCTTGCGTTCTCGACGATATCGAACCTGTCGTATATCCTGTTCGGCGTTCTGATCATGACGCCGCTTGGGCTGGTGGGTGCACTTTGCCATATGGTGTTTCACGGTGTGATGAAGATCTGTTCCTTCTTCTGCGCGGGTGCGATGATCACGCAGGCACATGCCAACTTTGTGCATGAGATCGACGGTATGGCGAAGCGCATGCCGAAGATCTTTGCGGTCTTTACGGTGTCTGCGCTGGCGCTGATGGGTGTGCCGGGGCTGTGCGGCTTTGTGTCGAAGTGGCATCTGGCAAAGGCGGCTTTTGCGAGCGGCAATCTCCTGGCAGTTGTGGGTGTGGGCGGTCTGCTGGTCTCTGCGCTGCTGACGGCGGTCTATATGCTAAGTATCGTGATCAGGGCGTATTTTCCGGGGAATGATTTTGACTACGGGAAGCTTGGCGATGATATTCACGATCCGGACTGGCGCATGCTCCTGCCGCTGTTTCTGTTCGTGATACTGATGGCTGTGTTCGGGGTGTACAATGCGCCGGTCGTGGACTTCTTTGGATCCGTGGCGCTGGGAATGATATAGAAAGGGGGAGATCGGATCGTGAGGGATAGTTTTTGGATGGTGCTCTATCCTTTTGTGATGTGCGCGTTCGTGTGGTTTGTATCGCGCGTGAGGGCGAAAGACAGGAAAAAGGTATGCGCATTGATCATGATCCTTGCCAGTGCAGTAGAGCTTGCGGCGGCAGTGAACCTGGTACTCTGTGATCTGAGAGGGGGCGCGGTCGGTGTCTGTGAGCTTCCCGCTGTGGGGGGGCTCGGACTGCATTTCATGTACTCGGGTTTTCGCGGGATCTTCGGCGTGCTGACAGCGTTCGCGTGGTTCGTGACGGCACTGTTCTCGTATGAATATATGAAAAATGACGCGAATGTCATAAAATACGATATCTTTAATCTGCTGACACTCGGCGCGACAATGGGGATCTTCTACGCGGCGGACTTGTTCACGCTGTTCTTCTTTTTTGAGATCATGTCCTTTACGTCGTTTGTGTGGGTGTCGCACAGGCAGACGCGGGAGGCGCTGTACGCGGCGGGGACGTATCTTGGCATCGCTGTCGCCGGCGGCATGGCGATCCTGATGGGGATCTTCATCGTATACAGCTGGCTTGGTACGCTCTCATTTGATATAATGTACGAATGTGCTGTGGTCATGATGACCAGCGGCAGCAAAACTGATATGACGTGGCTGTACGTGGCAGCAGGCTGTATGTTTGTGGGATTTGGCGCGAAGGCAGGCGCTTTTCCGGTGCATGTGTGGCTGCCGCTGTCCTACACGGAGGCGCCTGCACCCGCTGCGGCGCTCCTGTCCGCGATCCTGAGCAAGACGGGTGTCTTCGGCATTCTGCTGGTGACGCTCGATGTGCTCCCGATGCAGGGAAGCTGGGGCGCGTTTATCCTGATGACCGGCATTGTCACGATGGTGCTTGGCGGGATCCGGGGGGTGACGAGCGGAAACCTCAAGACGACGCTGGCGTACTCGTCCATGTCACAGATCGGTTTCATACTGACGGGCGTGGGCATGCAGTCACTGCTGGCGGAGTATCTGAGGCTGGCTGCGGGTGCTGCGCCTGCGGATGGAGGGACTTTCGGGGAGATCACGAAGGTGTTTGGCATGGCGGTCAACGGGACGTGCCTTCATATGCTCAACCACTCGCTGGTGAAGCTGGTTCTGTTTATGGCGGCTGGCGTGATCTTTGCGCAGGTGGGAAGCTATGAACTCAACCAGGTGCGCGGCTTCGGACGGAGAAAACCGTTTCTGATGGCGGTATTTGTGCTGGCGGCGGCAGGTGTCGGCGGAATCCCGTTTCTGAACGGTTATGTGAGCAAGACGCTGCTGCACGAGAGCATCGCGGAGTACGGGGCGCTGCTTGCGGTGTCGGAGGGGAGTCCGGTACAGCCCATGCTGTCGGCGACCGCCGCGATGATGCGGGTGGTCGAAGCACTGTTTCTGTTCTCGGGCGGGCTGACGGTCGCATATATGACAAAGCTCTTTGTCGTCCTCTTTGTGGAGAAAAATACGGATAAGAAAGTGCAGGAGGCGTATGAGGCGAAGAAGGATTATGCCTCGCTGGGGAGCAGGCTGGCGATCGGGGTCTGCGCGCTGCCGATCCCGTTGATCGGCGTGCTGCCGGATCTGGTGGCAAAGCCGGTTGCGGAGTACGGGCTTATGCGGTTCGGGCTGAGTTATCTGCTGGAGGAGCAGCATGAGCATATTCATTATTACTCGTTGAAAAATCTTTCGGGTGCGCTGATCTCCATAGCGGTCGGCGCGGCGGTATACTTTGTCGTGGTCCGGCTGCTGATGCTGAAAGGGATCTCCTCAGAGCGGAAGGAAGAGGGGTATCACGAGATCTTTCCGGCGTGGATCAACATGGAGAAATACGTGTACAGGGCGGTGCTCTACACAGCGGTGCCGTTTGTTCTGGGGATCATTTCCCGGATCCTGGACAGTATTGTGGATATCGCTGTCGTCCTCCTGAGAAAAACCGTTTACCGCGACAGGCCGCTGCCGTACGAGCTGCCGGAGGGGAACCGTGTGACGCACCGTGTCGGAACTGTCATGGAGCGCGCGCGGCTGTTGTACTATGCAGTCATGCGGAAGGAGGGCTATCAGCCGAAGAATTATGAGCACAGGCTCGCGATGAAAAAAACGGATTTCTTTGAGAATCTCCGCATCATCGAGTGCAGCCTGTCGTTTGGGCTGTTTATGTTCTGCGTGGGACTTGGGCTCACGATGATCTATCTGCTGGTAGTGAATTAGATTGGATTTATTTTTTCATGATCATATAGGAAGGAGGACGAGATATGCTGGAAAATTGGATCAGACCACAGAGACCGGAGGAGGCGGAGCTGGAGGAGCGCTTAAAGGCGGCGAACGAGAAGCTTTCCCGCCAGCAGATGATGATCAAGGAGCGCGGCCTGCCGGTGCTGGTGCTGTTTGAGGGCTGGGGGACAGCGGGAAAGGGGAGCGTGCTGGGAAAGGTGATCCGAAACATCGATCCGAGATTCTTCAAGGTCGCGGCGATGGAGGTGCCGACGCCGGAGGAGCGCAGGAAGCCCTTTCTCTACAGATACTTTGTCAAGATCCCGGAGGCGGGGAAGTTCATGTTTTTGGACTCCGGCTGGATGGACGAGGTGACGGGCGAGTATCTGGACGGAACGCTGAAGGAGAAGGAGTACAAGAAAAAGATCGAGAGCGTCAGGCGGTTTGAGCGCCAGCTCACGGACAACGGCTATCTGGTGATGAAGTTCTTTTTTCACATCAGCCGGAAAGAACAGAAAAAGAGGATCGATGCGCTGAGGTCAGACAAGAATACGAGCTGGCGCGTGGGAGAGCGGGACGGCTGGCAGAACAGGCATTACGACAAGTGCCTTGCCGTGTTTGACCGTTATCTCAACGACACGAATGCGCCCGCGGATCCGTGGTATGTCATCGACGCGAAGAGCAGGAAATGGGCACAGCTCCAGGTGTTGGAGACGCTGGTGTGCGGGATCGATACCGCGCTGGGGAACAGTGCGATGGCGGTGCCTCTGCTGCAGAATGTCTTTCCGCTGGAAAGGATGCCAAAGCTCGATGAGATCGATCTGGACAGGGCGGTCACGCAGGAGGAATACCGGGCGGAACTGGATCGGCTGCAGGAGAAGCTGGGGCATCTGCACAATAAGCTGTACCGCAAAAAAGTGCCGGTCATCATCGCGTATGAGGGCTGGGACGCGGCAGGGAAGGGCGGCAATATCAAGCGGATCACGGAGGCGCTCGACCCCAGGGGATTTGAGGTGCACCCGATCGCGAGTCCCGAGCCGCACGAGAAGGCGAGACATTATCTGTGGCGTTTCTGGAACCGCCTGCCAAAGACCGGGCATATCGCGGTCTTTGACAGGACATGGTATGGTAGGGTCATGGTGGAGCGCCTGGAGGGATTCTGCAGGGAAAACGACTGGCAGCGTGCATACAATGAGATCAATGAGTTTGAAAAGGAGCTTGCGGACTGGGGAGCGGTCATCATCAAATTCTGGGTCCAGATTGACAAGGACACACAACTGGCGCGCTTTAACGAGCGCCAGAACACGCCGGCGAAACAGTGGAAGATCACGGAGGAGGACTGGCGCAACCGCGAGAAGTGGGATCTGTATGAGGGCGCAGTGAACGAGATGCTGCAAAAGACCAACACATCGTATGCGCCCTGGCACATACTGGAATCAAATGACAAGCGGTATGCGCGCCTGAAGGCGCTGCGGATCGTGATCGAGGCGGTCGAGAGGGCATTGGATTAATATGTCATTGTGTTGATGATCTCTTTCAATGCCTGCACCTGAACGCGTCCCTCCAGCGTGTATTGTATTCCGTCCGCCACAAAGATCATGATCGTCCGGGGAACGAAATCGTCTGGCAGGCTGGTCTGCTGACCTTCAGCGACCGTGTCCTGCAGGACGTTGACGGTGTAGCCCTGCTCGGAGGTAAAGGTCTCGATGTATTGAAAATAGCCCAGATAATCGATGTCCAGTTCCGGCTGTGACACGTCGGATATGATCCTGATCTTCAGGTCGACAGGGCTTTTATAGACTGTTCCGTGTGTCCATGCATACCATCTGTCATTGCCTTCTCTGGTACTGTCAACATCTTTACGATCCCATTCCCTGATGTCTGTGAGGTCTCCGAGAAGGTATTCTTTGATGTCGATCGTGTTGTAGCCGTCCCCTGTTTTTGTGTAGGATATCTTCAGATAAGGGTTGCCGGCGGCGAGGTTCGCACCCAGCAGCCTGATCCCAAGCTCGTTCTCCAGCGTCTCCATGGATGTGTACGTTTTCTGGAGTTGGCCGTATTCGGTGAGTGTTCCCTCGACTGCCTGCAGGGGAATGACTTCCATGGGGGCAAGATCCGGGATGCTCTGCTGGTTTACATTGATCCGGGAATGGAGCAGGGAGCCTGCCGCGAATGCCGATGTACCCAGCAGTGCGATGCACAGGACAGCGGCGGCTATGTGGCGCAGTCTGTGCATAGGGGCACATGACGGGATCCGCTGCTGACGCATAGGGAATGTGTCCGGACAGGATGCAGTGGTGGGGCGGGCGTGGTTTTGGGATTCTGTGATCCGGGCTGCAAAATCGGGAGGCAGTCTCAGCTCACGCAGTTCTGTGTCAATACGTTTCTTGATCTCATTCATATCAAAATTCCTCCTTTAATGCCTGTTTCAGCTGTTCCCTGGCGCGTTTCAGCCGCTGCTTGACGGCGGATTCCTTTTGGCCCAGCAGTACAGCGATCTCCCGGATGGTCAGTTCCTGGTAGTAAAATAACAGGACGACTTCCCGGTATTTTGGTCTTAGTCTGCTGATCTCTGTGATCAGCTGCGTGTGTTCCAGCATGCCGTCATATGCTTCCGTGCAGGACAACACTGGAAATTCATCTGACCTTCCCATGGAAAACCATTTTGTGCGCATCTGGTTTTTGCACAGGTTGATCGCGATCTGGATGATCCATGTTCTGACGGAAGATTGCTGGCGGAAGCTGTCGTAGTGGTTGTACACCTGGATAAAAGTTTCCTGTACAACGTCCTCCGCCAGATGGTAATCTTTGAGGTAGAGACAGCACATGCGCAGGATGCTGTCCCCATACTCAGAGATCAGTTTTGAGAGTAGTTCATCACTCATTTGGTGTGTACCTCCTTTACCTGTTAGACACAGGAAATCATGTGAAGGTTACATTTTTTTGATGGTTTTTGACAGCAGAAAAGGGCAGCACTTTTTACAGTGCCGCCCTTTGGTCCACCTTAGGATCCTTACTTTAAAACGAAATGTCACAAACTTGATGGAGTGCATTTTTAATCTTCATCTTCGACATATTCAAGAATATCCCCCGGTTGGCACTTTAGAACTTTGCAGATTGCGTCTAACGTACTGAACCGTACAGCTTTTACTTTTCCCGTTTTCAGGTAAGAGAGATTGACATTAGATATACCGACCTGGGCTGCCAAGTCATTAAGCCGCATTTTTCTGTCTGCCAGCACCCGGTCAAGCCGAATAATAATCATAGCGTGTGATCCACCTCGTCCTGCAAATGCACTCCATAATGGATGATATATGCAGCTACAATAAAAGCGATGCTGGGGATAAGCATATTTAACATAGCCTGCCCTGTAGAAATGGACATTCGACTATTAGATATAAGGTTGATAAGCCAGCAAATCAAAAGTTTGAGGAATGGAACGAAAACGGCTACTGAAAATTGGAGTATCCCATAATAAAGCAGATAAGAAGAGTTTTGCTCAGTAAAAATCTCCCCTTTATTTATGTTGGAAAAAACACGGCTCAGAAACCAATAAGCAAAAATCATAGGAACTATATGGACAGCATACATGAGAGAAAGCCCAATCTGAATTGTCAGGTCAATCTGGTCATTATCGTTTGTCCATACATGAATCTCATCGCCCGTAAATACAGTCATACTGCGAGAGTGTGCATCGTGATTTTCCTCTGCGTAAATCGCTCGCTCAAAGATTCCCGTTTTTGTATGCAGGAAAAAGGATTGACGCCCCATAAAGCTAAGGACGGCACATAGGACATAGAAACAGATTACAAGATAGCAAGCAACTTTCATTAGTTGAGCGGCAGATCTTGCAAATCGCTCATTTGCGAGTTTCTGAATGAATTTCATAATTTATCACCTCAAGTTTATGGTAGTACAGGAATTCAAAAATGTCAATAATAATTTAATGACAATCGTTAATTTATTATTGACAGACTTTATTAGGAGCGCACAAATGGCAGGCAATTCGGGTGTGGCAACATCCCGAAATTTTTGCTGTGCCGGAGCCCGCAAAAGTGCTTGTTGGGGATCATTCGCAGAATTCATCAAGTACCAGCGCGATTTCACCGCCGCCCCGCTTTTCTGCAGTTTGTCCCGTCATTTGCCAATGGATATTCTCCGCGTGATTTTTCCTGATTGTATTGACATATATCGATAATCTATATATAATGGATATGACATATATCGATAATCTATATAAGAAAGGAATGGTCTGTTATGGCAATTGACAAGTCACTGATCTCGGGGAGTACCTCCATGCTGATCCTGCGTCTTCTGGAGGACAAGGACATGTACGGTTATGAGATGATCGAGACGCTCGAGGCGAGATCGAACAATGTATTTACCTTGAAGGCGGGGACGCTTTATCCGTTGCTGCACTCCCTCGAGGAGAAAGATTTTCTGACCTCGTACGAGAGTGAGGTCAACGGAAAAGTGCGCAAGTATTACAGCATCACCAAGGGCGGCAAAAAATATCTGAGATCCAAAAAGGAGGAGTGGCAGGAATACCAGACAGCCGTTGTGAATGTGCTCAGCATGGCGTGAGAAACTGTTAATGGGGAGCAGAGATCAATTTACAAGGCTGTATTACAATAGGAGAGATGAAAATGGAAGAATTTATAAGGATTTTGACGGAGCAGATGCGCTGCGCAAAGGCGCGTGACGGTGTGGCGCGCGAGCTGTCCGCCCATATATCAGATCAGGCGGAGGCTTTTGAGCAGGCGGGAATGGAACACGACAAGGCAGTCGCGAAGGCAGTGCGCGAGATGGGGGATCCGGTGGAGATCGGCGTCTGGATGGACAGGATCCACCGCCCGCAGGTCAACTGGAGAATGCTGCTGGTCACGTTTGCGCTGAGTGTCATGGGAATTCTGTGCCTGATGCCGGTCTATGGCGTTGAGCGCGGTGGATTCAGGCAGGGGCTGTTCATGCTTGCAGGCTTTGCAGTCATGGCTGCTGTGTACTTTGTCGACTACAGTATCATCGGGCGGATCGGTGCGGCTGCCTATCTTGTCATGTCGATCGCACTGTTTATCGGTATGCATTATATGCGGACAATCAATGGCAGGATACCGGTAATGTCCATACTGGTCTATCTGTATGTGCCGGTCTTTGCGGGCATTTTGTATCAGCTTCGCATGGGCGGCTGCAGGGCAGTGATCGAGGCGATCATGGTGAGCGTTATCACATTTGTGGTGTGTACATTTTTGTCGTCATCGATCGTTGTATCGTTCAATATTTTACTGGTCATGATCGTCATGCTGTTTGCCGCGATCCGCAAAGGCGTAATGGGTACGGACAAAAAGCGTATGACGGCGATCACCGCGGCAGCCGTGATCCTGCCGGCAGTCGTATTTGTGTGGTATCTCTCCGCTGGCAGGGAAGGTTTCCGGATGATGCGCATAAAAGCGTTTTTTCAGCGGGATCAGTATCGCAATACGTATAATTACATATATACGGTCATCGATGATATCCTGCAAAATGCGAGGCTGGTGGGGGAGGGCGGAGCAAAAAACGGTAACAACTTACTGGATTTGCCCATTTCTGCGGACAGCAGTTTCGTGCCGCTGGTGGCAATGCATGTATATGGCATCATAGCCGGGATCCTGCTGGTGCTCATGATGATCGTGCTTGTCCTGCAAGCGGTGAAGATCGTCCGCGGGCAGAAAAACCAGCTCGGTTTTCTGGTATCCATGGGGTGCATGATGGTCATACTGCTGAACTGTCTGGAAGGGATGCTGGTCAATGTCGGCCTGTTTCCCTCCACGACGGTCGTGATCCCGTTTCTGACCGTCGGAGGCGGCGCGGCAATCGTGTATGCAGTGCTGATCGGACTCCTGCTCAGTGTACACCGGTATGAGAAGGTCTATACGACAGAAACACCTGTTTGCAAATCGTGAAGTGAACGTACTGTAGGGGCTGGCGGGGTTGCTACTATCATTAGAATAAGAAAGTTTTTGTTATCGCCACCATGGGATTGTTTAGTGGTGATGGAGCAGGAATTCTTGGACGACTTTTACAGCAATACGGAGCAGAGATAATAGGTGGATTGCATATGAAAATACCGGATAGTATAGGTGATGAAAAAGTGTTGAAGCGTCCGCTGGAGAAGAACAAGGAGCTTGTGAAGAAAGCGGAGCGAAAGATTAGCAAGGCGGTTCAGCTTTTAAAATCAGGAAAACCAACTTATTCTGATAAATTGCGCGTAGATGAAGATAAGGATCTGTAGAAAAATAATGTGAGCATGTATGGTGGATACACGAGAAAAGAAGTAGATGTATTTTGGCATCTACTTCTTCCGCTTACATGTTTAAATTGTAACCATTTTCATTTTAGCATTAGCTTCTCGGTAATTTGAGAAGGTTATCCGAAGGGGTATCGTTAGGTTCTGAACGTACATATTTTTCGCCGTTTGCACTTATTGCTGGAAACCATAACGAATGAATGTTCTGCTTGAGCATAGGAATTAATCTGTGGTACAATGCTTTTTGGAAAGTGCATATGTACGCAGGAGACCAGTATTCTATTCGTTAGATGCTGGTTTCTTTTTTATTGGAATTTTTTGTTCCTATACTTTATATATCACTATACAAAATATTTGTCCCAATATTGACAGAAATGTCCCAAGGTGTTAAGGTATAGATAAGAAAGAGAATTAGGAGTGGATCATATGAAAAAGAAGAGCGTTATTAATTTAATTAAATACCATGCGGAGAATAATGATGCGGGTTTTCGAAGTGAAGCTTATGAAATAGCAAGATATTTTGACCAAGCAGGTGATTATCAGCTTGCAGAATACATTATGGCATTGATGTCAAATGCAAATACATTTGTTCCGCAAATGAGCGAGAATGAGTCTGCTATGTTTGAAAAAATTGAAAAGATAAGTGATTCTTTATGGTTGCCGGAAGACATTACGCAGGATTTATTAGGAATTGTGCATGCAGTAGCGCATAATGCAGCAATAAATAAATTTTTATTTCAAGGAGCGCCGGGAACCGGTAAGACAGAGGCTGTTAAGCAGTTGGCACGAATATTGGAAAGAGAAATATATATGGTTGATTTTTCAGCCATCATTGATAGCAAAATGGGACAGACGCAGAAGAATATGTCGGAACTATTTAAGGAAATAAACAGTTTTGTCCATCCGGAAAAAGTTATAGTATTGTTTGATGAGATAGATGCCGTTGCTTTAGACAGAACAAATGCCAACGATTTGCGTGAGATGGGACGAGTAACATCTTCGTTGCTTAAGAACATGGATCGTATGGATGAAAGAATAGTGTTGGTAGCAACTACAAACTTGTATGAATATTTTGATAAAGCATTGATCAGACGATTTGATTCGGTGATTGATTTTAATAGATATTCACAAAGCGATTTAATGGAAATATCTGAAGAGTATTTGAATAAGTTCCTAACTAAATTTAACTTGGCGAAGAAGGATATTAGATTATTTAGAAAAATAATGATGTTGCTTTCACCATTACCCTATCCGGGAGATTTGAAGAATTTGATAAAGACAGCAGTAGCATTTAGTAATCCGGATGATGAAATGGATTATTTCAGAAGATTGTATTATACGATTACAGGTGAAAAACCGGAAAATATTAAAAAACTGCAAGAACAGAATTTTACCATAAGAGAAATCGAAATTTTGAGTAAAATACCGAAGAGTAGTGTTGCCAGAGAATTAAAGGAGATGAGTGAAGATGAATAATATTTTGCAGTTAAAAGGTCAATTTCAAAAGCGGAAAGCACCTAACGGTTTTGGTCCTGCTAATTTGCCAAAGGGAAAAACAGTCAGTGTAGAACATGTTTTGAAATTGAAAAAACAGCTACAAGATATTATTTTGTTTTGGAATAAGGAAAAAACGATTAATGGTGCTTTGGTAAGTGTGCATTATAGAAAAGTAGTGGCGAAGAGTAACAGAATTCAGATTTTGTTATCAGATGGTGGAAAACACCCAAACCAATCTGTACGAGGCTCAAAGTTCTCAGAGGGATATAATGACAAAAATGAGATGGTTCAAAAACATGTATTTACTTATTTTCTTGCGACGGATTCATTGCACAAATCGGTAGTGCTTCTGGATAAGTGTGCTGTTACTATCCAGAATTTTTATAATGGAAATATTTCAAGTAATGATACCGAGCTTATTAATTCGGGTGTATATAATGACAGTATTATGAGTAAAAGTTCTTTTCTAAAAACACTCATAGATTGTTTTTTTGTGGAGAATTTTCGTATAGATCGTGCTCCTAAAACAGCGAATGAGCAGTCTATTGTGACCATATATAAAACGGGTGTTGACACGACGGAGTTGTTAAGTAAATTAGGCATAAATATGATAAATGCCAAAATGATAGATGAAACAACTATGAGGATGGAAAAAGAAGAGATAGATATTTTGTGTGATAAAGCACCATATTTGGTTGCGATGAGCGTTAAGAATTTCGCAGAAATTGTCTATGATATTACTGATAGCGAGGAATATGAAGAGCAAGTCTTGATAAAAAAGCCTGAGAATGAACCCGTTGTAGGTGTTATAGATACACAATTTGATAAGAGGGTATATTTTGGTGATTGGGTAGATTATCAAAAATGTATAAGTGATGACATTGAATTACATACTGAGGACTTTTTTCACGGGACAGCTGTAACATCAATTATTGTCGATGGACCAGCGTTTAACCCCAAATTGCAAGATGATTGTGGTAATTTTAGAGTTCGCCATTTTGGAGTGGCTACGGCAGGCAGATTTAGTTCGTTTGCAATATTGAAACAGATTCGTGAAATTGTTCGAGAAAATAGAGATATAAAGGTGTGGAATTTGTCATTGGGTTCTGCAATGGAAATTGATGCAAATTTCATATCTCCTGAAGCGGCTGAATTGGACAAAATTCAATATGAGTATGATGTGATTTTTGTAGTTGCGGGTACAAACAAAAAGAAAAATTCAAACATTAACAAAATAGGTGCTCCGGCAGATTCTCTCAATTCATTGGTTGTAAATGCAGTAGATTTTGGCGGCAAATCGGCATCCTATACTCGAAGAGGGCCAGTATTATCTTTCTTTTATAAGCCAGATGTGTGTTACTATGGCGGAGATGGACCGGACAAAATTGTTGTTTGTGAACCTTTAGGTAAAGCAACTGTAACAGGTACATCTTTTGCGGCACCTTGGGTAACTCGTAAAATGGCATATCTTATACATGTTATGGGATTAAGTCGTGAAGTAGCAAAAGCTTTAATAATTGATTCTGCAGCGGGATGGGATCGACAAGATACCATTAAATATGAAAAAGGGTATGGCATTGTACCGAAAAGGATTGAGGACATTTTGTATTCACGAGAGGATGAGATTAGATTTATTATATCTGGAAGTATTGATGAGTATGAAGTATATACTTATAATATTCCGGTTCCTCAGGATATGAATGCACATCCTTTCTTTGCAAAGGCTACACTTGCTTATTTTCCGCAAAGCGATCGTAATCAAGGTGTTGACTATACATCAACTGAGATGGATATTCACTTTGGAAGAATTGCTGAGCAGAAGGGAAAAGCAGTAATCAAAGCTATAGATTATAACAAACAGGCAGAGGAAGGTCTCAATACAATTTACGAGGAAGATGCACGCAAATTGTATCGTAAGTGGGATAATGTTAAGCATATTAGCGAGGCGTTGAAAGAAAATGGTCGTCCACGCAAAGCGTATCAATCAGGCATGTGGGGATTAAGTATTAAAACAAAAGAAAGACTTGATCCGAAAGCAGGCAGAGGTTTGCGATTTGGCGTTGTTGTAACTTTACGAGAAATGAATGGCGAAAACAGAATAGATGACTTCATAAAGATGTGCATGATGAGAGGATGGGTTGTTTCCAGACTTGATGTACATACGCAGGTTGATGTTTATGTTAAAGCCGAGGAAGAGATTACGTTTGAGTAGAGAAGATACGACCGTTGATTTTCAGTCAGTATATAAGGAAGAATTTTTTCCGCAAAATTTATTGAATGAGATTGGCAAAGCGAATATGCGCAAGAAAAGGCATGCGATGAATTTATACCAGACATTGCGGCTGATGATGCTTCGTTTCATAAAATGGAATTACATTCGGCGGTAATGAAAGTTGAATTCGTAATATGGATATATGTATTATACCACGAAAGGAAACTACCAACAATAATAACAACAGAACTTAATCTGCCAGTCTGATTCCCGGCTTGTTTCCATTATCGCTTTTTCACATCTGCCGTATTTTTCCCCCTCTTGGAACATCCGAAGCGAACCGGAACTACAAAGGGAAGTAACGTTAGGATTTTTTGCACCCTCAATTTGTAACAGTTCAGCCTTCGGCTTCCTGTTACAGGCATTCCTTAAAAAAGTAAAAATCTGCATATTTGTTTTTGGATTGGTAAAAATAGGCATATGAACAGGTATAATGCCGCATATACGGAACAATAGCAGTTTGTTATAATAAATTTACCAAATATTAAAAAACAATAAAAACAGGGAGGCAACGATAATGAAGGCAAAAAAAATTATAGCTTTGTTTATCAGCACAGTATTGACAATCGGAACGCTTGCTGGATGCAGCAGTTCAGGAAATGGAAGCAGTGACGGAAAAAGCGCAAGCAGCGGTTCCGGAAAAATTGAATTGGAATTTTTTACACAAAAAAGAGAAGCAGCAGACACCTTTGACAAGATTATTTCAGAATTTAATGCAAGCCAGGAAGAAATTGTGGTAAAACAAAATATTGTACCAGATTCGACCAGCGTATTGATGTCCCGTGCGGCAACTGGCGATTTGCCAGACATTATCCAGGTAGGCGGTATGCAGGACTCCAATACCATGCAGTTTATGAAAGAAGGACATTTTCTGGATTTAACAGGAATGGCTTGTTTGAATCAAGTTGTTGACAATTATCAGGAAGCAATCAAATTTAAAGGAAAGAATTATGTTGTTCCTATTTCTGCAAACTTCAGCGGTGTTTACTATAACAAAGACAAATTTGATGAAAAAGGATACGCTGTGCCAACTACATATGACGAGTTGATTGCATTGGCAGACAAAATGCAGGCAGATGGCGAAACACCATTTTTGTTCCCTGACAAAGATTCCTGGACAGTTGTACAATGCTGGGAAGACAATATTGATGGTTCTGCCAGAGGTGACAGAAAACCAGTTTATATGGATATCGCCAACGGAACAACAACATTCCAAGATGATGCACTGTTCAATGAAACTCTGCAAAAGGTAATTGATATTCGCAAGTATGGACAGGGCGACACACTTGCACTTGGATATGACCAAGCAATCAGTGATTTTGCAACTGGCAAATCCTGCATGTTTATGCAAGGCATCTGGGCACTTCCATCTATCAAAAAAGCTAACCCAGATATGAATGTTGGTATGTTTTCTTTCCCAAGCAACAGCGGAGATACCAAAGTAAGCATGGGAATTGATGTAAACCTTGCAATTTCTGCAAAGTGTGCAAATCCTGATGCAGCAAAGAAATTTGTAGAGTTTGCAGCATCAAAGGAAATGGTTCAGTTATATGTAAATAATGACTATTCACTGCCTTGTATGAAAGATGTTACTGCAAATATTCCTGATGCACAGGGAATCGTAGACTTAGTAAACAGCGGCAAAGGTGAACTGCAGGTTACTGCACTTCCAAAGGCAGTTGCTGACGAACGGCAAAACACCATTCAAAAGGTAATTGTACCAGAAGGCGGCGAAGATGTAACTACATTTTTATCAAAGCTCTCAAATACATTTGCAGAAAATAAAGATGAATTTTTAGAGCTTTATGGAGAGTAAAGCAAAAAATGATAAACCATATAGAGTTGTCGCGCAGCGACTATAAATAGGAGTGATTTTGATGAAAAAACCAAAACGAATGCAGAGAAATCAAGTACTGTTTTTGTTTACACTGCCAATTCTTTTGATGTACTGCCTGTTTTTCGTCGTACCTCTTTTGATGGGAATGAAAAACAGCTTTACAGACTGGTCAGGAACCAGCCCAGATTATAATTTTATAGGTATTCGAAATTATATTAAAATTTTTCAAGATGAACGTTTTCGCAATGCGCTATTCTTCAATTTTAAATATACATTTTTGTTGACACTTGCAACCGTTGTCATATCGCTCGTTATTGCTATTATCCTAAATCAGAAATTAAAGGGACAACGCTTTCTTCGCTCTATCTATTTTCTTCCTGCTGTACTAAGCCTTGTAACAGTAGGTTTGATCTGGAATGAATTGTTCTATCGTATGATTCCGGCAATTGGCGAAGTAACTGGATGGGAACTTTTCCGTTCAAGCTGGCTGGGCAGTCCCAAACTGGCAATGTATGCGATTTTGATTGTAAACTTGTGGCAGGGCTGTGCAACCCCGATTGTTCTACTCATTGCAGGCCTGCAAAGTGTTCCTGCGGATTTATACGAGGCTGCTTCCATTGATGGCGCTACCTCTTGGGAAAAGTTCAAGACAATCACAATTCCATATTTAATTCCTGTATTAAATATTGTCATTGTTACCTGTGTCAAGGGTGGTTTGACAACCTTTGATTATATCAAGGCTATGACAGACGGCGGTCCTATGCAGTCTACAGAATCAGTAGGTATTTTGATTTATAATCATGCTATGCAGGAAGGTAAATTTGGATATTCTGTGGCAGAATCCATGATTTTGTTTATTATCATTGCAATGGTATCTGTAATAACAATGCGGATGTCAAATGGTAAGAAAGTAGGTGATTAGCATGACAAACACAAAAGCGCTGTTAAGTAAAATCGTATCATATGTATTAGCTATTTCAGGGGCAGTAATTATTCTCCTCCCTTTCTATGTAACTTTAATTACTGCCTTTAAAACACCACAGGAATCTGCACAAAGTTTTTTCTCTTTTCCTAAAAGTCTTTATTTAGAGAATTTTAAAACCGTTTTTGCAAAAGCTGGATATTTTAAATACTTTATGAATTCTGTGATTGTTACTGTTAGTTCACTGGTCTTGATTTATATTCTGGTGACAATGATTTCATACGCTGTAGCACGTAATATGAAACAACATGTGTACTATAAGTTTATTTTTGGATTTATTGTACTTGGAATGTTTGTTCCGTTCCAGGTTATCATGGTTCCACTTGTACAGTTTATGGGCGGATTGGGATTGTCCAATAAATTTGGATTGATTCTGCTTCATGTTACATATGCAGCAATGCAGGGTGTATTCCTACTGGTAAACTATATCCAGAATGTACCTGTAGACTTAGAGGAAGCAGCATATATTGACGGCTGCACCACTGTTCAGGCATATGTGAAAATTGTCCTTCCATTGCTCAAGCCAATGACTACAACAGTCCTGGTATTAAATGCATTGTGGGTATGGAATGATTTCCAGATGCCATTGATGATTCTGAATAAACTGCCGGATACATGGACATTACCTTTGTTCCAGTACAATTTTAAATCACAGTATTCTTTTGATTATAATATGGCATTTGCATCTTATCTCATTGCAATGGTTCCTGTATTGATTGCATATTTTGTTGCACAGAAGAATATCGTGGAAGGTTTGACTGCAGGCGCTGTCAAATCCTAATCGAACAACACTTGCCCTAAAAAAATAAATATAGTAAACTGACAACAAGAAAAGATGAATGATTGCAGGCCGCATGGCCATCCTAATAATGAAAGAGCACTGTTACTTTTATTATCAACCGACAACAAACAGCTACAGTCTGCAAAATTGCAGGCTGTAGCCAAACAAAAAATTGTTTGACCGATGGGAGGAACTCAATGCCTGATTTTTTTAAGAAGCTGTCTTTCAAAAAGAAGATTCTTAGTTCTTATATCTTATTTATTGGGATTTCCTGCCTTCTGATAGGAATTTACTTTCTCAAAAGCATGGAAAGTGCTGTCGAAGAAAGTTATAGCTATATGCATCAGTTTGGAGAACAGGTCAGTATGAGCACAGACGTGATCGTGTCCAATATGGACAGGATCCGTTTTCTGCATTTTATAGATGACAATATCAAACATATCATTCGGCGCAGCATGGCGGACAAAACACAGGCCGAGCTCATTGATGAAAACGATTATATTGAACGCGCCTTGAACCACATGACAAATATGAACCAGTATGTTCTGCGCGCTACCATTGTGAATGAATATGGAGAAATATATTCGAATGTGCAGACCAAAAATGAAACATACATTGAAAAAATGGGGGAAATTGATAAAATACAGGACTGGACTGACAAAAATAAGGTGTATTATACCGGCGTGTATGAAGAAGAAATTTATTTAATCCCCTATGAACTGGTAACAAGTATCAGCAAAATATATGACATCAATCAGGAAAACTATATTGGAACACTCTATATTGACCTAAACTTCTCTAATATTCGCCAGATGCTTGATCGTCTGATTGAACCAAGTACGACACAGACGAGCCTTCTCATTTTTGATGAAAACCAAAATGTGATTTATGATTCGGACAGCCAAGAAAAACAATTTTGGACACAATTGAGCGAAACGGAAGAAACGCAAATCCGCGACTTTTTAAGGTCAGAAGAAATAAGAGGCAAAGAGCTCAGCATTCGCGGCAGCAGATGTCTGGTAACGGCAATCCGCAATCAGACAACAAACTGGAAAATTTTTACTTGGACACCTCTGCCCAATATTTATGCCTCTGGGTGGAAAAATATGGTTGGAATTTTTAGCGCTATGATGGTGCTTCTGATAGCTGCCGTTTTTCTAGGAATTTATCTGGCAAATCAAATCAGCCGTCCGGTTATGATACTGGCGGAAGCGATGGGACAGGTTGATCAAGGAAAAGTCAATCTCCTAGAACAAGCTGAACGCCATTGGCAAGATGAGATGGGTTTGCTTTTCCGAAGCTATAATGAAATGGGGAAACGAATCAATGACAGCATTGAAAAAATCTATATCTATCAGATTAACCAAAAGCAGACGGAACTAAAGATGCTGCAGTTCCAGATCAATCCTCATTTTTTGTACAATACATTAAACACCATCAGTTCTATTGCTGCCTTATCGGATATTGATGATATCGTAAAAATTGCTGATAATCTGTCCAATATGTTTCAGTACAATATTAAAGGAGATGATATTGTACCTGTAAAGAAAGAAATCCAGCATGTTAAAAATTATTTGGAAATACAATCTATTCGTTTTCCAGGTAAATATCAATTTGACTATACGATCTCACCAGAAGTAGAACATCAAAAAATGTTAAAGTTTTTGCTTCAGCCGCTGGCAGAAAATTCACTGCAGCATGCATTTGGAAAAATGAAAAAAATAAACACGATCTGCCTCATTGCCGAAAAAGATGGAGAGGATATTATTTTTCGGCTCTGTGATAATGGAGTAGGAATGAAACCAGAACAGGTCGAAGCCTTAAATCATGAGCTTGCGCAAACCAATACCGGAACACTGGTAAATCATGTAGATAAAGGAATCGGACTGCGAAATGTAAATGCACGCATTAAAAATTTATATGGAAAAGAATACGGGATTCAGGTGAAAAGCAAAGAGGGCTGCTATACAGAGGTCCAGATTCGTATCCATTTGCTGGAAGAAGACAAGGAGGTGGAACGATATTGAAAGTCTTAATTGCAGACGACGAATATTATGCACGAAAAGCGATGGCAAAGAAGGTACTTCAAGCTGATCCAGAAGCAGAAATTCTAGGGGATTTTGAAAACGGCGTCCAGGTGTTGGAATATTTAGAAGCCCATCCCAACGAAGCAGATGTCCTGCTCACAGATGTGAAAATGCCTGAAATGGACGGACTGTATCTAGCACAATATTTGTTTGAACAAGAATCAGGCATTGAAGTTATTATTATATCAGGATACAATGAATTTGAATATGCACGAAAAGCGATTAGTTTTGGTGTCAGCAATTATTTGGTCAAGCCTGTACAGAAAGAAGAATTGAAAGAAGCGCTGGATAAAATCAGCAGGGGACGAAAAAAATATCAGGCAAAGATGCAGAATATTATGTCAAAAAAGACCCTGCAATTCTTAAGTATCGAAGAAATAGCAACCCATGAGGACTGGAAAAAGCTTTTTTTAGAACCTGTATTTCAAAGAAATGATAATTCAGTCTTTTATATGGCAGTCATTCAAAGTATCACAAGAGAAGACTGGACTGCAAATTCGAAGGCTGAAAAACTGATACAACGTCTAAAAGATCCCTTTCTGGGAGAGTGGTTTTATTTTAAACGCTTTCAGGAAAATGTGCTGCTTTTATTTGGAGATAAAACAGCAATTGTCACAGAGCTGAACAGTTTTGTCAGCCAGGCAAAGCTTTTGGGACTTGGCGAAGTCACTGTGGGCATCAGCCTAGAACATACACAGATCGAACATTGCCCCAAAGCATATCAAGAAGCAGTTTATGCAATTAATCAGCGGCTGATTGAAGGCTGGGGAAAAGTCTTTGTATTTGCCTCTGATTTCCGGCCGGAAAATTTGCTTGATAAAGAAAACGAACAGACACTTGAAAGCGTGATTGCAGAAAGAAGATGTACACAGGCAGAAGAACTCATTAGACAGATTCTAGGGTGCTGTCGGAATTCCTATACGTTATATGTCACAATCAGCGGTATTTTTAATCTATTGTATCGATTTTTTTGCAGAACAGACAGCAAAGAAAATGATGGCAACCCAGGATATATGCTGTTTTCCTATCGAACCGATCTGTATCGCTACAACACATTGGCAGAAATCGAGGATTATGTTGTCACGATAGTAAAAACAATGTGTGAAGAACAGGAAGCCAAAAAATATCATTATATTGTCACAGAAATTTTGACGGATATCGCACAAAATTACCAGAACAATATCTCTATTGGAGAGCTTGCAGAGCACAAATATTTCATGAACAGCAGTTATCTTAGCAGGCTTTTCAAAAATGAAACCGGCAAAACATTCTCTGCTTATTTGATGGAATACCGTATGCGCAAAGCAAAGGAATTGTTGGAAAGCGATCTGTTAAAAATCAGTGATGTGGCAATGCTATCAGGATATAATGATGTTTCCCGATTTATTCAGTACTTCAAAAAAATGTACCAAATGACACCCGAAGAATATCGCAGCAAGAATAACAAATTGTCCAACTAATAACTATCAATATGCAGCTTATAAAACACATGGAGGTCAAATATGATAAGTCAAGTATTGCGGGATGCACGCAGATATGAAGAAACTTCAGAAAAAATGATAGCAAAAGAGGAACGGCCAGCGTTTCATTTGTCCGCACGAACAGGCTGGATGAATGATCCCAATGGGTTTTCCTATTATGACGGCAAATATCATATGTTTTATCAATACCATCCATATGATTGTCATTGGGGACCCATGCATTGGGGCCATGCAGTGAGCAGCGATTTGCTGCACTGGGAATATTTTCCGGCTGCTTTGGCACCCGATGAAGTCTATGACAAAGATGGATGCTTTTCGGGAAGCGCAGTGACGCTTGATGATGGCAGACAACTGCTGATGTATACAGGTGTTATTAAAGAACACAAAAAAGAAGGAACTATTTGTGAGATTCAGACCCAATGCCTTGCGGTAGGAGATGGCATTGACTATGAAAAATATGAAAAAAATCCCATACTCGATGCAAAGGATTTGCCAGAAGGATGCAGCCAATATGATTTCCGCGATCCCAAAATGTGGCGGAAAGAAGATGGTACATTCTGCTGTGTGGTTGGCAATCGTCCATCTGACGGAAGCGGACAGGTTTTGATATTTAGCAGTCCAGACGGCTTTTCATGGAAGTTTGAAAATGTTCTGATTGCAAACAACAGCCGCTTTGGAAAAATGTGGGAATGCCCAGACTTTTTTGAACTAGATGGAAAATGGGTTTTGCTTGCAAGTCCAATGGATATGCTGCCTGTCGGATTTGAATATCACAATGGAAATGGCTCTTTATGCCTGATGGGAACCTTTGACGAAAAGGAATACACCTTTACCGAGGAACAGGACCAGGCTATTGATTATGGAATTGATTTTTATGCGCCACAGACAATCCAGACACCAGATGGACGCAGAGTTATGATTGGCTGGATGCAGAACTGGGACACTTGCAGCTTTCGGACGCAAAATATATCCTGGTTTGGGCAAATGAGCCTTCCACGGGAGCTGTCAATCAAGAACGGCCGCCTCTACCAGACTCCTGTGAGAGAATTAGAACAACTGCGCTGCAATCAAGTAATCTATCAAGATGTTTCTGTTTGCGGAACAATCTCTTTGGAAGGAATCCGCGGACGAATGGTAGACATGGAATTAACAATTTCTCCCGAAGAAGGACAGGAAATCTATCGGAAGTTTGCAATTCGTTTTGCACAAAATGAACAGTTTCAGACATCTCTTAGCTTCCATCCAGGAGATTCAATTCTCAAAATTGACCGGAAATTCTCTGGTTCAAGAAGAGCTATTATCCACCAGCGCAGAAGCCTGGTAAGAAGCGAAGACGGAAAACTAAAACTTCGGATTATCTTGGATCGCTTCAGTGTAGAAGTTTTTGTCAATGACGGAGAACAAGTACTGACAGCAATCATTTATACCGATCAGGCAGCAGACGGCATATCATTTTTGGGAGATGGCACTGTACATATGAATCTTGTAAAATATGATTTAACCGTTTAGTAAGAGTTCAACCTAATAAAATTGCCGCTATTGACAACATCAACGCGGCGGAGTATAATGAATCCCATAAAATGTGCATGAAACCTATTGGAAAAGTAGGGATTGTGCGGAATGGGGGAATCATTATGAGTCAGATAAAAGAAAGTGTGCTAGATTTGATTGGAGCTACTCCAATTTTGAAACTAAACAGATATGCAAAGAAAGCAGCGGTTGAAAATGCCACAATTCTTGCAAAGCTTGAGTATTTGAATCCTGCTGGATCTGTGAAGGACCGTGTCGCACTGGCAATGATTGAAGATGCAGAAAAAAAGGGGATCTTAAAGGAAGGTGCCGCCATAATTGAACCTACCAGTGGAAATACAGGAATTGGTCTTGCTGCCGTTGCAGCAGCAAAGGGCTATCGGGCAATCTTTACCCTGCCAGATACCATGAGCGTTGAACGAAGAACATTGCTAAAGGCATATGGAGCAGAACTCGTTCTTACAGAAGGCGCAAAAGGTATGAAAGGTGCTATTGATAAAGCAGAAGAATTAAAACATGAAATAGAAGGGGCTGTTATTTTGGGGCAGTTTGACAATCCTGCAAACCCTGCTGCCCATACAGCGACAACAGGCCCAGAAATTTGGGAACAAACGGACGGCAAAATTGATATCTTTGTGGCAGGTGTCGGGACAGGTGGAACTATAACCGGTATTGGAGAATATCTCAAAAAGCAGAATCCAAATATCAAAGTTGTGGCAGTGGAGCCAGCAAAAAGCCCTGTTCTGTCAAAGGGAATTTCCGGTGCGCATGGTATTCAGGGTATTGGTGCAGGTTTTGTTCCAGGTGTACTCAATACCAAAATCTATGATGAAATTCTAACCATCGAAAATGAAGAAGCATTTGCAGAGGGCAAAGCATTTGCCGCCAGCGAAGGAATTCTTGTTGGTATTTCCTCCGGTGCAGCACTCAAAGCGGCGGTCATTTTGGCAAAAAGGCCAGAAAATAAAGGAAAAACAATTGTAGCGCTGCTTCCTGATTCTGGCGACAGATATTTGTCAACACCACTGTTTCAAGACACGCTCTAAAAAGTAAAAACTTACAGCAGTATTTCATGAAAAGCCGCATCGTGTGTCAACGCGCTGCGGTTTTTGTAGTCAAACAAAATATAAGCAGGCGTTTCCAGCTTTTGGGTACAATCTTTCCATACAGGGTAGAAAAACCCTTCTATGTGCGTCATTCTGGAAAGCTGCATAGCTGTAGAACCCTGATAGTCTTTCAAGTAACAGGGTGTCTTTTCTTCTTTTTCATAAAAGCTGCGAAGCTTTTTCCTGTCTGTTATTTCCTCCCTGCAAAATTCCGGCCTGCTTTTTATATTTTCGCGCAAATACAGGTCAAAGGTAAGAAGCTCAATAAACAGCGCCGCCTTGTCCGCAGCAGCAAAACAGGCAAAATCCAGCAATACCTGATAACGGTAGCTTCTTGCAGGCACATTCACAAAATACCCATTTGCAGCATAATATTCTGCAAGTGCTTCAAACATCTGAAATGGAGAAGCAAATTCCCGTATCAGGACAGGAAGCGTGTGCGCAAACTGATTGGAATTATAACCTAAATTCCGCATTGAATTATAACGAGGAGGGGACCGGGACTTTCATATTAAACGCTTTGAAAATCGCCTTATGATTACTGGTTAATTCTGTCAGCACCTGTTTCCCGTTTTTAAACTGGATCAGACGAAGTTTCTTTAATTCGCTGTATAGTTTACTTAGCGAATATGATGAATACAGGTTTTTGTCTTCCATTATCTTCCTTATATACGAAGTGATTATGAGTGAGATAAAACCTATAAATATCCTGCCTTCCATTGCTTTGTCCGAATGGATCCGCAGTCTTTCCAGATCAAGTTCATTTTTGATGTTGTCGAAAGACTTTTCTACCACGTCTTTTGTCCGGTATATATTCAAAATATATTCAGGATCTTTACT